>Ga0209646_1000015_pt1 | contig 542459 bp, 514 predicted proteins | sample AraplaL_Col_mTSA_FD_184259 | JGI IMG/M metagenome (GOLD analysis project Ga0209646, IMG submission 184259) | Arabidopsis root microbial communities from the University of North Carolina, USA - plate scrape CL_Col_mTSA (SPAdes) (version 2) | ecosystem: Host-associated > Plants > Roots >...
TCATGGTCTCAACCAGGCTGAAGATCGTCATCCTTGCTCCCAACGTTGGCTTTGACCAGTGCGTCGAGAGGCGAGACTGTCGCATCTCTAACTGGCCCAACTGTCGCATTACTAAATAGCCCTTACAAGTGGATATCAGATAATCTATCTTATGGAACTAACAGGCGGTTTCGTCGGTGTTCCTTTTTCACGTAACTGCGAGTAGCACGAGTTACCTCAGATGACGAAAATATGCGTCACGGACAATTTCGGCCGCTCTGTCAATTTCGAAGCGCGGCATGTCGGGGCGTAGCAACGTATCCATGTCGTGACGAAAAGCTTTGTTGCGAAGCCGCCTGTCCAGGTTCTCATTTGCTTCTTCGACGCTGAAGCGAGTCCCTTCCTTCTCCAAATACCAGGTGAACGCTTCCATCGTTCGCGCACCGTCGATTTTATAAGGGGTGGAGCCAGCAACGCTCAGTTCCCAAGCATGGACCAGATCAAAGAGATCACGTCCTTGTTCACGCTGCATCAGGGCTCTTGTCTTGGTGCCGAGCATCTCGTCGATATCGTATGAGCGTGCCGTCGCGCGTGCGAGGTCTCCGTCCTCATCGAGGCTATCCAATTCCACGTTTACAAGCGGATACAGAGAAGCGCTCTCGTTGAGATTGACTTCGACCTTAATGATCTCCTCACGGCTTAATCCCAGTGGAGTGAATTTGTAAACCGTGCGGAGGATTTTCGAGGGGCGCATGACATTTCGGATGGCCAACCAAGCATCGGCAATCAAGGAATCGCTGGGTCGCCCGAGTTCAGGCGTGAGCACGCGCCTTAGATGTGCGTCAAGCGTGTTTTCGTCCATCTCTTTGACGAGAACCAGATCGATGTCTTCGGAATAGCGGGCGGCAGGCGCGAGATGCGCCTTATGAAGGACCGTCCCACCACGCATGGCGAGATGTTCACTTAGTACGGGATCGGCGAAGATCGCGGCCACGCCTCGCGCTAGGCGGAGGTCTTGTTCGACCTGACTGCGTTTTGGCCACGGTGCATGGATTTGCCAAGCCGTCAAATCGGATTGTCTTATCATGTGTTGGCATTCCTCAAATCGGCGAAAATCTGTACTTTAAATCTTTCGTCTATGGAAACCGACGCTGACGGATTATCGCCAGGCTTTCTCGTTCCACTCAATGGAACAAGCTGCAAAGTTCGACCGGTTAGCCAACTCTCGACCAAAGGCGACAAGCTGTCCTGCCCCTCGATTTGCATTAAAGCTCCGAGACGCTGGGTAAGGGACACGTTCTGCACGGCGTCGAGGGTCTCGATGATTGCGTCTTGTGAGCAATGCATCCACAGGCCACGCAATACCTCCAACACTCGGGGAATGCCGCCGAGCATGCCCTCGTGCTGTATGATATCGAGGATGGTCAATTCTGGCGTACTGATCTTGAAGCGACCGTCAGGTGTCTCGTGCCACCGGGTCGGCATGTCGGTCAATCGCGCTCGCGTCCGGAACTCGATATGATGACGACCCACTGTGATTGCCCGACGTCGCTCAGGGACCATAACCTGAGTCAACATGACCGCATAAGGGGATGCTCCGTAGATTTCAGCCGCGCTGAGCATGGCCACGTAATACGGTGTCATGATGGTCTTGCTCATATACTGATGCAGCCAGGACTCTAAAGGTGGCGCTCCCATTGCGGCGTTCTGCAAGGGGACGATCAGCCAATGTTCCGAGCCGCGAGAAATGCCCACTAAACGGCCATGCCGTTGTTGACGAATAATGGCCTTTCGTAGGCCCTCATCGCTAATACCAGGGAGAGCTGCTCGCAGGTCACTCGCACGTACGTTCAGCTTGCCAGAACGTTCAAAGTCATTGAGCACACTATTGAGATGATTAGCCATCGACTTTCGATATTTGTGAAAACATTCGCGGTATGTACCATAAAATGTCCCGTTACGCGAATATTTTCTGGTCGTGGCTATTTTTGATCCCCGCCGCCATTCTGGGCAACAAATCCTCCCGCCTACGACGGTAATCTATAGGAATCGCTATGGTGGAAGGAAGAAGTCACTCTGCTGGCAAGCGCAGTGCTGAACGATAACTAAGATTGGCGCTTGTGGCAATTGCTCTACCAGCGGAGTAACTCGGAAATGGCAATGCGCCTCCGACTTCATCCGTTTCTGGATGCGGCTGATGTCAAACGGCCTTTGGGCGCAGCGAATCGAAATGCTGCATCATGCGTTCCGCGTTCGGACGCATGCCTGTGAACAGTTCGAAGGCCTTTACGGCCTGAAACACTGCCATTCCGCCGCCATCGAGAACGCGGCATCCTGTCTGCCGGGCGAGCTTTACCAATTCGGTTTCGATTGGGAAGTAGACAATCTCGGCGACCCAGAGGCGGTCTGACAGAAGTTGCGCATCGAGCGGCAGTCCGGGATGGGCGGCCATGCCGGTCGGCGTTGCATGGACCAGACCGTCTGCGACATCAAGCGCTCCTGCAAGATCATGGCCAACCGAGAAGCGGCAGCCGCCGTGCGCCAGCTGAAGCTGATCCACAAGCGCCTCCGCTCGCGCAAGATTCAGATCGAATATCTCCACGGAATGCGCGCCCATTTGCGCTACGGCATGCGCAACGGCAACGCCCGCGCCGCCCGCGCCCAGCTGCACGACGCGACTGAGCGAAACGCCGGTCAGCCCTCGCCTGAAGCTTTCGGCAAATCCCCACCAATCGGTATTGTGGCCGATCCTGCGCTCTCCCTGAAAAACGATCGTATTGATGGATTTCAGCGTCTGGGCATCGGGTGACAGTTCATCGACCAGCGTGACCGCCGCCTGCTTGCACGGGTGAGTGATGTTGAGGCCGGCAAAGCCCTGCGCTTCGGCTTCGTCGACAAGGGCTGGCAGGTCCGATACGGAAAGGTTGCGCACGTCTAGATCGATGAGATCGTAGCGATAGGATAGCCCGCAATGCTCGCCCTCGCGCATATGCATGGCCGGAGTCAGCGAGCGGCCTATGCCCGCGCCGATCAATCCGACATGAAGCTGACGCGGAACAATAGCGGCTTGCGTGTTCAATCTTTCCTCCCGAGCAGCATAATAAAGCCAAGCCAAATGACTTGATGTCAAAATGTACGAACTAGTACGTAAAGTCAACACGAGGTACAGCTTTGCATACCGGCAAAAGCCGCAGGCGGAACTCAGACAGCTTGGCGGGAATTCAGATCGTGTCGGAGGACGGATGTCTCAAGAAGGCAAGAATGGCATCGACTATCAAAGACTTATGACGTTTTTTCAATTCCTCTGAGGAAAGATCGCGCTCAAAAATTGCCCCGAAAGTGTGACGATTGGAAACGCGAAAGAAGCATTGGGCGCTGATCATCATATGCAAATCGACCGGGTCCACCTTGCGCACAAAGCTGCCGTCGGCATAGCCCCGCTCGAGAATTTCCGAGATGATATCGATGACCGCGATGTTCATCTGCGACAAGACGACCGAGCGCTTCATATGTTCGGCCCGGTGGATGTTTTCGATGCTGACCAGGCGGACGAAATCCGGATTTTGATCGTCATGATCGAATGTGCTTGCGATCAATTGCGCCATGGCCTGAACCGGCGCCATGTTTTCGAGATCGAGCTCGCTCTCGAGTGTGCGGATCTTCGTATAGGCCTGCTCGAGAACGGCAAGATAAAGGCCTTCCTTGCTGCCGAAATAATAATAGATCATGCGCTTGGACGTCTTGGTGCGCTCGGCGATCTCATCGACGCGTGCTCCGGAAAAACCGGCTGCGACGAATTCCTCGGTGGCGATCTTGAGAATGTTTTCCTTGGTCGCGTCTGGATCGTTCTTTCGCGTAAAACGCTCGATCTTGGCCGCTTGCGCTTTGGTCATGCCTTGCCCGTCTTCCTGGGTCTGTCCCTGCCCATCGTTGAAGATCAAAGCTTTAACACAGGCTTCACGCCGATGGGGAGAGCCTAAAGTTTCGGCAGGCCAATTGGCCGCAGATGCCGCCTTAGCGCTGCTATGCGAAAGATTGCGTTTGCTGCACCGTAGCCGCGATAGCCGCTGCGCTGGACGATTTCGAAGAAGAAACCTTCGCCGTAGGTGGGGCTGTAGAGCTGGAAATATTCGCCGTGATCGTCGCGATCATAGAGGATGTTGTGCGCCTGGAGACGATCCGTGAAAGCCGGCTCCAGGCCGAACCTGGCCTCCAGATCATCGTAATAGTTGGGGGAGATCATCAAGGTGGCAAAACCGTTACCCGACAATGCAGCCGCGGTCGCAAAGATATCATCGGTCGCAAAGGCGAGATGCTGAATGCCGGAGCCAAAGGTCTCGGCGATGAAATGGCCGGCCAAGGTATTGCGGTTTTCCGCACCGTTCAGCGTGATGCGCAAGCTGCCCGGCTCGTTTTCGACGACCTGGCTGCGAACGACACCGGCCGGATCGATAATGTCGACCATCGGTGTCTTATGCGCATTCAATATCGCCGTATAGAAGAGCAGCCAGGTCAGCAATTCCTCATATTTCATCGTCTGTGCGACATGATCGATCCCCGTCAGCCCGACCGGCTGCAGATCGGTATCGTCATCGACCGGATCGAATTCGATATCCCATATGCGGGCGAGTGCGCTCCTGCGATCGAGGAAATAGAGGATGCCGCCGCCAACGCCCCTTACACCAGGCATTTCGATCTCGCCGGGATTCAATGGCTGCTCGAAACGTTCGGCACCCAGAGCCACGGCGCGCGCGACTGCCGCTTCGGCATCGTCCACCCAAAGTCCCATCGCATAGGCCGACTGCCCGTGCAAAGCATAGGAGGCACCGGCAAACCCATCCGGATCGGTATTGACGACGAGGTTGATGTCGCCTTGCCGGAAGACATCGACGCGCTTGCTCTTGTGGCGCCCGGCATGGCGAAAGCCCAGGGCACGCAGCCGATCGGAGAGGATCGAAGTCTCTGCCTCGTCGACCGTAAACTCGACAAAGGCAATTCCATCCACCTCGGCGCGCGCCGGCATGGGCGGCAAGGTGAGGCTGCTGCTCTCCGCACGGCGAACCTGATCGCCGAGATAGACGAGCGAACGCCGGCCATCGACGGCGATGGCGGCCGGGGAGCCGCCGCGAAACTGGTCGTTGAAAATCTCCAGCGACAGATAACCGTCATAACCCGTTGCCGCGACAGCCTTCATGAATTCCAGCACCGGAAGGTCGCCCTCCCCGGGCATGTTGCGGAAGTGACGGCTCCAATAGAGAAGATCCATGTCGATCAGCGGCGCATCGGCAAGCTGAATGATGAAGATCTTCTCTTTCGGGATCGACCGGATCGAATTGACATTGATCTTTCGCGAAAGCGTATGGAAGCTGTCGAGAATAAGGCCGATATTCGGATGATCGGCCCGGCGGACGATCTCCCAGGCATCGCGATGATCGTGAATGTGCCGCCCCCAGGCAAGCGCTTCGTATCCAACGCGCAGGCCGCGCCTCGCCGCTCTTTCACCGAGTTCGAAGAAGTCGGCGGCGGCGCGGTCGATTCCGCCCAGCGCCACCGACGAAACATTCGAGCAGACGAGAACGAGATCGGTTCCCATCTCCTGCATCAGGTCGAACTTGCGCTCGGCGCGATCGAAGGTTCGGCTGCGGAAGGGTTCGGGCATGCCCTCGAAGTCCCGGAAGGGCTGAAAGAGCGTGATCTCCAGCCCATGATCCCTAACCATTTGACCGACCTGGCGCGGCGATTCATCGAAAGCGAGGAAATCGTTCTCGAAGATCTCCACACCATCGAAGCCGGCCTTGGCGATGGCCTGAAGTTTTTCCTTCAGGTCACCGCTGATCGAAACGGTCGCAATCGAGGTTTTCATTGTATCATCCCGTTCCCTTGGCGATTTTCAACAAATTCACCCCCGGTCGCCGACGCTATGGCCGTCCTGATCATAGGCTCGCGGCTAGACCGTCCGGTCGGCGTGTCCGACCCTGGCCGCAAAGCGCCGTGCATCCTTGCCGAGCCGATCGATGGGTGTCTGATACGTCTCCGTTGCGGTTGCTGCGGAAACAGCGGCGATCAGGGCTGTGATCGACGTAAACACGGCAACCGGCACCCATCCCATGGGACCGTTGCCGATCAGCGCGGCGCTGATCGTCGGGGCGAAACCGCCAAGTGCAAAGCCGATCTGGGTTCCGACGGCCATGCCCGACAGACGTACGCGGGTGTCGAACATTTCCGCATAGAGCGCCGGCCAGACGCCGTTGGATGCGCTGTAGACGACGCCCGAAAGCAGGATGCCGAGGATGAAGACGAGCATGAGGTTGTTCTGACTGATTGCCCAGATGTATGGCCAGATCAGAACCGCGCAGCCGACGGCCCCGAAGATGAACACAGGCTTGCGGCCAATGCGATCTGCAAGGATGGCCCATGCAGGAATTGCGCCGAGCGCCACGATATTGGCAAGCACCAGGACGGTCAGCATCGTCGAGCGATCGATATGCATGGTGTTGACGGCGTAGGATAGCGTGAAGACGCTGAAGATCGTGCTGACGACGGAAATCAGTGCAGCAAAGATGATGCGCAGGACGTCGGCCCAATAATTGGCAAGCAGCGAGACCAAAGGCAGCTTGGCCACTTCGCCTTTCTTCGTTTCCTCAAGGAAGGCTGGCGTTTCCGCCAGCGTGCGGCGAACCCAGAAACCGACGAGGACGACGACGAAGCTCAAGAAAAAGGGGACGCGCCAGCCCCATGACAGCAACGCCGCCTCGTTGAGCGCTCCCAACGGAATGAAGACCAGGGTCGCAAGGATCAGGCCGGCTTGCGTCCCGCTCAGCGTGAAGCTGGTAAAGAATGCTCGCCGGTTTTCAGGCGCATGCTCGAGTGTCATCGAGCTTGCTCCGGCCTGCTCACCGGCCGCTGAAATGCCCTGCAGCAATCGCGCTAGAACCAGAAGAACCGGCGCCAGGATGCCGGCCTGGCCATAGGTCGGCAGGCAGCCGATGATGAAAGTCGAAAACCCCATGAGAAGCAGCGTGAAAGTCAGCACCTTCTTGCGACCGAACTTGTCGCCGATATGCCCCAGGATCACCGCACCCAGTGGCCGCATGATGTAGGCGACGCCAAAGGTCGCAAAAGAAGCGATCGCCGCCGTTTGCGGATCTTCCGCTGAAAAGAATATTTTCGGGAAGATCAGCGCCGCTGCCGTCCCGTAGACAAAGAAATCATAATATTCGACGGCGCTTCCAAGCCAGCTCGCAAGAGCGGCACGCTTAGGCGTCTTATGGTCTGTCGGCATTTTCATCATCGTTCCTCCCCAAAAGCATCTCAATTGCAAAGAAATGCTGCATCCGTGAGCGCCGAAACCTCCGTCGGCACCCCTTCGCATGACATCCAAGCCTGTCTTGGCAGTCACCGGCACTGCCCATGGCAGCGCCCGTCACTCCTCCATGATGGATAATGTACGAACTAGTTCGTTTTGTAAAGTGTAGTGGCGCAGCGGTTGTTCGGCATAGAAAGCCAAAGCTAACGGATGGCTGGCAGAATATCCGCGGCGATCTCCTCGATGACCTCGCCGGGCGGCCTGCTCTGCGTGACGAGATTGAAGGCAACATGATGGATGCCAGCTTCGCGCATGGCCGACAGCGCGCCGATCAACCCTTGCCTGCCGGTTCTGCCGCCGAGATTGAGCTCCTCGTAGGCTGCTTGGGAATTATCGAGCAATTCTAAAATCATGGACTGGCCGAAACCCCGAATATCGGTAGCGGCCTTTGCCTGGGCATTATGCCAAAGCGCCAATCGATCCTTCTGGACCGATAGCGGCCGGTAGTAAGTCATCCATGCCATCGCATGCCGGGCGATCCATTCGAGGGATTGCGACGACGACCCCACTGCCACCATCGGGACGGTCCCTTGCTGCAGGCCGGGTCTTACGGCGAACTCGTTTCGCACGCGGCCGCTTTCGTCGATAACCTCCTGACTGGAGCGAAGAGCGGCAGCGAGGCGCTCCCAATGCGACTGAAAGAGTGCCTTGCGGTTTTCAACATCCTCTCCGAACATTTCATACTCGCTTGGTCTGTCTCCCGAGCCGAGTCCGAGGACGAAGCGTCCTTTCGACAAGGACGCCGTCGAAAGCGCAGCCTTGGCGATATGAAGCGGATGCCTGAGAGGCAGCACGATCGCACCCGTCGCCAAGGCGATCCTGGATGTGGAAGCCGCCAAAGCCCCGAGTAAAACCCAGGGATCGGCATGCCCGACCGGGTCGGGATAGCTTTCACTGTTAAGGGGAACATCCCTCACCCACAGGGCATCGAAACCCAATTTGTCGGCTTGGGCTGCGATATCGAGCTGGGTATCGAACTGTATGTCCGCTGCGGTTCTCGCCTGCACCGGCAAGACGATGCCGAATGAAAGCCGATCTGGATGGAAAAGCACGTTGCGCTCTGAATCTATTGCTCTGGCGAGGAGATAAGGAGGTTTGCCTTCCAGAAAAAGGGCTGACGCGCGTTCCATGGCGATGGCGTAACATATTGGAAGCCTTAGTCCGCTCCGCGGAGCGGACTATGATTGCAAAGGAATTCAGGTAATTCCGCAGCCTAGCTCGCGGTGACGCACTGCTTGACGTAGTCACGCAATGCCTTCTTCTGCAAGCCCTTGGCCGTGCCTTCATCGTGGCAGGTCTTGCGCTTTGCTAGAACCGGGTATTTCTGCTGCAGGCAGCTTTTGACCGCATCCTTGCGTGCCTGACCCTTGAGGCCCTGCCCTGCCGCATCCTGCCGGCAGGCTTGCCGCGCCGTCTTGATTTCATCCTTCGTCGGCATGGCGGAAGACGGCGTCGAAGCGGAAGAGGTCGCGGCGGGAGCTGGCGTTGCGGTCGTCGTTGCAGGTGCCGTCGTTTGCGCGAAGACCACGGTTGCGGAAGATAGGGCGAAGAGAGCGGCGGCGGTCGCACTTAGCAGCTTGCTGGTCATGGGGCATATCCTTTTGCCTGAAGGCATTCATGTTCAAGCCGCCGACATCGTCACGAGGTCGGCGTCCTTCTTGAACGATGGCCGTCGGCATATCCGTCGCTTGGATCGCCAAAAAACTTCCAGTGAGCTTGCCGGCTCCGTCAGTAGATGACGACGCCCCTGACGCTCTTTCCCGAATGCATAAGTTCGAAGCCCTTGTTGATGTCTTCGAGGGGCATGGTGTGGGTGATCATCGGATCGATCTGGATCTTGCCCTCCATGTACCAGTCGACGATTTTCGGAACATCGGTGCGGCCGCGCGCGCCGCCGAAGGCAGTCCCCATCCACGAGCGGCCGGTCACCAGCTGGAACGGACGCGTCGAGATCTCCTGGCCGGCGCCGGCAACGCCGATGACGACGGACTTGCCCCAGCCGCGATGGCTTGCCTCCAGTGCCTGGCGCATCACCTTGGTATTGCCGGTGCAGTCGAAGGTATAGTCGGCGCCGCCGATCTGGTCGGCCCCGCGCTTCGTCATGTTGACGAGATAGGGCACGATATCGTCGCCCACTTCCTTCGGATTGACGAAATGCGTCATGCCGAAGCGCTCGCCCCAGGCCTTCTTGTCGTTGTTGAGATCGACGCCGATGATCATGTCGGCGCCGGCAAGCCTCAGGCCTTGAATGACGTTGAGGCCGATGCCGCCGAGACCGAAGACGATTGCGGTTGCCCCCATCTCCACCTTGGCGGTGTTGATGACCGCACCGATGCCCGTCGTCACGCCGCAGCCGATATAGCAGATCTTGTCGAAGGGGGCGTCCGGGTTGACCTTGGCAACGGCAATCTCCGGCAGCACGGTATAATTGGCGAAGGTCGAGCAGCCCATATAGTGATGGATCCTGTCCTTGCCGATCGAGAAGCGCGAGGTGCCGTCCGGCATCAGGCCCTGGCCTTGGGTCGAGCGGATCGCGGTGCAAAGATTGGTCTTGCGCGACAAGCACGACGGGCATTCGCGGCATTCGGGCGTATAAAGCGGAATGACGTGATCGCCCTTCTTGACCGAAGTCACGCCTGGTCCGACATCGATGACGATGCCGGCACCCTCATGGCCGAGGATCGCCGGGAACAGCCCTTCCGGATCGGCACCCGAGAGCGTGAAATCATCGGTGTGGCAGATGCCGGTCGCCTTGACCTCGATCAGCACTTCGCCGGCCTTCGGCCCCTCGAGCTGAACCGTCATCACCTCGAGCGGCTTGCCCGCCGCAACCGCAACCGCTGCTCTTACGTCCATGGAAGTCCCTCCAAAATCAATAGCTTGTTTCTTATATTTCGTTTGATTTATCAGCTCGATATCCTTGCCCACAAATCACGTATTTCCTGCCTCATCAGCAGAGATTCCTCCCAGCGGTCGGTGCTGTCTTCGCCATCCCTGCCGGTGATCGCATACGGCTTCGGCCCGAGCTCGCAGGTGAAGGCGAGCGTTGCGTCCTTGTCGGCGCGCTTGCGCCAGCTTTTGAAACCATATTCCCACCAGCCGAGGAAAAGATCGACCCAAGGCCTGTGATGGGGGAAGGAAATTTCGATCTGCACCTGTTCGCGTGAAGCGACGCGGCCGTGAAAAGCCCAGGAACTATCCAGGATCCGGTGAATAAGCGCATGATTTTCGTCGGATACCGGCCAGGCGAATTCGCGTCCGACGAGGAAATGGGAGATATCGCCCAGTAGCCGCAAATCCGGCAGCCAATCGAGGAGATCGAGCGTGAAGAATAGATCCGTCGTCATTCGGTCGCGGTGCGTCTCGATCCAGACATCGATACCGGCCTCGTCCGCCAGCCGCTGCCAGCCTTCCAGCAGGGGAATGCAGTCTTCCAGCCGCCTCAGGCGCACGTCGGGCTGCAAGCAGATATGATGGACATTGTATTCGGCGGCGATATCGAGCACCGGCTTCAGATCGTCGACGGTCTTCGGGAAACATTGTCCCTCCGCCTGCAGGCCATGCTGCTTGAGCAGGCCAGCGACACGGCAAACGACGTTGCGATCGTACCAATGGGTGCTGATGCCGTCGAAGCCGGCGGCGGCGATCTTTTCGATATTTTCTTCCAGAGAAAGCTCCGGATATCGCGCGCTGCGCCGCTCCATGGACCAGAGCGACTGGAATATGAGCAAGTTTTGCATAGGTCCTCCCCTACCGGTGGTTTGCTCAGATCACGAAATCAAAGCCTTTGCCAGTCTCCGCGATGATGGCTTTTGATCATCAGCGCGTTTCATTGCAAAACGGATGTATTCGCGAGCCGAGGGTCTGCGGTATGATGGTTTTTCATCAAAATACTTTCGGACGCTGATAGGGTCCATCGGTAACTCTTTCCCAAGCGGTCACTTGGGCCGCTGTTTCCTGGGAGGAGAACATGTTGAAGTTTTTGAGTGCAAGCGCGCTCGCGCTGCTGCTGTCGTCGCAGGTCCATGCCGCCGATCGGATCGGCGTTTCGATGGGCTACCTGACGACCAATTTCCAGACCCTGATCGCCAATGGCATGCAGGATTACGCGAAGTCAAAAGGTCTCGAGCTGCAGGTGGTGGATGCCGCCAATGACGTCAACAAGCAGCTCGATCAGGTACGCAATTTCGCAGCCGGTGGCGTCTCGGCCATCATCGTCGATCCGGTGGATTCGGATGGCACGCCGGCCATGAGCAAGATTGCCGAGAATGCCGGCATCCCGCTGATCTACGTCAACATCCAGCCGACCGATCTTTCCACCCTCGGAAAGAAACAGGCTTTCGTCGGATCGAACGAAACCGAATCCGGCACGCTCCAGACGAAGGAAGTCTGTCGCATGCTCGGCGGCAAGGGCGAGGTCGTCGTCATGGTGGGTGACCTCAGCAGCCAGGCGGCGCGTCAGCGAACGCAGGATGTTCACGATGTGCTCAAGACCGGCGACTGCACCGGCATCAAGGTGGTGCGCGAGCAGGTCGGCAACTGGAGCCGTGTCGATGGCGCCGATCTCGTTTCGAACTGGCTGACCTCCGGCCTGTCGTTCGATGCTGTCATCGCCAACAACGACGAAATGGCGCTGGGCGCGATCTCGGCGATCAAGAATTCCGGCGGCTCGACGGACAAGACGATCGTCGCCGGCATCGATGCGACGCCGGATGCGCTGCAGGCGATGAAGTTAGGCGACCTCAAGGTCACCGTCTTCCAGGATGCCAAGGCACAGGGCCGCGGCGCCGTCGATACGGCAATCAAGGCGGCGAAGGGCGAGCAGATCGATAAGGAAGTCTGGATTCCATTCAAGCTGGTGACGAAGGAGAACATGGTTCAGTTCGAGAGCCTCAACTGAGCGAATAAGCGTCGCCAAAGAGGGGCATAAGCGCGGATGCAAGGGAAGGAGGGGCTCGATCCCCCTTCCCGTCTCGGCCGCAGCCCGGCGGACTTCCGGTCGCCGTGAGCAAATTTCATCAAATCAATGCTGTCGTTTCCGGCCGGCACCGCCGACACTGACTGCATCGTTTCATTCACAGGGAGGCACATTATGGACGACACGCTCTACGGCACGCGCGACAAGCGTGGAGACTGGAAACCCAACAAGCTTCTGCAATATCCGCCCGTCTTCATCTGGCCGGCCAGACCGATCGCGTTCCTGAAATGGGTCTTCGGCTATCCCGGCTATCTGATGCCCTGGAATGTCGTTTATGCCGGCGTTGCAACGCTGCTGTGGCTCTACGCGACACCTTCCATGGAAACGATGAAGACTCTGGCGCCGGGCTGGGTCGGCTATCTCCTTCTGCGAAACGCTGCGCTGGTCTTCCTGTTCTTTGGTGCCTTTCACCTCCGCCTTTACATGCAAAAGAAGCAGGGCACGAGCTTCAAATACAACAGCAAGTGGCCGTCGAAGGATAACTCCGCCTTTCTCTTCAGCAACCAGACCGTAGACAATGTGATCTGGACCTTTGCGAGCGCCGTGCCACTCTGGACGGCCTTCGAGGTGCTGACGCTCTGGGCTTTTGCGAACGGCATCATTCCCTACGTCGATTTTGCCGAACACCCGATCTATTGCGCCGTCATCATGCTGCTGGTTCCGGCATTCCGAGATCTGCACTTCTATCTGGTGCATCGCCTGATCCACTGGCCGCCGCTCTACCATACGGTCCACAAGCTGCATCACAATAATGTCAATCCCGGTCCATGGTCCGGGCTTGCCATGCATCCGGTCGAGCATCTCTTGTATTTCTCAGGCGTTCTCATCCATTGGATCGTACCGTCCAATCCGATCCACGCCCTGTTCCACCTCACTCATGCCGCTCTTGCGCCGGCACCGGGCCATGCCGGTTTCGACAAGATCGTGATCGGCGATGAGGCTGGGATCGATACGCACGCCTATGATCACTACCTCCATCACAAGTTCTTCGAATGCAATTATGCCGATGGCGTGATCCCGCTCGACCAATGGTTCGGCACCTTCCACGACGGCTCCAAGGAGGCCGAGGATCGCATGAACAAGCGCTTCATGGAACGCGCCAAGAAATATGCCGAAAAGCAGGCTCGCCGCTCCGGCGGACCGAGCTGATACCAAGTTGAAACCGGCCGGAATTTTCTCAGCCGGTGCAACGATCTCAGGAACTTGCCAAAGGCGGCGCGTGCGCCATATGCGCCTTTGGGCTCTCCCCCCGCCACCGGTCCAACCGGCCGTCGATGGCGGGAAATCCCGGAGCCTGCGGCCCTCCTTCCGCAGGCTCCGGACTTGTCCCTTATCCGTGATTGGATGAAGGACCGATGTTTTCTGACGTATAGGTCAGGAACGGGACCGCCTCTTGACTGACGGGCACATCGATGATCCCCATTCGCGACAGGATCGTATCCAGAGCGCGCCTGGCCTGCGTTTCGGGCGCCTGATCGAGAACGAGCGTCATCAATCCCGATGCGATGAAGCGGCGCGTTTCATCGTTGAGCTCATGTCCTATCCAGACGCAATCCCTCCCCCGTTGCTCCTGAAAGCGCTGAAGCACCGAGCCCACACCGAGATTGGCGCCGCCTGCATTATAAATGCCGACAATATCCGGACAGCGCCGCAGCGCCTGCGTCATCATCTCGGCGGATTTCACGTCGTCATCCAGGCCGAACACGACCTCCGAAAATTGCAGTTCGGGGCTGCCATGGAATTCGAGATAGTCCGAAAAACCGCGAATGCGCTCCCTGTGTATCTGATAGGCCCAGCTGTGACAGACGGCGACGACGCTACCCTTGGCGTGCCTGAGCATGCGTGACATGTAAAAGCCGGCGGTTCGGCCTGCCGCGTAGTTGTCGATGCCGACGAACACGTCATCTCGGCCTGTGAGATAGGAGACGATCTGAACGACTTCGACGCCCGCGGCGCGGGCCTTTCGCAAACTCTCGCGAATTGCGGGATGATCGACGGCTGCGACGATCAGGCCGTGCCGGCGAATGCTGATATTGTCCACATGCGCTGCAAATTTTTCAGGATCGTCCTCCTCGACGAATGTTCGATGCACCGTGATCGAGCTATCCAGTGAGGCGGCAATCCGTTCGAAGGCGCGGTTGAGCCTGCTGAAGAACGGTGACTCCGGCCTGACCAGAATCACTTCGATGCGGATCGTGCCTCGATAGAGGCTCGGAATCAGTCCCTTGTAGCCCAGCCGCTTGGCCGCGAGCACCACCTTCTCCGCCGTCTGCGGCCTGACGCTGCCGCGTTCGTTGAGAACGCGCTCTACCGTCGCAAGACCGACACCTGCCTCGGCCGCGATATCCACCAGACGGGTTTTCTTCATTCCGCTCCTCCTTGATGAAAAATGATCATAATCGGCGTGGAATGTGAAGGGTTATCTCGCGCATGCTTGAACCGATCGGGAGCAGAAAACGAAGCGCGATCAAGGCGCAGCGACAACTTGCTCCCAACATCCGACAATGATTTTCGCGCCTTGCGACGATTGCAATGAGGAGGAAGAAATGACGACCTGGGTTGATGCATACGCTGCCGGTGAAATCGATCAGGAGGACGTGGTCCGCTTCGATCACGCCGGGCGAACCTTTGCGATCTATCGCAGCCCTGACGATGAATATTTTGCGACCGACGGGCTTTGCACTCACGAGAAAATCCATCTGGCCGATGGGCTTGTCATGGATGAGACCATCGAGTGTCCGAAGCACAATGGCCGCTTCAGCTACAAGACCGGCGAGGCGCGCGGTGCGCCGGTCTGCATCAATCTGAAAACCTATCCGGTCAAAGTGGAAGGCGATCGCATCATGATCGGGATCGGAGCATGAGCCGCGACAAGGGTATCATCATCGTCGGCGCCGGCGAATGCGGCGCGCGCGCCGCACTGAGCCTGAGAGAGAACGGCTACCAGCGCCCCATCACTCTTATCGGCGACGAGGTCCACCTTCCTTACGAACGCCCGCCTCTGTCCAAAAAGGTTTTGCTGGACGAGGCGCTGCCCGAAATACCCGCCGTTCTTAGCGATCTCGTGCTGAGCGAACAGGCGATCAGACATATCGGAGGCGCTTCGGCTGATGCCATCGACGCATCGGGAAAGCAGCTTATCCTTTTGGATGGCCGGGCGCTCGCCTATGACAAACTGCTGTTGACGACGGGCGCGATGCCCAGGCGATTACCGAGCGCTCCTGTCAGCGGCCGGATATTCTATCTAAGGACAATAGACGAGGCGCTGGCGCTTCGTTCCCTGATCCGGCCCGACATGCATGTCGGCGTGCTCGGCGGCGGCTTCATCGGCCTGGAAGTTGCCGCATCGGCACGAAGTCGCGGAGCGAAGGTCACGGTGATCGAGTCGCAGGAGCGCATTCTCAAGCGCGGCGTACCTGAGCCGATCGCTGAAACCATCACAGCCCTGCACCAGCGCAATGGCGTCGTCGTGAGGTGCGGCGTGGCGGTTTGCGGGATAGAAGCGGATGAACGGCGCGTCGACATCTTACTCTCCGATGGAGATGTGATTTCGGCAGATGTGCTGGTCGTCGGGATCGGGGCGCAGCCGCGCACCGAGCTTGCTACTAAAGCGGGCATTGCGATCGATAACGGCATTGCCGTCAACGAGCGCCTGGAAACATCGATTGCAGACATCTTTGCCGCCGGCGATTGCTGCTCGTTTCCGCATTCTCTTTATGGTGGTCGCCGGCTGCGCCTCGAAGCCTGGCGCAATGCACAGGATCAGGGCATTCTCGCTGCGGCCAATTTGACAGGTGCGGCTCGCGGCTATCAGGCCGTTCCCTATTTCTGGTCCGACCAGTTCGATCATACATTGCAGATCGCCGGCCTCGTCGATGAGGGACGCACGATCGTTAGACGCGATCTCGATGACGGCGCCTTCATTCTGTTTCATCTCGACGCGGAGCAAAGGCTGATCGCTGCCAGCGGCGTCGGCCGTGGCAACAAGGTCGCCAGGGATATTAAACTCAGCGAGATGCTGATTGCCAAGCGTGTCGTCCCGCCGATCGAGGCTTTGACGGCCGGCGTAAACCTGAAGTCTCTCTTGGTAAAGGCAGCATAAAAATTCGCTGTCTCGTCAATCCATGAGGCTGATGGGCCGCATATTTCAGAGAAGCCTTCCAGAAAGGTGCAGAGCCCCGCCTGAGCTGATGTCCACAGCGAGACGGTTGTAACTCTCGATGATCGGATGTCGGGTCGACAACGGTGTGCGGTGGGCTGCGCTGATCACAAGTACAGAAGCACCCGAGGCTTCCGCTGCCTCTATCCCCGCCGATGCGTCTTCAAAAACGAGACATTCTTCAATAGGTTGCGCCAGCATCCTTGCAGCCAGCATGAAGCAATCCGGCGCCGGCTTGCCATTCTCCACATCCTCGCCGGCGATCAGAATTTCCGGCCACGGAAGACCGGCTGCCGCAATGCGGACCTTGGCCAGCTCGCGCGGAGCTGACGTGACGATCGCGCAGCGATCCGGCGGCAGGCTTTTCAGAAAGCCGATAGCGCCTGCGATGGGTTTCACGCCGGCAACATCATCGATTTCGGCTTGTGTGAGTATCCTGACCTCTTCGGCAGGGTCGATCCCCGACAGGCCGAGACGGGTAATCGTCTCGATCGCCTTGCGGCCATGAACGGTCGCCAGCAGGGCGACAGCGTCGACTCCACGCTTTTCCGCCCATGCGGTCCAGACCCGTTCGGCGACCGCTATCGAGTTCAGGAGGGTTCCATCCATGTCGAACAGGAAAGCACCGAAGGAGCGCCCGTCAAAAGGCATCAGGATCGATCCTCGACTTTCTGATTGGACGACAGGCGATCGAGAATGGCCTGGGCCGTGTTGGCGTCGGTGACCAGTGCGTTGATCATCCCCGATCGTGCCGCTCCGATGATGCCGCCCGCCTTGCCGGGGGTCGCGGCAACAGCGATGGATAGCGGCACCTTGCGCAATTGTTCGGGAGAGGCTGCGATCATCCCCTCCTCTCCATCCCAGTGCAGGATCTCGCCGGCTTCGGTGACGTAGTGGCGCAGCACATCGCCGGCGGCATGGCTCAGCGCCATCTCTCCCGGCAGCGCCGCCTCCGAAGGGTTTGCAGCATGTGTCAGCCCGACGCCGACGATCGCCGCGTCCAATTTGTCCCAAAGCGACGTCACCTGTTGAACGGTGGGGTCCCCCAGAAACGCATCCCGGAGTTCGGTCGAAGCAATATAGGGCACATGCAGGAAATGTGGCACGCCACCCATCTGGATTGCTGCCTGGCGCACGAATTCGTTGATCTGAAAATGTGGAGCCGCCTGTTGCATGCCGCCGTTCAGCGCGACCGTGACGATGCCCGGCAACTGCGGCAGGCCGGCCGTTGTCACTTCGCGCACCGCCCGCCCCCAACCGATGCCCAGCGTCGAGCCCGACCGCAGGCCTGCTTGCCGCAGAAGCGAGCCGACAGGCGCGGCAAGCGCGCTCAGCACGTTCGATGACGGCGTATCGATCACTGCGGCGGTGCGCAGCTTCAGGCCCTCGATCAGCGCAGCACTCAGATCCTCGGCCGGCGACAGATCGATCACTTCGATCCGGACGATCCCGACTGCACGGGCTCGCTGCAGCAATCGCGAAACCGTCGCTGTCGACAGGCTCAATTTTCTGGCGATGTCCACCTGCGACATGTCGGACTGGTAGTGCAATTTGGCGACCGTGTGCAGCAATGCGCGATTTGCCGCAGCTTCCTGCGATTGAGACGAATTCAGATTGAAATTCCTTTCTGCAATGTGTTACATCTGCTGTAGTTGAGGAAGTTATCGCTCAAAACAGCCGGTTTCGCAACGTTCATGCCGTGCGTGAGAGCCCTCAATTTCAAGAGCGACGCCCTTTTCGAGGAGTGGAGAAGGCGTGCCTGCGGGTGCGCCTTTCGCAAAGGCTGGAGGAAGGACCCCATGACGAAATTGACGACAGCGGAGATGCGCGGTTACCAGCAGATTTGCGGCAGCGATGGCGCCATGATGGTGATTGCCTGCGACCAGCGCGGCGGCATGCGCAGCATCCTGGCCAAGGATCCGGCCGAGCAGGCCGCCATCTCGGACAAGGTGCTTGGGGACACAAAGGCCGATATCGCTCGCTTCCTGGCAAGCAAGGCCTCCTGCGTTCTCGTCGATCCGATCTGTGCCGTGCCGGCGCTGGTCGATGATCGCGTCCTCCAGCGCGATACCGCGCTGCTGATCGGCCTCGACGCCTCCGGTTGGGATATGTCACCGGAGGGCTATCGTCTGTCGAAGCCCGTTTCCGGCATTTCGGCGCGCCGGGTGCGCCAGCTCGGCGCGACCGGCGGCAAGATCATGGTCTATCTGCGCTCGGACCGGGATGCAGCGAACGTCCATAACATCCAGATCCTGAAGCAGTGCATCGAAGACTTCGCGCGCGAGGATCTCCTGCTTGTCGTTGAATTCCTGACCTATAAGTTCGATGATGAGGATGAGGCCGAGTACACTGCGAAGCTGCCATCCCTGATCGTCGGCGGCAGTAGGATCTGCCTGGATCTGGGGGCGAAAGTCTTGAAGATCCCTTATCCGGGATCGTCGCAAGCCTGTGCCGAAGTGACGCGCCTTGCCGGCGACGTGCCATGGGCGGTACTCTCGGCTGGCGTCGACCACTCGACGTTCCTGACGCAGGTCGAGGACGCCATGCGCAACGGCGCCTCCGGCGTCATCGCCGGACGCTCGCTGTGGAAGGACTGTATTTCACTCGATCGTACCGTGACGAAGGATCGGCTGGAGTCGGTCGCGGTGCCAAGGCTCCGTGAAATCCAGGCCGTCATTGCGAACCACTTCAAAGGTACCGGCGCGCATGGCGCCGATCAAAGGCAGCGCGCCAATGGCTGACACCGCTATCGGCGTTGATATTGGCGGCACGAATATTCGTGCTGCTTTGGTCTCCGCTCGAGGCGAAATACTAGCCAAGCTGTCGGAACGCACGCCGACCGATCCCTTGCTGGCATTGGAACGTGTCATTGCGATGGCGCACAGCCTCGACGAATCCGGGGTCTTGGGCGTTGGTGTCGGCATACCTGGTCGGGTCGACGTCGCCACCCGGGAAATCTTGTCCGGCGGCATCTTGAACCTCGCCGGCCTCGACCTCGTAAAGCGGCTGGAGGCAACCCTTGGAAAGCCTGTCCTCGTCGAGAATGATTGCAGTATGGCACTCATCGCCGAGATGCGGATCGGCGGCGCCAAGGGCTATCGCAACGTTGCGATGTTGACGATCGGCACGGGCATCGGCGGCGCCGTCGCCCATGCCGGACGGATCTATCACGGCCATAGGGCTGCAGGGCAGCTCGGCCATATCTGCGTATCTCAGGACGGTCCGCCCTGCCCTTGTGGCAGGCGCGGCTGTGTCGAAACCTTCAGTTCCGGAACCGCTTTGCGCCGGCACATCGCCGAGGCCGGACTGTCTGCCGTGACGATCAAGGAGGTGTTCGACATGGCCGCCGAAGGAGATCGCGCCGCAGCACGGGTCCTGCGCCAATGGGCGGTTCCCTTGCGCATGGCGCTCGACAATATCGCGGCGACAATGGATCCCGAAGTCATCCTGCTCGGCGGAGGGCTCGGCTGCGATGCAGCGCGCGCTCTTGCCGACCTGCCTGCCGTGGCGCCGTGGTTTTGTCCTGCCATATTGCCGGCGAAACTTGCCGGCGATGCCGGCGTAATCGGCGCAGGGCTTTCGATTTTCGATGCCGATACCGCGCCACAAGGAAAGCGTGTCGTCCTGGTCAACGGTGTACCGGCATCCGGCAAAAGCCGGCTTGCCAAGGCTCTTTCCCAGCGGACCGGCTGGCCGATCCTGTCTCTCGACGGTATTAAAAACCCGTTTCTGCAGCATATCGGCCTTGTCGATCGCGACTTCAATCGGGCGTTGGGAAAGGCGAGTTACCAGGCGATCTGGTCGTTCATTGCCGAGGCGCCTGCCAATTCGACCTTCATCATCGATGCCTGGTTCGGCTTCCAGCCGAAGGCGCAGCTCGAAAACTATATCAATGCTGCGAACATCGAGCATGTCGCGGAGCTATGGTGCAAGGTGCCTGGATCGGTCGCAGGCGAGCGTTATGTCAGCAGGCTGAAGGATCGATTGCCCGGTCATCCGGGCGCCGAATATGTACCCGAACTGATTGGGCTCGCCGATCGGGCCGAGCCCATGGCCTGCGGTGCCGTCATGACGATCGATCAGACGCAGGAGCCGGATATGGAGACCATCCTGGCCTGGCTTTCCCAGGTCTTCCACGGCGAATGACGCGAGCTGCCGACGAGACAGACAGGACAATGCGAAATGATATTGAACGATCGCGCGGTCCTATGTTTCCGACGGATCACAATGTCGCGCTCGCGTCGGAATTGGCAATCATATCAATTGGCTGAATGAAATTCCTTGCAGAAAAAAATTACTTGACGTGCCGAAGTAACCCACTGATTATCGCTTTGCCGGACGGGGGAGGTTCGGCTTCAAGAGGAGGAAAATTATGGAGCGTCGCTCATTTCTCAAGGCTACGGCCGTGGCATCGCTCGCTGCCGGTGTTGCGGCAGTTGCCGAAAGCACCAAAGCCGCAGATAAGAAGTTCACGATTGCCCTCATTCCGGGCCTGACGACCGATGCCTTCTACATCACCATGCGCAAGGGCGCCGAGGCCGCAGCCAAAGCCGTCGGTGCGACTCTGGTGTTCCAAGGCGGCCCCGATTTCAACCCCGTGACCCAGGTCCCGGTTCTTGATGCGGTCATAGCCAAGAAACCCGATGCGATCCTTATTGCACCGACCGACAAGGATCAGCTGATCCAGCCGCTGAAGAAGGCTGCGGATGCCGGCATCCCGATCATCACCGTCGATACCTTCATCGGCACGGGTGTCTACCAGACGGGCAAGGGCGATGCCGACTTTCCGCTGTCCTACATTGCTTCCGACAACCTGCTCGGCGGCGCGATTGCCGCGCGTGCGCTGGCAAAGGCCGTGGGAGAAAAGGGCAAGGTCTACGTTTCCAACGTGAAGCCTGGCATCTCGACAACGGACCAGCGCGAGCAGGGCTTCAAGGAGGAAATGAAGAAGTATCCGAACATCACCGTTCTGGAGACGCAATACAACGACGACGATGCCAACAAGGCCGCATCTCAGCTGCAGGCAGTCTTTGCCCGCAATTCCGATCTCGATGGTGTCTTCGGGGCCAATCTGTTTTCCGCCCTTGGTGCCGCCAATGGCGTGCAGCAGGCCGGCCAGACGGGCAAGATCCGGGTGGTCGCCTTCGATGCGCCGACGTCGATCGTCGATAACATCAACTCCGGCCTCGTCGATCTGGCAATCGCACAGCATCCTGCCGAGATCGGCTATTTCGGCGTGATGGCAGCCTATGCCCACCTGACCGGCAATTCGATCCCGACGGCGATCGGCACCGGCTTCACGGTCATCGACAAATCGAACGTGACGGACAAGAACGTCGCGAAGTTCATCTACTCCGATTGATGCGGAGATAGTCTGTGCCTCGCCGGTCGGCGGGGCACAGCATCCAACGATGATAGAGCGGACGGCGCCGTGATCTTCGCGCCTTCAACGCTTCAGTTTGGACCGATCCATGACAATCGACAATGCAGAGGTCCGCAAGGCGGATCAACACGTGGCGCCGCAGGCAGACCACGGCGACCAGGCAAAAACCATCCTAAACCGCATCGCGCAATTGCGCGCATGGCTCTTTCTTGCCGCGCTGATCATCGCCTTCGAGATCTGGGCGCGGATCGATTTCGGCGGCACCTTCGTTGGATCGAGCTTCAACTGGCAGTCCGTCGCGATCTTCGCCGTAGCACCGCTGCTGCTGGCGATCGGGCAGACCTTCGTCATCATTTCAGGCGGCATCGATCTGTCGACCGGCTTCATCATGGGGCTTGCCGCCGTCGTCGCGGCACACATCGCCAATATCGCCGGGCTCTACCTGCCCCTGCCGATAGCAATGGTAATCGGCATTCTCGTTGCCATGCTGGCCGCCGCCATACCCGGCTTCATCAATGGTCTGCTGATCTCCCGTCTCAGGGTTCCGCCGTTCATCGGCACGCTCGGCATGTTCGGTGTTGCGCGCGGCACGGCCTTCCTGATTGCCGGCGGCACCACCGTGCCGGTCAAAAATTCCTATTTCGCCGAGCTCGGCAACGGACGGTTCTACGGCGTACCCTATCTCGTCATCGTCACGCTCGTCTTCGTAGTGATCATGCATTACCTTTTAAGCCAAACCCGCTTTGGCCAGCATAATTATGCCATCGGCGCCAATGCGCAGGCGGCGCGGCGCGCCGGCATCGACATCAAGTTCCACCTGCTGCGGCTCTATATATTGTCGGCCGTCTGCGCAGGCCTGGGCGGCGCGCTCTATGCGGCCCGTTTCACCGCGGGTGCGGCCCAGGCGGGCGAACCCTTGCTGCTCGACAGCGTGGCAGCCGTCGTCATCGGCGGCGCGAGCCTCTTCGGCGGTTCCGGTACGATCATCGGCACCATTGCCGGTGCTCTCGTCATCGCCGTCATTCAGTACGGTCTCGTCTTCATGAATGTGGAGCCGTTTTGGCAATTCATCGCCGTCGGCGTCGTCATCATTATTTCGGTGCTCATCGACCAGGCGCAGCGTCGGTTCAGCGGAGCGAAACAGGATGAATAATGTCACTCCCCTCCTCGAGGTCCGCAACCTCTCGCGCTACTTCGGCGCGGTGCGTGCCCTCGACAATTGCTCCATGGTCGTCCGACCCGGGGAGGTCGTCGCTCTGGCCGGCGACAACGGCGCCGGCAAGACGACGATGATCAAGGCGATCTCCGGCGTCTATCCGCCGACCGCAGGCGAAATTTTGATCGAAGGCAAGCCGGTCAGCTTCTCCTCGCCGCAGGATGCGCGCGAGAAGGGCATTGAGACAATCTATCAGGATCTCGCTCTTGCCGACAATCTGACGATCGGCTCCAACATCTTTCTCGGGCGTGAACCGATGAAGAAGCTCTTCGGCTTCCTGCCGGTCCTGGACCGGAAAGCCATGGCGGAAGCGGCGCGCAAGACGATGGCAGAGCTCGATTTCCATGTGAAGCGGCTCGACGCGCCGGTCAGCAACTTCTCCGGTGGTCAGCGCCAGGCGGTCGCGATCGGACGTGCGGTTTACTGGAATGCCCGCATTCTGGTCATGGACGAACCGACGGCGGCGCTCGGCGTGCCGGAGCAGCGCAAGGTGGTGGCCCTGATCAAATCGCTGAAGGCGCAGGGGCGCGGCGTCATCTTCATCTCGCACAATCTGCAGGATATTTTCGCGGTCTCCGACCGCATCGTCGTCCTGCGGCGCGGCATCGTCGCCGGCGAGCGTAACATTGCCGACACCAATCATGAGGAAGTCGTCAGGCTCATGATCGGCGGGTAACAGGATCGCCAGCACATGATTTGAGATCGAGAGCGGCAATGGTGTTTCATCGCCATTGCCATTTTGTTATCGGCAATCAAGTGGCTCATATTGGATTCGCAAGCGCGGCAAAACGCCGGCAGCCCGGTTTCTGTTGATTTATCTGATTGCACTCGTATATATTGCTATCAATGCAATCAAATGTGGGAGCATGAAGCAATGGCATCCATCACCATCCGCAATGTTCCGGACGAGGTGCATCGCGCGATCCGGGTGCGAGCTGCTATGCATGGTCGCAGTACTGAAGCCGAAATCCGCGACATTCTGGAAAAAGCGGCAAAGCCGGAAGGTCGTCTGAAACTAGGTTCGCTGTTGACATCCATAGCCCGCGAAGCGGGGGGGCTAACCGAGGCCGAAGCCGAGAGCTTCAATCTGCTTCGCGACAAGACCCCGGTCGAACCGATTAGCTTCGAATGATCGTTCTCGATACCAACGTCATTTCCGAGCTGTGGAAGGCCACGCCGGATCCCAATGTGTTGTCGTGGATCGACGCACAGATGATCGACACTCTTTACCTCTCGATCATCACGGTTGCCGAACTGCGCTTCGGCTTGGCGACGATGCCGGAAGGCAAGCGACGTAGGATCTATCAAGACCGACTGGAAAGAGAGGTTTTGCCGGCCTTTGCCAACCGGATTCTGCTGTTCGACCTGGACGCCTCGCAAGCCTATGCCGACCTGATGGCGCTGGCGAGGGCGGCGGGCAAATCCATTGGCAAGGCGGACGGCTATATTGCCGCCACGGCCGCTTCCCACGGCCTTATCGTAGCCACGCGCGATACTGGCCCTTTTGAGGCTGCCGGCTTAAACGTCATCAACCCTTGGAACACCTAGAAATGAGAGCGGTTAAGCCAGCCGTGCGATAAATCCGTCGGACAATCCGAACACTTAACTGGCAACAGCTTGTTCACGCTGGGCATCGCCTGGCGATCCGCGCGCCCGCCCCCATTCGATCGTTGATCGCAGAGCTGACAAGGAAATATTCGCGACTTTCGACCGGGGATATGCGCACTGCTCACCTATCCCTATAACAAATACCGTCAAGAGGCTGGATCGAGAAAGAGCCGCCGGGCTATAAGTGCTTTTCCTGGAGGCAAGCAGGCATGACCGAAGCCGTACACATTGTGTCTTTCACGGATGCTGCACCGAAGATAGGCGACATTGCTGCAATCGCGCGACGCAGCGCACGGATCGTGGTTTCGCCTGACGTCGAAGACAAGATCGCCGCAGCCCGCGCTGTCGTTGAACGCTATCTGGCGGCCGACCGGCCTGTTTATGGTTTGACCACGGCATTGGGCGCGGGCGTCGACACTCGCCTAGCCACCGACGACCTCATTGCTTTTCAAATGCGCGTGCCGCAAGCCCGCGCAGTCGGCGTCGGGCCAGCGTTACCGCGCGAAGCGGTAAGGGCAATGATGGCCGCCCGCATCGCCGGCATGGCGGCTGGCGGCTCCGGCGTGTCGCTGCCGGTCTTCGCAGGCCTCGTCGCCGCGTTGAATGCGGGCTTTCATCCGGTGGTGCCATCGCTCGGTTCGATCGGTGCAGCCGATCTTGCGCCCTTGGCACATATGGGACGGGCCTTACTGGGAGATGGTGAGGCCGAACTTGACGGCACCGCCATGCCGGCAAAGGATGCTTTATCGAAGGCAGGCTTGATGCCTTTGCCGATCGGACCCAAGGACGGACATGTCCTCGTGGTGGCCAACAGCCTGTCGGTTGGCAAGGCATGCCTGTGCATCGAGGATATCGAACGCTTGTTCGATTGGTCGCTTGCGGCTGTCGCGCTGAATTTCGAGGCATTCCGCGCCAATGTATCGGCCTTCGACGACCGGGCGCTGGCGGCAAGGCCGGCCTTCGGCCAGCGCGAGGCGGCGGCAAGGCTTCGCGAGCTGCTGTCCGGAAGCTCTCTCCTTATCGATGGCGCGGCGCGGCGCCTGCAGGATCCCTTGAGCTATCGCTGTGCCCCGCAGGTATGGGGTGCCCTCCTCCATGCGATCGGCGAAGCGCGCGCCGCAACCGAGATCGAGCTTGCCAGCTCCGGCGACAATCCCGTCGTGCTGATCAAGGAAGGGCTGATCCTGTCGCATGGCAATTTCGACATGACGGCCTTCGTTCTGGCATGGGAACGGCTTGGCCAGGCGATCGCCCATTGTGCGGCTGCGACTGCCTATCGCAGCATGAAAATCATGTCTCCAGGCATGTCGGAGCTGCCACGTTTCCTGACCCCACTCGGGCAGAGCAGAACAGGCTTTGCCACGGTGCAGAAAACGGTCTCGGCACTCGAAGCCGAGATACGACATCTGGCCATGCCGGTTTCGCTCACACCGATCCCGGTGGCCGATGGCATCGAGGATCAGGCGTCGATGGCGCCGAGTGTTCTCTCGAAAATCGAAGCGATGATCGAGCGGCTTCGTTATCTCGTGGCGATCGAGCTTGTCGCGTCCGCCCAGGCGGTTGATCTGCGCGGTGTGGCGGGCGAACTCGGCAGCGGAACGCAGCGCGCCTATCGCAAGGTGCGCCAACTGGTGCTGCCGCTTGAGGAGGACCGCGCCCAAGGTCCCGATTTTCAAAGAGTATCGGGGTTCATTGCAGATACGGCCATGAAGTCTGCAACCTGATCAACCTCGCGGCAAGGCGGTTCCCGCCTGTCATCTCACTTTCCCGCAGGCCGCCTATCGACCTGCATCATTCGACAGACCGGCACGGCCGGTGACATGCCTGGAGAACGGTAATGCAGGAAATCTGGATCGACTATCTGAACGCCATCGATGCCAAGGCGCTGGCGCTTTCCAATGATGAAATCCTTGACGCCGTGACCAAGGCGCTTGATGCGCAAGGACGCGGCGAGACCGTGATTGAGCCCCGCGTCCATCTCGTGCCTGAGAGCTCCGACAAAGGTCATTTCAACGTGTTGCGCGGTTACGTGAAGCCGCTCGACTATGCCGGCGTCAAGGTCGTCGGCGATTTCGTCGACAACTACAAGCAGGGGCTGCCCTCCGAAATGGCGGTCCTTAACCTGTTCGATCCGCGCACCGGCGTGCCGAAGGCGATCGTCGATGCGACTGCCATCACCGACATGCGCACCGGCGCAGTCACCGCCATCGGCGCCCGCCGTCTCGCGCGCGAGGATAGCAAGATCCTCGGCCATATCGGCGCACGCGGCACCTCCTACTGGAACGTGCGGCTGCTCGATCACCTCTTCGATTTCGATGAGATCCGCGTGCACTCGCGCCGCCCGGAAAGCCGAGACGCTTTCGCAGCACGGCTGGAAGCCGATCTAGGCAAGAAAATTATCGTGACGGACAATTGGGAGGATTGCCTGAAAGGCGCCGATATCATGATCGAGGCAAGCCGCCTGCCGGAGCCGGCGCCGCTCTTCAAGACCGCCTGGGTCAAGAAAGGTGCCTTCGTCGTACCCTACGGCACCATGAGCGCGCTCGAATTCGACCTCACAGACATCATGGACAAGGTCGTCGTCGACGATTGGGGACAGTGCGGCCCCGGCCGCCCGTTCGGCGCGCTTCGCCGCCATGTCGATGAGGGCAAGGTGACGGCCGAGACGCTGCATGCCGAAATCGGCCAGATCGTTTGCGGCGCCAAGCCCGGCCGCGAAAGCCACGACGAAACCATCCTCTTCTGGCATCGTGGCCTTAGCACGACCGACGTCGCGCTCGGCGCGGCGATGGTCGAAAAAGCAAAACGCATGAATATTGGCCAGCGGCTTCGGTTTGCGTGACGCGGCATGACGGTATCTCCAGCTCCTGCGATTGCCTGCTTGCGAATGTACAATCTGAGCCCGAAAATATCGGGGCTTTGGGATCGGCTCTTTCGTTGGCTCACAGACCGGTCGGGCGTCGAACTCGAGGTCATTGCCCATGCCGCCCCCGCACCTCTTTCGGAGCTGTGGGCGCGCCCGGACATGGGGGCCGTCTTCATGTGCGGTTTTCCGTTCTCCCAATTGCCGAAAGCAGAGCGTCCGCAGCCATTGGCCGCTCCAGTTTCGCTGGCAGACTGGGCAAACGGGCAGCCCGTCTACGCAAGCCATATCGTCACCGCGCGTGACCGGACGCTCACAGAAGCCGATCTTGCGGCCGTGCGCTGGGGCTGGACCGTGCGGGACTCGCAATCCGGCTATAATGCGCCACGGGAATTCTTTGCATCGCTTGGCGGAGGGTCGGCGAATAAGACTGTCGGCCCTCTCCTCAATCCGCGCGGCGTCATCGAAGCGATCCGTTCGGACGCCGTCGATGTCGGCGCCATTGATGCTTATGCCTATCAGCTTCTGAATATTCATGAGCCGGACGTGATTGCACCATTGCGAGTTATCGCCACGACAAAGCCGGCACCTTTTCCTCTGCTGGTTGCCTCCCGGCAGCAGTCTCCGGAAATCGTTGCGGCGCTTCGCGCCGCACTGGTTGGCGCCCACCAGGACCTAGAAGGACGCGATATCCTTAGATCGCTTGGCTTGGCGGCCTTTGCCGAACCGGACATTGCTGCCTATGAACAACTGCCTGCGCGAGCCGAAGCCGTCAATGAAGCCCTCGGGATATGGTGAAGTTCAAACGAACGTTTACCACGTCACTGCAACAGCGAAAGAAACAGCCAATAGGCGGCACATCACACGCTGGCGGCTTGCTTCAGCAGTTTCTCGGCAGCCAAGTCCAGACATTCCTCGAAAGCTGTGAGATCAAGGAAACGCTGATCCGATGCGACCTTGCGGGTAACGATGACGCCGCCGCGCGCCGCTATGCCGCCATCGAGCATCAAATTGTCGGCCATGTCGAAGTTTTCCAGCGCCATGCCGTCGGGACCGCGATGGCGACCGTCCGGTCCCAGCCGAACCTCTCCGCCGTAAAGCCCACTCACACGTTCGAAATGATCGTCGACACAGTTGGAAAAAGCGAATGCCGGACAGCCGCGCGCGCACATGAACCCGAGCTCGAAAGCGGTTCCAACGTCGGCTGCAATACCGCGAAACGGCGTCAGGTTGGCAATGATGAGGTCGGCGCCGGACATCAGCCTCTCATTGATCGCGCTGATGGCAAGGCCGCGCTGGCGGCGTGTTTCCGTCTCGGGCACGGCGAGATCGCCGGGCGAAACAGGCGTAAAGCCGTAGCTGCGCGCCAGTGCGATCTTGCGATCGAGGATTTCTCTCGCGTTGGGAAGGAAGACTTCCGGGCCTGCCAGATATGCTCTCAATGCCTTGCCTCTTCGATAGAATATTGCGCTGCGGGAGTTGAGGGACCATATCAAGCCTATGGCCGATTCAAGGCTCTTCCGCCATAGCCGGGCAAATAATTTACGAAATCGCGAATTGGAGGCGATTGCCGTTCCCGGTCACTGGCGAGACGCGTATAGTTCTATTCGGACTGAATAGCGCTCACGATCCATGACGGATGACGGAATTTGTGGGGTATAGGAAATGCAATCTTCCATAGAGGCAGTTGCCGCTTCGACGCAGGACGATCAAGGCAGCTGGCCGACAAAACAAAGCAAGATCCTTGATTGGCTTATGAATGATGTCCGCGACCAGCGGTTCATCGACAACATCCTTGTCGAACTCTGCGAAAAAATGCGGGCGGTCGGGATTCCGATCGGCAGAGCGACGATGCATTTCAGAACGTTGCATCCGCAATGGCTCGGCGCAAGACTTCTATGGCGCACCGGCATGAAGGAGGCGGATATCGCCACCTTCAGCTACGGGGTCGAGAATACGCCTCAGTTTCTGGCAAGCCCCATCAACGAGATCTTCAACGGCGCGACCGAAGTCCGGAAAAATCTCGAAACCTGCCCAAATGCGGAACTGAATTATCCGCTCTACAAGGAAATGCATGCGGAAGGACTGACCGACTATATCGCCTGGCCGATCTACCACACGCTCGGCAAGCGCCACATCGTGACCTTCGCCGCAGATGCCCCCGGCGGCTTCACCGAGCAGCACATTACCTTCCTGAAGGATCTGCTGCCGGCGCTGACGATGGTAACCGAGATCCGGCTGAAGAACATCATGGCGCGCACGCTGCTGCGCACCTATGTCGGACCGCATGCCAGCGAAAAGATCCTGGCGGGCGCCACGACCCGAGGCAGCGGTACGACGGTCGGTGCCGCTATCCTCATCTGCGATCTGCGTGATTTCACGACCATTTCGGACATGTGGCCGCGCGACGATGTCATCGAGCTGCTGAATGGCTATTTCGATGCGATGGTCGAACCGATCGAAAAGCACGGCGGCGAGATCCTCAAATTCATGGGCGATGGGCTTTTGGCCATTTTTCCCTTGAGCGATCCGAATGCCTGCCACAATCTCCTTCTCGCCGTCAGCGAGGCGCAAACGGCCATTGCAGCGCTCAACGAAGAAAATCGCAAGCACGGCCGCGAAGTATTGCGCTATGGCGTCGGCGTGCATGTCGGCGATGTGATGTACGGCAATATCGGCTCACGCACTCGGCTTGATTTCACGGTCATCGGTCCGGCCGTCAATATCGCCTCGCGGCTGGAATCGCTGACCAAGGAGGTCAAGCGGCCGGTGCTGCTTTCAAAGGCGTTCGTCGACATGGCCGCATGCCAGCGCGACATGGAAAGCCTCGGCTCTTTCCCGCTCAAAGGACTTGGCGAACCGGTCGATGTGTTTGCTTTCGCCGCAAAGGAGAAGCTGCTGGAGCACGGCTAATCGCAAGCCACCGATTTTGTACGGTGCGATTCAGTCGGTTGCAAAACGTGAAACGGTGCGGGGATGCCGCTGCGGACGGGCTTCCCTATATTGTAGCGTGGATCATGACGATGGCCGCCTTATTTTTGGGATCGTTGTGCGCGTACGAACGTTAAGTAAGGGTTGATTCTATCGGCCCGATCACGAGGGTGCGTGCCACCCATAATACTCTGACAAGGAGAAAACAGATGAGAAAAATTTTGACCCTGGCTTTTTCAGCAGCATCGTTGATCGTTGCGGGCGCGGCGGTGGCACGGGCGGCGGACATGCCGACGACCTATCGCGAAGAAGAGGCGGACCAGCGCAATGGCGTGAAAATCGGCTACCTCGAATGCGAAATCGGCGGCGGCGTCGGCTATGTCCTCGGCTCGGCAAAAGAGGTGGACTGCACTTTCCATTCGACCGTCGGACGCGAACGCGTCGATCATTACACCGGTGCGATCAGAAAGATGGGGGTCGATCTCGGCTTCACGACGCGCAGCCGGCTTGTCTGGTTGGTTTTCGCGCCGACAGCCGGCTATCATCATGGTTCTCTGAGCGGCCTTTATCAGGGTGCCACCGTCGAGGCGACCGTCGGTGCGGGCGTCGGTACCAACATCCTCGTCGGCGGCACCTCCGGTTCCATCCATCTTCAGACCGTGAGCGTAACGGGTCAGCTCGGTCTGAACCTTGCCGCAACCGGCACGTCGGTCACGCTGACGTCGGCCGAGTGAGGGTTTCGGCCACAGCTTCAAGCCATCATGGTGTGGCCGCTCTTGCCTGGCGCCGGAGCGGCCATTGTTTTGTCCGGTACAGCGCGAGCCGTCTTGGATGTTGCCGCCTTTCGGCGCGAAATCGGTTTATCGCTGCATCCGCGCGGCGCTACAGCTATAGAAAATTATAGATATTCTGGAGCCAGGTTCATGACCGATACAGTCACCGATCGCTTTCTTCGTTATGTTGTCGTCGATACGCAATCGGACCCGACCTCGTCCACGCAGCCTTCCACCGAAAAGCAGAGGGATCTCGGAAGGATCCTTGTCGAGGAGCTGCTGGCGATCGGTTTGAGCGATGCGCATCTGGATGAGCACGGCTATGTCTATGCCACCATTCCGTCGAATATAGACAAACCGGTTCCCGTCATCTGCTTCTGTTCTCACATCGACACCGCGCCCGACTTTACCGGCACCAACGTCAAGCCGCAGATCCTGCGAAACTATGGCGGCGGCGATATTCGCCTTGCCGGTGACCCGCAGCAGGTCATCCTTGTCGACGAGCACCCTGCCCTGCGCGATCAGATCGGTAATGACATCATTACTTCGGACGGAACGACGCTGCTCGGAGCCGACGATAAAGCCGGCCTCGCCGAAATCGTGACCGCCGCTCAATATCTCGTCGACAACCCTGATATCCGCCACGGCACGATCAAGCTCCTGCTTACGGTCGATGAGGAAATCGGGCGCGGCGTCGACAAGGTCGATCTGAAGAAGCTGGGAGCGCAGTTCGCCTATACGATCGACGGTGAAACGGCGGGACATATAGAAGACGAGACCTTTTCCGCCGACAGCGTCGAAGTCGTCATCCAAGGCGTGGCCATTCATCCCGGCTTCGCCCTGGGAAAAATGGAGAATGCCATCAAGATCGCGGGCGCGATCATCGACAGGCTGCCAAAAGAGATCGCTCCTGAAACGACAGCCGGACGGGAGGGCTTCATCCATCCGACCGGTGTCAGCGGCTCCATGGAGAAGGCTTCGCTCGGCTTCATCATCCGCGATTTCGACGAGCAAGGTCTCGTCGAGAAGGAAACCATGCTGGAAGCGATCGTCAAAGAGGCCATGGCGGCCTATCCCGGCTCCTCCCACACATTCACCGTCAAGCGCCAGTACCGCAACATGAAGACGATCCTCGATCGCCATCCGCAGATCGTGGATAATGCCATCGAAGCGATCCGGCGGGCCGGCATGACGCCCGTGCGCGGCAGCATTCGCGGCGGCACGGATGGGTCCAGGCTGTCGTTCATGGGCTTGCCGTGCGCCAATATCTTCGCCGGCGGCCACGCCTTTCACTCCCCGCTGGAATGGGTCAGCCGTCAGGATATGGAAAAAGCAGTCAAAACGCTCGTGGAGCTGGCAAAGATCTGGGCGGAGCGCGCATTCTAGAGCAATTCCGGGAAAAGTTCCGAGCGGTTTTCGGTCCGGAATTGCGTGAAAGCAAAGAGATAAAGCGGCTCAGAGATTCCGTGAAGAGCTGAACCGCTCTAGGCGCCCGGCCTGCGGGAATAGACTACCAGTCCATGCGGTCGATTGCCTGCCGACTGCGGCGCAACATCACGCCGGGGGCATCCGCGGCTCTGTTCAATAGGTGACGCGCACCCTCGAGCGGATGGAATCCGACCCTCTCTTCCACGGCGACCGGCGGATTGTCGGTCTCCGGCGATGGAGCGGCCTCGGCATATTCCGGATGACCCGCAATGAGCGGATCGCGCGTTTCGCATTGCGGCAGGCAGCGGTCGAAATGTTCCACGTCACCGGCCGATGCGACGTTCGCCTTCGCCGTATCGGCGTGGACTGCCACCCGGTTTGCCGGCGCGCTGCTCTTGATCCCGGCGGCAAGCGGCGACGGTTGCGGAATCGGCACCGACATCAAAGGTCTTGCGGGGCTCGCGTCGATCGCTGTCTGCAAGTCGTTCATGGCGAGCTGCTGTACGGGTCTCGGGCCGTTGATCGCGATGCGGCCGATATCGTCGATAGATCGCATGGCGCGGTCGCTGGGACCGGTCTGCACAATCACATAGAGAGCACCGACGACAGTGCCGCAAACCGCGAGCGCGGATCCGAGCCTCCGGGTTGTCTCGCTTTGGCCATTCCACCATTTCACAGGCTGCGTATCCATCGACCGCTCCATTGGACAAATCTCGAATGGTCATTCTCATGAGAACTGTGGCGGCGCCTTTACCGAAACATGGCCAATTGCGGACCTTTTGCAAAGAAATGTTGTCGGATCTCCCTCGTGCGTTCGCAGGGGGGAGACGAGCTGCGGCCCGTCGATCGTGGCGCGACAGCAGTCGGCATCATGCCTGCGGGAGCGTTGGGAAAAAATAGCGCCGAAAATGAGTTTGCATGGGTGGCGGACCGAGTGCTCCGGTTTGGCTTTGCCGGGACATTGCTGCCGGACAAATCTAGTTCTGCACGAAAACCGATGGCATCAGGTTGGCGCGGGCAGAATAATGCGGCTGGCCGACGACATGCGATATCATAAGCACATAAATCAGGACCGCACCTAAGACGATAGCGATGCCGTTCACTGGAAAACCTGCATTCGATTTCACCCCAGGCGGTACGTCCGGCTGATTTGCACGGCTGCTCTTTCCAGCGGATGATTGCGCGGCGGCGACAGGAAGCAGCAGTTCCCTTTCTATTTGGGCTTGCGCATAAAGGTGTTTGCCGGATTTCGTTTTGGGCCGGAACTGGATGACTTCGCCCATTTTTCACGCGGTCCCTTTTACCGCCTGCAGCTATTGGCCATTGTTTTGGTTGTTGTCATTATCATTGAAATCGACACGAACGACCACCTTTTCCGGCCGTTGTTCGCCATGCGGAACGATGACAGTAACGATACAGCGATTCTCGCGCGGCTTGACAGACAGGAGGCGCCCTTTCGTCTTGGTCAGAACTTCATCCACCGCGCTCGAGCAATCTTGAATCTTGTAACCGCTCTGAACGACTTGATTTTGCCCCGCCAATGCGGAGCCTGCAATCAAAATTCCGGCCAGTACTGTCAAGATCCTCACCATTTGACCACTATACTCCAACGAAGCTGACGAGGCGACAGTGGTTTGCAAGAAAGCCGGTCTATTTGCGTCATCTTTTCGCTGTGTGTGGTCAAAGCCGCAACAGCTGAATGTCTGCCAGGGACGATGGACTTTCATGGCAAATTCCAGGAGCAGCGATCGGAGCGGGGCTTTCTCGTTCCGGGCCGGAAGTGCCAGGCAATTTCCCGCTGAAGATCGGCCGGATCCTGGGACGCGCCTATCGGCGGCAAGACCATGCGGCCGAGGTCAGCCTCGCCTGCCTGAATTTTCCATGGCGGGAACTGCAAACCGAATGTGTGATCGGCTATACCTCACACATCAATCGCCCTTTCACGCGACAAATTTCTCATGACCATCCCGACGACCCATCCCTTCGATTTCGATCCCACTTACGGCATGGAGCCGGAGCAATTGCTGGCTATAGAACCGCCGCAGGCGCCGACCGGCTTCGATGATTTCTGGCAGCAACGCTACAAGGCCGCCCTTACGGTCGACCCGGAGCCGAGGCTGCGGCATAGCCGGCTGCGCCATGCCGATTGGCATGTCTTCGATATCAGCTACGTGTCGACGGGATCGTTTCAGATCAACGGCTGGCTGCTCGTCCCGCGCGCGCGTCAAGTGCGGCGTGGCCTCGTCGTCGGACACGGATATGGCGGACGAGACCAACCTGAGTTCGATCTGCCTGTGGAAGAGACGGCCGTCCTGTTTCCGTGCTGCCGCGGGCTTTCCCTCAGCGCCAGCCCGCAGATCCCCGCGGATGCCCCCGGACATGTTCTTTGCGGCATCGAAAGCCGCGATCGCTATGTCATCGGCGGCTGTGTCGACGACATTTGGCTCGCCGTTTCCACCCTCGAGACCCTTTATCCCTGGCTTGCCGGCCATATCGGTTACAGCGGCATCAGCTTCGGTGGCGGGATCGGCGCTCTGGCAATTCCATTCGATGCGAGGATCAGGCGCGGGCATCTCATCGTTCCGACCTTCGGCCACAGGCAGCTATGGCTGACCTTGCCGACTGTTGGCAGTGCCCAATCCGTCCAGGCCTATCAGAAACGACATGGCAGCGTTCTGGAGACGCTGCGCTTCTTCGATGCCGCAATCGCGGCAAGTCGTATCACCGTACCGATGCTGGTCGCGCCTGCCCTTTTCGATCCCGCAGTCGCTCCTCCATGCCAATTCTCCGTCGCAAATGCGACGCAGAAATTTAACGAAATCTTCATCCTGGATGCCGGCCATTTCGAATACGCTGGCATGGAAGAGCAGAACGCAATTCTGCAACACAAGGTCGGGCGATTTTTCAAGGTGCTATGAACCGCGAATACCTGTGCTGGTACAGCCCGAGGCTGGATCGAGACATGGAGTTGCTGGTGTTCGGCCATGCCGGCGCCAAGGTATTGGTGTTCCCCACGCGTGACGGTCGCTTCTGGCAATACGAGCAGATCGGCATCGTCGCCAGTCTTGCCGATAAGCTGAATGCCGGACATCTTCAGCTTTACTGCATCGAGGGCCTGGCCACGGAGACTTTCTATGGTTCCCATCGCCACCCGGCCGAACGCATTCGCCGCCATAGTGCCTTCGAGGGATATATTCTCCACGAAGTGCTGCCGCTGATGGCCCAGAAGAATGGGCATGAGTGCACTATCGTTCATGGCTGCAGCCTCGGCGCCTTCCAGGCTGCAAGCCTGGTCTTCCGCCATCCTCACCTGTTCCGCAAGCTGGTCGCCTTTTCCGGCCGTTACGATCTGACGACGAAGGTGGAATTCTTCAGTGATCTGTTCGACGGCTATTATGACGATGATATCTACTTTCACACGCCGACCCATTTTCTGCCGGGACTCTCCTGCGAATGGCAACTGGAGAAACTGCGCCAGATCGATATCGTCATGACGATCGGCGACGCCGATCCATTCTTCGACAACAATCGCTATCTTAGCCGACTACTGACCGAGAAGCAGATCGGCCATCGGCTGCATGTGTGGAATGGGCGAGCGCATGGTGCAAGCACCTGGCGCAGAATGGCACCGCTTTATATCTGATCGCGATTACGGGCTTGTAGCATGCCGCTCGCGTGGGCAGATGGCCTTCTCAGTCCCTCAAGCCAACCCGGCCGGTATCGGTCTGACAGCCTTGCGCGCACCGTAATCCCGCTCGTGGGACTTACGATGCTGCAGCTCGGATCTTGTGGAAAATTCGACCAGAACGCGTTCCATCATGCCATCCGGATAGGTTCCGGTATCGTCCGTCTCGACTTCCGATTGCGCGGTAACGATCTTCAAATTCATCCCTCGTCCTCCGATTCTGCGCGGAAACCCTTAATTCCAATATTGGTTCCATTAGTAGTCGAGTAATTGTTAAAAAATTAACTACGTCCGTTAATCAATTGGGGCGCTGCGGCATCGAACTTTGAACTGCCAGGCGGATTGGAACATTCTTCCGACTTCGGCGTTCGATTTCCGATTGATCGGGGAGTCTGATGTATCGATCCAAATCGTCCTGGAAACGGCACCAGTCGCGGCCAGAGAAACTAGCAACATCGATTTCGACATAGGCTGTCCCTGGATTCCTCGGGTATCCGGGTGGTTTTGCACGCGTTCGATCAACGACTGTTCAATGGGCGGATAGACTGGAGCGGATCATGGCCATCATCATCACTTCGATCATTCTGGCAATCATCGGCCTGGCGCTCGGCGGCGGTGGTCTGTGGCTCGTGCTGCTCGGCGGCAGTTTCTTTTATCTGCTGGCCGGCCTTGTCTTCCTCGTTACGGCCATCCTGCTCTATATGCGCCGCGTGGCGGCACTCTGGCTCTATGCCATTTTCGTCGTTGCAGCGCTCGCCTGGGCGATATGGGAGGTCGGGTTCGACTGGTGGCAACTCGGCCCTCGCGGCGGCCTGATCATTCTGATAGGTCTCTGGCTGCTCACGCCCTGGATCCGGCGTCCGCTGGGCTTTCGCAGCCTCGATGGCGTTCACTATGGGGCCAATCCCTGGCCGCTCGCCATCCCTCTCCTTATCGCCATCCTTGTCGCCGCCTATTCGATGACGACGGACCCTCACGACCTCTCAGGCGAATTGCCGACAACCGCGGTGGCTAATGCTCCGATGGGCGGCGATGTCCCCAATGGCGAATGGCACCAGTATGGCAGGACTGCCTACGGTCAGCGCTATTCGCCGCTCGATCAGATCAACGCGCAAAATGTCGCCAATCTCAAGGAAGTGTGGCGCTACCAGACCGGGGACGTCAAACGCCCTGACGATATCGGCGAGACCACTTACCAGGCCACTCCGCTGAAGATCGGCGACACGCTATATATCTGCACGCCGCATAGCCTGGCGATCGCCATCGGTGCCACAGACGGCAAGGAAAAATGGCGTTACGATGCCAATGCCGGCATGAACCCGAACCGCCAGCATCAGACCTGCCGCGGCGTTTCCTATTATCATGACAAGGCGGCCGCTGCCGGAGCGCCTTGCGCCGACCGCGTCTATCTGCCGACCTCGGATGCCCGGCTGATCGCCCTCGACGCCGCTAACGGCAAGGTGTGCTCGAGCTTTGCCGCGCAGGGCGTGCTGCGTCTTGAAACCGGCATGAAATATAACCCCGCCGGCTACTACTATTCGACGTCGCCGCCCGTCATCGTCGCCGACAAGATCATCATCGGCGGCGCGGTCAACGACAACTATTCCACCCAGGAGCAATCCGGCGTCATCCGCGCCTTCGATGCGCGGACCGGCGCACTGATCTGGAATTGGGATTCGGGCAATCCGGACCAGACGGCGCCCCTGCCCGCCGGCCAGACCTACACCACGAACTCCCCCAACAGCTGGTCGGTTTCCAGCGCCGACGAGAAGCTCGGCATGGTCTATGTCCCGCTCGGCAACCAGACGCCCGATCAGCTCGGCATGGGCCGCAGCGCCAATGTCGAGCGCTTTTCCTCCTCGGTGGTGGCGCTCGACATCAATACCGGACAGCTCAAATGGGTGCAGCAATTCGTCCATCACGATCTCTGGGATATGGACGTGCCGGCTCAGCCCGTGCTCGTCGATCTGACGAAGGCCGACGGCAGCACCGTTCCCGCACTGGTCGCTTCGACCAAGCAAGGCGACATCTATGTGCTCGATCGGCGCACCGGTGCGCCCATCATTCCTTTCAAGGAAATACCCGCTCCCGGCGGCACCATTCCGGAAGATCACCCCTCCCCGACCCAGCCGATCTCCGATTTGACCTTCTCGCCGCCGCCCTTGCGGGAAAAGGACATGTGGGGCATTTCGCTGTTCGACCAGCTCGCCTGCCGTATCTCGTTCCACCAGCATCAATATGAAGGTCGCTACACGCCGCCGTCGCTGCGCGGCTCGATCATCTTCCCCGGCAATTTCGGTACTTTCAACTGGGGCAGCGTCGCCGTCGATCCCGAACGACAGATCATGTTCGGCATGCCGACCTATCTCGCCTTCACCTCGCGACTGGTGCCGCGCGCCGAGATTCCGCCGAAGGGTGCCGGCGACAAGGGCAGCGAACAAGGGCTCAACAGAAACGAAGGCTCACCCTATGGCGTCTACATGGGGCCGTTCGTCAGCCCGCTCGGCATTCCCTGCCAGGCACCGCCCTGGGGCTATGTCGCCGGTGTCGATCTGAAGACCGGCAAGATCGCCTACAAGCACAAGAACGGCACCGTTCACGACATGACCCCGCTGCCCCTTCCCTTCAAGGTCGGCGTTCCCGGTATCGGCGGGCCGATCGTTACCAAAGGCGGCGTCGCTTTCCTGGGCGCGGCCGTTGACGATTATCTCAGAGCCTATGACGTGACGACGGGAAAACAGCTCTGGCAAGCGCGTCTGCCCGCGGGCGGTCAGGCAACGCCGATGACCTACACCGCCAGCGACAACAAGCAATATGTCGTCATCGTCGCCGGCGGTCATGGCTCGGTCGGAACGAAACCGGGCGACTATGTGATCGGTTATACCTTGCCATGAGCCGATGACGGAGCGGCGCTTAGCCTCCTCCCCCTCCCGAACCTCGACTCAGCCCTTGGAAAAGCGGGGGGCACCCTTGGCGGCGCCGTTCCTCGAACCCTCGGGAGGCTCCCAGCCGAAGACGCTTCGGCCGCCATAGGAGAAGGAGCAGTCGAACTCGCCGGCCACGATCTCCTTGAGATCGGGGCCTGTGACGTATCGTTCCAGAATTCTCGATTGGTCATCGAGCCGCTTCAGTGCCGACAATTCCTCATCGCGGCCGAGACGCCCCTTCCTGACGGCGGATTTCATCACGTTGATCGTCTCGTCGTAGACTTTCAGCGGCACCGGAAAGGGATGCCGGTCCTTGCCGCCATGGGCGAGCGAGAAGCGCGCGGGGTCGGAGAAGCGGCACGGTGCGCCGTGAACGACTTCGGCAACCATCGCCAGAGCCTTCACCGTGCGCGCCCCCACACCGGGCGTCAGAAGCAACTCCTCAAAATCCACCGGACCACGATCGGCAGCCGCGGCAAGATTTCCATGCAGGCGCCGCATGTTCACGTCCTCCTGACGGACATCGTGATGTGCCGGCATGACAAGATATGGCAACATCGGCTGCGCCTCTTGTTCGCTTATTACTGGAGCTTGTCCTTCGAGCGCGCTGAATTCGCGAATGATTTTATCTGGGCCTAATGAGGCGAGCAAATCCAGCTGGCCGTTGCGGGAACGCACCGCGCGCCGGTCCGCAAGATTGATGATCTCGCCCTGCTCACGCCCCTCGATAGCTGCATGCGGCGAATCCAGGAAGGTCGTCAAACCTTCCGATAGCCAGTGATATCGCCGCGCCTGCCGCCGCTCGTCGTTCATGCCCTGCTGAATGACGACCCACTTGCCGTCGTCGGCGACGATGAAGCCATGCAGATAGAGGTCGAAGCCATCCTGCACCGCGGCGCTGTCCACTTTGGCGATTAGCCGGCTTTTCATGGCAAGGGACGCGCCGTCGACGCCGACGCGATCGCCGATATCGAGCAGTTCGCCTGGCGTCTTTCGGGATTGCGCGCCGCGGCCGCCGCAGACATGGATGCCGAGTTCGCCGGAAAGCGGCGTCAGGCCGCGCTTCAAGGCACCGAGGACGCTTGTCGTGATACCCGAGGAATGCCAATCCATGCCCATCACCGCGCCGAAGGACTGGAACCAGAAGGGATTGGCCAGGCGGCGAAACAACTCGTCGCGCCCGTAATGCTGCACGATCGCCTCGGTGATGACAGCGCCCAGGCGCGTCATCCGGTCTCCGAGCCAGCGTGGTACGCGGCCGCCATGCAAGGGAAGATCAGCTTTGCCGGCTCTCTGTGCCAAATCCACGACTCTCGTTCTTTATCCGGACATTGTAGTCCCGGCAGCCGAGATATGCCATTCGCAAAGCGCAGCGATTCGCCGAGGCTAGGATTGTGACGAGGTTAAGCCGACGCTGAACTCGGTGCAAAATCCTGCATCGCACCTGAAAAAGGCTTGGGCAATGGCGAGGCATAGGAGCTGCGCTTGCTGGTAAAAAGACCCAGCGATACCAAGGCTTCGGCCTGCTTGACCGCTGCGGCGACACCATCCACGACCGGGATGCCGTAGATCGATTGCAGCTCCCTTGCGAGATCCGTCATGCCGGCACAGCCAAGCACGATGGCCTCCGCTCCATCTTCGGCAAGCGCTCGCTCGATTTCCGCCCGCAGCTTCCCGATTGCACCCGAAGACGGATCTTCAAGCTGGAGGACAGGGATATCGGACGCGCGAACCTTGGCGCGGCTACCCATGCCATAGCGCCGGACGAGATTGTCGATCAGGATGCGCGAACGCTCGAGCGTCGTCACCACGCTGAACCGCTGCGCCAGGAAGCCGGCCGTTGCGACGGCGGCCTCACAGAGCCCGACAACCGGCACATCGCAAAGCATGCGCGCGGCTTCCAGGCCGGTATCGTCGAAGCAGCAGATGATTGCGGCGTCATAGCCGCCCACCTGCCTCTCCTTCAATTCGCGCAGCATGCCAGGCACGGCAATGGCGCCGTCGTAATATCCCTCGATCGAAGCCGGTCCCATCTGCGATGTGGCGGCAATGATCTCCGTGCCGGGGCTAGCCACCGCGCGCGCAGCTGTTGCCGCCTTCTCCGTCATGGAAACGGTGGTGTTCGGATTGATGAGCAGCAGGCGCATGATCTCAACTTTTCTTGGCTTGGCGGCGGCCGAGCATGGTCATTATTGCGAGCGCCAGCAGGATGATGGTGAAGGAGAAGAGCGTCGTCACCGTTCCGAGCGCATAGAGCACCGGCGTCGTGACATTCGTGGTCATGCCGTAGATTTCGAGCGGGAGCGTGTTGTAGGTGCCTGATGTCATCAGGGTGCGGGCGAACTCGTCGTAAGACAACGTGAAACCGAACAGGCCGACGCCGATCAGGCTCGGCGCGATCATCGGCAGCACGACATGGCGGAAGGTCTGCCAGGAGCTGGCGCCGAGATCGCGGGCCGCCTCCTCATAGGCCGGTGAAAACCGGTTGAAGACCGCGAACATGATCAGCACGCCGAAGGGCAAGGTCCAGGTCAGATGCGCGCCGAAGGCGGAGGAATACCAGGCCGGCGCAATGCCGCCCTGCTGAAAGACCACGCCGATCCCGAGCGAAATGATGATGGACGGGACGACGAGACTGGCGACCGTCGCATAGAACAGGAATGTCGATCCGCGAAAGCGGCGGCGAAAGGCGAGACCCGCCAGCAGCGAGACGATGACGGTCACGATCATGACCATCACGCCGAGGATCAGGGAACGCTGGAACGAGGCTCCGAAATCGCCGACCGCCTGCTTTTCGAAGAGATTGGCAAACCAATGCAGCGAAACGCCATTCAATGGGAAGGTCAGGCCGCCGTCCGGTCCCTGGAAGGACAGGATGATGACTGCCGAGAGCGGGCCGTAGAGAAACAGCACGAAAATCGTGAAGAAGATTGCCAAAACATAGAATTCCAGGCTGCGTTTTTCCCGGTTCATCCTAGAGCTCCTTGCGGATATCGACGATACGCAGGATCGCAGCGACCATCAGCAATACGACGATCAGCAACACCACCGCATTGGCGGCGGCGGCCGGATATTGCAGCAGCGACATCTGGTTTTTCATCATCAAGGCTATGGAGGCGCTTTGACCGCCAGACATCACCTGCACAGTGGAAAAATCCGCCATGACGAGCGTAACAACGAAGATGCTGCCGATCGCCATGCCGGGTTTCGCAAGCGGGATGACCACATTCCACAGCACCTGCCATCCACTGGCGCCGGCATCGCGTGCGGCTTCGAACAGCGAGCGGTCGATACGCATCAGGGTGTTGAAGATCGGCGTCACCATAAACAGCGTATAGAGGTGCACCATGGCGAGCACGACGGCAAAGTCGGAATAGAGCAGCCATTCGATCGGCTTCGGGATGAGGCCCATCTCGATGAGCGTTGAATTGACCAGTCCGTTGCGCCCGAGAACGGGTATCCACGAGATCATGCGGATGATGTTGGACGTCATGAAAGGCACCGTGCAGACGAGGAAAAGGATCATCTGCGTCGAGGTGCGGCGAATGTGGAAGGCGAGAAAATAGGCGACCCAGAAACCAATGAAGAGCGTAAGCGCCCAAACAATTGCTGTAAATTTCAATGTGTTGAGGTAAGTTTTCCATGTAACCCACGAACCGAGGGTATCGGTGTAATTCGTAGTCAGGAATGCTGGATAGAGGCCAGCGAAATCGTAATCCCAGAAACTGACGATGCCGATCATGGCGATCGGCAACAGGAAGAAAAAGCCGAGAATGAGAAAGAGCGGCGTTGCCTGCAGATAGGCGACCGCCCAGGCGGGCAAAGCAAATCCGCGTCCAGCCTTCTGAGTTTGCTGTTCCGCATCCGAGGAAGCGATTGTCGCCATGATCCGGCTTCTCCATTGGTAGAATCCTCCCCCCGTTTTGAAGGGGAGAGGAGATGGTCGATCGAAGCTTAGGCAGCGATGAATTCGTTCCAGCGGCGAACCATGTAGCGGTCTTCGTCCATAACCGAGTTCCAGCAGGCAACCGCGCCCATGCGGGCTTCGAAGGAACCGCCGTCGCGAACGGCGCCGGCCTTCTCCATGACTTTCCCTTCCGGAGAGAGGATGTCGCCCTGCGCCGGTTTGCCCTCGATCCAATAGCCCCATTCGTCGGCCGACATGAAGTTCTTGGCCGTTTCCATGCAGGCGGAATAGTAGCCTTGGCGGTTAAGGTAACCGCCGACCCAGCCGGAGGTGTACCAGTTGATATACTCATAAGCCGCGTCGAGCTGCGCACCCTTGAGATGCGAGGCGAGGCCGAGGCCGCCGCCCCAGGCGCGATAACCTTCCTTGAGCGGCTGAAAAGTGCAGGCAATGCCCTTCGAGCGGACGGCGGCAACCGCCGGCGACCACATGGATTGAATGACCACTTCGCCCGATGCCATCAGATTGACGCTTTCGTCGAAAGACTTCCAGAAAGCGCGGAACTGACCGTCGCCCTTGGTCTTGATCAGGAACTCGATCGTCTTGTCGATTTCGGCCTTCGTCATGTTGCCCTTGTCGGCATATTTGATCTTGCCGGCGGCTTCCATGATCATTGCGGCATCCATGATGCCGATCGACGGGATGTTGAGGATCGCGGTCTTGCCCTTGAAGGCCGGATCGAGAATATCGGCCCAGCTGGTGATCGGACGGCCGGTGAGATCGGGACGAATGCCGAGCGTGTCGGCATTATAGATGGTCGGAACCATTGTCATCCACTGCGTCGGCTCCTTGGCGAACTTGCGGGATCCCTGGCCCTCCACGAAGCCGACCGTATGAGGCGCGGTACCCTGCGCGATGACGCTGTCGGGCTTCAGCTTGCCATTGATGAACAGCGGCACGATCTTGTCGTAATATTTGAGCTTCTTGACGTCCATCGGCTGCAAGACGCCGGTCGGGAAGACCTTTTTGGCGATCCAGTATTCGACATCGGCGATATCGTAGCTGTTCGGCTGCGTCACGGCGCGCTGGGCGGCGGCATCGGAATCCGTCGCGGTCATCTCAAGCGTGATGCCGAGATCGGCTTTGCACTTCTCGGCGATCGCATTGATGTTCGAAACGCCGGTGCCGAACTGGCGCAAGGTTATGTTGGATTTGGCCCAGATGGTCGGAAAGCCGGTGATAACGCCCGACCCGGCCATGGCGCCGAGAGCGGCAGCGCCGGTCTTCAGCAGCGAGCGGCGGGAGATGCCTTTCGTCGTCTTGGTAGTTTTCGTTTCAGTCGTCATGTCAGTTCCCCTTTTTTCATGCTTGAAATTTTCATGCGGACATACGGCCAAGAAGGATTGCGTCCTCCCGAGCCCAACTCAGCGAGACGGCGTCGCCGACCGCTATGGATCTGACGGCGTCATCGTCGTTGCTTGCGATCACGGTGAAATCGTCGCTGCCGGCACCGATGACGGTGATCTTCAGCGTCGCGCCGCGGTATTCGATGTTGGAGACCACGCCGTTGAAACCGAGGCCCTTCCCGTCGGACTGCGAGAGCCGGACACGATCGGTACGAACGGCTATATCGACGGCTTCACCGACGGCGCGGCCTGCCCCCTTTACCGAGAAGCCCTGCCCTTCGGGCACGGCCATAGTGATGACGCCGTCATCACTTGAGGTGACGCGGCCGGACAGGACGTTGTGGTCGCCCATGAAGCGCGCGACAAAGGCGGTCGCCGGGTGCTCGAAAACCTCTCGCGGCGATCCGGCCTGCTCGATCCGGCCGTCATTCATGATGACCATGATGTCGGCAAGCGCCATCGCCTCTTCCTGACTGTGCGTGACATGGACGAAGGTGATGCCGAGCGATTTCTGCAGCTTTTTCAGCTCGGCGCGCATACGGATCTTCAAAAAGGGATCGAGCGCCGACAGCGGTTCGTCCAGCAGCAGAGCTTCCGGATCCGTGATCAAAGCGCGGGCAAGCGCGACACGCTGCTGCTGGCCGCCCGAAAGTTGAGCCGGACGTCGGGTCGCATAGGCTTCCATCTGCATGAGCTTCAGCATTTCGAGCGCCTTGGCCCGACGCTCGTCCTTGGCGACCCCCTTCATTTTCAGGCTGAAGGCAACATTGTCGACAAGATCGAGATGGGGAAACAGCGCGTAGGACTGAAACATCATCGCCGTGCCGCGCCTGGCAGGCGGGAAGTCCGTCACGACGGTATTTCCGAGCCTGATGTCGCCGGAGGAAATACCTTCATGACCCGCGATCATGCGCAGCGTCGAAGTCTTGCCGCAGCCGGAGGGGCCGAGGAAACAGCAGTAAGAGCCCGCCGGTATCTTCAAGCTGATCGCATGAACAGCCGTGGTCGTACCGTAGACCTTCGAAACGGACACTATATCGATCTCTGCCGCTTTCGACATCATCTTCCCCTTTGGTTCGGGAAAGACATTGCATCAATCGTGCCAGTTTTGTTGCGTCGCACTAACCATTTGCAATTTCTACGGTTTTTTCGGGATTGGCTGTTTTGTCCTCCTGAGAGACGATCCGCCATATGCTCATGAAATAGGCTATTGTGCTCGATTTGTGCAAAAAATTGTATACAATTTAGCGCCTCTGTTGCATCAGATTTCGTTTAACTTTGGCGCGAAACCGGGCTATCATTTTCGCCAATCATTCAGGCAAGCAATCATGGATTCTTCAGCAGACGGGCTTCTGACGCCCAGCGATTCCTCTGAGACCGGTGCGCAGCAGATCCGCGACGCCATTCGCGACGCGATCGTGGAGCGAAGGCTCGCACCGGGAACGAAACTGTCGGAGAGCGATGTCGGCGGATTGTTCAATGTCAGCCGAACCTTGGCGCGAGCTGCGCTGCAGGCGCTGTCTTACGAAGGCCTCGTCAGTGTCGAAAAGAACAGGGGCGCTTTCGTCGCCTACCCCTCGCCCGAGGAAGCCCGGCAGATATTCGCCGCCCGTCGCCTGGTCGAGCCAGGCATATTGAAGTCGGCGGCCGAGCGGATCAACCCGGTCCAGCTCGAACAGCTCAAACAGCTTCTCGTGGAGGAAGGCCGCCTGGTAGGCGAGCGCGGTCAATCCGCGCGTCGGGCCGAGATCAAGGCTTCGGGCGACTTCCATCTGATGCTGGCGTCGATATCGGGCAATCTCATCATGCAGCGCTTCATGGAAGAGCTTGTCGCCCGCTCCTCCTTGGTGATCGCCCTTTACGGGCAATCGAGCGCTTCCAGTTGCGGCCACTCGGAGCACGGCGACATCATCGCCGCTCTGGAGCGCAAGGACGTCGATGCGGCCTGCGGCCTGATGCTTCATCATATCGCGCATATCGAGGCCGATCTCGACCTGCGAGAGCACAGAGGCTTCGGCCTCAAAGAAGCGTTCGAGCGGTGAGACCGCCACAATGCGGGCGGTTCCCGCTCGGACCAAAGGCTATTCACGGAGAGAAAATTGAGCGACATCGAAACCCTCTTTACTCGGGCGAGGCTTCCTGATGGATCGAGCAAGGATATCGGCGTCGCGGACGGCCGCATCGTGTCGCTCGAGTTGACCGGAGCGCCCGTCTCGGCCTCCCGGGTTATCGATCTTCAAGGCGCCCTTGTGGTGCCGGGCTTCGTCGAGGGTCATATTCATCTCGATACCAGTTTCTACGGCGACACCTGGATACCACACAAGCCATGTACCGACGGCTTCGACGTGCACGAGCGCGTCGCGTTCCAGGCGCAAAACATGGCGCAGGCCGCGCCGATGGACGTGAGGGCGAAAAACCAGCTCGAACTCTGCATTGCCAATGGCAGCACGCATATGCGCAGCCATGTCATGGTGGACGGCTCCGTCGGCCTGAAATCGCTCGAAACCATTCTTGCCGTGCGCGAGGAATATCGCGGGTTGATCGACATCCAGCTTGTTGCCTTTCCGCAAAGCGGCATTCTGAAGAGCCCCGGCACACCTGAGCTTCTGGACGAGGCGATCGCCATGGGTGCGGACCTTGTCGGAGGACTTGACCCTGCAAGCTTCGACCGGGATATCGAAAAACATCTCGACGTTGTTTTCGGCGTTGCCGAGAAGCGTGGCGTCGGTGTCGACATTCATCTTCATGACGGCGGCACGCTCGGTCTCTTCACCATCGAGCAGATATGCGCTCGTACCCGCGCACTCTCCATGGGCGGACACGTCGCGATCAGCCATGCCTACGGACTTGGCGATCTTTTGGTCGACGTTGCAAAACGTGCTGCAGGCCTCATCGCCGAAAGCGGTGTTTCCATCATGACCAATGCGCCGGGCGCCCATGCCTTCCCGCCCGTTGCACTGCTCCGCTCCGCAGGCGTTACCGTCTTCAGCGGCAGCGACAATATCCGCGACTCCTGGTGGCCCTATGGTGACGGCGACATGCTGGGGCGCGCCATGATGATCGGTTATCGCTCCGGCTTTCATACGGATGACGAGTTGAAGGCCGCCTTCGATGTCGTCACCGAAAGCGGCGCCAAGGCGCTTCGGCTCGACAGCTATGGTTTACGTCTCGGCGCGAAAGCCGATTTCGTGACGCTGCAGGCAGAGCATGTACCCGAAGCTGTCGTGGCTGTCCCGAAGGGGCGCTCCGTCTTCAAGGCAGGCAAGCTTGTCGCCAGGGATGGTATCGTTCTGCGTGATTGAAGCCAGGCGGGCTGTGCCTCCCCCTCTACCGTTTCAATTCACGCTCGAATGTCTCGATCTGCTGCAGAACCCACGGGTCGTCGGCCGAATATTCAGCCGTCTCGCTTTCCAGCCGCCGTTCCCGACGGCGCCGGATCCAATCGATGAAAGCAAGAAGCAGGCGCATGCGGATATCCAAGCTCTTTTCATATCTGCCGGGCTCGGCAATCGGGCTGGAAAGCCGGCCGGAAGCTGACCTCTAGGGCCATAAGCCATTGCAGCAAATACTTTTTTGCCTTCGCCTAAATGAACGGCAGCTGAACGAAAATGCACTTCCTGATAGTTTTGTAACGTTAATGTTACAAATCTGCGAAGCGTGCCTCAGACGTGTCCGATTTAGGACCGCGGTAGAGACGGCAGCAATCGGCAAAACATCAAATCCGAAGAGCTTTTTTACGCGAGCGTACCGCTATCGCCAAAACTGACCTAGCCGGAACGAGTGACCGCAATTAAACACGCCGCGTCGCTTCCGATTTCCCCGGGGCGGCACAAGCTTAGCCTCGCCCGCGCGGGGCTTTTTTGTTCTGGGTGCCTGGTATTCAACGGCGCGGTTCGCCGCCAGGCGCGTAAACTGTGTCCTGTTCAAAAGCAAAGACCGAGCCGCAACGGCAGCGGATCATATGCTTGCGCGGATCGGTCGATGGCCGCTCGGTGGAAAAGCCGCGCGGCATCTCGTCTATCTTGAAATCGCGGCTCGCCGCGCGGCGATCGTCAGTTTCGGAAACCTCGGCGAAACCGGTATGATCGCATTTCGCGCATTCCAGCTTCCGTGAATATCGATCTCGCGCGGCCATTCTCTTCCAATCTCGGACTCATATCAGGCTCCTTCTATCAGCGCTGCCAACGCTGTTGAAGGCCGCAAACAACCTTCGTCGCAGCTCGCCTTCACTCCTCCTGCAAAAATTTACGGCCGGAAAAAATACCGACTTCAAGAAAAAGAGATTGACCTGATGGCAGATGTCAGACCAATTTACCTCCCATGACAAAGCCCATGCTTACACCCCTTCCTTCCATCGATCGGACGCAGCAAGTCATCGAGGCGCTGTCGACCTTCATCGAGTCGTCGAAGCTGCAGGCGGGCGACAGGCTGCCGACGGAGCGCGAGCTGATGGCGGCGCTTTCCGTAGGACGATCCACCATTCGCGAGGTCATCACCTATTTCCAGGCGCTCGGCGTCATGGAGACACGCAAGGGCAGCGGCACCTACCTGCTGAAGCCGGTTTCCAAGGCGACGATCCACATGCCGCTGTCGCTCGACCCGCCGCATCTGCGCGACGCGCTGCTGCAGACGCTGGAGGTCCGCCGCGGCATCGAGTGCGAGGCAGGCATGGTGGCGGCTAGAAAGCGGACCGCCAAAGACATCGCCATCATCGAAGAGAAGCTCAACGAGATGGAGCGTGTGCACATGGCCAAGGGCACGTCGGGGCCGGAAGACTTGGCTTTTCACCTTGCCGTCTATGACGCCACGCACAATCCGCTGTTCCGCCAGCTTCTCGAGCAGATGCGCGAGACCTTCGAGCGCTTCTGGGAGCATCCCTTCGACCGGCAGGATTTCGCCCGCCGGTCCTTCCCCTATCACCGCACGCTGTTCAACGCGATCGTCGACCAGGATCCCGAGGCGGCGCGCGCCGAAACGCTGAAAATTCTCGACGTCGTCGAGGAAGACATCAAGGAAATGTCCAAATGACCGACGGGCTAGAGCCGTTTGAACTTGCGTCCCTTATTACCGCTCACGACGACGGCAATTTCGCCGAGGCCGTCGTGCCGCCGATCTTCCAGACCTCGCTGTTCACCTTCTCCAGTTATGACGAGATGATCGCGTCCTATCGCGGAGAAAAGGTGCGGCCGATCTATACGCGCGGCCTTAACCCGACGGTACGCATGTTCGAGGAGATGCTGGCAAAGCTCGAAGGGGGCGAGGATGCGCTCGGATTTGCCAGCGGCATGGCCGCCATCTCTTCGGCCGTCTTGAGCTTCGTCGAGCCGGGTGACCGGATCGTCGCCGTCAAGCATGTCTATCCCGATGCTTTCCGTCTCTTCGGCACTGTTCTGAAACGCATGAAGGTCGAGGTAACCTATGTCGACGGGCGCGACGAGGAAGCCGTCGCCAAAGCACTTCCCGGCGCCAAGGTCTTCTATATGGAAAGCCCCACGAGCTGGGTCATGGAGGCGCATGATGTCGGCGCGCTGGCGGCATTAGCCAAGCAGCACGGCGTCGTCTCCATGATCGACAATAGCTGGGCAACGCCCTATTTTCAGCAGCCTTTGAAGCTTGGCGTCGATCTCGTCATTCATTCCGCCTCGAAATATCTCGGTGGGCACAGCGACGTGGTCGCCGGCGTCGTCGCCGGCTCGAAGGAGATGATCGCCCGCCTGAAAGCCGAAGCCTACCCTTATCTCGGCGGCAAGCTTTCGCCTTTCGACGCATGGCTTCTGATCCGCGGTCTGCGCACGCTGCCGATCCGCATGAAGGCGCATGAGGCGGCGGCAATGACGATCGCCCAGCGGCTGCAGGAGCTCGATGTCGTCGAGCAGGTTTGTCATCCGGGCCTTGCCAACCGGCTGCCCGCCGGCCTGAACGGAACCTCGGGCCTGTTCTCTTTCATCTTCCGCGAGGGTGTCGATGTGCGCGCCTTCGCCGACCGCCTCAGGCTCTTCAAACTGGGTGTGAGCTGGGGCGGACATGAGAGCCTGATCGTGCCGGGCGAAGTCGTGCTGCAGCAGAAGGCCCAGCCGAATTCCGCACACGCATTCGGCATCAATCCGCGCTCCGTACGTCTCCATGTCGGCCTCGAAGGAACCGAGGCCCTGTGGAAGGAACTCGAGGAGGCGATCGCCGCCGCCTCGTGAAATCGTCAATCTGAGAGGAAAACCTAAAAAGGGGAACCAACATGAAAAGACTGATAACAGCAGCACTCTTTACCGCCTTGATGGGCGGCACGGCCTTTGCCGAAACGACGCTGAAGCTCGTGGAAGTCATCACAAGCCCGGAGCGCACAGAGACGCTCAAATCGATCGTCGCCAAGTTCGAGGCGGCAAATCCCGGCACCAAGGTCGATATCATCTCCCTGCCGTGGAACGAGGCGTTCCAGAAATTCGCCACCATGGTCTCGGCCGGCGACACGCCCGACGTTATGGAAATGCCCGACACCTGGCTGTCGCTCTACGGCAATAACGGCATGCTCGAAAGCCTCGAGCCTTACCTCGCCAAATGGGAGCACACGAAGGAACTGACGCCACGCGCTCTTCAGCTTGGCCGTGACGTCAAGAACACCGCCTATATGCTGCCCTACGGCTTCTATCTGCGCGCCATGTTCTACAACAAGAAGATTCTGAAGGACGCCGGCGTCGCCGAGCCGCCGAAGACGATGGACGAATTCGTCAAGGCATCCGCAGCCATCTCCAAGCTGCCGGGCAAATACGGCTATTGCATGCGCGGCGGTCCGGGCGGGCTCAACGGCTGGATGATCTTTGCCGCCTCGATGGCCGGCGACAACAAGTACTTCAAGGATGACGGCACGTCGACGATGAACAGTCCCGGCTGGGAGAAAGGCATCGAATGGATGGTCGATCTCTACAAGAAGGGCTATGCGCCGAAGGATAGCGTCAACTGGGGCTTCAACGAAGTCGTCGCCGGCTTCTATTCCGGCACCTGCGCCTTCCTCGACCAGGATCCCGACGCGCTCATCGCTGTCGCCGAGCGCATGAACAAGGACGATTTCGGCGTCGCGCCGCTGCCGAAAGGCCCGGATGGCAAGTCCTTCCCGACCATCGGCTACGGCGGTTGGTCGATGTTCTCAAGCAGCCAGAACAAGGATCTCTCCTGGAAGCTGATCGCAACGCTCGAGGGGCCGGAAGGCAACCTTACTTGGAACAAGAAGATCGGTGCTCTGCCGGCCTATACGGCTGCGGAAAAGGACCCATTCTATGCCGGCGATCAGTTCAAGGGCTGGTTCCAGGAACTGGCCGACAAGGACACCGTTCCCACAGTGATGCCGACCTATCTTGAAGAATTCGCCTTCTTCAAGGATTCGCTCGCCATCAAGACCTCGCAGCAGGCATTGCTCGGCGATATCTCGGCGAAGGATCTAGCCGACCAGTGGGCTGATTACCTGACCAAGGCCCAGCAGAAATTCCTGGCCAAGAAGTAAGTCCCGCATGCGGCGGCGGAGCGATCCGCCGCCCTTTCTGCCCACTTGAAACAGACGGCGTTCGAACGCCGCGAATGGGAACTCTCGCAGATGACCTCGATCACCGGCACGCTCGACAGGCGCCACGACCGCAGGCCGTGGCCGAAGCGCCTTGCCGACGCCTCGGAACCCTACCTTTACAGCGCCCCTTCCCTGATCCTCATCATTGCGGTGATGCTGGTGCCGCTGGCGATCGGCATATCCTACGCCTTTCGCGATATTCAACTGCTCAATCCATTTTCCGGCGAGTTCATCGGTCTCGAGCATTTCCGCGATCTCTCTAAGGATAAGGCTTTCTACTGGGCACTGAAGAATACGCTTTGGTGGACCGGCGCTTCGGTGCTGCTGCAGTTCGTTTTCGGGCTGATCCTGGCGCTTCTGCTGGACAAACCGTTTTTCGGCCGATCGATCGTACAGGCGCTGGTATTCCTGCCGTGGGCTGTGCCGTCTTTCCTTGCCGGCCTCAACTGGTCCTGGCTGTTCAACCCGGTGATCGGCCCGATACCGCATTGGCTCTATGGCGTGGGTCTGATGAGCGAGCCGGGCAATATTCTGTCCGATCCGAACTATGCGATGTGGGGGCCGATCGTCGCCAATGTCTGGTGGGGCATTCCCTTCTTCGCGATCACGCTTCTGGCAGCCCTTCAGGCCATCCCGCGCGACCTCTATGAGGCGGCTTCGATCGACGGCGCCGGCTGGTTCGAGCGCTTTCGCTCGATTACGCTTCCCTTCTTGGCGCCGACCATCGCCATCACCGTGCTCCTGCGTACGGTCTGGGTCTCCAATTTCGCCGATCTGATCGTCGTCATGACGGGCGGCGGGCCTGCAGACCGCACGCAGATCGTCGCCAGCTACATTTTCACGCAGGCCTTCAAGCGGCTGGATTTCGGCTATGCCTCGGCCATCGCGCTGGTGCTGCTGGTCCTTCTTCTCACCTATTCCATGCTGATCATCCTGCTGCGGCAGACCCTGCTGAACAAGGATTGAGCCATGAGACGATCCATCCTTCCGACCATCGCGCATCGCCTAGCCATTCTTTGCTACGTCGTCTTTGCGCTCTTCCCGCTTTTCTGGCTGCTCAAGGTCTCGGTCACACCGAACGACCTGCTTTATACGGAAGGCGTGCGCATGTGGCCGTCGCGCACGACTTGGGAACATTACTCCTTCGTGATACAGCACAGCGATTTCCCGACCTTCTTCAAGAACAGCCTGATCGTCTCCGGTTCGACGGCGATTGCGGTGACGATCTGCGCATCGCTCTCCGGCTACGCGCTCTCGCGCTTCAATTTCCGCGCCAAATACTGGATCGTGGCGCTGATGCTGCTAACCCAGATGTTTCCGCTCGTCATGCTCGTCGCACCGATCTTCAAGATCCTGACGCCGCTGCATCTGACCAACAGCCTGACAGGCCTCGTCATCGTCTACACAGCCTTCAACGTGCCTTTCGCCACCTTCCTGATGCAGTCCTTCTTTGACGGCATCCCGAAGGATCTGGAGGAGGCTGCGATGATCGACGGCGCGACGCAGTTCACCGCCTTCCGGCAGATCATCCTGCCGCTGACGCTTCCCGGCATCGCAGCCACCCTCGGTTTCGTCTTTACGGCGGCATGGAGCGAACTGCTCTTCGCGCTGATGCTGATCAACGGCAATCAGGCTGCGACCTTCCCGGTCGGGCTTCTCACCTTCGTCTCGAAATTCTCCGTGGACTTCGGGCAGATGATGGCGGCCGGCGTCATGGCGCTCATACCGGCCGCACTCTTCTTCCTGCTCATCCAACGTTATCTCGTGCAGGGCCTGACGGCCGGCGCGGTCAAGGGTTAGTCACATGGCATCGATCGATATTCAGAACGTCAAGAAAGCCTACGGCCATGTGCAGGTGCTGCACGACATCGATCTCAGGATCAAGGACGGCGAATTCGTCGTGCTCGTCGGTCCCTCCGGATGCGGCAAATCCACCCTGCTACGCATGATTGCCGGCCTCGAAGACATCAGCGGCGGCGAAATCCGCATTGCCGACAACCGCGTCAACGAGCTGCATCCGAAGGATCGCGATATCGCCATGGTCTTTCAGTCCTATGCGCTCTATCCGCATATGAATGTCGCCGGCAACATGAGCTACAGCCTGCGGCTGCGGAAAGTGGCAAAGGACGGCATTGCAAAGGCTGTCGCCGGTGCGGCATCCAAGCTCGGACTTGATCCGCTGCTCGAGCGCCGGCCAAAGGCGCTCTCCGGCGGTCAGCGCCAGCGTGTCGCCATGGGTCGCGCCATCGTGCGCCAGCCGAAGGCTTTTCTCTTCGACGAGCCATTATCGAATCTCGACGCGCGGCTGCGCGAGCAGATGCGCGCGGAAATCAAGAAGTTGCATGGCGATCTTAAAGCAACGTCGATCTATGTGACGCATGACCAGATCGAGGCGATGACGCTGGCGGACCGTATCGTCGCCATGCATGGCGGGGTGGTTCAGCAGGTCGGCAGCCCCCTTGAACTCTATGATCGCCCCGCCAATCTCTTCGTTGCGGGCTTCATCGGCTCGCCCGGCATGAACTTTCTCGATGCCACGTATGAGAGCAATGCCGTCAGACTCAAGGATGGCACACTCGTTCCGCTTCCCGCGCCGCTGAAACTGGCAGATGGTACGAAGGTCACACTCGGCATCCGCCCGGAGCATGTCGCTTTGTCATCTGATCCGTCCGACATGGCCGCCGATGTCGAACTCATCGAACCCACCGGCTTCGGCATCATCCTACACCTTTCACTGCACGGCCTGCCGTTCAAGGTGTTCACATTGGATCGCACCGCGCTGAGCGCCGGCAATCGGGTCAATGTCGGCTTCCCGGCGCAGCATCTGCATGTCTTCGACGAAGAAGGGAAGCGGGCGGCTTGACGGCCGCCCTTTGAAAATTCTCAGCTCGCAAACGGCTCCGTCGGCCCGCTGGAAGGCGGGGTGAACCAGCGCGGGCCGTCCGAGGTCATATAGATGTGATCCTCCAGCCGGATACCGAATTTCTGCGGGAAGACGATCATCGGCTCGTTCGAAAAGCACATGCCGGGCGCAAGCCTCGTTGCGCTGCCGCGCACGATATAGGGTTCTTCGTGAATTTCGAGGCCAAGGCCGTGACCGGCGCGATGCGGCAATCCCGGCAGCTTGTAGTCCGGCCCGAGCGAATGTCTCGCCAGCACGGCGCGCGCCGCATCGTCCAGACTGGAACAGACGGCACCCAGCTTTGCGGCATCGAAAACCGCCTGTTGCGCCTCGCGTTCGATCGCCCAGGCATCTTCAAAGGCGCTGTCGCCGCTCTTCAGCTTGTATGTCCGCGTCAGGTCGGAATGATAACCGTCGATGCGGGCGCCGGTGTCCACCAGAATGACGTCGTCTTCGCCGAGCGTCTGGTCGCCGTCAGCGCCATGTGGTAGTGACGTGGCCTCGCCGAAGGACACGATGCAGAAGGTCGAGCCGCCATCGGTACCGGCCTCACGATGACGCCGGTCGATGAACTCCGCCACTTCCGATGCGCGAATTCCCGGCTTGAGCAAGGCGTGCGCCTGCTTGTGCACGTCCAGCGTCAGTTTCATGGCGTATTGAATGAGCGCGATTTCGGCTGGAGACTTGAGCCGACGCAGGCTGTTGATGATCGGCCCACCATTGACAAGCCTTTCGGCTCCGAGCTCGGCCGCTAGCCCGTTGTAGAAATATAGCGGCATGCTGTCGTCGAGCGCCAAAACGCCCTTATCCCCCAGCACGCGGGCGATGAGTGCCGCGCTGCTCTCCTCTTCCTGCCATTCCAGGATTTCCGCCGGCAGATGCGGCAGGGTTTCCACCCGGCTGCGTTCGAAGCCCGGGACGATATAGTGAAGCCCCGTTGGCGTCACCAGCGCGCCCAGAAACCGCTCGCTCGCATGCCAGACGAGCCCGGTGAAGTAACGCAGGCTCTCTGTCGGCCCCAGCAACATGCCGGCCAGGCCCTGCGCATCGAGCAGTTTCCTAAGCCTCGAAAGGCGCTGGTCCCTTTCCTCTTCAGTGATCCTGGGTACTGGATGTTGCCACGACATTCCTATTCTCCTCGATAATCTTTGCCTTGCAGGCATCCATCCCCGCACCGGATGGAGCCGCGCCGACACTATCGCTCAAGCGGATGATATGTCGACAAATAAAATACAAAATCACCACCGGCGGCTTGCCGAATGATCACAGCCGCGTTCGATCGCTAAATTATCTGACAGCGCGAACGCTGTCCCAATGGTTCACTACCTTCATCGAAACAAACGGTGGAGTATCACCATGCAAGCTGCAAACACCTTAACGTCTTCCAAACGCGTCCGCAGCCACAGCGAAGCCCGGCATTCGCCTCTTTCGCTGTTGCCGGACCTTGTACATCTGCTCGCGCGCAAGATGGCCGAAAGGAGAAACCGCACTGCGCTTCTGGAACTGTCGGACGATCAGTTGAAGGATATCGGCCTTTCTCGCGGCCAGAACGGAAGCGACGTCCATGTCTATAGCCGCTACTAAAGATAGCGCAGGCCGTGCTAAGATTAGCTAATGTGGCGAGTACCGGCGCTGGGATGAGGATTTTGGCATGTCGCAAATTTCGACAGCTTTGCTGCTGAAGACGAAGACCGTCCTCATCCGCGATGTCGTCTGCAATGGCGAATGCCGCCACAAGACCGATGAGGAGTGCGCCCATCGGACGAGCCTTGTCTATCCCTATCGCGGCGTCTTCAAGCGTCATGTCGGCCAGAACGACGTCGTTGCGGAAGCAAACCAGGTGCTGTTCTTCAACCGTGAGCAGGGATATCGGATCAGCCATCCCGTCGACGGCGGCGATTCCTGCCTCGACCTCATGATCGACGAAACGGTCCTTCACGAGCTTGTTCCAAAGGATCAGGTTCAATCCGGCGACGGTGTGGTCTTTCGCCGCCAGCGGCGGCGGATAGATCCCCGTGCCCAGGCGCTTGTCGCGATGCTGCGTCATGGGCTGAGCCGCAATATAGCCGAGAGCCTCGAGGGCGAGACGCTGGCGCTGACCCTGGTGCGCCGGTCGCTCGGCGAGCGCACGTCACATGCCGCCGGCGCCAGTTTCGGCCGGCAGAAACTTGTCGACCGGGCAAAGCTCGTCCTGTCGTCCGATCTCGCCCGGCGCTGGACGCTTGCTGAGATCGCCAAGGAGGTCGGCGTCTCGCCCGTTTATCTGACGCAGGTCTTCCAACAGGTGGAAGCCATACCGCTCTACCGTTACCAGTTACGGCTCCGGCTGGCGCGCGCGCTCGATCTTCTCGGCTCCTATGACGACCTGACCATGCTCGGGCTCGATCTTGGCTTTTCCAGCCACAGCCACTTCAGCGCCGCCTTCAAACAGACCTACGGCCTGACGCCGGCGGAATTCCAGCGCTCGGCACAATTGAAGCCGAAACGTTACGCTGCTCGCTAAAGATTCCGACAGCGCCAATGCAATGATCGGTGTTCTCATGACCCTGCCCCGGCAACGGGATCGATCAGGAAAGGATCATGAGATGAAGAGAACCACATGTGCCGCTTGCGACTGCGAACTGGGTGCCGAAACCATCAAGGTCAATCTCGGCGGCAAATCGGTCGAAGTATGCTGCGAGGAATGTGCGGCAGCCTTGAAGGAGGCCGACCAATCGACATCGGCCGCATCCAGCGGCAAGGAATAGCGGCCAGACCAGAGCAAGTCGCTATGGCGGCAACAGCAAAGGTGCGGCCGCGGTAGGGATGCCGATATCCAGGGCATAGGCAACCGCCGTATCGAGATGCGGCAGTTGCCAATTTCTCCGCCGAGCGTCCAGGAATCTCGGACCAGCATCGTCAGACGGAAAATTGTAATAAAGTGTTGTCGGCCGCCACTTGGCAAACTTCGTTCGCAACATTCCTTTTGCAGGAAATACTCGGACACATAGGGACGTATTGCATTCACACGGCCCAACTAGCCTCAGCATCAGTTAATTGAAATGAAGGTACTGATCATGAGGCAACAATACTTCATTGCAACATTGCTGGCAGCCGCGATCGGCTCCGCAGCCGCTTCGGCCTATGCCACGGAGCCGGCCGGTGAGCCGGATGGGCAGAATCCGATGAGCATCCAGGCTCCACAACCTCCACAGCCCCGCATGCCGCCGCCTGGCTGGTCTTTTCCGGGCCAGCACCCGGAAGGTCCGATGATGGCTTTTGGCGGCGACATGCCCATGCTGCCTCCTGGCCCGCCCGGCGGCTTCCCTCGCGGACAGAATCCGGCCCTGGCGATCGCAGGCAAATTGTCGGCGCTTGAAACGCTGATCGGTATTCGCAGTGCTCAGCTCGATGCCTGGAGGGACTATACCAATGCGCTGACGGATTTTCTGGCTTTTCCCAAGCACCAGCCTGCGGGCTCTCCGCCGGCCGATGCTGCGGCTGCTTCTCAATCCGATCGTGATGCCGGCAAACAGGGGGAACTCTTCGGCGAGCAGATGGCCGATCACCTTCTGGATCGCGCCGGCAAGGCAACGGCCCTCAAGGAGAAGGCGCTCGCCTTGCGCAATGTGCTGACCGCCGATCAGCTGGCGAAGCTCGAGGACGCCGAGCGATCGCTCGTTCCCGGTCCGCATGCCTTCCGCTGATTGATGGAAGAAAATCCTGGCCGGGAAAACTCCACGGCATAGTTACCATCGACCATTTCCTCTCCGCTTCCGACTAATTTGAGATCCCCCCGGACGCCTCTGGTGGTTGGAAGGAGCGGCCCGCAAAGGGTCGAATGGTCCGGGAACGCCCCGCCCGGCGTTCCCGGACCAATTCTGTGCGCACATCGCGGCCGTTCCGCAATGCCTCGCCGCCTGATCCGATGGGGCATTCTCAACAGGCTGATATTTCCGGGAAAAATCCAAGGCCGGGGCCGGAAAGCAATCCGGCTTCACCATTCGTGTTGGGGGCGTCATGGCGAAGCCGGGTATGCGGGGCGATCAAAGCCTGCTCGAGTCACGCTGCTGATCGACTGTAATTTTACATCAGTTGGTGCCCGGAACATTTCTGAAGATTGCTGAAACAAGGCATTTTGACGAAATTTAGTGTCTCGGTTTTTCCCTTCGCAGGAGCGTTATTTAGAAAATTCTTTAATATTATCATAAGCATCGTCATTTCTAGAATTTTTGAATACTTCAGGCAAGTAAAGCCTATATGGGCGAAAACCGGCGTGGACCGGCCCCTTTCTCAAGCGAAGCAGGTTTATGTTCGAACGATGAGTTTGTTGGCCTGTTCTGTTTGTATCAGCCTGCAACCCTGGCGTCGGCGCTCTTGAATGACACGACCTGCTCCAGGCCCCGGGGTTGACGGTTGCGTACCGTGATCTCACCCTCGAACCGGGTAACGATTTCGCGCGCGATGGCCATGCCGAGGCCGGCGCCGGGGAAGGATTTCTGCCTTGCCATGTCGATTCGGAAAAAGGGTTCGAACACCTGGTTCAGCCGATCCTCCGGAATGCCCGGACCCGTATCGACAATCCGCACAACGGCCCTGTTGCCGAGATGCGTCACCGTCACGGTTGCCGACTGGCCATGTGTCGCAGCATTGATGAGAAGGTTGCGCAGCGCCCTCGTGACGGCCAGCGGACCCGCGCAGATCGTCGTCTGTTCCATGTCGCCGGCCCTGACGTTCATGTCGATCGCCTTCAGCTCGGTGACCACATCCTCGACGATCCTGTCGAGCCTGACCTTTTCCAGACTATCGTTGGAAATCTCCTCCCGAACCAGCCCTATGGCGCTGTCGGCAATCCTGTCGAGCTCCTCGAGATCGGAAAACCACTTGTGCCGTTCCTGGTCGTCCCGAATGAATTCCGCACGCAAGCGCATCCGCGTCATCGGTGTCCGCAGATCGTGACCGGCGGCGGCGACAAGCCGCATGCGGCTTTCCGTGGCGGCTTTCACCCTGGCCGACAGGCCGTTGAGGGCCTGAGCAGTCGCGCGGATCTCACCCGGGCCGGTTTCCGGTATATGCGGCAGCGTGCCGTCGGGATTGACCGCAGCGACCGCTTCCTCCAGCAGACGCAGCGGCTTCATGATTTTCGACGCGGCAAAGATCGAAACCAGCACGCTGCCGATAATGATGAGGCCGAGCCACCCCACAAGAATCTTCCAGCCGTCCGGCGGCGGACCGTGCTCGGGCATCGGCATGATCAGCCAGTTGCCGTCGGAGAGCTTCAGGGAGGCGATCATCTCGCCGGTCGATTGACGCAATATGATCGCTTCGCGCATGCCGGCAATTCGAAGCAGCGCTTCCATGAGAAAGCGCGAGAGCTCCTGGTCGCGCTGACCTACGGCCGGCATGGGTCTGACGACCAATCCAGCCGCCGCCGCCGCTGTCCTATCCTTCTCCGCAAAGGTCGCCAGAATGGAAAGCTGTCTAGCCATGCGCTCGACGGTCATGTCCGGCCGTGGTCCGCGCATGACGAGGCTTGCGACAAAGGACGAGGAAATGACGACCAGCACGATGGCGGTCATCAAAAGCAGAGCCAAACGCGCGCCGAGCGACCTCATGAATCGCCCTTGATAGCCGTTACCGGAACGACAAGCTGATAGCCTCCGTTGCGGATCGTCCGGAAGATTGGCTCTTCCACCGTTTCCCCGAGCTTGCGGCGCAACCGGCTCATCAAGACGTCGATCGAGCGATCGGCGGGATCGCGGTCGCGTCCCTGTGTCAGATCGAGCAACTGATCGCGGGACAACAGCCGCCCCGCGCGTTCCAGGAACGCCTTGAGAAGATCGAATTCCGCGCCCGTCAAGGAGATGACCTCGCCATTGTCCCTGCTGACGCGGCGAAGTTGCGGATCAAGCATCATATCGGCGAACTGAAAGCGCCTATGCTCCGGCTCCGACGAAAGATCGTCGTTCGTACGGCGCAGGACGGCACGAATGCGTGCGGCCAGCTCGCGCGGATTGAACGGCTTGCCGAGATAATCGTCGGCGCCGATCTCCAAACCGAGAATGCGGTCAATATCCTCCTTTAAGGCGGTCAGCAAGATGACCGGGACGCGGGGACGGCGGTTGCGCAGGTCACGGCAGAGGTCGAGGCCCGACCCATCGGGAAGCATGACGTCCAGCACCAGCAGGTCGGGATGCCGGCGGTTGAGCGCGTCGTTGCAGCCGCGCAGATCGCTTGCCGTCGCTACACGGAAGCCCTGCTCCTCGAGATACCGGCTCAGCAGAGAGCGTATCTCGTGATCGTCATCGACTATCAGAATGTCGGGAGCAGCGTTGGCGTTCATAGGCTTCATTCCGTTTTTTCAATCCTTATACAAACTATCATTTCCCTGAAAAGAAGGGTTTTGCGGCACCAATACGGAAATTCCGGGCTCGGAAACGTTGGTTTACAAAATTCCCGCCACCGGAAATGTTGGGTAACAAAATAATGCCTGAAATACGAAACGGCGCGGCAGGACGTGCATCTCGCAATGAGATGGGCCTGCGAAAGCGGGCTGCCTTCAAAGGCATCCGCCGGATGTCGAAAAGTGTGATCTGTTTCCGGACGACACCATCATGCCGGCTTTGTTGATTGCAGAGCGATTTCAGATTTCAGGTTGAACAGACTTAAAATCGTCCGGCTCTAGCCGAATACTCCACAAAGGACATCCCTATCGGATGAACGGCACATCGCGTGCAGCCGCGACACCACCTCGGACGGGACAAGCAGACGGTACGGGGAAATGGGCATCCCGGATATGGGAGGAACGCTTCAAGCGCTATTACCGGGATGCTGAGGCCATGCACTGTGTTCCAGCGCGAATTGAAGGGGCGCACCGAAGTGCGCCGCTTGTTCACATGATGAAAAAAGTCGAGGGCGGAACCTGCAATGCGGTGGCAATACGGCGAAGCTTTGCCGGATCGGCCTCTGCGCCTGCCTCAATTTCAACGATTTCCTCGCTGGTGAGACCACAGGTTTCCGACAGATCGTCGATCGTGTAGCCGATGGCTTCCCGCGCCTGTCGCACGGCGGCAGCAATCTCACCATGCGGGACGGTAGAAGCTTTTGAACTATCGATATTATTCGGAGTAATGGACATGAAATTTCTCCTTCCAAAGTCCGCCGGCCAGCTCGTTGCCGGGTGAAGGCAGCTATTGCAGCCATGAGGCATATCGACCTAAACAGACGCGGTCGAACGCTGGGTCAATATAGGCATTGATGCGGCAAGGGCAAGCGCAGAAGCGCATGGCAGCCAATCCCCCAGCTCGCGGCTCGTTACGCCTGTTAAAACTAAGTGACCATCCCGGCGGCCCTGGTTACGAAGATGCGGGCCGTTCGCTGAAGGCTTATTTGAGTGGCCTTTTCCTCCACCAGTGCGTGGCGGATGCTGGGCGACGACGGCGATGCGCGGGATGCTCACCTCTTGCCTTTTGCCTTGCGTATCTTCCGCTCGGCTGCAAGCAGAAGCCCTTTGAGTTCCGGTTCGCGTACGCGATTGGCGGCCTCGATGAAGGAGACCCATTCGGTTCGGCGCTGGCCCCGCTCCGGAAAATCCTGCAAAATCTGATCGACCTCCAGCAAATGCAGTCCGACGATACAGGGAACGTGACTGCCGTCGGCAAGGTGCTTCAGATAGGTAAAGTAACCAAAGGGCTTCTTCTTCACCTTGCCGCGTACGCCGGCTTCCTCATAGGCCTCTATGGCAGCGACTTCATGCGGCTTCTTGCCTTTGATCGGCCAACCCTTGGGAACGACCCAGCGACCGCTTTCCCGGCTCGTGACGACGAGAACCTCGGCATCGTCCTGTCCGATGCCTTTTCTATAGCAGAGGGCGGCATATTGTTCGCAGACGCGACCGTGGAGCAGAGCATCGGCATGAGCGGCAAGCTCGGACAGAAAACTCTCCGAACGCTTCAGGACCTTTTGCTGCGCTGAGATTGAAGACGCCATGGCCCGCGACTACCCGCAACACGTTCGGCAAAGGCATATTCGTCTCAAGGCCGGCTGGCATGTGATCACAAAATCATCCCTCACACATGCCCTCCTGTCCTGCCCGCGGCAGCGCCAAGCTTCCCAACTTTCATTAAGATGCTGTGAGCTGTTGCGGTGACAGTTTTATGAAGGCCACTGTTGATGACGGCGTGCGGAGGGGTTGCATTCGCAGCGATAAACAAAACTGTGACCGGACGGGCACGGAAACTGAAAACGGCCCCGCAGGAGGGCCGTTCCGTAGTTGCGGATAGGGGCAAACCTACTCGGCGGCCTGCAATGCAGGCACTTCGATTTCCTCGCTCAGCTGCCCCGCCATGGCGGCGGCAAACTTGGTCTGGTCGAGTTCGTTTTCCCAGCGGGCGACGACGATCGTGGCAACAGCATTGCCGACGAAGTTCGTCAGGGCGCGGCACTCTGACATGAAGCGATCAATGCCGAGGATCAGCGCCATGCCGGCGATCGGAACCGAGGGAACGACGGCAAGGGTCGCGGCAAGCGTGATGAAGCCTGCGCCCGTGATGCCGGCAGCGCCCTTGGAGCTCAGCATGGCGACCAGCAGCAGCAGGATCTGGTCAGTGAGCGACAGCGGCGTATCGGTCGCTTGCGCAATGAAGAGCGCCGCCAGCGTCATGTAGATATTCGTGCCGTCGAGGTTGAAGGAGTAACCCGTCGGAATGACGAGGCCGACGACGGAGCGCTTGCAGCCAGCACGTTCCATCTTGTTCATCAAGCCAGGCAGCGCCGCCTCGGAAGAAGACGTACCGAGCACGAGCAGCAGCTCCTCCTTGATGTAACGGATCAGTGCCAGGATCGAGAAGCCGTTGTAGCGCGCAACCGCGCCGAGCACGACGAGCACGAACAGCAGCGACGTCGCATAGAAGGTGCCGATCAGGAAAGCCAGATTGGCGATCGTACCGATGCCATACTTGCCGATGGTGAAGGCCATCGCGCCAAAGGCGCCGATCGGCGCGAACTTCATCAGCAGCGCAACCATGCGGAAGATGGGGGTGGTCAGCGCCTGCAGAAAGTCGGCGACCGGACGACCGCGTTCGCCGGCGGCGCCGAGCGCGATACCGAAGACGACCGAGAAGAACAGCACCTGGAGGATGTCGCCCTTGGCGAAGGCTCCGACGATCGTATCCGGAATGATGTTCATCAGGAAGCCGACGACCGAGGCATCATGGGCCTGCGCGGCGTAATTGGTGACGGCCTTCGTATCCAGCGTCGCCGGATTGATGTGCATGCCGGCGCCCGGCTGCACGACGTTGGAGATGATCAGACCGACGATCAGCGCCAGGGTGGAGAAGGTAAGGAAGTAGACGAACGCCTTGCCGACGACGCGGCCGAACTTCTTCAGATCCGACATGCCGGCAATACCGGTGGTGACCGTCAGGAAGATGACGGGCGCGATGACCATGCGCACCAGCTTGATGAAGGCATCGCCAAGCGGCTGCAGCGAAGCGCCGAGTTGCGGGTAGTAATGGCCAAGCAGGATGCCGGCAGCGATGGCGGTGAGAACCTGCACGTAAAGGTGCCGGTAGAAGGGAAGTTTGCCGCGCGTTTCGGCGGCAGCGATGGGAGCAATCATGATGTCCTCCGTTAAGCCCAACCGATCTCTCGGCCCTCCGGGCGACGACTAGAATTCAACAGCCTCCGACTGTTCCGTCTCCCTCTGCAATGCGTGTGCCAAACAGATAACTCAAAATAACCTATTGTTTTTGCTGTGCTTCAAGATCAATTACAGAATGTTGAACGTCAGAATGTGCGAAGATCCGCACAGATCGATTTGCTATGAGCGCGAAATCATGCACAATATGGCCATGCTGCAGCGCCCGGCCCACGAACGACTTTTGACGCCTGAGCAACTGGGTCGGCGCTCCCGCCGCGTCTGGTTCGTTTTCGCTTTTCTGAGCGCGGCCATTCTTGCCGCCGGCCTCTACGGGGCGAGCGTCTACGGCCGCCTGTCGGCAATACAGATGCTGCAGAGGCAGGGACACACGGATGCGAACCTGAAGGTCGCGCTTTTGAGGGCAGTCCTTGAGCGGCCCCGCGCCCTGCCGCTGCTGCTGGCCGACGATCAGCAGGTGCGCGATGCGCTCACCAACCAACACGCCGATGACGTCGTTGCCCTCGACCGCAAGCTGGAAAGCCTGGTTTCGGGAACCAGCGCCTCCGTCCTTTACGTCACCGGCAAGGATGGCGTTGCGATGGCATCGAGCAATTGGCGCGAGCCCTTGAGTTTCGTCGGCAACGACTATTCCTTCCGCGATTACTTCAGCAAGGCGATGGAAGCCGGAACCGCCGAGCATTACGCGCTCGGCACGGTCAGCAATCGCCCGGGTCTTTATATTTCCCGCCGCGTCGGCGCGGCCGGTTCCGTCTTGGGCGTCGTCGTCGTCAAGATGGAGTTCGATCAGCTCGAGGCCGATTGGAGCGAGACCGGCCGCCCGGCATACGTGACCGATGAACGCGGCGTCGTCCTCATCACCAGCCTGCCCTCATGGCGCTTCATGACGACAACGCCATTTTCGCATGAAGAGGCTGCTGCCATTCGAAAGAGCCTGCAGTTCGGCGCAGCACCGCTGTCGCCCCTGCCGATCAGCCATCCGGAGACCGTAGGTCCGGATGCGACCATCGTACGCGCCGTCCTGCCGGGGAGCAGTGCTGCAGAATATTTGCGCCTGACGACGCCAATCCCCTCGACGCCATGGCAGCTCGGTTATCTGATCCCGACAGATCAGGCGATCGCATCTTCGGTGCGCGAGATGCGCTTTCTCACCTTGACCGTCCTGTTGCCGATTCTGGCCTTTGCCGCCTTTCTGCTGCGTCGCCGGGACGTCGCCGTCATGCAGATCGCCGTCAGCAGGATCGCGCGCGAGGAACTCGAGCGCCGTGTTCTGGAGCGCACGGAGGATCTCAGCCTGGCGCGCGACCGCCTGGAAGCGGAGATAGCGGACCATCGGGCGACCGAAGCCAAGCTGCAGGGCGTGCAGCAGGATCTCGTACAGGCCAATCGCCTCGCCATTCTCGGCCAGGTCGCAGCCGGCGTCGCCCATGAGATCAACCAGCCGGTGGCGACGATCCGCGCCTATGCCGAGAACGCGCATATTTTTCTCGACAGACAGCAGACGGAGCCGGTCAAGGAGAACCTGTCCGCGATCGCGGCACTGACGGAGCGTATCGGCACCATCACCGAAGAACTGAAGGCCTTTGCCCGCAAGGGGCGGACCGCGCCGGAACCGGTGGACCTGAGAAGCGTGATCGAGGGAACCGTCATCCTTCTCAGAAGTCGATTTGCCGGCCGTCTGGATGCCTTGAAGATCGAATTGCCACCAATGGGGCTCAGCGTCATCGGCACGCGCATCCGGCTGGAGCAGGTGCTGATCAACCTGTTCCAAAACGCTCTGGAAGCCCTGGAGGGCCGTAAACAGGCCAAAGTCGAAGTATCGGTGCGCGAGACTTCGGAGGAAGTCGAGATCGTGGTCTCGGACAACGGGCCTGGCATTCCCGCAGCGATCCTCGACCAGCTGTTTACACCGTTCAATACCTCAAAGGAAAAGGGCCTCGGCCTCGGCCTCGTCATTTCGAAGGATATCGTCGTCGACTACGGCGGCCGGATCGACGTCGAGAGCAACGGCAGCGGCACCCGCTTCACCATCCATCTGCGCAAGGCCATACCATGAACGAGAGCTCGCCCGTCTTCCTCATCGACGATGACAAGGATCTGCTGAAGGCGACGAAGCAGACGCTCGAACTCGCGGGCTTCGCAGTCTCGGCCTTCCCGACGGCAGCAGATGCTCTCAGTGCCCTACATGCCGGCTTTGCCGGTGTCGTCGTCTCCGACATCAGGATGCCGCAGATGGATGGACAGCGGCTTTTCGCCCATATCAAGACGTTCGATGCCGATCTGCCTGTCATCCTGATGACCGGTCATGGCGATATACCGATGGCGGTGCAGGCAATCCAGAATGGCGTTTATGATTTCATCGCAAAGCCCTTTGCCACGGACCGGCTGGTGCAAAGCGTGCGCCGCGCGGCGGAAAAGCGGCGACTTGTGCTGGAAAACCGCGCGCTGCGGCAGGCAGCCGAGCAGGTTCAGGGCGATCTCCCTCTGATCGGCCAGACCCCCGCCATCGAGCGGCTGCGCCATACGCTGCGCCAGATCGCCGATACCGACGTCGATGTGCTGGTGACCGGCGAAACGGGCAGCGGCAAGGAAGTGGTGGCAAGCCTGCTGCATCGCTGGAGCCGCCGCGCCAAGGGCAATTTCGTTGCGCTGAACTGCGGCGCCCTGCCCGAAACCGTCATCGAAAGCGAGCTCTTCGGTCACGAACCGGGCGCCTTCACGGGCGCACAGAAGAAACGCGTCGGGCGGATCGAGCACTCAAGCTCCGGCACGCTTTTCCTGGACGAGATCGAAAGCATGCCTCCGGCCATTCAGGTGCAGATGCTGCGCGTGCTCGAGATGCGCGAGGTGACCCCCCTTGGTACGAACGAGGTCCGCCCTGTCGATCTCCGCGTCGTGGCGGCGGCGAAGGTCGATCTTGGCGATCCCGGCCAGCGCGGCGATTTTCGCGAGGATCTCTATTATCGGCTCAACGTCGTCACTCTTTCCATCCCGCCCCTGCGTGAACGACGCGACGACATCCCCCTGCTCTTCGGTTATTTCGCCGAACGGGCCGCGAACCGGTTCAAGCGTGAAGTCCCTGCCATTTCCGTGGCTGTGAGCCGTCATCTGCAACAGCACGATTGGCCGGGAAACGTTCGGGAGCTTTCGCATTTTGCCGAACGCTTCGTGCTCGGCCTCGAAACGGCAGCGACATCCAAACCCAATGAAATGCCGATGACGGATGCTAGATTGCCGCTGCCCGCCCGGGTGGAGCGTTACGAAGCCGAACTCATCCGCGAGACGCTGTCACAGAATAATGGCGATGTCCGCCGCACCATCGAGGCGCTCGGCATTCCCAGAAAGACCTTCTACGACAAGCTGCAGCGGCACGGTATCGTCAGGGGCGACTTCGCCGGCTTCGACGGCGACGAACGCCGAGGCTCATAAATCGCCGCAGCACGATAAGCTGCGGCATGATTTTATCCGTAAATCGATCCCGATCTAAGGAATTATGCGGCGGCAATTACGCGCTGCGGCGTATCTCCCGCGCGTTGGACACGTCCCTTTGCCGGCTCGCCACTTCGGCGGTACGATCCAGAACCAGCATCGCCTGCGCGATGAGCGTCGCAAGCGCCTCTTCGCCCTTGCAGGCCGCCACGATCAGCGGCGCGCTCAGGCAGATTCTAAGGGCGCTGGCAGGTATGTCGCCAAAATCGGCACAGCGAACCGGCTGACCGAGGCGTACCGAGGCAACGTCATCATTCTCGATGGCCAAATCCTTGTAGACGGTCGCCATTTCAGCCGCCGTCAGCATGGCGCCATCGGTACTATTGCGCAGGTAGAACGAGAAGATTGAGGCGATCTCATCCCAGCGAACAGCCGCCGACGCGCCCCACAGCGCACGTCGATCCAAGGGCCGGCTTTCCAGTTGCTCGAAGGCTGGATCGCCGGAAAGGCGCTCAACCACTGCCCTGGCAAAGGCGGAGAGGACCGCAATTATGCGATCCTCGGGGATACCGGCGAAGCGTTCGAGCTCGAACAGCGCCGCCTTCCAGCGCAGCAGCAGCCCGAAATTGGCACGTTCCGGCAAAACTTCGCGGGCGACCCAGCCTTCCGGCCATTCCGCCTTCCCGCAATAGTCGGCAAGTGCGGCCGGCAGCGTGCGGGACTTGAAGCGTTCCGACATTTGCGGCGGGCAGAGAAGCGCACCGCTGAAAATTGGCCCGGCAAGGAATTTCGAACCAGTGACCGCGACCATGAAGCCCTGCGCGAGATAGGCGCGGATCGTTGCCGCCGACAGGCGAAACTGACAGGCATCGATCATGATATCCAGCACGGCTTCGAACCGCGCTTTCAAACGTAGAACGGTCTCCAGGCTCGGCGCCAGCAAACTGGTCTTCGACACATCCGTAACCACGAGCAGGCATCTGAGGCCGGCCGCGCGGGCAAGCTCGATCAGGCCACGCAGCTCGTCTTCAACCTCGCTCTCGGCGCGAAGGGAACCATCCTTGTTGCGCACTGCAATCGTGGCGTTGCGCGTAGCGTCACCCGGCCGCAATTCCTCGCCCTTAACGACGGCCCGTTCGCTGCTGACGCGGCTCATAAAATGCCGGCCGGCCGACGCGGTCATGACACCGCTGCCCGTCTCGTTGCCCATCAGCGTGATGGTCATCAGATCGCGATCGCCCTCGCGGGCCAGAAGCGAGGCGGCAAAAAGATGGATGTCCGTGCCTGATGTGGCCAGGATCGCATCGACTCGCGGTTCGGATCTTTGGTTGAGGCCGAGCAGACGCAGCAGATCGTCGCGAATGCGCCCGATTTCGCGCCCATAGATTGCTGCAGGCGAGCCGGTTGCGATCTCGCGCATCAAGCCCACGTAATAAGACTCGACTTCGGTAAAAGCCGCCGCAGAAATGGTCGAGGCCGTGGATGAACCGAAGGCAAGGTCGCGCGGCCGAGGCGATGGGCCATAGCCATACATATTGAGACCGCTGGCAGCATCGCAATCCAAGCGTTCGTCGCCACCCGAGATCAAGCACTTCAGAAGCGCCAGCCTGTCCTCATCCCGCTGCTGCGACGATGCGCCCGCTGTCAGGTTTTTATCCAAGGCACCGTTGCCAGCGATTTGCTGCATGTAGAAGCATTCCTCTTTCACTAAAGTCGAAACGCTTCGCAGGATCGCACCGCGTTCTATGCCGGGGGGCTTCGGCAATCGAACATTACGCTTTTCAAGGTGGAGCGAGGCTGACTTGCCAAAGCCAGCAACACCGGCCGCAAGCGCAAAAAAACTCGCGGTCCGAAGGGCCGCGAGCTCATTGCTGCGAAAAGTGGAGTTGCCGGAATCAGCCGGCAGCTTCGAGTTTATCCTGCGTCTTCGTATCGAAGTCGCTTGCATCGTGGCGTTCGCGCAGCTGCTCGGAGGGATCGCCCGACATGCGGTTGACCATGCGGCCGCGCTTGACGGCCGGACGCGAATAGATCTGCTCGGCCCAGCGCTGCACGTTCTTATAGTCCTGCACCTGCAGAAATTCGGCCGCGCCATACTGCCAGCCCTTGGCAAGACCGCCGTACCACGGCCAAATGGCAATATCGGCGATCGTGTAGTCGTCGCCGGCGATATATTCGCTTTCGGCCAGACGGCGGTCGAGCACGTCGAGCTGGCGCTTTACCTCCATGGCGAAACGATCGATCGCATATTCGATCTTCGTCGGAGCATATGCGTAGAAATGACCGAAGCCACCGCCGAGATAGGGAGCGCTGCCCATCTGCCAGAACAGCCAGGAGAGGCATTCGGCACGAGCCGGCTGGCCGCTCGGCAGAAAGGCGCCGAATTTCTCAGCGAGATACACTAGGATCGATGCCGATTCGAAAACGCGGACCGGCTTCGGGCCGCTCCGGTCAAGGAGAGCCGGGATCTTCGAATTCGGATTGACGTCGACAAAGCCGCTGCCGAACTGATCGCCCTCTCCGATCCTGATCAGCCAGGCATCATATTCGGCACCGCTATGGCCGAGCGCCAGCAGCTCTTCGAGCATGATGGTGACCTTTACGCCGTTCGGCGTTCCAAGCGAATAGAGCTGGAGGGGATGGCGGCCGATGGGCAATTCCTTTTCATGGGTCGGCCCGGCGATCGGACGGTTGATGTTGGCGAACTGGCCGCCATTGGCCTTGTTCCAGGTCCAGATTTTCGGCGGCGTGTATTCGGCAGAACCGGTCATGGCATCCTCCTTTTTCGGGGTTCAAGTTTGGGCGATCTTCGATGTAGCGCGCTACATAGGTGGCACATAGTGGCGGCCGTTCATTTTTGCGAGAGGAAATTGCGCGCTCTTCAACGCCTCGCTATTGGGCGCGGGATTAGATGAAAATGAAAAAGCCTGCCGCGGGAGGAGGTGCGGCAGGCTTTCTACAAGAACTGAACAACGGATGGGAGGAGGAGTTCCATTGTTCCTGCAGTCGTCTCTGGGAGGAGAAGGACGCCTGCCAAGCAAAGGATGCGGGAGGAGATGCATCGCTTTGATGGGAGAAAGATATCAGTCTTTTGCTCAGTTCATAGGCACTTCTTTGCAAGGCAGTTATGCGCCATGCGAAAAGCAGATAGCTGAACCGATGCAATCTTCGGCATGCACTGCAAGAGCAGGCGACTACGGAGGCAAAGCAAAAGCGCCTGCTCGGAAGGAACAGGCGCTGGCATAATGCAGCTTTTATTAGGAGCCGTTGCGGCCGTTAGCGAGCGATGGCTGCGCGGGCAACATTGCGGATTTCGCCGCGGTCGATACCCAGATCGTGCAGTTCGCGAGCAGACATACGGCCCAGTTCGGCGACCGTCTGACGATACTTGCGCCAGTTATTGAAAGAGCGTGCTACGTTCATGATGATCCCCTTTCCTTGGGCTTTCGAAGCTGAGCTGCCGTGCTTGGCGCTCTCGTCGCTTCGATGAGAAATATATAGTCGAAGCGACCAACCTTTTGCAGAGCCAAGGTATCACTGCACCTATGCGCTATTCGCATAGATCATGCAGAAAGCGGGCAGACCTGATCTCGCCCGCCGTCACGGCCTTTGTGATTTGATGATGACAGCGCTGCTTTTGTCTGCGAAAGATAAGGAGATGAGAGACAGGGGCGTCCGCTATCCGGCGGGCTGAGAAGCACCCTTCGAACCTGAACCAGATCATGCTGGCGGAGGGAGTCGCTCGGGACCTCGCAAAGCACAGCACGTCGTCCCTATGCGTCTCGCCGCCTGAAAGGGGCGATATGCAAGACCAAACCACAGCAGGCCATATGCTTCGCACGATGCGGACCAACCCTCCGCTGGTGCAATGCATCACCAATTTCGTCGCCATGAATATCGCGGCCAATGTGATGCTCGCCGCCGGCGCATCGCCGGCGATGGTGCATGCCGAAGAGGAAGCCGGCGAGTTTGCCGCTATCTCCGGCGCGCTGACGATCAATATCGGCACGCTCTCGTCCGGCTGGCTTGCGGGCATGCTGAAGGCTGCGGGGGCGGCGAACAATGCCGGCAGGCCTTGGGTTCTCGATCCAGTCGCTCACTACGCGACTGCATTCCGTCGCAAGGCGGTCGCGCAATTGCTCGAGCTGCGTCCGGGGATTATTCGCGGCAATGCATCGGAAATCATCGCGCTTGCCGGCGGCGCGAGCCGGGGCCAGGGTGTCGATAGCCGGGATGCCGTCGAGCAAGCGGAGGATTCCGCCCGGCAACTGGCCGAAAAGCATGACTGCGTGGTTGCGGTAACCGGCGTTGCAGATTTCGTGACCGACGGGCAGAGGGCGCGGCGCATTGCCGGCGGCTCGCAGCTCATGCCGAAAGTGACGGCGCTCGGCTGCTCTCTCACCTGCCTTGCCGGTGCCTTTGCCGCGACATCGCCGGATGCACCACTGGATGCAACCGTCGCGGCGCTTGCCGCCTTCGCGGTCGCCGGCGAGCGGGCAGGAGCGGCGGCAGAGGGGCCAGGCTCCTTCTCCTGGCGCTTCCTCGATGCACTCGCTGGTCTTACCCCGGAAATACTGGATCGCGACGCAAGGATATGGGTAGCATGAAAGACTTCGATCTCTCGCTCTATCTCGTCCTCGATCCCATGCTGTGCGCCGAACTCGGCATGGTGGAGACGACGCGCGCAGCCGTCGCCGGCGGCGCCACCATCATCCAGCTTCGCGATAAGCATGCTTCGACTGCAGCCATGATCGAGACTGGCCGTGCCCTCAAGCGGATCCTGCATGGAACCAATGTCCGGCTGATCGTCAACGACAATGTCGAAGCTGCCATCGCCATCGGCGCCGATGGCCTGCATATCGGTCAGGACGATATGGATGCCGCCGATGCCCGCCGTATGATCGGTCCGGACATGATCCTTGGCCTCTCGGCGGAAACGGAGGCCCTCGCCTGCGCTATCGATGCAGATATCGTCGATTACGCCGGCATCGGCCCGGTCTTTGCCACGCCGACCAAAGCCGACCACAAGCAGCCGATCGGCATCGATGGCCTTTCCCGGATCGTCGGGCTCTGCCCGGTTCCATCGGTCGCGATCGGCGGTCTGAAAGCGGAACATACCGCCGATGTTTTCTCAGCCGGCGCCGACGGTCTCGCGGTGGTCTCGGCCATATGCGGCCGCCCAGACCCGCAAGCGGCGACAGCCCTCATTGCGAATGCCATCAAGGAGGCTCGCCAATGATCCGCAATGTCCTGTCCATCGCCGGCTCCGATCCTTCCGGCGGCGCCGGCATCCAGGCCGATCTGAAAGCCTTCTCAGCCCGCGGCGTTTACGGAATGGCCGCGCTGACGGCCCTGACGGCTCAAAACACCAAGGGCGTCTCCGGCGTCCATCCGGTGCCGCCTCAATTCGTGGCGGATCAGATTCGGGCGATTTTTGCCGATATCCGCGTGGATGCCGTCAAGATCGGGATGATCGCAAACGCCGCGATCGCTGATGCCGTTGCTGACATTCTGGCGCGGCATCCCGGCGTGCCTGTCGTGCTCGATCCTGTCATGATCGCCAAGGGCAGTGCAGCCCTGCTCGCTGCCGACGCCGTCGACGTGCTGACGACGCGATTGCTACCGCTCGCGACAGTCATAACGCCGAACCTCCCCGAGGTAGCGGCACTATTGCACGATGCCGAGGCAACAAGCCGCGAGGACATGGCGCGTCAGGCGCTTGCGCTGGCCATACTCGGGCCGTCGGCAGTCCTGGTCAAAGGCGGTCATCTTGAAGGTGACGAAAGTCCGGATGTGCTGGCAAGCGCTGGCCGATTGATCTGGTTCGAGGCTGAGCGGCTGCCGACGAAGAATACGCATGGAACCGGATGCACGCTCTCCAGCGCGATTGCCGCGGAGATCGCCAAGGGCTTGCCGCTTCCGCAAGCTGTCGCATCCGCCAAAGCCTATCTCGCCGCCGCGGTTGCCGCCGCGGGTCAGCTTGCGGTCGGAAGCGGCCACGGCCCCGTGCAGCATTTCCATGCGCTATGGGCGAACAGACACAAGGAGTAGAGACATGAGCCTGTTACTCAGGGATCAGATCGTGATCATCTCCGGCGCGGGGCGCGGTCTCGGCGCCGCCATTGCGGCCGCCTTTGCCCGTGAAGGCGCGAAGGTGGCAATCAACTATCGCGCAAGCCGCGAGCGGGCAGAAGTCCTCGCAGCACGGCTCGGCGATCATGCCAAAGCCTTCCAGGCCGATATTCGCGATCTCGAGGACACAAAGCGGCTTGTCTCCGATGTCACGCAGCATTTCGGATCGCCGACGACCGTCGTCCACAATGCGCTGGCCGATTTCAGCTTCAACGGCGACGCGCGTTCGAAACTGGATGCCTTGAGCTGGGCCGAGATGGCAATGCAGCTGGAAACCGCGCTGCAGGGCGCCCTGAACCTGATACAGGCAGCGCGTCCGGCAATGGCTGAGCCGGGTTTTGGCCGGATCATCACCATCGGCACCAACCTCTTCCAGAACCCGGTGGTGCCTTATCACGACTATACCGCCGCCAAGGCCGCACTGCTGTCGCTGACCAGAACGGCTGCCGCGGAACTCGGCCCGCTCGGGATCACAGTCAACATGGTATCCGGCGGCCTTCTGCGCACCACGGATGCAAGCGGCGCCACGCCGGAATCTGTGTTCGACATTATCGCTGCAAACACGCCGCTGCGCCGCGTCACCACTCCGGAGGAGGCGGCCGATGCGGTTCTCTTCTTTGCAAGCCCCTGGGCACGGGCGGTGACGGGGCAGAACCTCATCGTCGACGGCGGCCTCGTCTTCGGATAATGGTCCCAAACGAAAAACGCTGCCCCAAGGGGCAGCGCCATCATTCATGCACTGCAGTCGGATAGCTCAGGCCCAGCCCATGGTCAGCACACCGAAGATGATAACAACGCCGAGCACGATGCGGTAGATCACAAAAGGCCAGGTCGAAAAGCGCTCGAGGAAGCTCATCAGTCCCCAGATAGTGATGAAGGACGATATGCTGCCGACAATAAGCCCTACGATCAGCACCGACCAGGCTTCCATCGGAAGATGCGCCTTATAGAGCGTGAAGAGCTCCTTCAAACCTGCAAGCGCAATGGCCGGCAAGCCCAGCAGGAACGAAAAACGTGCGGCCTCGTCGCGCTTGAGGCCCAGGAATAGCGCGCCGGTCAGCGTAGACCCCGAACGCGAGACGCCCGGAACCAGCGCACCGACCTGCGTGATGCCGACGAACAGGGCATCTACAAGCGTCATCTGCTCGATGCCTTTCCGGTGACGGCTGTAGAGTTCCGCGATCGCCAGCAGCAGACCCATGACAACGCAGGCAATGCCGATCACCCAGAGACTGCGAAATGACGTCCCGCAGGCATTCAGGGAGGATGCGAGAAGAAGACCTGCGATGACGATCGGCACGGTCGCAATCACGATGGCGATCGCAAGCCGCATTGCAGGCGAACGCCAATCTCTCTGCCTGATGGCGTCGAGCGATCCGAAGGTGACGTAACGAACGTCGCTCCAGAAATAGGAAACGATGGCGGCAAGTGCTGCAAGCTGCATTGCCGCCGAGAAGGCCGAGCCCGGATCCTGCCAGCCGAGCAAAGCCGGCACCAGGCGCATATGGGCGGTGGAGGAGACCGGCAAAAGCTCGGTCAGTCCCTGCACGACGCCCAGGATTGCAATCTTGGCATAACCCAGGGCGACAAAGCCCGTGTCCACGCCTTGCGTACAAACATCAGCCACGTTTTGATATCCTCAGTTCTTCGGGGGGCTTTGCACCGGAACGGTGCGACGAACTAGCTATGAAACTGTTTTGCAACACGAAAATGGCAATGCATATCGAAAGCACAGCCGCTTCGCGTGAGTGACAGGCCGAGGATATAGCCGGACTGGCTGAACTCTATCTGAAATTGCCGACCGGGATTTCCGAGTTTGCCCGATTTCTCGCGTTCATCATCCGGCAACAACTGCATCTGGCGGATGATAGGATAAAATGTGATGAAAAGGACGGCGTCGCTTCATTGGACACCATCCGGACCGAATAAAATAGGCGGAGGCCGCTTATTTTATGTAGAGCGCGCGCGACCTTTCCAGATGCTTGAGTATGGCTTGTTCGGCTCCGTCCGCATCATTCTCCGCCAGACGCGCGAGGATTTCCTCGTGTTCGACCAGCGTGAATTTCTCCTTGCCGGTCCAGATCAGCATATCCGTGTGATAGGCTTTCAGCCATGCCAGCATGGCTTCGCTGACAGCCACAAAGATCGGATTGCCGGAAATCTGGGCAATGCGCGTATGAAATTGCATATCCGCCGAAATGAATTCTTCCGCCTGCCCGAGAGAGGCGCGTTGCCGCTCGATGATCTCGCGAAGATCGGCAACATCCCTTTCCGTTGTGCGTGCCGCCGCCTCGCGCGCCATTCCGCGCTCGAAAAAGATGCGCGCGCTTTTGAGATGCTCAAGCGAATCGGATGATTGCGACAGCATGATCTTTGCGGTCAGATCGACCTGCCGGAAGATCGACTTCGCCGTGAGCTGAAGCACCTTGGCGCGCTCTCCATGGGAAATGTTGACCAGTCCCATATTGGCGAGCGCCTGCATGGCCTCACGGATCGCCGGGCGTCCGACACCGAAGCGCTCCATCAGGACGCGTTCGGACGGCATTTCATCGCCAGGCTTGAGCTCTCCCGATGTAATCAATCGCTCCAGCCGGTCGAATACCTCGTCAGAAAGCTTTCGACGTACAATTTGCTCGACCGGCTGACCCATGGAATCCCGCTTTCCCAAAGCTTTTTCTCCTTATGCATTTTTCCCCGCCGCGGTGGAAGCCTGTACGGAACGGCTTGCCGGCTGACGGGGAAAAAAATCGTTGCAGAAGTTGGAATACTCATTATACCAGATCACCAGTTTGCGCCACGCGAAAAAGCGTTGGTAAGAGGAGCATTCAGTCGCTTATGAGCATCACCATCACCTACCGTATTGAAACGCCCGGCAGCATCGAGGCGATGGCCCGCAAGATCGCCAGCGATCAGTCGACCGGCACTTTCGTCGCGGTGCCGGGCGAGACGGAAGAGCTCAAGGCGCGGGTCGCCGCGCGGGTCACCTCGATCCGCCCGCTTGCCAACGCCGAGCGCCCGACCTGGCCGGAAGTCACCGAAGGCCACGGTCCGATCCATCGCGCCGATGTCGATATCGCCTTTCCGCTGGACGCGATCGGCACCGATCTTGCGGCGCTGATGACGATCGCGATCGGCGGCGTCTTCTCGATCAAGGGCATGACCGGCATCCGCATCGTCGACATGAAGCTGCCGGTGGCTTTTCGCGAGGCGCATCCGGGTCCGCAATTCGGCGTTACCGGTAGCATGCGCCTGACCGGCGTCAGCGGCCGCCCGATCATCGGTACGATCGTCAAGCCAGCACTCGGTCTGCGGCCGAAGGAGACCGCCGCCCTCGTCGGTGAACTGATCGGCTCCGGCGTCGATTTCATCAAGGACGACGAGAAGCTGATGAGTCCGGCCTATTCGCCGCTCAAAGAGCGTGTCGAGGCCATCATGCCGCTGATCCTCGACCATGAGCAGAAGACCGGCAAGAAGGTGATGTATGCCTTTGGCATTTCCCATGCCGATCCAGACGAGATGATGCGCAACCACGATCTCGTGCTGAAGGCGGGGGGCAATTGCGCCGTCGTCAACATCAACTCCATCGGCTTTGGTGGCATGAGCTTCCTGCGCAAGCGTTCGGGACTGGTGCTGCATGCGCACCGCAACGGCTGGGACGTACTGACCCGTCATCCCGGCGCAGGCATGGATTTTAAGGTATACCAGCAATTCTGGCGCCTGCTCGGCGTCGATCAGTTCCAGATCAACGGCATCAGGGTCAAATATTGGGAGCCGGACGACAGTTTCGTCGAATCCTTCAAGGCAATCACCACGCCGCTTTTCGATCCGTCTGACTGTCCGCTTCCCGTCGCCGGCTCCGGCCAATGGGGTGGCCAGGCACCCGAAACCTATCAGCGCACCGGCCGGACGACCGATCTTCTCTATCTCTGCGGCGGTGGCATCGTCAGCCACCCCTTCGGACCAGCCGCGGGCGTTCGCGCGATTAAGCAGGCCTGGCAGGCGGCAGTTTGCGGCATACCGCTATCCGACTATGCGAGGGATCATCCGGAGCTTGCCGCCTCTATCGCGAAATTCAGTGACGGCAAGGGCGCGTAATAGCGATGTCCAGTCTTCCAGCGATGTCCAATCTTCTTCTCAGCTATTTCGGCGACGACTTCACCGGCTCGACCGACGTCATGGAGGCACTTGCCTCAAACGGCGTGCCAACCGCTCTCTTTCTCGGCGTTCCGAGCGAGGCCATGCTGGAGCGGTTCAAGGATTGCCGCGCCATCGGCATCGCCGGCACCAGCCGCAGCGAAACGCCGCAATGGATGGACGAGCATCTGACGCCCGTCTTCCAATGGCTGAAAAGTCTTGATGCGGCCCTATGCCATTACAAGGTCTGCTCCACTTTCGATTCCAGCCCCGGGATCGGCAACATCGGCAAGGCGATCGAGATCGGCAAGGCGCTCTTTAAGCAAACCGTCGTGCCGGTCGTCGTCGGAGCGCCGCAGCTTAGGCGTTACACGGCCTTCGGCCATCTCTTTGCCGCCTATCAGGGGCAGGTGTTCCGCATCGACCGCCATCCGGTCATGAGCCGGCATCCGGTCACGCCGATGGGCGAGGCCGATCTGACCGTCCATTTGGGCAGGCAAACGTCCCTCCCCGTTAACCTGGCCGACCTCGTCACGATCCGGGCGACCAATGCCAATGCGCGGATCGATGCGCTGGCCGCGGAAGAGGCAGGTATTCTACTTCTCGATGTCGACGGCCCGGAAACCCAGGCTGCCGCCGGACAGCAGCTATGGCGTCTTGCAGGCAAGGGCAACGCCTTCGTCGCAGGCTCATCTGGCGTCGAATATGCCCTTCTCGATGCCTGGCGCAACGAAGGTCTGATCGGAGAGAAGCCGGAGTTCGCTTCTCCGGGTAAGGTGGATCGCCTGGCGGTCGTTTCGGGCAGCGTATCGCTAACGACCGAGCGGCAAATCCGCCGTGCCATGGCCTATGGTTTTGACGGCGTCGATCTCGATCCATTGGTGCTTGTTGGCGAAAATGCCGAGCTGGCGCTGGATGCGGCGGTGGCCGCGGGCGTGGCCAGCCTCAAGGCCGGCCGTAGCGTCATTCTTCACACGGCACTCGGCCCTTCGGCCGACCGTGGCGGCGATATCGACCGTATTCCCGGCGCACGCCATCGTCTCGGCCAGGCCCTCGGCACGATCCTGCGACGTCTGATCGAGCAGGAAAATCTCGGCCGCGCCGTTATTGCCGGCGGTGACACGTCGAGCCACGCTTTGAAGGAATTGCGCGTCGAGGCCCTGACGACACTTCTCCCATTGCCGCAAACACCGGGTTCACCGCTTTGCACCGCCCATGGCAGCTACGCGCCTACCAACGGTCTGCAGATCGCGCTGAAGGGCGGGCAGGTCGGCATTGACGATTACTTCGCGCAGATCCGCGACGGCAGAGGATCATAATTGTGCATTCTTCGGCAGGCGGTTGGCATACTCATTGACTCATCATACCACTTACGATACCACACTCTGAAAGTGAACGAGGTACTAACATGACTGCAATTGCTCTTTTCGGCGCCGGCGGCAAAATGGGCTACCGGCTCGCCAAGAACCTGAAGGGCACGCGCTTCGACGTGCGCCACGTCGAGGTCAGCGACGCCGGCAAGGCCCGCCTGAAGAATGACCTTTCCATCGATTGCGTCCCCGTCGATGCCGCGCTGGATGGCGCAGACGTCGTGATTCTTGCAGTACCGGACACCGCGATCGGCAAGGTTGCCGCCGGCATCGTCGACAAGCTGAAGCCCGGCACAATGGTCGTTGCTCTCGATGCAGCCGCCCCCTTCGCCGGGCACTTGCCAAGCCGAGAAGACCTCACCTATTTCGTCACCCATCCCTGCCACCCGCCGATCTTCAACGACGAGACCGACATGCAGGCGAAGAAGGACCATTTCGGCGGCCTCTTTGCCAAGCAGCATATCGTGTCGGCGCTGATGCAGGGTCCGGAAAGCGCCTATGCTCTCGGCGAGGAAATCGCCAAGGTCATCTGGGCGCCCGTCATGCGCTCGCACCGCGTCACCGTCGAGCAGATGGCGATGCTGGAACCGGGGCTTTCCGAAACCGTCTGCGCCTCGCTGCTCGTCGTCATGCGCCAAGCCATGGATGAATGTATTGCCCGCGGCGTTCCGGCCGAGGCCGCCCGCGACTTCCTGCTGGGCCACATGAACGTGCTGGGCGCCGTCATCTTCAAGGAAGTCGATGGCGTGTTCTCCGATGCCTGCAACAAGGCGATCGAATTCGGCATCCCTGCCCTCATGCGCGACGACTGGAAGAAAGTGTTCGAGCCGCAGGAGATCGCAAAAAGCATCCGTCGCATCACCTGATCGACGGCCCCGGGGAGGGTCTCGCCCTCCCCTTGCCGCCCCGCCGAAAACGGGGCCTGTTTCATAACTGGGAGGAGACCATGAAACTAAGACGCAGACTGACACTTGCAGCCTTTACCGGTGCGCTTGCTCTGGGAACGGCAATGCCGGCTTTTGCGGCCGATCTGATCGCCATCATCACACCGGCCTTCGACAATCCATTCTTCAAGGCAGAGGCCGTCGGCGCCGAAGCCAAGGCAAAGGAGCTGGGTTACGAGACGCTCGTCATGACGCATGACGACGATGCCAACAAGCAATCGGAAGTCATCGACACGGCAATCGGACGCGGCGCCAAAGCCATCATCCTCGACAATGCCGGCGCTGACGCGACCGTCGCCGCTCTGAAGAAGGCCAAGGATGCGGGCATTCCCTCCTTCCTCATCGACCGCGAAATCAACGTCACCGGCATCGCGGTCGCCCAGATCGTTTCCAACAACTATCAGGGTGCCCAGCTCGGCGCGCAGGAATTCGTCAAGCTGATGGGGGAGAAAGGCAATTATGCCGAGCTCGTCGGCCGCGAAGCCGATACGAATGCCGGCATCCGCTCGCAGGGCTACCACGATGTCATCGACGACTATCCCGACCTGAAGCTGGTCGCCAAGCAGTCGGCGAACTGGAGCCAGACGGAAGCCTATGCCAAGATGGAGACAATCCTTCAGGCAAACCCCGGCATCAAGGGCGTGATCTCGGGCAACGACACCATGGCGATGGGCGCGATTGCCGCCCTGCAGGCCGCCGGCCGCAAGGACGTGATCGTCGTCGGCTTCGACGGCTCCAACGATGTACGCGACTCGATCAAGGCAGGCGGCATCAAGGCGACCGTGATGCAGCCGGCCTATGCCCAGGCTCAGAAGGCGGTCGAACAGGCCGATGCCTACATCAAGAGCAAGACGGTGCCGAAGGATGAGAAGCAATTGATGGATTGCGTCCTCATCAATGCTGATAATGCCAGCAAGCTTGAGACCTTCGCGCTGAAGAACTGATGGCGGACCGGGAAGCTTGGAGAGCGCGGACGAACCGCGCTCTCTGAATGTTTTCGCGCAAGATCGAGGTGCATTGCATGTTGAGGATCAGAGGCGCGCTCGTGGCCTTTGTATTGGCCGCGGCATTGCCCGGCTGCAAGATTATCAAGACGCCGACGCCCGAGGAGAAGGCGGCAGCGGCGGCAAAGACTGCCTTCGATCCCGCGGCAAAGGTCGATGCGATCTGGCAGTCTCAGGTTCTTCCCGACATCGACAAACGCGCGGGCGACCTCAAGGCGGTGTTGCAGGCGATAAAATCGAACCCGGACGATGCCGGCGCGAAATACGGAAATCCGCGAAAACAGGCGTCATCGCCCTGGACCTATGCCGTCAAGCTGAGCGGCAAGATCGTCGCTGCGGATACCGCCTCGCGCGCCGGAACCCTCGACGTCGATGTGGATGGCGACGGCAAGGCGGACGCGAAGGTGCAGATCGGCCCGGCGGTCCGCGGCACGGCGCTGCGCGACGCGCTCGATTTCCTCGACTTCAACGAATTCAGGAACCAGATCGAATGGGCTCAATTCGGCAAAGCCTTCAATGAGAAGGCAAACTCATCCTTTCTGGCGGCCCTGCCTCGCGACGGGCTGATCGGAAAGACGATCAACGTGACCGGTGCGTTTCCGCTGCCTGCATCCGGTCAGCTTCCGCTGATCACCCCCTCGGCCCTGAAATTGGGGCAATGACCATGAGCGAAATGCGAAATAACGACATCATCCTGCGTTTGGAGGACGTTTCCAAGGTTTATTCCGGCATCGTTGCCGTCAAGCACGCCAACCTCGAACTGCATCGCGGCGCGGTCAACGTGCTCGTCGGCGAAAACGGCGCCGGCAAATCCACCCTGATGAAGATTATCGCCGGCGTCGAACGGCCGACCTCGGGCCGCATCCTGCTCGAGGGCGAGGAAGCTTCCTTCAGCAGCCCGGCCGACGCGCAGGCCCGCGGAATCGGCATGATCTTCCAGGAGCTCAATCTTTTCGCCAACATGACAGTGGCCGAGAACATCTTTGCCACGCGAGAAATCACCCGCGGCGTCTTTGGCATCGATCACAAGGCGCAGATCGCAAGGGCCAACGGGTTTCTGGATCGGCTCGATGCCGGCATCAGCGCCGAAACCATGGTGGAAGACCTGCCGATCGGGCAGCAGCAGCTTGTCGAGATCGCCAAGGCCATCTCGCTCGATGCCCGCATTCTCATCATGGACGAGCCGACATCGGCGCTATCAGCGGCGGAAGTCGACATTCTGTTCAAGGTCATTGCAGAGCTTAAGGCTCAAGGCGTGGCGATCGTCTATATCTCGCACCGGCTGGAAGAGCTGATGCGGATCGGCGATTACATCACCGTCCTGCGCGACGGGCAGATCACCGGCCAGGCCATGGTTCGCGATATCGATACGAAATGGATCGTCCGCTCGATGATCGGATCGGATGCCAAGGACTTTGCCAAGGACGGAGGCCATACGATCGGCAAGGAAGCCTTCCGTGCCGAGGAGATCAGCCTGCCGCGACGTACGGGCGGCCTTGCCGTCGATCATGTCTCGCTGTCGGTGCGCGCCGGCGAAATCCTCGGCATCTACGGCCTGATGGGTGCCGGACGCAGCGAATTCTTCGAATGTGTGATGGGCCGGCATATGCATTCGACCGGGCGGATCTACATCGACGGAGTCGAGATCCGCGCCCGCGACACCACCCGGCGCATCCGGAACGGCCTTGCATTGATCCCCGAGGATCGGCAGCGCGAAGGATTGGTGCAGGTCCTCTCCATCGCCGGCAACTTGACGCTTGCAAGCCTCGGCCGCTTCGCCCGGCTGCTTTTCCATATCGATCCGGCGGCCGAAAAGAATGCCATTCGCGGCATGATCCGCGATCTCTCGATCAAGGCCCCCAATCCGGATTTCGAGGTCACCTCCATGTCCGGCGGCAACCAGCAGAAGGTCGTCATCGGCAAGGCGCTGATGACCGATCCGAAGGTGCTTCTGATGGACGAGCCGAGCCGCGGCATCGATGTCGGCGCCAAGGCCGACGTCTTCCGTACCATGCGCAGGCTCGCCGGCAAGGGCCTGGCAATCTTGTTTTCAACATCGGACCTTGAAGAGGTCATGGCACTTTCAGACCGCATCGCAGTGCTCAGCAACGGCAAGCTCGTGACCGTTCTCGACAGAAGCGAAGCGACGGAAGAGGCCATCATCGCGGCATCCGCCAAGGGACACGGACATACAGGGAAACTCGCGTCATGACCGCAGATACGTCCTCCACCTTCGCGACCAATCGCTCGAACGGCTCCGTTCTCCTGACGCTGATGAAGCTCAGAACCTTCATCGCGCTTTTTGCCGTCGTCATCTTCTTTGCGATTTTCGCGCCGAACTTCACCTCGACCGCCAACATCATCCTGATGTCCAAGCATGTCGCGCTCAACGCCTTTCTCGCCATGGGCATGACCTTCGTGATCGTCACCGGCGGGATCGATCTTTCAGTCGGCTCCATCGTCGGCCTTTGCGGCATGGTGGCGGGCGCCCTCATCCTGAACGGTGTCGAACTGCCGATCGGCTATACCATCTACTTCAACATCTACGAGATCATTCTGATTACGATCGCCGTCGGGCTGCTGATCGGGCTCATCAATGGCGTGCTCATCACCAAGCTCAATGTGGCGCCCTTCATCGCCACGCTCGGAACGCTCTATATAGCCCGCGGCCTTGCGCTCCTGTCTTCCGACGGGCAAACCTTCCCGAACCTTGTAGGACGGCCGGAATATGATACGACGGGCTTCGACGTCTTCGGCGCCGGCCGTCTGCTTGGCCTTCCGGTTTCCATCTGGATCCTGATCGTGCTGGCGCTCGCCGCCGCCTATGTCGCCCGTTCGACGCCGATCGGCCGGCACATCTTCGCCGTCGGCGGCAACGAACGCGCCGCGCGCATGTCCGGCATCCGTGTCGATGTGGTCAAGATATTTGTCTATATGTTCTCGGGGCTTTGTGCCGCCATCGTCGGCATCGTCATTTCGTCGGAACTGATGGCGGCGCATCCGGCAACCGGCGAAAGCTTCGAACTGAACGCCATTGCGGCAGCCGTGCTCGGCGGCACCTCCATGTCGGGCGGGCGCGGCACGATCGGCGGTACGATCATCGGCGCCTTCGTCATCGGCATTCTTTCGGATGGCCTCGTCATGATGGGTGTCTCATCCTTCTGGCAGATGGTGATCAAGGGATGTGTCATCATCATCGCTGTCGTCGTGGATCAGGCGCAACGGCGCCTACAGCAGCGCGTCACTCTCATGCAAATGGCAAAGGCAGGCTGAAATGGCAGAACTCAGGGGCGCATTGATCGGTTGCGGCTTCTTCGCGATCAATCAGATGCACGCGTGGCGAGATGTTCAAGGGGCTCATATCGTCGCAATCTGCGACCGCGACCCGGAGCGGCTGAAGCTCGTCGGCGATCAGTTCGGCATGGAGCGCCGCTACGCGGATGCCGCAGCAATGTTTGCCGATGGCGGCTTCGATTTCGTCGACATTGCAACGACGGTGGCAAGCCATCGCGCCCTCGTGGAGATGGCTGCATCCTACAAGATCCCGGCGATCTGCCAGAAACCCTTCGCAACGACGTTGAGCGATGCCAAGGCCATGGTCGCAGCCTGCGCTGAAGCCGGCGTGCCGCTGATGGTGCATGAGAATTTTCGCTGGCAGACACCCATTCAGGCGGTCAAGGCTGCTCTGCAATCGGGCGCGATCGGCGAGCCATTCTGGGGCCGCTTCTCCTTCCGCTCCGGCTACGACGTGTTTTCGGGTCAACCTTATCTCGCCGAAGGCGAACGGTTCATTATCGAGGATCTCGGCATCCATACGCTCGATATCGCCCGCTTCATCCTCGGCGATGTCGCTTCGCTGACGGCCCGCACCAAGCGGGTCAATCCGAAGATCAAGGGCGAGGACGTCGCCACCATCCTGCTCGACCATGAGAATGGCGCGACATCGATCGTCGATGTTAGCTATGCCTCCAAGCTTGCGACCGAGCCATTCCCGGAGACGCTGATCGAACTCGACGGCACGAAGGGTAGCATTCGGCTGTCGCAGGGATATCGTCTCGAGGTCAACGGCCCTGATGGTGCGACCGTCTCGGATGCCTCGCCGCAGCTTCTGTCCTGGGCCTCGCGTCCGTGGCACAACATCCAGGAAAGCGTCCTTGCGATCCAACAGCATTGGACAGACCGCCTTGCCGATGGCGGCGAGACTTCCACCTCCGGCGCGGACAATCTCAAAACCTTTGCGCTTGTCGAAGCGGCCTATGAGAGCGCCGCCAGTGGGCGCGTGGTCGATATCGGAGCAATGTTGAAATGACCACCGAGATCGATCCGTTTCAGCTCTACGGCACGCGCGAGACTGAAGCTGCGCCGGTCCGGCTGACCGCCGGTCGACTCACGGTCGATTTCAAGGATGGCAATCTTCGGACGATCCGCTATGACGGCGCGGAAGTCCTGCGAGGCGTTTCCTATCTGATCCGCGATCGCGATTGGGGCACTTATGCTCCCGCTATCGACGACCTGCGGATCGATCACCGTCAAGACGGCTTTTCCATCAGCTATGTCGCGCGCTGTGCAGGACCCGAAAAAACGGAACTAACAATCAGCGTGCGGATTGTCGCTGAGGCAAAAGAAGCACTGATCTTCGAAGCCGAGGCGCTCTCGAATACCGGGTTTGAAACCAACCGCTGCGGCTTTTGCATACTGCATCCGATTGTCGCCGTCGCCGGCACGCCCGTCTTGGTAGAACATGTTGACGGCGCCCGCGAGAGCACACATTTCCCCGACCTCATCGAACCATGGCAGCCCTTCAAAGACATGCGGGCAATCACCCATAGCGTAACCGCCGACGTGACCGCCGAATGCCGCATGGAGGGCGACACGTTCGAAATGGAAGACCAGCGCAACTGGTCGGACGCCTCCTACAAGACCTATGTTCGCCCGCTTTCCCTGCCCTGGCCCTATCGCATCCCGGCCGGCGAGCCTATGCGGCAGCGGATCGTTCTCACCATGGGCGGCATGCGGCGTCCGACCATCGCGCCGGCGGCGACCGTTGCGGACAAGCGTCCGATCACGCTGAATCTGGGAGAAAAGTCCGGGACAATGCCTGCGATCGGGCTCGTCGTTACGCCCGAGGAAGCCGAGGCCACGCTCGCCGCGCGTAGTCGGCTTGCGGAAATCGCGCCGCAGGAATTGCTCTTTCATTTCGACCCCGATGTCGGCCATGGCGTTGATGCCCTAAAATCCTTTGCGGCCATCGCAGCGCTTCATGCCGGACGATCGACTTTGGAAATCGCATTGCCGTGCCGCCTTGCTCCGCTTGCCGAAGCACAGCAAATCGCGACCCTGATGAGAGATGCCGGTTTCAAGCCTGACGCCATTGTCATATCGCCTTCGATCGATCGGCAATCGACCCCGCCGGGCAGCAAATGGCCAGACTGCCCGCCTCTCGAAGACGTTTATGCGGCCGCGCATGCGGCCTTCCCCGATGTGCGTATCGGCGGCGGCATGCTAAGCTATTTTACCGAACTCAATCGCAAACGGGTGCCCGCCGATACGCTCGGCTTCATCACCCATTGCACCAATCCGATCGTGCATGCGGCAGATGATCTCAGCGTCATGCAGACGCTGGAAGCCTTGCCCTTCATCACACGCACGGTGCGCGCCATCTACGGTGACAAGCCTTACCGTATCGGCCCCTCGACCATACCGATGCGGCAGAACCCCTATGGTAGCCGGACCATGGACAATCCCCATGGCGCACGCATCGCCATGGCCAACAGCGATCCGCGGCACAATGCCCGCTTCGGCGAGGCCTTTGCGCTCGGCTATGCCGCCCGCGTCCTCGATGCCGGATTGGAGTGTCTGACGCTTTCGGCGCTGACCGGCTCTTTCGGCCTGATCGCTGGCAAAAACGAGCCGTCGGTAGCGGGAAACGCCCGGCCGCTTTTCAAAGCCGTCTCCATCTTGTCCCGTCTTGCCGGCAGCCCGTGGCAAGAATGCCTGTCGTCCGATCAGACCGCCGTGCTCGCCTTCATCACGACGAAAGCCGAAATGTCACCGCAACTCCATTTGGTCAACATCACACCCGTCTCGCAAGAAATCGAATTGGGGAAACTTCGTCTTTTGAAACAGCCCGGAAATGCCCGGCTGACACTTGCAGCCTATGAGGCGGTTTCCGCCGCTTTGATGGATTGACCTTCATTCGCAGACGCGCAAGTTAGTTCCAACGATCGCAATGATTTGGGAGTATCGGCGTGAAGACGAAGAAACTGATCAATGAAGGTGCGGCCGCTGTCGACGAAATGCTGGCCGGCATTTTGGCAGCCCATCCGCGTCACCTGCGCGCTATTGACGGGTCGCCCCGCTCGATCGTGGCAAACCATGGCCCGCGAACCGGCAAGGTGGGTCTGGTTATTGGCGGCGGCTCCGGGCACGAGCCGTCATTTCTCGGATTCGTCGGCAAGGGGCTCGCCGATGCCGCTGCGATCGGCAATGTCTTTGCCTCGCCGCCACCCGATCCGATCATCGAATGCGCCAAGGCAGTCGACGGCGGCGCCGGCGTGCTGTTCATGTATGGCAATTATGCAGGCGACGTCATGAATTTCGACATGGCGGCGGAAATGCTTGCCATGGACGACATCGAGGTCCGTACCGTGCTGACGACGGATGACATCGCCTCTGCACCAGCCGATCAGAAGGAGCGCCGTCGCGGCGTTGCCGGCAACGTCTTCATTTTCAAGGCCGCTGGTGCTGCCTGCGACCTGATGTACGGTTTCGACGATGTCGAGCGGGTGGCACGCTGGGCGAACGAGCGCACCTATACGATGGGTGTGGCGCTTTCCCCCTGCTCGCTGCCGCAGACCCGCAAGCCGAATTTCGAAATCGGCGTCGACGAGATGGAAATCGGCATGGGTATCCATGGCGAACCGGGTGTCGCCCGCGGACCGATGCGATCGGCGGACGAGGTGACGAGCGAACTCGTCGGCAAGATCCTCGATGAAATGAAGCCGGCACCGGGTGACCGCGTTGCCGTGCTCGTCAATTCGCTCGGCTCGACGCCGCTCATGGAGCTCTACATCATGATGCGCAAAGTCAAGTCGATGCTTGACGATGCAGGCGTCGACATTCACCTGTCGCTGGTCGGCAATTACTGCACGTCGCTGGAAATGGCCGGAGCCTCGATCACCCTCATGCATCTCGATGACGAATTGCAGCGGCTCATCGATCACCCCTGCGATTGCGCCATGTTCCGTTCCGGCGAGGCGCTGTCATGACCATGATCGGAACAGAAGAGCTGAAGTCGCTTTTCGCGCGGATCGCCGAGGCGATGGCCAGCGAGAAGGACCGTCTCTGCGAATTGGACGGCGTGATCGGCGATGCCGATCATGGCATCGCTATGGAGCTTGGCTTTGCCGCTGCAGCCAAAGCGGTTTTGGAGCTGGATTCATCGACATCAGATCCGACACTGGTCTTCAACACAGCGGCGAAGTCCTTCCTCAATGCGGTGGGCGCCTCATCCGGACCGCTCTATGCGACGGCGCTCATGCGTGCGGGTGCCGTCTCCAAGGGGAAGGCCTCGCTGAGCGACGACGATATGGTGGAGATATTTTCGGCCTTCGCCAAGGGCATTCAGGACAGGGGCAAGGCCGAGGTCGGTGAAAAGACCATGGTCGACGCCTGGGTGCCCGCCGCTGTCGCCTGCCGAGCCGCCCGAGATCAAGGCCTGCCGCTTGCCGAATGTCTGGCAGTAGGTCTCAAAGCGGGTGCGGCAGGCGCAGAAGCAACGAAAGACATGATTGCAGCAAAAGGCCGGTCATCGCGCCTGGGCGATCGTGCTTTGGGGCACATGGACCCCGGCGCGGCTTCGGCCGTCCTCGTGATAAGCTGCTTTCGCGATCACTTCACGTGATACTGCTGATAAGCTCATCATACCAGTTGACATGTTGACGACGATTTGTCAAAACCGCCCTCAGCTTTGCTCAGAGGAGGACGGGAGATGGCTGGCAACTTCAAATATGCGCATTGGTTCGGCGCCGCCGCGATGGTGGTGGCTGCTTTTTCAGCAACCAATGTTGCCGCGGAAGATCTGACGCTGTGGACGCTGAACTTCGACAATGGCGCGGCAAACGGCGCGCTGAAGAAGGTGGCAAAGGACTTCGAAGCCGCCAATCCCGGCACCCATGTCGAAATCGTTCAGCGCGGCGTCGATGAACACAAGACCGCACTTCGCGTTGCCGCTGGCTCCAGCAAAGGGCCGGATATCTATTTCAGCTGGGCCGGGCTCGGCCTTGGTGGCGAATATGTGAAGGCTGGTCTCTCGCTGCCGCTCGACAAGTACTACACCCAGTACAAGTGGAACGACGAGCTGCTTCCGTCGGCCGCCGCTTTTGCCGATCTCTATCCGGGCGGCAAGCATGGCGTTCCCTTCACCTTCAAAGGGGAAGCGATCTATTATAACAAGAAGCTCTTCCAGAAGGCCGGCATCACCCAGGAGCCGAAGACCTACGACGAGCTGCTTGCAGATGCAGAAAAACTCAAGGCGGCCGGCATTCCGGCTTTCACCTTCGGCGGTTCGGTCAACTGGCACGTCATGCGCCTGATGGACGTGCTGCTCGAAACCAAGTGCGGCGCCGACAAGCATGATGCGCTGATGGCCATGAAGGCCGACTGGACCAAGGAACCCTGCGCGACCGAAGCCTTTGCCGAATTTGCCAAGTGGACGAAGGATTATACGCTGAAGCCCTTCATGGGCATCAGCAACCAGCAGTCCTATACGCTGTTCGTCGCCGGCCGCGCCGCAATGATGCTCGAAGGCGACTGGCTGGTCAGCCAGCTGAGCGGCAGCAAGGTCAATCTCGACGATTACGGAGTCGTGCCGTTCCCGACGAACACCAACCGCCTCTACGGTTTTGCCGAGTACAACTACATCAGCACCAAGAGCAAGAATCCGGATCTTGCTGCGAAGTTTCTCGACTACTTCCTGTCGACCAAGGTGCAGCAGGATCTTGTCGGCCAGATCAGCTCGATCTCCGTCAACAAGAACGTCCAGTACACCGACCAAAAACCGCTCGAGGCGAAATGGCTTGAGATCTTCAAAAACTACAGCAAGGTCTACATGAATGGTGACCAGGCGTTTCCGCTTGACGTGACCACCGAATATTTCCGGGTCATCAACGATGTTGCTTCCGGCAACATCCAGCCGGCAGACGCTGCAAAGCAGCTGCAGACATTCATCTCCGGTCGTAGCTGATCCCCTGATGGAGGCCGCCGCGCTCATCGCAAATTGCGATGGGCGGCCTCCCTCGCCTGTGTGCCCATGCGCCAGCTGCCGCCGGGAGCAATTAGAATGTCATTCCGCAATCGAACCCATGATCCCCGCATTCAGGCAGCGATCCTGCTTGCGCCCGCCATGCTGATCTACGCGATTTTCGCGCTCTATCCGATGCTGAACGTAGTGGTGCTGAGCTTCCAGAAATGGAACGGCCTCGATCCGCAGCGCCCCTTTGTCGGTCTGGCGAACTATCAATACATCGTCACGCAGGATCCGGTCTTTTGGGTCGCCTTCCGCAACACGGTGATCTGGACAATCATGTGCGTGATCTTTCCGCCCATGGTCGGCCTGCTGCTGGCGCTGAGCCTCAATCAGAAGCTCTTTGCCCGCAACACTTTTCGCGCCATCTTCTATCTGCCTGTCATTATCGCCCCGATCGCGGTCGCGACCATGTGGAAGTGGATGTATGATCCGTTCTTCGGTCTCTTCACCGAAATTCTGACCTCGATGGGCCTGCAAGATTGGATTCAGGACTGGCTCGGCGACAAGGATATCGCGCTCTACTCCGTCTTCGTCGCCTTCCTCTGGCAATCCGTCGGCTTCTCCATGGTCCTGTTCCTTGCAGGCCTGCAGAATGTCTCGCAGACGCTAGTCGAAGCTGCCCGCATCGATGGCGCCGGGCGCTGGAACATCTTCCGCTACGTGACCTTGCCTGCGTTGCGCACGACGCTGACCATCGTGCTGGTTCTCTCGCTCATCTCGTCGCTCAAGGCCTTCGATATCGTCTACGGCCTGACGGGCGGCGGACCGGCTCAATCCACGCAGATGCTGGCGCTCTGGGCCTTCACGCAGGCCATGCAGATCTTCGATTTCGGCCGTGGTGCGGCGATCTCGGTTGTGCTGCTGCTGATCACCATCATCGTCGTCATCCCCTACCTGCGCTGGACGCAAAAGCATGAGGAGGCCGAACAATGACGGCGGCATCGGCCACATCCATGTCGGATGGCTTCGAGACAATCACGCCTGCGAAGCGGAAGCGGGATCCTGTTTTGATCGGCCTGTGGATCGCGCTGCTGGTGGTGGCCGCGATCTGGCTTGCCCCTTTCGTCTTCATCGTCTTCACCTCGCTGAAAACGCAGGCAGACGTGACATCGACCGGCGCCTTCATGCCACCGCTCGATCCTGCCTTCGAGAATTATTCGAGCGCCTGGGGTCGTGGCAACTTCGCCAATGCCTTCCTGAACAGCGCCATCATCACGGTGATCAAGGTGCCGCTCGGTCTCATCCTCTCGGCGATGGCCGCCTACGCGCTCGCCAAGATCCGCATGCGGTTCAGCAAGCTGCTACTGCTCCTCGTCGTTTTCGGCACCATGATCCCGTTTCAGGTCATGCTGGCGCCGCTCTTCACGCTGGTCAATTCGCTCGGGCTGATCGACACGTATCCAGGCGTGATCCTGCCCTATATAGCCTTCGGCGTGCCCTATCAGGTCTTCATCCTTCACGGCTTCTTCAAAGGCATTCCGAAGGAATTGTCGGAAGCCGCCCTGATCGACGGCGCAAGCCATTTCACCATCTTCCGCCGGATTTTCCTGCCGGTCTGCCTGCCGGTGCTCGCGGCACTGTTGATCCTGGATTTCGTCTCGACATGGAACGAGTTCGCCATGGCGCTCGTGCTGCTGCAGGACCAGCATATGTGGACGCTGCCGCTCGGGCTCATGTCCTTCCAGGGCCAGTTTTCCAATGATTACGGGCAGTTGAATGCCGCAATCGTCATGACGGTGCTGCCGGCCACCATCGTTTATCTGATCTTCCAGCGCTACTTCGTCTCTGGCCTCACCTCCGGTGCGGTCAAGGGCTGAGCGATCGCGCCAGCCACACATCTTCCGAGGAGAACATCATGTCCAACGCGTCCGTCGAAAAATGGGGGCTGTTCGAAGCGGCCTTCAACGGCCCTTCGAGCGGCAATCCCTATCTCGATGTGGCATTCGATGCCGTTTTCAGCCAGAATAGCCGCGAGGTGCGCGTGCCCGGCTTTTATGACGGCGACGGCGTCTATCGCATTCGCTTCATGCCCGACAATGAAGGCGAATGGTCGTTTCGCACGCGCTCCAAGACATCGGAACTGAATGGCAAGGCCGGGTCTTTCGTCGCGACCAAGCCGTCCGAAGGCAACCACGGCCCCGTGCATGTCCATAACAAATTCCACTTCGCCTATGCCGACGGCAAGCCATTCCTCTCGTTTGGCACGACTTGCTATGCCTGGACACACCAGCCGCTTGACATGCAGGCGCAGACGCTGGAGACCCTGAAGACGTCGCGCTTCAACAAGATCCGCATGGGCGTCTTTCCGAAGGACTATCCTTATAACGTCAACGAACCGCTTTACGCCTGCTTCGAAAAGGGCGCCGACGGCAGGCAAGACTTCGATCGTCCGAACCCGATCCTCTTCCGCCATTTCGAAAGCCAAGTCGCAGCTCTTTGCGATCTCGGCATCGAAGCGGATATCATCATATTCCACCCATATGACCGCTGGGGCTATGCCGACATGTCGGCCGAGCAGGATTTCCGCTATGTCGCCTATCTCGCGGCACGCCTAGCCGCCTATCGCAATGTCTGGTGGGCGCTTGCGAATGAATATGATTTCCTCCTCGACACCAAGCCGCTGCAGCAGTGGGACCGCTATTTCCACATTCTCGAAGAGAACGATCCCTATGGCCATCTGAAGTCGATCCACAATGGCGAGCCGACGATGAACTTCGATCATCGCAAGCCGTGGGTGACCCATACCTGCATTCAGAACTGGGATGTGAAGCGCACGCAGGAATGGCGCGAAGCCTATGGCAAGCCAGTCGTCAATGACGAACCGGAATATGAAGGCAATATCATCCAGTCCTGGGGCAACCTGACGGCGCAAGAGCTGGTGCATCGCTTCTGGATCACGGTGACGCGCGGCGGCTATGCCGGCCATGGCGAAACCTATTCGCATCCGCAGGATCTGATCTGGTGGGCCAAGGGCGGAGAATTACGCGGCGAAGCCTGGAAGCGCATCGGCTTCCTGCGCGATCTCCTGGAGCAGGATGTGGTCAACGGCCTCGAGCCGATGGCCTCCTTCGGCGAATGGCCCTGGACCCGCGTTTCCGGCGCACGCGACGGCGATGTCAGTTACATCTATCTCGGCGAACACCAACCCGTCATTTGGTCCACCGGCCTGCCGAAGGACGGAACCGATTATGACGTCGATATCATCGACACGTGGGAGATGACGATCACGCCCGCCAAGAAAGTCGAAGCGCCGATCCCGCATCCGACCCGCCACGGCGCGATCGTTCGAGGCGGCAAGGCAGATGCTGCCTTCGGCGTGGACCTGCCGGGCAAGCCATACCAGGCGCTGCGCATCCGCAAGAAGCACTGATCGATCCAGAGGGGAAGAATGTCATGTCCGGATTGACCATCAAGAACGTCAGGAAGTCCTACGGCGCGGTAAACATCATCCATGGCGTCGACGTGGAAATCGCGGACGGCGAATTCGTCATTCTCGTCGGCCCCTCGGGCTGCGGCAAGTCCACACTGCTGCGTATGATCGCAGGGCTTGAGGATATTACCGGCGGCGTGATCTCGATCGGCGGGCGGGTCGTCAATAACTTGCCGCCGAAGGATCGTGACATCGCCATGGTGTTCCAGAACTATGCGCTCTATCCGCAGATGACGGTGGCGCAGAATATGGGCTTTGCGCTGCAGCTGGCCGGCGCAAAGCGCGCCGAGATCGATGAGAAGGTCGGCGAAGCCGCCAAGATACTGGGGCTGCAGCCGTTGCTCGATCGCAAGCCCGCCCAGCTTTCCGGCGGCCAGCGTCAGCGCGTCGCCATGGGCCGCGCCATCGTGCGCGATCCCAAGGTCTTCCTCTTCGACGAGCCGCTGTCCAACCTCGACGCCAAGCTGCGCGTGAAGATGCGGGCCGAAATCAAGGCTCTGCATCAGCGTTTGAAGACAACGATCGTCTATGTGACCCACGATCAGATCGAAGCCATGACCATGGCCGACAAGATCGTCGTCTTGCAGGGCGGAAAGGTGGAGCAGGTCGGTTCACCCTTGGAACTCTATGATCGGCCAAGAAACGTCTTCGTCGCCGGCTTCCTCGGTTCGCCGGCCATGAATTTCCTTGAGGGCGAGGTCATGGGCGGAGCTTCTTCGGCCCTCGTGCTGCCGACCGGCACCCGCATCGAACTTGAAAACGCCCCGGCTCATTCGGAGGGCCGGGAGGTCATCCTTGGCATACGACCGGAAGATCTTTCCTTTGCTTCGGAAGGCGGTGTTACGGCGACCGTCACCGTTGTCGAACCAACTGGCTCGGAAACGCATGTCGCCCTCGATCTCGAAGGCACGGAACTGACCTGGGTGATGCGGGAACGCGTCGAGCTTGTGCCGGGCCAGAAGATTCAAGTGTCGCTCAAGACCCCGAACCTGCACTTCTTCGACAAGGCCAGCCAGCAACGGCTCTGAAAAGCCATGGTGCCGGCTGCTCAAGTCAGCCGGCGGCCGCCCGCCTTTGCGTCCCATTCATGACCGAAAATACGCGATTGACGAAGGCGTCGCCATCGAATTGCCGGGCAGCGCCCTCGGTTACATGATCCGGGCGATCGAATATGAAAGTTTCGATATTGACGACCGGCAGGTTCAGGCGATCGCGCACCTCTCCGATCATTGCGGTATGCGTCACCACAAGTTGGCAGCCATTCGGCTCCAACCATTGTTGAAGCCCGGCCGCCGGTATTGCCGATATCGTCAATCCCTGCTGCGACAGGACCGCACCGATGCGGGATGCGACCTGCTGGTTGTCCAGACAAATCAGCACATCGGTCTGTGAATGGGACGGCACAGGGTTAGCCAGCATCAGCGACCTCACGTTTAAACACCAGCCGAATATAGCAATTCGCGGCGTAACGGGGTGTTATGAGTTGTTACATTTTGTTGCAGAACGGTGGCCGCTTCAATGAGCCTCGCTTCATCAACTAATGCTGCTATTATGCTTTAGAAATGGGCTGTAGTATGTTGATATTATGGCAAACCTCGCTCATCAGGGCGAGATCTGCCAACTGAATCAGCTAACGAAACGCTCCGGCCGGAAGGAAGCCAATAGTGGATGACGCCTGCCGGTGGCGATCTCGTGGGCAAGCAGTTCGCCGGCGATCAGGCCGAGCGTTGCGCCGCTATGGCTGAAGGCGACGAAATAGCCCGGGATCGCCTGCAATTCACCGAATACCGGTTCGCCGTCGCCCGGAATAGGCTTTGGGCCGACGCCGTAATCGGCAATTTCGAGCTTCGGATTCCCTTCGAGCACCTTTGAGGCTTCGAGCAGCAAGCCTTCCAGCGTCGAGAGCTTGATTTCGTAACTTCCGTCGGCCTTCTTGATCACCTCTTCTTCCGACCAGGCCGAATCCAGCGCAAAGGCGCCGTCGGGTGTCGGACGAATGGCAACGCGCGGCGTGTTGAGCACAGCTTTCAGCGGGTGCTTGATCGGCTTCGTACGAACGAGAAGCGCGATCGGCGTATCGTCGCCGATATGCTGACCGGCCAGCGCAACGATCGCCGGCACCTCACCGCCGGCCGCCAGCAGCACGGCATCCGCGGCCCAATCGGCACCGTCAGCGGTCGTAACGCCGCTGGCGCGGCCACCCTGCACATTCACGGTTGCCCGGCCCGCATCAGTGACGATTTCGCCGCCCAAGGCCCGGAACTCTTCGGCAAGAATGCCGATCAAGGAAGGCAGATCGACCCAGCCCTCGCCCGGATTGAAGATCGCCCCCTGCCTGGTCACCGAACGGGCATCAACGCCCGGCGTCGTTTTGGCAATCTGATCGGGCGCCAGCAACTGCGCATCATAGCCGAGGTCACGCTCATAATCGAAAACGGCAGCAATGTCGTTATCGGCATCATCGGCATCCCAGGTCAGGCCACCATCGAAGCGCAGCCAGGTCGCATCCGGATATTTGACTGAAAGTGTGCGATAGCGGTCGATCCCGGCCAGGCGTAGCCGATGATAGGCATCGGACCGGCGCCGGGCCGAATTGAGCCAGGCGAGCGAGCGGCCGGATGCGCCGTTTGCCAAAGCACCGTCATTGATCAGCGTCGTTTGAACGCCGAGCCGCGCCAGATGAACGGCCGTGGAAACGCCGAAGATACCGCCGCCGACGACAACGACCTTCGAAGGACGAGTGGAAGCATGCATGTTAGGAAACCTTGTCAGTTTGAATGTTGCGATCGAAAGGCAGGCGGAAGCTCGCCAGACCTGTTTGTCAGAGAACCTCTGCGAGGAAGCGCTTCAGGCGGTCACTTTGAGGATTGTCGAAAATCTGTTGCGGCGGCCCGGCTTCGACGATGCGGCCTTCATCCATGAACACGACCTGGTCGGCCACCTTGCGGGCAAACCCCATTTCGTGCGTGACGACCGCCATGGTCATGCCCTGGCGTCCGAGATTAGCCATCAAATCGAGAACGCCCTTCACCAGCTCGGGATCGAGTGCACTCGTGACTTCGTCGAAAAGGACGACCTCCGGCTCCATGGCAAGGGCGCGGGCGATGGCAACGCGCTGCTGCTGGCCGCCGGAAAGGCCGGCAGGCCGATGATCCTTGCGTCCGGCCAGCCCCACCTCGGCAAGGCGGATCTCAGCAATCCGGCGAGCCTCGCCTTTCGGCATCTTCTTGATTTTCGTCAGCGACAGCATGACGTTTTCAAGCGCTGTATGATCCGGAAAGAGATTGAAATGCTGAAAGACCATGCCTACGCGCCGGCGCAGACTTTCCGGCTTCATGGACAGAATGCTTTCGCCGTCGAGCTGGATATCGCCGCGCTTTGGCTCCACCAGGCGGTTTAGGCATCTGAGCAGCGTCGACTTTCCCGATCCCGATGGGCCGATAATGCAGGTCACGGTGCCCTTTTCTATATCGAGATCAATGCCTTTCAGCACCTCAAGGTCGCCGTAAGACATGCTGAGATCGCGGATTTGAACGGCCCCGCCCTTGAAGCGCAAAGCATCTGGAACCTGAGCGTTCGAAGCCGCCTCGAGTTCGCCGACCTCGACAAGGCCGCTTGTCGCACCGGAACTGCGGCCCTGGCGCCCAAGACGCAGACGTGCATCGATATAGTTGACAAGATGCGTCAGTGGAACGGTGATGACGAGATAGAAGATGCCTGCCAGCAGCAAGGGTGAGAGATTGCCGGTGACGACTGCCTGATCCTGGCCGACTCGAAAAATCTCGCGCTCCGAAGCCAGCAGTCCCAAAAAATAGACAAGGCTCGAATCCTTGACGTTGCCGATGAATTGATTGACGAGGGCCGGCAGGACGCGCCGCACGCCCTGAGGGATGATGATCAGCCGCATCCCCTGCCCGTAACTCATGCTGAGCGCACGGCAGGCCTCCATCTGCCCACGTTCGACGCTTTGAATACCGGATCGAAAGATCTCACCGATATAGGCGCCGGCGATCAGGCTGAGCGCGATGATCCCCAGCGGAAAGGGCGACGGACCGAAGATCTCGCGGCCGATGCGGGCAAAGCCCTGGCCGATGATCAGGATCGTCACGATCGCCGGGAGGCCGCGAAATATATCGGTATAGATGCGCGCCGGTAGGCGCAGCCAGCGCGATTGCGAAATACCCATCACGGCCAGCACCATGCCGATCACAACGCCGAGCACGGTGGAGGCGGCGGCCAGGATGAGCGTGTTCTTCAGTCCGACCGTGATCATGCTCGGCAGGACGTCTGCCATCGCATTCCAGTCAAGAAAGCTGCGACGGAGATTTTCAAGCCAATCCATTCAATTCCCCATGAAGTTCGCGAGGCAGGTCGATGCCGCCGTCCGGCACGCCCGGACGGTGGCGCGGCCTTACTTCTTGGGAAGATATTGATCGGGCATCGGCGAGCCAGGGAACCACTTCTCGTAGAGCGTCTTCCAGGTGCCGTCCTGCATCGCCTCATGCAGCGCCTTGTTGAGCGCCAGGCGGAAAGCATCATTGCCCTTGCGGACGACGAAACCTGCCGGTGCATCGAAGGACGGGATGTTCACCGCAATTTTCAGCGCGGGGTAGCGCTCGCCATATTGCTTGGCGGCTTCGTAGTCGAGGAAATGTGCATCGACCGTGCCGTTGTTCAGCGCCGCCACGGCGGAATTGTTGTCGGGGAACTTGACCAGATCCGTGCCGGCAAAATTCTTCGTCGCGTAGACTTCCTGCAGCGTGCCCTGCACGACGCCGAGACGCTTGCCCTTGAGGCCGCTTGCATCCTTGATCGAGGCATCGGACGTCAAGACAGAAAGGTAGCCGGCGAGATAGCCGTCAGAGAAATCGACCGACTTCTTACGTGCCTCGGTGGTTCCGATCGCCGCCACGGCAACGTCGAAGCGCTGATTGGCAACCGATGGCAGCAGGGCGGAAAATTCCTGGCCAGTGAACGTCACCTTGTCCTTCGGAAAGCCCATGCGGGAAACGACATTCTCGAAGAGTTCGATATCGAAGCCGGTGAACCGCCCGTCAGCCGTCGTGAAAGTGTAGGGCTTGGCGTCGCCCATCGTACCGACGCTGATGACGTTTGGATCGATCAGATTGTAGGGATTGTCGGCAGCAATCGCCGGACCGACGCTTGCCGCGACGAGATAGGCCAGCGCGCCGGCGCGCAACGACGCGGCAATGGCCGCGAATATAGCAGATGGTTTCATGTTCGTTCTCCGCTCTGAAGGATGCTCTTCTTGGCATTCGTGCATGCGCGTCCGCCTCTCCACCCATACATTGGCAAGAGATTATCTGGACAAGAGACCGGTATCATATATAAAGAGACCGGTCTCATTGCTATTTGTTAACTTGAGATTGACCGCCCGTCAACAACTCTTGTAGTCGTCATTGAATGGAAGAACCCCTCACCTCGAAACGCCCCGTAACCGTTGCCGATGTTGCAAGAGCTGCGAATGTCTCAAAGGCAACTGCAGCACGGGTGCTCGGCGGCTATGGCGTCGTCAGCGACAGGGTTCGCGAGCAGGTGCTTGCCGCCGCAACAGCGCTCGACTATCGCCCGAACGAACTGGCACGCAGCATGACGACCGGCAAATCCGGAATCATCGGGGTTATAGTCGGCGATATCGAGAATGCTTTCTTCAGTCTCGCCGTCAGAGGGATCAGCGATGTCGCACGCATAGCCGGTTTCAACGTCATCATCGCCAATTCCGGCGAGGAGTTCGAGGCGGAGAAATCAGCGGTCGACCTGCTCATTGGCAAGCGTGTCGATGGATTGATCGTGACACCGGCACGATGTGACCGGATGGTGCATCTTCAGGATATACGCCGCGTGGGCGTGCCGCTCGTTCTGTTTGACAGGAGCATTCCGGAACTGGGCGTCGATGCGGTCACCGGTGATGATTTTGATGCAGCCATGATCGCCACCCGCCATCTTTTCGACATGGGGCATCGGCGGATCGCCTATATATCGGCCATGGATGCCGAGAGTGAGTTCCTTGGCGATATCAGCAGCATTTCCAATTCCGCGGTGCGCGAACGCGTGGAGGGAGTGCTGAAACAGCAGGCTGACGCCGGCATTAAGACGGCTCAACATTATGTGAGGCTTGGCGCAACCAATCAGCCAAGGACTGACTCCGTCGTCAAAAGCTTGCTGCAGGACATGGCGCCGCCGACCGCCCTCATCACATCCGACAGCCTCGTCGGCCTTAGAGTCTTCAAGAGCTTGCAGGCACTGGGATTGTCCATACCGCACGATATTTCGATGATTTCCTTTCTGGACGCCGACTGGACCACCGTCACGACGCCCCCGATCACCGTCATCGACCAGCCGGTCTATGAAATGGGCAAGAAGGCGGCCGAGAGGCTGATCTCAAGGCTGAACGGCAAGGATCTGCCCGTGGAACGGATAGCGATCAAGGCGGGGCTGATCCAGCGCGGATCGGTCGGCGCGCCGCCTCATGGCGAGAAATAGCGGCTTCGTAATGTCGCGCCGCTAAGCCAACGCGCGACGGCGGCGGCTATGCCTGAGGTCGATGGCCGTATGCCAGACGATCGTCGCGAAGATGATCGCTCCGCCAATAAAGGTCGCAATCGGGGGCATTTCGGAAAAGAACAGCCAGACCCAGAATGGAGTAAGGACGATCTCCATCGAACTGATGAGAGCGGCATCGGCAGCTGGCATCTTTCTCGACCCGAAGAGAAACAGGACGAAGGCAAGTGCAAAATTCGTCGCTCCGAAAGCCGCCAGCAGAAGCCAATTGTAAATATCCACCGAGCCTGTCGAAGCAAAGGGCACAAAGACGACGAATGTCAAAAGCCCGCTGACGACGCTCGACGGCAGGATCGGAATACCGGGATCCATACGCGGAATGACGATGATGAGCGCGAAGGTGACCGTCATGCCGAGCGCCAGCAGATCGCCAATGCCCGTGCCACCGCCGATCGATGAGGCAACGATGACGGCGACGCCGACGAGGCAGATGCCGCCGGCAATCAAGGTCCGTTTCGCGACCCGCTCCTTCAGCATAGTCCAGCTAAGGAAGGCGGCGATGAACGGCGCCGTCGCATAGATCATGGTCACGTTTGCGACCGTGGTCGTGTAAAGCGCACCGATGAAGCAGGCCTGGCTGATGGTCTGGCAGACCAGCATCGCCAGCCCGGCAGGGTGAAAGATCGATGCCCATTGCCTGCGCGAAAACCCGCCTTCGAGGAAAAAGCTGGGAACCAGCAGGAACAAGCCGCCGAACAGCGAACGCCAGGCGATCGCGGTCCATATATCCGTGGTCAGAAGGCGCGCGTAGATACCGCTGCAGCTCCACGCTAGCATTGCTGTGGCCACGAGTAGCACGCCCCTCTCATAATCGCTGGCAAAAGCGGAGCGGGTCGGGAACTGGAATGTCATGTATGGACTCAAAGAATGAGCAGAAGGAACGGTCCCTGTGTGCGCCGATATTTGACATCAGGCAAACGAATAGTAGAGATAGTAGCTATCAGAAATATTTGTGACCCGAATGCGCGACCCCATTGAGAGCGACCTTCTGCGGACGTTCCTCGTCATCACCGAGACGTCCAATTTTTCCACGGCCGCTCAAAGGATCGGCCGCACGCAATCGGCGGTCAGCGCCCAGATCAAGCGGCTCGAGGATACGATCGGCGAAACGCTTTTCGAGAGAAGTGCCCGGGGCGCCGTTCTCACCCGCGCCGGCACTCAATTACTTCCCTACGCGCAACGCGTGATCGAGCTCCTGAACGAGGCGGCGGCGAATATCCGCACGAAGCCGCTCGACGGGCCAGTCCGGATCGGAATTCCGGAGGAATACAGTCAGACTATTCTACCCGCGGCACTGGCCGCTTTCGCTATCAGGCACCCGGCGGTCGAGGTCACTGTCTCCTGCGATTACACGGCGCACAATCTGGCCGCTCTGGAGAAGGACGAACTGGATCTCGCCGTCGTCTTCGATTGGAGCAACCAGAACAAGGGTGAAGTTCTCTGCATCGATCCCACGGTCTGGGTGACATCCATGGTGCATCGTCTGCACGATGCCGTGCCTCTGCCCGTTGCCACCTATCGTAATTCGACATGGGCACGCGATTTTGCCTTGCGCTCGTTGGAACAGCAGGGCCGCGCCTATCGTATTGCCTTCATCGCCGATACAAGCTCGGGCCTAAAAAACGCCGTCTCCGCTGGGCTTGCTGTGACCACGCTATCGCGTAGCAACATTCCGCATGGCTGTCGCGAGCTAACGAGTGACGATGGTTTCCCACCTGTGGATTCATCGCGCGTCGTGCTCCGCCGCAATCCCTATCATTCGAGCGAGGCGATTCGGGAATTGGCCGAAATGGTGCGCGAGGCCTTTCGTCCTATGTCGGCTCTGCTGCAGCCGTAACATGCCGGCGCAGCCTGCGGCGCGTGCCCGAGGGACTTTCGGAAAAGCTGGCACGATAGCTGCGCGAAAAAGCCGATGCCGAATTAAAGCCCGTCATGGCCGCGATCTCAGCAAAGGAGGCCTTCGTCTCGATGACTTTGCGCCGCGCCGCATTGAGCCTCAAAGCCAGATAATGCACATGCGGCGGCGCACCGATACTCTCCTGGAAAAGAGCCTGCAGGTGGCGTGCGCTGACACCGATGCGGCGGGCGAGACGCGTGAGCACCAGCGGCTGCTCGATATGGTCCTCCATCAGGCGGATGGCTTGAGCAACTCGCGGATCGCGCATGCGCAGGCCGGCCGTCGATGGCGAAAGCTCCCCTGCACTTTGAGTACTCGCCGACTCATAGATGAACAGACGGCTGACCTCGAGCGCCAGCGAATAGCCCTGCCGCTGCCGGATGATCTCCAGCATGAGGTCGACGGTCGGCAGCGATCCCGCTGTGGTGATCCGCTTGCCATCGATCACGAAGCGATCCCTGACCGCACGCACCTGCGGATAGGCAAGCGCGAAATCGTCATAATCCTCCCAATGGACGGCGGCGGAGACATTGTCGAGCAGGCTGGCCTCGGCAAGCAACCAAGTGCCGGATTCGATGCCGGCGACCATCGATCGATGACGCGCCGTTTGCGAGAGCTGCATTTTCAATGCCTGCGTTGCACTGCGTCGCCAGTTGTAGCTGGCGAGCACGAATAGCGGCGTTGCGTCCGAGCTTGGCCGGAAGCTGGAACATGCAGGCACTGGAATGAGGCTAGTCGTTTCCGCAGGCGATCCATCCGGCGTGAACAGACGCCACCGGTATAGCTCGGCTCCGGAAATGCGGTTTGCCCCGCGCAAGGGTTCGATCACCGACGCGATCAGGATCAGGTTCGTCTCCGGAAGGATCAGGAGATCGATGTCGAGCGTCTCAGTGGCCAGTGTCAGCATCACCCATTCCTCCAACAGTTCCGAAACTGTATCGAATACTTCCGATGATGCAAAGCATGAAGACCTCTCATGGCTCGTAATATCCTCAATACGAGGGAGAACAAAAATGCCTCTTGCGATGAATCGCGACGTCTTCATCACCTGTGCCGTGACCGGTGCCGGCGACACCGTTTCCAAATCCAGCCATGTTCCGATCACTCCCAAGCAGATCGCCGACTCCGCGATCGACGCCGCCAAGGCTGGGGCGGCAGTGGTTCACTGCCATGTCCGCGATCCAGAAACGGGCGCTGCCAGCCGCCGCAACGAACTCTACCGAGAAGTCACGGACCGCATTCGTTCCGCCGATGTCGATGTCGTACTGAACCTGACGGCCGGCATGGGAGGCGACCTGATTTTCGGCGGTGTCGAGAGCCCCCTGCCGCTGAATGCCAAGGGCACCGACATGGCAGGCGCCACCGAGCGTGTCAGCCACGTCGCCGAATGCCTGCCGGAAATCTGCACGCTTGACTGCGGCACGATGAACTTCAATCTTGGCGACTATGTCATGACCAACACGCCCTCCATGCTGAGGGCCATGGCGAAGAAGATGACCGATCTCGGCGTACGTCCGGAGATCGAAGCCTTCGACACCGGTCATCTCTGGTTTGCCAAGCAGCTTGCCGAGGAGGGCTTGATCGAGGATCCGGTCCTCATCCAGCTCTGCATGGGCATCCCCTGGGGGGCGCCCGATGACCTCAACACCTTCATGGCGATGGTCAATAACGTTCCCAACAGCTGGACCTTCTCGGCCTTTTCCATCGGCCGCAATGCCATGGCCTATCCTGCGGCTGCGATCCTTGCCGGCGGCAATGTCCGTGTCGGGCTGGAAGACAATCTCTACGCCGGAAGGGGCATGCTCGCGACCAACGCTCAGCTCGTCGAAAAGGCGGTGCAGGTGGTCGAAGGCATGGGCGCACGCATCATCGGCCCCGAAGATGTCCGCAAGAAGCTGAAACTGACGAAGCGCTGAGGCCACAATGACGAAGATCAACAAGGCGGCCTGTATTGGCGGCGGCGTCATCGGCGGCGGATGGATCGCCCGCTTCCTGCTCGCGGGCATCGATGTCGATGTCTATGACCCGCATCCGGAGGCAACTCGCATCGTCGGCGAAGTTCTTGGCAATGCCGAGAAAGCCTATGCGATGCTGACCGGCGCGCCGCTTCCGCCGCGTGGCAAGCTCACGTTCCGGGACACGCTGGAAGCGGCGGTCGATGGTGCCGACTGGATCCAGGAAAGTGTGCCCGAGCGGCTGGATCTCAAGCGCAACGTGCTGACGCAGATCGATGCGGCCGCACGGCCGGATGCGTTGATCGGCTCATCCACCTCAGGGCTGCTACCGACCGATCTGCAACGCGACATGCGCCATCCCGAGCGCCTGTTCGTCGCCCATCCCTACAATCCCGTCTACCTCCTGCCGCTCGTCGAGATCGTCGGCGGCGAAAAGACCAGTGCTGCGACCATCCAGGCGGCGATGGAACGATTGCCTCCCATCGGCATGAAGGGCGTGCATATCACCAAGGAAATCGAAGCTTTCGTCGGCGACCGCCTGCTGGAAGCGCTCTGGCGCGAGGCACTCTGGCTGATAAAGGACGATATCTGCACCGTCGAGACGCTCGACGATGTCATCCGCTATTCCTTCGGCCTGCGCTGGGCGCAGATGGGCCTGTTCCAGACTTACCGCATTGCCGGTGGCGAGGCCGGCATGCGGCACTTCCTGGCGCAGTTCGGCCCTGCCCTGCAGTGGAATTGGACGAAGCTTATGGACGTCGTCGATCTCGACGACGCCCTTGTCGAAAAGATCGGCCGGCAGTCCGACGAGCAGGCGGACGGCCTGTCGATCCGCGAACTCGAACGCATCCGCGACGAAAACCTCGTTGGCATCCTTCAGAGCCTGAAGGGGGGCCATGGCGGCAAAGGCTGGGGCGCCGGCAAGCTTCTGAAGGATTTCGAACAGCAGCTCTGGGCTGATGGCGGGGACAGGAAAGAGACGCCGGATATCACAAAGCCACTGCGCCTGATCGACACTAAGGTCAGCCCGGCCTGGGTCGACTATAACGGCCATATGACCGAGCATCGCTATCTGCAGGTCTTCGGCGACACGTCTGACGCGCTTTTGCGGCTGATCGGCGTCAATCTCGATTATGTCGAGCGCGGCCATAGCTATTATACGGCGGAGACTCATATCCGCCATCTCGGCGAAGCCAAGCTCGGCCAAGTCATCCATTCGACCACGCAGGTCCTTGGGTCCGACGAAAAGCGGCTGCATCTGTTCCATACTTTGCATGACACCCCGAGCGGCGACGTGATCGCCACCGCGGAACAGATGCTGCTGCATGTGGACGCGAAGGCTGGTAAGGCCGTTGCAGCACCGGAGGAGGTGCTGAGCAAATTAGGGCCGATCGCCGTGGCGCACGCAGCCTTGGCCGTACCGGAGGGAGCCGGCCGTCATGTGGGACAAAAACGCTAGGAGGAAGCGATCGTGAATTTCGGGCTCAGCGAAGAACAGGAGATGATCGTCAAGACGGTCAGGGACTTCGTCGAGACGGAGATCTATCCGCACGAAAACGAGGCCGAGCGCACCGGCATCGTGCCGTCTGAAATTGGAGACGAGATCCGGCGCAAATGTATCGAACTCGGCTTCTATGCCTGCAATTTCCCTGAAGAGATCGGCGGCGCGGGGCTCGATCATGTCACCTTCACGCTCGTCGAACGCGAGCTTGGCCGTGGCTCGATGGGCCTCACCGTCTTCTTCGGACGTCCATCCGGCATTCTGATGGCCTGCGAGGGCGAACAGCGCGAGCGCTATCTGCTTCCGGCGGTGCGCGGCCAGAAAATCGACGCGCTCGCTATCACCGAACCGGACGCAGGCTCCGACATGCGCGGCATGAAATGCGCGGCACGGCAGGATGGCGATGATTTCGTGCTCAACGGCACGAAACACTTCATCTCGCATGCCGATGTCGCCGATTTCGTCATCGTCTTTGCCGCCACCGGTGAGGAGGATACCCATAGGGGCGTCAAGAAGAAGATCACCGCCTTCCTCGTCGATCGTGGTACGCCGGGCTTCGACATCCTCAAAGGCTACGACTCGGTTTCGCATCGCGGCTACCACAACTCTATCCTGAGCTTCACCGACTGCCGGCTGCCGAAGTCGCAGGTGCTCGGCGAGGTGCATCGCGGCTTCGATCTTGCCAATCAATGGCTCTACGGAACTCGGCTGACGGTGGCAGCCACCTGCGTCGGCCGGGCGCGCCGTGTCTTCGATCTCGCTCTACCCTATGCCGCCGAGCGCAAGCAATTCGGCAAGCCCATCGGCGCGAACCAAGGCGTTTCTTTCAAGCTTGCCGACATGATCACCGAGATCGACGCCGCCGACCTGCTAACCCTATCGGCCGCCTGGAAGCTCGACGCCGGCATTCCGGCCAATCGCGAGATTGCCTCGGCCAAGCTCTACGCCTCGGAAATGCTCGCCCGCGTCACCGACGAGGCAATCCAGATCTTCGGCGGTATGGGCCTCATGGACGACCTGCCGCTCGCACGCTTCTGGCGCGACGCCCGCGTCGAGCGCATCTGGGACGGCACCTCGGAAATCCAGCGGCATATCATCAGCCGTGATCTGCTTCGGCCGTTCGGAGCGTGAGCCCATGATGCAGCGCTCGCTTGACCGCCTGATCCGACCCAGAACGATCGCCGTCTTTGGCGGTCGTGAAGCCCGGCGCGTGATCGAGCAATGCGACCGCATGGGATTCGCTGGTGAGATCTGGCCGGTGCACCCGACGCAGGAGAGCGTACTTGGTCGCCGCTGCTATCGGTCGGTCGCCGAACTGCCCGACGCGCCGGACGCCGCTTTCGTCGGCGTCAACCGGATGCTCACAGTCGATATCGTGCGTGAACTTTCCGCAAGAGGAGCTGGCGGCGCCGTCTGCTATGCCTCGGGCTTCAGCGAAGCCATCGCGGAACTGGCCGGCGGCGCGGACCTGCAGCAGGCACTTGTCGAGGCGGCAGGCGCCATGCCGATCGTCGGGCCGAACTGCTACGGCATGATCAATGGCCTCGACGGCGCCCTGCTCTGGCCAGACCAGCATGGCATCGTGCGCACCGAACGCGGTGTCGCGATCCTCACCCAATCCTCCAATATCGCCATCAATCTCAGCATGCAAAAACGCGGCGTGCCGATCAGCTATCTGATGACGGCGGGCAACCAGGCGCAGACCGGTCTGTCGGACCTTGCCCGGGCCGTCCTTGAAGATCCCCGTGTCACGGCGGTTGGCCTGCATATCGAAGGCTTCGGCGATATAAGGGCGCTGGAGGCGCTCGCCACGCGCGCCAGAGCGCTGAAGAAGCCGCTCGTCGCGTTGAAGGTCGGAAAATCCGAGCAGGCTCAGCGCGCCACCGTCTCGCATACGGCATCGCTTGCCGGCAGCGACGCGGTTGCCGACGCCGTTCTCGACCGCCTCGGCATCGGCCGCGTCGCGACATTGCCGGAACTCATTGAAACGCTGAAACTTCTGCACGTCGCAGGTCCGCTCGAGAGCAATGCGATCTCCTCGATGAGCTGTTCGGGCGGCGAGGCATCGCTGATGGCCGATGCCGCCGTCGGCCGCAATGTCGAATTCCGTGCCCTGAAGCCCGAGCAATTGCCAGCGTTGCGCGCAAGCCTCGGGCAGATGGTGACGCTCTCCAACCCCCTCGACTACCACACCTTCGTCTGGGGTGATTTGGCACGGCAGACGGAAGCATTCAGCGCCATGTTCGCCGGCGATTATGCCCTCAACCTCATCGTGCTTGATTTCCCGCGCGAAGACCGCTGCGACGGCACGGACTGGATGATTACCGTTTCCGCCATCATCGCGGCCGCCAAGCAGACCGGGGCCCGCGCCGGCATTCTCGCGACATTGCCCGAAAACATGCCGGAAGCGATTGCCGGGCAATTGATCGAAGCCGGCATCGTGCCGCTGTGCGGTATCAGTGAAGCGCTGGCGGCATCGGACATTGCTAGAGGGATTGCCGTTGCCTGGAAGAAGCCACAGCCATTGCCGCTTCTCAGCACACGCACGGAAGCAGGTGAAATCGAGACCCTAAGCGAGGCCGAAGCCAAGGCCGAGCTTGCAGCCTCGGGCCTTGCCATCCCGATGGGCAAAACTGCCATGACGGCACGCGACGCGGCCGACCGCGCGGAGGAGCTCGGTTTCCCAGTCGCGCTCAAGGCGCTTGGGGTCGAGCACAAATCCGATGTCGGTGCCGTCAAGCTCAACCTATGGGATAGGAATGCGGTCAGGGATGCGGCCGAGAGCATGGCCGGTGTCGCTCGCGGCTTCCTCGTCGAACGGATGGTCGACCGTCCCATCGCAGAGCTCATCGTTGGCGCGGTCCGCGATCCGGTCGTCGGCCCGACATTAACCGTTGGCGCGGGCGGAATTCTCGTGGAATTGCTTGAGGATTCCGTCGTTTTGACGCTCCCCGTGACGAAAGCCGAGGTTCTTGAGCGGATTTCGCGGCTGAAGGTTCGCAAATTGATCGAAGGTTATCGAGGTGGTGCGAAAAGCAGCCTCGAAATCGTAGCCGAAGCCGTCCTATCCGCGGCAGAATATGTCGTAACGAACGCCGCACGGCTTGAAGAACTGGACATTAATCCATTGATGGTCCTACCAGAATCTCGCGGCGTCGTTGTCGCAGATGCCCTCATCCGGCGAAGGAGGTAGCGGAAGTTGCAAGATCCCATTCGAACGCGATGCGTGGACGGCATTCTTGAGGTTATTATCGACAGGCCGAAGGCGAATGCCATCGACCTGGCTACCAGCCGCAAGATGGGGTTGATCTTTCGCGATTTCCGCGACAACCGGGATCTGCGCGTCGCCATTGTTACCGGCGCCGGCGAGAAATTCTTTTCCGCCGGTTGGGATTTGAAGGCTGCGGCTGATGGCGATGCCGTCGACGGCGACTATGGCGTCGGCGGTTTCGGTGGCCTGCAGGAACTGCGCGACCTCAACAAGCCGATCATCTGCGCCGTCAACGGCATCTGTTGCGGCGGTGGGCTTGAGATCGCGCTTTCCGCCGATCTGATCGTCGCCGCCGCCCACGCCACCTTCGCTTTGCCGGAGATCCGCTCGGGCACCGTCGCCGATGCGGCGTCGATCAAGCTGCCGAAACGAATTCCGTATCATATCGCCATGGACATGCTGCTGACCGGCCGCTGGCTCAATGTCGAGGAGGCCCATCGCTGGGGCTTCGTCAACGAGATCGTCACGGCCGACAAGCTGATGGACCGGGCCTGGGAACTGGCCCGACTGCTGGCAAGCGGTCCGCCGCTCGTCTATGCGGCGATCAAGGAAATCGTTCGTGAAGCGGAAGGCTCGACGTTTCAGGCTGCCATGAACAAGATCACCAAACGGCAGTTTGCGACCGTCGACGTCCTCTATTCGAGTGAAGATCAATTGGAAGGCGCACGGGCTTTTGCGGAGAAGCGAGCCCCAATCTGGAAAGGAAGATAGAAGCGGCGGCAACCGCTGAATTTCCCGCATGCTCGCGGGCGACAGGCTTCAGGCGGAAGAGGAACCGAGACCTGAAGTGGCTTGTTCGAGAGCTTTGTCAACACGGCAAGAAGAAGGAACAGGGGAATGAACGACTATACGAAGTATCTGGCAAGCCGCGTCACCGCGGGCGGGCTTAACCGCCGCGAATTCATGGGACGCGCCATGGCTGCGGGCGTAACTTTGGCGCTCGCCGACAAACTCTTTACCGAAAGTGCAATGGCAGCCGAACCGAAGCGCGGCGGTCATCTGAAGCTTGGCCTCGAAGGCGGTGCTGCAACCGATTCCAAGGACCCGGCGAAATTCCTGTCGCAGGTCATGTTCTGCATCGGCCGCTGCTGGGGCGACATGCTGGTGGAATCCCATCCGCTGACGGGTGCCGCCGTCCCGTCGCTCGCAGAATCCTGGGAGCCGTCGAAGGACGCCGCCACCTGGACCTTCAAGATCCGCAAGGGCGTCAAATTCCATAATGGCAAGGATCTGACGATCGACGACGTCGTCGCTACGCTCAAGCGTCATACGGATGCGAAATCGGAATCCGGTGCGCTTGGCGTCATGAAGTCGATCAAGGAGATCAAGGCCGACGGCGACAACCTCGTCCTGACCTTGACCGAAGGCAACGCCGACATGCCGTTGCTATTGACCGACTATCATCTCGTCATCCAGCCGAACGGCGGCTATGACGACCCATTGGCCTCGATCGGCACCGGCCCCTACAAGATGGTGAGCTTCGAGCCCGGCGTACGCGCCACGCTCGAGCGCAACAAGGACGACTGGCGTACCGACCGAGGCTTCGTCGATAGCGTCGAAATCATCTGCATGAACGATGCGACGGCTCGTATTGCCGCCCTGTCGTCCGGTCAGGTCCATTATATCAACCGCGTAGACCCGAAGACCGTGGATCTTTTGAAGCGGGCGCCGACTGTGGAAATCCTGGCCACGGCCGGCCGCGGCCACTATGTCTTCATCATGCATTGCGACAAGGCGCCTTTCGACAACAACGACCTGCGCCTGGCACTGAAATACGCGATGGATCGCGAGACGATGGTCAAGAAGATCCTTGGGGGCTACGGCAAGATCGGCAACGACTTCCCGATCAATAGCACCTACGCGTTGTTCCCCGAAGGGATCGAGCAGCGCAAATACGATCCCGACAAGGCTGCCTTCCATTACAAGAAGTCCGGTCACAGTGGTTCCGTGCTGCTGCGTACATCGGAGGTCGCCTTCCCCGGCGCCGTCGATGCGGCCGTCCTCTATCAGGAAAGCTGCAAGAAGGCCGGCATCAACATCGAGGTCAAGCGCGAGCCGGGCGATGGATATTGGACGAATGTCTGGAACGTTCAGCCCTTCTCCACCTCCTATTGGGGCGGACGGCCGACGCAGGACCAGATGTATTCCACCGCCTATCTTTCGACGGCGGACTGGAACGATACGCGCTTCAAGCGCCCCGACTTCGACAAGCTTCTGCTTCAGGCCCGTTCCGAACTGGACGAGGCCAAGCGCAAGGAGCTCTACCGCGCCATGGCGATGATGGTGCGCGACGAAGGCGGCGTCATCCTGCCGATGTTCAACGATTTCGTGAACGCCTCCACCAAGCAGGTGAAGGGCTATGTCCACGATATCGGCAATGACATGTCGAACGGCTACGTCGCGACCCGTGTCTGGCTCGATGCCTGATGCCTGAAGCCGGGCGAAAGCGCCCTCACCCTTGAGGAAGCCGGGACCGCGGAAACCTTTCGCGGTCCTCCCGACGTTTCAGGCAATTTCAGGAAAATACGCAGCTGTTTTCCGTTCGGAATTGCGTAGAACAACAAGATAGAGCGGCTCAACGATTCCCTGAAACATGGAACCGCTCTCAGTGCGAGGCATCGGCCATGTCCAATCAGCCCCCCGGAACCGTTCTGCCCGGGCTGAGGTTCAAGCAGCGCTTTCCGCTGCTGTCCCTCATTATAGAGCGTTGCGTGCTGAGCATCATCCTGCTCTTTGCGGTCTCCGTCCTGATCTTCGGCGGTCTCGAAGCCTTGCCCGGCGATTTCGCCACCACCTATCTCGGTCAGTCGGCAACACCGCAGGCGGTCGCGAATATCCGCGAGGAACTCGGCCTCAACCGCCCGGTCGTCACTCGCTATGCGGAGTGGCTCGGCAATGCCGTCAAGGGTAATTTCGGCACGTCCTGGGCCAGCAAGAATTCCGTCGGCGAGCAGATCAGCAAGCGGCTCGGCAATTCCCTGTTTCTGGCCGGCTTCGCCGCCTTGATCTCGGTGCCGCTCGCCGTCTGCCTCGGGATGCTCGCCGTCCACTATCGAAACCGCGTGCCGGACAAGATCATCAACGTCATTTCTCTGGCGGCGATCTCGCTACCGGAATTCTTCATCGGCTACCTCCTCATCATGTTCTTTTCCGTCAAATTCGGCATTGCGACCTTTCCGGCGACGGTCTTCGACGGCATGGGCTTCCTCGACCGATTGAAGGCGATCGCCCTGCCGACGGCCACTCTGGTCCTCGTCGTGCTTGCGCATATGATGCGCATGACGCGAGCTGCCATCCTGTCCGTCATGTCGTCGGCCTATATGGAAACGGCAGAGCTGAAGGGGCTTTCCGCCTTCCGCGCCATCGTCAAGCATGCCGCGCCCAATGCGCTGGCGCCGATCATCAACGTCATCGCGCTGAACCTTGCCTATCTCATCGTCGGCGTCGTCGTCGTCGAAGTCGTCTTCGTCTATCCGGGCATGGGTCAGTACATGGTCGATGCAGTAACGGTGCGCGACATGCCCGTGGTCCAGGCCTGCGGCCTGATCTTCGCCGCCGTCTATATCTTCCTCAACATGACGGCGGACATTCTCGCCATCGTCGCCAACCCGCGTCTGAGGCATCCGCGATGAGATTGAGAGATATCCCTGTCACCGCCTGGATCGGCATTATCGGTATCCTGATCGCGTTTATCTGCGCGATCTTCGCCCCCTGGATCGCCCCTTACGGCGAGACGGAAGTCGTCGGCAATGTCTGGCAGCCGGCCGATGCGCAATATTTCTTCGGTCTCGATAATCTTGGCCGCGATATCCTGTCGCGTCTGATCTACGGTACCCGCACGACCCTGTCCGTCGCGCTCGCGGCAACGATCATTTCCTTCTCGCTCGGCATCATCCTGAGCTTCACCGCCGCCGTCTCGCGCGGATTGATCGACACGGTCTTCTCGCGCTTCAACGATCTGATGATGTCGATCCCGACGCTGATCTTCGCGCTCGTCGTGCTTGCCGTCCTGCCTCAGAACCTGATCGTGCTGATCCTTGTCATGGCCATCCTCGATTCCACCCGCGTCTATCGCCTCGGCCGCGCCGTGGCCCTCGATGTCGCGGTCATGGAATTCGTCGAGGCCGCCAAGCTGCGCGGCGAAGGCAAGCTCTGGATCATCTCCCGCGAGATCCTGCCCAATACGCTGTCACCGCTGCTGGCCGAATTCGGGCTGCGCTTTGCCTTCTCGATCCTGTTTCTCTCCACCCTGTCCTTCCTCGGCCTCGGCATACAGCCGCCGTCGGCCGATTGGGGCGGCATGGTCAAGGACAATAAGGACGGGATCATTTTCGGCATTTCAGCCGCGCTCGTGCCTGGCTCCGCCATTGCGGCACTGGCGATCTGTGTCAATCTGGTGGTCGACTGGCTTTTGAGACGCACCTCCAGCCTCAAGGGAGGGCGTGGCGATGCTTGAGCTTCTTTCCGTTCGCGATCTAAAGATCGAGGCAACCAGCTATCCGCCCGGCGAACCGCCGAAGCGCGTCACCATCGTCGATGGCGTCTCCTTCGATCTCCAAAGGGGCAAGGTGCTCGGGCTGATCGGCGAGTCCGGCGCCGGCAAGTCCACCATCGGCCTTTCGGCGCTTGCCTATGGCCGCGGCGGCGCGGAAATTACCGGCGGCCAGGTGCTGCTCGACGGCACCGACATCCTGCCGCTCGGCAAATCAGGCATCCGCAGGATTCGCGGCGCGCGGGTCTGCTACGTCGCGCAATCGGCAGCAGCCGCCTTCAATCCGGCGCATCGCTTGGGTGATCAAGTCGTTGAAGCCACTGTGAAACATGGCCTGATGACGAAGGAGGAGGCACGAAAGCGGGCGCTCTATCTCTTCCGCGTTCTCGGTTTGCCCAATCCGGAGACGTTCGGGGAGCGCTATCCGCATCAGGTTTCGGGCGGCCAGCTCCAGCGCGCCATGACTGCCATGGCGCTCTGCTCCAATCCTGAACTGATCGTCTTCGACGAGCCGACGACCGCGCTCGACGTCACCACGCAGATCGACGTGCTCGCAGCGATCAAACACGCCATAGAAGAAACGCAGACTGCCGCGCTCTACATCACGCATGACCTCGCCGTCGTCGCCCAGATTTCCGACGACATAATGGTGCTGAGGCATGGCAAGACGGTGGAATATGGCAGCGTCCAGCAGATCATCGAGGAGCCGAGGCAGGATTATACCCGTGCCCTTGTCAATGTCCGCCAGGAGGTACGGGCGGAAGCCCCCGATCAATCGAGCGCTCTTTTGAAAGTCGAAAATATCAGTGCGCAATATTCCAATGGTTTCAGGGTATTGCACGATGTTTCTCTACATGTTCCCAAAGGGCAGACTCTGGCTGTCGTCGGCGAATCCGGTTCCGGCAAATCGACCCTTGCCCGCGTGATTACAGGCCTGCTGCCGCCGAGCGACGGGCGGATTTCCTTCGACGGCAAGCCGCTGACGCCTGCCTTGAAAGACCGCTCGCGGCAGGAGCTGCGCCGTATCCAGCTGATCTACCAGATGGCCGATACCGCCATGAACCCGCGCCAGACCGTGCGCGATATCATCGGCCGCCCGCTGACCTTCTATGACGGCCTGCACGGTGCGGCGAAGACGACACGGGTGAAGGAACTGCTCGACCAGATCGAGATGGGCAACGGCTTCATCGACCGCTATCCGGCCGAGCTTTCCGGCGGCCAGAAGCAGCGCGTCGCGATCGCCCGAGCCCTTGCGGCCAAGCCGGAACTCATCCTCTGCGACGAGCCGACCTCGGCGCTCGACCCGCTAGTTGCCGAAGGCATCCTGAAACTGCTCTTGAAGCTGCAGGAGGAGGCTCATCTCTCCTATGTTTTCATCACCCACGACATCGCCATCGTGCGCGCCATCGCCGACAGCGTCGCGGTGATGCATCGTGGCAAGCTCGTCCGCTTCGGTCCGAAATCGCAAGCGCTTTCGCCACCCTTCGACGACTACACCGACCTGCTGCTGAAGTCCGTGCCCGAGATGGAGATCGGCTGGCTGGAGCGCGTGCTGGCGACGCGAAAGATGGAGAGTGCCGGAAATTGAAGGCTCGATATCCCGAACACCAAGGCCGGATTTGAGAGCCTCGTTGCCGATGTCGGTATCGTCAGTACTCCGCCGGCACCGCATACACCTCGGCGGATGGATCGGCGAGAAACGAGCGTACGGTCGGCGGCAGTCGGCGCGAGGATAGCGGCAGAGGCCCGCAGCGCGAGAGAAGCTCACGCAGATCCGGCTCGGCGCCGACATGCCGCCAGATCATCCGCGACGCATAGGGGAGATTTTCCTTTCGCCAGGAAACGCCCATTGTGGTCCCACGCAAGTAGACACGCTGATACTCGTCGAATGGCAGGAGGATCGTCTGCGACAGTATGGGGTTCGGGCCGACGACACGCTCCGTAATGAAGATCCGGTTTCGATAGAAGGCCGCAAGGCCCACATATTTCGAAAACTGCTGGATACCGTTTCCGGGGTCCCGCAGACGCTCCATTGATTTGACATGCACCAGCCCGCCCTGCTCCATGATGCGGCTGCACGAACAGACGACCATTCCGGGCCAGGACGGAGAACGGTGATAGGTCTGGAAATAGCCGACATGGCGCCTAAGCGCGGCCAGATCTCCGGGGAATGCCTTTAAGAGTTCGGAACTTTGATTGAGGTCCAGGTTCGGTTTGCGAAGCCGCTCGCGAAAGAGCCTTGGAGCGAGGCCAAAATCGGCCGCGTCGAGATCGAAATACTTGGCGATACGCGCCAGATTGTGGGCGGATGGCCTCGTCTGGCCATTGATGTATCGGTTGAACTGTTGCCGATTGATATCGATTGCCCGGCACAGATGCGAAATGGAACGCTGCGTCGCGCAGGCGATTTTGAGGTTCTCGACCAAATGAGGCATCAGCTACTCCGTCTTGGAAAAACTAGCGTAAACTCGCTTAAAGATGCGTCAAGTCGCGAAATTGCGTGAGCTGGCCCGGCCTCTACGTTCCCACCTATAAAATTGAAAACGAGGGAACTGTCATGACGCATGAAAAGGATCAATCTTCGCAGCTGAAAATCGGCCGCCGCCATTTCCTTGGCGGTGCCGTTGCGCTCGGCGCTTTGCCGGGCCTTGCCTCCGGCCTGCTGCTGCCGCGCGAAGCCCGCGCGCAGGAAGCAAAGCATGGCGGCCATCTGAAGCTCGGTCTCAAGGGCGGCGCCACCAGCGATGCGCTCGACCCGGCGACATACAGTGCCTCCGTCTTGTTCGTCATTGGCCGTCTCTGGGGTGACACGCTCCTCGAATCAGATCCCAAGACCGGTGCCCCTCTGCCGTCACTGGCAACGTCCTGGACGCCGTCGGCGGATGCATCCGTCTGGACCTTCAAGATCAGGAACGACGTGCAGTTTCACGACGGTAGCAAGATGACGGTTGCCGACATCGTCGCGACGCTTAAGCGGCATGCGGACAAAAACTCTCAGTCGGGCGCCCTTGGGCTCATGGCCTCGATCACCGGTATTGAAGAAAAGGCGGGCGATCTTGTCCTGACGCTTTCCGAAGGCAATGCGGACCTGCCTCTGCTTTTGACCGACTATCACCTGATCATCCAGCCGAAGGGCGGCGTCGACAAGCCAGCGGCGGCCATCGGTACCGGCCCCTATATTCTGAAAGGCTTTGAACCAGGCGTTCGCGCGACCTTCGAGAAGAATCCGAAAGATTGGCGCGCCGATCGCGGCTTTGTCGACAGCGTCGAAATCCTCGTCATCAACGACAACACCGCCCGCATCGCAGCACTTGCCTCCGGTCAGGTCCATTTCGTCAACAATGTCGACCCGAAGACCGTCCCGATGCTGCAGCGGGCACCGACCGTCGAGATCGTCCGCAATGCCGGCAAGGGCTTCTACTGCTTCCTGATGCATTGCGACACAGCACCCTTCGACAACGCCGACCTTCGGCTCGCGCTGAAATATGCCATCGACCGCCAGTCGATCCTCGACAAGGTTCTCGGCGGCTATGGAACGATCGGCAACGACTATCCGGTCAATTCCAACTACGCGCTTGCGCCGGCCGATATCGAGCAGCGGCCATACGATCCCGACAAGGCCGCCTTCCACTTCAAGAAATCGGGCCTTGACCGTCCCGTTCAACTGCTGACCTCCGATGCAGCCTTTCCCGGCGCCGTGGATGCGGCGATCCTGTTCCAGCAAAGCGCACGTAAGGCCGGCATTGCGATCGACGTCAAGCGCGAGCCGGAAGACGGCTACTGGACCAATGTCTGGAACAAACAGCCCTTCTGCGCGTCCTTCTGGGGCGGCCGTCCAACGCAGGATTCGCGCTATTCCACCTCCTATCTGTCGACCGCCGAGTGGAACGATACGCGTTTCAAGCGCCCCGACTTCGACAAATTGGTGCTGCAGGCGCGGTCCGAGCTGGATGAGGCCAAGCGCAAGGTACTTTATCGACAGCTGGCTCTGATGGTGCGTGACGATGGCGGCCTGATCCTGCCCGTCTTCAACGACTACATCATGGCCTCTTCGAAAACACTGAAGGGCTATGTCGACGATATCGGCAACGATATGTCCAACGGCTACATCGGTAGCCGTGTGTGGTTTAATGCCTAATCTCTTCTGGATATGACCATGACTGAACGCAGCTTCACGACAATCGAAAATCAGTGGATCACGCTGAAAGACGGAACGCGGCTTGCAGCACGCATCTGGATGCCTGAAGGCGCGGAGAGCGATCCCGTGCCGGCGGTTTTCGAGTTCCTGCCCTACCGCAAGCGCGATGGAACGAGCCCGCGAGATGAATCGACCTATCCGATCTTTGCCGCAGCCGGCATTGCCGGCGTGCGTGTCGATATCAGAGGCTCCGGCGAATCCAGCGGCATCATCGACGGCGAATATACCGAGCTCGAGCTGGCTAACGCCTGCGAGCTGATCGCATGGATCGCGGCGCAGCCCTGGTCGAACGGCTCGGTCGGCATGATGGGTATTTCCTGGGGCGGCTTCAACTGCCTGCAGGTCGCGGCCCTGAAGCCCCCGGCGCTGAAGGCGGTCATTTCGATCGCCTCCACGGTCGATCGCTATAATGACGACATCCACTACAAGAACGGCTGCCACCTCTCCGCCCAGCTCTCCTGGGCGGCGACCATGCTCGGCTACCAATCGCGCTCGCCCGATCCGGCGATCGTCGGCGACGACTGGCGGGATATGTGGCTGGAACGCCTGGAGCAGGAACCCTTCTTCATGGAGGAATGGCTGAAGCATCAGCGCCGGGACGATTTCTGGCGGCATGGTTCGATCTGCGAAGATTTCGCAGGCTTCGATATTCCCGCCATCGTCATCGCTGGCTGGGCGGATGGCTATCGCAACACGCCGCTGCTGGCGGTCGAAGGCCTCGGGGATAAGGCGAAAGCGCTGATCGGCCCATGGGTTCACAAATATCCGCATTTCGCCTGGCCGAAGCCGCGGGTCGATTTCCACGGAGAGGCCATCGCCTGGTGGAACCACTGGCTGCGCGACGAGCGCAACGGCGCGGAGGCCATGCCATCGGTGCGCGCCTATATTCTCGACGCAGCCAAACCGGCGTTGCGCCGCGATTTCGATCCCGGCTTCTGGATCGCCAAGCAAGAATGGCAGCAGCCGGAGATGCAGTGCTTCTATGTCGAGCAGTTCGGCACGCTGATGGACGGCATGCCGATCCCGCATGCGCCGGAGCATCCCGTCTATCTGCGGTCACCGCTCGATACGGGCACGGCCTCGGGCGAATGGTTTACCCTGAAGCCGGACGCGGAAATGGCGATCGACCAGCGCATCGACGATGCCGGGTCGCTGAGCTTCCAAACCGCGCCGCTGGTCGAGGATCACGACTATCTTGGCCGCCCGATTGTGACATTGACGCTGCGGTGCGATGCCGCAACCGCCAATCTCTGCGCAAGGCTCGTCGATATCCATCCGGATGGTACTTCAACGCGCGTCTCCTTCGGCGTGCTCAATCTTGCCCATCGCGGCGGCAATGCCGCGCCGGAGCCGCTGATCAAGGGGCAGCAGGTCAGAGTGACAGTAAAACTTGATGCCTGCGGCTATCGTTTCCGCAAGGGACACCGCATCCGCCTGTCGCTATCGACTGCCTATTGGCCGATGGTCCTGCCGCCGCCGGAAGATCCAGGCCTGACGATCGATATCGCCTCCATCGGCCTTGCCCTGCCCAAGCTCGGCGCGCATGAGATCATCGATGTAAAGCAGCCTGACAATCCCGATCCGCTGCCGAAATACATCGAACACGCACCCGGCTCCACAAAACGTCAAGTCGTGCGCGATCTCTCGTCCGGCGTCACCCGCTATGAAATCCACGAGGATACCGGCCTCTCCGAGCATCCTGGCACCGGACTTTCCACCCGGCAGCTGCGCGAAGAGGTCTGGTCGATCGCGCCCGACGATCCGCTGTCGATGACGGGCATCTCGACATGGACCTGTGATATGCGGCGCCCCGGCTGGTTCGTTCGCACGGTGGCGACATCGTCCATATCCTGCACGGAAAAGGACTGGGTCATCAGCGCCTCGGTCATTGCCTATGAAGGTGAGGCCGAAATCTTCAGGAAGACGTTCGGGGAGAAGCGCATCGCGCGCGACCTGATGTAGGTCAGCGCGAACCTGCAAAACGGCTTGCCGCTGCGCAGATGGCGGCAAAGCCGGCGCGCGCGCCTTCGCTCATGTGCCGCGCCCGCAGCCAGGCATGCACCATCTGCGGCTCTTCCCGGAACCAGACTTCAATGCCGGCCTGCGCAAGACGCGCCGCATAATTGCGGCCGTCGTCGCGCAGCGGATCATAATGGGCTACCGTAATGAAGGCGGGAGGAAAGCCTGCCACGGACGACAAGGCAAGCGGCCCTGCGACCGGATCGCCCTCTGGCGCCTGCAGGATGGTGCGGTAATAGGCGACATCGGCCGTCGTCAGGCCCGGTGCCTCGGCCATTTCCTCATAGGAGCCGGAGACGAGATCGCCGCCGAGCGCGGGATAGATCAGGATCTGGCCGGCGATTCCTGAAAGCCCCTCCGCTTTCGCCCGCACCGCCAGTCCAGCCGCCAGATTGCCGCCAGCGCTGTCGCCGATCAGCACGACGGACTTCTTCTCGGCGAGAAGCTGTTTGAGGACGCTGAAACAATCATCCGTCTGTGTCGGCCAGCGATATTCCGGCGCCAGCCGATAATCGACCGAGATCAGCTCGGCGCCGGCATGGTCGGCAATCTCGGCGCAGATCGCATGATGGCTCTCGAGCGAACCGACGACGAAACCGCCACCGTGGAGGTAGAGCAGGTTCGTTGCCGTGCGGATATTCGCAGGCCTGTAACGCCTGGTCCGGATGGTTCCCGCGACGACTTCATCGCTGGTCCGCATGCCCTCAGGTAAGGCACGATCGAAACGCGCGCAGAGCGCGTCATACCATTGACGCTGCTGCATGATGGATGCCGTTACCGCATCCGGCGGATAGAAGGAATCGCAGATCTCCATGAACTGCAGAATGCCGGCTTCGCTCGGCATGGGACGCTCAGCAGAGGTCATCGGATATCCTCGATTCGTGCCAATGGATCGAGGATAACGCGGCGATGCAACCGAATGCTTATCTGCCTACGGCCAGCACCGCCGCGATGGCGACATCCGGACTGCGCCGAATTCAATCAGCCGTGAATACGATACTCGACGGCAAGGAAAAGCCCGTCGGCTTTGCGCTGCGCATTGGACCAGGTGAGCGCTGCAAGCGCCGGTGCCGCGCCAATCACAAGCCGGATCTGGCGCCCGTGATGACAACGACCTTGCCCCTCGATACCTTCCACCATCGTCTTTGCCCTCATTTTCCCTGATATTGTTCGTCAGTGACATGCTCCATCCAATCCACCACCTTGCCGTCGAGATGTTCGTGGATGGCGATATGGGTCATGGCGGTGGTCGGCGAAGCGCCGTGCCAGTGCTTTTCGCCCGGTTCGAACCAGACGACGTCCCCCGGCCGGATCTCCTCGATCGAGCCGCCTTCGCGCTGAACGAAACCAAGGCCGGCGGTGACGATCAGGGTTTGGCCGCGCGGATGGGTATGCCACGCAGTCCTCGCGCCGGGCTCGAAAGTGACACTGGCGGCTGCGGCGCGGCGCGCGTCATTGGCCGCAAAGACCGGATCGACGCGGACCGTGCCGGTGAACCAGTCCGAAGGGCCTTTGCCAGAAGGCTGGGTACCGTTCCTCTTGATATCCATGGTGACATCCTTTCCTGCGATGGGCCGTGATGGCTCAATCGTATGAGGTCAATTTAGCCGGTAATTGACAAAGCAGTAGAGGGTCATCCTCGCACAGACTTATGAATTGGAGCGATAAATATCGTTTTCATCGTGATTGCTCGAAACAGCGGAACTCCGGCCGGCGTGATATGCCAGCCCAAATTTCACCCAGACGCAGCATCACCGATCCAATCGGCAATAAGGGATCGCAGCCGAAACAGGATTTACGGTGCCATCATCGCGCGGATACTGCGATCGGCCGATTGCAGCAGCTCGAAGGCTTGGTAACGCCGTTCATGCAACGCCTTGATAGCACCGTCCGCCGGCTCGAATCGCTTCGCCAGACGCGACATGGTTGCCATGGCTTCCGCCAGCGAACCACAATGCCTGCTGGCTGTGGCGCCAAGCATCGCCGCACCGAGAAGAACGGGCTCTTCCGTATCGGCGACGGCGACCGGCCTGCCGGTCGTATCCGCCAGAAGCTGACGCACCAATCCGCTCTGGGCAGCACCGCCGCTGGCAATGATGAGTTCACAGGCAATGCCATCCTGGGCGAGCTTATCGAGCAGCTGTTTGAGGCCGTAGCCAATGCCGCAGAGGCCGGCGACATAAAGGGCGATCAGATCGTCAATGCCGGTTTCCAGTCCGAGACCGGAGATGACGGCGCGCGCATCCGGATCGGCATGGGGCGACCGGTTGCCAAGGAACTCGGGAACGACCTGGATCAATTGTGCGAGCCGCACCGCGTCGGATGCGTTGCCGCTTGCCGTTGTGGCCTGCCGATCGAGCCAGGCGACAAGCGAAAGACCCTCCGCTTCAGCCTTTTGGCGAGCTTCGCCAGCGGCAGGATGCATCGAGACGAGATGATCGATCGCAGCACCCGCAGCGGACTGGCCGCCTTCGGTCAGCCAGAGGCCAGGCACCATCGCCGAGAAATAAGGTCCCCAAACGCCGTCGACGAAGACAGCCCCTTCGCTCGAGGCCATCGAACAGGCCGACGTGCCGAAAATGTAAGCAAGCCGGTTCTTGACGTCAGTATCGCCGTCCGGCCCCTGCCCGCCCAGCGTACCGACGCCGCCGGCATGGGCATCGATCAGTGACGCGCCGACCGGCGTGCCGATGGCAAGGCCGAGATCGCGGGCGGCAGCTTCGTTCAGGCCGTCGCCCAAGCAAGTACCCGGCTCGACGATCTCGGTTCCGATCCGCACGAAGCCTTCGTTCGCCAGTTCGCCAAGCCCGATATCCCTGAAGTATTGCCGATCCCAGCGCTTCTCATGGGCCAGATAGGTCCACTTGCACGTCACCGTACACACGGACCTTTGCAGCGAATCCGTCGCGCGCCAGGTCAGATAATCGGCGAGATCGAAGAAATGGTCGGCTGCGGCGAAAGACTGCGGCAGATTTCGCTTCAACCACAAGAGCTTCGGCGTCTCCATCTCCGGCGAGATGCGGCCGCCGACATAGCGAAGCACGGCGTGATTTCCGGCGTTGATCTCCGCCGCCTCGCCGGCGGCGCGATGATCCATCCAGACGATGATGTTGCGATCGGCGTCTCCAGACGGGCCAACGGCCACAGGCTGACCATCCGCCTTGACCGCGACTAGCGAGCAGGTCGCATCGAAGCCGATGCCGGCGACATCACCGGCCGCTATCTTTGCCATCGCGACAGCCTCTCTGACGCTGTGGCAAACGGCTTTCCATATCTGCTCGCTCGATTGCTCGACGATGCTGCCGGCCTCGTGCCAGATGGTGATCGGTCGCTTGGCTGCGGCGAGCAGATGGCCATTCGCATCGAAAACGCCGGCCCGGGCGCTGCCGGTGCCGACATCGATGCCGATGAAATAAGGTGCCGTCATCAGAGATCCGTACTCAAGGGCAGGATCACCAGATCCCGGATTACGATGTTACGCGGTCTCGATAGCATGAAGACGACCGCCGCCGCCACTTCCGTCGCCTCCATGAGACCGCCTGCGGCGATCGCCTCGTCGAGCTTTGCCTGCGGCCAGTCGCTGATCAGCGCCGTCACCACCGGTCCCGGCGCGACGGCCCCAACGCGGATGCCGTGCTTGGCAACCTGACGCCGCACCGTGTGGGTGAAGGCCTGAATTGCATGCTTCGATGCCGTGTAGATCGGCTCCCAGACCACCGGCACGAGGCCGGCAATCGAACTCGTCATGATGATATCGCCGGTCTTGCGTTCGATCATGTGCGGCAGCACCATTCGAACCGAACGAAAGGCCGCGTTGATATTCAGATCCAGCATCCGGTCCCAGGCGTCGGGATCGCCTTCCGCAACCTCCCCGCCGATATAGGCGCCGGCATTGGCGTGAAAGATGTCGAGCTTGCCGAACCTGTCGAGAATCTGCGGCAACATGGTCGCCACGCTCTCGGGCTTCAAAAGATCGACGACGACCGGATGGGCGTTCGGCCCCAATTCGGCGCAGAGACCTTTCAAGCTGTCTTCCGCCCTGTCGACGAGGGCGACGCTGGCGCCCTGGTTCAATAGCGATTTGGCGCATTCCAGGCCAATTCCAGAGGCAGCCCCGGTGATGGCGGCGACCTTGCCGGCAAAATCCTGTCTCATAACAATCCTTACCTTCTTGAAGAAATCAGCCGCGTCCATGCGAGGCGCGGGAACGGCGGGCGAGCGAGTCGACGATGACAGCAATGGCAAGAACTGCGCCCGTGATCATGTAACGAAGCGCCGACGACAGATCGAGCATGGTAAGGCCGCTGGCGATCGACTGGATGACGATGATGCCGAGAAGAGCGGAATAGGCACTGCCCCGGCCGCCGAAGAGGCTGGTGCCGCCGATGACGGCCGCCGCAATCGCATTCAGATTGACATCGCCAGTACCCGCCTGCTGGCTGGCCGAGGCCAGACGCGCGGCCGCCAGCACCCCGCCCAAGGCTGCGAACATGGCGCAGAGCACGAAAGCGCTGGTATAGATCCGCCGGACATTAATGCCGGCGCGCCGCGCAGCCTCGCGATTTCCGCCGACGGCGGACATCGACCGGCCCCATTGCGTGCGCGTCAGCGCATAGTCCATGGCAATAACAAGCACTATGAACAACGCGAACATCCAGGGAATGCCGCGATCCTGGTTGAGATAGAAGGCGACGAATTCCAAAGCCACGGTGATGACGGCCGCCTTTACCAGCAGTCTACCGATAGACGGAGCGGAGAGATTTGCCTGCTTGCGCCGCTGCACTGCGCTCAAGCCGGTGACCAGCATGACCGCCCCGGGAATGAGCGCGAAGACGTAGGCAAGCGGACGCGGAATGACCAGCAACTGGCCGAAATTCACGATCGCCGAGCCGTAGGGCAGATTGATAGAACCTGTCGCGCCGAGAAGATAGAGCTGCATGCCGAGCACGGCGAGAAGGCCCGCCAAGGTAGCAACGAAGCTCGGCATGCCCAGCCGGTTGAACAGCACGGCATAGATGGCGCCGATCACGCCGCCGACGACAAGCGCGGCCAGGATGGCCAAGGCCACCGGCCAACCTTCGTTGACCCAGAGCATGCCGACCATGGCCGAGGCAAAGCCGCTGATCGAACCGACGGAAAGATCGATTTCGCCGACCATCAGCACGCAGACGATGCCGAGCGAGATGATGCCGACGGTCGAGGCGTCGAACAACAGATTGGCGAGGTTGTTGCTGGAGAGAAAGGTCGGGTTGAGCGTGCCGAAGACAGTCCAGATGATGACCAGACCAACGACGACGGGCAGCGAGCCGAGATCACCGGAGCGCACCTTGTCGATGGAGGAGCGGATGGTTGCGCCAAGTCCGGTGTCATGGTTGACGCGAACATCGCTGCGGTCGAGCAGCAGGGTCGATTGCTTGCCGTTCTCGCTCATGGCCGGCCCCCTTCTCTGAGTTCCTGTTGGGCCTGGCGGCGCACGGCACGTCGCGACACGGCATTTTCCGTGGCTCCGGTGATGGCGCTGACGAGTTCCTGATTGGACGTGTCGGGATAGAAGATCCCATTATTGCGGCCGAGGCGCAGAACGACGATGCGGTCGGCAACGGCGCGTACGTCTTCCATGTTGTGGCTGATCATGATGACGCCGAGCCCCTTGTCGCGGACGCGCTCGATGAGGTTCAGCACCTCGGCGGTCTGTGCGACGCCAAGTGCAGCGGTCGGCTCGTCGAGCATGATGAGCTTCGGCTCGAGCAGGAGCGAGCGGGCGATCGCCACCGTCTGCCGCTGACCGCCCGAAAGCGAAGCGATGGGGATGCGCACGCTCGGGATGCGCGCCGCAAGCTCGTTGAGCAGCGTCCAGGCGCGAACCTCCATGGCGGTTTCGTCGAGCTGCATCGGGTTCAGTTCCCGGCCGAGAAAGATGTTCGCGACGACATCGAGGTTTTCGCACAGCGCCAGGTCCTGGAAGACCGTGGCAATGCCGAGATCGAGCGCGGTTGCGGGATCGCTGAGGGTCACCTGTTTGCCGCGGAACATGATGGTGCCTGAACTCGGCTGATGGACGCCGGCAAGAACCTTGACCAGCGTCGATTTGCCGGCGCCGTTGTCGCCGACAAGCGCCACGACTTCGCCGGCGTGAACATCGAGGTCGATATCCGTCAGTGCCGAGACGGCGCCGAAGTGTTTTGAGATGCCTTTGAGGCTGAGCACAAGCTCGCCCGACGGGGTTCTATGATCGGAAGCGTCACTCATGACAGGCCACCTTCTCGGGTTGGAATGCTGTTGGTCTCCGGCCGCCGAAACGGCCGGAGCTTGGGAGGCAGAACTCAGCTGCCGATGCCGAGCTTCTTGCAGCCATCGGCATATCGATCGTTGCAGAGCTGGTCCGGCGTCTGGATCGGCTTGCCGTTGACTGTCTTGTCGATGATCTCGGCCTTCAGGTTTTCAGAGGTCACCAAGGCCGGCGTGAAGAGCTTGGTCGGCGTGTCGAAGAGCTTCGTGTCGGCCTTCGGCGTCTCGCCAGAGAGCAACTCGATCGCGACATTGGCGGCAGCAGCGGCAACGATCTCGCTCGGCTTAGAGATGGTATTGTATTGGTCGCCCGAAATGATGAGCTGCAGGTCGGCGATGGTCGCATCGTTGCCGGTAACCGGAGGCACCGGATCGAAACCGGCCGCCTTGAAGGCGGCCACGGCCGCTCCGCCCGTACCGTCATTGGCGGCAACCACGCCGACGATCTTCTTGCCGAAGCGGGTGATCTGGCCGCTTGCCCATTGCTGCGCCTTCGGCGGCGCCCATTCCGGCGTGTCGAACTCCGCCAGCACTTGGTAGCCGCCATCGGCGAGACCGGCATGGATGCCCTTCTTGATCAGCCCGGCAGCAGCGTCAGTGGGCGACCCGTTGATTTCGAGCAGACCACCGTCGCCCGCCTTCACGCCCTTGGCCTTTAGGTGATCGACCAGCGATTTGGCGATCATCTTGCCGATCTCTTCATTGTTGAACGAGACATAGTAATCGGCAGCGGCCGACGGGATCGGACGGTCATAGGCGATAACTTTCACGCCCTGGCTTTGCGCCAGCTTGACCAGCGAAGCAGCGGCCGTTGAGTCCACCGGGTCGAGCACGATCGCCTTCGCACCCTGCGAGATAGCCGAATTGAACTGCTGCTGCTGACGCGAAGCGTCACCATTGGCATTCTGGTAGATGACCTTGCAGCCGGCGCAGAGTTTCTTCATCTCGGCCTGGAAACCGGGGAAATCGTGCTCTTCATAGCGCGTAGAGCTCTGGTCGGGCATGAGAAAGGCGACAGTCGCGTCCGTCACCTTGGCCGACTGTGCGAAGGCGGATGTGCCGGCCAGAAGACCGACGCCAAGCGCGGCTGCGCCTGCGATTTTCAGTGCGAAATGGTGCATTGGAATTTCTCCGTTCCAAATGGTAATGGTTTCCCTCGATCATCACGGCTGTCCGCACGCGATGCTCTTGTTTGGTGCCCACCAACGGCGGCCATCCGGCCGATGTGGCGGTAAATTTTGGACAAGCCTTCTCCTACGGACGGCAAAGGTGCCTGCCCGTTCGCTTGCCCTGAATTTTGTCTTTCCTCCCCGTCCTCCCTCTGGTTAGGCGGCCTCCACCGCGCGTGCGTGCTGTGCCAGGAGCGATCTGAACCGGGAGGGCGCCATGCCCTTCTGATCCAGAAAACGCCGATTGAAGTTCGAGATATTGTTGAAGCCTGCCGCAAAGCAGATGTCGGTGATCGTCATCTCAGCCTTGCTCATCAGCAGATGGCAGGCGAAGTTGACGCGCAGCCGATTGACATATTGCACCAGCGCCATGCCCGTATGGCGGCGGAAGCTGCGCGAAAAGGCGCTGGGGCTTTGGCCGGTCAATTCGGCAAGATCGCATTCGCTGAACGGTTCGGTCAGGTGCGTGTTGATATAGGCCAGCGCCTGGTTGACCCCGGCGGACATGAAGCCCGATGGGTCCGGCTGATAGCCGGCGCTCGCGAGTGTGCGCGTGCCTTGAGCGCTGCTCATCGCGTCGAGAATATTCATGAAGAGTTCGATACGGCGAATGCCGGTCGCTTGAACCAATTCGCCGAGGATGGGTCCGACAATGGCCGCAGTCTCCGGCGTGAAGAGCGCGCCACGGCGGCTCGTCTCCAGGATGCCGGCGCAAGCCGACAATTCCGGGAAGACCTTGCTGGCATCGGCAAAGAAGGATTCGGAAAACTGCAAGACGCGGCAGCGCAGCGGCAGAGTGACGCCAACGGGTACGTCGCTCACCCAATTATGCGGCAGGTTTGGCCCCGTCAGCACCAGATTGCCCGGCTCGAACTCGCCGATGAAGTCACCGATGAAATACTGCCCCGTCGTCGCGACGACATGGTGGATTTCGTATTCGGGATGAAAATGCCAGCGAACCGTGCGGTAGGGATAGCCATGCTCCCAGGCCTTGAAGGATTCTCCGCTGCCGATCGCGACCACTTCCAAATCGGGATTCATCGGCAGGCCTCCTTTCGTCCGTCCGCGCTTTTTACGGTTACGGCGCCTCCTCCCAGAGGCCATCGCGTCTTCTATGTGGTAAACCTACCCCTCATAAACGCCTGCCGCTACTACGCCTTGTACGCTCGACTGATACTTTTTTGACACGAAGGGTGATTTATTTAGCGAAATGTGCAGTGCGGCATAGGCGCTGCGACGCCGAAGGGTTGATATCCGGCATTGAGCGCAGAGAATTTCGCTTTAATCTTAGGCGTCAAGGGTGCGTTCGGCGGGCGCTTGCGCTCCGCTGGTTTCGTTATTTCTGCTTCCCTTGATCGTGATGCCACTTGATGGCGAAGAACATGCCCGTGCCTAACACGAGAACCTTGAACAGGATGAAGACGATAGGGAACCAATCCCACATTTCGGATATCTCCAGGCTAATCGACGCTATTTATCGTGAGGAGCACCACCTCAAAACTGCTGCTCCAGCCGCTTCATCTTTTGATCAAACCATCGTCAAATATACCTTCGAACGTAACCATGCCGTCCACATGGCATAGTGGTGCCCTCATCCATCTCGCCGTAGCAGTCATCAATTCGAGATGAAGCCCACAGAATTTAACTCGCTGAGTGCGGCGTCTCGGTTGCCGGCAGGCGGGCGAGCTTGCCTTCCTCGGCCTTGTAGAAATATTGGCTCGCAACCAACCAGCCTTTCAGGGGGCGTAGAGGTGGGATGCAGGTCGCCAGCATAAAGGGGCCGGTCACGAGGAACTGGACCCAGACCGGAGCGGAGAAAGCCACCTCCAGCCAGACCCCGAGCAGAACGCTTGGAATACAGGCAAAGCAAATGACGAAGAACGCCGGTCCATCGGCAGGATCCGCAAAGGAATAGTCGAGTCCGCAGGCTTCGCATTGCTTGCGCAGTGTCAGGAATCCATCGAACAGACGTCCCTGCCCGCAACGCGGACAACGGCAACGAAGGCCGGTCTGCAACGGGCTCAGCGGGGGATATACGGTATCCATGGCGGCATCACTCCTGAATCGGCCTTCCGGGAATATGCAATCAATAATGATATTGCATGCATTCAATATAATTACAATGAATGGAGACGATGAGTCCACTTGCCAGAGTGACGCAGTGGTGTCCTCGGGAAATCATGGAAAACAGCATCCTGTCGGAGTTCGCGCTTCGTCCCGTCAACGGCGATATTCAAGCGTAACATTAAGAAGAAGGCGGCCATTTCCGGTGGCTTCCGCAACGCATGCGCCATGAAATCCAATGCCCCTTCAAAGCTTCGCGGCCTATGAACGCATCGCTGACAGCAGCGCCGATGCCGAACGAAACCTTGGAGATTGACTGCATGAAAACCCGCGTATGGCCAGCTGGGCGCGACCGACGCCGGAGACGAACAGATCTGATTGATCAGCCTCATTTCGACGGCAAGGCTTGACGGCTGCCGCCATTGTCGATGTGCTGAGCGCCCGCTTACTTCTCCGGACAAGTTTAACCGGAGAAATTGTACACGAAGTTGATAGCGGCAGCGGGCCGGGACGTTTGGGAGAATGCGATGTACGACAAAATCATTTGCGCGATAGGGTTGGGATCACGCGAGCGCGCCGAACGCCTGCTGCGTACCTCCAGCGCCCTTTTGTCGCCAGGCGGGGAACTGATCATTGTCCATGTCATCGAACGGCTAGCCTCGGGACACGAAGGCCCGGACGATTGGGCGGTATCCGTCATCAAGGAAGCGGAAGACAAGCTCGATGGCTTGTGCAGGCGCCTCGGCATCATCGCCTCCATCGAGGTGCGCACAGGTACGGCGTCGAAAACGCTGCTGACCGTCGCCAAGGAGAAGAATGCCGACCTGATCGTCCTTGCGACGCATGTTTCCGATATTCTCGACCGGATATTCGGCTCGACCGTCGAATACGTCATCCGCCATGCCGAATGTTCCGTACTCGTCGAGCGGGCCAACAAATCGCATGATAAAACAACGGTGGAGAGCAAGGCGAAAAAGGCGTAATGCCGTCTTATGTCGACGCTCCCCGCAGGATTTTGTCTGGCAGCATCCTGATATCCGGTTGCGCTGCAACGTCACGGTGCTACATATCCGCTCCCATCTCAAATCCGAGACGAGCCGAATGACGGAATCCGCGATTACCTGGAGCATTGCCGGCCTGACCGCCCTCGGCGTCGTCGCGCGCCCGTTCCGCTGGCCGGAAGCGATCTGGGCAGTTGTCGGTGCGGCACTTCTCCTAGCCTTCCGTCTCATCGGCCCCGCCGACGTGTGGGCAGGCATATCCAAGGGTTTCGACGTCTATCTGTTCCTGATCGGCATGATGCTTCTGTCGGAACTTGCCAGGCGTGAAGGCCTGTTCGACTGGGTGGCGGCGATCGCCACTTCGCATGCCAAGGGCTCGCCTCGCCGGCTGTTCCTGCTCGTCTATATCGTCGGCGTGATCGTGACGGTCTTCCTGTCCAACGATGCGACCGCCGTCGTGCTTACACCGGCCGTCTATGCGGCATGCCGAGCGGCGCGGGTGAAAGACCCCCTGCCTTACCTTCTGGTCTGCGCCTTCATCGCCAATGCCGCAAGCTTCGTGCTGCCGATCTCCAATCCCGCGAATCTCGTCATCTTCGCCGGCGGCGATATGCCGCCGCTCACGCGCTGGATGCAGACTTTCCTCATGCCGTCGATCGTCTCGATCATCACGACGTTCGCCTGCCTTTACTGGGTACAGAGACGAGCACTGAAAGAAGATACCATCGCACGCGATGTGGAGGAGCCGGCCCTTTCGCACAGCGCCCGCCTGGCCGGATGGGGGCTTGTGGTCACCGCTGTCATTCTGATCGGCGCCTCGGCCATGAATCTCGACCTCGGCATCCCGACATTTGCCGCAGGCGTCGTCACAACTATCATCGTTCTCGCGCTCACACGGCAAAATCCGGTGGAAACGATAGCCGGGATAAGCTGGAGCGTATTACCTCTGGTTGCAGGCCTCTTCGTAATCGTCGAGGCGGTCAATCATACCGGCCTGACCGCTCTCCTGTCCGACAAGCTTGCATCGCTCGCGACACAATCGCAAACGCAGGCAGTCGGGGCGGCGGGGCTTTCGGTCGCAATCCTCTCCAACCTCGTCAACAATCTGCCGGCCGGCCTTTTCGCCGGCAGCGCGGTGCAGGCAGCGCATGTTCCTGATTCCATTGCCGGCGCGGTGCTGATCGGCGTCGATCTCGGTCCCAACCTGTCGGTTACCGGTTCGCTCGCCACCATCCTTTGGCTTGCTGCGCTTAGGCGCGAAGGCCTCCACATAGGTGCGCTGGCCTTCCTGAAAATCGGCGCCGTCGTCATGCTCCCGGCTCTGATCCTCTCGCTTGCAGCACTCGCGCTGATCTGAGAGCGAAAAACATCGAGTTTATAGACGACCGGTCGATTATTTGTTACGCACCGCCTATGGTGACAAAAAAGAAATCAGAACTGACTCGGAGCCATATTCTCGCAATCGGGCGGGAATTGGTGCTGCGCAAGGGTTTCGGAGGTGTCGGCCTCAAGGAACTGCTTGAACAGAGCGCAGTGCCGAAAGGCTCGTTCTATTACTATTTTGCATCCAAAGAGGCCTTCGGCTGCGCCTTGCTGAAACAATATTGCGCCGACTATGCGGAGCGCCTCGATGCGCTTTTCGGCTGGAAGGGCAATGGCCGCCAACGACTGATGCACTATTGGGACGCCTGGCTCTCCGACGGCAACACGGCCAGCCTCGCGGACCGGTGCCTGGTCGTGAAGCTTGCCGCTGAAATCTCCGATCTCTCGGACAACATGCGCGTGATCCTGCTCGGTGGCGTCGAGGATCTCCTTCGCCGCCTCACCAAAACGATCACCGAGGGGCGCGAGGACGGTTCCATTTCACCATCCTGTATTCCGGAGAAGACGGCTCGTTCGCTCTATAGCCTGTGGCTCGGGGCAGCGATCCTGGCCAAGCTTGGAAAAGACAGGACACCGCTCGACCAGGCGATGCTCGCCACAGAACAAGCGCTTTCCGCGCCCGGCAGCCTCTGATCCAGTCCGGACCAGCAAGTCAACAGATAAGGAAGATAAAATGCGTAGTGCCATCCACGATGTCTTCGGCGATCCGGCTGACGTCCTTTATCTGGCCGACATGCCGCTGCCAGAGCCCGCCGCAACAGATGTGCGCATTCGCACGATTCTCTCTCCCATCCACAATCACGATCTTTGGACAGTGCGCGGAGCCTATGGCTACAAGCCGCTCCTGCCGGCCATCGGCGGCAGCGAGGCCGTCGGCGTCGTCGATGCAGTGGGATCTGACGTCGACAAGACGTTGATCGGCAAGCGCGTCGTTGCGGCCGGCGTGCACGGCACATGGGCCGAGCAATTCACGGCGCCGGCCGCCAGCCTCGTTCCCGTTCCGGATGTCATCAGCGACGAAGCCGCCGCCCAGCTCATCGCGATGCCATTCAGCGCCATTGCGCTTCTGGAATCGCTGCATGTCGAAAGAGGCGACTGGATCGTCCAGAACGCGGCCAACGGCGCGGTCGGCAAGACGCTGGCCATGCTGGCGCGCAGCCGCGGCATCCACATGATCAATCTCGTCCGGCGCGACGGCGGCATCGATGAGCTGTCCGCATTCGACATAGGAAATGCCGTCTCGACAGCGTCTTCTGATTGGAAGTCGAAGGTCCGTGCCATGGTCGGCGACGCGCCGATCCGCGCGGCCGTCGACTCCGTCGGCGGTGTTGCGAGTAACGATCTTGCCGACCTTTTGAGCGAAAATGGTCTCCTGGTTTCCTTCGGCACGGCCGCCGGCAAGCCGATGCAGATCGCGTCAAGGGCGGTCATATTCAAGCAGCTGACGATCAAAGGCTTCTGGGGTATCAAGGTCAGCGCCGCCATGTCTGCGGATGAGCGGCGGCGGCTGATCAGCGAACTAATCGCGCGGGTCGCCTCGGGCGAGGTCAAGCTGCCGGTGGAAGCGGCCTATGACATCACCGAGATTGCGCAAGCGGTAAAATCCTCGCTGGCGCCTGGCAAGGCCGGCAAGGTTCTTCTGAAGCTGTAGATCCGGAAATCCCTTCGCGCCAGCACTCGCCGACGGTCAACGCCGGCGGGGCACACCTGTTAAAAATCCGCAAAACCGCTCTTGTCCCTCTAGTGGCTAGAGGATGTAGCAATGGTTCCCAGAGTTAATCCGGAACCAGAAGATGACGTCGACAACACAACAGAGCCGCTACCGCGTCGAAGGCATGGATTGCGCTTCCTGCGCCGCGAAAATCGACACAGCCGTGCGCCGCCTGCAAGGCGTCGAGGATGTTTCCGTCTCGGTCACCGCCGGCACCATGACGGTCAAGCATCACGCCGATCCCGATCTGCTGCCAAACATAGCCAAGCGAGTCACGGGGCTGGGCTATAAGCTTTTCCCGCTGCCGCAAAGCAACGCCCCCTTGCCAAAGGTCGAAAAGGACGATCATGCCTGCGGCTGCGGACATGACCATAAGTCCGATGCTCACGACCATGCGGGGCACAGCGACCATGATCATGGAGCCGCCGGCCATCGGCATGGCCATGCCGGGCATAGCCACGCCCCGGAGGCGCGCGATGCGGCTGTTGCCGATCTTCATGGGCACGATCACGGACCTGCTTCGGGACCATGGTGGAAATCGGCCAAGGGCCGTCTGACCATCGTCACGGGCATTGCTGTGGCCGCGGCCTGGGCTATCGGCAAGCTCGTTCCCGCCCTGGACGCCTGGATCTTTACCGCCGCCATGCTTGTGGGCCTGTTGCCGGTCGCCCGGCGTGCCTTCATGGCCGCAAGGGCCGGAACACCGTTCTCGATCGAGATGCTGATGACGATCGCGGCCATCGGCGCCGTCATCATCGGCGCTAGCGAGGAGGCAGCGGCCGTCGTCTTCCTGTTTCTGATCGGCGAATTGCTGGAGGGGGTTGCCGCCGGCAAGGCGCGCGCCAGCATTCAATCCCTGACGGATCTGGTGCCCAAGACCGCCCTCGTCGAGGAAAATGGCAAGACCCTGGAGGTGCAGGCCGAAAGCCTCGCCGTCGGCGCCGTCATCCTGGTTCGTCCCGGTGACCGCATTCCCGCCGATGGTGTCATTCTCTCCGGCCAAAGCGCCATCGACGAAGCGCCGGTCACCGGCGAAAGCACGCCCGTTCGCAAGGGTGTCGATGCGGTCGTCTTCGCCGGCACGGTCAACGGCGATGCCGCGCTGCGGGTCCGCGTGACGGCTGCGGCATCCGACAATACCATCGCCCGGGTCGTCAGGCTGGTCGAGGAAGCGCAGGAATCGAAGGCTCCGACCGAGCGTTTCATCGATCGCTTCTCCCGTTATTACACGCCCGGTGTGGTCGCTGTCGGCGCCCTCGTGGCAATCACCCCTCCGCTATTTTTGGGCGGCGCTTGGAGCGAATGGGTCTACAAGGGCCTCGCCATACTCCTGATCGGCTGCCCTTGCGCTCTCGTCATTTCGACACCTGCGGCAATCGCAGCCTCGCTTTCCTCCGGCGCACGGCGCGGCCTGCTGCTGAAGGGCGGCGCCGTGCTTGAGAATATCGGCAAGATCACCGCCGTCGCGTTCGACAAGACCGGCACTTTGACCGAAGGCAAGCCCAAGGTCACCGATATCGTCGGCCTCGGCGTCAGCGATGCGGAGGTACTGCGACTGGCGGCAGCGCTCGAAACCGGATCCAGCCATCCGCTTGCCCGCGCGATCCTCGACCGGGCCGCAGCAGCCGGAACGGATATCCCTCAGGTCATCGACGCAAAAGCGATCGGCGGCAAGGGTGTGAGCGCCACCGTCGAGGGTATCGACGTGTTCCTCGGGTCGCCGCAGGCAGCCGCTGACAGGATCTCGCTGACGGCCGAACAGTCAGCCCGGATCGCTGCCCTCAATGACGAAGGAAAGACTGTCTCGGTTGTCGTTGCCAAGGGGGTGGCTGCAGGATTGCTGGCCATGCGCGACGAACCGCGAGCCGATACGGCCGCTGGCCTCAAGGCGCTTACTCAGGCCGGCGTCAAGACGGTCATGCTGACGGGCGACAATCAGCGTACGGCGCAGGCAATCGGCAAGACGCTCGGCATCGAGGTCAGGGCGCAATTGCTGCCCGAAGACAAGCAGCGGATCGTTGGCGAGCTGAAGCGGCAGGGTTTTCGCGTCGCCAAGGTCGGCGACGGCATCAATGACGCACCGGCCCTGGCCGCCGCCGACGTCGGGATTGCCATGGGCGGCGGCACGGATGTCGCGCTGGAAACGGCGGATGCCGCCGTGCTGCACGGCCGCGTGGGAGATGTCATCGAGATGATCGAACTCTCCAGGCGCACGATGAGCAACATTGGCCAGAACATCAGCATCGCTCTCGGCCTGAAGGGTGTGTTCCTGGTCACGACGATCATCGGTATCACCGGGCTCTGGCCGGCGATCCTCGCCGATACCGGCGCCACGGTGCTTGTCACCATGAATGCCCTGCGCCTCCTCGCCGTCCGGCCTCACCAGCTGGCGACTTGAAACATCTACGACCGCTGATTGGCAGTCGGGCGCCGCTTCTCCCGATATCGACATCATATTGGCCGGATCTGCACTCGCCGATCCAGTCTGCCGGTGCGCTACCGTCAGGAAGCCGAACGCTGAAGGACTGTCGCCTCTTTCCAGCCAAGCTCCGGAGCAATCGATGTCACGAAGTCGTGGATGATCTGCCGATATTCCTCGTCATGAAACTCATAAGGCAGCTCGAGCCGGAATTCGCTGACATGGGACAGAATCGGATCGTTGCGCAAACGTTCGAGGATCTCGTCGGACGAGCCGACAAGATCGCGCGCGAACAATGTACGGCGCTCGCCCTGAGGTGACAGCGTGCGCTCATGGCGGCCGGCGGCATAGTCGGTATAACGCTTGCGGGTGATCGCATCGGCGCTGTCGAAAGGCACGATGACCCGGCCGAGCGCCACGCGCCTTGTATCGCCGCCGGACGCGCGATAGGTTTCCAGCTGCCGTGACTGCGCAACGAAGAAATCATCGGTGTGCTCACCCGTCGTGACATTGCCGATCAGCAGATTGAAACCATTGCGTCCAGCCCATTCGGCAGACCGCAGCGAGCCGCCGCCATACCAGAGGCGATCGATCAGCCCCTTCGCATAGGGCTGCAGACGAGGACGCTGCGGACCGAACGGCGTCTTGATGAGCGTATCGTGATTGCCGACATACGTTCCCTTCAGATTTTCGGCGAAACGCAGCACCCTTTGATGGGAGAAATCGTAACTCTCCCAATCGCCGTCGAAGGCGAGCGGACCAATGAGGTCGGCATGCAACGGACGCCCAGCGCTCAAGCCGATATTCAAGCGCCCGCGCGACAGCACATCCACGGTCGCCAGATCCTCGGCAAGCCGATACGGGCTTTCATAGCCGATGGGGATGACGGCAGTGCCGAGCTCCATACGGCGCGTGCGCTGCGTCGCCGCGGCCAGAAAGGCACTTGCCGAAGAGATGCCAGGTTCGAGATGGCGCTGGCGAACCCAGGCGCTGCCAAATCCCCTCTCTTCGCCATATTCGAGCAATTGCAGCGTCTGTTCCAGGCCGGTCAGCGGATCTTCGTCCGGATAGTTTCCTGGTGTAAGAAAGCCGATATGGCTGATCGACGGGGCTGGGCGGCTCATGCGGCTGTCTCCTCAAAATTTCGGCAGGCCTGGCGGATTGGTTTCCGACTTCGGCAGCGCTTCTTCCGCAAGGTGCCAATGGTCGAGGATCTTGGCGTAGGTGCCATCCCTGATCAGTCCGTTTGTCGCAAGCGTCAGCGCCGCCGCGAGACCGCTGCCCTTGCGCGTGGTGATCGCGACATCGGAGCGATCCGGCCAACCGGCGCTCAGCGTACCCACGCGCTTGATGTCCTTGTCGCGGGCAGCGATGTAGACAAGCTGGGCATGCGGCTGCACGATGACGTCGGCGCGATTGGACCGCAGAGCCAGAAGGCTGGCCGCATCGTCATCATAATATTGCAGCTCAATTGGCTTCAGGCCGGCCTTGACATCCTCGCTACTCCATTTCAGCAGGATGCGCTCCTGGTTGGTGCCGGCGCCGACGATGACGCGAAGACCAGCCGCGTCCTTCGGCTCCTTGATCGACCCGATCTTGCTGTCGTTCTTGACGAAGAAACCGTGCAGGCCCTGGCGATAGGTGGAGAAATCGAACTTCTCTTTGCGCTGCTCGGTAACGCCGACATTGGAGATCACGGCATCATATTTGCCCGAGGTCAGCCCGAGCGGCCAGTCGATCCAGGCGACCGGGACAAGCTCGAGCTTAAGGCCGAGCGCATCGGCAACGGCATTGGCATAATCTGGATCTGCGCCGACGACCGTCTTGGCGTCCGTCGCATAGGTCGCAAGCGGAGGACCGCCGGGCGCGACTGCCACGGTGAATGTGCCTGGCGTAACGAACTTGAAATCCTTTGGGATTGCGGCAATCGCCGCTTCGTTTTTCGCCGCGTGAAGACGTCCCGGCTGTTCCGGGCTCAGATCGAAATCTTCAGCTGCCATTGCCGGAGCAAGGCCGGTCAAGGTAAGCGCCACTGCGGCTGCCAGCATAGTTTTGAAGTTAATGCGGATAGACACGGAACCTGTTTCTCCATTTGAGATGGATGGGAGCGGACCGATGTGAGCCCCACTGACGCCGGTCCGCCCGACCAACATTACGAACCGCTCTTCGGCAGGCCCGCAGGGTTGGTCTTGGATTGATCGACCGCTTCGGCTGTCAGGCTCCAGCGCTTCAGCACTTCACCATATTTGCCGTTCTTGATCAGATCGTTGAGTGCGAGGGTGACGGCGTCGGCAAGGCCAGCGCCCTTTTTCGTCGTCACGGCGATTTCAGCCGTCAGCGGCCAACCGCCCGAGACTGTGCCGACGAGCTTCCTCGTGCCGTTGATGGCGGCCTTATAGGCCTGTGTCGCATTCGGATTAAATTCGACATCTGCGCGACCGGACTGCAAGGCAAGATCGGCGGCTGCGCGATCGTCGTAATATTGGACCTCGATCGGTTTCAGGCCGGCTGCCACATTCTGCCGGTCCCATTCGAGAATGATCTTCTCCTGATTGGTGCCGGCCCCGGTAATGACCTTCAGGCCCGCGACATCCTTTGGCTCCTTGATCGAGGTGATCTTGCTGTCGGCCTTCACGTAGAAGCCGAGCACGTCCCTGCGATAGGTGGAGAAATCGAACTTCAGCTTGCGCTCTTCCGTGACCGTCACGTTGGAAATGACAGCGTCATACTTTCCTGAGGAGACGCCGAGCGGCCAGTCCTCCCAGGCGACCGGCACCAGGTCAAGCTGCAGGCCGAGGGAGTCGGCGAGCAACTGCGCGAAATCGGGATCGGTGCCGACGACCGTCTTCGCGTCGGTCGCATAGGTAGCAATCGGCGGATCCCACGGGTTGATCGCGACCGTGAACTTGCCGGGATTGACGAACTTGAAGCCCGGCGCAATCGCCTTGATCGCTGCCTCGTCCTTCTCGGCGCGGATGCGATTGGATGTATCCGGGCTCAGGTTGAACTTTTCGGCCGCAATCGTCGGCGTCCCACTTATTGCTACCGCCGTCAGGACGCCGGCAACGATATATTTTGCTCTCTCAATGAATGTCATTTCCCTTCTCCATTTCAATTATAAGTTGTTTATGCTGCTATACTGGTCCGCACGCCTGCTGCGTCAGAGCGTCGAATGCTTGCCTGCGACTGCTAGAGAACCTTGGCGAGGAAAGCGCGCGTGCGCGGATGTCTCGCATCGTTAAGAACCTGGGTTGGTGAGCCGGCTTCGATCACGTGGCCGCCCTCCATGAAGACGATGCTATCGGCGACCTCGCGGGCAAAGCCGATCTCGTGGGTGACAATGACGAGCGTCGTGCCGGTACGCGCAAGCTCCTTGATCACACCGAGCACTTCGCCCACGAGTTCAGGATCGAGTGCCGACGTCGGCTCGTCGAAGAGAAGGACCTTCGGCCGGAGTGCCAAGGCGCGGGCGATGGCAACACGCTGCTGCTGGCCGCCGGAGAGCCGGCGGGGATAGGCATCGATTTTGTCGCTGAGACCGACACGGGTAAGCAATTCCCTGGCAAATGCCACAGCTTCGTCGCGGCTCAATCCCCGCACCTGTATCGGCGCCTCGATAATGTTTTCCAAAACAGTGAGATGCGGGAACAAGTTGAAGTTCTGGAAGACCATGCCGATGTCGGTCCGGCGCTTCAGAATATCCTTCTCCTTGAGTTCATAGAGCACGTCGCCCTTCTGCGTGTAGCCGACGAGTTCGCCATCTACGGAGATGAAGCCGCTGTCGACGCGCTCGAGATGATTGATGGCGCGCAGCAGGGTCGATTTTCCGGAACCCGAGGGGCCGATGATGGCCGTCACGCTGCCGGCCGGCAGGTTGAGTTCGACATCGTCGAGAACCTTTAGCGTTCCGAAGCTCTTCGAAATGCCGTGGATGCGCACGGCCCCGCCCTTGGCCCGCCAGTCGGCAACGTGTCCTTGGTTTCCGGACGCCACACCATTTGCGTTGGTCAATGACGCAGACAACGGTCGCCGGAAGCGCTGAAAATAAGACGGGAAGGGCAAGGGCGCCGGATTGCGCAATGCGCCCTTGGAGAAATAGCGCTCGATATAGTGTTGGGCAATCGACAGCACCGTCATGATGACCAGATACCAGAAGGTTGCCACCATCAAGAGCGGAATGACTTCCAGATTCCGGCGATATATGACCTGTACCGTGTAGAAGAGCTCCGGTAAGGCCAGCACGTAGACCATGGACGTGCTCTTGGCGAGGCCGATGATCTCGTTGAAGCCGGTCGGGAGGATGGAGCGCATCGCCTGAGGCAGGACAATCCGGAAGGCCTGACGGCGGCGCGGCAGACCGAGAGCAGCGGCCGCTTCCAGCTGCCCCTGATCGACCGACAGGATGCCGCCGCGCACGATTTCGGCAAAGAAGGCCGACTGGTTCAGCGTCAATCCGAGAAAGGCTGCGGCAAACGGCGTCAGCAGCTGAGTGGTCGGATAATCGACCAATATCTTGTCGGTGAAGGGAATCCCGATGCGAATGGTTTCATAGAGATAGCCGAGATTGTTGAGAACCAAGAGCAGCACGATCATCGGGATAGAACGCAGCAGCCAAATATAACCCCATGAGAGGCTTGCAAGCAGCGGCGACTTCGACACGCGCGCCAGTGCCAGCGCGGTCCCGAGAATGGAGCCGGAAACCGCCGCGAGCGCCGTCAGAAGCAGGGTTCTGCCGAGTCCCACGAGCACGGGCTCGGCAAAGAACCATTGGGCAAAGACACCCCAACCCCAGCGCGGATTGGTGAAGGTCGAATAGAGGACGACCGCAATGACGAGAGCAGCAAAGATCGTGCCGGCAATACGACCGGGATGCCTGGCAGGCACGATGCGATAACGCGAATAATCAGTTTTCGTCTCGGCGGCTCCAGTGCCTCGATCGACACCTGCAAAATCCGTCGTCAGCGCCATGATGCTTACCCCTTGTGATTGTGATTGATCCAGGCCGACACTATCGTCCGGCAGCGGCCAAACGTTGCTGCGAGCCGGAAGCTTCGGCGACATAGGACAATGCCAAGTGGCTGATATTCTTCTCGAAAGGCAGGCTCTTGTAGACTTCCGGATCGACTGAGGTATCGAAGAGCGCCGTGTAGCCGTTGTTGAGGTAAAGACCGACGGCCTCTGGCTGGCGGAAGCCGGTCGTCAGATAGATGCGGCGATAGCCCTGCCGCGCCGCCTGGGCCTCCAGCTCGACCAGCAATGTGCGCGCCAGTCCCTGACGGCGCAGATCATGCCGTGTCCATATCCGTTTGAATTCGGCGGTATGGTCGTCATAGTGCTTGAAAGCGCCGCCGCCGATCGTCTCCCCGCCTCGCAACAGAAGCAGGAAATTGCCATGCGGCGGCGTGAAGGCCTCCGGCGGATAGCGATTGAGTTCGGCAGCCGCCCCTTCGGCATTGAAATAGTTGCCGTAGCGGCTGTCATATTCATGGATCAGCTCGTCGATCAGCGGCTTTGCGCGGGGATCGCGCGGGGTCGTATAGAGAAATGTATCGCTCATGTCGGTCACCTGTTGTCATTCGCGAGGAAGGTTTCGGCGAGCCGCACCCAGTAGAGGGCCGCGGGCGCGATGATCGCGTCGTTGAAATCGTACTGGGCGCTGTGCAGGGGCGCGCTGTCGCCATTGCCGACGAAGAGATAGCTCCCGGGCTTGGCTTTCAGCAGGAAGGCGAAATCTTCACTTGCCGTCCGCGGCCGGAAATCCGTTTCCACCGCGGCGGTCCCGAGCGCCGTCAAGGCAACATTGCGAGCGAAGGCGGTTTCATCGGCATGGTTGACGAGCGCCGGAAAGCCCAGGCGATAATTCACTTCGGCAACCGCCCCGAAGCTTTCTGCCTGCGCACGCGCGAGGGCGGGAATCCGCTCCTGCAGCCTCGTGCGCACCTGTTCGCTGAAGGCGCGCATAGTCAGCTTCATCTCGACGCTTTCCGGAATGACGTTGGACGCCGAGCCCGCATGAATGGAGCCAACCGTCGCGACCGCCATGTCCTGTGGGTCGATATTCCGGGAAACAACGCTTTGAAGCGCCGTGATGAAGGAGGCAGACGCCAGCACGGGATCGACGGCCCGATGCGGCTCGGCACCATGACCGCCCTTTCCGACGATCTTGATGACGGCCTGATCGACAGAGGCCATCGCCGGGCCGGCAACGAAGCCGAACTGACCCGTTGGAACACCGGGCCAATTGTGCAGCCCGAAGACCGCATCGACCGGAAACCGATCGAAAAGCCCATCCGACAGCATTTTGCGCGCACCGGCGCCGATTTCCTCGGCCGGCTGGAAGATCAGCCGCAGTGTGCCGCTGAATCTGCCGCTTTCGGCAAGATAGCGGGCGGCCGCCAGGAGGATCGACGTATGCCCATCGTGGCCACAGGCATGCATGACGCCGGGATTGCTGCTGGCATAGTCAAGCCCGGTTACCTCCTCAATGGGCAGCGCGTCCATATCGGCACGGATGCCCAGGCTACGCTGCCCATCGCCCCGCTTGAGGGTTGCGACGACGCCGGTGCCAGCTATGCCGGAGACAACATCGTAGCCCCACTCGGCAAGCAACGAGGCAACCTTCTTGGACGTGCGGTGCTCCTGAAAGGCGAGTTCGGGATATCGATGCAGGTCATGCCTGAGCGCGATGATCTCGCTGAGGTAATCGGCAATCGCTATCTCGATTTGATCGGCAACCGAAGCGGGCTTGATTATGGCGTTCATGGAGATCGTCCGGGCTCAGGCGCCGACGGCCCTTGCGGGTTCGATGCCTTCTTGCTTGGCCGTATAACGGCTTTCACGGAATGGTAGGCCGAGGTGATCACGCAGCGTCTCGCCCTTCAGCACCGGATCGAAGTAGCCGCGCTCGGTCAGGACCGGCAGGACATGCTTGGAGAAATCGTCGAAACCTTCGCCGATCACCGGGAAGCCGAGGATAAAGCCGTCCGCGGCCTCTCCGTCCACCCAGCGGATGATCTCATTGGCAATGTGCCCGGCCGTGCCGATGAAGGAGGTTCGTGGCGTTGCCGCGTCGAGCGCCACCTCGCGTAAGGTGAGCCCCTTCTCCCGCGCCGTCTTCTTGATCCTGTCGGTGGTAGCGCGGAAATTGTTGCGGCCGATCTCGCCGAGATTCGGAAAAGGCTCATCGAGCGGATAGACGCTGAAATCATGATGATCAAAGAAGCGGCCGAGATAGGCGAGCGCCTCCTCTATGGTGACGAGATTGCGGATCGCCTGGTACTTGGCCTCCGCTTCTTCCTCAGTCGCGCCGACGATCGGACCGATGCCGGGAAAAATGCCGACGTCGGTAGCACAGCGGCCATGCGCGATCGCGCTCTGCTTCACCTGCTTGTAGAAGGTTTTCGCATCTTCCAGTGGTCCGCCATTGGTGAAGACGGCATCGGCGTGCTTGCCGGCAAGCCGGATGCCGGAATCGGAGGCGCCGGCCTGGAACACCACCGGCTGCCCCTGCTTGGAGCGGCCGATATTGAGGGGGCCTTCGATGCGGAAAAATCGCCCCTTGTGGTTCAAGCGATGCAGCTTCGATTTATCGGCATAGACGCCGGTCTCGCGGTTGCGCACGAAGGCATCGTCATCCCAAGAGTCCCACAGGCCCTTGGTGGCATCGAGATATTCGTCGGCGATCTCATAGCGCAGCTCATGCTCGGGGTGCTCGCGGCTGTAGTTGCGGCCGGAACCTTCGAGCGGTGAGGTCACCGCGTTCCAGCCGGCGCGACCGCCGCTGATGAGATCGAGCGAGGCGAATTGCCGGGCGATGGTGAAGGGATCGCTATAGGATGTCGAAACCGTGCCCACGAGGCCAAGCTTGGTCGTGAAGGCGGCAAGCGCGGACAGGATCGTCAGCGGCTCGAAGCGATTGAGGAAATGCGGGATCGATTGCTCGTTGATATAGAGGCCATCGGCAACAAAAGCGAAGGCAATCCCTGCCTCCTCAGCTTTGCGGGCCGTCTCGACGAAAAAGTTGAGATTGGTGCTGGCATCGGCAGGCACGCTCGGATGCTTCCAGGCATTCATGTGGCCGCCGGGACCTTGCAGCATGATACCGAAAGTGACGTGTTTTTGAGCCATGATGATCCTCCTGGAATAGGCGTTCAGGCAACGAGGGAAAGGCGTTCTTTGGCGAGCAATTCTATGGAATTGAGCCGTTCGGCCGCGGTCAGTGCTGGCGTATCGAGCACGAATTCCTCAACGCCGTAGCGGCGATGGAGCGCGTCAAGCTCGTCGCGGATCTGCGCCGCCGTGCCATGCAGCACGCTTGGCGCCTTCTCTTCGGTCCTAAAGTCGGAGAAGCCTGCCTGCCGCGCGAATTCAGCCGCCTGCTCCTGGGTGCCGACGTTGACGCTCTGGCCGCTGGGCAGGAAGAGCTTGACGATGCGCAGCTGTCCGACGCGTTCGCGGGCATACGCCTCGCTTTCGGCCGCGAAGGCTGCGAGCGCCAGGATCGGCACCTTACCGCCCGTCGTATGCTCATAGGCTTCGAAGGTCTTCCGAAGATTTTCCGGATCGCCGTTCAGATGGCCGGCGAACACCAGCGTCCAACCCTTCTCTGCCGCAAGCTTCGCGCTCTCGACGCTGGCGCCGAGAAGGAAGCGTTCAGGCGAGCGCGGCGGGAACGGTCTCGCCTGCGCTCCCTCTGAATTGGGATCGGCGGCGAGATAGGCGTTGATATCGGAGAGCTGCTCGGCAAAGTCCGGCTTCTTCTCCGGATCGAAAGCGCGCTGCAATACGCGGGTTGAGAGCGGAAAGCCGCCTGGTGCCTTGCCGACGCCGAGATCGATGCGGCCGGGCGCCAACGAAGCCAGCAGATTGAAGGCCTCCACGACCTTGTAGGCGCTGTAGTGCTGCAGCATGACGCCGCCGGAGCCAAGACGGATCTTCGAGGTTCTGGCGAGAAGATAGGCAATCAGAACTTCCGGTGCCGAGCTGGCGAGGTTTTCCATATTATGGTGCTCGGCGACCCAGAAGCGATGATAGCCGAGCTCTTCGGCGCGGATAGCCAAGCGCGTCGTGGCCGCAAGCGCATCTGTGGCACTGACCCCCTGTTCGATCGGGCTCTTGTCGAGAAGGCTGAGGAGATAAGACATGCCGCTTCATCCATGTTTGCGCCCTATGCCGACCATCGAGCTGCATAGTCTATAAAAAACATAGATTTAAAGTTATTTAAGAAACAGCTTTCTTTTTCTTCCGTCCGAAGCGGAAAAAATCGGCAGTCACCCGAGAAATTGATGAATGGGTTGCAGACGCAGCCAGTCTGCCCCAAACGAGTTGGGGAGCCAGCCATTCGACGTACCGGCTACCCTGCACCGCCGCTAATGACGCCAAGAACCAGGAGAAATTCGAATGCCTCACGACTTCCTCGTCGCCGGTCCGGAAGACGCCGAGATCACGATCGTTCTCGCTCACGGGGCGGGTGGCGCCATGGATACGACCTGGATGGAAACGATGGCCGCGGCATTTTCCGAGAAGGGTTTGCGCGTCGTCCGGTTCGAGTTCGACTACATGTCAGCAAGGCGGTCTTCCGGGAAACGGTCGCCCCCGCCTCGCGCAGAACTCCTGAGCCAGGAATTCGAAGCCGTAATCGACGAAATCGGCGCCGCAGGGACAGTCGTAATCGCAGGAAAGTCCCTGGGCGGCCGCGTCGCGAGCATGATTGCGGATCATCTGCGCGACGCGGGAAAGATTATCGGACTGCTTTGTCTCGGATATCCGTTCCACCCGATAGGAAAGCCGGACAGCCTGCGGACCGCTCATCTTAAAGGGATGAAGACGCCCGCCCTTATCTGTCAGGGAACGCGCGACCTATTCGGATCGCGGGAGGAAGTCTCCAGTTACAAACTCTCCGAGATGATTGAAATTCTATGGCTGGAAGACGGAGATCACGACTTCCAGCCGCGAAAGGCCGTCTCCGGCCTTACGGCCGCGCAGCATGTCGCGACCGTCGCCGATCATGTGGCCCGATGGGCGGCAGCGTTGCAATAGCCGGTGCTGTCGGCTTCACCTTTACCCAATCCACCGCCGAAATGACGGTGTGGTTCCATGACGGCGGGGATGCGCTCTCGTCACGCGACGAGAGCGCATTTTCCTTACGCGCTTTCCGTGAGCGATATCTGCTTTGACGACGGACGAAGGATATTGTCCAAGGCCCAGCTACCGGCACCGGCAAAGGCAACGAACAGGAAGATGAAGCAGAACATGATGGCCGCCTCGCCCATATTGAGGGCCGGCCAGAAGCCTTGCGGGGCGTGCGCCATCCAGTAGGCGGCTGCCATTTCGCCCGAGGCGATGAAAGCCGCGATGCGCGTGAAAAGCCCGACAGCCATCAGCAATCCCGTGACGATCTCGATTGCGCCGGCAGCGAGCATGATGCTCGGCAATGGATAGGTCACACCTGGAATTGCCGCCGGGAACTGGAAGAATTTCATGGTCGCATGTTCGAGGAACAGCAATGCGGTCACGATCCGCAAGATCGCAAGAATATGGGGCGTCCATTTCGTGGTATTCAACATGGCATGTCTCCTGAATGGCCGTTGAGATCGTCAAGGGCCGTGGCTTTGAGTTCGAAATTTTCCTTTAACGGCATCGTCATCAGCTTGGGCACGCCTTCGATGTAACTGGCGAGCACAGGCATGTCGGCTATGTCGCGACCGGTTCTGGCGGCGCGAGGCGCGACGACGGTCCGTTCATCTTGCCTCGCTATCGGCCGTTGCCGGCACGGGAGCATCGCCGAAGCGGAAGCTGGATGCCGTGAGCCCGCCAGCAAAGTCAGTCTGATGGTATGTAACGGCACCTGGTTCGTCCCTTGCGGCACCAACGGCCACCATCAGCGGAATGAGATGATCCTCGCGCGGATGCGCGGCACGGGCCGATGGCGCCTGCTCCCATTCAAGCAAGAGCTTTGCGCGCTCATAAGGAGATGAGCGGATCAAAGTCTGTTGGAGCCAGGCGTCGAACTGACGGGACGGCTCGTAGCCTTCCTTTCCGCGCATCGCCGGCAAATTGTGATAGCTGAGACCGCTTCCGATGATCAGCACGCCCTCGTCACGCAGCGGCGCCAGCGCGCGTCCCACCTCGAGATGCAATGCCGGATCATAGCCGGCGTCCAGAGAAAGCTGAACGACCGGAATGCTCTCCTCCGGATAAAGCGGCTTCAATATGCTGAAAGTTCCATGGTCGAAGCCGCGCGCGGGATCGAGCGCTGCCTCGATCCCGCGCGCTTGCAGCAATGCCTGCACGCGCTTGGCGAGCTCGGGTTCGCCGGGTGCATCATATTTGATATGATAGAGATATTCCGGAAAGCCATGGTAGTCATAGACCATCCCTGGACGGGCTCCAGACGATATGGCGAAGCCTTCCTCTTCCCAATGACCCGAGACAACAAGAACCGCCCGAACTGTATTCCCTAGTTCGGCACGCATCTCGATCAGGGAGTGCTCGAGCTTGTCGAACCTATTGCGGAATTCACCAGTCATATAGGGCCATGGACCACCACCGTGGCTGATGAAGTACGTCGGAAGACGAAGCTTGCTCACCTATTTCATCCTTCTAGCAGGCGCCTGTCATCAAACTCAAAGCGGGAGATGGCGATGATTCTGCGGCATGATCACTCAAACTAACTTTTCTCGCTTATTGATCAATTCGGGCTACATTGAAGGAACGTTTCCTGTAAGTTGACAATCGATGGATACGTTGACGAGCTTGCGGGTTTTTTGCACCGTGGCGGAGCTTAAGAGCTTCACGGCCGCAGCGGACAGGCTTGGCCTCTCGCCGGCAATGGCGAGCAAGCATGTGATGCACCTGGAGAGCCGGCTAGGAACCCGATTGCTGAACCGAACCAGCCGGCATGTCAGCATGACCGAAAGCGGCATGCTCTATCTCAACCAGACCCGGCAGATGCTCGATGGATTGGACGAGGTGGAGGCGGCCGTCAGCAACGTGACGGTCACACCGCGCGGGACCTTGCGGCTCAGTGCCCCGGTCTGGGCCGCCAACACGCTCGTCGCCCGAATGATTGCCGAATATCACCAGCGCTATCCCGATGTCCGTTTCGACATGGATCTCAGCGGTCGGATCGTCAATCTCGTTGACGAAGGCTTTGATCTGGCCTTGCGGGCGACGGCTCCCGAGCGGCTCGATCCCAGCCTCATCGCCCGGCCGCTGATGCAGGTTGCCTTCCACCTGGTCGGATCACCGGCCTATCTGTCGCGCACAGGCCGTCCCGCCGCGGTGGCTGATCTCAATGGTCACTCATTGCTGGCTTATAGCGGCATGAACTCCAACGGCAGCATAGCGGTCGCTGGAGCGGACGGCGCTCAAACCGTGAATTTCCGCCCCGTCATGCAAAGCGAAAACGAGATCATGCTGCATCTGGCGGCCCTCGAAGGCATGGGGCTGGTTTTCCTGCCGACGTGGATGACGCAAGACGATGTTTCCGACGGTCGACTGGAGATGGTGTTGCCGAAAGCCGTGACATTCAACGCTACCCTGCATGCGGTTTATCCCAGCAGGAAATACCTTTCTGCGAAGGTGCGCACCTTCATCGACTTCCTCGCTTCGCGACCAAATCTGTACTCGGCGGCGGTCGAAGACCGGCCGACGATATAAGGTCAAACACTTGCCAAACAGAAACACTGCGCGGAGGCAGACTAATTGGCGCGAAGCTCTTCTGCTTCCTGCCAGTCGCGAAGCAGAGAGAACAGCTCCTCGCGGTCCTTCTGATCTAGCCGCGGCAGCCCGGGAACACGGACGGGACCGACATCCAAGCCGGAATAGGTGACGGCTTCCTTGACGACCGTAACATTCGCTCCGTTGCGGAATTTGGTTCGCATCCGTTCGAAGGGTTCGAGCTTATTGACGATGGCCCGGGCGGCGGCAAAATCACCCTTGGCCAAAGCCGCGTGCACGGCAAGCGACAGTTTTGGCGCGACGTTGACGAGACCGGAGGTGAAACCGCGCGCACCGGCGGCCGCAAATGTCGGCGCCCAGCTTTCGGCCAGACCACAGACGAACAGCGCACCATTCGGATCGGAGGCGGCGATCGAGCGCGAAAGGAGCATCAGATCCGTCGTCGCAAACTTGATGCCCGCGATGTTGCCATGGCCTGCCAGGCGGACCATGTCCTCAACGCTGAAGCCGTCGGCACGGACGTAGGCAATGAGTGGCAGGGGCGACGCCTCCGCCAGATCGCGGAAATAATCGATCTGCGACGCAGGCGCGGCAAAAGGATCGACCGGCTGGTGCGACATGACGGCCGAAGCGCCGATTGTGGCGGCATCCTTGGCCATGCGGATCGCCTCGCGCAACGAGCGGCCGATCGCCGCCGTGACAGGTGCTTTACCGTCGACGCCTGATATCGCCGCTTCGTGGACGCGGCGGATTTCCTCCGGCGTCAGCGCATAGAACTCGCCGGTATTACCCGCCGCGACGATATTGTGGATGCCGGCAGCCGCCACGCGCCGATAGACCTGAGCGGTCACGCGCGGTTCCACCTCGCTATTTGCATCATAGGCTGTGACCGGAACGCCAGAAACGCCGGTCAGTGCATGCCGCATGGTTTCAATGCTCATCTTCCTACCCTTCGTGATCCATCGAGGTATGAGCAAGGAAGCTTCAGGAAGCCGGCCGCCTCGCCCTTACCTCATCCAATGTCCTAGACGCCCTGGAACATGCGGGCGCGTGCGTTCAAGATATGTCGCTTCATGGCATCGTGCGCTTCGCTCTCTCGCCGTTCGAAGATCGCCTGCACGATCACCGCATGCTCATCCTGCACGCTGCGGATCTGCTCCGGCGTCCGCTTGAGGCTGAGGCTGCGGGTCACGGAGTGCCCGATCGCAAAATGCGGCCGGAACAGTTCGCGGGCCGTGACATGGAACTGATTGCCGGTCGCGACGGCAATCGCATCGTGCAGTTCCTGATCCTCTTCAGCACCAAGGCGGCCTTCGCGAAGACATTGTTCTATCTTCTGGAGTGCCGCCGAAATCCGTTCCTTGTCGGCCGGCTGCCAGTTGCGCGCTGCAAGTTCGGCTGCTTCGGCCTCAAGTCCGGCGCGAAATTCGAAGAAGCGCTGAACATCGGCAAGCGATCCGACGGGCACCATCTTCAGGACCGAAGAATCCGGCCGTTGCCTGACATAGGAACCGGATCCCTTGCGCGAAACGATCAAACCGTCCGTACGCAGCCGCTCCAGAGCGTCGCGCACGACAGGTCGCGACGCGCCGAACATCTCTGCGAGCTTGGCTTCCGCCGGCAACCGCTCGTTCACGGGAAATGTTCCATCCGCAATCATGGCGACGATCCTCTCATAGATGATGTCGCCGAAGCGCGTGGCGCTCGCACCGGAATCGTTGGCGACAGAAAGTCTCATCATCATCCTTCGTGAAAGCCGACCAGAGGGGCAGCAATAGCGCATTTCCTGCGCGACAGGGCTACTAAATCTGTAAAAATCTGTCAACTCTTGTAATTATCTGAGAACGTAATATGGTCTTGCCGCTGCGCCAGACAGGTGCATCGCGGCGGGTCGGGAGCCTGCCGTATCGGCTTGAGGCAAAGTCCGGCCGAGGTCAAAAAGTGGGAGGGATTCAATGCGCGATGAAATATTGTCCCGTGGCGTCAGCAGGCGTGCCGTTCTGGGAGGAATGGCGGGAATGGCGGCCCTGTCTCTGGCCGGCCGAGTAAGCGCCGCCGATGCGGGTGGCGAAGCGCCTGCCCTGGCTGCGCTCGTCAAGGACGGCAAGCTGCCGCCGCTGGCCGACCGCCTGCCGAAAAAGCCGATGGTCGTCACCCCTTACGAGAAGGTCGGGACCTATGGCGGCACGTTGCGGCGCGGCCTGCGCGGCTCGTCCGATCACAACGGCATTCTGCGCATGGTGGGCAATCAGAGCCTGGTGCGCTGGAACCTCGAGTTCACCCAGGTCCTGCCGAACCTCGCCGAGCGCTGGGACGTCAATGCCGACGCCTCGCAATTTACCTTTTACCTTATTCAAGGCGCCCGCTGGTCCGACGGCCATCCGTTCACCGCCGATGATGTGGTTTTCGCCATCGAGGACTGCGTCAAAAATACCGATCTCTATAGCGCGGTGCCGGCGCAGCTCTCGGTTGCCGGCAAGGCCGTCGATGTCTCCAAAATCGACGACTACACCGTAAAATTCACCTTTGCCGCACCGAACGCGCTCTATCTGGAAAATCTCGCGACGCCGCTCGGCCAGCATCCGACGCTGTTTCCGAAGCACTATTGCAGCCAGTTCCTGCCGAAATACAATCCGAACGCTGCCGACGACGCCAAGAAGGCCGGGGCCAGCAGCTGGCCCGAATTTTTCCGCGCCCGGTGCGGCGACATCGAAATTCCCTCGCGCTGGGGCAATCCGGCCAAGCCGACGCTCGATCCCTGGATCGTCAAGGAGCCCTATAGCGGCGGCGCGACACGGGTGATCATGACCCGCAACCCATATTTCTGGCAGGTCGATACATCGGGCAACCAGCTCCCCTATGTCGACGAGATCAATTTCGGCATCTCGCAAGATGTGGAATCCCTGATGCTCAACGTCATTTCCGGCAAGATCGATATTCAGGAACGCCATATCAGCGTGCTCGCCAACAAGCCGACGCTCTCGCAAAACATGAAGAAGGGCGACTATCGCCTTCTGACCCTTATCCCTTCGACCTCCCAGCAGTGCCAGATCTACTTCAACATCACCCATAAAGACCCGGCCATGCGCAAGATGTTTGCCGACAAATCGATAAGGCAGGCGCTCTCGCTCGGGATCAACCGGCAGGAAATCATCGACATCGTCTACTTCGGCCAAAGCCAGCCCTACCAGGCCGGACCGCGACCCGAGCATCCCTGGTACAACGAGAAATATGCGCGGCAATTTACCGAATACGACCCGGACAAAGCGGGCGCCATGCTCGATCAGGCCGGTTACGGCAAGAAGGATGCGAACGGCTTCCGTCTGCGGCCGGACGGCCAGAAGATGTTCTTTGCCGTCGATGTCATTCCAACCCTTTATCCCGATCTGGTCGATGCCCTGGAACTGGTGAAGGCGCATTGGGCGCAGATCGGCGTCGACATGAAGGTCAACACCATCGAGCGGGCGCTCTACTATACCCGTGGTGACGACAATGCCCATGATGCGCAGGTCTGGCCGGGACCCGGCGGCCTCGACCCGATGCTCGATCCGCGCGATTTCTTCGCCTTCCATCCGCAGGGCTCGCGCTACGCAATCCCATGGTCGGTCTGGTACACCTCGAACGGCAAAAAGGGCGAGGAGCCGCCGGAAAGCCAAAAGAAGCGCATGAAGCTTTTCGACGAAGCGCGCTCGACGGCCGATCTCGACAAGCGCGGTGCCGTCATGAAGCAGATATTCGACATCGCCGCCGAAGAGTTTGAAACCGTTGGACTTTGCCTTGCCGTCGGCGGCTTCGGCATCATCCGCAACAATCTGCACAATGTTCCGGAAAAGCAGCCGGACAGCTGGTCCTGGCCCAATCCGGGGCCGGCCATGCCGCAGCAATTCTTCTTCTCGAGCTGATCACGCCGATCCGGCGCCGTCCGTAAAGGGCGGCGCTTTCCTTCATGCGGAGCTGCCGCCGGCAGCGCTCACTGCGAGAAATAGCCATGCTGGTTTTTATCGGTAAACGCCTTTTGTGGATGATCCCGTCCCTATTTGCCATCAGCTTCCTTGCCTTCGTGCTGATCCAGCTTCCTCCCGGCGATTATGTGACGACCTATATCGCTACGCTTGCCTCGTCCAATGAAGTAATCGACCAGAATATGGCCGCGGAATTGCGCCAGCGCTTCGGCCTCGATCAGCCGATGCTCATCCAATATCTTAAATGGATATGGAACATCGTTTCGCGCGGCGACTTCGGTATCTCGTTCGAATGGCAACAGCCTGTCTCGGACCTGATCTGGGAACGCATGGCGCTGACGCTCGTCCTGGCGCTGGCGACGCTGATTGCGACCTGGGCAATCGCGCTGCCGATCGGGGTCTATTCGGCCGTAAAGAAGTATTCGATCGGCGACTATCTGTTTACGGCCTTCACCTTTCTCGGGCTTGCCATCCCCTCCTTCCTGCTGGCACTGGTGTTGATGTATGTCGCAGCCGTCGAGTTCGGCCAGGACGTCGGCGGCCTCTTTTCCACCGAGTTCGAGACGGCACCCTGGAGCATCGCCAAGATGCTGAACCTCCTGTCGCATCTCTGGCTCCCTGTCGTCATTCTCGCAGTCTCCTCGACGGCAAGCCTTATCCGCGTCATGCGCGCCAACATGCTGGACGAGCTGCCGAAACCCTATGTGACGACCGCTCGCGCGAAAGGCCTGTCGGAATTCCGGCTGCTGGTCAAATATCCGCTGCGCATCGCGCTCAATCCCTTCATCTCGACGATCGCCTGGCTGCTGCCCAATCTCATTTCCGGGTCTGTCGTCGTGGCGATCGTTCTCAATCTGCCGACGGCGGCACCGTTGCTGTTGCAGGCGCTGATGGCGCAGGACATGTATCTTGCCGGTGCCTTCGTGCTTCTGATCTGTGCACTGACGCTGATCGGGTCACTCATCAGTGACATTCTGCTTGCCCTCGTCGATCCCCGCATCCGGCTGGAATAGGAGCAGCCCATGGCCGATATCGCCGTCACAAACCTGCGTCCCGACCGCAACGCGGTCGCCTCGCAATGGCAGCTGATCTGGTGGGCCTTCCGCCGCCACAAGCTCGCCATGGTCGCTCTCGTCGTCACCGTGCTGATGTATATCGTTGCGGTCGTACCCGGGTTCTTCGCGATCAACGATCCCAATCAGCAAAATGCACGCGCGACCTTCCACCCGCCGCAAAGGGTCCATTTCATCGACACCGAGAACGGCTTCTCCGTCGGACTGCATTATTACCCGCTGAAGCTGACCCGCGATCCTGAAACGCTTGCCGCGATCTTCAAGGAAGACACCACGAAGCGTGTCTCCATCAGCCTGTTCGGACGCGGCTACGAATATTCCGTCCTTGGTCTCTTCACGAGCAACATCCATCTGCTGGCGTCCTCGGACAAGTCGACGCCCCTGCTTCTGTTCGGAGCGGACCGGCTCGGGCGCGACGTCTTCAGCCGTACCGTCCAGGGCGCCCAGATCTCACTGTCGATCGGTCTTGTCGGCGTGTTCTTCTCGCTCTTGCTCGGCATCGTTCTTGGAGGTATTTCAGGCTATTACGGCGGAAAGCTCGACTTTTTCATCCAACGCTTGATCGACTTCGTGCTCTCCCTGCCGACGATACCTATCTGGCTCGCCATGGCGGCGGCTCTGCCGCAGGGTTGGCCGGCAGCGCTGCAATACATGATGATCACCATCATCCTGTCTCTGACCGGCTGGGCACAGCTTGCCCGTGTCGTACGCGGCCGTTTCCTGTCGCTGAGAACGGAAGAGTTCGTCGCCGCAGCAAGGCTCGATGGCGCCAGTGAGGGACGTATCATCTTCCGCCATATGCTGCCGAGTTTTGCGAGCCACATCATCGCCTCCATCACGCTTGCCGTGCCGGCGATGATCCTGGCTGAAACCTCCCTCTCATTCCTGGGGCTTGGCCTGCAGCCGCCGACCATCTCCTGGGGCGTGCTGCTGCGCGAGGCGCAGAACATACGCTCGATCGCAACGGCGCCATGGCTCTTCCTGCCGGGTATCGCCGTCGTCATAGCCGTCATGGCGCTCAACCTTCTCGGCGATGGCCTGCGGGACGCTGCCGATCCCTACAACAAATGAGGCGGGCATGACCGATATCGTTTCCATGAATACCGCCCGTCCGCTGCTTCAGGTTAAGAACCTCTCTGTCGATTTCCCTTTGCGCACGGGTATTTTTCGCGCGGTCGACAATCTCTCCTTTGCCATTGAGCCGGGAAAGACGCTTTGCGTCGTCGGAGAGAGCGGATCGGGCAAATCCGTTACCGCACGCTCGATCCTGCAGATCGTCGATGCGCCCGGCCGCATCACCGGCGGCTCGATCACTTTGAATGGCGCCGGCGGCAGTTCGGTCGATCTCGTCAAGCTCAATCCGCGCGGGCGCCAGATCAGGTCGATCCGCGGGCGCGACATCGCCATGATCTTTCAAGAACCGATGGCATCGCTCTCACCCGTCCACACGGTCGGCGACCAGATCATGGAAGCGCTGCGCCTTCATACGAAAATGAGCAAGGCCGAAGCGCGCGCCGAGGCGATTTCGCTTCTGAAACAGGTGGAAATCCCCTCGCCTGAAAAAGCGATCGACCGCTACGCTTTTCAATATTCGGGCGGCATGCGCCAGCGCGCGATGATCGCCATGGCGCTCGCGTGCAAGCCGCAACTGCTGATCGCCGACGAGCCGACGACGGCGCTCGACGTGACGACACAGGCCGAAATCCTCGACCTCATCGCCAGGCTGCAGAAGACTAACGGCATGGCGGTGCTGTTCATCACCCATGACATGGGCGTGGTCGCACAGATCGCCGACGACGTGCTCGTGATGCATAACGGCGTCGTCAAGGAGTATGGCCCGGTGGAGCAGATCTTTCATGCGCCGAAGGATGATTATACGCGCATGCTGATCGGCTCGGTTCTGAAGCTCGAAAGCAAAGCCGAAATCCGCCTTGCGCGGCCGCCGCTCGACAGAACCGCAGCACCGATCCTCGAATTGCGGAATGTGTCGATGGCCTTTGGCGAAGTTCACGCGCTCAACGATGTCTCGATCTCGCTTCTGCCGCGCGAAACGCTCGGCATTGTCGGCGAGAGCGGGTCCGGCAAAACGACGATGGGCCGTTCGATCATGCGCCTCATCGATCCGACTGCGGGGGAGATCCTCTATCGCCGCGCCGATGGCGACGTCACCGATCTGGCAACCGCCAAGGGAACGGCTCTGGCGGCAGCACGCCGCGAGTTGCGCATGGTGTTTCAGGACCCGTTCGGCTCGCTCAATCCGCGCATGACCGTCTCGCAGATCATCGGCGAGCCATTGCTCGTCAACGGCATTGCCAAGGGCCGCGCACTCGACGAGCGCGTTTGCCATCTGATGGAGCAGGTCGGCCTCGATCCAAGGGCGCGCGAGCGCTATCCTCATGCCTTCTCCGGCGGCCAGCGCCAGCGCATCGGCATTGCCCGCGCCATCACGCTTAACCCGCGCGTCATCGTCGCTGACGAGGCAACCTCGGCGCTCGACGTCTCCGTGCGCTCTCAGGTGCTCGATCTTTTGATGCGCCTGCAGGACCAGCTTGGCCTCGCCTATATCTTCATCAGCCACGATATCGGCGTCATCCGCTACATGTGCGACCGCGTCGGCGTCATGTACAAGGGGCGCCTGGTCGAAGTCGGCGATGCCGACAAGGTCTGCAACGCGCCCGAGCATGCCTATACGCAGGCGCTGATTTCGGCGATCCCGCGCCCCGACCCTCGCGATCGGGATCGCTCGCGACGCTTCCGCTATGTCGAGCCCGAAACCGTAAAGAACGGAAGCGCTGCATGATGGCCTTATTCGACAAGGCTGGAACTCTTATTTGCCGCGCATCGGATTTCGCCGCAGCACGGCAAGGTTTTTTCCACCTGCGGCACCTCCCACGCCGCATTTATGACCACCGATAGAAGGAAAGTAAGATGAAGATCGACCGCATGCGGGTATTCATGACCCGCGACAAGGATCGCCCGCGCGTCATCGTGGCGCTGGACACGGATGACGGACTGACCGGCTGGGGCGAATGCTACAATCACGGCCCCGATTTGGCGCTGCCTCCGATCCTCGACTATCTCTATGGCTTCATCGCCGGCCAGGACCCGAGCCGCGTGGACTACCTCGTCAACCTGCTGATCCAGCAGAGCCGCTTCCCGCCAGGCGCGCTTGGCCTTTCGGCGATCTCCGCGCTCGACCATTGCCTTTGGGACCTCTCGGCAAAGGCACTCAATGTTCCGGTCTACAAGCTGCTCGGCGGCGCGGTGCGCGATCGCATCAAGGTCTATGCCGGTGTCTACACGGCGCCGGATGCACCGGCCGCACGCGACGAACTCGACAGGCTGAACGCCGAATGGGGCTTTACCGCCTTCAAGCTCAGCCCGTGGCGCATCGACATGCATGCCCATCGCTGGGGCAATGTCGTCAAGGCATCGGCCGACTATTTCCGTTCGCTGCGCGAGACCGTACGCGACGATTATGAGATCGCCTTCGACGCTCATGCCAAGATATTCGAGCCGATCGCTGCCCGCCAGCTCGGCAATGCGCTGGCACCCTATGACCCGCTCTTCTATGAAGAGCCGCTGCGCCCGGAAAATATCGAGATGTGGGGCGAGCTGAAACAGGGCCTCAATTGCGTCCTGGCGACGGGCGAATCTCTCTATAACCGCAACGAGTTCCTGCGCCTGCTGCAGGTCAAGGGTGCCGACCTCATCCAGCCGGATATCTGCGTCGTTGGCGGCATCAGCGAGATGCGGCGCATCGCGACGATCGCCGAGGCGCATTTCGTCGGCGTTGCCCCGCACAACCCGATGGGGCCGCTGGCAACCGCCGTCAACGTGCACTTCTCCGCCGCCGCGCAGAATTTCAAGATCCTCGAATACCGGCTGCCGAAGGGCCAAGCCTATGTCTATGGCGGCAACGAGGTCGAACAGCGGCAGGGCGAAACCCGCTACGTCGTCGATCCCTATCTGCCAAAGGACGGCTATCTCGAACTCAGGCCCGACCGGCCAGGCTGGGGCGTCGACATGGATGAGAAAGCCATGGAGGAGGAGGGCTATATCCATTGGCAGCGGCGCGTGCCAAAGCGCCCGGATGGGTCCTACGCCTTTGCGTGAGCCCGCATCAGCAGCCACTTGAAAAAAGGGGGCGGCCATTAAGCCGCCCCTCTCATTTGAAGGACATTTTTGCTCGTACGAGCACAATCATTTCACGCGTGCTGCGCCTGAATTGCCGAGATCTTCCGGACGCGGCGTGCGCGGCACCATGCGCCCGATCACAAGAACCAACAGCACCGCGATCACAAGGCAGGCGGCCAGGAAGAACATCGGTGCGATCGTGCTGCCCGTCGCATCCTTGATCCAGGGCACGACGTTCTGGGCGATGAAGCCGCCGAGATTGCCGACCGAATTGATGGCAGCAAGACCCGCGGCAGCCCCTGCCCCCTGTAGGAAGCGCGACGGCAAGCTCCAGAATACCGGCTGGCCTGCGAAGATGCCGGCAGCCGCGATGGAGAGGAAAACGAACTGCAGCGTATGGTCGGGAATAACGGCCGATAAAACCAGACTGATGGCGCCCACCAGCGCGGGAACGACGATATAGGGGGTCTTAGACTCGGCTCTGTCCGCAGCCGCGGGCACGACATAAAGAACGATTGCGACCAGAAGCCATGGAATGATGTTCAAGAAGCCGTTCGTCGTGTTGCTGACACCGAAATTCTTGACGATGGTCGGCAGCCAGTAGCTGAGGCCATAGGCGGCAAGCGGGAAGCCGATATAGCAAAGCGCCATTAGCAGCACGCGCGGATTGACGAGCGCCTTGAAGCCGTCGGCGGCGTTCTGCTCCATGCCCGAATTTTCCACCGCGAGCCGGTCCTTCAGCCATTTCTTTTCCGTATCGTCAAGGAACGTCGCCTTGGACGGCAGGTCCGGCAGATAAAGCAGGGTAACGAAGCCGGCAAGGATGGCGGGAATGCCCGTCACCAGGAAGACCCACTGCCAACCGGCGACACCGTAAAGTCCGTTCAAATCCAGCAGCATGCCGCCGAGCGGCGCGCCGATCGCGTTGGCAAAGGCGCTGAAGATCATGAAAAGCCCGACCATCCTGCCGCGATAGATCGAAGGATACCAAAGGGTCAGCAGATAGAGCACACCGGGAAAGAAACCCGCTTCACAGGCACCGAGCAGGAAGCGCAGGATATAAAACATGGTCGCATTCTGCGTATAAGCCAATGCGACCGTGACCGCTCCCCAGGATATCAGGATGCGTGCGAACCATCTGCTGGCGCCGAACCGGTCGAGAAGTAGGTTGCTCGGCACCTCGAAGATGAAATAGCCGATGAAGAACAGCGAGGCGCCGAGACCATAGGCATATTCGCTCATGCCGAGCGCATCGACCATCTGTAGCTTCGCGTAGCTGACGTTCTGGCGGTCGATATAGGCGATCAGATAAAGGATTCCCAGGAAAGGCATAAGCCTCCAGGTGATCTTGGATATGAGCTGCTTTTCATCAATCACGCCTCTTCCTCCCTGAAAGATGATTATGATTGATATAGATAGCGCCGCTCAACGTTTATCAATGCGTTGATTGATAAAGCACATGCTGCCCCACAGAATTAAAAGATGGCAGCACCCGGAACGGCCTTCTCGTCAAGCGAGCGGCAATCTTGCCGCCTTCGCCTCAAGCGACGCGTTCGAACTGCGTGCGGATGTGCTCGATATAGTGCTGGCCGGGCGAGGACGCCTTTACCATGGCCATCGCCGCTTTTTGCGGAACGCCGGTAAACTGACGCTCCTCGCCGTTTCTGAAGCGGATAAAAAGCCGCCCGTCATCCGGTCGAAAGTAGACGGATTTGATGATTTTTGACGAAACTTGGAGCTCTTGCATGGGTCACCTTACCTTCGGCCGCTTTGTCGCACGAAAACCGAAATATTGCGTGAAATGACCTAGTTAATGAAAGGTCGAGTTGTATCGGCAAATTTTATCGATTGCCGTCCAATGTCTTATCGGTCCCTCGGCAGGGCGCTTTCCGCATTCGATCGCGCAGCCCTTGCTGTCGATGCCGGCTGCGATGCGAACCGTTATCGTGCTGCTATTGCGCATCTGATCGAGCATATAGCAAGTTAGACCTTTATATTCAGGCAGAAACCGAGGAGCCTTTCATGTTCGATCTGATCGTTCGTAGTGCCAATCTGCCCGATGGCCGCAAGGGCATCGACATCGCGGTCAAGGATGGCAAGATCGCAGCAATCGAAGCCTTGATCACAACGGAGGCGAAGGAAGAGATCGACGCGACCAACCGGCTGGTGAGCCCGCCCTTCGTCGATCCGCATTTCCATATGGACGCGACGCTGTCGCTCGGCTTGCCGCGTATGAACATTTCCGGCACGCTACTGGAGGGCATCGCGCTTTGGGGAGAGCTGCGCCCGATCGTGACGAAGGAAGAGCTTGTCGAACGCGCGCTGCGCTATTGCGACCTTGCCGTCACGCAAGGGCTGCTGTTCATCCGCAGCCATGTCGACACATCCGACCCCAGGCTGGTAACGGCCGAAGCGCTTCTGGAGGTGAAGGAGCGGGTCAAGCCCTATATCGACCTGCAGCTCGTCGCCTTCCCTCAGGATGGTTACTACCGCACCAAGGATGGCGTCGCCTCGCTTGAGCGGGCACTCGATATGGGCGTCGATATCGTCGGCGGCATTCCCCACTTCGAACGTACGATGGATGAGGGCAGAGCCTCGGTCGAGGCGCTGTGCAGGATCGCCGCCGATCGCGGCCTTCCCGTCGACATGCATTGCGACGAAACCGACGATCCGATGTCACGCCACATCGAGACGCTGGCGGCAGAAACGGTCCGCTTCGGACTGCAGGGCCGCGTCGCCGGCTCGCACCTGACATCGATGCATTCGATGGACAACTATTACGTCTCCAAGCTCATCCCTCTGATGGCCGAAGCGAGGATCAACGTCATTCCCAATCCCCTGATCAACATCATGCTGCAGGGTCGGCACGACACCTACCCCAAACGGCGCGGCATGACGCGCGTGCGCGAACTGATGGAGGCCGGACTCAACGTCTCCTTCGGCCATGATTGCGTGATGGACCCATGGTATTCGATGGGCTCGGGCGACATGCTCGAGGTCGGCCATATGGCCATCCACGTCGCACAGATGGCCGGCATCGAAGACAAGAAGAAGATCTTCGATGCGCTCACCGTCAACTCCGCCAAGACGATGGGCCTTCAAGGATACGGGCTGGAAAAGGGCTGCAATGCCGATCTCGTCGTCCTGCAAGCTGTCGATACGCAGGAAGCGCTGCGCCTGAAGCCCAATCGTCTCGCCGTCGTCAAGCGCGGCAAGGTCATCGCCCGCTCGGCACCCCGCATCGGCGAGCTTTTCCTCGATGGCAGGCCGGCACGGATCGATGGCGGGGTCGATTACATGCCTGTTCGGAAGTAGCTCTGCCACTTGGCAGGATAGACGGGGAGACACTATCGAGGAGGGGCGGCCTCCGATATTTTGATCAATGCCAGATTAAGCGATCTCGAATGGTTCACTGCCTAAATAAATGACGGAACCTGTCGCCACCTCTTCCCGACGGCGCGTCATTCATGCAGCAATATCATTTCGATATATTGTTATCTTGCAAATTTGATGTATTCGGATCGTCTATCCAAAGAACCTCTATGGCTCCAAACCAATATGCATAACGCAGCGCCCGCAAAAACCATGACGAGGCCCAACAACCATCTTTATATGTTTTTGGATGCACTCAGAGGGGTCGCGGCGGTTTTGGTGGCCCAGCGGCATATTTCAGAGACTTTTGGCGGACAACCTTTCCAGTCGAGCTATCTGGCCGTCGATTTTTTCTTCGCATTGAGCGGTTTTGTCATAGCGCACGCCTATAACGGCAGGCTTGCAAATGGAATGTCGGAAAGGTCGTTCCTCTGGCGACGCCTCGTAAGACTTTACCCCATGTTTATCATGGGTCTCGTCTTGAGGACCGGCTATGATTTAGGAAGGCTTCAAGCCGTTGATGGCGCGACGCTCTTATCATGGGGCGTAACCTTTTTATTCAACGCTCTTTTTCTGCCGATATCGCTGCTGGATCAACCCTTCATACTAGGCCCCGCCTGGTCGCTCTTTTGTGAAGTTCTCGCAAATATCCTCTATGGGCGCCTTGCTTCGACCGGAATCACCTGGAGAAAAACCCTACCTCCCTTGTTGATTGGCGCGCTCCTCATGCTGCTGTTCCTTTGGAAATTTGGAAACCTGGACATAGGCTGGTTTTTCGCCAGCCTCGCAGGCGGCCCCGCGCGGGTACTGTATTCGTTTTTCGCGGGCGTCCTGATTTACAGCCAGAGAAGCAGAATCCCGTCCGGAGGCATGGGAATCGGCCTGCTTTGCTGCGCGGCTTTAGTCGCAGCGCTTTGCCTCGACGTCTCGCCGGGCGCACGTGTGTATTATGACGCGATCGTAGCTCTTGCCATCCTGCCACTGATCGTGGCTGCCGGGGCTGGCGTCATACTTCCGCGGATATTCTCCAATATGTGCAGGTTTCTGGGCGCGTCTTCATATCCAATGTATGTGCTCCATCTGCCGATGGCAGCGATATTCTTTTGGTTGTTCTCCTCGTTCTTCGGCACCGCCACGCAGAGTGAAATCTCCGTTGCAGTCTGGCTTTTCATTACCGCGCTCGCGATATTGAGCTGGGCTTTGGAGGTATATGTTGACGAGCCCCTGCGTAAAAAAATCCTTGGCAGGCAAATAGTCGCAACGACGCTGTTTGAAACGTCAGGCAATAACCCGCCTCCGAGAATATAGTATCGGCGCCGGACCCATCCGGGCGGCAAATGCGGTGCGTGCAACAGCGACAACGCCTGCATCGTACAGCACCCGACAGCGCGAAATTCCGTGAAAAGCAAACCTAGCGTCATCAGACTGAACCGATCTTTACTTTACATCTAACATGTCAGCATGATACACACTGACCTCACAAGATTGGGAGAGGATCGGATGAGTGAGAATTTTGGCCTGTCGGCCGCGCTGGCAACACCCTTCGATGCGGATGGCGAGATTGCGATCCCGGGCGTGATCGGGCAGGCGAAGCATTGCCTTGCCAATGGCTGCAGAAGCGTCACACTTTTCGGTACCACGGGCGAAGGCGCTTCCATCGGCATGCAGGAACGCAAGCAGGTTCTGGCCGCGATGATAGCCGCCGGCATTGCGCCTGAGCAGATCGTCATGGGCGTACTCGTCGATGCGGCCGAGGACGCCGCTGCCCAGGCTGGACAGGCTCTGGCGCAGGGTGTCCGCAACATTCTCCTCGCGCCGCCATCCTATTTCAAGAACGTCAGCGACGATGGCCTCTTCAAATGGTTCGCGGCCGTTTTCACCATGCTGGGCACGCATGCCCGTGACGTGATCGTCTATAACATCCCCTCGGTGACGATGGTGCCGCTTTCCATCTCCCTCGTCGGCCGCCTGCGCGCCGCATTTCCGGATGTCGTCGTCGGCGTTAAGGATTCCTCCGGCGATTGGCCCTATACCGAGGAGTTGCTGAAGACGCATGGTGATCTCATCATTCTGATCGGTGACGAGCGGCATCTGGCGCATGCGGTGCGTCTCGGCGGCCAGGGTGCGATTTCCGGTCTGGCAAATCTCCTCCCCCGCGAAGTCCAGGCCTTGGCGGAAAAGGGCGTTGATGATGCCAAGGTCGAGCGCTTCGTCGACCAACTGGTCCAATATCCGGTCATCCCGTCCATAAAGGCCATTCTCGCCCACTTGACGGAAGACGATAGCTGGCTTGCAGTGCGCCCACCACTCGTGCCATTGAACAGCCAAGATTCCGACACGCTCTTTGCCGCCTTCGGCGCCTTGTTTCGCGCCAGGGCGGCCTAACCGAACGGCCGGGAGCTGCTGATGGACGGACCAGGCGAACAGCCGACGCTGAGAGAGAAGGCCTATGAGAGCTTCACGCGCCATCTTCTGGCGCGCGACGTTCGGCCGGGGCAGTTCATCTCGCAGCGGCGGCTGGTCGAACTGACGGGACTGACGCTGGGCGCAATCCGCGAATTGATCCCTCGTCTGGAGGCCGAAGGGTTGATCAAGACGGTTCCGCAGCGCGGATTGCAGATTGCCCATATCGATCTCGATCTGATCCGCGAAGCCTTCCAGCTTCGTCTTTTCCTGGAGAAGGAAGCCGTCGCTCTGTTTACCCATACGGCATCGGACGAGACGATTGCCAGGCTTCTCAAGGATCATCGCGACATTGCCGATGCCATCCGGGCCGGCGACAGCTCGCAGGAACTCGAACTTCATGCGCAATCGGTGGATTGGGGTATGCATGATGCCTTCATCGATGCGCTCGGCAACACGATCATCTCGAACGCCTATCGGGTCAATTCGATCAAGATGCGGCTGATCAGTCAGGACAGGTTCCGCATCAACGGCCATGTTGGTCCGGTCATGGAAGAGCATCTGAAAGTGCTAGAAGCCATCGAGCGGCGATCCACCGAGGAGGCTGTCGCCGCGCTCGTATCCCATATCGGCGGGGCGCGGGATCGCGCGCTAAAGATGTAAGCAGCTTTAGACAACAGGCCGCGAATGAGGAGATTTTCGGCCAAAGGAGGAGGAACGGAATGTCATCGTCATTTTTCAATCCGACACGTCGCGGCTTCATGGCCGGCACGGCTGCACTTGGCGCGGCGAGCCTTCTGGGCGTGCGCACCGCTTCGGCTGCAGTAGACTGGAAGCGCTTTTCCGGCACGACGCTCGAAGTCAACCTGATCAAGAGTCCGCGCAGCGAAACGATCCTTAAATATCTGAACGAATTCGAAGCACTGACCGGCATTAAGGTCAACGCGGAAGCAACGCCCGAGCAGCAGCAGCGCCAGAAGACCACGATCGAACTTTCCTCCGGCAAGCCGAGCTTCGACGTCGTGCATCTGAGCTACCATGTCCAGAAGCGCCAGTTCGAAAAGGGCGGATGGCTCGCCGATATCAGCGGCTTCATGAAGGACCCGTCGCTCACCGATCCCTCGTTGACGGAAAGCGATTTCGCCGAGGCTGGCCTGAAATTCGCCAAGGACTCCTCGGGCGCCATGCGCTCCCTGCCCTTCTCGGTCGATTACTGGATCGTCTACTGGAACAAGGCCTTGTTCGAGAAGAAGGGCCTCGCCTATCCGCAAACCTTCGAGGACATGGCCAAGGCCGCCGAGGCGCTGACCGACAAATCGACCAACACTTATGGCTTCGTCGCCCGCGGCCTGAAGAATGCCAACACGCCGGTCTGGACGGCCTTCATGCTCGGCTATGGCGCGACGCCGCTTTCGGCCGGCGGCAAGCTGCAGACGGAGTCTCAAGGAGCCGTGGATGCCGCCAAGCTCTATCAGCGACTGATGACGAAATCGGCACCTCCAGGCGTTTCCGGCTTCAATTGGGCAGAAGCGCAATCGGCCTTCCTGCAGGGCAAGATCGGCATGTGGCTCGATGGCATCGGCTTCGCGCCGCCGATCGAAAATCCGGAAAAGTCCCGCGTCGTCGGTCAGGTCGGCTATGGCATCATGCCGAAGGGGCCGAATGCGCAGGCTGCGGCAACCTTCGGCGACGGTATCGGCATCACCGCCGCCAGCCAGAAGAAGGAGGCGGCCTACCTCTTCTGCCAATGGGCGATCTCGCACGAGATGGGCGCGCGTCTGCTGCAGGCAGGCGCCGGCGTTCCGTTCCGTCAGTCCATCCTCGAGGATCAGAAGGTCCGCGAGGGCGTGAAAATGCCGGGTGCATGGCTGGATGCCGTCGCCGGCTCCGCCAAGGTCTCTCAGCTTGCGCTGCCCGTCATCATCCCCGTCACGGAATTCCGTGACATCTACGGCGTCGCGCTGACGAACATGATCGGCGGTGCCGATCCGGTGGCCGAGCTGAAAACGGCAACGGCCCAGTTCGAGCCCGTTCTGGCGCGAAGCGAGGGATGATGGCTTCCACAAGCATCGAAGACACTGCCTCAAAAGTGGCTGAAGGGAGGAGCAAGCCGAGACGGCTTGCTCCCAACTACTGGCCCTTCGTCATTCCGGCACTGATCGTCATTGCCGCCGTGATCGTCTTCCCCTGGCTCTTCACCCTCTGGATGAGCGTGAACAAATGGACGCTCGGCCAATCGCAGAGCTTCGTCGGCTGGGACAATTACGTCCGGCTGGCGACCGACATGCGCTTCTGGGAATCCCTGTGGCACACGGTTCTCTATACCGTGCTCTCCGTGATCGGTCCGTTGATCCTCGGAACGCTGGCCGCACTGATCTTCGATGCGAACTTTCCGCTGCGCGGGTTTCTGCGCGGCATCTTCGTGATGCCGATGATGGCAACGCCCGTCGCTGTTGCGCTTGTCTGGACGATGATGTTCCATCCCCAGCTCGGTGTGCTCAATTACCTATTGTCGCTGGTCGGCATCGGACCGCAAGAATGGATCTACAATCAGGCGAGCGTCATTCCTTCGCTCGTTCTCGTCGAGGTCTGGCAATGGACGCCGCTGGTCATGCTGATCGTGCTCGGCGGTCTCGCCTCCGTGCCGCGCGAACCCTATGAAAGTGCCGAAATCGACGGCGCCAATGCCTGGCAGAAGTTCCGCTATCTGACGCTGCCGATGATCTCGCCCTTCCTGATGATCGCCGTCATTATTCGCGGCATCGACGCGATCAAGAGCTTCGACATCATCTACGCGATGACGCAGGGCGGCCCGGGAACGGCGTCCGAGACGATCAATATCTACCTCTACAACACGGCCTTTTCCTATTACGACATCGGCTATGGCTCGGCCATGGCAGTGGTTTTCTTCATTCTCATCGTCGCACTTTCCTTCATCCTGCTGATGATGCGGCAGCGGACGAAATGGGCGGAGGCAGAGGGACATTGAGATGAAGCGCTCGACACTCAACCGCATCGGCCTGTTCTTCGTGGCGCTGGTGATCGTTTCGCCTGTCCTCCTGTTCTTCCTCTGGATGATCTCGCTGTCGCTGAAATACGAGATCGATAACGGCGCCTATCCGCCTATCCTCATTCCGGATCGCTTCGCCTGGGCGAACTACGTCAATGTCTTCCGGGAAAACAACTTCTTCCTCTATTTCTGGAACTCCATGCTGGTGACGGGGGCAGCGACCCTGCTTGCGCTCGTCATCGGCGTGCCGGCGGGCTACGGCATTGCGCGGTTGAAGGCGGAGAAGTCGGCAATCGTCATCATGATCGCGCGCATGACGCCCGGCCTCTCCTTTCTCATCCCACTGTTTCTCTTGTTCCAGTGGCTCAATCTGCTCGGAACGCTCTGGCCGCAGATCATCATCCATCTCGTCGTGACCGTACCGATCGTCGTCTGGATCATGATCGGCTATTTCGAGACGACCCCGATGGAGCTGGAGGAGGCGGCAGCCATCGACGGCGCCACTCCATGGCAGGTCTTTCGTCTGGTCGCCCTGCCGATCGCGCGCCCCGGCATCGTCGTCGCATTCATCCTCTCGGTCATTTTCTCTTGGAACAATTTCGTCTTCGGCATCGTGCTTGCCAGTCGCGAGACCCGCACGCTGCCCGTCGCCGTCTACAACATGCTCTCCTTCGAACAGGTAAGCTGGGGACCGCTGGCTGCCGCTGCCCTGATCGTGACGCTGCCGGTTCTCGTGCTGACCATGTTCGCGCAGCGCCAGATCATTGCAGGACTGACGGCCGGCGCCGTCAAATGACCTGTCCGACACCGGTGGACAAACAAAGCATTGGGCAACATCGCAGTGACCGGATGGATATCGCCATCGATCCGGCGGGTTTGCATTGCGTCTACCAAGCAAGCGGGAAAAGCCTTTGAGCACAGTATCCATTTTCGATCCACCCGCCGGCGCTGCCAAGCACATCCTCTGTGTTGGCGCTGCGGTTCTGGATACGCTCTTTCGCGTGCCCACTCTTCCGCAGGGTCAGGGAAAGGTCCTGCCCTATGACATGCTGCAGATCGCCGAGGGCATGGCTTCGAGCGCGGCCTGCGCCATCGTCAGGCTCGGCGGCAAGGCGAGCCTGTGGGGCGCCGTCGGCGATGACGAAACCGCCGAGCGCATCGTCCGCGATCTTGATGCCGCCGGTATCGATGTCGGCGGCATGTCCCGGGTGCCGGGCGCCCGCTCGGCCGTCTCGACCATTCTGGTGGACGATGACGGCGAAAGACTGATCGTTCCCTTCTACGATCCGAAGCTGCACCATAAGGAGAAGGAATTCGCAGCGAGCGATATTATCGCCTTCGATGCCGTGCTCGTCGATGTCCGTTGGCCGGCCTTGGCGCTTCAGGTTCTAAGAGCGGCCAAAGCCATGGGCAAGCCGGCCATTCTCGACGGCGATGTGGCACCTGACGGCATCATCGAGCGCCTCGCCCCGGAAGCCACGCACATCGTCTTTTCGGAACCGGCCGCGCAATGTCTTTCCGGCGCAGAGCGGCTTCCGGAAATGGTCCTCCGTCTGAAACAGAAATCCGCTCACGCCTTCATCTGTGTGACGGCAGGTTCGGCCGGCAGCTACTGGTTTGACGAACACGACAATAAAGTCGCGCATTGCCCGGCCATTACCATCAAGGCTGTCGATACACTTGCCGCCGGCGATATTTTCCACGGCGCCTTCGCTCTCGCCATCGCGGAAGGAATGGCACCGGAGGACGCGATCCGCTTCTCCTCCATCGCCGCCGCCATCAAGTGCGAGCTATTCGGGGGACGATCGGGGGCGCCGACCCGCGCCGAGGTGATCGGGCGGTCCCGCCTAGCAATTTCCGACTGACGCCGCTGCCGCCATTTTATGAACCGCCTCCGCTGCAGGTGTTGATGGCGAAGCTGCTACCTTTTGTGCAAAAGAACTACGCCAAGTCCTGTTCATGCGGAATTGCAGCGGTGCTGTTACGAGGCCACATCCGCGCTCGATACCGCGACCGAATACGCGATCCAGCAGGCTCTATTGGAGCTTGCGAAAGGACGCACGACGCTGGTCGTCGCACATCGGCTGTCGACGATCCGCAATGCGGACCGCATCATCGTCATGGGCGACAACGCCATTGTCGAGCAGGGGTCGCATGACGAACTGCTTGCCAGCCGCGGTGCCTATGCGCGGCTGCATGATGCACAATTCGGGCTTTATGCCTGACTTGCCTGCGTGAGCGGACAAGAGAGGCGTGGGGGGCGGCGTCCCGGCCCTCGAGCAAGCGGCGATCGATGCGGTCACTGGAAATCGAATACACTGAGGCCCGCCGCCATTTCGTCGAGGCCAAGCGGGCGTGTGACCGGCGGTTCGGCTCTTGCCAGGCAGCCCTGGCGCTCGCATAGACGACAGGCCGGACCGATCGCGATGTGATTGACGCCAAGCGCTGTCCCATAGATCACCTCGTCACGATGGGCGATATCGCAGCCGATCAAAAGTGCCGTGTGTCGCACCCTGTCGCCAAAGTCGGCCCGCGGGCCTTCGATCGTTCGCGAGACCGTTAGAAAGCTTCCGCCGTCCGGCATTTGGGCGGCATCGACCAGTATCTGTCCGGGCTGCGCGAAAGCGGCATGGATATTGAGCTTGGGGCAGCCGCCACCGAAGCGCGCCTGCGGAAAGCCTTGAGCGCCTGTCTTGCGCAGGCGATGGCCGGCATTGTCGATCTCCATCAGGAAAAACGGAATGGCCGATGCGCCCGGGCGCTGCAGGCTGGTCAGCCGCGTGGCGGCCTGCTCGTAGGAAACGCCGAAACGGGCGCCCAGACCATTGATATCATAATGCATTCGCTGCGCAGCCGAGAGATAGGCGCCGTATGGCATCAAAAGAGCATGGGAAGCATAACGCGCCAGCTCGAACCGGGCGATGCGGTTGCCTTCAGGCGTGGAAAGCGCCAGAGCGTTCAGCTCGGCAGCGATCTCCTCGCGCAGGGCCAAAAGAGAGACTTCTGTCGCAATCTCACGGATCTGATCGAAAGGCGACAGACGTTCCGACAGAAAAAGCCGCATCGAATGCCGGTCGTAGCGCCGGCGCAAGCCGGGCATGGAGCGCACCGGCAACAGCCGCACCGCAATTCCATGCTGGCCCTTCAGCCATGCCTTCAACGCACCCACCATGTCGTCGCCGGGCGACAAGCGGTCATGAAAGGCCTCGGCGGCATCTTCGATACGCATGAAGAAATTCGGGCGCGACTGCAGGCGGTCATGAACCTCGTCGAGCGGGAGACGCGGTCCGGCAACCTCGGCAACCCTGCCCTCGCGCGACAGAAGCTCGGCGAGATCGGAAAGCCTTGCCGCCTGCTCGCGATAGGCGCGGTAGAGCCGGATCACGCCGTTTGCCGCGTTCGGCGCGGCGTCGGCAAGTTCGATCAGTTCCTGATCGCCGGGAACCTCGCCCGCAAGCAGCGGGTCGGCAAAGACTTCGCGCAATTGCGCCGCACTGCCGCCCTGCTCGCCCTGCAGTTCGTCGAGGTCGACCTTGTAGACCGCTGACAGCTTCAACAGCAGCTGCACCGTCAGCGGCCGCTGATTGCGCTCTATGAGATTGAGATAGGACGGCGAGATATCGAGCGCCTGCGCCATCGTCGTCTGCGTCAGGCCGAGCCCCATGCGGATGCGCCGAACCTTAGGCCCGGCAAAGATCTTGCGCTCCACCATACGTCATACCTTTTACAAATTCTCAGCCGTCAACTTTTTACATGATTTACAATTTTACTGGGAGCCAATGTCAACGATAACACATCATAACCCTTTTGTTCAATGGGATCTTCGGGTTTCACTGGCTACCGCAGCGGCGATATTGTAAAAATAGTCATGCGATCGAGATCGATCGGAGGATCGAAAGGAAATATCGGGAGAGTGTAATGACAGATTTTTACAAACTGGTCCCAAGTGCGCCTTCCGGGCGCTTCGATGGCGTCGAGCGGCCCTATCAGGCCGAAGATGTGAAGCGGCTGCGCGGATCGATCGTCATTCGCCATTCGCTGGCTGAGATGGGCGCGAACCGGCTCTGGCAGCTCATTCACGAAGAAGATTTTGTCAATGCGCTCGGCGCGCTTTCCGGCAACCAGGCCATGCAGATGGTTCGCGCCGGTCTGAAGGCGATCTATCTCTCGGGGTGGCAGGTTGCCGCCGACGCCAATACGGCCTCGGCGATGTATCCCGACCAGTCCCTTTATCCCGCCAATGCGGGTCCGGAGCTGGCAAAGCGCATCAATCGCACCCTGCAACGCGCCGACCAGATCGAAACCGCCGAAGGCAAAGGCCTTTCCGTCGATAGCTGGTTTGCACCGATCGTTGCCGATGCCGAAGCTGGCTTCGGCGGTCCGCTCAATGCCTTCGAGATCATGAAGGCCTATATCGAAGCAGGCGCCGCCGGCGTCCATTTCGAGGATCAGCTGGCGTCGGAGAAAAAGTGCGGTCACCTTGGCGGCAAGGTTCTTATCCCGACGGCTGCCCATATCCGCAATCTCGACGCGGCCAGGCTTGCCGCCGACGTCATGGGCGTGCCGACGCTTGTCATCGCACGCACCGACGCCGAAGCCGCCAAGCTGCTCACCTCGGATATCGACGAACGTGACCGGCCCTTCGTCGATTACGACGCCGGCCGCACCGTGGAGGGCTTCTATCAGGTCAGGAACGGCATCGAGCCCTGTATTGCCCGCGCCGTCGCCTACGCACCGCATTGCGACCTCATCTGGTGCGAGACGTCGAAGCCGGACCTGGAACAGGCGCGCAGATTTGCCGAGGGCGTGCATCGGGTTTATCCCGGCAAGCTGCTGGCTTACAATTGCTCGCCCTCGTTCAACTGGAAGAAAAACCTGGACGACGCAACGATCGCCAAGTTCCAGCGTGAACTCGGTGCGATGGGCTACAAGTTCCAGTTCATCACGCTTGCCGGCTTCCACCAGCTGAATTTCGGCATGTTCGAGCTTGCCCGCGGCTACAAGTCTCGCCAGATGGCCGCCTACTCCGAACTGCAACAGGCGGAGTTTGCGGCAGAGGCAAATGGCTACACCGCTACCAAGCACCAGCGCGAAGTGGGCACCGGCTATTTCGATGCGGTTTCGCTGGCGATAACCGGCGGCCAGTCATCCACCACGGCCATGCACGGATCGACCGAGCATGCCCAGTTCAAGCCGGCAGCCGAGTGACATCAGGATTACAGGAGGAGAACGACATGGCATCGATAGCACGCGTTCGCGAGAGAGCCGAAGAGCAATCTCTCACCATGAATACCGATCAGCAGGCGGCCATCCGTATGCTGGCCAATGAGCTGCATCGCCTCAATCAGGCCGTGATGAACGCGGTCGAGGCCGGCGTTTCCGTCGAGCTCGTCCGCTCGGCCCGCCACCATGGCGGCAACGGCAACTGGGGCGATCTTTTGATCCCCGTCGTCGTCGCCAATGCTGCGCATACGGCTTGACGAAGGCATTATCCAGTCAATGTGAGAGGCCGCGCCGTCAATCGACGGCCGGCCCGTTCCCATGGTTGAAATCGACGTCGTGGAGATCATGCTTCGATCTTTGCTTAAACCCTTCATCCTTTCAAAGGGTTGCGACCGAAACTTGATTGCTGACATACAAATCGCCCGCGATGACCTTCAGATCGCAGAGTATTGCCGCTCAGCTTGTCTTATTTTTACGGGAAAGACGCTCAATCTAGCCAGTTTTCGACGCGGAGATGCCGGATGCGCTTAAACTCGCTGATGTTGGCCGTTACCAGGACTGCTTCCAGCGCATAGGCATGGGCAGCGATGAACAGGTTGTTTGGACCAATGGGCTTGCCGGCAACTTCCAGCTCAGCCCTGATGGCGCCGTATTCGGCATCGGCAGGAACATCAAGCGCCAGCACCGATATGCTTCCCAGGATGGCCTCGATCTGCGCCTGTAGTTTTGGCGATCCCTTTTTGGCGCAGCCATAGCGCAACTCTGCGGCTGTAATGATGCTGACACAAATAGCATCCGGCCCGACATCGGCAATGCGCCTGGCAACCGCACCCTGTGGGTTTCGCGCAAGTTCGGATACGATATTGGTATCCAGCATATAGAGCTTGCTCAAAGCTCGACTTCCTTCGCTGGCAGCAGAGTATCATCGATATCGGGAAACTGATCCTCCGGTCCGAGTGGCTCCAGGCTCGCCAAAACGTCAAGCAAGCTCTTGCGGCACACCGGCTCGATGATAAGCCGCTCCCCTTCCCGGTAGATCATCGCCCGATCGCCAGGAAGTTCGAAGTCAGCCGGAATACGTACAGCCTGACTCTTGTTGTTGCGAAAGAGCTTGGCTTCTCGTGGCTGCGTAGGTTCGTTATGTCGGAGATGGCGCATGCTGGCCTTCCTTCTTGCATATCCACATGTATATGCAAGGTAATAGACCTGATTTCAAGCCCTCTGAATCCAACGAGACAAGATTGCTTTTCCGCGGACTAACGTCGTTAAGCTCGCCGGAGGAGCGCCTTAGCCCTTGCTCTCATCCTGCCCCTGAAAGCCCTTGCTCAGGACTTCACGTCTGAGAAATCCGCGAATGCCTGCCTAATGAGTTGAGGTGCGGCGCCGGACGCGACAAGGGCTGCCAGCAGGATCCTCGCCTGCCCCGGCCGCAGCGTGGAGGAATGGATCGCACCGGCCTCGGCAAGATCATGTCCGCCGCCGCCGCCGCCATAGCTCGAAACGAGCAGCCCATCCGGAACTCGGCTGGAAACCACGACCGGTACGCCGACATCGGCGCAGCGCCTGACAGCTTCGACCAGGCGGGGATTGGCGTTGCCCGAACCCAGCGCCGCCAGAACGATGCCATCGGCGCCGGCCCTCACGCTCGCATCCACATGCACCGAGTCGCAGCCCGGATAGATTGCCGCGGTATCGACCCGCACCTTATCGAGCGCTGCCGCAAGGCGCGGGCTTGGCGGATTTTCGAGCGGCCGCGATTGCCTGAAAGCATCGGCAATATCCGAAGAGTGCTTATAGAGCCCCCAAGCCGGCAGCAGCCGGCCGCCGAAACAGACGAGCACGCCGCGATCTGCATTGACAGGATCGATGGCAGCGGCAACGGCGGTGGCAAGATTTGCAGGTCCGTCAGCCTTGGGATGATCCGCGGTAAATTGCGCCCCCGTAAACACGACCGGTTTGCTCACATTGCGCTGCAGATGGACAAGGAGCGCGGTCTCTTCCATCGCATCCGTGCCATGCAGGACAACGACGCCGCTGATGGCGGCATCGTCCAGTAATTCACCGATCTTGTCGCTGATGTCCTGCATGTCGGCGAGCGTGAGGCTCGCAGAATCCTTCGCCATCAGTTCGACCGGCTGAAGATCGACGGGCATGTCCGGCAGGAGCGCCAGCAGGCTCTCTCCCGACAATGACGGGACGCTGGCGCCGCTATCGGTGCGCTCGCTTGCAATGGTGCCGCCGGTGGCAATGACTGCCACCAGCGGATTGACCTGCCCTGCCGTCACGACCGGCCCCGTTCGGCCGCCAGCCGATGGATACGGTCGCGCAGCAGATACCAGCCGATAATGAGGGCTGGCACGATCAGGATGAGCGAGGCGATCGTCCAGGTGCCGACCGGATAGTCGAGCGCCATCAGCACCAGCACCGCGAAAAGGAAGACAAGCGTCAGGATACCGGTATAGGGCGCGCCGAACATGCGGAAATCCGGACGTTCCATCTCGCCGCGCTTCGACAGATTCCAGAGCTTCAGCTGGCACAATACGATCACGCCCCATGCCGAGATGATGCCGAGCGCCGAAATATTGAGGGCAATTTCGAAAGCGGCCGACGGCACGACGGCATTCAACGCCACGCCGATGACGGTCACGGCGGCCGTCACCGCAATGCCGACATAGGGCACGCCGGCCTTGTTCATCCTGGCAAGTGCCGCCGGCGCGGAGCCGGAAACGGCCATCGAATGCAGGATGCGGCCGGTGGAATAGAGGCCGGCATTGAGCGAGGACAGCACGGCCGTCAGCACGACGAGGTTCATGATGATGTCGGCGCCCTTGATGCCGATCAGCCCGAAGAAGGTGACGAAGGGACTCTCGCCGGCCTTATAGGCTGTATAGGGCAGAAGCAGCGACAGAAGCAGAACCGAACCGACATAGAAGATCAGCAGGCGGGCGACCACCGTGCGGATCGCGCCGGGCATGACCTTGCGCGGATCTTCCGTCTCGCCGGCGGTTGTGCCGATCAGCTCAATCGATGCATAGGCAAAGACCACGCCTTGAATGATGACGAAGGCTGGCAGAATGCCATTGGGGAAGAAGCCGCCGCTGTCGCTGATGATGCTGAAGCCTGCCGAATGGCCGGCAATGGGAGTGCCGGAGACGACGAAATAGATGCCGATGACGAGGAAACTGACGAGCGCCAGGACCTTCACAAGACTGAACCAGAATTCGAGTTCGCCGAAAACCTTGACCGACAGAAGGTTCATGATCAGCACGACCATCAGGGCAATCAGTGCGAAAACCCACTGATCGATGCCGGCAAGGAAGGGAACGTAATGCTTGAAGAAGTTCATGTAGAGGGCAACGGCCGTCACATCGGCAACCGAGGTCATCGCCCAGTTGAGCCAATACATCCAGCCGACCGCAAAGGCCATCTTCTCGCCGTAGAACTCACGGGCATAGGAGACGAAGGAGCCCGAACTCGGACGGTGCATGATCAATTCACCAAGCCCACGCAGCACCAGGAAGGCGAAAAAGCCGCAGATCGCGTAGACGAAGATCAGCGCCGGGCCGGCTGCGGCAAGCCGCCCGCCCGCACCGAGGAAAAGTCCCGTGCCGATCGCGCCGCCGATCGCGATCATCTGGATCTGGCGCGGCTTCAGCGCCTTGTGATAGCCAAGATCCTCATTGGCCGGCGGCTGGCGATCCGCCGGCACATTCTGAATGGTTTCCTGGATGGTTTCGACTGACATTGCTCCTCCCTTGAGCCGTTTGTCCGTGGACAGGTCCGAGGCGCGCGATTGCGCCCGACAGGATGCCCTTTCGCTTCAATCAAGCCGCCGATCGAAGTCAGCGATCGCCGGTCATGCTGTAATGCTGTATGACAGATTTTTCCTCTTAGACATAGAATTTGCCTGAGGTCAACCCGGCATCAGGCTTATTGACGCGGTTCGGTGCAATCGATAACAGAATTAAAATCTGTCATACAGCCTGACAGATATGACTTGATTTCGACCATAGGAGGATAATGTGGTCAAGACGCGAAGCGAATATGACCTGTTGGGTGAAAAGGACATCCCGGCCGATGTCTATTGGGGGGTGCACACTGCAAGAGCGGTTGAAAACTTCCAGGTAACAGGCACGCCGATCGGGCGCTACACGCATCTCATCCGCGGCCTCGCATTCGTCAAGGAGGCCGCCGCGCTTGCCAATCATGAACTTGGCCTACTTACCAAAGAGAGGCTCGATGCCATCGTGCGGGCCTGCCGGGAAATCCGCGCCGGCGAGCTGCATGAACAATTCGTCGTCGATGTGATTCAAGGCGGTGCCGGTACATCCACCAACATGAATGCCAACGAGGTCATCGCCAATCGTGCGCTTGAGCTGCTCGGCCATGCCAAGGGCGATTATGCGCATCTGCATCCGAACGATCACGTCAATCTCAGCCAATCGACCAACGACGCCTATCCGACGGCCGTCAATGTCGCGCTGATCGAGGCAATCGACGAACTGGCGGCGGCAATGGAAACGCTGCAGGAAGCCTTCGAACGCAAGGCCAAGGAATTCGACGGCATTTTGAAGGTCGGCCGCACGCAGCTGCAGGACGCCGTGCCGATGACGCTCGGCCAGGAATTCAGGACCTTTTCCGTCATGCTCGGTGAAGACCGGTCCCGCCTGATCGAATCGGCCGCTCTCCTGCATGAGGTCAACCTCGGCGCTACCGCCATCGGCACCGGCCTTAATGCGCCGGTCGGCTATGCCGCCCTTGCCTGCGCCCATCTCGTCCGGCTGACAGGCCGCCCGCTGGTTACCGCAAGCGACCTCATCGAGGCAACACAGGACCCCGGTGCCTTCGTCCATCTGTCGGGCGTGCTGAAACGCGTTGCAGTCAAGCTTTCGAAGACCTGCAACGATCTGCGCCTTTTGTCGTCCGGCCCTCGCGCCGGCATCGGCGAGATCACCCTGCCGGCCATGCAGGCCGGTTCGAGCATCATGCCCGGCAAGGTCAATCCGGTAATCCCGGAAATGGTCAACCAGGTGGCGTTTTCAGTTATCGGCAACGACATCACCGTGACCATGGCGGCGGAAGCAGGCCAGCTCCAGCTCAATGCCTTCGAACCGATTATCGTGCGTTCGCTGTCGGAAAGCATCCTGAATCTGACCGCAGCCTGCCACATCCTTGCCGAACGCTGCGTCGACGGCATCGCGGCCAATCCCGCTCTGATGGCGCAACGCCTGCACGAATCGATTGGCCTCGCCACGGCGCTCAATCCGCTGATCGGCTATCAGGCAGCCACCAAGGTTGCCCGCGAGGCGCTGGCGAGCGGACGCACGGTGCCGGAGATCGTGCTGGACCATGGATACCTGACCGCCGAAGAGCTTTTCGAGGCGCTGCAGCCAGAGCGGCTCGCCAACCTGCCCGCCGCCCTCAATGCTGAGGCTGATCCTCGCCGATAATCGTGGTCACCACCCGCTTGACCTGACCGAGATGAGCTTCCATCGCCGCGATGGCCTCTTGTTCCGAACCCGCCGCAATCGCCTCGACGATGCGCCGGTGCTCGACATTCGAGGCCAAGCGGCGCTGGGCCATCATGTTGACCAGCTCCGATTGGCGCATCAGCGCATCGCGGGCGTCGGATACGATCTTGGCGAAAACCGCATTCCCCGCAGCTTCGGCGATCATCGAATGGAATTCCGAATCCAGATTCACCCATTTCAAGGGATCGTCCTCTCGATCCATTTCTTCGCAGAGCTTAAGCAATCCCGCCAATTGCTGCTCCGTGCGCCGCAGCGCCGCCCAGCCTGCAGCAGGAACCTCGATGAAGGGTCGCGCCTCGATCAGGTCGCGGGCGGAGTAGCCGCCGTAACGCAGCTCCGGACCGGGTGTCGAGGTGACGACATAGGTGCCGCTGCCGGTGCGCGTCTGGGTCAGGCCCAGTGTTTGAAGGGAACGGAGCGCCTCACGGATGATGGGGCGGCTGACACCGTAACGCGCGGCAAGCTGCGACTCGGCGGGCAGCCGTGTCCCGACCGCCAACCGTCCCGATGTAATTGCCGAACGAACATCCTCAAACACCGCCTCGGCAGCGTTTTTCCGACTGATCGGACTTGTATAAGATAACCAATCAGCCACCTCACTCATGACGGCCAAACTTCACAAACATTCTCCGCTTGTCAAGGATCGAACGCGAAACGACAGATATACGCACGGCTCGAAACTATTCGAAAACGCCGGACTTGTGCAGAGAATGGCATTGGCGGCAACTCACGCTTGATGTCTTCTTTGTTGCAATATAAAGAAATCCTTATGTCCTTATATGGGAGTTGGATTTGCCCTTACCCCTGTTTGCCTTGTTTCTGGCCGCGTTTGCTTTCGGCACGACCGAATTCGTCATCGCAGGCATTCTTCCGGATGTGGCTCAGGACTTAGGTGTCTCGATTCCTTTTGCCGGCTATCTGGTTTCCGGCTATGCGCTCGGAATTGCCGTCGGTGGACCTTTCCTGACCATGGCGACACGACGGGTTTCGCGTCGCACCATTCTCCTTTCCCTGACGATCGTCTTCTGCTTGGGCCAAGTCGCTTGTGCGCTCGCTCCGGACTTCGCAGCCATGCTCTTCTTCCGCGTCGCGACCGCCATCGCTCACGGCGCGTATTTCGGCATTGCCATGGTGGTTGCAGTCGGCCTCGTTCCGCAGGCGTTTCGAGGACGCGCGGTCTCCGTGATCCTCGCAGGCTTGACCGTCTCGAATATTATCGGCGTCCCTGTCGGCGCGGCAATCGGTGGCCTTTGGGGATGGCGCACGACGTTTTGGGCAATGACCTTGGTCGGCGCCCTCGCATTGGCCGCGATATGGGCGCTGATCCCGCCGACGAAAGCCGAAGCCCAGCAATCCGGCCACCTGAGCCGCGAAGTGCGCGTTCTCGGCCGCCAGCAGGTCTGGACATCACTTATCATGATGCTCGCGCTGATGATCGGGCAAATGGTGCCGTTCACCTACATAACCCCGCTTTTGCGCGAAGTGACGGGTCTAGATGCCATGCTCATCCCCTGGGTGCTCCTGCTCAATGGCGTCGGCGCAACACTGGGTGTTGTGATTGGCGGCCGGCTGTCGGACTGGAAACTGATGCCTTCGCTGATCGTGCTGCTCGCCATTCAGGCCGCGATACTCGTCGCCCTTTACCTGGTGAGCCCCTATCCCTTGCTGATGAGCCTGACGATTTTCATTTGGGGTGCCCTCAATTTTGCGATCGGCACTCCCATCCAGGCCCGCATCCTGATGTGGACCGCCGATGCGCCGGGCCTTGCCTCCTCGCTCATCCCGTCGGGATTCAATATCGGCATTGCGATCGCGGCAAGCGTCGGCGCCGCTCTGCTCGAAAGTGGATATGGCTATCGCAGCTTGCCCGTGCTCGGCGCTGTCGCGCTTGCCTTGGCCTGCGTGATTGCCATCCTCTCCGCGGCGCGCGAAAGGCGCAGCGGCGCCATCCCGCCGCACGCGGCTCTCACGTAATTTCCAGATGCCTGCTCCGGGAATTGGCGCTTGGGATCAATCATATCCTCTGTCCGCTGGCCGGATTTGTTTCGATCAGGCGCGCCTCGTGTTCTCCTCTCACCCACCCGAGCCATAAAAAACTATAGGCCGGCGTCGTAGCGCACCCGAGCGTCCTGAATGACATCCTGATTGGAATCAGCCCAGGTTACGAGCGCCATCACTGGGGCAAGCAACGTCCGTCCGACATCGGTCAGCTCATAGTCGACACGAGGCGGGATGGTGGGAAACAGCGATCTCTTCACCAGCCCGTCACGCTCCAGCCCGCGCAGGGTCAATGTCAGCATCCGTTGCGAGATACCATCAATACGGCGGCGCAACTGATTGAAACGGACAGGACCGCCCTTCAGCGTGGCAATGACGTACAAGCTCCACTTGTCGCCGACCAGATCAAGGATTTCTCGGACCATCCGACAGTCGTAACCGTCGCCGGGGATAGGAAAATCGGTGTGACTGAGTGCCATGAATGTGCCTTCTTGCGGGAATTTTCCCGGTTACCATAATAGCGTCAGTAACTATTATTTACCACCAGACACCCGCAGGGAGCAATCATGACCAGCATTCTACTCGTAACCTCAAGCCCACGCGGCGCAGAGGGCCTGTCCACTCGTTTTGCAACGGAAATCGCGGAAGGGCTCAAAGCCCGCTCCGGCGGCACGATCACCGTCCGCGATCTGGCGACAAACCCGCTGCAGCACATTGCGCCGGCCTATATCAACGGCCGCGCGATACCATCGGAGAGCCGCACGCCTGAACAGGCGGAAGCCGTCGCGCTCGCCGAAGCACTGGTCGATGAACTGCGTCATGCCGACACCGTCGTCATTGGGTCCAGCATGATCAACTTCGGGCCATCCTCTCTCCTCAAGGCCTGGTTCGATCACATCATCTGGCCGGGCGTGACCTTCGGTTACGGAGAAAGCGGCCCTAAAGGATTGCTGTCCAATAAGAAGGTTTATCTGGTAACGGCAACGGGTGGCGTGTTCTCCACCGGAAATTATGCGCCGTTTGATTTCCAGGCGGGATACTTGCGCCATCTGCTCGGCTTCATCGGCCTGACCGACGTGGAACTCATACGTGTCGAAGGCACCGTCTTCGGCCCGGATGCTGCAAATGCTGCCATTGCCGCCACCGAAGCTCAGGTTCGCGAAGTGCTCGAACGCGCCGCATAGGGAGCAAGAACAACGTCACGCACTGGAACGTGGCCGGAAACGACTGCGCCAGTGCGTGAGAAATCCCCGGATGGATCGGAGCGCGGCTCAGACGATCAGCCCTTTCATCGGCAGGACATGATCGGATCCGGGGAAGACATCCCGCGTCAATACGGCCGGCGATGCTCCGAGCAGATCGACCGCGATGCCCTTGACGACGGCACGCAGGTCCGTGGTGGCGGCAAGATCGCGGCCGTCGCGCAATTGCGCCTGCTTGAGACCGGGCCAATCGGCAATCACCCGGCCGCCCTTGATCGCGCCGCCGGCGAGGAAGGCGGTGGTTCCGGTTCCGTGGTCCGTGCCCTGCGTGCCGTTGACCTGCGCCGTGCGGCCGAATTCGGTCGCAACGAAGATCGCGGTATCCTTCCATGCGGGACCAAGCTCCTGCTGGAACGCCGCAAAGGAATTGTCGAGCCCGACGAGAAGCTTGTTCAGCCGATCCACCTCGCCGGCATGGGTATCCCATCCTTCGAAGGCCAACGCTGCGACGCGGGGACCATCGTCCTGTGCCAACAGCCGGGCTGCGCCTCTCGCCATCTGTTCCATACCCGTGGGGTCGCCGGGGCCGCCTCTCGCCTTGACGTCGAGACCGGCGGCGATCTTGCCGGTCGAAATGCCCTCGGCGAGAATTTTCGCAAAAAGCGGGTCGGTGTGATTGTAGAGATCCATCAGGCGCGGCGGTAGGTCGTCGCTGACCGGCTGCAGGTTGGACGGAGACCAGCCAAGCACCGGCGCCTTGCCGCGAATGACAAGCGGCGCATTGGCACCGACCGACAAGCCTCGGATCTCCGCCGCACCGGGCGAAACCTTGTCGCCCTTGGGCAGGCCCTCCAGCATTCGGTTCAACCAGCCGGATTCGACGCGGCCGGGCATCTCATAACCCGATTCCAGCACATCCTGACCGTCGAAATGGGACCGGTCGCGGTAGGGCGTGGCACTGGCATGCACGACGGCCGCCTGCCCTGCACGATAGAGCCGGTTGAAGTTCGGCATCGAGGGATGCAGCGCAAAGAAGCTGTCGAGCGGAAGAGCCGCCTCCGGGCCGCTCGTCGTCATGGCGATCGACTGCCGCAGCGTCTGATAATCGGGATCGCCGACAGGCGGAACGGCCGTCAAGCCATCAAGCGCACCGCGCAGGATGATGGTGATGAAGCGCGGGTCGCGTCCGCCGGCGGCATGGGCAAAGCGCGGGATGAAAGCCCAGGCGAATAAGGCGCCGGAAGCGCCAAGCACGGCACGGCGGGTGGGGGTCATGAGTTCGCAGGTCATGGTCAGCGCCTTTGAAATTCGGGGGAAAGATAGGCGATCGTCAGGCCCTGCTTGCGGGTCTCCGCGCGCGATACGGCCTGCAGCGTCTCACTCGAAAGAAGCGGCCCCAGGCTGTCGGAAACGAAACTGCGCGGATCGACCTGGGGCGGCACCGCATTCGCAATCATATTGGCAACATCCATGCGCATGCTGAGACTCTCGCTGGATGCCCAGGCATCGACTGTGTCGGCAAAGCCGTTGGGGCCGGCAGGCGCCCAAAAGGGCTGGCCCATGGCGGTCAAGGCGCCGAGAATGACATTCGGCTTCGGCGTCTCGCCGCTTGCCCTCAGAAGTGCCGCCATGAATTCGAGCGGCGAGCGAACCTTCGACAATGTCGGGCTCCAGGCCTCTTCGGAACTGACGAGCGCGCGATAGACGGCCGAGAGATCGCCATCCGTCTTGCTGAAGGTGGCGGCGACAGTCTGCACCAGCGATGGCGGTGGTGTGTCGGCGACGAAATGCCGGACGAGCTTGGTGGCGATATGCTGGGCCGTCGCCGGATGGCGGGCAAGATCGCGCAAGGCTTCCCGCCCCTGCCCGACGCCGTTGTCGGCATAGGTCAGGCCAAGGAGGGTCTGGTCGCCGGGCTCATGAGCGCCCGCATTGAAGACGAACGTGCCGGGTGCCCCGAGCCTGCCCTCGGCGCCTGCCACCGTCCAACCGGTGATGATCTTGGCAAGCGTCGTCACATCGGTCTGCGTATAGCCGCCGTTGACGCCGAGGGTGTGCAGTTCCAGCGTCTCGCGGGCGAGATTTTCGTTGAGGCCGCGCTTCTTGTTGGCGTTCGCCTTTGAGTTCGGTCCGATCGATTGCTGATTGTCGAGATAGCCAAGCATGGCCGGATGGGTCTCGACGGCGAGCAGCATATCCGCGAAACGCCCGAAGACATGCGGCCGGATGGCCTCGCGCTCGAAAGCGCCGGCAGCGATATGAACCTCTTCGTTCTTTGAGATTGCAACCGCGAAATGGTTTGCCCAGAACATGGCAAGCCGCTCGCCGAAGCCGATCAAGGGCTGGCGGATGGTGCCGTTGAAGCGGGCATCCGCCTCGGCTAACAGGATCTGCTGCGGAAGATAGGGCATTTGCTGCATTTGCGGCTTGTCGGCCGTTTTCCCAGCCGCCACCGCCATGGCCTGATTGTTCGACTGAGACTGATTGGCCGCCTGGGCTGGCATCGCTTGATTGCTCGGCTGTTCCGCCATCATGGCACCCGAGGACTGCGCCGGCGACTTCTGCGGCTGTTGCGGTCCCTGCATCGGCTTGTCTTGCGCCGCGGCGGCGACGGCGGTCGCGGCCTGCTGCCTGGCTTCCTTGCGCTGCTCCTGGAATAGGTGGAGAGAAACGAGAAGATCGGCCGTGGATTGGAGCAGCGGTCCGACCGGAACCGGGACGTAGCGTTCGGTGATTTCTTCCATCAAAGCCCCGCGCGGGTCCGACACGATCGACGCGGTGCCGTTGCGATCTGCCCCCAGCCCAAACCGGGAAAGGGCAAGCGCGGCATAAACATCATTCGACTGCTGAGCCATGGTCCTGCCAACTCCTGCATCTAACACATCTTTTAAACGTGAGCGCCCGTCCGATCCGTCGGTCGGCAAGTGTGATCATTTTGTGGCGCCAGCCTTCGGCATGCTGCGGCGGATAAGGCTTTCGGCAAGCGCCCGACGCTCGTCGTAGGAAAGCGTTGCCGCGAAATCCACCGCACGCTGCTCCAGCTTCGCTCTCAAGGCGATATCGGCATCGCGTGCCCTTGCCAGAGCCGCCGACAGAGCCTCCTTGTCCAATGTCGGTTGACCCAGAAGGGAGGCGGCATCGACCTTGGCCTGCTGAGCCTCAAGAATGGTCTGGCGATCGCCCTTACGTGCCTCGTTGAGTGCCGCGCGCAAAGCCTTCCTCTGAACTGATGGCAATTGCTCGCCGGCAAGCGGCATCATCCCGGCGCGCGCCTGCGTCTTGCGGATCCACGTCAGCCCGCCGCCGGCCAACGCTCCGATCAGGAATGTGTTCAACACCAGCAGAGATATGACCACTATTCGAAAGCTGCGATCCGTCATTGGCTGTCCTGAACTATGCCTGCGTCCGGCCCGATATCGCCAAACATGGTTGCGGTTCCGTCGGAAACGATTGTGGCATCGGATGTGAGATTGGGCGCGAGCACGGCGATGGCGATGCTGCCGGCAAGCGCGCCGGCTATGCCGACCCCCACCAGGCCGATGCCGGCCGAACCGAAGCGGAACCAGTTTCGGACCGTCAGACGACGCACGAGCTTTGCGAGAATCCGGTCTTCCAATCGCGCATGGCGAGGCTGCACGACGTAGGTATCGAGCAACGCATCCAGATCGGCGGCACGTGCAAGCATTCCGGCGGCAGCAGGGCTCTTTGCAAAATTGCGCGCATCCGCACGTTCGGCCTGCGGCCAACGGCCGATATCGCCGCCATAGGTGGCGGTCAATTCTTCAAACCGCTCGGCATTCATCGGACCCGCGATATTCTCAACCATCGCCCTGCTCCTTCAGCAAAAGCACCTGCAACGAGCGCCTTCCACGCGCAAGCAAGCTCTCCAGCGCATCGACGCTGACATCCATGATCTCAGCCGCCTCGGCGTTCGACAGCGCCTGATAGTAAACAAGAATGATCGCCTCGCGCTGCCGCGGCGCGATCATCTGCATGGCCCGTTCCACACGCCGCGATGGATCGTCCTCGTTCATCAAACCCGCGTCCGGCGCCGGCCCTTCATATTCGATGTCGGGCGGATGCTCGGCAAGAACGTCCTTGCGCCGCCTTAGGCGATCGTAGCAGAGGTTGATCGCAACGCGGTGCACCCAGGTGCTGAAGCGGGCATTGCGCTGGCGCCAACCGCCGGCGTTTCGCCAGACCCTCATGAACGTCTCTTGCGCCACATCCTCTGCTTCGGTCGCATCGCCGAGCAGGCGGGTCGCCACGGCCATTATGCGCGGCAACTGCCGGGATACCATCGCACGCATTGCCGGAACGTCGCCTGCCGCGATGCGCCCGAGCAGATCCTCATCCGGGTCGCCACTCTTGGGCGCGCGATCCCACTTCATCGACAACCGCCACCGTTCCGGTTTCGTGCGATACCGGCACAACGCGGCCGCCTCGGCCCCTTGGCCGGCAAGCGGCGCCAATCGGATCGCAGCATCTCGGTCAGCGTATCATCCTTCGACGTCAAACACAGGTTTACATTGATTGAACGGCGCACCCGCCGAAATCCGTCGCCATAACTTCAAGAATTTCAGATTTTCTTTTCAGGGCCTGCTGCATAATTCCTTAATTCAGCATCGATTTAAGGAATCATGCAGTAGATTTAAAGGGTTACAGCAACCTTTGCGCGCTACGTGGACGCGGCGCTGTAAGGCCGATCTCGCCACGCGAACGAAAAGAGCCGGCTCACCTGATCGAGAGATCAAAACCTCTTCCGTCCAGGCTGCCGGCACTTCGCATGATCGAATGCGAACCTTCATGTCCGATCAGAGCGTCAACAGGTCGCTTGTCGTCTGATCCTGGTCATTTGCCGTATAGAAGCTGCTCAAATCCGGCATCTGCAATTGCTGCGGTCGCTGAGCCTTCATGGCCGATTCGAACTGGCTTTGCGTCAGCGAGCCGGAACCGGACGTATCGAGGCTGTTGAACAACGCCGTTGCCTGGTCCTCGCTCACATTCGACGGGCGAGCGGCAACGAATTCGGCTTGAGTGACGCCGCCGTCGCCGTTGGTGTCCATGGAGGAAAACGCGCTGGCAAGTTCATCGTCGCTCATTTGGGCGCCGGAATGGGCATGATGATGCCCGTGCCGTCCTGACTGCATGGCTTTGGCAAGCTGCGCTTCGGTCAGCGAACCGGTCTTGTTGCTGTCGAAGCTTTCGAACAGTTTCTGCGCCTGGGCTTCGGTGACATCCGCCGGACGGGCGGCCACGAATTCCGCCTCGCTGATACTGCCGTCGCCATTGGCGTCCATGGCGCTGATCATATCGCTCTGCGTGCTGTTCTGGCTTCCGTTTGCAGAGGTCTGCTGGGCTGCCGACGCACTGCCGGTTGCGGATGCCTGCTGGGTACTCGACGTGGAGTCGTTGGAATCACCATCCGAATTCGGGGTCGAGCCATTGCTGCCGCCGTTGGCCTGCAGGTTGAGAATGATGTTCATAAGCTGTGCGATGAGCTGCTGAGCTGCAGCCATCTGAGCCTGATCGTTCGACGAGGGCGATGAGGAGTTGACGCCGGAAGAGTTGCCGGACGAACTGTCGGACAGCAGCGACGAAATGGAATCGTCCGTAGCCGAACGAGACGTCCGATACTGGTAATAATTGCTGGATGAGATCGAAGAGATGCTCGTCATGGGGCCTCCAGATACGAGCGTTGAGAGGAACTCCGATGGCTTACGCGTACGCGGCTTGAACACAATATCGTCAGGCCTCACCGCAAAAGGGGTAAAGGATGTGACGGCATGCTATCGACATGTGTGGATGGAACAGCAACCACCCAAGATCAAATGCACCTTGCGCCCCAACTTGGCCTATGCATCATCTTCGGAACAGGTAGACCTGAGATCGTATCGCCTGTTCAGGTTGCCGTCACGGCTACCTTCGCATCCGCACACTTTCGATTTTCACTTCCCAACGCGGAGGAAACTGCACAAGGAAACTTGCGCGTGGCTTATAGGTGCTTGACGAATACATCCCGTTGCGATTTTCTCTCCCGATTTTCAGGGGGCATAAATTCCGCCATTCTGTTGTGCACTACTGGTATTGGAGGGCCGGTAGTGGCAGCATCGATGGAAAGGGAAAAGTAAAAGAAGAGGGGCACAGCGTGGCAATCTGTTTCTGTGGAGACGTGAATGAGGCGTACTAAGGAGGAGGCGGCGGAAACGAGGAGCGAGATTTTGCAGTCTGCAAAAGCTCTGTTCCTCGATAAGGGCTATGAAAATGTCAGTCTGGAGGAGATAGCAGCCGCCGCCGGTGTCACGCGGGGCGCGGTGCACTGGCATTTCAAGAACAAGCAGGGGCTGATGTTCGCGATTCGCGATGAGGCTCAGCAACCGTTTCAGGATTTGGCGGATCGGATGTCGAAGGAGCTGCCGCTCGATCCTCTCGATCTCATCGCCGATACGATCGCAGCAATATTCGACGACGTTCAGGGCGATCCACGCAATCGCAGCATGCTGAAGGTGATGATGCATCTCGACATGGCGTTTTGCGACGGCGCCACAAGCCGCGCCAGTTCTTTTCGGCACGACATGCAGGAACACTTCGAACGCATATTCACCTCGATGAATAAGAGGACGAAGCTGCCGGCACCCTGGACGCCGGACACCGCCGCTTCCGCACTCACCGCGGTCATCGGCGGCCTGATCACTGAATGGACACTCGATAGGGGCAATTTCCAGCTCGTGCCCTGCGGACAAATGTTCATAAAGATGGTCTTGAAGACCTGGTTCCCGTTTCCCCATACGGAAGAGCTGGCGGCTACGCCAGTCTAGCAATTCCAGGAAAAGCGCGGCGGTTCTCAGCCCGATTAGGCAAGCAAACCACTGCAGCGACTTTGGCGCGTCATATACGATGCGCGCCGCTGCAAAGGCATGACAAGAGCAGCTTGCAGAGCCTGTGAAGAGCTGAGCCGACCCAAGAAACCCGGAAAACAAAAAAGGATCCGGAGGGAAAGCCAGATCCTTTGCTTTGATCGGAGGTCAACCGATCGATGAAAGAAGCCCGACTGATTGGAACGCCGGGCTTCTCTTACCCGGCGCGAAGCCGGGTAATTTGGCATTAGAAATTGCGCTCGAAGCGCAGGATACCAGCCCACTGATCCTGATTTACAGAATCGAAGTTGGTGTAGGAGACTTCCGGCTCGATGAGCAGGTTCTTGACCGGGTTCCACTTGACGTTCGTGGTCGCGGCAAAGATCTTCGAGTCGGTGTAGGCGAGCTGCAGGTTCCACTTCAGCTTTTCGTTGATCGGAACGGCAACGCCGCCCCAGACGGCCCAGTCACCCCAGCCGCACTTCGACGGATCGTTGACAGGGCAAGCCGAACGGTCGAGGTTGGTGCCGGCATACTTGTTGAGCTTGGAACCATCGGTGTTCCAGCCGCCCATCAAGAAGGCCGAGAAGACGCCGAAGTCGGCATCGACACGAGCCTTGATGGCGCCTTCTTCGACGATCGAATCGTAACCGCCGACGACCTTGAAGCCCCATGCGCCAGACTTGAAGCCAGCACCGGCAACAACGTCGGGAGCGTAGTGGTTGGCCTTGTCGTCCGTCCACCAGCTGGAGCCATAGGAAGCGCCAGAACCGCTGGAGTTCGAATCTTCGACCGAGACGACAGCCGTGAAGCCGTTGCCGGCATCATAATTGTAGGTCAACTGGTTGAGTTCGTACGGGCCGTCATAGATCACGTCGTCGTTGATGACGTCGCCGGCGTAACCGATGTAGGAGTTATACTGAGAGTCGGCCTTACCGACGAGGAAACCACCGAGGCTGATGTTGGCGAACAGCAGCTTGGTGCTGGTCGTGTTGCCGTCGTTCCAGTCCCAACGGATGACCGTGTTGGTCTTCAGCGGGCCGTATTCGGTGTCGGTCGCGGTATCGAGCGACAGCTCGGCGCGGGTGTGCCAGAGCGTGCCGTTGTGGCTGTTCGGGTTATAGGCGTCATACCACTGACCTTCGGTACGAACCTTGCCGCCGATCTTGAGGCAGGTTTCGGTCCCGGGGATGAAGAAGTAGCCAGCGCCGTATGCATCGCAGATACGGACGTATTCCAGCGGCTCCGGCTGAGCGGCAACGATGGCGTCGGCCGCATGGGCACCGGATACTGCTGCCAGCGCAGCAGCGGAGCCGAGAAGAAGGCTCTTGATGTTCATTTTAAACTCCTGGTTGCAATATACATTTCTAATTTACCGCGAGTACAAAGCTGGATACCGCCTCAGAGATCGGTTCGGTCAAAACGCGACCGGCAGCCCGGCAAATACGCACCTGATGTTGGCTAGAGTCCCCTCGAACCTCCTTGATTGACCCCGCGGCAAAGGTTTCGAAATGCCTCTACCGATCCGGACGATTGCTCGACCGCAAGACAATTTATGTCCTATATTTTGCTTACAAACCGCCCGTATGTTTGTCAATTATATGAAGGTGACCCAGGCGCTACTCTTGCGCGCTGTTGCTCAAATGCAACTCGCCACGGCAGGGCCGGGACCGCTCCTTCCGGCGAACGCAAGGCACGACAACTCGCGCAAATGCATGCCAGCGGCGATCGCTAACCGTGCGCGGGCGGAATCGACATCGACAAACGATCGGTGGACGGCCGCCAGCGCCGACGTTGTCACCGACCTATCCTGGTCAAAATCCGGTGGGTGAGGTCTTTCGCGAAAACCTCGGCAAGGCTCAGAAATAAAATTCAACAAATCAGCACACACAGAAATGTTGAATTTTCCTAGATTCCGGCGACTCGCGCCATTGGAAAGGGACAAATCGCGAATGAACGAGAACCGGTTGATCTTCATCGCGACCCCCTGCTTTGGCGGGCTCGTTACCAAGGATTACATGCAATCCATCTTCTCTTTGATGCAGACGGGCGCCCGCGCCGGGATACAACTGACACTTGCGCTTCTCGGCAATGACGCTCTGATTACCCGCAGTCGCAATACGCTCGTATCATCCTTCCTCAACGACACCTCGGCCACCCACATGCTGTTCGTCGATGCCGACATCAGCTTTGAACCCGATCAGGTCATGCGGCTGCTGGAGGCCGATAAGGATGTCGCCGCCGCTATGTATCCGATCAAGGATTATGATTGGGATACCGCTGCCCGCGTCAATACGAACGACGGCGAATCGCTTTCGGCCGCAGCACTCCACTATGTCGGAACGCCGCTGGTCGGCCAAAGCGCCGAACGCGACGGCGATTTCGTCAGCGCCGTCTATGCGGGCACCGGCATGCTGCTGATCAAGCGCGCCGTCATCGAGATGATGATCGCCTCCTATCCGGAGCTGCGCTACGGCACCATCCACGCCTATCCCAGCGCCAAGCGCACGCCGAGCACCCAATATGCCCTGTTCGAATGCATGATTGAAGAGGGAACGGGCATCTATCTCAGCGAGGATTTCGCCTTCTGCCATCGGTGGCGGGCGCTCGGCGGCAAGATCTGGCTCGATACAGCCAGCAAGCTTTCCCACACCGGCCCTCATCGTTTCGTCGGCAATATCGCGCCACGTTACTGAACCGCCGCACGCTAAACGCTCGCCTTTGCACGATAACGTTGTAATTGCATGGCTGCGGCACTGATCGATCGGACGAAAAAGTGCCACTATCGTTGCGGGGTTGACAGAGGGCGAGGGTAAGGCATAGCCTTTTCCACATTCACCAGGGGGGTCCCGGCAAGGGGCTGAGATACTGCTGAACAATGCGGCTTTGCCGATTGTGGGCGCAGTGACCCGTTGAACCTGATCCAGTTCATACTGGCGTAGGGACGGTGCAAGCGCTCAAAGGCTTCGGGTTCCCGCTTGGATTCCATGCCGGCGTCTTTTCATCATTCCGGCTGATGACTGGGTCTCCAACTGCAATTTGGAGCCTCAAACCATGACCATTGCCGCAAAAAACCTGACCCCAACCGTTACGACAGGGCCGCTGCCGGCGTCGCGGAAGATCTATGTTCCCGGGGATATCCACGCCGACATCCGCGTACCAATGCGCGAGATCAGCGTCCATCCGACATCCGGCGAGCCACCCGTCGTCGTCTATGACTCCTCCGGTCCCTACACGATCGAAGGCGCGGATATCAGCATCGAACGGGGCCTGCCGCAGCTCCGCCGCGACTGGGTGCTCGCCCGCGGCGATGTCGAGGCTTATCAAGGCCGCCATGTCCGCCCCGAAGATAACGGCTTCGTCAGTGGCGAGCGGCTGACACCCGAATTTCCCGCCAAGTGCCCGCCGCTGCGCGCCAAGGACGGCAAAGCCGTCACACAGCTGGCTTACGCGCGTGCCGGCATCATCACGCCGGAAATGGAATACATTGCCATCCGAGAAAATCTCGGCCGCAAGGCGAAAGCGGAAGCCATGATTCGCGATGGCGAAAGCTTCGGCGCCCACATCCCGGACCACGTCACCCCGGAATTCGTGCGCCAAGAAGTCGCCGCCGGTCGCGCCATCATTCCGGCCAACATCAATCACCCGGAAAGCGAGCCGATGATCATCGGCCGGAATTTCCTGGTGAAGATCAACGCCAATATCGGCAATTCCGCCGTCACTTCCTCCATGGCGGAGGAGGTCGAAAAGATGGTCTGGGCCGCACGCTGGGGCGCCGACACCGTCATGGATCTGTCGACGGGCCGCAACATCCACAACATCCGCGAATGGATCATCCGCAATTCGCCGCTGCCGATCGGCACGGTGCCGCTCTATCAGGCACTCGAAAAGGTCGGCGGCATTGCCGAGGAGCTGACCTGGGAAATCTATCGCGACACGCTGATCGAGCAGGCCGAACAGGGCGTCGATTATTTCACCATCCATGCCGGCGTGCGGCTGCACTACATCCCGCTCACCGTCAATCGCGTCACCGGCATCGTCTCGCGCGGCGGCTCGATCATGGCCAAGTGGTGTCTCCACCATCATCGCGAGAGCTTCCTCTACGAGCATTTCGAGGAAATCTGCGATATCTGCCGCGCCTATGACGTCTCCTTCTCGCTCGGCGACGGTCTGCGTCCGGGCTCGATCGCCGATGCGAACGATGCCGCCCAGTTTGCCGAACTCGAGACGCTCGGCGAATTGACGAAGATCGCCTGGGCTAGAGATTGCCAGGTGATGATCGAAGGCCCCGGCCATGTGCCGATGCACAAGATCAAGGAAAATATGGACAAACAGCTTGCTGTCTGCGGCGAGGCGCCCTTCTACACGCTCGGGCCGCTGACGACGGATATCGCGCCGGGCTACGACCACATCACGTCGGGCATCGGCGCGGCCATGATCGGCTGGTTCGGCACAGCCATGCTCTGCTACGTCACTCCGAAGGAACATCTGGGGCTGCCCGACCGCAACGATGTCAAGACAGGTGTGATTACGTACAAGATTGCTGCCCATGCGGCCGATCTCGCCAAGGGTCACCCGGCTGCACAGGTGCGCGACGACGCTTTGTCGCGTGCCCGCTTCGAGTTCCGCTGGGAAGATCAGTTCAACCTGTCGCTCGACCCCGATACCGCCCGCAGCTTCCATGACGAAACCTTGCCGAAGGAAGCCCACAAGGTTGCGCATTTCTGCTCGATGTGCGGCCCCAAATTCTGTTCGATGCGGATCTCGCACGACATCCGCGCCGAGGCGCAGAAGGAAGGGCTGGAAGCCATGGCGGCGAAATATCGCGAAGGCGGCGATCTCTATATGCCGATCGATGCCGCTTCGAATCCGGCCGAGTGACATGCGCATTCTCGTCAAGGGGGCCGGCGTTGCCGGCCTCACGGTCGCTCACGAACTTGTTCGGCGCGGTGCCGAAATCACGATCTCGGACCCCGGCCGGAATTTCAGCCGAGCCGCTTCATGGCTTGCCGGCGGCATGCTGGCGCCATGGTGCGAGCGGGAGAGCGCCGATGAGGCTGTGCTGGAGCGCGGCCGTGATTCTGCCGATCGATGGGACGCCATCCTGCCGGGCCGGGTCCTCCGCAATGGAACGCTCGTCGTCGCGCCGAACCGGGATCAAAACGAGCTGAAGCGGTTCGCCAGCCGCACAACGGGCTATCGCTGGATAGAGGAGCGCGAGATCGCCACTCTGGAACCCTCTCTTGCCGGCCGCTTTCGCCATGCGCTGCTCTTTCCGCAGGAAGCGCATCTCAACCCGCGCGAGGTCCTGCAGCTATTGAAAAACGATCTGTTGGCGAAGGGCGCAAACTTCATCGAAGGGCTGGCGGACGACGGCGACTTCACGGAAATCGTCGACTGCACGGGGGCGGCCCGCGTCGGCGAAAGCCGCGAGCTGCGCGGTGTACGCGGCGAAATGCTCTATCTACAAACGCAGGAGGTCGCGCTCTCGCGCCCCGTCCGCCTGCTGCATCCCCGCTTTCCAGTCTACATCGTGCCGCGCGGCGAAGGCCTTTTCATGGTTGGTGCGACGATGATCGAAACGGACTCCGACGGGCCGATCACCGCCCGCTCGCTGATGGAACTCCTGAACGCCGCCTATGCGCTGCACCCCGCCTTTGCCGATGCGGCCATCGTCGAAACCGGCGCCGGCATCCGTCCTGCCTTTCCAGACAACCTCCCGCGCGTGACGCGGCAGGGCAAAACCATCCTTATCAACGGCTTCTATCGCCACGGCTTCCTGCTGGCGCCGGCAATGGCTGCGGAGGCCGCGGATCTCATCTTCTCCGGACACGACAACGACAGGAACCGCCAATGCGCCTGATCATCAATGGCGAAGCGCAGATCGTCAGCGCAACTACGCTTTCACAGCTTCTGGCCGATCTCGACTATGAGGGCGAGTGGCTGGCAACCGCCGTCAACGGCGAACTTATCCATCGCGAAGAACGCGACGATCACGCTCTCGTCGAAAATGACAGGATCGAGATCCTCACGCCAATGCAGGGAGGCTAATCCATGCTCGAACTCTACGGAAATCAGATCGAATCACACCTTCTTCTCGGTACGGCGCGCTATCCCTCCCCGGCCGTGCTGGCTGAAGCCGTCAAGCGCTCGGGAACCGAAATCGTTACCGTTTCTCTGCGCCGGGAAACGGCCGGCGGGCGCAATGGCGGTGCGTTTTTCGAGATGATTCGCGACCTTGGCGTTCGCGTTCTTCCCAATACCGCCGGCTGCCATGGCGTCTCCGAAGCCGTACTGACTGCAAAAATGGCGCGCGAGGTGTTTCGGACCAGCTGGATCAAGCTCGAAGTCATCGGCAACCACGACACGCTGCAGCCCGATGTCTTCGCGCTGGTCGAGGCAGCGAGGGTTCTCACCGATGACGGATTCGAGGTCTTTCCCTATACGACGGACGATCTCGTGGTCGCCGAGCGACTGCTGGAAGCCGGATGCAGGGTATTGATGCCCTGGTGCGCACCGATCGGATCCGCGGCAGGTCCGCTCAACCTTTCCGCGCTTCGCTCCATGAGAGCGCATTTTCCGGAGGTGCCGCTAATCGTGGATGCCGGCATCGGCAGGCCTTCGCACGCGACCACCGTCATGGAACTCGGCTTCGATGCCGTACTCTTGAACACAGCCGTTGCCGGTGCCGGCGATCCGGCCGCAATGGCGGAAGCTTTTGCCAAGGCGATCGATGCAGGCATGCAGGCGTTTGGCGCGGGCATGCTGGAGCCGCGCGACATGGCCGTGCCATCGACACCGGTGATCGGAAAGGCGGTTTTCTCGTGACGCTCGACCCCTTCTATCTGATCGTCGACGACGCAGTCTGGATAAAGAGGCTGGCGCCGCTCGGCGCTAAGCTCGTGCAATTGCGCGTCAAGGATCGCGGGCCGTCGGAAATCCGCACGGAAATTCGCGAATCAAAGGCAATTTGCGCCGCCCACGGATGCCAGTTGATCGTCAACGACTACTGGCAGCTTGCGATCGAGGAGGGTTGCGATTTCATTCATCTCGGCCAAGAGGACCTTGCCGCGGCCGATCTGGATGCGATTCGCGCAGCCGGATTGAAACTGGGCCTTTCGACGCATGACGAGGCGGAACTGCAAACGGCGCTCGCCGCCAAACCCGATTACATCGCGCTTGGGCCGATCTATCCGACCATCCTCAAGGCCATGCCGTGGGCTCCGCAGGGGCTGGAGCGCATCGGCCAATGGAAGGCCCGCATCGGCGACATTCCGCTTGTCGCAATCGGCGGCCTGTCGGTCGAACGCCTTGCGGGCGTTTTCGCACATGGTGCCGATAGCGCAGCCGTGGTAACGGACATCACCCGCAATCGCGATCCCGAAGCGCGGACACTTGAATGGATAGGAGCGACAAGACGATCGCCTCCGGCCTGAAAAGACGAGGCCGCGCCCACGTCACTGGCCCCGACCTTCAGAACTTCCGCCCGATGAACGGTGCATTCATAATATATTCAGGTGAACATAATCATGCTTAAAGCGTTGATTAAATGGCTCGCGCATTCGCTGAGCACAAAGACTGCTTTGGAGGTAGTCATGATAAAGAAGACGGTTCTTACGGTTTTGCTGGCCGCTACGGTCGTAGGCGGCGTATTGGCGCCCGTCAGCAGCGCGCAGGCGCAGTATTACGACGGCTATCGCGGTGACTGGCATCGTCATCACCACCATGGTAACGGCGGCGCGATCGCCGGCGGCGTTGCCGCAGGTCTCCTCGGTGGCCTGATTGTCGGCGGCGCCCTTGCCAACAGGGGTCCGGTTTACGAAGTCGCCCCCCCGCCGCCGAGATGCTGGTTCGAGGACCGCCGCGTCCAGAACGAGTACGACTACGGCTGGCACTACGAGCGCGTTCGCGTTTGTAACTAAGCAATAAACGATGCATCCGCACGGAATGGCTGCGTCGTTTGATGAGTGATTTGCCGGCGGCCGAAACCGCCGGCAAACTGTTTCAATCCTGCCGCGACGGCCGATAAATTACAGGCCGTGTGTCCTCGGATAGGCGTTGCGTTCCGGGAAAGTCCTCCCGGCAAGGCTTTCAGCCTCAGGTCGCCAGATTTCGACCTGCAAGGGATAGCAGGGCGCCGTATCGCTTGAATGCCCGCTGCCGCAATCGCCCCCGGGGCAGGCCGAAAGCGCGCCGAGAAGATCGATCTCTGCAAAAAACTCGATGAAATCGCCCGGCCGCACCGGGCTTGCCTTCATGAAATACTGATGGGTATCACGGGTAAAGCCGGTACACATGAAAACGTTCAGCACGTCGTGAACATGAAACTCCGCCTCCTGGACGGAGATATTCATTTCTTTGGCAAGCGCGCGCGACAGGTTGGAATGGCAGCAATGGTGATAGTCGTCGCCCTTCAGCAGCCGGTTCGTGTAGGGATCGCAACGCGTGCCGATGACATCGTGAACGCCGGCGCCGTCCGCGTCCCAGCCATACCAGCCCAGCGTATCGTGGGTAATCGTCGCCATCGGTCGCAGATAGGGCAGCGTGCTCCAAAGCCGATCGCCGACACCGACATGAGTAGCGTGCAAAGCCCGCGTCTTGCCGCTGAAGAAGCGCTCCGTCAGATCATCCGCGTTCCACAGATTGAGATCGCCCACCTGCGATCCCTCCACGCTGACGATGCGGAAGAAATGCCCTTTAGGCACGCGGAAAGCGCCCCCATCCCGCGGCGGCACGATGACCTCGCCAACCTTGGTCATATTTGCCCTTGCCGCTCGCAGCAGGTCCATATCGACCGCCGGCAGCGTTCCGTTCGGATAAACCACGACCGGGGGCTTTCGCCGCCGCTCGTCGGCGTCTGCGGGAACGGGCGTATCAAAAAGCTTATGCATGTTCATCAGCTTCCTCAGTATCTCGGGCGGCATTCCATAGTCTGCATGTTCATGCACGCAGCTGCCCCTCAGGGATCTGGCGGCAATGTAATGAGAACCGACGCAAGCGCAACGGCGATTGTGCTTGCTCTTTGGCTAAGCCTTACTTAGCCTAAAGCCATGCACCAAGTTCCCCTTGCCTCCCTTCGCGCCCTGGAAGCCGCCATTCGCCACGAAAGCTTTGCCAAGGCGGCGGCGGAGCTCAACCTGACGGCGGCGGGTGTGAGCCAGCATGTTCGCACGGTGGAAAATTGGCTTGGTATCGCCCTGTTCAACCGCCATGCCCGCGGCGTGACGGCAACCGCAGCGGGCCGTGAATTCGGGACGGCAGTCACAAAAGGGCTGGCACAGATCGAGACCGCCGCGCAGCAGCTGAGGCGCGAGAGCCACGAGCGTCCCGTCAGCGTGGCATGCATCGCCTCCGTCGCCACCCGATGGCTGATACCGCGCCTGCCGGCATTCCGAAGGAAATTCCCCGATATCCGCATCAATATCGTCTATGCGCTCGATGCAAAGACGCCGGAAGCGGCAAGCGTCGATCTCCTGATCCGCCACGGTCCGCGTCCCGATGCCAATGCGATCCCTCTCTTGACGGCAGAAACGCGGCCGACCTGTTCGGCCGAATACCTGCACCGCCACGGGCCGTTCAGGACGCCATCGGATCTTGTAAACGCCGATCTCCTGCATGATGAAACGCCAGCCTCCTGGAGCCGCTGGTTCGCAATCGCCGGCATCCGGCAAGCTCCCCCGGCAGGCCCGATCTTTGCTGATTTCAGCCTGATGATCGGCTCCGTCGGCGGCGGACAAGGCGTTGGCCTTTGCCCGACCGCGCTCATTGCCGAAGAACTGGCCAATGGAACCCTGGTCACCCTGTTCGATACGCCCTTGGATACGGAAAAATCCTATTGGCTGATCGAGGCCAGCCGTCTTTCCGGTGAGGCACAAACCTTTCGCGACTGGCTGACCGCTGCCAATGGCGAAGCCGTTTCAACGCCGCCCCCCTAAGTCATCGGGCTCGGCGCATCTACGGGAAAGACGCCGACAATCATGACAAGCCGAACCCTTGCCGTTCACCGCGGCGAAAGCCTTTTCGGATAGACGAGATCAAGGCCGCCTGGGGCGAGACCGTTACCGGAACAAATCTCTCTCGCGAAGCATTCCGGAAGACGGGGCGCTCTGTTCGATTGGTTTGCAAAGGAGATGGCTATGGACCAGGATACGATCGATCGGCTCAATTCGGTAAGCCAGCAACTACAGTCGCGAGCTCTTGCTCTGTCAAAGGCCGAAGAAGGCCACGACCACGCGCTCATCATGTCGGCACTGGGCCTCATGATAGAGGAGGTGCGATCCTTGGATAAAAGGGTGGCCCGTCTCGATGGCCCCAAGGGGATTGGCGCGGCAGGCTCCTAATGCCGGTTCCTATGGTTATCTCGAGTGGATTAGGCCGGCATCAAGTTCGACGGCATCTCCGCCATCGTTTCATGATCAACACCCAGGCTGACATCCTTAAAGGCTTTCGGCGGTAACGGTCAGAAAGCGGACTGGCTCGGGATCGATCTCCGTATCGTTCAGCCCCAGCCGCTTGAGCGTCAGGTCGATGGCACGCCGGGCCTGCACCTCGGGCGCCTGATCAAGGACGATCGTCATGAGACCCTCCTTTAGATAGCCGCGCGTCGCATCGGACAATTCATGCCCGACCCAGAAGACAGGTCGTTTTTGATACCGGCGCAAAACCGTCGCAACCGCGGCATTATCGCCACCGGCGCTGTAGAGACCAGCAATATCGGGATATCGGGCGAAGGCTTCCGTCAACAGCTCTATCGTCTTCATTTCATCGTCCTCGTCGAACATGACTTCGGCGAAGCGATGCGACGGGTTCGCATGACCGAGCACATAATCGGAAAAACCGCGGATGCGCGCCTTGTGGTTCTCATAAGCGCCGCTGTGACAGAGCGCGACAAAGGTGCCGGAAATAGCGGTCTGCATGCGCGCCATATAAAAGGCGGCGCTGCGGCCTGCCGCCTCGTTGTCGATACCGACGTAAGGCAGTTCCGGCGCCGGTCGTGTCATGATCTGGACGACAGGCATGCCCCCGCTCGCTGCCTTTCGAACGCTGCCGACCACATCGGGATGATCAGGTGCGACGACGATCAAGGCGGAGCGCCGCGCCTGAGGATTTGCGATATGACGCGAAAAATCGGCCGGATCGTCCTCTTTGGCGAAGGTCCGCTGGATCAAAATATCCTTATCGAGCAGGGCGGCGATGCGCTCGAAGGCACGGTTGAGTCTCGAATAGAAATAGGTCTCGGGCCGCAGCAGCACGACTTCTATCCGCACCAGACCATGCCTGATCCCGACAGGTGGCGTGCGGTAGCCGAGCCGCCTGGCGGCGATGAATATCTTTTCCGCCGTTTCCGGCAAAACATTGCCTCGACCGTTGAGCGCGCGCTCGACCGTTGCCGCTCCCACACCTGCGGCGGCCGCCACATCCTTCAACGTAACCTTGGCCACGCTTCGCCCACCCTCTCCAGCTGATGATCAGATTTGATCATAGATTCGCAACCGGTAAAAGAGGCCGGGATCTCAGCCGAAACGGTCAACCAGAAAATCGATGACACTGCGCAACATCGCCGTTGGACGGCGATCCGGCGCATAGACCAGATGCATCGGCGTCGGCTTGTACGACCATTGCGGCAGCACGGGTTCAAGCCGACCGGCATCGAGATCGGCCGCCAGCAACAATTCAGGCTGCAGCGCAATGCCCGCGCCATGCAGGGCGGCAACGCGCAGGGCTGCGCCCTGGTTCGTGGTGAACCTGCCCTTGATGGCGACTTCGCGTGTTTCTCCTTCCGGACCGACGAGATGCCAGCGTCCCTGCAGGCGCCAGTAAGAATGGCCAAGACACATGTGATTGACAAGATCCTCGGGCTTTTGCGGCCTGCCGCAGCGGTCGAGATAATCAGGCGACGCAGCGAGAATGCGCCGATAGGGCTTCAGGGGACGCGCCACGAGACTGGTATCCGTCAGGTCGCCGATGTGAATGCCGAGTTCATAGCCCTCGCCGATCAGATCATGCGGATTGTTGTCGAGGGCCAGGTCGACGCTGACGTCGAGGTTCTCATGCAGATAGTCGACAAGCGCCGGGACGAGGCTCTGTGTCCCAAAACTGACGGGGGCTACGAGCCGCAGACGACCGCGTGGCGCCGATTGCAGCTCGGACGCCGATTGCTCGGCGAGATCGACTTCCGCCAACACCGTTTTGCAGCGCTCGTAATAGAGCCTGCCGACCTCGGTGAGCTGGTGACGGCGCGTGGTGCGATGAAGCAACCGCGCACCGAGCCGCTGTTCGATCGTCCTCACATGCTTGGCGACCATAGTCGCCGACACCTGGCTGATGTCGGCCGCGGCGGCAAAGCTGCCGTGTTCCACCACTTTGACGAACATCGCCATTCCGGCCAGCTTGTCCATAATTGCATACCTATAGGTTTGGAATGAAACAAACAAGAGCGTATTTATCGCCCCAGGGTTTTGCAAGATAGTCGGCAGGCCCAACGTCAGGCGACATTATCTCAAGGAGTTGCAATGCCCATTCTGCGCTTGGAAATGCATCCCGGACGCACACAGGACCAAAAGCGCGCCTTCGTTCGCGAAGCGACCAAGGTTGCTGTGGAAACACTGGCCTGCCCGCCGGAATCGCTGGAAATCATCATTACTGAAATTTCGAAGGATTCCTGGGCGACAGCGGGCAAGCTGAAATCGGATAACTGAGAAGGCCCGGTTTCACGATCATGGCCTGACGGTCCTCATCGGACCGTCAGGGTGCGTTCGGGCTGAGGCTTTGCCGCCCCCAGGCCTCAGCCCAATCCATCAAACGCGCCATCTCCTGCTTGAGAGCATGCGAACGGATGATATCGGCGGCGTGATTTTGATTGGTGCGCGGATTATAGAACGCGTCGATCTCTTCGCCGCTCTCCCGCCTTGCCGCCTCGAGACGAAGCTTCACGTCCTCGACTTCGGCCTTCACTGCAAAGTACCGCCTCATGACCTCGACAAGATCGCGGTCGCCTGCACTGGTCTTCATGCGTACTCCATCCTACTTATTTTAGCGCCTCGCAATGATCCGATTCGAATGGCGAAATCTAGGTCACTGTTTAGCCGGCAAGATGGACTGAGCGGCGCAGCGTCACCTGGCGGATGGAAAGGCTGACGAAGTAAGAAGCGGAATTACGACCAGTTTTCCTTGACCGACTGCATCACTACATTGGTCGACGTGCTGGCCACGAAAGGCAGGCTCGAAATCTTTTCGCCGAGAACGATGCGGTAGCGGCGAATGTCCGAGGTCCGGACCTTGAGGAGATAATCGAAGCGGCCGGCGATCATGTGGCACTCTTCGATCTCCTTGATCTTCTTGACGGCGTTGTTGAAGCTGAGCAAAGCTTCCTCGCGCGTATCCGTCAGCTTCACCTCGGCAAAAGCCACATGATCGAGGCCGAGCTTGATCGGATTGAGTATGGCTTTGAAGCCGTCGATATAGCCGGAATCGATCAGTTTCTTCAGGCGTGCCTGGCACGGTGTCTTGGAAAGACCGACCCGTTCCGAAAGCTCCGTGATCGACATGCGGCCGTCTTCGACCAATGCATCGAGGATCTTTTGATCGAACTGGTCAATTTCACTGGATTTTGTCATATCACTAGGCATTCCTATTTAAAATGAGCATTATTGAAGTTCAATATGACTGAAAAGCTGTAGTTTCAAGGCGGAATGCTTTTCTGAAATGAACTATATTCTGATCGAAGCAACGGGAGGGCCGCGTGGGCGATATCGCCAATGCCCACCTAGCCATCGGGACCCTTGCACCTTGAGGTTATCATGACTGTCTCTGCCAAGCTCGCCAGTGAAGAACCAGCTCCGGACGCTGTCCCATTTTCGCAGTTCGCGCCGCCGATCCGCGCGCAAAGCCCGCTGCGTCAGGCAATTACTGCCGCCTACAGGCGTCCGGAAACCGAATGCCTCCCTTTCCTGCTTGAAGCTGCCGCCTTGCCGGAGGCTACGCGCGAAGCGGCGAAGAATACCGCGAGAAAGCTGATCGAAGCGCTACGTGCCAAACACAAGGGCGATGGCGTCGAAGGTCTGGTGCACGAATATTCCCTTTCGAGCCAGGAGGGCGTGGCGCTCATGTGTCTCGCCGAGGCACTGCTGCGCATCCCGGACACGGCGACACGCGACGCGCTGATCCGTGATAAGATCGCCGGCGGCGACTGGAAAGCGCATCTGGGCAACGGCCGCTCGATGTTCGTCAACGCCGCCACCTGGGGGCTGGTCGTTACCGGCAAGCTGACCTCGACCGTCAGCGAGAGCGGCCTTTCCGCCGCGTTGACGAAGCTGATCGCCCGCGCCGGCGAGCCGGTCATCCGCCGCGGCGTCGATATGGCCATGCGCATGATGGGCGAGCAGTTCGTCACCGGCGAAACCATCCATGAAGCGTTGAAGCGCGCCCGCGCGCTCGAAGCGAAGGGGTTCCGATACTCCTACGACATGCTCGGCGAAGCCGCGACCACCCATGCCGACGCCGAGCGCTACTACCGCGATTACGAAAACGCGATTCATGCAATCGGCAAGGCTTCGGCTGGCCGCGGCATCCATGAAGGCCCCGGTATCTCCATCAAGCTTTCCGCGCTGCACCCGCGCTATTCGCGTTCGCAGGCCGACAGGGTCATGCGCGAGCTTCTGCCGAAGGTGAAGGCTCTGGCGCTGCTCTCCAAGCGCTACAATATCGGCCTCAACATCGACGCCGAAGAAGCTGACCGGCTGGAACTCTCGCTCGATCTGCTGGAGGAACTGTGCCTCGATCCGGAGCTCTCGGGCTGGGACGGCATCGGCTTCGTCGTTCAGGCCTATGGCAAGCGCTGCCCCTTCGTCCTCGATTTCATCATCGACCTCGCCCGGCGCTCCAAGCATCGCCTCATGGTCCGCCTCGTCAAGGGCGCCTATTGGGACGCCGAGATCAAGCGCGCGCAGCTGGATGGCCTCGAAGGTTTCCCCGTCTATACCCGCAAGATCTATACAGACGTTTCCTACGTGGTCTGCGCCAAGAAGCTGCTTGCGGCAAGCGACGCGGTCTTCCCGCAATTCGCCACTCATAACGCACAGAGTCTGGCCACCATCTACCACATGGCCGGAAACGATTTTTCCGTTGGCAAATACGAATTCCAGTGCCTGCACGGCATGGGCGAGCCGCTTTACGAAGAAGTCGTCGGTGCCCAAAACCTCGGCCGTCCCTGCCGCATCTACGCACCTGTCGGCACGCATGAGACGCTGCTTGCCTATCTCGTCCGCCGCTTGCTGGAGAATGGCGCGAATTCCTCCTTCGTCAACAAGATCGCCGACCCGGCCGTTCCTGTCTCCGAGCTAATTGCCGATCCCGTCGAGCGCGTGCGTGCAATGACTGTCATTGGCGCGCAACATGACAAGATCGTTCTCCCGGGCGATTTGTTCGGCGGCGTACGGCGGAATTCCTCCGGCATCGATCTATCGAATGAAACCGCGCTCACGGAGCTGTCCGGACAGCTGCGAACCTCCGCGGCTATGGACTGGATCGCCAAGCCGCTCCTTGCCGACGGTTCCGAACGCGGTGTTGCGCGTGCGGTCCTCAACCCTGCCGACCATGCCGACATCGTCGGTCACGTCACCGAACTGGAGCCGGAGGACGCGGCCGACGTCATGCGGCTGGCGGCGGATGCGGTCGAGCGTTGGGCGGCCGTCGGTCCTGACGCGCGTGCTTCCATCCTGGAGCGCGCCGCCGATCTCATGCAGAGCGAGATGCCTGCTCTCGTGGGTCTGACCATCCGCGAAGCCGGCAAGTCGGCCGCAAACGCCGTCGGCGAAATCCGCGAAGCGATCGATTTCCTTCGCTACTACGCCACCGAGGCCCGAAAAGTCTTGAAGTCGGACAGCGTTCCGCTCGGCCCCGTCGTCTGCATCAGCCCGTGGAATTTCCCGCTCGCGATCTTTACAGGTCAGGTTGCGGCCGCGCTGGTCGCCGGCAATCCTGTTGTCGCAAAGCCCGCAGGTAACACGCCATTGATTGCCGCCCAGGGGGTCCGCATCCTGCATGAGGCCGGCATTCCGCGCGATGTCCTGCAATTTGTACCCGGCAGCGGCAGAATGGGGGCCGCGCTCGTCGGTGCGCCCGAAACCGCCGGCGTCATGTTCACCGGTTCGACGGAAGTCGCCCGCCTGATCCAGGCGCAGCTTGCCGAGCGGCTCTCCAAATTCGGCAAGCCGATCCCCCTCATCGCCGAAACCGGCGGTCAGAACGGCATGATCGTCGATTCTTCCGCCCTTGCCGAGCAGGTCGTCGGCGACGTGATCGCCTCAGCCTTCGATAGCGCCGGACAGCGCTGCTCGGCGTTGCGCGTGCTTTGCCTCCAGGAAGAAGTGGCGGATCGTACCCTGACGATGCTGCGCGGCGCCCTTCGCGAGCTGTCGGTCGGCAAGACCGACCGCCTTGCCGTCGATATCGGCCCCGTCATCGACGACAACGCCAAACGCGGCATCGATGAGCATATCGAGCGCATGCGCCAGCTCGGCTGCCATATCGAACAGCTCGACCTTCCCGCCAGCGCTGACAAGGGCACCTTCGTTGCTCCCACCATCATCGAGCTGAAGAAGCTCAGCGATCTCAAGCGCGAGATCTTCGGCCCGGTCCTGCACATCATCCGTTACAAGCGCAAGGAGCTCGACAAGCTGATTGCCGATATCAACGCGTCCGGCTACGGCCTGACCTTCGGCCTGCATACCCGGCTTGACGATACGATCGCCCATGTCACCGAACGCGTGAGGGCAGGCAATCTCTATGTCAACCGCAACATCATCGGCGCCGTTGTCGGCGTCCAGCCTTTCGGCGGTCGCGGCCTTTCCGGCACCGGCCCGAAAGCCGGCGGCCCGATGTATCTGCGCCGCCTCGTCGCTTCTTCGACCGAGCCTTTGCGCGATGCTTCGGTGAAAAGCGATCCCGCCGTACAGCAGTTCATCACCTGGCTCGAAAGCAAGGGTGCCGCGGACGCAGCCCAAAAGGCCCGCGCCGTCGCCACGCAATCGTCGCTCGGCTTCAATACCGAGCTGCAAGGCCCGGTCGGCGAGTTGAACCTCTATACGCTGCATCCGCGCGGGAGGATCCTGCTCGTCCCCCAAACGGCGCTCGGCCTCAATATCCAGATCGCCGCCGGCCTTGCGACCGGCAATTCGATCCTCATCGATGCCGCATCGGGCCTGCAGGACGAGCTTCGCAATCTGCCGGTGCAGATCGCAAATCGCATTTCCTGGACGAAGGATTGGACAGCCGACGGACCGTTTGCCGGCGCCCTCATCGAGGGCGATGCCGCGCGGATCGAGCAGGCGATCAAAGTTATTTCGGCAATTCCCGGTCCGCTGGTTCTCACCCAGGCGGCCTCGAGCGAAGAAATCGCCGAAAATGTAGATGCCTATTGCCTCAATTGGCTGCTCGAAGAGGCGACAACGTCGATCAACACTGCAGCGGCCGGCGGCAATGCCAGCCTGATGACGATCGGCTAACATCGATCGCAATCTGCAAGTTTATACGGCGGCCGGACCGGCAAGGTCCCGGCCGCCGTATTTTGTCTTCACGATACGCATTTGATGTGCGTCCCGCGGGTGACCTGCGCATCCACGCCCCCCTCACTCGCTTCCCTCAGCCTCTCCCTCCCATGCAAAAATTTCTGAGAAAAGCTTTTCTCTAGTTGACTCTTCGATTGAGAAAAGCTTTTCTCAGGGAAACTCGAATGGGAGAAGACATCTGGAAAATCAGCGTGCAAAAAGCGGACGCGCAACGATTCACGACGTTGCGGCGGCCGCGGGCGTGAGCATTTCGACGGCATCCAAGGCCTTGAACAATACCGGCCGCATGGGTGACGAGACCCGCGAAAGGGTTAAGCGCGCCGCCGCCGACATCGGCTTCCGTCCGAATGCGCTCGCCAAGGGGTTGCTCAGCAATCGCACGTTCACGATCGGTCTTCTGACCAACGACACATATGGCCGCTTCACGCTGCCGGTCATGGCCGGCATCACCGAAGCGCTCGTCGACCACGGCGTCTCGGTCTTCCTTTGCACGATCGAGGACGATCCGGCACTTGGAAAGGTTCATGTGGACGCCATGTTGGACAAGCATGTGGATGGCATCATCGCTTCGGGAAAGCGGATCGACCGCCGCCTGCCCGTCGATCTCTCCCACTTGCCGGTCCCGGTCGTCTACGCCTTTACCGAGGGTGCGCCGGGAAGCGTCACGTTCTGTGCGGACGATTATCAGGGGGCAGCGCTTGCCGTGACCTGGCTGCAGGGCCTTGGCCGGCGCCGGATCGCCCATGTGACCGGGCCTGAAAGTTTCGTATCGGTGCGCGAGCGCGCCAGAGCCTATCGCGACCTTGCCGGCGATCAATTGCCGGTCCTCTATGGCAACTGGTCCGAGGCTTGGGGCCACGAGGCCGTGGCGCAATTATGGGGCTCGGATGGAGCAAAACCGGATGCGATCTTCTGCGGCAACGACCAGATCGCCCGCGCCGTCGTCGATGCGCTTCGCGAGCGCGGCGTGCGGGTGCCTGACGATGTCTCGGTGGTCGGCTTCGACAATTGGGAAGTCGTCGCTGCCCAGACCCGGCCGCCGCTGACGACGGTCGACATGAATCTTAAAGCTCTCGGCCGCGAGGCCGGGCTCACGGTTCTGAGCTTGGCGGAAGGCCGAAGCGTCGAACCGGGCATCAGAACTTTGCCGTGCGAACTTATCGTTCGGCAATCCTGCGGGGGAAGCCCCGATCGTTGATAGAGGAAAAAGGGGCTGACGGGAGTAGCCCCATGGGAGGAGAACATGATGAAGCGATTTCTGGCCGCAACCGGCCTCATATCCCTAATGCTTGCATCCGGTGCATCTGCCGAGAACATCTCCATGTGGGTCCGAAGCGGCATCGGCGATTCCTTCAAGAAGGTCGTCGAGGCCTATAATGCCGGTCATGACGACAAAGTCATGTTGACGGAAGTGCCGTTCGCGGAACTCGTCCAAAAATATGCGACCGCCATTGCCGGCGGGCAAGCACCCGACGCGCTGTCGATGGACCTCATCTACACACCGGCTTTTGCCGCCGCGGGCCAGCTTGAAGACCTGACGGACTGGGCAAAGAGCCTGCCCTATTTCAACTCGCTCTCGCCCTCGCATGTGAAGCTCGGCACCTATGATGGCCATATCTACGGCCTGCCGCTTTCAGTCGAAACCTCTGTTTTCGCCTGGAACAAGGATCTCTACAAGAAGGCCGGCCTCGACCCTGAAAAGGCGCCGGCCACCTGGGAAGAGATCGAACAGAATGCCGAAAAGATCCGCGCGCTCGGCGGCGATACCTATGGCTTCTATTTCTCCGGCGGCGGCTGCGGCGGCTGCATGATCTTCACCTTCACACCGCTCGTCTGGGGTGCGGGCGCCGACATTCTCTCGGCAGACGGCAAGAAGGCGACGCTCGACACGCCGCAAATGCGCAAGGCCGTCGGCATCTACCGCGACATGGTGAAGAAGGATCTGGTGCCCGCGGGCGCCGCAAGCGACACCGGCGCCAATTTCCTCAGCATCAGCAACGGCAAAATCGGCCAGCAGAGCATCGGCGCGTTTTCGATCGGCACGCTGATCACGCAATATCCCGATATCCACTTCGGCGTGACGCTGATCCCCGGCGTCGACGGCAAGCCGTCTTCCTTTGCCGGCGGCGATAATTTCGTCATCTCCAAGGGTACGAAGAAGCTCGATGCCGTGAAGAAATTCCTCGAATACACCTATTCGCTCGAGGGACAGAAGATCATGGCGAAATACGGCAGCCTGCCGACGCGCGGCGATATCGCCGACCAGGTGCTTCAGGGCCTCGATCCGCGCATGCAGGTCGGATTGAAGGCGATCTCAGTCGCCAAGACGCCGTATACACTGCAGTTCAACGACCTGATCAACAGCGCCAACGGCCCCTGGGCAGGCTTCACCAACGCAGCCATCTTTGGAAGCGATGTCGATGGCGCCTTCTCAAGTGCCCAGTCGGAAATGCAGTCGATCATCGACAACGCCCAGCAATAGCCAAGCCATCAACGCCGGGGAGCCTTGAAGCTCCCCGGCCCCTTCATCGCAACATCGGGAGCATTCCATGGCTGGCCCTGGAGCTATCGCAGCCGCACGTCCTCGAAAACGGCGAAGGAGTGCCGGCTGGCACGGGTTTGTCTATATCGCGCCGGCCATGGCGCTCGTCATCGTCTTCTTCGTTCTGCCGGTGGTCTTCACAGTCTGGATGAGCTTTCACAACTGGCCATTGCTCGGCAATCCGCGCTGGATCGGCTTCGGCAATTACATCCGCATGGTCTCCGACGTGCGCTTCATGGCGGCTTTGCGCTTCACCACCTACTACACCGTCATCGTAACCATCGCGATTTTTGCCGTCGCCTTCCCGCTCGCCTTCTTCGTTGAAAAGCACAAGCCACTCGTCGGCTTTTACCGAACGATCATCTTCCTTCCCGTCGTCGTCGGGCTTGCAACGGCCTCGCTGCTCTGGGTCTGGCTTGCCAATGTCGATGCCGGCTTCTTCGCACCGGTCGCGCTAGCGCTCGGTCTCGTCGACAAGAGACCGAACCTGCTTGCCGATTTCGACATGGCATTTGCAACAATCATCGTCATGGTGGTCTGGAAGATCGCCGGCTTCACCATGATCATCCTGCTGACCGGCCTGCAGGCGATCCCCTCGGAACTCACCGAGGCCGCCCGGATCGACGGCGCGAAGCGCTGGCAGCGCTTCCGGCACCTGACCCTGCCGCTGATGCGCCGCACGATCGCGCTCGCGCTGATCATCTCCATCACCGGCTCGGTGCTCGCCTTCGACCAGTTCTACATCATGACGTCAGGCGGCCCGCAGAACCGCATGATTTCGGTGGTCTATTACATCTTCAACCAATCATTCGTGTCCTTCAATCTGGGCTATGGCGCTGCGCTCTCGATCGCGCTCCTCGTCATCCTGGTGCTGATCAGCATCGTGCAGCTCTGGCTGCTGCGCGTCGGGGAGGACAAGCCATGAGTATGGCAAAGGTGCGCCGCGCAAGGCGCAAGCTCTGGGGCAGCATCGGCTATCACAGCATCGGCGTCGTCATCGTCATCTTCTTCTTCGCACCTTTCGCGATCGCCTTGCTGTCGTCGTTCCGGCACGGAACCGAAGCCAGCCTTCCGCCGCTGCCGCCATGGCCGACGACCGGCTTCAGTTTCGACGCCTACCGTTCGCTCAATGGCTTCGGCGCCGGGGTCATCCAGCATACGCTGAACTCGCTCTTCGTCTCGGTCGCAACCGTGCTTCTGACCGTCATCGTCAGCCTGCTCGCCGGCTACGGCTTCTCGCGCTATCGCTTTCCCTTCAAGGGCGCGCTGTTCATTCTGATCATCGCGACGCTGATGATCCCCTTCCAGTCGATCCTGACGCCGCTCTTCATCATCCTGGCAAGGCTCGGCCTCAACAATTCGCTGATCGGACTGACGCTGGTCTATGTGACGCTGCAGCTTCCCTTCTCCGTCTTCATGATGCGCAATGCCTTCGACGCCGTGCCGAAGGAGATCGAGGAAGCGGCGCGCATCGACGGCGCGCGCGATCTGAAGCTGCTCTTTCGCGTCCTTTTCCCATTGGTGCTTCCGGGGGTAGCGACCGTTGCGATCTTCGCCTTCCTCAACGCCTGGAACGAGTTCCTGGCGGCATTGGTGCTCCTTTCAAGCAACGAGAAATTCACCCTGCCGGTGCTGATGATCGCCGTCAGGACCGGTCGCCTCGGCGCCGTCAACTGGGGCGCGGTCCAGGCCGGCATCGCCGTCATGACCATCCCTTGCGTCATCGTCTTTCTGCTTCTGCAACGCTACTACATGCGCGGGCTGATGGCCGGCGCGGTGAAATAAACCTTGAAACAAAGGATCAAAACCATGTCTGACAGAGAAAACCGCCAGTTCCGCCCTCTGCCCGTTCCGAATGTCGAACTCGCTGGCCTGTTCGGCGCCCGCCAGGATGCCATCTGCAATTCCACCGCTGCGACCCTTCTCGACCGCTGTGTCGAAGCCGGCATGATCCAGGCGATCGACGTCAGCCAGCCGAGCCCCGGCATCGTCATCCCCTTGCAGACATGGTCGGGCTCGACGCAGATGTTCTGGGACAGCGATCTCGGCAAGTCGATCGAGACGATCGCCTATTCACTCTACCGCCGCCCCAATGCCGAACTGGAGGCGCGCGCGGATGCCATCATCGACATGTATGAAAAGCTGCAGCAGGAAGACGGCTATCTGAACGCCTGGTTCCAGCGCGTCCAGCCCGGCCGTCGTTGGACCAACCTGCGCGATCATCACGAACTTTATTGCGCTGGCCATCTCATCGAGGCGGCCGTCGCCTATTACCAGGCAACGGGCAAGCGCAAGCTGCTCGACATCATGTGCCGCTTTGCCGACTATATGATCACCGTTTTCGGCCACGGCGAAGGCCAGCTGCGCGGCTATTGCGGCCACGAAGAGGTGGAACTCGCGCTCGTCAAGCTCGGCCGCGTCACGGGCGAGAAGAAGTATCTCGATCTCGCCAAATACTTCATCGACGAGCGCGGCCAGGAACCGCATTTCTTCACGGAGGAGGCGCTTCGCGACGGCCGCGACCCGAAGAATTTCGTGCAGAAGACCTATGAATACAGCCAGTCGCATCTGCCGGTGCGCAAGCAGACCAAGGTCGTGGGCCATGCGGTGCGGGCCATGTACCTCTATTCCGGCATGGCCGATATCGCCACGGAATATAATGACGACACGCTCACCGCAGCCCTCGAGACGCTGTGGGACGACCTGACCACCAAGCAGATGTATGTGACCGGCGGTATCGGGCCGGCTGCCTCCAACGAGGGCTTCACCGACTATTACGACCTGCCGAACGAAAGCGCCTACGCCGAAACCTGCGCCTCCGTCGGCCTGGTATTCTGGGCCAACCGCATGCTCGGCCGCGGCCCGAACCGCCGCTATGCCGACATCATGGAAGTGGCGCTCTATAACGGCGCCATGGCCGGGCTGTCACAGGACGGCAAGACATTCTTCTACGAAAATCCGCTGGAGAGCGCCGGCAAGCATCACCGCTGGACCTGGCATCATTGCCCCTGCTGCCCGCCGAACATCGCGCGCCTGCTCGCCTCCGTCGGCTCCTATATGTATGCCGCCGCCGACAACGAGATCGCCGTCCATCTCTACGGCGGGAGCAAGGCACGCGTGCCGCTCGCCGGTGGCCTAACCGTGCAGCTCTCCCAAAAGACGCGCTATCCTTGGGACGGCGCTATCCGCTTCGAGGTCGATCCCGATCGAGCAGCCAGATTTGTGCTGTCGCTGCGCATTCCCGAATGGGCTGATGGCGCGACGCTGGCAATCAATGGCGCGACGCTCGATCTGGCAACGGTTACCGTCGACGGCTATGCCCGCATAGAGCGGGAATGGCAGGCAGGCGATAGCGTCGACCTCACCCTTCCGCTCATCCCCCGCACTTTGTTTGCCAATCCGAAAGTCCGCCAGGATGCCGGACGCGCGGCGCTGATGCGCGGACCACTGGTCTATTGCGTCGAAACCACCGACAATGGGCGCGATCTCAACGGCATTTCGCTTTCCGGCGATCCGGCGTCCGCCAAGACCGCAGAGATTGCCGCACTTGAAGGAGCCGTGGCGCTTGATGTTTCGGTAACGCGCGATGAGGCAGACTGGGGCTCCGACCTTTACCGGACGACGCCACCGAAGAGCGCTGCCTCCACCGCGCGTTTCGTGCCTTACCATCTCTGGGACAATCGCGATCCCGGCGAGATGCTGGTCTGGATCCGCGCCGATCAGCTGCAGCGCGGAGCCTGACATGACGAAGAACGGCATGCGCCTGACCGGCGTCCGCAAGAATTTCGGCGGACTCGAGGTCATTCACGGCATCGATCTCGACATACCGGAAGGCGCCTTTGTCGTCTTCGTCGGTCCGTCTGGCTGCGGCAAGTCAACGCTGCTGCGCATGATTGCCGGACTGGAGGAGGTCACCGACGGCGAAATCGCCATCAAGGGCCGGGATGTCACCGATCTCGACCCCTCAGAGCGCGGCATCGCCATGGTCTTTCAGTCCTATGCGCTCTATCCGCACATGAGCGTGCGCGACAATCTCGGTTTCGGGCTGAAAATGGCCCGGACCGACCCATCCCAGATCGAAAGGCGCGTGCGCTCCGCCGCCGCAATCCTCAAGATCGACCATCTGCTCGACCGACGGCCGGGGCAGCTCTCCGGCGGCCAGCGCCAGCGCGTCGCCATCGGACGCGCCATCGTTCGCGAGCCGGATGTCTTTCTTTTCGACGAGCCGCTTTCCAATCTCGATGCGGAGCTGCGCGTCTCCATGCGCATCGAGATTGCGCGCCTCCACCGCGAACTCGGCAATACGATGATCTATGTCACCCATGACCAGACAGAGGCCATGACGCTTGCCGACAAGATCGTCGTGCTGAGAGACGGCCGGATCGAGCAGGTGGGCAGCCCGCGCGAGGTCTATGAAGATCCGGCCAACAGCTTTGTCGCCGGCTTCATCGGTTCCCCCAGGATGAACATGATCGAAGCCACATGGTGCGGCGACGGGACCGCGACGATCGGCAATGGCAGCATCAAAGTCAACCTGGCGCAGCACAAGCCCGCCCATAACGAGAAGGTCCTGCTCGGCATGCGCCCCGAGCATTTCGTCGTTGCTTCGGGCGCGGACGACGCCCTGCAAGTCACGGTCGACGTCACCGAATATCTGGGCGGCACACGCTATCTCTACTGCCAGACGGAAGACGGTCAAGCGATCATCGCCGAATACCGCGACGGGCCGGAGATCGAGCGCGGCGACACGCTCCAGCTGCATTGCCCGCCCGAACGGCGACGCTATTTCGACAAGCAGGGAGGTAGGCTGCGCTAACGTCTCTCGGAAAGTGCGCATATGGTCAGAACGGGCCGTTGCCATTCGAGGCGGATTAGAATTCCCAAGGAGATATCAAATCCAGCCCGATTTCACGGAAGTCCGACAGATTGCGAGTGGCCAAACGCCCGCCATTGACGCGGGCGATGGCTGCAATCATGCCATCCGCCGTTGACATCGGCCGTCCTTGCCTCTTTGCCGACCCCATGAGCTCGCCATAGTCCAATGCGGCCTCTTCGGTGAGACCGAACATCCGATCAGCGAAACGATGGCGCCACTCGGACAATCTCTGCTCAAGCCGGGCAGCCCTCTAGTCGGGAACAATCTTTTGAATACCAAAGGCGATTTCAGCAATAGCCACAGTCGAAAGTGCTATCTCTGCATCATACCGACCAAGCCACGATATCACGGCTTCGTCAGGCAGTTTCCGGAAGGTTTCCGAGATAACATTCGTGTCCACAAATATCACAGATCGATGCCGTGATTGAGTTCACGCCCCTCGCGAATGACAGATTCAAGGTCGATATCGTCATCGTCGCTCATCGCCATTCGTCCATAGAAAGACGAGGCGGGCTCGCGACCAGTCTCTCGAATCTCATAGGCTTCCAGCGCACGTTCGACGATATCAGCGATCGTGCGGTTTTCGCGCCGGGCGAGCCGATGGGCAAGATCACGCGCCCTGGCGCTGCGGACGGACAATTGTGGTTCTGCCATATCTGCCTCCTATCCGAGATCAATATAGTGATCTACATTTCGGCCATCAAGGTGGCAGGAGATGGCTGGACGGCTAGTGCCGCTTGCTGATGCAGCCCCGGACGGACTTATATGACGGAGCGCCACTCTCCGGACCTAATTCCTGAAGACGAGGCAGGTGCCGCCCTGCTGGCGGATTTGAGTGCAAACGGCGTCCGCCTCTTCCCGTGTTTGCCGCCCTATGCGCGCCGCAAAGCGAATGCGACGGCCGAAATCGGCATTGCGCTGACGCACGATCAACGGCTTTTCCGCATTCAGGGGAGCCGGCAATTTCCGGACATTCGCTGAAAACAGACGCCGCGCGGCATCCAGCTGGAAATGTTCGGCGAGTTGTGCGCCCCATGGTGCCCACGGCCGCTCCTGCTCCAGAGGCGTCGGTTTCAGACGCCGGCTCTGGGCAAGAGCTGCGCAGGAATCGATGAAGGACTTGCCCTTGTCCAGCACCGGGGCGGCCACATCCGGCGGATCGTCGCGCCATTCCTCGACGCTGTGGGCAGTGATCGCGCTGACATAGTTGCGCGTCTCATAGGGAAGGCCGCCGGAATTCAGGAAATTGGCAAGGCCGCCCTCGCCGGCATTGTAAGCAGCGGCGGCGAGACCCAGATTGCCGAAACGGTTGCGCAATTCATCGAGATAGGTCGCCGCCTTGCCGAGCGCCTCAAGCGCATCATAGCTGTCGCGGACGCCACGCAGCTTTGCCGTTCCAGGCATGAACTGCGCGATGCCGCGAGCACCTTTGGGACTGACGGCATCGGAGCGAAACAGGCTTTCGCGCCAGACCAGCCGCGCCAGATAGTCCGGCGGCAGATGGTTGGCACCGGCGAAATACTCAATAGCCTTGCAGAGATCGCGATTGTAGCTGTCCTTGCGCAGGCAAAGCGTCTCGCCCGTTTCCGTCGTCATCGGGCCGGAAACGCAGACTGGCGGCGCGACGCTCCATTCCGGTTGCGCGATTGCCGGACTGGAAACCGAGACGCCGATGGCATATGCGGTCGCAAAGGCGACGATGATGCCGACGAAGCCTGCCCGATACTGCCTGCCTGCCATATAAGCGATATCCGTCCGAGACCACCGATCGCAAATTTGCGGCCTCTACATATCATTGAAGGGCGGCGGCGAAAACCTCCGAGGCGACGGCGATCGCTCGAAAGCCGCTACTCCGCAAGCCGCCCGCCACGCATCGGCGCGGGCACGCCCGTCGTACCGGGAAAGCTGATCGGCAAACCGCGCAGCACGCGCACCGCGAGAAAGGCAAAGCACTCGGCCTCGACAGCGTCGCCACGCCAGCCGAGATCTTCGGCGAAGATCGGCTCGACCCCGGCACGGCTCCTGAGCATCGACATGATGGTCGGATTGTGCCGGCCGCCGCCGCTGACAACGACCTTGGTGGGTCTGCGCGGCAAAAGATCCAGCGCCTTGCCGACGGCACTTGCCGTAAAGGCCGAAAGTGTGGCCGCTCCATCTTCCGGACCTAGGCCATCCGCCATGGAGGCACCGAAATCGAAACGATCGAGCGATTTGGGATAGGGTGCTGTGAGGTAGGGATGCTGCAACAGCTTCTCGAGCCGCGCCTCATCGACCCTGCCTGCCCGCCCAAGCGCGCCGTCGCGGTCCATATCTCCAAGACCGCGGGATTTGATGAAATCATTGAGCGGCGCATTGGCCGGCCCTGTATCGAAGGCAACGAAATTGCCCTCCCCGTCCCACCAGGTAATATTGGCAACGCCGCCTAGATTGAGAATGGCGGCTTCGCCGGCCGCAGCCGCGCCGCGCAGGAGCGCGGTATGATAGGCTGCGGCAAGTGGCGCACCCTGCCCGCCGGCGCGCATATCGGCCGAGCGGAAATCATAGGCGACCTTTGTGCCGAGGATGGAGCGCATCAGCTCGCCGTCCCCAAGCTGGCGCGTCTGCCCCAACCTATCCTTCTGCGGCGCCCGATGCAGCACCGTCTGGCCGTGGAAACCGACGACGCCGATGTCGGCCATCGTCATGCCATTGCTTTCGACCAGCTCCTTCACGGCCTGCGACTGGGCTCGCGTCAGGGCCTCTTCGGCTTGCTTGAAGATCGCCGGTTCCGGCCCTTCGAAATTCCATGCCCGCGCCTGCCGCAGCGTCTCTTCCAGCAGCTCCCGAATCCAACCGGGATAGGGAGCCAGAACATAGGGGCCGAATTCCTCGACGCGCTCGCCGTCCGTCTTCAGCATGGCGACATCGATATTGCCGTCAAGGACGGTTCCGGTCATCAGACCGACTGCCCAGATTGGTTCCATGGTCAGGCTCCTATGCTGCGTTGACGAGATCGCTCACTGTCTGACGGAGCGCCAGAATGCCGCTGTCGAAATGGCGTGTCGGATGAATGCGGTTGGTGAGCAAGGTCCAGGCCCTGCCCTTGTCGAAGTCGATCCACAGCGCCGTACCCGTGAAGCCGGTGTGTCCGATGGTTCCCGGAGAACAAAGAGCGCCGCCATGCCAGCCATCATGAGGCCGCTCCCAGCCATGCGTGCGGGTGGCCGAAAGCGGCGTGCGCATCAGGCCGATCGAACCTACCGCCGCTCCGCTGCCATCGAGCAACCCCCTGGCGAAATCGAGGATCGCGTCCGCCGTGCCGAAGAGGCCGGCATGGCCGGCGCCTTGCAACGCACAGCAATTATCGTCATGGACCTCGCCCGACAGGACACGGTTGCGCCAGGTACAATCTTCCGTCGCGGCCGCCAGCTCCGGCGGCGCGGAGAAGGCAAAACCCGGACCTGCATCCATGGCACGGATGGTCTGCCCGCTCAGCCGCTCCAGCGCGAAGCCGAGGAGAATGAAGTTGATATCGGAATAGACGGGCGGGCCGGCGCGCCATTCGCGCTGCAGGATGAAGGCGCGCAAGAGTTCAGGATCGCGGCCATAGGTGTAGATCGGCTCGACCGCCGGAAAAGGCGTCTGATGCCCCAGGCACTGGCGGAACGTCACCTTTCGCTCCCAGGCCTCGGCGCTGTATTGGCGCAGATCCGACAGAAGTGTCGTCAACGGCGCGTCGAGATCGATGGTACCGGCCTCGGCCAGAGCCAGAATGCGCGGCGTCGTGAAAATGACCTTGGTGAGCGACGCCAGATCGAACCAAGTGTCGGCCAGCATCGGCCGAGCATTCGGCACCTTCTGCGCCGAGCCGATCGCACGCACCAGCCGGTTGCCTTCCAGATCGACCATGCCGAGTACGCCGCCGGGTATGCGATCTGTTGCGACGGACTGTTTAAGCGGCGCAAAGGCCCGATCGAAACGCTCCTGAAACTGCATGCTCCCGCCTGTTGCCATCTGGCTTCTCCGCGACTCTCAGGCTTCCGCCAGAGCGATGTGATCCGGTGCGAAGCGGTGCCATTCCGGGGCCGAAGGCTCAAAGCCCCATGGACGCACCAATGATGGAACCTGGCGCGTATCGAGCGTGAAGGTCTCCTTGCGCCGCGCAACCGTCGGAACCGCCGCAATCAGTCGCCTGGTATAGGAATGCCTGGGCTCGGACAAGACGGAGACGGCATCGCCGATCTCGACGATCTGCCCTGCATAGATGACGGCGATGCGATGGGCAATGCGCTCCACAACCGCCATATCGTGCGAGATGAAGAGATAGGCGAGCCCGTATTCGCGCTGAAGCTCGATCAGCAACTCCAGAACCTGAGCTTGGACGGAAACGTCGAGCGCGGATACCGCTTCGTCAAGCACCAGCACGGACGGGTTCAGCATCAAGGCCCGCGCGATGCATAGCCGCTGACGCTGGCCGCCGGAAAATTCGTGCGGGTAGCGCTCCAGGGCGTTTTCGGGCAATCCCACGCGCTTTAGGAGCATGATCATGCGTTCGCGTGTTTCCGCCGAAACACGAGCACCTGCAGCAATTACCGGCTCTGCGAGAATGCTGTCGACGCGAAGCCGCGGATTGAGCGAGGCGTAGGGATTCTGAAAGACCATCTGCACCGCGCTCGTGCGACCGGCAGCCTTGCCGGCATTCGTCGCAAAGCGGCCTCGGGTCGATTTGACCAACCCGAGGATCGCGCGCGCTGTGGTGGATTTTCCCGAACCGCTCTCGCCGACGATCGCCAGCGTTTCCCCCGGCATCAGATCGAAACCGACCCCTTCGACGGCATGCACGGAACCGGCTGCACGGCGCAGAAAACCACCCTTGACCGGGAAGCGGACCGTGAGACCCTCCACTTTCAACGCCGGCTTGGACGATGCTTCGTCGCGCTGAAAATCCGAGCGCACGGCCTGCCCGGCCGCGAAATGCGGCACCGAGTGCAGGAGATGCTTGGTGTAGGAATGCGCGGGATGATCGAGAATCCGATCGAGCTCGCCTTGCTCCACCACTTCGCCGGCCTGCATCACCATCACTTTATCGGCGATTCCGGCGACAAGGCCGATGTCATGTGTGATGAAGATCATCGACATGCCGGTCTCGCGCTTCAGCTCGGCAAGGAGAGCCATGATCTGCGCTTGAACGGTGACATCGAGCGCCGTCGTCGGCTCGTCGGCGATGAGAAGGCGCGGATTGCAGGCAAGCGCGGTTGCGATCATCACGCGCTGCAGCATGCCGCCGGAAAGCTGGTTCGGGCAATAGGTCAAGCGGCGCGCAGCGTCAGGAATGCGCACGCGATCCAGGGCATCCTTGGCGGCGGCCTTTGCCTGGCTGCCAGTCAGGCCTCGATGCAGCCGGAATGATTCCTCGATCTGTGTGCCGATGGTGAGAACCGGATTGAGGGAGGTCATCGGCTCCTGGAAGATCATACCGATCTCGGCGCCACGGATCTTCGTGAGCTCCGCCTCGCTGGCCTTGGTCAGATCCAGAATGCTTTTGTCGGGGCGCTTCAGGCGGATCGTGCCGCCAGTAATCCGGCCGCCGCCGAAATCGACGAGGCGATTGATCGAAAGGGCGGTGACCGATTTGCCGGAACCACTCTCGCCGACAATTGCCAGCGTCTCGCCTGCATCAAGATCGAAACTGACGCCTCGCACGATGGGATTGGCTTCGGCATTGCGGCCGAAGCCGACGCGAAGATCGGAAACCGATAGCAGCGGTGTCATACCGTCGACCTCCGCATCTTCGGATCGAGAAGGTCGCGCAGGGCATCGCCGAGCAGGTTGAAACCGAGAATAGAAATCATGATGGTCACGCCGGGAAATATCAGCAGCCAGGGCGCCGTTTCCATGAGATTGCGGCTGTCGCTCAGCATCAGGCCGAGCGACGAGGCAGGGGGCTGGGTTCCCAAGCCAAGGAAGCTCAGGCCCGCCTCCGTCAGCAGCGACCAAGCCAGCGCCAGCGTCACCTGCACCGTCAAGGGTGCCACGAGATTGAGCAGGAGATGCCGTGTCAGGATATAGGACCTGCTGCTGCCGAAGGTGCGGGCCGCATCGACGAAGTCGCGTCCTTTCAGGGAAAGGGCCGGGCCGCGCACGACGCGGGTAAAGATCGGCGTATAGACGATCGCGATCGCGGCAACGCTGGTCCACGTACCAGGCCCGACGATCGCGATGATCAGCAGAGCCAGCAGAATTGCCGGGAAGGCCAAAAGCACATCCATGGTGCGCATGATCATGCCATCCCAACGCTTGGCGGACCAGGCGGCGGTCAGGCCGAGCAAGGTGCCGATCAGACTGGCCAAGGCAACGGAAAAGAAAGCAACGGTGAAGGATTCGCCGATGCCATGCATCAGGCGACTTGCTACGTCGCGGCCGAAGAGGTCCGTGCCCATCCAATAGGTGAGGCTCGGCGCATGCAGCCGGTCGATGCGGTTCTGCGTCAGCGGGTCGTGCGGTGTGACACCGAGCGTACCGAGAATCGCGAGCAAGACATAAAGGAGGACGATGATACCGCCGATCCGGCCGCTCACATGTCCGAAGAGAGCCTTGACGATCCGCATCAGCCTTCTCCCAGGCGAACGCGCGGATCGAGCGTCACATAGGCGAGATCGACGAGCAGATTGACGATCATGAAGTTGAAGGCAATGAAGAGCACGCTTCCCTGCACCAGCGCATAGTCGCGCTGCAGGATGGCGTCCAGCACCAAGCGCCCAAGCCCGGGCAGCGCATAAATCTGCTCGACCAGCACGGCGCCGCCGAGCAGATAGCCGAATTCGACGCCGCTCAGCGTCACCACCGGAATTAAAGCATTCGGCAGAGCATGCCGCCAGATGACGCCGCGCGCCGGCACGCCTCTGCTGCGGGCCGTGCGCACATAATCATCACTCAGGACATCGAGCATGGCGGAGCGGACGACACGCGTCACCGAAGCTGCGAAAGCGAAGCCGAGGGTCAGCGCCGGCAGGATCATCTGGCCGAGATTTTCAAGCGGATTCTGCCAGATGGGCGTGAATGCCCCCATGGTCGGCAGCACGCCGAAGCCGGCCGATAAGGCATAGATCAGCAAAAGGCCGAGAACGAAATTCGGCGTCGACTGCCCGATCATTGCGACGACGCGCACGGCAAGATCGGACAATTTCTCGTTTCGCGTGGCGGCAAAGACGCCCGCCGGCAGGCCGATGGCAAGTGCAATCACCATGGAGAGCAAGGCAAGCTCGAGCGTCAGCGGAAAGCGCTCCAGGATGATGTCGAGCACCGGCTTGCCATAGGTTACGGATATGCCGAGATTGCCCTGAAATACGCCGAGCAGCCAGTGCCAATACTGGATGGGCCATGATTGATCGATGCCGAAATAGCCGGCAAGGGCCTGCCGCTGCTCCGGCGTCAAAAGGCCCGCATTGGTTCCGAGCATCGCCGTGATCGCATCGCCCGGCACCAGCCGGATGGCGACGAAGACGAAGATGGACACGCCCAGCATGATCAGCGGGAATGTCATCAGCCGGCGCGTCAGGTATGCCATTACACTTCCTCTAGGGCAATTTCAGCTAAACCAAGATGTGAACTTGCGGCCGAAATTACAAAAAAACAAAGAGATAGAGCGCTTCCATAACGTGATTCAAAAGGAAAGCGCTCTAGGTCCCGGTCATCGCTACTTGATCGTGACCTTGCTCAGACCGAATAGCGAGCCGGTCGGCGTCGGCACGAAGCCCTCGACGTTTTTCTGCTCGGCCGTGTAGCCATAAGCCGTGTAGAGCCAGATCCAGGGCGAGACTTCGGCGATATGCTTTTCGAATTCGGCGAAGATCGCCTTGCGCTTGGCCGGATCGGTCTCGGCGCGGCCCTTCTGCATCAGGCTGTCCAGCGTGTCGTCGATGTAGTTGGCGACTTTCTGCAGGTTGCCCGTTTTCGTCCAATAGCGGTTATACATGGAATAGGGATCGGCACTGCCGCCGTTGAGAGCAACCGCCATGTCGAAATTGCCCTTGAGCCAGGTGTCGACATAGACGTTGAGTTCCATCACCTTAATATCGAGCTTGATGCCGATTTCGGCGAGCTGCGACTGGATGACCTGCGCTTCGGCTGTAGCCGTCGGCGGTTCGCCGGTTGCGGCGATCACCGTCGCCGAAAAGCCGTTGGCAAGGCCGGCATCGGCCATCAGCTTCTTCGCCTTGGTCACATCGCGCTTATAGCAGAAAAGCTGGCTCGGGTCGGTCGCATAGAGCGGCATCGTCAGCGGCCCGGTCACCTTGCCTTCGCCGAGTGCTGCGGTGTCCATCACATCCTTGCGGTCGATGGCGCAGGAGATCGCCTGGCGTACGGCCAGCTGATCCATCGGCTTGCGAGAGGGATTGAGCTGTAGGACATTATACGCGAGAACCGGCGTGCGGGTGAGCTGCAGCTTCGGCTCCTTTGGCACCAGCGTCGCCACCAGCGGATCGTTCAAAAGCGCGAAATCGATCTGACCGGTGCGCAGCGAGGCAAGGATCGCCGTTTCGTCCGGCAGCACGCTGATGTTGATGCCGTCGACCCCGACTTTACCGCCAGCCCAGTCCTTGTTGGCGCTCAAGACTTCCTTGGAATTCGGAACCCAGCTGTCGAGCTTGAAGGGGCCGGAGCCGATCGCCTTGGTGCCAATGGCTCCGGCGGTGATTTCGCTTGCCGAAACGATCGCGGCATTGAGGCTCGTCATGGAGGTCAGGATCGGAGCGTCGGGCTGCGACAGATTGAAGATCACCGTATTGGCATCGGGCGTGTCGATGCCTGCAATCGACAGGAAATTGGCACGGGCAACGGCACCGGTCGCCTGATCTAGGATGCGCTGGAAAGAGGCTTTCACATCAGCTGACGTGACGGGCGCGCCATTCTGGAACTTGGCCTTGGCGTTGAGCTTGAATGTCAGCTGCTTTCCATCGGGGGAGAACTGCCAGCTCTCGGCAACGCCGGGCACGATCTGCAAATTGCCGTCGAGGCGAACGAGCGGCTCGTAGATCAGTTCCAGCAGGCGGATGGAGGAGAAGGCCGTCTGCTTGTGCGGATCCAGCCCGGTTGCGTCCTGCGACCATGCCATGCGCAGCGTCGCCGCCTCCGCTGGTATCGCGACCGTCGCCAGACCAAGCCCCACGGCCAGCGACACTCCCGAAATCAGCTTCTTTCCAAAATTCCCTTTCACTTTCAGTCCTCCGAATTTTTTAATGTCCCCAGCCGATTTTGGCCCATTGATTGCCGCCGCGGCACAGCGCGATGGTTGTCTCAAGCAGTCCTGGCGTTGATGGCCTTGCGCAGGAATCCATCAGCGTTTTGCAATGCCGTGCGGGCATCTTCAATGCCCATCCCGGTAATTTCCATGAGAATGGCCAGCTTGACGTCGTTTCCCGTCAGATCGAGCACGCGGCGCGCTTCCTGCTGCGTGCAGCCGGTCGCCTGCATGACGATGCGCGAGGCGCGCGCCACCAGCTTCTTGTTGCTGGCGCTGACATCGACCATCAGATTTTGATAGCTCTTGCCGATGCGGATCATGCTCGCCGTCGTCAGCATGTTGAGAATGAGTTTTTGCGCCGTACCGGATTTGAGGCGGGTAGAGCCGGTCAGGATTTCCGGGCCGACGACAGGCGAAATGGCGAGATCGGCAATGCCGGCGATGATGGAGTTGGGATTGCACGAGAGCGCCACCGTGAAGGCGCCGATATCCTTGGCGTAGTTCAGGCCGCCAATGACATAAGGGGTTCGGCCGCTGACGGCGATGCCGACGACGACATCGTTCCTGGTCAACTTGATCTCCTTCAAAGCCTGGCGCCCCTGCTCGGGATCGTCCTCCGCGCCTTCAATCGAGCGCCGCAGCGCATCCGGCCCGCCTGCGATCAGGCCGAGGACCATGTCCGGTGGCACGCTGAAGGTCGGCGGGCATTCGGACGCGTCGAGAACGCCGAGACGACCGCTGGTGCCGGCGCCCATATAGATCAGCCGGCCACCCATCTGAAAAGCAGCCACGATCTGATTGACGGCGGCGGCGATTGCCGGGATCACCTTCTCGACCGCGAGAGGCACCGTCTGATCCTCATAGTTGATCTCGCGCAGAATATCGAAGGTCGGCAACAGATCGATATGCATCGTGTTCGGATTGCGCCCTTCGGAAACCAACTGCTCCAGTTCGGATATCAACGTCTGCTCTGTCATGGGCCTGCTCGCGGAATACGCTTCGATATCAATGGGTCAGGGTGGCAGGCTCGATCACGTCAAGATCGAGTTCACCGCAGTAAAATCGGTTTTCAGTCAGCCAAGACGCAGGATAGCCTTTTCGGCTTCGTTCCCCGTCCATTCCCTGTTTACCTTGGTTAACACTATGTCTTTTTATTCCTTTCGTCAACCTATGAAGGAATAAAATATTCCATTTCGATCGTGCGAAATTCAGCCTCCCAGATCCCTCTTCAGCTTTTGCGAATGGCTCTCCTGGCCAGAATGATCGCACCTGACACCGCATCGCCGTCGATCGGCTTCAGGCGGCGCCGCACATCCGGCGAAAGCCAAGGCTCAAGCGGGCTTGCAAGACCGCCAAGCAGGCAGACGCGCGGCGCACCTTTTTCGAACAGGGTGCGAACCAGCGTATCGATATGGCCGGCGGCATTTTGGACGATCCGCCGCGCGACCGCATCGCCCTGATCAGCATGGCGCAGGACCATAGGCGCAAGCGACGCGTAATCCGTTGCAGACGCCCGGTCCATCCAGGCGACCGCTTCCATCGGATCGCTCTGAAAGCGTTGCATGATTTCAGCGAGCAATGCGGTCTTCTGTTCACGGCCGTCATGGGCGCGCAGCGCAAGCTGAACGGCCTTTAGCCCGAGATAGGCGCCGCTGCCCTCATCAGAAATCGGAAAACCATAGCCGCCGACCCGCAACAGCCGTCCTTCGACGAGACCGAGACCGATGGAACCCGTCCCGGCAATCACGATGGCACCATCGCGGCCGGAATGAGCACCGAGGCAAGCTCCTTCGCCGTCGCTGACGAAATCGATGCTGGCAAAGGAGTGCCCGATCGCCTTCAACGCATCAAGCGCACCCTTACGGCCTATCCCGGCCAGCCCGACACCGGCATGGATGCGCCCAACGTCAGCGGCACTCAATCCCGCCTCATCGATCGCCGCCTCGAAGGCGCGCGAAATCGACGCCCATGCTTCGGCAATCCCGAGACGCGTCGTTGCTGGCCCGGACAACCCTTGCCCTATAACGGTACCCTCGGCATCCTCGATGCGTGCCCGGCAGCCGGTGCCACCGCCATCGATGCCGAGAAAATATCGAACGTTTCTCGATGCGGCGGTCATGACGTCAGCCGTTCGATATCGGCGCCGCAGAGACGCAGTTTGCGATCGAGCTGCTCGTAGCCACGGTCGAGATGATAGACGCGGTTGACGATGGTTTCGCCCTCCGACGCGAGGGCGGCCAGGACGAGCGAAACGGAGGCGCGCAGATCCGTCGCCATCACCTGCGCGCCTTTGAGCGGCGCGCCGCCTCGCACCAATGCTGTCGTGCCCTGCAGGGTGATGTTGGCGCCGAGGCGCATCAATTCCGGCACATGCATGAAGCGATTTTCGAACACCGTCTCGCGGATCAGCGACGCACCCTCGGCACAGCAGGCGAGTGCCATGAACTGCGCCTGCAGATCCGTTGGAAAGCCGGGATAGGGTTCCGTGGTGATATCGGCCCCCTTGAGCGGACCATCCCTGGAGACGACCAGGCCGCGGTCGCTGGGCCAGACGCTGACGCCCATGGCTTCGAGCGCCTGCACGACCGAGGCCAGATTTTCCAGCCGGGCATGGATGAGCTCGAGCTGGCCGCCGGTGATTGCGGCCGCCACGGCATAGGTGCCTGCCTCGATGCGGTCGGGAATACCGTGATGCCTAGCAGGGCGCCAGGCGGTGTCGCCATCGATGAGGATACGATGCGTCCCCGCCCCTTCGATCCGCGCGCCCATGGCGCTCAAGCACGCCGCCAGATCTGCCAATTCCGGCTCGCGGGCGGCATTCAGGATCTCGGTCTCGCCCTTGGCCGCGCAGGCGGCCATCATCGCCGTTTCCGTCGCGCCGACGGACGGCGAACTCAGCACGATCCGCGCACCTTTCAGGCCATTCGAAGCCGACGCAACGATCACGCCGCTTTCGATCGCGATATCGGCACCCAGCGCCGAGAGCGCTTTGATGTGCATGTCGACGGGCCGTGCACCGATCGCGCAGCCGCCGGGAAGTGAAACACGGGCATGGCCGAAGCGGGCAAGCAGCGGCGCCAGCACCAGCACGGTTGCCCGCATGCGCCTCACGGTATCGTAGGACGTTTCCTTCGAAACGATGTCGCTCGCGTCGATCGTCGTGCCGTGCGGCCCGCGGGCAATCCTAGCGCCGTGGAGAGCAATGACCCCGAGCATGTTCTCGACATCGCTGACCACGGGCAGATTCGTCAGCTCGAGAGGATGCGGGCTCAAGAGTGCCGCGGCGATCTGCGGCAACGCGGCGTTCTTGGCGCCGGCGATGGTCACCGCGCCCTGCAACCTTCTGCCGCCGGAGATGCGAAGTCTGTCCATGATGAAATCCGTCGAGGAAAGGCGCGGACCTGAGAGTCCATTGCCGCTTCTCACAGAGACTAATCGGCCATTCCATACTGTCAACGGAATTTGGAATTTTTTATTCCAATTTGCTGTGATAATGTCCGATGACACGAAGCGAGATTGCCGAGCGTGCGCCGGATGTTATTTTCGGTGTGCTCGCGCCGACGGGTGAAGCGGCCTCGATGGCTTGAAGGGACAAATGTCGATCTTAAGGAAAATCAGCGCACAGCTTGAAACCATGGCACCCGCCGATCGCCAGATCGGGCAGTTCATCATCGATAATCCAGATCAGATGTTGCGTCTCTCCTCGGCAGCCCTTGCGGTGGAAACCGGCCGCAGCCAGTCGAGCGTGGTCAAGTTCAGCCAGAAGCTCGGCTATGCCGGCTATCAGGAATTGAAGCTTGCCGTCAGCGAGGCCAAGGCGCAGGAATGGCAGGCGCCTGCCGGAATGATCCATGGCACGATCGAGGTCGGCGATAGCTACCTCACAATCCTGCAAAAGCTGCTCGGCAGCAAGATGCAGGCGATGCAGCAGACCATCTCGGTCAACAATGAAGCCGATATCGAAAAAGCGCTCGAGGCGCTTCACGATGCCCGGCGCATCCACCTGGCAGGGGTTGGCGCCTCGTCGCTGGTCGCGCGCGACTTTTCCTACAAGCTGATGAAGCTCGGACGCAACGTGCTCCATGACAGCGACAGCCATGTGCAGATGGCCAACGCGTCGACCTTGGGGCCGGACGACCTGCTCTTTGCGCTTTCCTATTCCGGCGCCAGTATCGAAACCTTGAGGATCGCGGAACTGGCAAGCCAGCGCCAGGCAACCGTCATCGCCGTCACCGGCTTGCAGGATAATCCGCTTTCCCGCGTCGCCGATATTTGCCTTCACACGGTCGGCGACGAGGATCGCGTCCGTTCGTCGGCGATTACCGCCCGCGACGCGCAGTTGATGCTGACCGATCTTCTGTTCATTCTCCTGGTGCAGCGCCAGCCCGACGCCAATGACTATGTCCATAACAGCGAAACCGCCGTTTCCGTCTTGAAGGCCAAGCGTCTTTCATGAGGGCCGGTACCCGGTAATCAAGCTGTGACAACGAAAGCTCTGTACGATGGTGACGTCGGGACGTAGCTTGACGGCCCTCGCAAATCATGACCGGAGAGATTCCATGGACCTTGGCGCGCAGGCGCCCGTCGTCGTTTAGATCTGCAGTCGGCTATCCCATCGCACATCACGTCAGGGAGATGAAATTTAGCCGCTCGCTGGAGCGCAATGCCGAAAGTGTGATCGGCTTTCGGACGACCTCATACTCTATTTCTTTGATTCTACTGCGGATTCAGACTTTTTGACGCAAGAGACTTAACACCATCCGGTTCTAATCGGTTGAAGCTTGACAGTGCCCTTTTCCATTGAAGAAACAATGTATGCATGTTATCTAGATTGCACATCTAGAAAGAAGAAGCCATGGCATTGAGCATCAAGACCGAGGAAGCGGACCGGCTGGCGCGGGAGCTGTCGCGCCTGACCGGCGAGACCATGACCGACGCCATCACCCGCGCCATGCGCGAGCGGCTGGAACGGCTGCGCGCCGAGCAGGACGCACAAAGGGATTATGTTGCACGCATGCAGGCTTTCGTGCGTGGGCGTGCCGGCCGCTACGACCGCCGCCCTGTCACGAAACAGGAGTGGGACGAAGCGGTCGGCGACACAGATGCAGAGCTTGACGTTCCCCAATGATAGTTGTTGATGCGTCCGCCATCATCGCGATCATGTTCGAAGAGACGGAAGCTTCTGACTGCATGATGGCTCTTCAGATAGACACTCAACGTCTCATATCGGCGGTCAACTATGTCGAAGCCGGTACGATCTTGGCGGGCAGGATCAGAAATGGAGACCGGCGCGAAGCGATTGCCGATCTCGACGAGTTTTTAGCCGAGTTCCGAATCGGAATTGCCTCGATAGATGAAAATCTCGCGCATGCTGCGATGAAGGCTCGCCTGCAATACGGCAAGGGCTTCGGTATGCGGGGCGGCCTGAATTTCGGCGATTGCTTTGCCTATACTCTCGCTAAACGGCACTCAGCCCCCCTACTGTATGTCGGAGATGACTTCGCATTGACCGACGTGCAATCCGCATTGATGAGGTGAATTGCCAATCGAAGGGCGCAAGGACCTCGCCTCAGGCCACCGCCGTCCAGTCCAGCCCGATATCGAGCGTCGGTGCGCTGTGCGTCAACCAACCGGCGGAGATGAGATCGATGCCGGATGCGGCGATTGCCGCAGCCGTTGCCGGTGTGATGCGGCCCGACGCTTCGGTGATCGCGCGGCCGCCGACGATATCGACCGCCTCACGCAGTTGATCCGGCGTCATGTTGTCGAGCAGAACGGCATCAACGCCCTCCTCCATCGCTTCGCGAAGCTGCGCCAGCGTATCCACTTCGACTTCGATCTTGACCATATGGCCGACGCCGGCCTTGGAACGTCGAATGGCTTCAGTGATACCACCGGCAATGGCGACGTGATTGTCCTTGATCAGCACCGCATCATAAAGCGCAAAACGATGGTTCACGCCGCCGCCGGCACGCACAGCGTATTTTTCGAGAGCTCTGAGACCCGGCGTCGTCTTGCGCGTGCAGACGATTGACGCCTTCGTGCCGGCAATCGCCTCGACGATGCCGCCGGTGACAGAGGCGATGCCGGAGAGATGGCCGAGGAAATTGAGCGCAGTGCGCTCTGCCGTCAGCAAACCGCGCGACGATCCCTCGATCGTTGCGATCACCTGCCCTGTCCCGACCTTCGCACCGTCTGCGACATGGCGGGTCATGACGATGGCCGGATCGACAAGCTGGAAGGCAAGGTCGGACGCATCGAGGCCAGCGACCACACCCGCCTGGCGGGTCACCATCGCAACCCGTGAGCGGTGCTCCGCAGGGATGACGGCCGCGGACGTGATGTCGCCGGCAAGGCCGAGATCTTCCACAAGCGCATTGCGCACCAACGGTTCGACGATCAGGCGCGGGAGGGGAGCAAGCATCATGTCAGGCACTCCTAGCCATCGAATAGGGGATGACGGACCTGGCAATATCCAGGGCGTCGGCAAGATGCATCATGCGGCGCTGCGCATGCTGCAGCTTCAACGGAAAATCCGTGCGGGCATGGGCGCCGCGCGACTCCGTCCTCAAACTTGCAAAGACAGCAATCGTCAATGCCACCAGCGCAGGGTCGGTCGCCGGTCCCTCCCGCTCACAAAGCGGTAGGAGCGCAGCAATCGCTCCATGGATGGCGCCGGCGTTGCGCAGCACTCCGAGATGCCGCGACACGATTGGCCGGACTAGCGCCGGATCTGGCGCTACCGTCTGTGGAAGATAACGCGGCAACCTGGCGAAGCTCGCGTCCGTGCCGGCTATGTCGCGCGCCGCCCGCATGCCCATGACTGCCGCCTCCAGCAACGAATTGCTGGCAAGACGATTGGCGCCGTGCAGGCCGGTGGAAGCAGCTTCGCCCGCGACCCAGAGGCCGAGAACCGAGCTGCGGCCGTTCTCGTCCGTCGCCACACCGCCCATGTGGTAGTGAACGGCCGGCCGCACGGGAATGAGATCGCTTGCCGGATCGACGTCCGCCTCGCGGCAAAGGGCATCTATCACCGGAAAGCGTGCGGCAAAGCGATTGCCGAGCGCGTCTCGCGCATCGAGAAAAACCCGGCCACCACGCGCAATCTCTGCGCTGATGGCCCGCGCGACGACATCGCGCGGCGCAAGCTCGGCACCCTCGACGCCAGCCATGAAGCGTTCGCCGCATTCATTGACGAGAAGCGCGCCTTCGCCGCGAACCGCTTCGCTGACGAGCGCCAGGGGCCGTCTGCGGCTATCGAGCGCCGTCGGGTGGAATTGCACGAACTCCATATCGGCCAGAAGCGCGCCTGCCCTTGCCGCAAGGGCAATGCCCTGTCCGAAATTGCCGACCGGATTGGTCGTGGCATCGAACAGGCCGCCGATACCGCCGGTGGCAAGCACGATGCGGGAAGACGGAAGCACGACACTGCCCATGTCGGTCAGGCACAGAAGACCGGCAATGCGATCGCCATCCAACAATAGCCGCTGCCCCTGACAGCCCTCGAGCACCATAATCGATGGCGTGCGGGCCACTGCCTCGGCAAGCGCACGGACGATAGCCGCACCCGAACCATCACCCTTGGAATGGACGATACGCCGGAGCGAATGTGCAGCTTCAAGTCCCAGGGACAATTCGCCGGTGCCATCGCGATCGAACTCGATACCCGCCCGCTCCAGGGCGGCAATCGCAGCGGGCGCTTCCGCGACGATTCTTGCCGCCACCTTCGCGTCACAGAGTCCGTCGCCGGCGGCGAGTGTATCGGCAAGATGTATGGCGGCGCTGTCGTCCGCACCCACACTCGCGGCGATGCCGCCCTGCGCCCAGGCGCTTGACGTTTCCTCGCCGATCAGGGAGCGGGTGACGATCACGACAGGCTCAGGCGCCAGCGTCAAAGCCGTCATCAGTCCGGCAAGACCGCTGCCGACGATGACGATGCGGCCGCTCAGTTCTTCGATGATCTCGCTCATATCGCCAGCATCCTTTCCACCGCGCGGCGGGCATCGGCGGCAATCGCGGGATCTATCGTCACCTCATGCCGTCCCTCTTCCAGCGCCTTGCGGATATTGCCAAGCGTGATGCGCTTCATATGCGGGCAGAGATTGCAGGGGCGGATGAATTCCACATCCGGATGATGCACGGCGACATTGTCGCTCATCGAACATTCGGTGAGCAGCACCACGCGCGACGGACGCTTCTTGCCGACATAATCGGACATCACGGCCGTCGAGCCGGCGAAGTCCGCTGCCGCAACGACGTCGGGCGGGCATTCCGGATGCGCCAGCACTGTCACGCCGGGATAATTCTCGCGGAGCTGGCGTATATCGTCCGCAGTGAAAAGCTCGTGAACCTCGCAATGCCCATGCCAGGCGATAAGCTCGACATTGGTTTCACGCGCGATGTTGCGCGCCAGATATTCGTCCGGAAGCATCAGTACCTTCGGCACGCCGAGCGATTCTACCACCTGTCGGGCATTTCCCGAGGTGCAGCAGATATCGGAAGCCGCCTTCACCGCCGCCGACGTATTGACGTAGGTGACGACCGGAACGCCCGGATGGGCCTGACGCAGCAGCGCGATATCCTCAGGCGTGATCGATGCCGCCAGCGAGCAGCCGGCCTCCATATCGGGGATGAGAACGGTCTTTTCCGGGTTCAGCAGCTTGGCTGTCTCGGCCATGAAGTGCACGCCGGCAAGGACGATGATGTCGGCATCGACCTCCGCCGCCTTGTGGGCAAGCGCAAGACTGTCTCCGACGATATCGGCAACGCCGTGGAAGATTTCCGGTGTCTGGTAATTATGGGCGAGAATGACGGCGTTGCGTTGCCGTTTCAATTCGAGGATCGCCTCGACGTCATCCTGAAACGTCAGCCATTCGGCCTTGGGGATGACGCGGTTGACGCGATCGTAGAGGGAGGATGCGGATATGGGAACATTCATGACCGGCTCCTTTTATACTCAATTTGAGCATATCATGCGCAAATAGATATTCTCGTTATGAGCATATGTCAATTGCGGGAGAGCGGCAATTTCGTTCCGGCAAATTCTCGTTCGTCGAGGACGGCTCGGCGGAAGCGGAAGAGCTTGGCGGGACGGCCGCCGGTCTCGCTTTCCGTACCGCCGGTTTCCTCCACCAGTTCCTGCTGCTCGATCAGCCGGCGGAAATTCTGCTTGTGCAGCGTCAGGCCGGCGAGCGCCTCCACGGTTTTCTGCAATTGCAGCAGCGTGAAACTCTCGGGCATGAGTTCGAAGACGACGGGGCGGTATTTGATCTTGGCCCTGAGCCGCGCCATGCCAGTCGCAAGGATGCGGCGATGATCGGCAAACATCGATCTGCCGAAATTGTGCTTGGGATCACAGCCCGCCTCGGCCACGAGACGCGCCTCATAGAGCAACTCATAACGCTGCAGAACAAGATCCTCATTCCATGCGGCACCATTCAATCCGAAGGTAAAATCGGCCCTCCGGCGGCGCTGGTCACGCCGCATCGCATCGTCGCCGATCCAGGCCGTAAGACGCGTGGCAATATCGTCAAGCATGGACGGCTGGCCACCCCGATGATCCTCCCAGGGAAGATATTCGTACCAGCCGTGCCAGCCCGGCATCCCGCCGCCGGGAGCCGCCTGCTCGCGCACCAGCCCCAGATAGCTGATCGAAATCGTGCGGCCGCCGAGAATTTCGTTGTTTCGATCGCGATCGGCAAAGGTATAGAGCTGCTCCAGATAGCCGACCGGATGCGCCGTCTGCTCTTGGACCCATTCGCGCAATCCGCTTTGCAGCGTGCGATGCCCAAGCTCGAGTGGGCCGGACGGCAAGGCATCGCCCGACCGCACCGTCATCACCCTTGGATCGCTGCCGGTGACGGCCGTTAAAACTGCGATCAGCTCGGCATGCGCAAGTCCGATGGTCAAGCGAACTCCATGAATTATTTCCCTGTGACTTTGTCGCATGAAGCGAGGCGCAAGCCAATGCAGGTGCTTGCGCGCTCCACATCTACCGGCAGTCCAAAGAGGCGACTGCTACGCTCAAAATCGCTTGCGTCTCCATTGAAGGCGCAATCTTGCCGCGAAAATCACCAGCTTGTAGGGTAGCGGAAACGATAGCAAATGAATTCCGCTGAATGTGCCGTTTCTCGGGGAGGAGCTACTTTGTCCGAAAATGACTACGATGCGTTCGCGGCCGCCTATCAAGCCGACAACGAGAACAATGCCTGGAACGCCTATTATGAGCGCCCGGCCATTCTTTCGCTGGCCGGAGATGTCGCCGGACTTCGGGTCCTCGATGCAGGCTGCGGCGGCGGAGCACATGCAAGCGCTCTCGTCGATGGTGGCGCGATCCTGACGGGCGTCGATGCGAGCGTGGGCTTGCTTGGGATCGCGCAACGCCGCCTGAACGGACGCGCGCGATTGTTGCTGGCCGACCTGAACCAGCCGTTGCCCTTTCTGGACGGCAGCTTCGACCTGATCATCTCCTCGTTGGTTATGCACTATCTGCCTGATTGGTCGCGGCCCCTTTCGGAATTCGGGCGCGTGCTGTCCAACGGCGGCCGCCTGGTCTTCTCCACGCATCATCCCTTCATGGATCATGTATTCGCCAGCCAGGACAACTATTTCGAGACCTATAGTTTCAACGAAATCTGGCAGCGTGGAGACAAGGCCATAACGATGCGCTTTTGGCATAGACCGCTTCATGCCATGTTCGATGCGCTCAAGTCTGCCGAATTTCGAATCGAAATCGTAAGCGAGCCTCAGCCCGATCCGAAGGTCGGCGCTCTTTTCCCCGACGCGCATAAAAGCCTGACGACCAAACCGCGATTCCTGTTCTTTTCCGCCATCAAGACATAATCTAACGGCTCACATAATCCGGATATTGTTCACAGATCAGGTCGATGATCGACAGGGTACCTGACAGGTGCCGACGCAGAGCGGCGACGGCAGCCTCCGCATCGGCTGAGCGGACGGCATCGACCACGGCTTGATGGTCGATAATGATCTGCTCGAGCTTGCCGGGCATCGGCAGGTTGAGCATGCGCAGCCGGTCGAGATGCACGCTCTGGCGGCGAACCGTCAACCACAAGCCCAGAATGCCGGCCCTTTCATAAAGAACGCGATGGAAATCCTTATCGAGCATGTCGAAGAGATCGTAGGTTTCCTGCGACACCACATGCTTCTGCCGAGCCAGGATGCCTTCCAGAATTGCTGCCGTTTCTGCTGGCGACTCGGCTGCCAGCCGGCGAACGGCCTCAAGTTCGATCGACAATCGCAGGAAGTGCGCTTCGGTCGCATTGCGGATATCGATCCGCGAAACGACCGTCGCATATTGCGGGTAGACCTCGACCAGCCCCTCCTCCTCCAGCCGGATCAGGGCGTCGCGTACGGGGGTCTGACTGACGTTGAATTCGCTTTGCAGCGAGATGCGCGACAGGACCGTCGTCGGCGGCAGGCTCATCGAAAGAATACGTGATCGCAGGATCTCGAGAATCTGAGGTCCGACTTGGCGGGAGCGATCGAGGGCAAATTCTTTCGGATTGAGCTTCACTGGCGGTCTTTCTGATCGAGAGCGTCTGTTCATTAAGCACAATTCGGGGCTTGATGCACTGATACATTAGTGCTTTAGTGGCTCGAAGCCAACCTCATTTCTCGAGGGTTGGATCAATCGGGAGGAGCAAATGAGAGGATTTCTTCGCTGTCTGACCGCGGTCGGCATGGTGATTGCCAGCACCTTTTCAGCCGGCGCAGCGGAAAAGACCGATATTTCGATCACGCGCCAGCCGGGCATTCTTTATCTCGCCAGCCATGTCATGGAGACGCAGAAGCTGATCGAGAAGCATGCGGCCGCCGACGGCCTGCAGGGCGTCAAGGTTGAATGGCGCACCTTCAGCGGCGGCGGCGCACAGACCGATGCGCTACTGTCAGGCAATGTCGACATCGTCAATACCGGCACCGGCAATCTGCTGCTGCTATGGGACCGCACGAGAGGCAAGGTCAAAGGTATCGTCACCAATTCGGCTCAGCCGGTCATCATGGTCTCGCGCGATCCGCGCATCCAGTCGCTGAAGGATATTCAGCCCGGCGACAAGATCGCGGTGCCGACCGTCGGAGTCTCGACGCAGGCGATCCTGCTGCAGATGGCCGCCGCGCAAATGTATGGCGACGACCAAGTGCACAAGTTCGATGCCAATACGGTGCAGCTTGGCCATCCTGATGCGATGGCAGCCCTTGCCAATCAGACCCATGAGGTCAAGAACCACTTCTCCGCCCCGCCCTTTCAATATCTGGAATTGAAACAGCAAGGCGTTCACAAGGTGGTCGATTCCCGCGATATCATCGGCGGCGAGCTGACTCAAGGCACCTTCTTCACCACCACCCAATTCGCAAGCGCCAACCCGGCCATCGTCAAGGCCGTGCGCGAGGCGACGGCTGAAGCGATCGACTTCATCAAGAAGGATCCGAAATCGGCCGTGGAAGCCTACAAGACCGTGAGCGGCGACAAGACCAGCGTCGATGATCTCATGGCTATCCTGAACGAGCCGCACATGATGGAATTCCGCATGGACCCTCAGGGAACCATGAAGTTTGCGGCCCATCTTTACAAGATCGGCACGCTGAAGACGATGCCCAAGGCCTGGACTGACTATTACCTGCCGGAAGCCGCCGATCTTAATGGCAACTGACGCCTGTCGGCGGCGCGAATGCCGCCTTCAAGCCATTCCTCGGAGAAGGCTCATGCTTCAGGCAAAAACACACGCCGACATGCCGGCGACGGAAAAAATGACCGCAACACCGCTTCTGAATGTCGACAAGGTGACGCTTCGCTACAAGACGCCGAACCTGCTTATCACCGCGACGGAGAACGTCAGTTTCTCGGTTGCCCAATCGGACCGTTTCGTTCTGCTCGGCCCTTCGGGTTGCGGAAAATCGACGCTGCTGAAGGCCATCGGCGGCTATCTGACCCCGGCCACTGGCCGAATCGAGATCAAGGGTCAGACAGTCAGGAAGCCTGGCGCCGACCGCATGATGGTTTTCCAGGAATTCGACCAGCTGCTGCCCTGGAAGACGGTGCTGGAAAACGTCATGTTCCCGCTGACAACAGCCCGCCGCCTCCCCCGCGGCGAAGCCGAGGCGATTGCCCGTGACTATATCGACAAGGTCAAGCTCACCCGCGCGGTCGATACATACCCGCACATGCTATCAGGCGGGATGAAGCAGCGTGTCGCCATTGCCCGCGGCATGGCGATGCAGCCTGATATCCTCTTGATGGACGAGCCCTTCGCAGCACTCGATGCGCTCACCCGCCGGCAAATGCAGGACGAGCTGCTGCAGCTTTGGGAAGATACGCGCTTCACCGTCATCTTCGTCACGCACTCGATCGCCGAGGCAATCAAGATCTCCAACCGCATCCTGCTGCTGTCGCCGCATCCCGGCCGCGTCAAGGCGGAAGTGCGCGATGTGGAGCCTGTTCGCGACGATCCTGCCGCCGCCGCCAAATTGGAGCAGGAGATCCATCATATGCTGTTTGCCGAGCAGGGACACAGGGAGTAGGCCATGAGCGCACCGCAGATCATCCTTGCACCGCAGGCCACCGACACCGCCGGCCATATCGCAGCCGTCGAGCAGAAGCTCGGCGCGATGGAGCTTCTTTGGCAATCGGGTCTCTTCCGCAAGTCATTGCTGATCGTCATTCTCGCCGTCATCTGGGAAGCCTATGCCCGGCATCTCGACAATCCGCTGCTGTTCCCGACGCTCAGCGATACGCTGACGGCGCTTTATGACCGTTTCGCCGATGGCGTCCTGCCGGCCCGCATCTGGACCACATTAAAGATATTGGTGACGGGCTACATCTCGGGAACGGTGCTCGCCGCTGTCCTGACAGTCGTTGCAATAAACACCCGCATTGGTACCGATTTTCTCGAAACCATGACGGCGATGTTCAACCCGCTGCCGGCGATCTCGCTGCTGCCGCTCGCCCTCATCTGGTTCGGGCTAGGACCGGCAAGCCTCATCTTCGTGCTCATACATTCCGTCCTCTGGGCCGTCGCGCTCAATACCCATGCGGGCTTTCTCGGCGTCTCCCGCACTCTGCGCATGGTCGGTGCCAACTATGGGCTGACAGGCCTCTCCTATGTCTTCCGCATCCTGATCCCCGCAGCCTTCCCGTCGATCCTCACAGGCCTGAAGATCGGCTGGGCCTTCTCCTGGCGCACGCTGATCGCCGCCGAACTCGTCTTCGGCGTCTCCTCCGGCCAGGGCGGTCTCGGCTGGTTCATCTTCGAAAACCGCAATCTTCTCGACATACCCTCGGTCTTTGCCGGCCTGCTGACTGTGATCGTCATCGGACTTATTGTCGAAAATCTGGTTTTTCAGACGATCGAACGCCGTACCCTGCTAAAATGGGGCATGAAGGAATGAGCAGGCGCATGGATTTATCCCTTCGGCCAACATTCGAATACGAGGCGCAAATACAATGAACAGCAGGAAGAAGCCCCACGACTTACGCAGCGCCAGATGGTTTGCACCCGATGACCTCAGAAGCTCGGGCCATCGCTCGCGTACCATGCAGATGGGTTATGCGCCGGAAGAATGGACGGATAAGCCGGTCATCGCCATCCTCAACACCTGGTCCGATGCCAATCCGTGTCACGCCCATTTCAAGCATCGCGTCGAAGATGTGAAACGCGGCATCCTGCAGGCCGGCGGCTTCCCGCTGGAACTGCCCGCGCTGTCGCTGTCGGAAAGCTATGTGAAGCCGACGACCATGCTCTATCGCAACATGCTGGCGATGGAGGCGGAAGAATTGCTCCGCTCGCATCCGGTCGATGGTGCCGTCCTGATGGGCGGGTGCGACAAGACGACACCCGGGCTCGTCATGGGCGCGCTCTCCATGGGGCTGCCGATGATCTACCTGCCGGCCGGCCCGATGCTGCGCGGCAACTACCGCGGCGAATATCTAGGTTCGGGGTCCGATGCCTGGAAATTCTGGGATGAGCGCCGAGCCGGCACCATCTCGGAGAAGGAATGGGTCGATGTCGAAGCCGGCATCGCCCGCTCTTACGGTCACTGCATGACCATGGGTACGGCAAGCACCATGACGGCGATCGCCGAGGCAATGGGGCTGACGCTGCCGGGTGCAAGCTCGATCCCCGCTCCGGATGCCAATCACATCCGCATGTCGTCGGCCGTCGGCCGACGGATCGTCGAGATGGTGTGGGAGGATCTCGTCCCCTCGAAGATCGTCACGCAGGCCGCCGTCAACAATGCTGTCGCGGTGGCGATGGCGACAGGCTGTTCCACCAATGCTGTCGTGCATCTGATAGCGATGGCGCGACGCGCGGGCACAAATCTTTCGCTCGACGATCTCGACAAGGCCGGGCGCACGACGCCGGTGCTCGCCAATATCAGGCCGACCGGCAAGACCTATCTGATGGAGGATTTCTATTACGCCGGCGGCTTGCGCGCGTTGATGGCGAAGCTCTCTTCCAAGCTCGACCTTTCGGCACTGACCGTATCCGGCGTTACCCTCGGTGAAACGCTCGAGGGTGCCAAATGCTACAATGACGATGTCATCCGCTCGCTCGACAATCCGGTCTATCATGAGGGCTCGCTTGCGGTGCTGAAGGGCAACCTTGCGCCGACAGGCGCCGTCATCAAGCCCGCTGCCTGCGATCCGCGCTTCCACAAGCATCAAGGACCGGCGCTGGTCTTCGACAGCTATCCGGAGATGAAGGCGGCGGTCGACGATGAAAATCTCGATATCACGCCCGACCACGTCATGGTGTTGCGCGGCGCCGGCCCGCAAGGCGGCCCCGGCATGCCGGAATGGGGCATGCTGCCGATCCCGAAGGCGCTCCTGAAGAAAGGGCACAGGGATATGCTGCGCCTCTCCGATGCCCGCATGAGCGGCACCAGCTACGGCGCCTGCATCCTGCACGTCTCACCGGAATCCCATGTCGGAGGCCCACTGGCACTCTTGCGCAACGGCGATATCGTGCGCCTCGATCTCGAAGCGCGGCGCATCGATATGCTCGTCGACGAGGACGAGTTGCAGCGCCGGCGCGACGCGTGGGTCAAGCCCGCGGAAAAATATGGCCGCGGCTATGGCTGGATGTTCTCGCGCCACGTGGCCCAGGCCGACACCGGCTGCGATTTCGACTTTTTGGAAACCGGTTTCGGCCCGACGCCGGGCGAACCCGACATCTACTGATCACGAGGGATATATCGCATGAGCAATTATGTGCTGAGCAACGAGACGCGCGACAAGCTGATGGGCGTCGCAACACCGACGATCGCCACCGCACTTTTTAGGCGCGGTCTGCGCAACCAGTTCATTCAGGATGTGCGGCCGCTTTCGCCGAAGAAGGCGAACATGGTCGGCCAGGCCTTCACGCTGCGCTATATCCCGGCGCGCGAAGACCTGAACACGCTCGAAGTCTTCCGCAATCCGGAGCATCCGCAGCGCGCCGCCGTCGAGCAATGCCCGCCTGGCTTCGTACTCGTCATGGATAGCCGAAAGGATGCACGTGCTGCATCGGCCGGCTCCATTCTCGTCTCGCGGCTGCAGGTGCGCGGCGTGGCGGGTGTCGTCACTGACGGCGGCTTCCGCGACAGCCCGGAAATCGCCGCCCTCGATATCCCCTCCTATCATCACCGCCCGTCCGCCCCGACGAACCTGACGCTGCACCAGGCCATCGAAATCAACGGTCCGATCGGCTGCGGCGATGTCGCGGTTTTCCCCGGCGACGTGCTCGTCGGCGACAATGAGGGCGTCATCGTCATCCCCGCGCATCTTGCCGATGAAATCGCCAACGAGACCGTGGAAATGACGGCCTACGAAGATTTCGTCACCGAAGAAGTCATGAACGGCGCCACCATCATCGGCCTCTACCCGGCGACCAGCGACGCGCCAAAACTCAAATTCGCCGAATGGCGGAAGACGAAGGGCCGCTAAGGCTGGATCGCATCTAAGCAGCCAGCTTGGCGGCTGGCTGCTTTATTTTGGCTACTCCTCCCGTACCAGCTTCAGGACAAGCTGCTGGAGATTGCCGCCATCGCTGAATTCGACCTTGTCGAAGTCGCTGTTTTTTTGCTGTTCCTTCTTGGAGATCTCACCGAGCCGCTTCGTTAGCTCGACGCGGATCTTGCTGCATTTCGAGTCATCGGGCACGGAAAATCCGACGCTAATGGCTTCGATTTCCTTCACCATATCCTTGATGAAACCGCCATGCACCCGCTCGTGCGCCTCGACCCCGGCGATGAATTTCTGCCAGCTTTTGCGGGTCGATGCCGGCAATTGTGTCGAAGGCTTCGGCAACGTGTAGGTGATGATCAGCCTCGGTATGTTGACGGTGATCGTGCAGGCGCCATCCGGCTGCGGCTCATATTTCCGTGTCCAGGTCAGCTTGAAGTCTGTGTGGGCGATCGCCCTGACCTTCGGCCCAAGCAGCGGGCCGCGCTCGCCGATGGAATCGTAGAGTTCGCGCCCCGATGTTCCGGCAATCGCGTAGGTCTTAGTCGTCTCGACCGCCTGCCACTCTGCATGAGCCGCCATCGGCAACGAAGCGGCGCACATCGCCATTGCGAGCAATCGAAAATCTGTTCTCACCGACGACCTCATATCCACGGCCTCAAGCGCCGCGAAGCTATCCGCTGGTCCCTGCTATTTCAACGAGCATGATGCCTCAAAATGCTGGGTTCGCTTCAAGCACTTCCTCGGCATCCTCCCGCTCCATCTCGAAAACCCTTTTGCCGATCGCAAAGCTGAAGCCGTTGCGGGCAAAGGCAGCCAATTCCTTTGCCTTGCGCTTCTCATCGAGATCGCCGCGCCGGAAGGGTCCGAAGCCACGCTTCCTGGCAAAGATGACAGCGGAGTGGAGATCATCGACCTCTTCCACCGCCGCGACGACCGTTTCATCATCTATGCCCTTGGACGCGAGTTTGAAAGCGATGGCTTTCTTCGATTTTCCGGAACGGACCGCCGCGCGCGTGCTGATTTCGGCGAAGGCGACATCGTCTAGCACCTTCAGCTCATAGGCGAATTTCACCGCGAAATCGGCAAGCGCGTTGATCTGCGCCTCGCTGATATCTTCAAACTTTTGCCTCGCCTTCTTGGCGATCGCCTCGAACAGCTGCTTTTCCGTCATCATCCGGCGTTCGAGGCGATAGATGGTGGAGTTGCGTGCCCAGGAGAGCATGCGGCTTGTCGGCGTTTCATCCATGCAGGAGGGCATTCGGCAAGAGGAGAATCATCACGGAGAATTTTACGCAAGCCAGGCCAAGCAGGCAATGAATGCGCTTGGTAATCATGGGATGATTGGATATGCTGCTTTCGCGGCCAAGGCGGTAGAACGCTAAGCGTCGAATCCCATCGACGGTGGAGGCCGTCTCAAGCACCACATTATTGCTATGGATCACGGAGCCTGAAGCTCGTCCGAGAGCTTTGCCGATCAGGCGTCAGCGCTCCATTCAGAGGAGGCAGGAATGGATTATCGCAAGCTCGGCCCAAGCGGGGCCGTTGTCACGGCCTATTGTCTTGGCACCATGACCTTCGGCGCGGAAGCGGACGAAGCCGCGTCGCACAGGCTTCTCGACGACTATTTCGCATGGGGCGGCAATTTCATCGACACCGCCGATGTCTACAGCGCCGGCAAATCGGAAGAGATCATCGGCCGCTGGCTGAAGGCGCGCCCGACCGAGGCCCGCCAGGCCGTCATCGCCACCAAGGGCCGTTTCCCGATGGGCAAGGGTCCGAACGATATCGGTCTTTCGCGCCGGCACCTGGGGCAGGCCCTGGATGACTCTCTGCGCCGCCTCGGCATCGATCATATCGATCTCTACCAGATGCATGCCTGGGACGCCCTCACGCCGATAGAGGAGACATTGCGCTTTCTCGATGACGCCGTGCGTGCCGGCAAGATCGGCTATTACGGCTTCTCCAACTATGTCGGCTGGCACATCGCCAAGGCCGTTGAAATTGCCAAAGCGCGCGGATACACACGGCCGGTCACGCTGCAGCCGCAATACAATTTGCTCGTTCGGGACATCGAGCTCGAGATCGTCGATGCCTGCCTGGATGCCGGCATGGGCCTGCTTCCCTGGTCGCCGCTCGGCGGCGGCTGGCTGACCGGCAAATACAAGCGCGACCAGATGCCGACCGGCGCCACACGACTTGGCGAAAACCCCAATCGCGGCAGCGAATCCTTCGCGCCTCGCAATGCGCAGGAGCGGACCTGGGCCATCATTGCCGCCGTGGAGGAAATCGCCGAGGTGCGCGGCGTCAGCATGGCGCAGGTGGCTCTTGCCTGGACGGCCGCACGCCCGGCAGTGACGTCGGTCATCCTTGGCGCCCGCACATCCGAGCAACTTGCCGACAATCTCGGCACCGCCAAGCTGGCGCTGTCGGAGGCAGAGATGGATCGGCTGAACGAGATCAGTGCGCCACAGCCTGCCGCCTATCCCTATGGCGAAAGCGGCCGGAACCAACGCCATCGCAAGATTGAGGGCGGCCGGTGAATGTAATTTGGCGGCGGAGCCCGGGTTCGCTCCGCCGTCACCTCAGATAGCCAGACATACTGCCTGACGCGTCAGACCAATGGCGGGTTCAACCTCGCGAAGCCTTCCTGACGCCGATAGGGAAAATAGGGATAGGGAGCGGTCGTTTCGCTGACCTTGTCCAGCCTTTCGATCTGCGCTTTCGACAGCGTCCAGCCGATGGCACCGAGATTCTGCCGCAACTGCTCTTCGTTGCGCGCGCCGATGATGACGCTTGCGACCGTCGGCCGGCTTAATAGCCAATTGATCGATATTTGCGGCACGCTCTTTCCGGTCTCGGCCGCAATCTCGTCCAGCACATCGACGATATCGAAAAGCTTCTCGTCGTCGACGGGTGGCCCAAACGCTGCCGTCTCGTGCAACCGGCTCTTTTCGGGCAATGGCTGCCCGCGGCGGACCTTGCCGGTCAGCCTGCCCCACGCCAGCGGGCTCCAGACCAGAGCGCCGACATTTTGATCACGGCCCAGCGGCATCAGCTCCCATTCGTAATCGCGCCCTGCGAGCGAATAATAGACCTGATGGGCGACATGGCGCACATAGCCATGCTTTTCCGAAACGGCGAGCGATTTCATCAGCTCCCAGCCGGCGAAGTTGGAAGCGCCGATGTAGCGGATCTTTCCCGCCTTCACGAGTTGATCAAGGGTGGAGAGCGTCTCCTCGATCGGTGTCGAAGCGTCGAAAGCGTGCAGTTGCAAGAGGTCGATAAAATCTGTTCCGAGCCGGCGCAGGGCTGCATCGACCGATTTGATCAGCCGCGAGCGCGAGCTGCCCCAATCCGCGGATCCATCACCCATCGGCAAAGCTGTCTTCGTCGAGATCAGCACGGCATCCCGCCTGCCGCGGATCGCTTCACCGAGCACCTCCTCCGAGGCACCGGCAGAATAGACATCGGCCGTATCGAAGAGATTGACGCCCGCTTCCAGGCAGATGTCGACCAGACGCCGCGCTTCCGCCGCATCCGTCGAGCCCCAGGCGCTGAAGAGCGGCCCGCTGCCGCCAAATGTGCCGGCGCCGAAACTGAGAATTGGAACGCGCAGGCCTGAAGCGCCGAGATTTCTGTAGTCCATCGTCTGTCTCCTTAGGTTTGCCGAAGAGATAGACCCTTCGATCAGGATGATATAGATTGCCGAAGAGAAACTGATTTATGACTTGAATTCATCATGAGCCGTCAAGAGATCAATCGTTCCGGAGAGATGGAAGTCTTTGTGCGCGCGGCCGAACTCGGTGGCTTCACCGCCGCCGCCAATGCCTGCCGGATGACACCTTCAGCGGTCAGCAAGCTCATTACAAGATTGGAAAAGCGCCTTGGCGCGCGGCTTATCCACCGCTCGACAAGGCGGCTGCAGCTCACACCCGAAGGCTGCGCCTTCTTCGAGCGCAGCGTCGCCATCCTTGCCGATATTGCCGAGGCCGAACGCCACGCGTCGGCGGGAGAGCGGGTCGCCGGCCATATCCGCGTCAACACCAGCGGCTCCTTCGGCAACCATGTGCTGGCTCCGCTCGTTCCCGGCTTCATGGCGCTGCACCCGAATGTCTCGCTTGAGATCTTCCATACCGATCGCATCGTCGACCTGATGGAAGAGCGCGCCGATGTTGCAATTCGCGCGGGGCCACTGAAGAGCTCCAGCCTCACGGCTCGCAAGCTTGGCGCGACGCGAAATATCATTGTCGCCTCGCCGGATTATCTGCGACGACACGGCGTGCCGCGCACCTGCGCCGAGCTGGCAGAGCATTGCCGCATCGGCTTTGCCTATTCCCGGGCGATCGAAGGCTGGCCTTTGCTGGTTGATGGCGAGATTGCAACGATCCCCGTTGCACGCAGCCTGCAGGTGGGCGACGGCGAAGCCATGCGCCACCTTGCGCTTGCCGGCGGCGGCCTGGCGCGGCTTGCCGCCTTTACCGTCGAATCGGATATCGCAGCCGGGCGGCTGCAGCCCGTGCTGGAAGAATTCAATCCCGGAGACATCGAGGAATTCCACGCGGTCTATATCGGCCAGGGCGGTCCCTTGCCCGCGCGCGTACGCGCCTTGCTGGATTTCTTACGCGAAAATGTCCGTCTTTGAAAAAGCGACGCGGCCTTAACGGCCGCATCGCATCTATCGGAAACGCCGATCAGGCCGATGGCTGACGGGTCTTGCGCAGATAGGGCAATACCGTATCGAACGAGCCGAAGCGGGTGATGGCGTCTTCGTTGGAGACAGCGGCTGTGATGATGACATCTTCGCCCTGCTGCCAGTTTGCCGGCGTCGCCACCTGATGCTTGGATGTCAGCTGGATCGAGTCGATCGCGCGCAAGATTTCGCCGAAGTTGCGGCCCGTCGTCATCGGATAGGTGAGGATCAGCTTGATCTTCTTGTCGGGGCCGATGACGAAGACGGAGCGGACGGTGGCATTGTCGGCGGGCGTGCGGCCTTCCGAGCTTTCGCCCGCGCCTGCCGGCAGCATGTCATAGAGCTTGGCAACCTTGAGATCCTTGTCGCCGATCAGGGGATAGTCAACCTCGAAACCGGTCGCCGTCTTGATGTCGTTCTTCCAGCGAGCATGGCTTTCGACCGGATCGACCGAGATACCGATGATTTTCACGCCGCGCTTGCGGAATTCGCCTTCCAGGCCAGCCATCGCGCCGAGTTCCGTCGTACAGACGGGCGTGAAGTTCTTCGGATGCGAGAAGAGAACGGCCCAGCCGTCACCGATCCAGTCATGGAACCGAACCTCTCCCTGCGTCGTCTCCGCCGTAAAATCCGGGGCGATGTCGTTGATGCGCAAACCCATTGTCCTACCTCCAAACAATCTGCCCCGTCGCCCGGCTGAAATGGGCGGCAAAGGGCGGGATAAAGCTCGACGCACAATGGCGTCGAATGCCGGATATGAAAAGCCCTTCTTTCAATTGGACGCCGCGATCGCGGCTGAAAACCCTTGCGGCCTGCGATGCCTGGCACGCGCCTTCAGCATTTCAAGAAAGCTGTAGCCGCCAGGCCAGCGTCCGAACCCGCTGGCAATGTTGATATGCCCAGCAAGGCCGATATTGCGTACGTCGGTGCGCCACAAGCGCCCGAACATGGTGAGCCGGTCGAGCGTCATGTAGATGTCGTTCAGACTGCCGACCGTAATACTGGGAAATGGCAAAACTTCGGTCGGCATCGTGCCGAAGGAAAGATGCCCGGAATGGAGTGCCTCCGTCGCCGGAATATCGCAGGGCGCAACAAGGAGAGCGCCTTTGACCCGTCGCGCTGCGGGGCGGCCGGCCAGCCTTGCCGTCAGCACACAACCCAGACTGTGCCCGACGATATAGGCTTCACCCGCCTCTTCGAGCGCGGTCTCCAGTTTCTCCATCCAGCTTTTGAGGTTTGGAAAATCCCAGTCGTCCTGCTCGACGAGCTGAACATCCGGATGATCCCGCAGCCAGTAACGCTGCCAATGTCCCTCACCCGATCCGAACAGGCCCGGCACGATCAGCACCCTGGTCATGGCAGCCTCGCGACGAATGGTGACGAAAGGCTCGACTCGCGATGGGAGATCAAGGGCGTCCCCCTCAATACCAGGGCGCCGGCGTCGAGCACCAATAATAGATCTCGTAGTCGCGGTCGGAAGGCTCCTGCTCGACAGACCCGAGACGATCGGCAGGCCTGCTGCGAATATCCACCTTCTGCGATGCCGCGCCGGCAAACATCGTCTTCAGACGGCTGATGACATTCCATTTCATATGAGCCTCCATTCCGTTGACAAATCCTGGGTGTTCAAACACCGTCTTCCGTCATTCCGCAGCCGCGAGCACCGGTACCGGATGCGGAAAGAAAGCCGCGAGTTCACCGACGACCTCGTGAATCCGGCTTGCGAGCGGCTCCGACGAAACCTTGTAGTCGGTAAAATCGCGATCCGATGCGTAGACTGCGGTCGGCAGGGTATGCGCCATGAAGAACCCGAAGAGTGGCCGGAGCTGATGCTCGACCATCAGCGCATGCCTGTCTCCGCCGCCGGTCGCCGTGATGACGATCGGCTTGGCGCGCAGCTCGTGCGGATCGATGAGATCGATCAGATGCTTGAAAAGCCCGGGATAGGAGCCCTTGAAGGTCGGAGAACCGATGACGAGGGCGTCGGCCGACACGATCTCGTCAATTACGGCTTCCGCTTGATCGTCGAGCTCGCTGCGCCACTGCGCGGCACCGAGGGACGCGCCGACATCCTGCAAGTCGTAGATGCTGCTTGCAAAGCCATAGCGATCGGCAGCCAGACCGACGACGGTCCGGACCAGTGCGTAGGTCTTGGATGGCCGATTGAAGCTGCCGGCAATGCCGACGAGTTTGGGGGTGCTCATTCTCATCCCTTCCGAAGATCACATGCGTTTTCGATAATGCGAATATTGTCCATAAAAATAGTAGATTAAAAGAAACAGCCATCTCTCGTTATGGGAAAATCGGGAAATCTCTTTCCTGGCTCTGATCTGGATCATGCCGTTTGGGCCGCGAATGCGCTCAGCCTTCGGCTTCGGAGGCATGGTGAAAAACTTTGTCCAAAGGCACTGGCCAGAAGAACGAAGCACGCTATCTGGTGCACATAAGCGGGGAGAAATATTAGGTCTGGGAGGAGGTCGTCCGGCACGAAGGAAGAGGTTTCTCATGCCCAATTCAGTTTTGAACGCTCTTGGACAACCACTTTATTATAGTGACACGTCGACAGGTTTCTTTTCCGCCACCGGCTCCGGACCGGTGCTCTATGGCACCGCAGGCAACGATTCGATGTGGGGTGACGCCTCCGTCAACGTGACGATGATGGGCGGCACCGGCGACGACATCTACTATCTCTATTCCAACCTCAATCATGCCTATGAGGCACCCAATGCCGGCATCGATACCATCAATACCTGGATGGACTATACGCTGCCGGCCAATTTCGAAAACCTCACCGTCACGGGCGACAATCGCCATGCCTACGGCAACGACGCCGACAATATCATCACCGGCGGCAGCGGCAGCCAGACGATCGATGGCGGCCCCGGCAACGACGTACTGACCGGCGGCGGCGGCGCCGATACGTTCATCGTCAGCAAGGGCAACGGCAGCGATCTCATCACCGATTTCAGCGATGACGACAAGGTCAGGCTCAACCAATATGGCCTGACTTCGTTCGATCAGGTCGTCAGCCATTCCACGCAGGAGGGCGCCAATGTCCGGCTCGATCTCGGCAACGGCGAAAGCCTTGTCTTTGCCAACAAGACCGTCTCCGACCTTCACGCGGATCAGTTCCAGCTCGGGCTCGACAGGTCATCGCTGACGCAGACCTTTTCGGACGACTTCAACACGCTTTCACTGCATGAGGGAACACAGGGCACCTGGGATGCGAAATACTCCTGGGCACCGGACAAGGGCAGCAGCCTGAACGATGAGCTGCAATGGTATATCAACCCGTCCTATGCGCCGACGGCATCCGCAAACCCTTTTTCCGTCTCCGATGGCATCCTGACGATCACAGCGAAGCAGACACCGGATGCATTGAAATCGATCGTGGATAACCATGATTATACGTCAGGTATTCTGACGACCCATTCCACCTTTTCGCAGACCTACGGCTATTTCGAAATGCGGGCCGAGATGCCTCACAACCAGGGCGTATGGCCGGCTTTCTGGCTGCTGCCCGAGGATGGCTCCTGGCCGCCGGAACTCGACGTGGTGGAGATGCGCGGGCAAGATCCGACCACCGTCAATGTTACGGTGCATTCGAACGCCACCGGCGAGCATACGAAGACGTCTATTCCCGTCCAAGTGCCCAGTACCGACGGCTTCCACAACTACGGCGTACTCTGGGACAAGGATCAGATCGTCTGGTATTTCGACGATGTTGCCGTTGCCCATGCCGATACGCCCGCCGACATGCACGGCCCGATGTACATGCTGGTCGATCTCGCCCTCGGCGGCGTGGCGGGCACGCCGACGGACGGATTGCCGAACGGATCGGAGATGAAAATCGACTATATCAAGGCCTATTCCCTGGACGATCACGCCGCCCAGCTCGCCGCTTCGTCCCAATCCACGCATACGACGGATTGGCATATCTGACTAAGGAAGCACACTTGAACCGAAACAGGCGCTTCGAACGGAATCCTTCCGAGGCGCATATGCCGTATCTGATCTTCAAAGCGGGCAGAGGCGCGCGCCTGTTCCGCAGCAGCATCGCAATCGACGCGGGGGGCGTGATCTTTTCAGAGTCGTTCTGTGCACTTCAAGCTTGTGTTTCTCGCATGCCGTTATCGCAAAACCGCCGCATATTCTTGCGTGCCACGCTTTACTTCTCCCTGAACGCCCGCCTGATCTGGTCGGTCATCGGCTTCGTCAGATAGGCAAGGACGCTTCTCTCTCCCGTCTGCAGGAAGGCTTCCACAGGCATGCCGGGCAGCGGCGTAAGCTGCCCCAGCCGATCCCATTCCGGCTTCGCCACCTTTGCCCGCACGACATAGTAGCTCTGGCCCGAGCGTTGGTCAGTCGCAAGATCCGCCGAGATGGTATCGACATGCCCGTTCAATTCCGGCGTGATCCGCTGATTGAAAGCGGGAAAGCGCAAGGATACCGCCTGCCCCACGGTAATCTGATCGATATCCTGCGGCGCAAGTTTCAGCTCGGCGACCAGCGCGTCCTTGTCCGGGACGATCTGCAGGATCGCCTCTGCCGGCGAGATGACGGCCCCTTCGGCATGGATGCTCAGCTGGTCGACAATACCTGCCTGAGGCGCCTTGATGTCGATCCGTTTCAAATCGTCCTCGGCCGCGATCAGGCGCTCGGAAAATTGGCCGCTATCGCTCTCGGCCTGCCGCAGCTGATCGGAGACCTCCGAACTATGATCGGCATCGATCTGCAGGATCTGCAGCTCGGTTTCGGCGATCTTGCCGCGGGTCTGTGCGATGGACGAGACGAGGTTGCCGAGATCGCCGGTCAGCGAAGCGCTTTCCCGCTGCAGCGAATAGACTTTCGTCGCCGAAATGATGCCCTGATCGAGCAGGCCTTCCAGGCTGCCAAGCTCCTTGGCGATCAGTGCGATCTCGCGACGCTTGCCCTCTTCCTGCGCAACAAGACCTTCTATCTCCTGATGGAGCTGCTGAACGCGCTCATGGAGCTGCGACTTCTGCCCGTCGCGCGATGCCTGACGATCGCGAAAGAGCCGCCGCTCACCTGCCAGAATGGAAGCCACATCCGCATTTCCGGCGGACGAAAGCAGATCAGCCGGGAAGGCAATATCCTGACTGCCGTCGCGTTCGGCTGCCAGACGCGCCGTGCGTGCGGAAAGTTCGTTGAGCCGCTTGCGGACGATGGCGAGATTGGCTCTGGTCTGTGTGTCGTCTAGCCGGAGGAGCACCTGACCAGCCGCGACATGATCGCCGTTCTTGACCAGGATCGTCCGGGCGATCCCGCCCTTCAGGTGCTTCACGGGCTTCACGTAGCTGTCCACGACGAGCGTACCCGGAGCAATTACAGCGCCGGCAATCCTGGTTGCGGCCGCAAGACCGCCCATGACGCCGAACAATAGAAGAATGGCCGCGATCACCAGCAGCGACAAGTGGCGGATCGTCCGTTCGGTCGATGGCGAAGCCTTCCTGTTCATCCGTGCGTCTCTCCGCCGGCAACGGCCAGATGGGCCGCTCCGACCTGCTTCGGCGACGGGCCGAGGATGTCTTTCTTTGGTCCGAATGCCTGGACCTGGCCACCGGCAACGATCATGACCGTATCGGCAGCGGCAAGAGCACTCGGCCGGTGGGCAATGACGATCGCGATACCGCCGCGCTCGCGCACGCCGGCAAGTGCGGCCGTCAAGGCTGCTTCCCCCTCCGCATCCAGGTTCGAATTCGGCTCGTCCAGAACGATCAGAAACGGATCGTCGTAAAGCGCTCTCGCCAAGGCGATGCGCTGCCTCTGGCCGGCCGAAAGACGCGATCCCCCTTCGCCGATCTTCGTATCGAAACCGTCGGGGAGCTTGACGATCATGTCGTAAACACCTGCCGCCTTCGCCGCCGCGATGACCGGTTCGGCTCGCATGTCCGCAGCAAACCGCGAAATATTCTCGCCGATCGAACCGTCGAAGAGGTCCACATCCTGTGGCAGATAGCCGACATGCCGTCCCAGTTCGTCCGTATTCCATTGCGACAGAGCCGCTCGATCGAGCCTCACCGTGCCGATGGCGGCCGGCCACAGCCCGGCAATCGCCCGGGCGAGCGACGATTTGCCCGATGCGCTCGGGCCGATGATACCGAGCACCGTCCCCGCCGCTATCCTGAACGAGATATTGCGCAGGATAAGCTCCCGGCCACCCGGAGACGCAACGCTGATATTATCGACGCTGAGCTCCCGTAACGGCGGTGGCAATGCGAATGGCTGCTGTTCGGTAGGCGCGGCATCTAGAAGCTTGGCAAGCCGCGTCCAGCCTTGGCGAGCGGCAACAAAACCTTTCCATTGGGCAATTGCAAGCTCGACGGGCGCCAGTGCCCGTGTCAGGAGGATCGAGCTGGCGATGATGATGCCTCCGGTCGCTTCCTGGTGAATGACGAGGATCGCGCCGACAGCGAGAACTCCGGACTGGAGCATCATACGCGCGATCTTCGCAGCAATGGTCAATGCTCCAACGACGGTGCTCGCCGTCAGCTGATGGCTGAGATAATCATCATTCATTGCTGCCCATTTCTCGGTAAGCCTGCCGGAAAACCCCATGGCGACGGCAGCCTCCCAGTTCCGCCGCGCAGCCTGGGCAAAACCGAGACGCGCCGCCGAGGATTTGGCCGCCTCAAGGGCCGGTTGACGCGACAGCATCTCGGCAGCCACGGTAATGCTGACGAGCAACAAGGCGCCGCACAAAGCAGTGAAGCCGATCCAGAAGTGGAACAGAAAGCAAAGGAGCAGATAGAACGGCACCCAGGGCAGATCGAACGGCGCGGTCGAACCGCTGCCGGAGAGGAAAGAGCGGATCTGCTCGAGATCACGAACGGATTGCAGGCCATCGTCCGATGTCTGCTTCTTGGTCGGCAGGAACAGAAGTGCGCCAAAGACTTTCCTGTTCAGCCGCTGGTCGAGCGACATGCCGATGCGGACAAGCAGCATGGAACGCAGGAATTCGAGTACGCCCTGAAACAGATAAAGGGTTACGACAATGATGACGAGACCAGACAATGTCGGCAGGCTATGGCTCGGAATGACCCGATCATAGACCTGAAGCATGAAGAAGGAACCCGTCAGTGCCAGCACATTGATGGCCGCACTCGCCAGAGCGATGCCGATGAAAGCTTTGCGAAGCGCCGACAGCATCAGCACGATAAATGTCTGCGGCTGGTCTTTCGGGACGGCAAGCACCTTGCTTCGATCCTCAACATTGGCCGTCGCGTACGGCAGGGGTTACATGACGCTCCCGGCGCCACCTCCCGCTCGGCGCCGGGAACCAGCAAAGCGATAGTCGATGGGCCGGGCCATCACTATCATCTCTTGCCTGACCTTCGGTGATCCCACGCAATTCAGGAGGTCGAAATCTGCCTGGAATGCGATTTCGGTGACTCCAATCTTGCCATAGAATACCTTGTCCATTTGCAGGACAATTGCGCCATGAAATGGGGCAGCAGCCAGTTCCGGCAAGATGCATTGCCCATCATATCGACGTATGCAGGCGGTATCCCGCCGCCCGCATAGTTTGCTCAGTCGAATTTCTCGGTGGTATCCGCCTTGCCCTTCACCCAATAGCCGGACGCCTTGATCCAGCTCAGCGGATAGCTTCGTTCTTCGACGAGATAGGAACGCAAGGCGCGCATGACGGAAGCTTCCGCAGCAATCCAGACGAAGGTGCCTAGCAGCAGATCGACCGACTGCAGGACATTCATCAGCGCAGATGCGTCCGTTGCTTGCGAAAGGGGCCGATATGCCCAATGCATGTCGAGCTTCGCCTCGGTTTGAAACGCCTGGCGTTCGGCGGCATCTGCAACCGCAGCAATCGCCGTGATATTCATGCCCGCACCCGCCTCTTCGATGCGGCGGCCGATGGCTGGCAGCGCCGTTTCATCGCCGATCAGCAGCCAGTTCTCGATGTCGGAGGAGATAACGGCAGAGCCGCGAGGACCGCCAATCTCCAGCCTGTCGCCGACGGCAGCGTCAAGCGCCCATTGGGTAGCAGGTCCGGCCTCATGGATGGCGAAGTCGAGAACCAGCGTCCGGGCATCGGTATCGTAGCGCCGAGGCGTATAGTCGCGCCGCTCCATCTCCTCCCCGGCACCCGGAACCAGAACCTTGATGTGGTCGTCAGGCGCGAGGCTGACGAAATCGGAGAGATCGTCGCCTGACAATTGCATGCGCAGCATGCCGGGCGTGATCCTCTCGATCGCCGTCACCGTCAGCGAACGGCGCTTCAACTCATGGCGGACGCGTTCGATCCTGGGAGCGGAAACAGCTGAATTGGAAGTCTGGGGAGTGTCCATTTGTGTCCTTTCGAGGCGCTTCGACCTTCGATCCGCAGGACACAGTCGCGCAGACCGAAGCCGCAGAGCTGTTCGATCATACGCGTTGAGTGACGTTAACGCTTACGTGGCCGAGCAAAATCCGGCCAATTTGAACCTCTCTATAAAAGAGGATTTCTCTTCGCGCAACGAAAAGATGATAATTTTAGACAAGTTTTTTTAGCGGCGAGCACCACCACAACCGCAAACTCAGCCGGACGGTTCGGCACGACCTTTCAAAGCCGTGCCGACCGGGTCTGCTACAAAAGCGCTTTTTCCATCAAACGCGCCAGACGTTCGGCAAAGGCGCGCGGATCGGCGGGTTTGTCGCCATCGAGGACGCGAGCCTGGTCGAGCAGCAGGAAAGCCGCGTCGTCACGCAAGGACGGCGCATCCGCCTTGGCGGCGATAGCCCTGACGACAGGATGATCCATGTTGACTTCCAGGATCGGCTTGGCGCCGGACTGCAGCCGGCCAGCCCCCTGCAGGATTTTTTCGAGCTGGCGATCATAACCTTGCTCGGAAGCAACGAGGCAGACGGCGCTTTCGATCAGGCGATCCGAAGCACGCACGTCGGAAACCTCGTCGGCGAGCTTCTGCTTGGCGTAATCGAGAAAGGCCTGCACTTCGGCCGACGCGCTTTCGCTTTCCGGCTTTTCCTCATCCTGCTTCTTGAACTGGGCGAGATCGGCGGAACCTTGCGTGATCGACTTGAAGCTCTTGCCTTCGAATTCCGGTGCATTCGTCACCCAGAAGCTATCGACGGAATCCGTCAGCAGCAGGACTTCGATGCCGCGGGCACGGAAACCTTCGAGCTGCGGCGAAGCTTTCAGCTGCTCCAGGCTGCCGCCGACCAGATAGTAGATCGACTGCTGGCCTTCCTTGGCATCCTTAATGTAGTCGGCAAGTGAGCGATAGCCGTCGCCCGAAGTGGTCGTACGGAAGCGCGAGAGGGCCAGAAGCTGCGAGCGGCGCTCGAAGTCTTCGTAGATGCCTTCCTTGATGAGGCTGCCGAAATTCTCCCAGACCTTCAGGAAGGCGTCATGATCGCTCTCCGCCTGCTTCTCGATCGCCGTGATGATGCGGTTGGTCACGCCTTTACGGATCGCCGTCAGGATCGGGCTTTCCTGGATCATCTCGCGCGAGACGTTGAGCGGCAGGTCGGCCGTATCGACGAGACCGCGCACGAAACGGAGGTAGCGCGGCAGCAATTCGGCTTCATCGGTGATGAAGACGCGCTTCACGTAGAGCTTCATGCGGCCCTTGCGATCCGGATCGAAGAGGTCAAACGGCTGCGAGCCCGGCACGAAGGCAAGCGCCGAATATTCATGTCGGCCCTCGGCACGGAAATGCACCGTCAGAGCAGGTTCATCATACTGGCCGGACACGCCGCGGTAGAAATCGGTATATTCCTCGGCCGTGATGTCGTTTTTCGATTTTGTCCAGAGCGCGGTGCCATCGGTGAGCTGTGTCGCTTCCTCGCCGGGCTTTTCGGCGATCTTGATCGGCACGGGGACATGGCCGGACTGCTCCTTGACGATACGCTCGACGCTCCAGCGCGAAGCATAGCTCTTGGCATCTTCCATCAGATGCAGCGTGATGCGGGTACCGCGCGCTGGCGCCTCGCTGACATCGACAGGCGCGACACTGTAACCGCCCTTGCCGTCCGAAGACCAGAGCCAGGCGTCATCAGCGCCGGCACGGCGGGAGACGACATCGACCCGATCAGCAACCATGAAACAGGAATAGAAGCCAACGCCAAACTGGCCGATGAGCTGCGCGCCCTCGCCCTGCTTGTTGGCTTCGATGCGCTCCATGAAGGCGCGCGTGCCGGAGCGTGCGATCGTGCCGAGCGCCTCGATCATCTCGTCGCGGCTCATGCCGATGCCGTTATCTTCGACGACAAGCTTGCCGCCATCGGCATCGAGCGTCAGCAGGATGCGGCTGTCGGGATCGCTGCCGAGCAGGCCCGGATGAGCGATCGCCTCGTAACGCAGCTTCTCGCAGGCATCGGCAGCGTTCGAGATCAGCTCGCGCAGGAACACGTCCTTGTCCGAATAAACCGAGTGAACCATCATATGCAGAAGGCGGGCAACGTCGGCCTCGAAGACGTGGCTCTCGGCGGTCATTTCTGCGGTGGTGGTCGTCATGTGCGTCTAGTCTCCTGGGAATGTTGAAAGTCGCGCCGAACAGGTGGCGGAAGACGAGGGAAATTTCAAGCGGGCGCCGTCACGTCAGGCTCGAAACAGGCAAATAGCCTTGTTTCGTCGGCAAAAATCACTCGCCCTGCAGGTTGGTACTTGGCCATCACGCAGGATTGATAAAGGCGGAGCGCGCCTGCGGCGCGGTGCCGCAGTGATTGCCATAAAATTGGCAGAGGCGCGCCGAAGATCGCGAGGGTCACGTTGACGGGCAGCTCTGTTGAGGAGCCCGTCGATATGTTTTTCCAGAAAAGGAGACGATTGTGCAAACCCTCCGCAATGCATTTCTCATCGGCGCCGGCCTTATTGCAGCCACGGGATTGGCAGGCCAGGCTTTAGCGCGGCAGAAGATGGAACAGTCCGCCAGCTCACATCAGATGACCGTCCACCTGCCGGACGGTTCGCTCGAAATTATAAGATACAGCGGCAATCAGCCGCCAACCATCACCTTCCCAGGTGATCCCGATGCAGCCTTGCGGCTCTTCACGACGCTCGATCCGTTCGATGCTCACTCGCCCTTTGCCGACATGAAGCGCATCTCGGCTGCGATGGACCGCGAGACGGCGGCCATGATGAGCGATGCCCGGTTCTTCACGCCGTGGCCCGATGGCACCGATGATCTCATGAAGGTCGATCTATCCAAGCTGCCGAAGGGCGCTCAGGGATATACGATGATCTCGACGACATCAGGAAAAGGCACTTGCACGCGGACCATGGAATATTTCAGCTCCGGAAGCGGCAAGCCGCAGATCAAGAGGAGCAGTTCAGGAAGCTGTGGTACCCAGCAAGGCTCCACGGCCAAGCCGGCACATGCCATCGAGCCGCAATCATTGCCCCGGGATCAGCCATCCAATGTGATCGAAGCTTCGTATCAGCCAAACCCGAAAACAATGAGAACGGCAGCACTGTTTTAGAACAGCGCTCCAACGTAAGCAGTATCGGTATCGCAAGCGGGGTGTCCGACGAGGACATCCCGCTTGTATTAATATCTTAACCGACGAGTACGGCCTGCGCGCATCCTCTGCGCAAGCCCAACTGCCAAGGAATTAGTCATCGCACGATCGCAAATGATCAAACTTTGAGCAACTATCAAAATCGCCCAATATTTCAGCGAATATACTTGCCCGCATTGCTGCATTGCGTCATAAAGCCGGAATGAACCGTCTCGATCTGACCATTCTTGTGATCGACGAAAACACAATCCGAGCCTCGATCATCGAGGAAGGTTTGCGGGAGGCTGGCCATGCGCGGGTGACGGTCATCCATGAAGTGCAGGGTGTGGCGCGCACGATCGAGACGCTTCGGCCCGATGTCATCATCATCGATCTCGAAAATCCGAACCGCGACATGATGGAGCACCTGTTCCAGCTGACGCGGACGGTGGAACGGCCGATCGCCATGTTCGTCGACCGCTCCGATACGGCCTCGATCGAGGCGGCGGTCGACGCCGGCGTATCGGCCTATATCGTCGATGGCCTGAAGAAAGAGCGTGTCAAGCCGATCCTCGACATGGCCGTCAGCCGCTTCAACGCCTTCAGCCGGCTGCAGCGGGAACTGGCTGACGCCAAATCGGCGCTTGAAGAGCGCAAGATCGTCGAACGCGCCAAGGGTATCCTGATGAAGATGCGCGGCCTTTCGGAAGACGAGGCCTTTGCGCTGCTGCGCCAGACGGCCATGAACGAGAAGAAGAAGATGTCCGAAATCGCGCAAAGCGTCGTGACGGCAGCGAGTTTGCTGATGTGAGCGCGCCAAGGCCGACCCCGTCCGCAGCCCCGAATAGGGAGACATCGGAGTGAATATGAGAGTGCAACCAGACAAGAGCAATCCTCCCGCCCCTGCAAGGATAGCCAGCGAAGGCCCGCGCACATTGCGCGCAGGCTTCATTCCGCTTGTCGACGCTTCCGTGCTGATCGCCGCCGCAGAGTTCGGCTTTGCCCGCAAGGAAGGCATCGCGCTCGATCTCGTCAAGGACGTTTCCTGGGCCAATGTCCGCGACCGGCTTGCCTTTCGCCAATTCGACATCGCTCACATGCTCTCTCCGATGCCGGTCGCGGCGATGCTCGGACTTGGCTCGAACCCATCGCCCACGGTGACTCCATTCTCGCTCGGCTGCGGCGGTAACGCCATCACCCTGTCGACCCGGCTGTTCGACCGCATGTGCAGCGAGGCCGGCCTTTCCGATCACGCAGGCGCGCTCGAAAATTCGCAAGCGCTCGCAAAAGTAGTAAGGACCATGAAAGCGCGCGGCGAACAGCCGCCGACACTTGGCATGACCTACCCATTTTCCTCGCACAACTACGAATTCCGCTATTGGCTGGCCGCCGGCGGCATCGATCCTGACTGGGACGTGAAGCTTGTCGTCGTGCCGCCGCCGCTGACCTCCGATGCGCTCGCCGCCGGCGCCATCGACGGCTTCTGCGTCGGCGCTCCGTGGAACATGGTCGCCTCCGAGCGCGGCGTCGGCCGCATCGTCGCCGCCAAGCAGGACATATGGCCGTCGGCCCCGGAGAAGGTGATCGGAATGCGCCCGGAATGGGCGGAAAGCCATCCCGAGACGGTTTCGCGCCTCATCGTCGCCCTTGACGCGGCGGCACGCTGGTGCGACCGGGCGGAAAATCACGATGCCCTTGCCGAAGCGCTTGCCGACCAGCGCTATATCGCAGCCCCCGTCCATATCATCCGCCATGTGCTGGCGGGCGAATTCAATCTCGATGCCAAGGGCCATCGACGCATCGTCGACAGATATTTCAGTTTCCATGGCGGCTTTGCCAATTATCCGCGCCCAAGTCAGGCCCTTTGGATCCTCAGCCAGATGGTACGCTGGGGGCAAAGCGCCCTTTCCGAACAGAATATGAAAATGGCGGCTTCGGCCTATCGTTCCGATCTCTATCGGCTGGCGCTCGGAAACGAGGCATCGCCTGACGATGCCGATATTCGTATCGAGGGCGACAGAGACGGCGATCGCTTTATGGATGGGCATGTTTTCAATCCCGCCGACATGGCCGGCTACGTCGCCGGATTCGCCGTGAAGACGTCACGAACGATGCGGTCTTTCAGCGACGATATTTAGTATTCCCTCACGCTGCACTGCACAGAATAAGCGCAGGACCGCAAGCAGAGCGAACGGCATCCGCTCAAAATATTTGCACAAAGACCGACTGCCCACAAAATAAGCCACCGCACCGCATTCCTGAATCATCACGCAATTACAACAGGATGATATCAGCTCTGCGAACTGGCACGCGGCTTGCGTAGTTAGTTTCGTCTCGATCAACGGCGATCAGGCACGCAACGCGCGGAAAACGCGCTCGCTAAAGACATCGACGTCGCTAGGTTTCTGCCCCGAGGATTTTTCTGTCCCGGGCCGCATTGGCCAAGCGGCGTTTTTTCATGTCCGAAATCCACGCATCACGAGCAAAACAAGGGGAACTGCAAGTGAAGAAGATCCTGTCCGGTGGTGTTACGCGCCGCAATCTCTTGAAGACGTCTGCGACTGCAGCCCTGATCGGCGCCGTCAAGGCAGCCTTCCCTTCCGGTGCCTTTGCGGCAACCTCAGGACCGGAAGTATCGGGGGTCAAACTTGGCTATATCGCCCTGACGGATGCGGCACCGCTGATCATTGCCAAGGAAAAGGGCCTGTTCGAAAAGCATGGTCTTCCCGACGCCGATGTCGCCAAGCAGGCATCGTGGGGCGCAACCCGCGACAATCTCGTGCTTGGCGGAGCGGCCAACGGCATCGATGGCGCGCATATTCTCTCTCCGCTCCCCTACCTCATGCATACCGGCAAGGTGACGCAGAACAACCAGCCCGTGCCGATGGCGATCCTCGCGCGCCTCAACTACGACAGCCAGGGCATCTCGGTTGCGAAGGAATATGCTGAGACCGGCGTCCAGCTCGACGCATCCAAGCTGAAGGCGGCCTTCGACGCGAAAAGAGCGGCCGGCAAAGAAGTGAAGGCAGCCATGACCTTCCCAGGCGGCACGCATGATCTGTGGATGCGCTATTGGCTGGCTGCCGGCGGCATCGACCCCGACAAGGACGTCTCGACCATCGTCGTGCCGCCGCCGCAGATGGTGGCAAACATGAAGGTCGGCAACATGGACGTCTTCTGTGTCGGCGAACCCTGGAACGAGCAGCTCGTCAATCAAGGCATTGGCTTCACGGCATGCACGACCGGCGAGATCTGGAAGGGCCACCCGGAAAAGGCTCTCGGCATGCGCGCCGACTGGATCGAGAAAAATCCGAAGGCCGCCAAGGCCCTGCTGATGGCCGTCATGGAAGCCCAGCAATGGTGCGACAGCATGGATAACAAGGAGGAAATGGCCTCCATCCTCGGCAAGCGGCAATGGTTCAACGTGCCGCCGAAAGACGTGCTTGGACGCCTCAAGGGCGACATCAATTACGGCAACGGACGCGTCGCCAAGGGCACCGGCCTCTACATGAAGTTCTGGAAGGGCGGCGTCTCCTATCCCTATCAGAGCCACGATGCATGGTTCATCACCGAGAACATTCGCTGGGGCAAATTCGCACGCAATACCGACATCAAGGCGCTGGTGGGCCAGGTGAACCGTCAGGATATCTGGCTCGACGCAGCCAAGGATCTCGGCGTCGCCGCATCGGACATTCCTTCATCGACCTCGCGCGGCAAGGAAACCTTCTTCGACGGCAAGGTTTTCGATCCGGAAAACCCTGCAGCCTATCTCGAAAGCCTCTCGATCAAGGTGGCGTCGTGATGGCCGGTGCCCTCTTCCAAGAAGGATTCATTTAATGTCCGTAACTGCCCGCAAACAGCACGAAGCCATTGCGCAAGCATATGCTCCCGCAAAGAGCAGCGTCGTGACATTGGCGGCCCGTCCGGCCCGTCGCGTCGATCCAGGTCGCATCGCAGCATCAATCTTGCGCAGCGTCCTACCGCCCTTGGTGGTGTTGGCGCTTCTGCTCGGCATCTGGCAGCTGCTCTGTGGGCAGCCGGGCGCCAGCCTGCCGCCGCCTTCGCAGGTCTGGCAGGACAGCTACGATCTCATCGTCCATCCCTTCTTCTACAATGGACCGCAGGATATCGGTCTTGCCTTGCGCGTGCTCGTCTCCTTGCAGCGTGTCGCCTACGGCTTCGGTCTTGCCGCCCTCGCGGGCGTGCTGATCGGTGCGGTGATCGGACAATCGGTCTGGGCGATGCGCGGTCTCGACCCGATCTTCCAGGTACTGCGCACCGTACCGCCGCTTGCATGGCTGCCGCTCTCGCTTGCGGCCTTCCAGAATTCCAACCCGTCCGCGATCTTCGTGATCTTCATCACCTCGATCTGGCCCGTCATCATCAACACGGCGGTCGGCGTTCGCAACATTCCGCAGGATTATCGCAATGTCGCCAAGGTATTGCGGCTGAACCAGATCGAATTCTTCTTCCGCATCATGGTGCCGGCGGCTGCTCCCTATATCTTCACCGGGTTGCGCATCGGCGCCGGCCTCTCCTGGCTTGCGATCGTTGCCGCAGAAATGCTGACCGGCGGTGTCGGCATCGGCTTCTTCATCTGGGACGCGTGGAACTCCTCGCGACTGCCCGATATCATCGTGGCGCTGGCCTATATCGGCGTCACCGGTTTCATCCTCGATCGCCTGGTCGCGAGCCTCGGTGCCGTCGTGACCCGCGGCATGACGAGCAACTGAGGAGATTATGGTGAGCGCCTATCTGAAGCTCGATCACATCGACAAATATTTCGATCGCGGCGGCCAGCGGGCCGAAGTGCTTGCCGGCATCGAACTCGTCATCGACAAGGGCGAATTCGTGTCGATCATCGGCCACTCCGGCTGCGGCAAGTCGACCCTGCTGAACCTCATTGCCGGCCTGACGCGGGTCTCCGCCGGCGCGGTGCTGCTCGAAAACCGCGAGGTCAACGAACCCGGCCCCGAGAGAGCCGTGGTCTTCCAGAACCATAGCCTGCTCCCCTGGCTCAATGTCTACGAAAACGTCAATCTGGCGGTTTCGAAGGTATTTCGTGGCACGAAGACCAAAGCCGAGCGCCATGACTGGGTGATGAGCAATCTCGACCTCGTGCAGATGGCACATGCCAAGGACAAGCGTCCATCGGAAATATCCGGCGGCATGAAACAGCGCGTCGGCATCGCCCGCGCGCTTGCCATGCAGCCGAAGATCCTGCTGCTCGACGAGCCTTTCGGAGCGCTCGACGCGCTCACCCGCGCCCATCTGCAGGATGCCGTGATGGAAATCCATGCCCGGCTCGGCAATACGATGGTGATGATCACCCATGACGTCGACGAGGCGGTGCTTTTGTCCGACCGCATCGTCATGATGACCAACGGTCCCGCTGCCCATATCGGCGACATTCTCGAAGTGCCGATCGCGCGGCCACGCAACCGCATCGAGCTTGCTTCCGACCGAACCTATCTCAAATGCCGCGAGGCCGTGCTGAAGTTCCTCTACGAACGCCATCGCTTCGTCGAAGCTGCGGAGTGATGCGCGGAAACTGGTCATCATCGACACCTGTCTTACGGCCGCAGCGGCTGAGTAAACGATCGCGACGCTACGGCAGCCTTATTACAGGTAACCTCTGCCCCACGGCGCCGGGCGTCACATGTGACGCGCAAAGGTCGCTGCGGCACTTCAAAGCGGCTGCATAAGCCGGCTCCGGCTGCTGCGGAACAGTCTCCATCGCTGCGGCGTTTTGTATTAATTCCATCCAGGGGGTTGATATCATGCGCCGCCAAGCATGCATTCTTGCCGTCATCGCTGGATTTTGCTTCGCGATGCCGGCCGCAGCCGACGAAAGCGGATTTCTAAGGCCGCTGGACGGCAATTGGACAGGCACCGGCAAAGTGCTTCGAAAGATCGGCAGTTCGCCGATCAATGTTTCCTGCAGATTCAATATCAGCGCACCGGGCGCTTCGATTTCGATGAGAGGCAGTTGCCGCAGCCTTCTCATCGTCAACCGCCCGATCTCGGCCGAGCTTGCGGCGCGAGGAACACATTATTCGGGTACCTATATCGGTCCTGCCGGAGCAGCATCGCAGCTTGCGGGAAGCCGGCAGGGCAATGTCATCAATCTCGCCGTGCGCTGGGCACGTCCGGTCAATGGCGACCGGAATGCCAATATGACGATCCGCAAACAGGGCAACAGCCAGCTTTCGATCGCAACGACCGCCCTGGATCGGTCGTCCGGCAAGCCGGTCGTGACCAGTGAAATCAACCTACGCCGCCTTTGATGGCTCCGGCAACCAACCCTTGATCGGAACGGTCGTCCCAACACCCCAGACCGCCAATGGATGCGTGAGCCAGGAAAGTCGGCATCATCGCCGCCACTCCCGGCTTGCTTGACTTTCTGAATTCGTCATGAGAACATATAGTGAACAAATGGAGTTATCCATGACCAAAGCCGAACAAGTCATCGAACGTGCAATGACCTTTGTCGCTGTCTCGAAGGCCCTTCGGGAGCGCGAACAGGAACGGCGCGCCAACTGGACGCGCCGTGTCGAAATCAGCCGGCCGCTACCGCCCCTGCCGCGCGCCGTTCAGCTCTCGTTGAAACTCGATAGCTGAAGCGGTGGAGACGGTAACAGCACCCGGCAGGCTGTGAAGCGCCCGCCTTTCGGCGGGCGCACGGCCCTTCGGTCGTCTCAGGCCTTGAAGAAGGCCAGCAGATCCGCGTTGACGACATCCGCATGCGTGGTCGCCATGCCATGCGGGAAGCCCTTATAGACCTTGAGCGTGCCATTCTTCAGCAGTTTGATGGAAAGCTCTGCCGAGTCTGCGATCGGCACGATCTGGTCGTCATCGCCATGCATGACCAGCGTCGGCACCTCGATCTTCTTCAGATCTTCGGTGAAGTCCGTTTCCGAGAAGGCCTTGATGCAATCATAATGAGCCTTCGCGCCTCCCATCATGCCCTGACGCCACCAGTTGTCGATCACGCCCTGAGAGACAGCAGCGCCCGGACGATTGAAGCCGTAGAACGGACCTGCCGGGATATCGCGAAAGAATTGAGCGCGATTGGCGGCAAGTGCGGCGCGGAAGCCATCGAAAACTTCCAGCGGCAGGCCGCCGGGGTTCTTGTCGGACTTGACCATGATCGGCGGTACGGCGCCAATCAAGACGGCCTTCGAAACACGGCCATGTCCGCCATACTGAGCGACATAACGCGCGACTTCGCCGCCGCCGGTCGAATGACCGACATGAATGGCGCCCTTGAGATCGAGATGTTCGGCAAGTGCCGCCACATCGGCGGCGTAAGTGTCCATGTCGTTTCCGGTTGCCGTCTGGCTGGAGCGGCCATGGCCGCGACGGTCATGCGCAATGACGCGGTAGCCCTGATGGAGGAAGAAAAGCATCTGAGCGTCCCAATCGTCGGAGCTCAAGGGCCATCCGTGATGGAAGACGATCGGCTGGCCCGTTCCCCAATCCTTGTAGAAAATCTGCGTGCCGTCCTTGGTAGCGATCGTGTTGCTGCTCATTGTGTCCTTACCTTTCGAAGATGGTTGCTTTGTAGAGGCTTGTGCAGGTTGAGCGAATGGGGTGACGGCTGCGGCGGCCGCAAGGCCAAGCCCTGCTGTCATGACACCCCGGCGGGTAGCTTGATGGATCGACTGGCTCATTTCAATCTCCACTTAAATTTATTGCACGATTTATTATCGCGATATCGACACTCATAATGCCTTTCCATTTCCTTGTCCACATAAAATTACCAAACAATTATTTAGTGCAATAATAAATTGCGAACATGACACTCGGTCATGCGCATCGTCGGGACGCGTCGAAGCCGACGGTTCTCAATTCTGAGAACCGAACGACGCGTTACCAACACCAGTAAAGCTATTGCACGGGCTTATCGACAAAATGCGCTGTCGCGAACTCTGCAACGTGTTCGTTCGACTTTCTCGCATCGTCGAGCCAGAAGGGGAAAATCTGCCACTGATGGATCATGCCAGGCCAGATTTCCAAACTCACCTTGCCGCCGGCCTGGCGCACCTTGTCCGCGAACCGCGTGCTGTCATCCAACAGCGCCTCGCGAGCGCCAACCTGGATCAGCAACGGCGGGAATCCGGAAACATTGCCATAGAGCGGCGATATGTCGGGGTCAGAGAGGGGGCGATCGCGCGCGAACGCATCGTGGATGAGGGTCAGTTCCGCCTTGTTCATGAAGGGATCATTCGCGGCATTGGCAGCCAAGGATGCGCTCGTTGCGGCAAAGTCGGTGATCGGGCTCATCGCGACCACCGCGGCTGGAAGCGCGCCGCTCAGCCTGAGCTGGTTCAAAACGACCTCGATGGCCAGGGTCGCCCCGACCGACTCGCCGACAACAACGATATTGCCGGCCTTGTACCCCGATGTCAGAAGCCAGCGATAGGCAGCAATGGCATCATCCCTCTGCGCGGGAAAGCGATTTTCAGGAGCGAGGCGATAGTCGATCAACAAGACATCGGCCGACGCCGCCTTGGCAAGCGCGCCCGCTATGTTGCTGTGTGTACGCAGCGAGCCGCTGTAAAGGCCGCCGCCATGCAGATAAAGAATGGCACGCCGACCAATCGGATGGTGCAATCGCGCAGGCCATATCAGATTGCCATCCACGCCGTTGGCATCGACATGCCGTATCTGCACACGCGCTGGGCCTGGCGTCGATGTCATGAGCTTCTCGAAACCGGAGCGCCGCTGCAACAGGTCGGTTCCGGACATGGCACCGTTATCGCGCAAGATGCCGATCAGCTTCTCGATCTGCTCGCCCGATGTCCTGGTCTGAGGTGCAATAGCGCTCGCCTCCGCAGCCATGCCCCGCTCTATCGACCAGCAACCCGCGGCAATCAGCACGATCATCGTCACAACAAAATGACAGACGCCGCGAAATGATCGGAACTCGCTCATACCCACCCCTAACGCCGAACACGATGTCGTGATGCCACGGTCGCAGAAACACGGTGCGAGTCAAGCGGGATAGGCGGCGGCAAGCGTGTCGAGCCCGACCGGGCGTATTGCCATGCGTGCCGATCCATCAGCTGTAGTGTACGCCTTGGTAAAGAACGTAGCCCACCGGGTGATGCGTGAAGTGAAGCACCGGCAGAACGGGATCGGTATTGTCGTCGGTCGGATAGGCCGAAGCGATCGGAATATATTCGCCCTGCAGTTCGATCGGCTCTCCCGCAGTCAAGTCGGGGATCTCATGGTCCAGCCCTTCATTATCCCCGAAGCGGACAGCGACGAAAACGGTCTGCCCGTTGATATCCTCGTCACTGCCCTCGAACTTCAAAACCGCAGTGATCGTGACGGTGAAGTGCTGATGGTTGGCGCCGTGGTGATTCGCCGGCGCTTCGAACACATGGGCAATCGTCCCCCGCACGCGCGCAAGCGGCGCCCCCAGAGAATGCGAAAACCGGTGGTGGGGAAGGATCTTGTTCGCCCGATTGCTCATCATCACCTCGTTGGGGGAACCGGCATGATCGAAACTTCAATCGCCTGCTTACCGGCCTTCCATTGCATTCGAGTGACAATGCAGCCTCGAAGAAAAGGAGGGCTTAACCTGCCCGGTGCCGGACGGACGGCAGACGTGCCATGATGGCTTCACGGGCGGTGCGCGATCCGGCAAGACGCCGCCTCGTTCTCGCCAGCACATCGGCATTCGCCTCCTCCGGCGTTCCGGAGTTGAAAGGGGGGGCCGGCGCGTATTCAAGCGAGAGCTGGATTGCCTCGGCCTCTTCCGCGTCGCGCAAGGCCGCGACGATGGTCAGACCGAAATCGATGCCGGCCGTCACACCGCCGGCTGTGAAGAGATCGCCGTCGCGCACGACACGTCCGGGCGTCACAACAGCACCGAAACCTGCGAGAAAATCGCGTGCATTCCAGTGCGTGGTGGCCTTCTTGCCGTCGAGCAGACCGGCCGCGCCTAGGACGAGGGAACCGGTGCAGACGGATGTCACGAAGCGCGCACCCTCCGCTTGTGTACGGATGAAGGACAATACCACCTCATCCTCCAGCAGCGCGTTGACGCCGCCACCTCCCGGCACGCAGATCACATCCAGTTGGGGGCACTCGGCGAAACTCGTCGTCGGCTGCAGCACCAGCTTCGTTGCAGAGATGACGGGAGCGGTATCCTTCCAGACCAGGTGAACGTCGGCGTCTTCCATCGAGGCAAATATCTCATAGGGCGCGGTCAAGTCGAGTTGTTGGACGCCGGGAAAGGCAAGCAGGCCAAAGCGGATGGTCATGATACGTCTCCAAAGATTGACTTCGCAGAGCTTATGCGAGAACAATCTGGCCTGTTTGCCAAATCTCAGTCATTTCTTGCCAATCATGCGCCGTATCGAAATTCTTGCGTTCGACAATGCCCAGCTGCTCGATATAACCGGGCCGCTGCAGGTCTTCACCAGCGCCAACGAGGCTGCGATCAAGAATGGATCGCCGACACCTTACGAGGCTGTCGTCGTCGCCACGAACGCGCAGACAAGAACCAGCTCCGGCCTTGTGCTCGCAACTGCGCCGCTTGGTGACGCCGATAACGCGCTCGACACTCTGATCGTCGCAGGCGGTCGGGGCGTGAACAAGGCCTGCGAAGACTTAAACCTGCTCGACTGGATACGCCGGCGATCGGCCAATGCCCGTCGCACCGCCTCCGTCTGCAGCGGCGCCTTCCTCCTTGCGCAAGCTGGACTCTTGAACGAACGTCGGGCTACAACTCACTGGAATCGCTGCGAAGAATTTACCGAGCGCTTCCCTCGCGTAAAGCTCGAGCCGGATCCGATCTTCGTTCGGGATGGATCTGTCTGGAGTTCGGCTGGCGTGACGGCAGGCATCGATCTTTCACTTGCTCTCGTGGAAGCGGACCTCGGACGCAAGCTGGCTCTTGCCGTCGCGCGCACGCTCGTCGTTTTCCTAAAGCGACCCGGCGGCCAGGCACAGTTCAGCACGACACTGCGCTTGCAGGAAGGCGGCGAGCGCTTCGATCGCCTGCATGGCTGGATCATGGACAATCTACTCGCTGACCTTTCTCTGCCGGCGCTTGCCGAGCAAGCGAACATGAGCGCGCGCAGCTTTTCACGCCATTATCTGAAAGCAACCGGGCGCACACCCGCACGAGCCGTGGAGGAAATCCGCATCGAGGCGGCCCGCCGCCTTCTGGAGGAAGGCCTGACGGTGCATCAGGCACGCATGCGCTGCGGCTTTACCTCGGAGGAAACCATGCGGCGCAATTTCATGCGAAAATTCGGGACGACACCACAGGCATTCCGCGATCATTTCGCTTGAGGCCTGCCTGCGATCCCGCGCAATATTGACATATCCGCAGCAGGACGCTCAGCCGGCATAAATATCGTCATCGCATCCTTCCCGAAACGGGCGGAGTCGTCTTAGTTTGTCTGAACCGGATTCAAGACAAGGCTATGCACATGGCAACGCACCGCTTCCTGCCCACTCACTATCACAATGTCATCGGTTCGCTGCCGCCGGCCCTGCATGTCGCCGACGGCGATACGGTGATCACCGAAACACTCGATGCCGCTGGCTACGACAAGCATGACGTCCATATCATCTCCGGACCCAACCCGATGAACGGGCCCATCTTCGTCGAAGGTGCCGAACCGGGCGATTCTCTCAAGGTGGAGATTCTTGCCATGCTGCCGACGCGCGAAACCGGATTTACCCGCAGCGTCGTCGCAAGCAATGTCGTCGATCCTCAGGACGTATGGGCCTTGCCGGCCAGCCACAGAGTGATCTGGCAGATCGATCGCGAGGCACTGACGGCGCGGCTGGCCGAGCCCGTGGCCGGTCTCGAATCCTTCATTCTGCCGCTCTCGCCGATGATCGGCTGCTTCGGCGTCGCACCTTCGTTCGGACAGGCCATATCGACCGCGACCAGCGGCGAGTTCGGCGGCAATATGGACTATCGGCTGCTCGGGCCGGGCGCGACCGTCTGGTTTCCAGTATCGGCTCGCGGCGCCCTCTTTTTTCTTGGCGATTGCCATGCCGTCCAGGGCGACGGCGAGATCGTCGGCACCGGGATCGAAACCACCTTCGATGTAACGGTGCGGCTGAGCGTGGAAAAGAAAAAGACGATCATCTGGCCGCGCGGCGAGACGGCGGATGACATTTTCGCCATCGGCAATGCCCGGCCGCTCGATCAGGCCCTGCAGCACGCCACCAGCGAAATGCTGCGCTGGCTCGGCGCCGATTATGGCCTGGACAAGACAGCAGCCAGCCATCTTCTCGGTCAGGTCGTGCGTTACGATGTCGGCAACGTCTTCGACCCCGCCTACACGATGGCCTGCCGTATCTCGAAATCCTGGCTGAAGCACCGCTGACGCCGGGACGGGCTATCGGCTCGCGTCCTGCGACAGGTCGCGCCGCTGGCGCGACACGTTGCTTTCCTGCCGCTCCCGCGCCATGCGGCTGACGGCGGCACGCAGTTGCGGATGGCGCGACATGAACAGATTGAAGTCGCGACGGTCCAGCACGAACAGCTGACAGAAATCGACGGCGACGACGTCGGCCGTGCGGCGTGCGCCCGTCAAAAGCGCCATTTCACCAAAGAAGGCGCCGGCGTCGAGCCGGATCTCGTCATCTTCCAGCTGCACTTCGACCGCGCCGGAGGCGATGAAGAACATGCTGTCGCCGCGATCGCCGGTTCGGATCACCCGATCGCCCGGCGAGGCCGATCGCGGGCGGAAGAGCAGCAGAAGCTCCTCATGCTCGTTATCATCAAGTTCGGCGAACATCGGGAAGGTTTCGATGAGCTGCTCGATCTCGAGATGATGCTGGCGATCGCGCTCCTCGCGCTGCTTGTTGATCGCGGTCAACTGGCGACGCAGACCGTCCTGCTTGGCCATCCCATATTTGTTCGCCAGGAACGGCGAGCGCGCAAACGTCCATTTCTCCAGCTTCTCGGTGGCAAAGAAAGCGAGCGGATTGAGCGTGATCGACAGGATCGCGCCAGCAAGGATGAGATCCTGCCCTTCCCTTGTCAGCAGCCCGAGCGAAACGCCAAGTCCGGCGAGAATGAAGGAGAATTCGCCGATCTGCGCCAGACCCGCCGCAACCGCAAAGCCGATGCTGGCGGGATAGCGCAGCAACAGCACGACGCCGAACGCGATCAGTGACTTGCCGAGCATGATCAATGCGAGCACGCCGATGATCATCAGCGGCTCGCGGATCAGGACCGTCGGGTCGAAAAGCATGCCGACGGACACGAAGAACAGAACCGAAAAGGCGTTCTGCAACGGCAGCGAGTCGGCCGCCGCCCTATGGCTGAGATGCGACTCACTCATCACAAGACCGGCAAAGAAGGCACCGAGCGCAAAGGAGACGCCGAATATTTCGGCCGCGCCGAAAGCGATGCCGAGCGCGATCGCCAGAACCGACAGAGTGAACAGTTCACGCGAGCCGGTACGCGCGACCGACGTCAGGAGCCAAGGCACCACGCGCGGGCCGATGAAGACCGCGACCGCGGCAAAGGCCGCTACCTTGAGAAGCGTCATGCCGATCGTCAGCCAGATCGAACCGGACGCCGCATGGCCGCCGGCATCCGCATGACCGCCCAGAACACCGGCGAAGGCCGGCAGAAGCACGAGCGCGAGCACCATGGCCAGATCCTCGACGATCAGCCAGCCGACCGCAACGCGGCCATTGGTCGAACTCACGAGATTGCGTTCTTCCAGCGCCTTCAAAAGCACGACGGTACTGGCAACGGCAAGGCTGAGGCCGAAAACCACGCCGGCCCCAAAACTCCAGCCCCATAGCGACGTCAAACCCACGCCCAGCACAGTCGCGATCGCGATCTGCCCGATGGCACCGGGAATGGCGACGCCGCGCACCGCCAAAAGATCGGCGGCGGAGAAATGCAGGCCAACGCCGAACATCAGCAGGATGACGCCGATCTCGGCTAATTGCGACGCAAGCGAGACATCGGCCACAAAGCCCGGCGTGGACGAGCCTATGATGACGCCGGCCACCAGATAGCCGACGAGCGGCGGCAGGTGCAGCCTGTCGGCCAGATAGCCGAAAATGGCCGCGAACACGAAGCCGGCGGCAATCAATGCGATCAATGCAACGTCGTGCGGCACGGCAGTCCTTCCCGTTTCACGGCGTCAAAGCCTTATTGTCCTTGCTGAAGGCTACCTAGCATCGCTTTTGCCGGGCCGTCTACTGAGGAAAAACATCGCCTTGCCGGGACAAGTTCAAGGCAAGGCGATGCGACAGCTGGAGCTTACCGATCGAGAACGATCTGCAGTTTGACATCCGCCGGCCGGGCTTCGACGGCGCGGTCGAAAGCTCTGATGGAATCTTCGAACGCGAAAGTCTCGGAAATCAAGGGCTTGAGATCGACGCGGCCGGACGCGATCAGCGCGATCGAACGCTCGTATTGATGCGCATAGCGGAACACCGTCTCGACGCGGATTTCCTTGGTCGATGCCGTCGAAACGTCGAAGCCGACCGGATTGACCGGCAGGCCGACGGCGACGATGACGCCGCCCGGACGCGGCAGCGCCATGACCGTTTCCCAGGCCTTCGCCGAACCCGAGCATTCGAACACGACATCTGCGCCCCAGCCATCAGTCAAACGACTGACCTCTTCCACGAGGTTCTTCTCACGGATATTGACCGGGATGACGCCCTGATACTGCGCAGCGATATCGAGCTTCGGCTGGGCGAGATCGGCAACGATCGCCCGTGCGCAGCCGCCGGCAAGGGCTGCCACCGCCACCATGATGCCGATCGGACCGGCACCGAGCACGACGGCGGTGTCGCCGGGGGCAATACGCGCCTTGGTCGCCGCCTGCATGCCCACTGCAAAGGGTTCGACCATAGCCCCTTCCGCAAAGCTGACATTATCGGGCAGCTTGAAGGTGTAATTGGCCGGATGCACGACGAAGGGCGTCAGCACGCCATGGATCGGCGGTGTCGCCCAGAAGGTGACGGCGGGATCGATATTGTACATGCCGAGGCGGCTGGCCTTGGAATTGGCATCGGGAATGCCCGGCTCCATGCAGACGCGGTCACCAATCTTCAGATGCGTCACGCCAGCGCCGACCTCGACCACCGTTCCTGCCGCCTCATGGCCAAGTACCATCGGCTCATTGACGATGAAGGGGCCGATCTTGCCGTGGGTGTAATAATGCACATCCGACCCGCACACGCCGACCGTATGGATCTTGATCTTCACCTCACCCGGCCCGACCTCCTGCGGCAGATCGATATCTCGGATTGCCAGCTCATGCTGACGCTCCAACACCAGGGCACGCACCTTGCTCATCGCATCTTTCCTCTTTTCAAAGCAATCGAAGTCCTGCCGTCGCGGGGACAAAATCCGCATTCGTTATATCGTGTAAACAAGCCCCGCAAAACGATCTTTCTGCCAGGCGTCCGAAGTCTTGAGGCATCTTTGAGCAATCGGAAACCCGCCTCGAACGACAGCATTAGATATGACTTATTATTTAGCCACCTATTGCCGATATTGACTGGGGCTCCATTTCTTGCCTTTCTAATGGTTGAGGAGAAGGAGGGGCTCACCATGGCAGTATACGATTGGAGCGGTCAGCGCGTCCGCCGGATGAAAATGGTGCGCGCGGCAAGCGTCGCAATGCTTCTGATCATCCTGATGGCGATACCCGCAATATTGCTGCACTACAATCTCATCCAATATTCGCACTGAGCACTTCGAAAGAAGACACCGCTAGGCCGCCTTCTTTGCCACAGGCTTCGGCTTGCGTGAGACATTATCACCTGCCTTGCGATCCAGCGGCAGGCAATCCAGCACGGCAAGAAGCGCGATGAGGCCAAGCAGCACGAAGGCAAGGCGGAATTCGATGGCGACGATACCGTCGGCGCCCAACGGCGCGCTGATCGCCTGGCCGATGCGAATGCCGATCGCACCGACCGCGATGCCCATGCCCATCGTCAGCTGAAAGACCGTGCTGAACAGCGTATTGGCACCCGTCATCTGCTGCGGCGGGATGTCCGCGAACGCGATCGTATTCAGCGCGGTAAAATGCATGGAGCGGCACATGCCGCCGATGAAGAGCACCGGCACGATGAACCAAAGCGGCGTATCCGGAGAAAACAGTGCGCAGGCCGCGATGAAGACGGCGTTCAGAAGACCGTTGACGATCAGCACCGGCTTGAAACCGAAGCGGCGCAGAATGGGCGTCGTTGCCGGCTTCATCGCCAGATTGCCGGCGAAAACCGCAAGCGTCAGCATGCCGGCATGAAAGGCACTCAGTCCAAAGCCGACCTGAAACATCAGCGGCAGCAGGAAGGGGACAGCTCCGATGGCCGTGCGGAACAACGATCCGCCCGAGATGGTGATGGCAAAAGTCGGCAACTTCAATCCCGAGAGATCGATCAGCGGATGCTCGGTGCGGAGAAAATGAAAAACCGCAACGGTAAGCAGGATGAAGCCGACGATGACATAGGTCCCGGCTTCCAGCCAGACGGGATCGGGACGCCCGACCAGCTCCAGCCCGTACATCAGGCTCGCAAGCCCGATGCCGCTGACGATGAAACCGATCCAGTCGAACGGGGGACGCGCAGCGCTCCGGGTCTTGGGAATGAGCATGAGCGCGAAGACGAAGGCCAGAATGCCGAGCGGCAGATTGAGGAAGAAGATCCAGCGCCAGCTTGCATGATCGGTAATGAAGCCGCCGAGCGGCGGTCCCAGCACCGGGGCAACCAGCGCCGGCCAGGTGATTGTCGCAATGGCCGAGATCAGCTTGTCCTTCGGCGTGTTGTTCAAGACAACGAGCCGGCCCACCGGCACCATCATCGCCCCGCCAATGCCCTGCAGGATGCGCATGGCGACGAAGGAGCCGACGCCGTTGGCAAAACCGCAAAGGACGGAGGCGAGCGTGAAGATGGCGACCGCCGTCGTAAAGACGAACCGCGCGCCGAAGCGATCGCTGATCCAGCCGCTGATGGGAATGAAGACGCCGAGCGTCAGCAGGTAGGCGCTCATGCCGATATTGAGATCGACGGGGCGGGCGCCGAAGGAAACGGCCATCTGCGGCAAGGCAGTGGCGATGACGGTGCCATCCAGATTTTCCATGAAGAAGGCGCCGGCCACAAGCAATGCGATCAGCAGTGACCGAGACCCGGTCTCCCGCCGCTCCTCCCCCTGCCCGCGCGTGGACATCTCATTCATCTGTCAGTCACTCCGAATCCGCCTCGCATCCCGAATGCATTTAACCGGTTCGGTAACGTTTACGATAGATCGAAATCATCTCATCAATCGATTGGGCGATCACGTTTCGCTCGGCACGCGTCCGGCAATTTGATCAGATGGTACTGCCCGGGACAATACCCCGCCCCAGGAAGCACAGCAGCGTTCGTGCGGGTAACGATTTGCCCGATCCGGCGCCAGTAGGCACGCACATACAAGACATGCTAGGGTTTTTTTTAAGGGACACGCCGCAAAAAGGACGGCAGGATCGACATCGGAACACTATGGAACAGCTCAAACAAGCCGAGACACCAGCGTAAAGCTTTCCCCCAGCATAAGCTGACGACTATTCTCGCGACGGCGCATCAATAAGGAACGAGAGTCCCGCATAATGAAACATAGCCAGGACGCAATGACTTCTCCGGCTGCTTCGGAGTCGAAACTGATCGTAACGCAGTCGCCCTTCGATCCCTTTGTGCGAAAATATGGCACGATCCCGCGGCGCGGCGTTTTCGGCTATTTCGTTCACGAACTCGGACGCCGTATCGTTCGCGGAGACTATCCGGTCGGCACGACATTGCCCAACGAACCGGATCTGGTCGAACAATTCGGCATCAGCCGCACCGTCATCCGCGAGGCAATGAAATGCCTTGCCGGCAAAGGATTGATCGAAATCAAGACGCGCGTCGGCACGCGCGTCAAGGAACGCTCCAATTGGCATCATCTCGATACGGATGTGATGGTGTGGTATTACGAGACCGGTCCATCGGTCGAAATCATGCGTTCGATCAAGGATCTGCGGTTGGCGCTCGAGCCGGAGGCAACCGCGCGCGCGGCGCTCCGCCGCACCGAGAGCGACATTGCCGCTATCCGTTCTGCTTATGAAGACATGGCGTCCACCATCGGCGACATCAACAGCAATGCCGATGCCGACTTGCGCTTCCATACGGCGATCTTTGCTGCCACGCATAACATGATCTATTCGCAGCTGATCGATCTGATCGCCGTCGGGATCTATGCCAATCGTACCCTATCCGGTCATGAAGACATCGCCGAAGGCCAGAAACGCGCCCTGCCCTTTCACAGGGCCATCTTCGACGCCATCTTCGCGCAGGATACGGATGCCGCGATCAAAGCGTCGCGAAACCTGCTCGAAGCCTGGCTTGTCCGCGACTACGGCTTTTAGGGCACGATAGCGCGGTTCCGGACCAGAGCCGGATGGCGCCCGAAAACCGCTCACACTTTTCGGCGTCCCGCTAATGGGTCATCGCATCCTGAGCATCCGTCTCGGGAAGCGATGATCCGCGACCGGCATCATGTGCGACCGGGATGAGCCAGATCGTCGCGCAGGTCGTCAGGGCAACGATGACGACGCCCCAGAAGCTCCAATGCAGCGCGGCATCGAAGACGCTCCTGATCGTCGGATCGCCGACGAGGTCGGAAAGGCCGGTCGGCTGGTTGAGGAGGTCGTGAAGCCTGCTGGCCAGTTCACCGCTACCGTAATGCGCAATGCCGACATTCATGATCGCGCCGAGCGCCGTTGCGCCAAGCGTGTTGCCGAGGCTGCGCGAGAAGATGATCGACGCGGTGGCGCTGCCGCGCATCGACCACTCGACGCTTTCCTGCACCAATACGACGCTCGTAAGGCTTATCAGGCCCATGCCGAAGCCCATCAGGAATGACCCGATACCGGCGATCACCGGGCTGCTTTCAGGCGTCAGAAACAGGAGAAAGAAAGAGCCGAAGGGAAACATCAGGCTACCGGCGCGCAGCGTGTTGCGGATACCGAAGGTGCGGAAGAACCGGCTCGCCAGCATCACGGCCAGCGGCCAGCCGACAATCAGCATCGTCAGCGTGAAGCCGGCCTCCAGCGGCGAGCGACCGAGTACGCCTTGAACATAAATCGGCAATACCGTGGTGAGGCCGATCAGGGCCATTCCGGCAAGCAGGGTGGCGGCATTGCTGGTCGCAATCAGCCGCCGGCTCCAAAGTGCGATCGAGATGATCGGCTCCGACGCCCGCCGCTCCTGCTGCAAAAACAGAATACCGGTGACGGCGAACACGATCGCGAGCGGACAGAGAACGACAAAGCCCGCATCGGTCTCCGTCAGGATAATGAGCAGCGACACGATCGAGATCGAAAACAGGAACGTGCCGAGATAATCGATCTTCGCCTCGCGCGGCGTGATGGATTCATGCAGGAAGAGGACGAAACCGGCGATGGCGAGCACCCCGACCGGCAGGTTGATCCAGAAAATCCAGGCCCAGGAGAGGTTATCGACGATGATGCCGCCGGCAAGCGGGCCGATGACCGCGGAGATCGCCCAGACGCTGGCGAGCGCTCCCTGGACCTTGGCCCGCTCCTCCAGCTTGTAGAGGTCGCCGACGACGGTCATCGTCACGGGCTGGATCGCGCCGGCGCCAAGTCCCTGCAGCAGCCTGAAGAGGATGAGCGAAGCCATCGACCAGGCGAAACCGGCCAGCGTCGAGCCTATGAGAAAAATGATGATGCCGCCGATCAACATCGGCTTTCGGCCGAAAATGTCGGAGAGCTTGCCGTAGATGACCGTGGTGGTGGACTGCGCCAGCAGAAAGGCGGAAAAGACCCAGCTGTAATAGGTGAAGCCGCCAAGCTGGCCGACGATGCGCGGCATGGCAGTTGCGACGATCGTCGCTTCGACGGCGACCATGAAGGTCGCCAGCATGATCGAGACGATGACCAACGGACGTCTCGAGCGATCGACCGTGCTGGACATGGCATTCCTTTCTGACTGCTGCGCCCGATGTCGAAAAATGCCCATGCCGCCATAATGGGCATGGTCGAGCGCTTGGCAGGGATGGGACGTGGAGGCCAGAGGCCTGCAGAATTGTTATGATAAGCTTTGCATATCGATGCCTGTCGATGTCAACTGTTTAGGCGCAGGGAATGCTTGGCAAGAACTTGATGCAGCAACTCGGCTCATACCCATTGACGATATTGTGCAAATTGGTCTTTAGTAAACCAAGGACCGGCGGTTTGTTCATTTTCTGAATTTAGCGGCGGCAAATTTGTCGGAATTCAAGCGGAACGTTGAATTGCTTACATCTTCCCAGCAACAGCTCTTGCGGGTCATCAGCCAATCAGGCCCTTCCAGCCGCACGGTTCTGGCCGCCTCCATGGGGCTGAGCAAGGCGGCAATGAGCGGGATTGCACGGGATCTGATTGCGCTTGGCGTGCTGCGCGAGACGGAGACGATCTACGGCCAGGGCCGCCCGTCGATCCTGCTGGACCTCCATCCGGAAGGCGCTTTCTTCGTCGGTATTTCGCTGCTGGAAGATCCCGCGCCCCTGGTGCTCAGCGATTTCAACGGCAATATCGTCGCTCGCCAAACCATGCCGCTGTCGCGCGACCCGGAGGTCATCGCCACGCTCATTTCCGAGGCGCTGCCGAAGCTGCTTGCGGAGCGAAAGGATGCGGCGCGAAAACTGTCGGGACTTGGCGTTGCGCTTTCCGGTTTCGTCGACGAAAGGCAGGAAAGCTGCGTCAAATCCACGCTGCTTGGATGGCAGGATGTGCCGCTTGCTCGCATCATCAGGCAAAAAACCGGTATCGAGACCTTCATCGAGAATGACGCAAAGGCGGTTGCCGTCAGCGAAAAGCTGTTTGGCATTGCCCGCGATATCCGGAATTTCAGCGTCGTTTCGTTCGACAACGGCATCGGCTGCGCCCATTTTATCGGCGGAGAACTCTATCGCGGCAATCACGGCGGTGCCGGCGAGATTGCCCATTGCACCATAGAGCCCAACGGTTCGCCCTGCCGATGCGGCAAGCGCGGCTGCCTTGACACCGTAGCCTCGCTGAAGGCAATCAAGGAAATGGCGAAGACGGAAGGCCTCGGCCAGTCCTTCAACTGGCTGGAGACGGAGGCATCGCTCGGCAATGCGGCCGCGATCCGCATCCTGCATCGCGCCGGCAGTGCGCTCGGGCTGGCAATTGCGCATCTTATCCAGTTCAACGATCCCGGCCTGATCCTGATCACCCATGTCGAAGGCCGGTTCGACGGCCTTTTCGGTACTGTCATGCGGCAGGCGGCCGAAGCCAACGTATTGCCGCGCTACGCCGGCCAGACGCCGATCCGCACGCAGCACGTCGATGGCGATGTCTGGGCGCGAGGTGCGGCCGGCATCGCCGCCCATAATTTCCTGATTGGTTCCACGCCCTAACGAGGTTCCCATGCGCATCGCCGTCGGAGGCATTCACATCGAATGCAGCACCTACAATCCTGTATTGAACGAGGAGAAGGACTTTCGTGTCCTGCGCGGCGCGGCGCTGACCGCCTCGCCCTACTTTGCCTTCCTCAGGGATTATGATGGCGAATTCCTGCCGACCATCCATGCGAGAGCCATCGCGGGTGGACCGGTCGCCCGCCGCACCTACGAGGGGTTCAAGGCGGAGTTTCTCGAAGGATTGAAGGCATTGCTGCCGCTCGATGGACTATATCTTGCCATGCATGGAGCCATGTATGTCGAGGGCATGGAAGACGCCGAAGGCGACTGGATCAGTGCGGCGCGCGCCGTCGTCGGCGATGACTGTATGGTTTCGGCGAGCTATGATCTGCACGGCAACGTCACCCAGCGCATCATCGACGCGCTCGACATGTACTCGACCTATCGCACGGCGCCGCATATCGATGTCGAGGAGACCATGCGCCGCGCTGTCAAGATGCTGACGGAAAGCCTAAAGACCGGCGTAAAGCCGATCCTGCTTTGGGCGCCTATCCCCGTGGTTTTGCCCGGCGAACGCACCAGCACCGTCGATGAACCGGCCAAGAGCCTTTACGACATGCTGCCTGCAATCGATGCGATCGACGGCGTTTGGGATGCATCGCTCATGGTCGGCTATGTCTGGGCCGACGAGCCGCGCGCAACGGCCGCCGCCATCATGACCGGCACGGAGCGCACGGTGCTCGAGCGGGAAGCAAAACGCCTGGCGCAAGCCTATTGGGACGCGCGTAAGGATTTCATTTTCGGCTCTGAGACCGGCTCGATCGAGGGATGCGTCGCAAAAGCGATTGCTAGTTCAACCGCACCGGTGGTTCTGGCGGAATCCGGCGACAATCCGACAGGCGGCGGTGTCGGCGACCGGGCCGATGTGCTGGCAGAACTGATTTCCAAAGAAGCCGATGGCGTAATCTTCGCAGGCATTGCCGACAAGGCGGCCACGCAGGCCTGCTATGCTGCCGGCGTCGGAGCCACCCTCGATCTTTCCGTCGGCGCATCGCTGGACACCAAGGGCAGCAAGCCGGTAAAGGGCAGCTTCACCGTCAAATTCCTGCTCGATGCAGCAGAGGCGAGTGATGCGCAAGCTGTCGTATCCATCGGCGGTATCGACCTTGTTCTGTCCGCCAAACGCCGCCCCTATCACAACATCGCCGATTTCACCCGCCTCGGTCTCGATCCGCATGAGGCGAAAATCATTGTCGTCAAATCGGGGTATCTCTCGCCGGAATTGGCGCCGATCGCCAATCCGAACCTGATGGCGCTGTCGCCCGGCGTCGTTGACCAGTTCGTCGAACGCCTGCCGCGACTGCGCAAGCAGAAGCCGACCTACCCCTTCGACAAGGATTTCGATTTCATCCCCGTGACCGGCATTTCGGCGCGCGCCATCGGTCGCTGAACATCCGGGGCGAGCGACCAAAAGCCGGTTTGAGATTTCCGAGGGCGGTTCGTTTTTCACGGGCCGCCTTATACATCGCGCACAAAGATTGTGCACCGCCAATATTGCACAAAAAAGCGCTTGACGCTGTGATCGAGTTGATTTTCTATTGAACCAATCAAAAATTGGTTCGCTCCTTATCATGACAGCCAGCAACCTTCCGGAGAATTCGGTTCACGCCCTTGAAAGGCTCCGCGTGCTTTTGAATTCCGCCGATCTGCTAGCGGACGGAAAGCTGCCGACTGAGAGGGCGCTTTCGGAAACGCTCGGCGTCAGCCGGCGCGCGATCCGAAGGGCGCTCGAGGTGCTGGAAGCGGAAGGCCGCGTCTGGCGACGCCAGGGGTCCGGAACCTATGTCGGGCAACGACCAGACGATTGGAGCCGGCATGTCAGCTCGCTTGTCGCCGGCACGGATCTCATGGAGGTCATGGAAGTCCGCCTGCGCATCGAGCCGCAGCTCGCCCAGCTCGCCGCCATGCGCGCCAAGCCCGACGACATCGACCGCATGTACGAACTGGCAAGAAAAATCACCGCCAGTGCCGATGCCGACAGCCGGGAACTTTGGGATGGTGCATTGCACCGGCTGATTGCGCAAAGTGCCGGGAACCAGTTCTTTCTGACCATTTTCGACGTGATCAATCATGTCCGCCAGGACGAATCCTGGCAAACCATTCGCGAATTGGCCCGCAGCACCAACAAGACCCGCCCGGTCTCCTATGCGCAGCATAGAGCGATCATCGATGCGATTGCGGTGCGCAACCCGCTGAAAGCGGCAGAAGCCATGCGCGAACATCTTCTGATGCTTCAAGAGAGCCTGATCCGCATCACCTCGCTCGACGGACAAACCTCGCAACGGCAATTGTCCGAGGAGGTCGGCTGAGCATCCGCACGACACCGTGATGAATAACGGCCGAAGAGGAAAACGGTCGAGGACGCGGTGAACGACAATGATAAACAGGAGAACGAGATGAAGATCGCCAAATTCGTGACATCGCTTGCCGCCGGCGCCCTGATCGCGCTGCCGTCCCTAGCCGTCGAGCTGAAGATCGGCCTGCAGGACGACGCCGACGCGCTGGACCCCGCCCAATCCCGCACCTTCGTCGGCCGCATCGTCTATACCGCGCTCTGTGACAAGCTCGTCGACGTGACACCGGGCCTGAAATTCGTGCCGCAGCTTGCCACCTCCTGGAAATGGTCCACCGACGGCAAGCAGCTCGTCATGGAGCTGCGCCAGGGCGTCAAATTCCAGGATGAAACACCATTCAACGCCCAAGCCGTCGTCGACAACATCCAACGCTATCAGACCATGCCGGAATCGCGCCGCAAGAGCGAGCTTTCCTCCGTCGCCAAGGTCGAAGCGACAGGCGAATACGAAGTCACCTTCACCCTGAAGGCACCTGACGTCACGCTGCTTGCCCAGCTTTCCGACCGCTCCGGCATGATGGTCTCACCGACAGCCGCAAAGGCTGCCGGCGCCAAATTCGGCGATCATCCCGTCTGCTCCGGTCCGTTCAAATTCGTCGAGCGTGTACAGCAGGACCGCATCGTGCTTGAGAAATTCCAGGACTACTGGAACAAGGACAATATCTTCATCGACAAGGTGAGCTACCTGCCAATCCCCGATACGACGGTGCGCCTCGCAAACCTGCGTTCCGGCGATCTCGACATGATCGAGCGCGTCGCGGCATCCGATGCCGGCACGGTCAAGAACGATCCCAGTCTCGTCTATGCCGATGCTGTCGGCACCGGCTGGCTCGGCGTCTACGCCAATATCGGCAACGGTCCGCGCGCCGACAATCCGATCGGCAAGGACAAGCGCCTGCGCCAGGCCTTCTCGCTGGCAATCGACCGTGAAGCCGCCATGCAGATCGTCTTCGACGGCACCGGGCTTGCCGGCAACCAGCCTTTCGCACCGAACAGCCCCTGGTTCGACAAGGATGTTCCGGTGCCGGCCCGCGATCTCGACAAGGCCAAGGCGCTGGTGAAGGAAGCCGGTTTCGACCGCATCCCGGTCGAGCTCGCCGTCACCAACAATCCCGTGTCGATGCAGATGATGCAGATCATCCAATCGATGGTTGCCGAAGCCGGCTTCGATGTGACGCTGAAGACCACCGAATTCGCAACCCTGCTCGACGCGCAGTCGAGCGGCAATTACCAGCTTAGCCGCTCCGACTGGTCCGGCCGCTCCGATCCCGACGGCAATATCCAGCAGTTCGTGACGACGGGTGCCGGCCTCAACGATTCCAAATACAGCAATCGGGAAGTCGACAAGCTGCTGCTCGAGGCGCGTCAGTCGCAGGACAATGGCGTTCGCAAGCAGAAATACGACGCTGCCGAGGCAATCCTCAACCAGGATTTGCCGATCATCTTCCTCGGGCATCAAGCCTGGATCTGGGCCTATAACAAGAAAATATCCGGCTTCGTGCCCTCCCCCGACGGAATGATCCGCCTCGTGGGCGTCAAGAAGAGCGGCTGACCGACCAGCGCCATGCGGCTTCCTTCCCGCATGGCGCTTTTTCCTTCGACATCGCGGCAAGGATCTGCCCATGTATAGCTATATCGGAAAGAGGCTGCTCGTCGCCATCCCGACGCTGCTGATCATTTCGATCTTCGTCTTCTCCCTGCAGAAGCTTCTGCCCGGCGATCCAGTACTTGCCATGGCCGGCGAAGAGCGCGATCCGCAAGTGCTGGAGCAACTCCGCGAGAAATATCGGCTGAACGACCCAGTCATCTATCAATATGGCTATTGGCTGCAAGGTGTCGCCAAGGGCGATCTCGGCGTTTCGCTACGCACCAATCAGCCGGTTCTGACGCTCGTTGCCGAAAAGCTGCCGGTGACGATCCAGCTCGCCGTCATGTCGATGATCTTCGCTTTCGCAATCGGCATTCCCATGGGCATCCTGGCCGCCGTGAAGAAGAACACCTTCATCGACTTTCTCGCCAATATCGTCGCCCTGTGCGGGCTGTCGGTGCCCAACTTCTGGCTCGGCATCATGCTGATCCTGCTGGTCTCGGTGAAGCTCCATTGGCTGCCGGCCTCCGGCTACCAACCGTTCTTCAACGACCCATGGCGTTCGATCCAGACGATGCTGATGCCGTCCTTCGTGCTCGGCAATGCGCTTGCTGCCACCTTGATGCGCCACACGCGGTCTTCGATGCTGAGCGTGCTCAGCGCCGACTATATCCGCACAGCCCGCGCCAAGGGCCTTCCGGAGGCGGCCGTCGTGCTGCAGCACAGCTTCCGCAACGCCATCCTGCCTGTCGTCACCGTCAGCGCCCTGCTGTTCGGCGAGCTTCTGGCCGGTGCCGTGCTCACCGAGCAGATCTTCACCATCCCCGGTTTCGGCAAGCTGATCGTCGATGCGGTCTTCAACCGGGATTACGCCGTCGTCCAGGGCGTGGTGCTCTGCACCGCCATCGGCTTCATCGCCATGAACCTCATCGCCGATATTCTCTACGTCCTCCTCAATCCGCGCATGAGGGCAGCCCTATGAGCACGATCGTTCAGGCGACTGCCGCAGACGCTTCCGCAAAACGCGCTCCCAACCGCGCCTGGCGCAAGCTGCGAGCCAACAAGGGCGCGCTGGTCGGGCTTGCGATCATCCTGTTCTTTACCTTGCTCGCCGCGCTGGCACCGCTCCTTCCGATTCCTGATCCGGTCGCCACCAGCTGGTCGGCGATCCGCAAGGCGCCGTCGGCCGCCCATTGGCTTGGCACCGACGATCTCGGCCGGGACATTCTCTCCCGCATGATCTGGGGTGCACGAGCGTCCTTGATGGCCGGCATCTTCTCGGTCGCCATCGCGGTTGCAATCGGCGTGCCCTTCGGCCTGATCTCGGGTTACTACGGCGGCTGGATCGATCAGATCATTTCGCGCATCACCGAAGCCTTCCTGGCGATGCCTTTCCTCATCACCGCCATTGCGCTTGCCGCTTTCCTCGGCCCAAGCCTCACTAATGCGATGATCGCGATCGGCTTTTCGGCAACGCCCGTCTTCGTGCGGCTGACGCGCGGCCAGGTGCTGGCGGTCAAGACGGAGGATTATGTCGAGGGGGGCCGGTCGATCGGTCTGCGCCACTTCAGCATCATCACCCGCTATATCCTGCCGAACGTGTTTGCGCCGATCCTCGTTCAAGCCACGCTCACCATCGCGACGGCGATCATCGCGGAAGCGAGCCTCTCCTTCCTCGGCCTCGGCCAGCAGCCACCTGCCCCAAGCTGGGGCTCGATGCTCAATGTCGCCAAGAATTATCTCGAACAGGCGCCCTGGATGGCCATGTGGCCGGGGGCGGCCATTTTCCTCGTCGTGATCGGCTTCAATCTTCTCGGCGACGGCCTGCGCGACGCGCTCGACCCGCGCGAAGCATGAGTAAACTGAAAAGGATGCCCCAATGACCGCATTCACCACCCGCCCCGAAATCCTAGGTACTTTCGGCGTCGTCACATCGACGCACTGGATCGCATCCGCTGTCGGCATGAGCATTCTCGAAAAAGGCGGCAACGCCTTCGACGCCGCAGCTGCCACCGGTTTCGTGCTGCAGATCGTCGAGCCGCACCTTTGCGGACCGGGCGGCGATATGCCCGCCATCCTCTATTCGAAAAGGAAGGACAGGATCGAGGTCATCTGCGCCCAAGGACCGGCGCCGGCCGGCGCGACGATCGAGCGCTATGCACGCGAAGGGCTGAAGCTGATCCCTGGCGATGGCCTGCTTGCGACAGTTATCCCCGGAGCCTTCGATGGCTGGATGCTGATGCTGCGTGATTATGGCCGGCTGACGGTCCGCGACGTTCTCGCACCGGCAATCCACTATGCCGAAAACGGGCACCCCGTTCTGCCGCGCGTTTCCGCGACCATTGCAGGACTTGCCGATTTCTATCGCAAGGAATGGCCGACCTCCCACGAGACCTGGCTTCCCGGCGGAGCAGCTCCCGAACCCTGGTCCAATTTCAAGAACCCCGTTCTTGCCGAAACCTGGAAACGGGTCGTTGCGGAGGCGGAAAGCAAGAGCGATCGTGAGGCACAGATCGAAGCGGCGCGCGATGCCTATTATCGCGGCTTCGTCGCCGAAGCGATCGACACCTATGTCAGCAAGGCGGAGGTCATGGATGCGAGCGGAGCGCGTCATAAAGGCGTGCTGACGGCCAATGACATGGCCAACTGGAAAGCGACCATCGAAGAGCCGCTGACCTACGATTATCACGGCTGGACAGTCGCCAAGATTGGTCCCTGGGGTCAAGGACCCGTCTTCCTGCAGGCGCTGTCGCTGCTCAAAGGTTTCGATCTGGCCAGCATGGACCCCGCCGGAGCCGAGTTCGTCCACACCGTCACCGAGGCCATGAAGCTCGCCTTTGCCGATAGAGAAGTCTATTACGGCGACCCGAATTTCACGAATGTACCGCTCGAAACCCTGCTGTCGGATGCCTATGCCGATGAGCGGCGCCGGCTGATTTCGCCGGAAGCATCGCTCGCCTTGCGCCCGGGCAAATTGGCCGGCTTTGAAGATCAGTACGACCTTACAATGAAGATGCTCGAAGCACCGGAGGCCAAAAGCGGCGCGGTCTACGAGCCGACAATGGCGCATCTCACCGAGAAGCGCGGCGATACCGTCCATATCGATGTCATCGACCGCGAGGGCAACATGGTGTCGGTGACGCCCTCCGGCGGCTGGCTGCAGTCCTCGCCGATCATTCCCGGCCTCGGCTTCTGCCTGAACTCGCGCGCACAGATGTTCTGGCTGCGGCCGGGCCTGCCCTCCTCGCTTGCACCAGGCAAGCGGCCGCGCACGACGCTAACCCCGACGATGGCGCTGCATGAGGGCCGCCCGACCCTTGCTTTCGGCACGCCCGGTGGCGATCAGCAGGAGCAATGGCAGCTCTCCTTCTTCTTGCGCTATGTCCATCACGGGCTGAACCTGCAGGAGGCGATCGATAAGCCGTTGTTTCACAGCACGCATTTCCCGAGCTCCTTCTATCCGCGCACGCGCGAGCCCGGCGGCCTGACGGCGGAGGCGAATTTCGGCGCAGACGTGCTCGAAGCGCTCCGCAGGAAAGGCCACAAGCTGACCGTTGCGCCGGAATGGACTGTCGGCCGGCTGACTGCCGCGCGGCGCGACGCCGACGGCCTGTTGCGCGCTGCGGCGACACCGCGTTTGATGCAAGCCTACGCTATCGGGAGATAGAACCGATGACGTGGTCCATCGTCGCCCGCGAGCCGGAAACGGGAAACCTCGCCATCGCCGTCGCCACCCGCTTCTTTGCCGTCGGCAGCATCGTGCCGCATATTCGCGGCGGCATCGGCGCAGTTGCAACGCAGGCCTTCGCCAGCCCGCTTTACGGCATCGACGGACTTGCCATGCTGGCCGCTGGGCATGCGCCTGACGAAATCGTCGAAGCACTGAGTGCCCGTGACGAAGGCCGCGAACAACGCCAGTTCCATCTGATCGACAGCAGCGGCAGCAACGTTGCCTTTACCGGCGCGAAGTGCATCGATTGGGCCGGGCATCTGGTCGATGACAATGTTTCGGTCGCCGGCAATATGCTGGCGGGTCCGCAAGTGATCGCCGAGACGCTCGCAACGTTCAAGAAAACGAAGGGAAAGCCGCTTGCCGAGCGTCTGCTCGAAGCAATGCGAGCGGGCGAGGCAGCCGGTGGCGACAAGAGGGGCAAGCAATCGGCCGCGCTGGTCATCCATCGTGATCAGGACTATGCATGGCTGAACATCCGTGCAGACGATAGCGCCGACCCGCTTGCCGAGCTCGAACGGCTCTATGCAGTCGCGCAGGAGCGCTACCTGCATGTCGCCGAAACCATGCCGACACGGGAAAACCCCGGCGGCATGACCGACCGGCGCGAGATCGACGAAAAGATTGCCGCGCTGGAGGCCAGGAGGATTGCAGAAGGCCGCCTTTCCGCTTCTTATGCCACGATGGCAGAATGAAAAAGGGGACACCATGCCGATCACTGCAGCGCAGGCCACCGATCCGGATGCTCAGTCCATTCTCTCCGTCGCCGATCTGACGACCTCGTTTCTCGTCGACGGAGAATGGCGCCCGGTGGTCAAGAATATCTCCTTTGACGTCATGCCAGGAGAAACGGTCGCCATCGTCGGCGAAAGCGGCTCCGGCAAGAGCGTGACCTCGCTCTCGATCATGCGCCTGCTTGCCAGGGGCAGCAGCCGCATCGAAGGCTCGATCCGGCTGAACGGCCGCGATCTCCTTGCTTTGCCGGAGACGGAAATGCGCAAGGTGCGCGGCAAGGACGCCGCGATGATCTTCCAGGAACCGATGACTTCTCTCAATCCGATCTTCACCATCGGCCGGCAGATTTCCGAGGCACTGACCTGCCATGGCAATATTTCCAAGGCTGAAGCGAAGGCGGAAACGATCCGCCTCCTGGAAAAGGTGCGCATCCCCAATGCATCCTCCCGTTTCGACGAATATCCGCACCAGTTTTCCGGCGGCATGCGACAGCGCGTCATGATCGCCATGGCGCTTGCCAGCCGTCCGAAACTGCTGATTGCCGACGAGCCGACGACCGCGCTCGACGTGACGATCCAGGGCCAGATCCTCGACCTCATCAAGGTCCTGCAGGAAGAGGAAGGCATGTCGGTGCTCTTCATCACCCACGACATGGGCGTCGTCGCCGAGATTTCCGACCGCACCATCGTCATGTATCGCGGCGAGGCGGTGGAGACCGGCAGGACCGACGATATCTTCCATCGCGGCAGTCATCCCTATACCCGCGCGCTACTGTCGGCCGTACCGCGGCTCGGCTCGATGAAGGATCAGTCGCAGCCGCTGCGCTTTCCGACCGTCGACGCCAGCACCGGTGAACGCAGCGAACCGAAAGCGCTTGCCGATACCGTCGATCACGGCAAGACGCCGGTACTGGAGGTCAAAAACCTCGTTACCCGCTTCGACCTCCATGACGGCCTGCTCGCCCGCCCGACCGGCGCCATCCATGCTGTCGAGAATGTCTCCTTCAATCTTGCCCAGGGAGAAACGCTGTCGCTGGTCGGAGAATCCGGTTGCGGCAAGTCAACGACGGGCCGTTCCATCATGCGCCTCATCACGCCAAAGTCCGGCGAAGTTCGGCTCGACGGCTATGATGTGATGAAACTGGGCTCGCTCGAACTGCGCCGGATGCGCCGCAGTATCCAGATGATCTTTCAGGACCCGTTTGCCAGCCTCAACCCGCGCATGACGATCGGCGCCGCGGTTGCCGAACCCTTCATCGAGCATCGCTTGGGCTCGCGCGCCGAAGCCCGGGAGAAGGCCGCCGATCTTCTGGAGCGCGTCGGCCTGAAGGCGGATATGATGAGCCGCTATCCGCATGAATTTTCGGGCGGCCAGCGCCAGCGCATCTGCATTGCCCGCGCGCTCGCGCTCGATCCGAAGGTGATCGTCGCTGACGAGAGCGTCTCGGCGCTCGACGTGTCGATCAAGGCGCAGGTCTGCAATCTGCTGATGGACCTGCAGCAGAGCCTCAACCTCTCCTATCTCTTCATCTCGCACGACATGGCTGTGGTCGAGCGCGTCAGCCACCGCGTCGCCGTTATGTATCTCGGCGAAATCGTCGAAATCGGACCGCGGGCATCCGTGTTCGAAAATCCGCAGCATCCCTATACCAGGAAGCTGATCGCAGCGGTTCCGGTGCCGGACCCGTCACGGCGCGGCATTCGGCGCAACCTTGCCGTCGACGAGTTGAAGAGCCCGGTGCGCCCGGTCGGATACGTCCCACCGACCCGGCAGTATCGCGAAGTGTCCCGCGGTCACCTGGTTCGGATGGAAGAAGCCGCCTGAAGCGGTTTCTGACCTTGACGCCGCCGATTTCCCGGCAAATATCGGTATCCTGTTTCCCATCTGGAGTGAATGATATGACCGATAGCGTGCTCGATATTCCGGTAAAGAGGATCGACGGCAGCGACACGACGCTTGCCGACTATCGCGGCAAGGTCATCATGGTCGTCAATGTCGCATCGAAATGCGGCCTGACGGTGCAGTACGAAGGTCTGGAAAAGCTCTACCAGGAAAAGCGCGGCGACGGCCTGGTCATCGCCGGCTTTCCGGCCAACGACTTCAAGGGCCAGGAGCCAGGCACCAACGACGAAATATTGAGCTTCTGCACCCTGACCTATGACGTGCAGTTCCCGATGTTCTCCAAGATCGCCGTGACAGGCGAAGAGCGCCACCCGCTCTATGACGAGCTCATCGCCTCCGGCGTCGAGACGATCGGAGACGGGCCGATGCGCGAACGGCTTGCGAAACACGGTCTCGAAACCGGGCAGGACGGCGGCATCGTCTGGAATTTCGAGAAATTCCTGATCGGCCGTAACGGCAAGGTTGCCGCCCGTTTTGCCCCTGACGTAACGGCGGACGATCCGCGCCTGATCTCGGTTCTCGAAAAAGAACTGGCTCACGCCGACTGAAAATCGCGGCAATCCCGATAAAAACTTCAATTAATTCAGAACAATAGGCTATATCTTTGCCGGCGAGGCGAATATTACTTCGCCTTGCTATCTCGTTGCTTACCCGCATACTCAGGAGTATTTTCAAGTTTCCGAATATATCGGACAGAACGCTACATCAATTCTGGGAGGAAGATGTCATGCGCGAACCTGATATGCAGAAACTCGATGCATTGGTTGGGCGCCTGGTCGGCGATGTCGGCGCGGCGGTTTCGGGTGTGCTGGTGACACTCGGGGATCACCTGGGTCTGTTCAAGGCCATGGCGGACGGAACGCCGATGACGTCGGCGGAACTTGCCGACAAGGTTGGCGTAAAGGAGCGCTATGTGCGCGAATGGCTATCGGCTCAAGCCGCGGCCGATTATGTCAGTTATGACGACGAAACCGAGCGCTTCTATCTGACGCCGGAACAGGCCATGGTATTTGCCGAGGAAAGCAGCCCCGCCTTCTTCAACGGCGCCTTCGATGTCGTCCAATCCATGTGGCTCGACGAGCCGAAGATCGCCAATGCCTTCAAGACCGGCAGCGGCTTCGGCTGGCATGAGCACAGCGCTTGTCTGTTCCGCGGCACCGAGCGGTTTTTCCGGCCAGGCTATAACAGTCATCTTGTTACGGAATGGATCCCGGCGCTGGACGGCGTGCATGAAAAGCTTCAGGCCGGTGCCGCCGTTGCGGATGTCGGCTGCGGCCACGGTGCCTCGACCATCCTGATGGCGCAGGCCTATCCGAACTCGACCTTCTTCGGCTTCGATTACCACCTGCCATCGATCGAGCGGGCGCAAGCTGCCGCCAAGCAGGCGGGCGTTGATGGCCGGATCACCTTCGAGCAGGCAAGCGCCAAGGACTTCCCGGCTGCCGGTTATGATCTTGTCACCATGTTCGATTGCCTGCACGACATGGGCGATCCGGTTGGCGCCGGCAAACACGTCAAGGAAAGCCTTGCCGACGACGGCACCTGGATGATCGTCGAACCCTTTGCGCATGATTGCCTGAAAGACAATCTCAACCCGGTCGGCCGTGTCTTTTACGGCGCCTCGACAATGATCTGCACACCGGCCTCGCTGTCGCAGGAGGTCGGTCTGGGCTTGGGCGCGCAGGCCGGCGAGCTGAAGCTGCGCAAGGTTGCCATGGATGCGGGCTATTCGCATTTCCGCAAGGCGACCGAAACGCCGTTCAACATGGTCTTCGAAGTCAGGCCGTGAAATTGCGCCGCGCGCCTTTGCGAAGGCGCGGCACGGCATCTCATAGACGCTGCCCGTCTTCGCCGAACAAAGATGCGAGCGCCGGCTGGAAATAGACCGGCTGCTCGCTGTCGAGCGCGACATCCTCGTCGGCATCGATGCGCACCGACATGGTCTCGTTGCCCACCTGCCCCCAGATCAGATTGTCCGAGCCCATGGGCTCGACAATTGTGAAGGTTGCCGGCAGATTAGAAACCCGGCCGCCTGTAGGGTGGAACTGCATCTGTTCCGGCCGGACGCCGAGCGCCGCCTTGCGGCCTTCGCCGGGCGTGCCGGAAAACTCGTAACCGTTGAGATCAATCATCCGGCCGTCGGGCAATGCAAAGGCCGGCACGCCGCCATTGCTCGTGACCTGCCCGGACAGAAAGTTCATCGAGGGTGAACCGACAAAGCCTGCAACGAAGCGATTGACCGGGCGCCGGTAGATTTCCTTCGGCGTGGCGAATTGCTGGATGACCCCGCCGCTCATGACGGCGATACGATCAGCAAGCGTCAAAGCTTCGATCTGGTCGTGCGTCACATAGATCATGGTCGAGCCAAGACCACTATGCAGGCGCTTCAGCTCGACGCGGAGTTCGGTTCGAAGCTTGGCGTCGAGATTGGAGAGCGGCTCGTCGAACAGGAAAACATCGACATCGCGCACCAGCGCGCGGCCGATGGCGACGCGCTGGCGCTGGCCGCCCGACAGTTCGCCCGGCCGCCGCTTGCGCAAGGGATCGATCTGCAGGATCTGCACGGCGCGGTTGACGCGTTCCGCGATCTCTTCCTTCGGCATGCCGGCGATGCGCAGCCCGAAGGAGAGATTTCCTTCGACCGTCATCGTCGGATAGAGCGCGTAGGACTGGAACACCATGCCGATGCCGCGATCCTTCGGCTCCTCCCAGGTGACGTTCCTGTCGCCGATCCAGATCTGGCCGTCGCTGATATCCGTCAGCCCGGCGATGGCGTTGAGCAGGGTCGACTTGCCGCAGCCGGAGGGGCCGAGCAGCACGATGAACTCGCCGGATCGTATCTCCAGATTGAGCGACTTCAGGACGCTGACACTGCCGAAATCGATTGCGAGTTCACGAATGGAAACATTGGCCATGAGCTATCCCTTGACTGCACCGGCGGTGATGCCGCGCACGAACCAGCGACCGGAGCCGAAATAGACGATCAGCGGAACGAGCGCGGTGAGAATGGTTGCCGCCATGTTGACGTTGTAGAGCTTCTCGCCTTGGGTGGAGTTGACGATATTGTTGAGCTGCACGGTCATGGGGAAGTTCTCCCGGCCGGCGAAAACCACGCCGAAGAGAAAGTCGTTCCAGATGCCGGTCACCTGCAGGATCGCCGCCACCACTAGGATCGGGATCGACATCGGGATCATCAGCCGGAAGAAGATCTGCCATAGCCCGGCGCCATCGATGCGGGCCGCCTTGAAGAGCTCCATCGGCAGGCTCGAATAATAGTTGCGGAATAGAAGTGTCAAAACCGGCAGGCCGAAGACCGTGTGGGTGATGATGATGCAGGGCAGCGTCGAATAGATGCCGATATCGCGATAGATCAGGACCAGCGGATAGATGAACACCTGATAGGGGATGAAAGCGCCGAGCAGCAGAATGGCAAAGAGCACGTTTGCGCCCTTGACCCGCCAGAAGGACAGCGCATAGCCGGTCAGCGACGAGATCAGGATCGACAGGATCATGCTCGGGATCAGGATCTTGACCGAATTCCAGAAACCGACGCTGATACCGCCGCATTCGAGCCCCGTGCAGGCCGTGCTCCACGCCTGCACCCAGGCATCCGCCGTCCACATCTGCGGAAAGGCGAAGATATTGCCCTGCCGGATTTCCGGCATGGATTTGAACGAGGTGACGAGCATCACGTAAAGCGGCAGCAGAAAAAATAGAGCCGCAATGACGAGAAAGAGATAGAGTCCGATGCGGCCGGGGGTCATATGCTGCGGCTTTCGCCCGGTCGGCCCCTTAATGGCACCAGTGACGGAAGATGGTATCGACATCAGTTCCCCCTCGGCTTTTCCCGGAAATATTCATAATAGAGCCAAGGCGTCACCAAGATGACCACAGTGACGAACATGACTGTCGATGCCCCGGTCGCGAGACCGATGTTGCCGCGCCCGAACAGGTAATCCATGATGAATTTGCCAGGTACTTCGGTCGATATCCCCGGCCCGCCGCCGGTCGTCGCCAAAACCAGTTCGTAAACCCTGACAACGGCAATCGCCAGAAGCACGCTGGCGGTGATGATGGTCGGCCTGAGGATCGGGATGACGATATGAAGATAGACACGCCAGCTCGGTATGCCGTCGATACGCGTCGCCTTCCACAATTCACGGTCGACGCCGCGCAGACCAGCGAGCATGATCGCCATGACAAGGCCGGACGATTGCCAGATGCCGGCAAGCACGATGACGTAGAGGGCGAGATCGCTCTGAACGATCCAGTCGAAGCGGAACCAGGTAAAGCCGATGCTGTCGGCAACCTTCTGCAGGCCCAGTGACGGGTTCATGATCCACTGCCAAACGAGCCCGGTCACGATAAAGGACATGGCGAAAGGATAGAGGAAGATCGTCCGGAACGTGTTTTCGAAGCGGACCTTCTGATCGAGCGCAACGGCGAGAAGAAAGCCGAGGATCAGGCAGCCGGCAATGAACAGAATGCCGAAGACGACGACGTTCTGCAGCGACAGCAGCCAGCGTGCGGTCGTAAACAACCGCTCATATTGCTTGGTGCCGACGAAGATATTGACCGGCAGCACCTTGCTGTCGGTGAAGGATATCCAGATGTTCCATATGACGGTAACGACATAGGCGAGAAGCACAATGGCGAAAGCCGGAAACAAGGCCACATAGGGCGAAATATGCATCTTCCTGCGGCTGACGCTCGCAGGCGCAACAGCTGTCTTTACGGCAGTCGCGCTCGTGTCTTGGCTGCTCATGGGCGCGCTCCTCCTCAGCATTCATGGAAACCGGCGGCAGGAGATACCTGCCGCCGCATGGATGTCGATCGAAGCTTACTTCGCCTGTTCAATCACCTGAGCGAACTGACTGGCGAATTGGTCTGCGGTCATGCTGGGCGTCGTCCAGTATTGAGCGACCAGATCCTGTTCCGTCTGGACGATATCCTGAGCCGTAAGCACATCCGGCGCGAGGATCTGGCGGCTCGGATCCTTGAGCGCGGTCAGGCCCTTCTGGGCACAGGCGTCGAGCTTCGACGTATCGACGTCGAGACGCACGGGTACGGATCCCTTCTTGGAGTTGAAGGCAAGCTGACCTTCCTTCGACATGATGACCGTTGCAAGCAGGGTCTGCGCATCGATGGCGGCCTTGTCCTTGAGGACCGGGAAGACGAAGATGTCGCCGCCCATCATGAAATTGGATTCACCCGGCCCGAGAATGCAGCCGAAATCCTTGTCCGCAACGAGGCCGGCATGGATGAATTCGCCCTTGGCCCAGTCGCCCATGAACTGGATACCGGCCTTGCCGTCGATCAGCATGCCGGTCGCGACGTTCCAGTCGCGGTTAGGGCTGCCCGGGTCCTGATAGTTGCGCAATTTGGCGAAGACTTCCGCAACATGCTTGAACTTGTCGGATTTGACCGCGTCGGTATCGAGGTCCTTCCAGACCTTGGCATAGAGATCCTTGCCGCCTTCGCCGAGCAGAATGGCATTGAACATCGACTGCAGCTGCCAGGGCTGGCCGCCGACGGCGACCGGGATCAGGCCGGCGGCCTTGATCTTGTCGAGCGCGGCAAACATTTCGTCCCAGGTCTTCGGCTCCTGCGTGACGCCGGCCTTGGTGAAGACGGCCTTGGAATAGAAGACCCAGTTCTGGCCATGATCGTTGATCGGAGCGCCATAGATATGGCCCTGAAATTGAATGGCCTGATAGAAGGCCGGCGTCAGCACCGATTTCCAATCCTGCTGCTTGGCGATATCGTCGAGCGGTCGCAGCAGGCCCTGCTGGGCCAGTTCGTTCATCTGCGTGCCGGTATTGAACTGCATGGCCGTCGGCGGATTGCCGCCGATGATACGGTTGATCCCAATCGGACGGGCAGTCGAGCCCGAGCCGGCAATCGCCGTATCCACCCATTCACCGCCGGCGGCATTGAAAGCCTTGGCAAGTTCCTTCACGGCCGCAGCCTCGCCGCCAGACGTCCACCAATGCAGGACTTCGGCTTTCTTGCCTTCGGCAAGAGCGCCGGTCACGCTCGCTGCAACCAGCGCTGTGGCGCCGACCAATGCCATCATCAATTTGCGCATGCGTTCCTCCTCCTTTGACGGCGTCCTCAAAACGCCCGTGTTCAGCCGCCGCCGTCTCCAGACGTCGGATGCCGAATTTCCTGATCCTCCAAAACTATGCGGCAGAGCCTCCGTTCCCTACGACAGGCGAGCAATGCTTCCTCAGGCACCGCCTTTTCGTCAAGCCCGCAGTCCATAAGGACTGTATTTTCTCAATTCTATAGCGCACTCCGTGAGAAACGTCCCTCATTTATTGCGCGCGGTACCGGATCGGGGCGACCGCAGCCGCTGTGGATTGCGATCACGCCGCGCGAGCGGCCAGAGTGCCCGAATGCCGTCGTGATCTCCCGAGCATGAAAAGCCGGCCTCGACGATACCCGATGCAGCCGTCCCGAGCGAAGGGAATCCGCCATTTCGGCCGCGCCCAATCCGCGCAGGTCGAGATGGCCGGGCAAAAGCAGCATGGCGGTCTCCGAGATCGTCTTACCGATGCGTCCTTCGTCCAGCCGCCATCGCGGCGAACATCGGTGCAAAGAGACTACAGAGAAGACAATGGCCACGGCCTTTTCCTCGGACGTGCCTGCCTCGACACCCCTGATCTTCCGGGACGTATTCAAAGAGGAACTGCGACGATGTACACTTGCAATCTCGATTGTCCGAGTATCCGCCCCGCCATCTGCAATCGGAGATAGATGACATGAACATCGAGCTTAAAGGCCGCAAGTCCATTGTGACGGGATCAACGGCCGGCATCGGCCGCGCCACGGCAGAGGGACTGGCTCGCGCCGGTGCATCGGTCGTCATCAACGGCCGCGGAAAAGCCCGGGTCGATGAGGCCGTGCAGCAGATGCGGTGGGCCTTCCCCGAAAACGACATTTCAGGCATTGCCGCCGATCTCTCGACGGCGGAAGGCGCCGACGCCTTCTTCGCGCAGGCGCCGGACGCAGACATCCTCGTCAACAATCTTGGGACGGCGGTACCGAGAGACTTCGTCGACACGACCGATGAAGACTGGCTGAGCATTTTTGAGATCAACGTCATGAGCGGTGTGCGCATGACACGTCACTATTTGCCGAGAATGGTGCAAAAGGGCTGGGGCCGCGTCGTTTTCGTCAGCAGCGAGTCTGCCGTCAATATTCCCAAGGAGATGATCGATTATGGGATGACGAAGACGGCGCAGCTTGCGATCTCCCGAGGCTTGGCGGAATCTGTTGCGGGCACGGGCGTCACCGTCAACGCCGTCCTTCCAGGCCCCACGAGATCCGAGATCCTGTCGAACTGGATGGCCGCAAAAGCCAAGGATCAAGGGATCACGCAGGACGACGCCGAGCAGGCATTCCTGAAATCGGCCCGCCCGACGAGCCTCATCCGGCGTTTCGCAACGACTGACGAAGTCGCCAATATGATCGTCTACGCATGTTCGGAGCAGGCTTCCGCAACCACCGGCGCGGCTCTGCGCGTCGATGGCGGCGTGGTCCGTTTCGTTGCCTGAGTATGGCCTGCCTATTTCCCATCCGGATTGGACCTGAACAGGCCTCTCCGTCCAAGCTGGAGCTAAAGATCGGCGAGTACCTTATCGATCGTTGCCATCACATCGGCCGGCAATGGTCCCTTCGCCAGGGCGCCGGCATTTTCTTCGACCTGGGCAACCGTACGGAAGCCTGGAATTGGCAAGGTGCGCGGCGAGCGTGCCCATAGCCACGCAAGCGCACCCTGCGTGAGCGTGCGGCCATCTTCAGTCAGCAGCTTGCGAACGGCATCCAGGCGGACGGCAAATTCAGGCGCAATCTTGCCGTCCTTGAAATAGACCATCCAGTCGAGGCTTGCGCCGCGGACGTCTTTCTCGCCGACGGCCTTGTCGGGCGTGAACTTGCCGCTGAGCAGCCCCATGGCGAGCGGACCGCGATTGATGGAGATCAAACCATTACGCTCGATGACTTCGATCATCGCAGGAACCGGCTCGAAGACATTCATCGTATGCTGGACCGAAACGAACCCCATGCGATGCACATGACGCGCGGCGCGATCCGGATGGTCCGTGCTCCAGCCGAAAGCATCGATCTTGCCTTCGGCCTTCAGCGTTTCGAGCGTCTCGAAGACCCCATCCGACGCTTCCAGCGGAAAATCGTTGAGATGGAACTGCAGCAGGTCCAAGCGGTCGCGGCGCAACCGGCGCAAAGACGTCTCGGCCGACTGCCGGATAAAGGCAGGATCGGCGAAAGCACCTGTCGCCTGTTTGGTCTTCTCATTCGTCGCGAAACCGAATTTGGTAGCGATGACGATCTCGTCTCGATTGCCGATCGCTTTGCCGACCACCTCTTCGGAGTGCCCGGCCCCATAATTAGAGGCGGTGTCGAAGAAGCGAATGCCGAGATCCACAGCCCGTTCGATAGCACGAATTGATTCATCGTCGTCGACGTCGCCCCAGCCAAGCGGCACGTCGCCGGCATAAAACGGGCCACCGATCGCCCAGCATCCCATGCCCAGGCGCGGAATTTCGCGACCGTTCCAGAGAACCATTGTCGTAGCGCTATCGGGTTTCGTCAGCATATTGTCCCTCCAAAATCGTCTGGCATTACAGGCAGAAATAAAGTGGCGTTCCCGAGTGATAAACAGCCAAATCCGCAGAGTACTTTTCACGGATGAAAAACAGCCGTCGGTGGTTACCTGAATTTCTCGAAGGGATGCCGGCGACCGCATGTTGCAATTGCCAGGTCCCGTTCAGCGGCGGGACTGCGGGGTATATTTGATACCCGTCGCCAGAGCGCCGACCGCAAATAGCGCGATGACGCAAGCGAAGACAAGGCTGGAGACGTTCGCACTGGCAATAACCGTCATCAGACCAACCCCGATTACCGGAACCGAATTGCCGAGAAACATCGCGACGTAATAGCTGGAAACGACCTCCGCCCGCCGCTCTTCAGGCGCAATTTTATTGACGACCTGAAGGCTGCCGCGATAGCCGAGGGCCGCGGCGCAGCCGCTCAGCGCGGTGCCGGTGAGCAGGATAAAGGTCGAGCCAAGCACCTGCGCCAGAACGAGCAGGGCGAGACTCGGCAGAAGCATCGCCAACCCGCTCAGCATTGCAAGGCGGCTTTCGATTTGCCGTGTGACGATCGTCACGAGGGTTGCGACAAGGAACAGCTCGAACACAACGGCCCCGCCGACAGCCACATTCGTCTGGTGCAGGCTCTCGGCAAGGATGGTTGGAAGGAGTGCGGCATAAAAGCCGATGACGGCGAAAGTGGCGAAGGCGGTAACGGCCGGCGCGATGAAAGAAACCCGCAATTCCGTCGGAACGCCGAGCCTCGGCCGCAAGGAAACCGCCCGCCAGCTCCGGCGCGGCATTTCCACCGTTTCCCGCGTGCGTGCGACCAGTACGCCGATGATCGCCAAGACAGCCAAATAGACCAGAAAGGAAAGATGCAGCGGCCAAGGCGCATATTGGGCCAAAGCACCCGACACCAAAGGCCCGAGGGCTATTCCGATGAAATTGGCACTCGACGTGATGAGAGTGGCGCGGGATTTTTGCTCAGCCGTATCCAATTCTGCAAGCCACGCCGCCGCCGTACCGGAGGCAAGTCCAACACCGAATCCGCTGAGCATTCGCGCCCAAAACAGCCAGCCTGTACTCAAAGCGGCCAGGAAAATCAGCGTGCTGATGCCCGCCAGTCCAAGGCTTGTAAGCCCGATCGGTTTGCGGCCGATCTCATCGGACAACCGTCCGAATATGAGAAGGGCGACGAAATTGCCGACGGCGTAAACGGCATAAACCAGGGTCAAGATGAATTCCGAGAAGCCGAAGGCATGTCGATACAAAGCGTAAAGGGGCGTCACGAGCGTGCTGCCCATAAACATGACCGCCATCATGGCGGCGACCACCATAAAGGCGGCGGTATCGTTCGACTCTGTCTTGGTTTTTTGATCGGCAATCGTGGTCATCGTAGATATCTTCGTTTGCCTTCACCGCGAGTGTGAGAGATTTGGCAAAGAACAACGCATCGGTTCGATGGCTGGCATTCATCCGGCCCTGAGCTTCCAAACCCGTGACGACACTATGAGTTCCCACCGAACTGAAGGCGCGGTCACGATCGGGGTGAAGCTGCCAGCAGGCAAACCATGCCGGCAAGCCCGAGCATTACGGAACTCGTGCCGACGCCCGCAAAGCATGCGTCACAAGCTGTGCAGGCGTCTTATCTCTTGCCCACACACATTCGCGCGCCTGCAATGTCTGCTGCCGCAAAAGTTACCGCAATCCAGATCCCGAAAGGAAGCAACAGCCGGCACCTTCCGTATTCATGCGTCTACTTTTCTGCTCGCTGCAAAAGGATGCGCATCTCTTCGAACCGCCGCTTGCGGTCCGCATCGCTGTCATTCGGCGTATAACACGTGCTCGATACGCAAAACTTTGCGAGATTATGGGGTTTGTCAGGCTTGTCGAATTCGCATTCGAACGTGTCGGTCATCTCGGCGGGAGACGTTCCCTGCCGGGTGGAATAGGCCATGCGCACGCCGGGCGGCTTCAGCTCCGGAAAGGATTGGACAGCACCAATCGCAAGACCGTCCGACAGGAAGAAGTTCTTGGCTACGGTTTTGCAAGTTGCTTCAAGATCGGCTGATTGCGCGAAAGCCGCAACCGGCATCACGACAAGACTGATGAAAGCCAGCGATTTGATCATGACGACCTCCTTCCGCACGACTGTAGACAGATTTAGGACGCAAACGGCAAAAGCAAGCGGCGACTTGAGGATTCGCTTCAAAAGCGGGATCACTCCTTCAGCGCACGCTTGGCTGTCATAACCGAGCCATGGCAACGGTCCGCAAGGTGACGCGCCGACCCGATATCGGCATGCTTTCAAGCTGCCGATCGAATATCCAGGCCAATAAGCCAGACTGCAACCCAAGGGATTTACTTCCATAAAATCAATTATAAGCTGTACATCATTCGCCATTCTATTCCGTAGGGAAATCTCATGGACAAATATACAAAAACCGTTTTGACAATCATCGCCGTAGCACTTGCAGTGATCGCCATTCAAAACACGATCACGCCGGCACAGGCCGTCGGCGGCGGCTGCGGTTTAGAGAATTACAGGCCTTGCTACGTAAAGCTCGTGAACTAGCGACCCCACCGCTTGTCGGCCGAACTCTTTGCGCCTGCCGTTCTGGTCGATACCGATGGCCCCCCCCGACACGGCAGATCAGCATCACATATGCCGCATGGGCATGCCCGGAAATGTTCCCGGGCAGCCTGTTCATCGCCAAGCCGACATTCTACGATTGAATGACGTTGCGTGCGGTCTGGATGGCGGCGCGCGCACCTGTCCGCAACTGCGCCGTTTCAGTGCCGGCGATGACCAAATCAAGGCCGAGCTTCAAGTATTGTCCGGCGCGATCGCCATCGCTGCCGAAGGCGCAGATCGCCTTGCCGTGCGCGCGGCAGCGCGCGAGCACGGTCGCAAGCGCCTGATCGATTGCCGCGCTGTTAGGCGCAAGCCGCGCTCCGTTCGAAAGCGCGATGGAAAGATCGGACGGCCCGACGAAGACGCCGTCGATACCGTCAACGGCAAGAATCTCATCGATCGCGTCAAGAGCGGTTCTGGTTTCGACCATGGCGATGGTAACAGTCAGGCTATTTGCGCTTTGCAGATAATCTTCGGCTGCTAGGCCGAAATGATTGAGAGCAAGCGACGGCCCCCAGCTGCGCTCGCCGAGCGGCGGATATTTTGTCGCCTTCACCAAGGCACGGGCGTCATCGGCAGAATTGATCATCGGCGCGATGATGGCGGAAGCGCCGGCGTCAAGAAGCCGCGATGCAGCGGCAAAATCGCCGACTGGAATGCGGGCTACTGCCGGCTTGCCGGCGAGGCGCACATAGGCGATGCCGCTTGCAGCGGTCTCCATGTCCCACATGCCATGCTGCATGTCCAAAACGACGGCATCGAAATCCTCCTGCGCCAGATGGTTGACGAGCATCGCGTCGGGTATGCCGACCCAGCCGGAGATCATGCCGCCATTCTCGCGGCGCTTCAGGCGCCCGGCAAAACCGTCAATGTCAGTCGTCATCGTCTTTCCTCACCTATCAACAAGCCCGATCTTTGAAGACAGCCTCAGCCGCCAATTCACGGCGAACCGTTGCAAGCGACAATACTCAATTCCCCTTGTCTAGCCACTCGAAAGTGCACATTCGACGGATACAAATCGGCAAAGCACAGCTCCGACAGTCTCGGCTGCCGAACCGGAAATCGATTTCAAATCCGTCAGACGACCATGACAAATATGCAGATACTTTGATCGATTAGCCAATGAACGTATCGACAGGTGGTCGAGGCATGATTGGAGATGAACGATCCTGCCGTTTCGGCGTTGCCCAAACGGTCAACGCCTCGAAAAACGCTGTTTCGCAAAATCTGTGACCGGTGTGTAGAGGCTAATGAGTGTTCCCTCGGGATCGCGGATCTGTGCCGCCCGATTGCCCCATGGCATCAGCTTCGGTTCGTGCACGACTTCCGCCTTATCCTTCAACCGGGAAAATTCGGCGTCGACATCATCGACCTGGAATTCGATGACGAGCGAGCGATTGGCTGAGGGTTCAGCGCTGCCCTCGCGGAACAGTGCAACGCTCTCGGCGCTTCCGATCGCGAGCGCAGCCGAGGGGGTGACGATCTCGGCAAAGACCGGCGCCAGCCACTCGGCTGCCTGACCCGTGACCATCTCATAAAAGCCGACCATCTTCTTGATATCTGAAGCGATCAGACGCGTGGATGCCAGTTTCATCGGAGACTCCTTCAAAGCACCCGCCAACCCCATCGTTGACGGCTCGAGGGCTCTTGTCGCATAAGGCTGTTGCCACCATACTGGCAGCAGGAGTCAGTAGATGCGTCGCGCCGACCGTTTGTTTCAAATCATACAGATATTGCGGCGCTCGAGCCGGCCGGTAACCGCCGCCGCGCTGGCAGACGAGCTCGAAACCTCGAAGCGCACGGTCTATCGCGACATTGCCGATCTGATGAGCCAACGGGTCCCGATCGAGGGAGAAGCAGGGTTCGGGTATCTGCTCTCGCCGGACTATGAAATGCCGCCGCTTATGTTGACCCCCGAAGAAATCGAGGCGGTCGTCCTTGGGGCACAGTGGGTTGCGGGCCGCGCCGACAAAGCTCTTGCCAATGCCGCACGCGATGTCGTTGCGAAGATCACCGCGGTTGTTCCCGCCCATTTGCGCCCCTTCATCGTCGAGCCCAGCGTCGGCGCCAAACCGGTCATTCAGGGGACCGAAAAGGAAAACATCGATCCGTCGATACTCCGGACAGCAATCCGCGAAGGGAGAAAACTTCGCCTGTTCTATCGCTCCGACAGGGACGAAGAAACCGTAAGGACGGTGCGGCCAGTAATCCTCGGCTATTCCGACACGAGCCGCATTCTGGTGGCATGGTGCGAACTACGGCAGGGCTTCCGGCATTTCCGCACGGAGCGAATTCTCAAGGCTGATATGCTCGATGAAAGTCATGGCTTGCGGCCAGGCGAACTGCGCCGCCGCTGGTCTGTCTGGCGAGAGGCGGAACTCCAGAAATCCGGACGGAAAGGGTAAGTATCGGGTGTTAACGCCATCATCGGCCAACACCCGATGGTCTCAAATGATTCCGCCGCCACCGGCGACCGAGGCTGGACGTTCGGCTGCGACCTTGCGGCGATAGCCGCTCGCCCGATAGGTGGCGACCGGATCGATGGCGCCACCGGCGCGACGGCGTGCCTCGGCCAAGATCGGCTCGACATCGGCGCGATAGGCGCGCTTCAGCGTTTCCGACGCCATCAGCGCGTCATTTGCTTCCTGATAGTCGTCCAATGCCTTTCGATCGACGATCAGCGCCTGCGCATAGGCGCGGCGGATCTCGTTGGCGCTGGAAATCAGGCTCTCGATCGGGTCCGTCACGTTATGCGACTGGTCGATCATGTGAGCCGGATTGAAGTCGCTGACCCCTCGTCGTTCGGCATCGACCAACTCGTTAAAGACGAGGAACAAGCGGTAGGGCTCGATGGCACCGGCATCGAGATCGTCGTCGCCATATTTCGAATCATTGAAATGGAAACCGCCGAGCTTGCCGAACTGGATGAGGCGCGCGACGATCATCTCGATATTCGTATTCGGCGCGTGGTGACCGAGATCGACGAGGCACTGCGCCTTGGGTCCGAGCGTCTGGGCGATCAGGTAATTGGTGCCCCAATCCTGAACGACGGTCGAATAGAAGGCCGGTTCATACATCTTGTGCTCGGAAAACAGCCGCCAGTCATCCGGCAACGCCTTGTAGATATCGGCCATGGCGGCGAGATAGCGCTCGAACGCCTTGGTGAAATTGGTCTGGCCAGGGAAGTTCGAGCCGTCGCCGATCCACACGGTCAGCGCCTTCGAGCCGATCGCCTTGCCGATCTCGATGCATTCGATGTTGTGCTCGACGGCCTGGGCGCGGGTCGCCGCATCGACATGGCTCAGCGAACCGAACTTGTAGGAGTGCGTCTGGCCGGGCGCATCGGAGAAGGTGTTGGAGTTCATCGCGTCGAAGCCGAGGCCGAGCGCATCGCCCTTGGCCTTGAGTTCGCGCGGATCGGACTTATCCCAGGGGATGTGCAGCGAAACCCTGGGCGTTGCCCGGGTCAGCTGCTGGATGACGGCACAGTCGTCGAGCTTGTCGAAGATGCCGCGCGGCTCGCCGCTGCCGGGGAAGCGGGCAAAACGCGTGCCGCCGGTGCCGACGCCCCAGGACGGGACGGCAACGAAGAATTCGGAAACCTTCTTGGTCATAGCTTCGATATCGACGCCGCGGCGGGCGAGCACGGCGCCAAGCGCCTCATAGTCGGATTTCTGCGCGGCGGCGCGCTTGTCGTTTTCTGCTGCAACCAGATCGGGCGCAATTCTAAACTCGGCCATTCTTTCCTCCCGTGTACGTCATTCGAACCGTTACGGCGTTTCGATTGTCTCTTCCCCTCTTCTCCCCAGCGGGGAGAAGATGCCCAACGGGCAGATGAGGGGGTAAGGAGCACAGCGACGATCATCTTGAGCGTGAGCGAAAGATAGAATCGTGTCTGTCGCGTTTCCGCCTCATCCGACCCTTCGGGCCACCTTCTCCCCGCTGGGGAGAAGGAAAAATGCAGCTAACTACCGCGTAAAGCTCTGCGCGTTGCCGGCGTCGACGTTGATGATATTGCCGGTCGACTTGGCGGAAAGATCCGAAGCCAGGAAGTAGATCGCCTCGGCAATGTCCTCGGGGAAGACGTTCAGTTTCAGCATCGAGCGCTTGCGGTAATGTTCCTCTAGCTCGTCCACCTCGATTTTCGAGGAAGCGGCGCGCTGCTCGCGCCATTCGCCGTTCCAGATCTTCGAGCCGCGCAGAACGGCATCCGGATTGACCGTATTGACGCGGATGCCGGCTTCCGCGCCCTCGAGTGCAAGGCACCGCGCCAGATGGATTTCGGCAGCCTTCGCCGTACAATAGGCGGCGGCGTTCGGCGAGGAGGCCAGACCGTTCTTCGACGCGACGAAGACGACGTTGCCGCCGAGATTCTGGCGGCGGAACAGCCGGAAGGCTTCGCGCGAAACCAGGAAATAGCCGGTCGCGAGAATATCGATATTGCGGTTCCACATCGAAAGCTCGGTGCTTTCGATCGGCGCGGACGAGGCGATGCCGGCATTCGAGACCAGAATGTCGACGCCGCCGAATTCGACGCAAGCCTCGGCAAAAGAGGAGATGACGGCATCTTCCTTGGTCACGTCGAGCTTGACGCTGCGCACCGCATCGGCACCATATCGCTTGGCGAAATCGGCCTGCGTGCTCTCCAGCGCCGCCTGGTCGATGTCTGCCAGAACGACACAGGCGCCCTCGCCTATCAGGCGGGCGGCCGTGGCGCGGCCGATACCGCCGGCACCGCCGGTCACGAAGGCCACACGGCCGGCGAGGCTCTTCGGCTTCGGCATGCGCTGCAGCTTTGCCTCTTCCAGCAGCCAGTACTCGATATCGAAAGCTTCCTGCTCCGGCAGGCCCTGATATTCGGAAACGGTGGAGGCACCGCGCATGACGTTGATGGCATTGACATAGAACTCGCCGGCGATGCGGGCGGTCGCCTTGTCGCGGGCAAAGGACAGCATGCCGACGCCGGGAACGAGGAATATCACCGGATTCGGGTCGCGCATGGCAGGCGAGTTGTCATGCTTGCAATGATTGTAGTAGCGCGCGTAATCGGCGCGGTAATCTTCCAGGGCCTTGTCGAGACCGGCAATGACGGCATCGACATCGGGCTTTGCCGGATCGAAATCGACGATCAGCGGACGAATTTTAGTGCGCAGGAAGTGATCCGGGCAGCTGGTTCCGAGCGCACCGAGCGGGCGAAGATTCTTGGAGTTGACGAATTCGAGCACCGCATTCTGGTCGTCGAAATCGCCGAGCTTGCGTTCAACCTTGCCGATCCGGCCGCGGATCTCGGGCATCAGCCGGGCAGCGATGGCACGGCGCTCCGCCTGCGGCAGGCTTTCGACAACAGCGCCGCCGAAAATGGTCTTGCCTTCCGTCTTGGCGGCAAACCATTCGATCGCTTTATTGATGATGGCAAGCGTCAGTTCGTAGCAGTCCTTGGCATCATTGGCCCAAGTGAAAAGACCATGGCTTTCCAGGACGACACCCTTGGCATTCGGATGCGCCTTGACGAAGGCTTCAAGGTCGAGCCCGAGCTGGAAGCCGGGACGGCGCCAGGGAAGCCAGCCGATTTCCTCGCCGAAGATTTCACGCGTCAGCTCGCGCGAGTTCCTCGAGGCGGCAATGGCGATGATGGCATCCGGGTGCATGTGGTCGACATGCGTGAACGGCACGAAACCATGCAGCGGCGTATCGATGGACGCGGCGCGGGCGTTGAGATTGAAGGTGCAATGGGGCAGGAAGCCGACCATGCGATCCTCGTCTGAAATGCCCTGATAGATGTTCTTCAGGCTGTCCAACTTGTCCTGATAAAGTGTGGCGAAACCGTCGAGTTTGATGGTGCCGACATCGCCGCCGGAGCCCTTGACCCAGAGTACCCTCACCTTTTCGCCCGAGAGCGGATCGGTTTCCATGACTTTGGCCGATGTGTTGCCGCCGCCGTAGTTGGTGATACGCTTGTCGGCACCGAGCAGATTCGACCGATAAAGCAGCTTGCCCGGCTCATCCAAGCCGGCCGCATATGCATCATCCCAACGGTTCTTCAGAAGCTGAACCTCAGCCGCCATGTCATCCTCCCTTGAAATCAAGTCTTGCGAGCGGACCGGATCATGATGGAGCCGCCCTTTGTGAGCAGGGTATCGCTCACGTATAGTCACCTTGTCAATCGAAAACGATCAAATTCGATAATGCTGCGATGCAATATGAAAGTTTATGATCGTTTGTGATTGACACATTGTCATATTTGCGAAATAACCGCCGACAAGGAGGAGCCGATGCACGAACGTGAACGCCATCGCATTATTCTGAGCGCCGTACAGGAAAAGTCCGTCGTGACGATTCAGGATATTTCCGAGCTGACCGAGGCTTCGGAAGCGACGATACGCCGTGATATCGCCGCCCTGCATGTTCAGGGAAAGATCCGGCGCGTGCGCGGCGGCGCGGAATCGATCCATCCTCCGCAGCTCGGCAATCTGGCGGCCCGTCCGTTTCGTGTATCCGAAGCGGTCAATATTGATAGGAAGCGCGCAATTGCGCGCAAGGCGGCCGAACTCTGCAATCCCGGCGACGCCATCATCATCAATGGCGGCACCACCACGTTCCAGCTCGTGCATTATATCTCGGCCTTCCGGCTGCAGGTGATGACCAACTCCTTCGCCATCGCCGAACATCTGGTCAAGCATTCGAAGAACACGGTGACGGTGCCGGGCGGCGCGATCTATCGCGAACAGAGCCTGATCCTCTCCCCCTTCGACAACGATACGATCCGGAATTTCTATGCGCGGCGCATGTTCATCGGCGCCCAGGGCATCGGCCCTCTCGGCGTCATGGAAGCCGATGCGCTGGTCATCCAGAGCGAACAGAAGCTGATGCGCCAGGCCGACGAACTCGTCGTGATGGTGGATTCGAGCAAGTTCCGCCAGCGCTCCAGCCTGATTCTTTGCCCGCTCGAACAGGTCTCGACCATCATTACCGATGACGGCATTTCGGCCGAGACCGTGCGGATGATCGAAGATGCGGGCATTTCGCTTGTTATCGCAAATGTTTCGGCTGAGGCCGAGGAGGAAGATTCCCCGTCGGTCGCATAGGAGACATGGCTCAGACGGGGTGAGCATAGCCTAATCAACTTTGGGAGGAACTGACATGAATATAGCAAAGAAACTGGCGATCGGCGTTGCGCTCGCCGCCACGCTTTTCGCCGGCGCGGCAAGTGCAAAGGACGTCAAGATCGGCCTCGTGGTGAAGTCGCTGGGCAACGGCTTCTTCGAGGCCGCCAACAAGGGCGCCCAGGAAGCAGCCAAGGATCTTGGCGGCGTGCAGGTGATCTACACCGGCCCGACCTCCACCACGGCCGAAGGCCAGATCGAAGTGATCAACTCGCTGATCGCACAGGGCGTCGATGCCATCGCGATCTCGGCGAACGATCCCGACGCGGTCGTCCCGGCCCTCAAGAAGGCGACGCAGCGCGGCATCAAGGTGATCTCCTGGGATTCCGGCGTTGCCAAGGCCGGCCGCATCCTGCAGCTTAACCCTTCGTCCAACGAGCTGATCGGCAAGATGTGCCTGACGCTCGCCAAGGATCATCTCGACGGTGGCAAGGGCAATTTCGCCATCCTGTCGGCAACGACGACATCGACGAACCAGAACATCTGGATCGGCGAGATGAAGAAGCAGCTGAAGGACTTCCCGGGCCTCAACCTGGTCACGACGGTTTATGGTGACGACCTCTCGGACAAGAGCTATCGTGAAGCCCAGGGCCTCCTGACCTCGCATCCGGAAGTCAAGGTCATCGTCGCTCCGACGACCGTCGGCGTGCTGGCCGCTTCGCAAGCCGTCAAGGATGCCGGCAAGATCGGCCAGGTCTATGTGACCGGTCTCGGCCTGCCGTCCGAAATGGCCGGCGCCATCAAGTCCGGCGCGACGAAGGAATTCGCGATCTGGAACCCGATCGATCTCGGCTATTCTGCAACGCAGATCGCCTACCGCCTCGTCAAGGGTGAGACCGACGGCAAGCCGGGCAGCGAGATCAATGCCGGCCGCATGGGCAAGATCAAGGTTGGCGAAAACGGCGAAGCCGCCATGGCCGATCCGTTCGTCTACAACGCTTCGAACATCGATCAGTTCTCCAAGGTTTTCTGATCGAAGACAAGCATCCGCAGCTCTCCGGCGGCGTCAGCCGCCGGACCTGGTTTCATTGATCCGGTACATTGCTGATGACCACAGTCCTTCAACGTTCCCTAGCGGGCACACCAGCCGCGAGCAATCAGGCCATCCTGGAGATGCGCGGCATTTCCCAGATCTTTCCAGGCGTCAAGGCGCTGGATGGCGTCAGCATTTCGCTTTATCCCGGCAAGGTCACAGCCCTGATCGGCGAGAACGGTGCGGGCAAATCGACTCTGGTCAAGATCCTGACCGGCATCTACCGTCCGAACGAAGGCGAAATCCTCGTCGATGGCAAACCGACGGCTTTTGCCCATGCGCAAGCCGCCATCGATGCCGGCGTCACGGCCATCCATCAGGAGACGGTACTCTTCGACGAGCTGACCGTTGCCGAAAACATCTTCCTCGGCCATGCGCCGCGCACATCCTGGCGCACCATCGACTGGAAGACGATGAACAGCCGGTCGAAAGAACTCCTGCAATCCCTTGAAAGCGCGATCGATCCGACAATCCGATTGAAAGACCTCTCCATCGCGCAGCGCCACCTCGTGGCGATCGCACGCGCTCTGTCGATCGAGGCCCGCATCGTCATCATGGACGAGCCGACTGCAGCCCTTTCCCGCAAGGAGATCGACGATCTCTTCCGCATCGTCGAAGGCCTGAAGGCAAGAGGAAAGGCAATCCTGTTCATCAGCCACAAGTTCGATGAACTCTACGAAATCGCCGACAATTTCGTCGTCTTCCGCGACGGCCGCGACGTTGGTCACGGCGATCTGAAGGCGACGCCGCAGGACGAAATCGTCCGGATGATGGTCGGACGGGACGTCAAGGATGCCTTCCCGAAAGTGCCCGTCACGATCGGCGAAACCGTTCTCGAGGTGGACAAATATTGTCACCGCACGGAATTCCGCAATATTTCCTTCAAGCTCAGGCGCGGCGAAATCCTTGGCGTCTACGGCCTGATCGGCGCCGGACGTTCCGAGCTTTGCCAATCGCTCTTCGGCATTACCCGGCCGCTCTCCGGACGCTTGACGCTCGACGGACAGGAAATCCACGTGCGCTCGCCGCAGGATGCCATTGCCGCCGGCATCGTCTATGTGCCGGAAGAACGCGGTCGCCATGGCCTGGCGCTACCGATGCCGATCTATCAGAACATGTCGCTGCCCTCGCTAGGCCGCACCTCGCGCAAGGGTTTCCTGAAGGCTGCCGATGAATTCGCACTCGCCCGCAAATACGCTGAAAGGCTCGATTTGCGCGCCGCCGCCCTTTCCGTGCCAGTCGGCACGCTGTCAGGCGGCAACCAGCAGAAGGTCGTCATCGGCAAGTGGCTGGCGACGCAGCCGAAGATCATCATTCTGGACGAACCCACCAAGGGTATCGACATTGGCTCGAAGGCGGCCGTCCATGGCTTCATCAGCGAGCTTGCCGCCGACGGTCTCAGCATCATCATGATCTCTTCCGAACTGCCCGAGATTCTCGGCATGTCGGATCGTGTACTGGTCATGAAGGAAGGCCTTTCCGCGGGCCTGTTCGAACGCGAAGGGCTGACGCCGGAAACCTTGGTGCGCGCCGCCACGGGTAACGCATAAAGCGTCATGGCTTTTCTCCGATCGGCCGGAACGCTCGCTCTGTTTGTATTTGCCGCATTTTTGTGGCGCCAGGTGAGAACACCTGGCTGCAAGATGCTCTAGGGAGGACGGGATGCCACGCATCCTCAAAAAGCGCGAAACTCTGCTCGCCATCATCATCGTCGTGATGATCGCCGGCTTCGCAACGCGTGCGGCCGGCTTTGCCGAGCCTGCCAATCTCGCCAATATCTTCAACGACACATCGATCCTCATCATCCTGGCGCTTGCCCAGATGACCGTCATCCTGACAAAATCGATCGATCTTTCCGTCGCTGCCAATCTGGCGCTGACGGGTATGGCGGTTGCGATGCTGAACTCAGCCTATCCCGGCATTCCGCTGGCCGCACTCGTCATCATGGCGATCCTGATGGGCGCGGTCCTCGGCGCCATCAATGGCTATCTCGTCTGGGCGCTCGAAATTCCGCCGATCGTCGTCACGCTCGGCACCCTGACGATCTATCGCGGCATGGCCTTCGTGCTGTCGGGCGGCGCCTGGGTCAATGCGCATCAGTTCACGCCGATCTTCCTGAACGTGCCGCGCACGCCGCTTCTCGGTCTGCCGGTGCTTGCATGGATCGGCATCGCGATCGTGCTGATGATGTATCTGCTGCTGCGCTACACCCAGTTCGGCCGCTCGGCCTACGCCAGCGGCGGCAATCCGGTTGCCGCCGTCTATGCCGGCATCGACGTCGGCTGGACGCGCTTCCTCGCCTTCGTTCTGTCCGGCGCGCTCGCCGGACTGAGCGGTTACCTCTGGGTTTCGCGCTATGCGGTGGCCTATGTCGATATCGCCAACGGCTTCGAGCTCGATAGCGTGGCAGCCTGCGTCATCGGCGGCATTTCGATTGCCGGCGGCGTCGGTTCCGTCGCCGGCGCCGTGCTTGGTGCCCTCTTCCTCGGGGTCATCAAGAATGCGCTCCCGGTCATCGGCATCTCGCCGTTCACGCAGATGGCGATCTCAGGCACCGTCATCATCCTTGCGGTCGTCTTCAATGCCCGGCGCGAACGCAACCGCGGCCGCATTATCCTGCGCGATCAGGCCGCAAAGGACACCGCCATTGAGGGAGCACACGCATGAGCAACGGTTCGCAAGCGGCAACGGCGGAAAAGCGCGCCATTCCGGATCGCCTCGGCACGCCCTTCAAGCGTATCCTGTCGAGCTGGGAAACGCTGCTCTTCGGCGTCGCGGTCGCGATCTTCATCTTCAATTCGCTGGCTTCGCCCTATTTCCTTGATCCCTTCAATCTGTCGGACGCCACCTTCAACTTCACCGAAAAGGCGATGATCGCCTTTGCCATGGCGCTGCTCGTCATATCAGGTGAAATCGACCTCTCGGTCGCTGCGATCATCGCACTCGCCTCGACGGCGATGGGGGCTGCTGCTCAATTGGGCGTCGGCACGCCCGGCCTTGTCGCGATCGGCCTCGGCGTTGGCCTGGTCTGCGGCATTTTCAACGGCTTCCTGGTTTCCGTGATGAAGCTGCCGTCGATCGTCGTCACCATCGGCACGATGAGCCTGTTTCGCGGCATCTCCTACATCGTGCTTGGCGACCAAGCCTATGGCAGCTATCCGGATAGTTTCGCCTATTTCGGCCAGGGCTATGTCGTCTGGGTCTTCTCCTTCGAATTCGTGCTCTTCATCGCGCTGGCGATCGCTTTTGCGATCCTGCTGCATGCAACGAATTTTGGGCGCCAGGTCTATACGATCGGCAACAATGATTTCGCCGCGCGTTTCTCCGGCATTCCGGTCGAGCGGGTGAAATTCATCCTGTTTCTCCTGACGGGCATCATGAGCGGCATTGCCGCCGTCTGCCTCACCTCGCGCCTCGGCTCCACGCGTCCCTCGATCGCGCTCGGCTGGGAGCTGGAGGTGGTGACGATGGTCGTGCTCGGCGGTGTGTCGATCCTCGGCGGCTCCGGCACGATCGGCGGCGTCGTCATCGCCGCCTTCGTCATGGGCCTCGTGACCTTCGGCCTCGGCCTGCTCAACGTTCCCGGCATCGTCATGTCGATCTTCATCGGGCTCCTTCTCATCATCACCATTGCGCTGCCGATCGTCGCCCGGCGCATCAGGACCATGAGCTCCAAATGACCGCTGCTCTCGAACGCCACGCTTTCAAGATGACGCTCAATCCGGGCATGGAAGCGGAATACAGGAAGCGCCACGACGAAATCTGGCCCGAACTTGTCGACCTGCTGCATCAGGCCGGTGTCAGCGATTATTCCATCCATCTCGACCGTGAGACGAACACGCTCTTCGGCGTCCTGACCCGGCCGAAGGGTCACACCATGACGAGCCTGCCCGACCACCCCGTCATGAAAAAATGGTGGGCGCATATGGCCGACATCATGGCAACCAATCCCGACAATTCGCCCGTTCAGAGCGATCTCGTCCCGGTCTTTTATCTGCCATGAGCAACGAGACAGCGTACCGCCACATCGCCGTCATCGATATCGGCAAGACCAACGCCAAGGTCGTCGTGCTGGATGCCGTGACTGGCGCCGAGGTTGCCGCCGTCAAGACCGCGAACAGCGTCCTGAGGTCGGGCCCCTATCCGCATTATGATATCGAAAGGCTGTGGGGTTTCATTACTGCAGCTCTCGAGGGTTTTGTCCGCACGCCTGGATTCGATGCCATTTCGATCACGACGCATGGCGCCTGTGTGGCGATGCTCGCGGGCGACGGTAGCCTGGCCATGCCCGTTCTCGACTATGAGCATGGCTATCCGCAAGCCGTTCAGGATGCCTATGCGCAATTGCGGCCGGGCTTCGCCGAAACGTTTTCACCCGGATTGTCGGTCGGGCTCAATGTCGGCGCGCAGATCCACTATCTGAAAAGCACCTTTCCCGCCGATTTCAACCGCGTCGCCACGATCCTGACCTATCCGCAATATTGGGCATTCCGCCTGAGCGGCGTCGCCGCCAATGAAGTGACCTCGCTCGGCTGCCACACCGATCTGTGGAACCCGACCACGCAAAGCTACTCCTCGCTGGTCGACACGCTTGGTATCCGCGCGCTAATGGCGCCGGTGCGCTCAGCTTTCGATGCGCTTGGACCGATCTTGCCGCCGCTCGCCGCAAAAATCGGCTTGGGGAAAGCCGTGCCCGTCTATTGCGGCATTCACGATTCCAACGCCTCGCTTCTGCCGCATCTGGTAGAGAACGAAGCTCCCTTTGCCGTCGTCTCGACGGGAACCTGGGTGATCAGTTTCGGTGTTGGTGGCGATCTGGATCATCTCGATCCCGAACGCGATGCGCTAGCCAATGTCGATGCCTACGGCCGCGCCGTGCCGTCGGCACGTTTCATGGGCGGCCGCGAGTTCGAGATTCTGTCTGCAGAAATCGGCATCGCATCATCCGATGCGGTCGAAGCCGCTCTTGAGGCCGTGATCGGGAAAGGTCTCATGCTGCTGCCCAACGTCGTCGAAGGGTCCGGCCCATTTCCGGGCAGGAAAAGGCGATGGGTCGGCGCTTCCGAAGCCGATGCCTCCGAACGTCTGGCGGCCGTCAGCCTTTACCTATCCATGATGACAGAAGCTTGCCTTGATTTGATCGGAGCCAACGGGCCGACCTTCGTCGAAGGTCCGTTTGCTCTCAACCGTGCCTATCTCGTTGCGCTGGCCGCGCTAACCGGCCGGAGCGTCATTGCCTTGCCGGGGTCGACGGGGACAAGCCAGGGTGCAGCCCTGCTGACGGGAGTTCGGCCATTTTCCGCGACGGAAAATGAATCGATCCTCGCGGATTTTCCGGGATTGCTGCACTATAAGCAAGCCTGGCGTCGCGCTTTGGACGGTTAGGCGATCAGCGGTTCAATGGATCGCCCAATCGCTTCATCCAGTCGCCCCTATGCAGCTCCGACCGCATCGAGTTCGGCCGCAGCGATCTCCGCGACGTAGATTGCGGCGGGGACATGCTGGTCGAAACCGTCCTCAATCAACCACGCAGCCGAGAGGCCTGCCCATGCAACGATCCATTGCAGGAGGCGGAAGCGATTCAGCCCCGCCGCCTCCGAGACGACACTGACCTGCCGCGCAAGGCGGCCGGGGGATGTGGCGACGGCATGGTCTGGATTGCAAAACAGATTGGCGTAGTCGAAGCCGCGGTCGCCCAGCAGGCCCTTCGGATCGATCGCGAGCCAGCCTCGCTCCGCGAAATCGAGAATATTGCCGTGATGAATATCGCCGTGCAGAGGCACGATGTCTCTGGGTTCCGACAGCAGCATGCGGGCGGCAGCGGCGGACCGCACGAAAGGACCACCTTCGCGCTGAGCTGCTATCTCGAGCGAGCCGAACCGATCCGATAGCGGGATGAGTGACGGCAAGGCCATCCCACGCGGCGCGTGGAGCCCGGCAACGGCCTCGCAGATGATGCGGCTTGCCTGGTCGTCTCTGCCATTCCTTGCCATATCGGCAAGGGAACGCCGGCCTGTCGCCCGCTCAAGCAGGATGGCATCGTCCTTATGCTCAAAGACGCGCGCGGCGCCGACGCCGCCCCACCAGACCATAAGTCCGGCTCCCCATTTTTCTTCCGGTACGGTGGCAAGCTTGAGCATGGCCGGTTCGCCGTCCCGGCGCACCGGAAAAAGCCGGCTGGAATGGGTCACGATCGGATCGCCGTCCGGGATCAGGCGCCAGAGATCGAAATAGGCCTTTGGTCCATCATTCATCGTCATGCGGTTCCTCTAAACAAACGGACCGTGACAGCAAGCAGCAGGCATGGTTGAAAACCGGGATATGCCGCCTTGACACCAATTGCCCTGCATGCGGTTGCCGGAGCCGACGGGCGGCGCAACCATGCCGCCGCCTCGGCGGCAAATCCGTCTTTGCCCCTTCCGTACTGTCGTATCACTTAGGCTTTGGCGGCCTAAATACAACAACCATCCCTCGTTGAAGGCTCGTGAAAAATCGTCAAAATTGTCTTTGCGGCGGTTATTTTCTTGCGGAATCGTCGCAATATTCCTACACAAAATACCCTCATGAGCGCTTTCGAGATCAAAAAATGTCCGAAGGCGATCATTCGCTTCGATATCAGCTCTGTCTTTTCCAAAACAACGCCTCACGGCAGTTTGCGCATCGAGACAGGCGATTGCAGGCGGGTTCAAAGGGCGCTGCCGCGCCCATCCAAGGAGAGCTAAAATGAGTCTCAAGACATTGACGGCCGCGACCTTCGTCGCTTCACTGGCCTTCGCACCTCTCGCGCATGCGGACATCACTATCGGCCTCATCGCGCCGCTGACCGGCCCGGTCGCGGCCTATGGCGAGCAGGTCAAGAACGGCGCGCAGACCGCCGTCGACGAAATCAACAAGAGCGGTGGCGTTCTCGGCCAAAAGCTCGTTCTGAAGCTCGGCGATGACGCCGGCGATCCGAAGCAGGGCGTCTCCGTCGCCAACAGCTTCGTCGGCGAGAGCATCCGTTTCGTCGTCGGCCCGGTCACGTCGGGCGTTGCCATTCCGGTTTCCGACGCGCTTGCCGAAAACGGCATTCTGATGATCACGCCGACTGCAACCGCCCCGGGTCTCACCAACCGCGGCCTGACCAACGTCTTTCGCACCTGCGGCCGCGATGACCAGCAGGCTGTCGTTGCCGGCGAATATGTCGTGAAGCACTTCAAGGACAAGAAGATCGCCATCCTCAATGACAAGGGCGCCTACGGCAAGGGTCTTGCAGACGCCTTCAAGGCCGCCATCAACAAGGGCGGCATCACCGAGGTCGTCAACGACTCGCTGACCCCAGGCGAAAAGGACTACAGTGCCCTGACTGCGAAGCTGAAACAGGCAGGCGCCGAAGTCATCTACTTCGGCGGCTATCATCCGGAAGCGGGTCTACTTGCCCGCCAGCTGCACGACATCTCCGTCAAGGCGCAGATCATCGGCGGTGATGGCCTCTCCAATACCGAGTATTGGGCAATCGCCAACGATTCCGCTGCCGGCACGCTCTTCACCAACGCCTCCGACGCCCTGAAGAACCCGGATTCGCAGAGCGCCGTTGCAGCCCTGAAGTCACGCAACATCCCGGCGGAAGCCTTCACGCTGAACGCTTATGCCGCCGTGCAGGTCCTGAAGGCCGGCATAGAGAAGGCTGGCAAGGCAGACGATGCGGAAGCCGTCGGCACCGCACTGAAGAAGGGCGAGCCGATCGACACCGCCATCGGCAAGGTCACCTACGGCGAAACCGGCGACCTCACCTCCCAGAGCTTCTCGCTCTACAAGTGGGAAGGCGGCAAGATCGTTTCGGCCGAATAAGCCGTCGCGTCAGCGCTTAAAGATAGAGCCGGGTCGGGAAGCAGCCCGGCTCACACATTGGGAGGCCGGAGCAGTCGTTAAGATGGTCCGGCCTCTTTCGCGAGAGAAGTGACTGCAACGCCGCCATGTGCCGCGCAAAGCGGTTATTGCGGTGACGAAGCGGAGGGGCCGTCATCAAGGGCGATTATCTGCGCCATCCGCGGAAGCCCGCAAGAATGGCGGCTTCCCATGCAGCTGCCATGCGCCCATGGCTGCCCAGCCCACTCCGCTCCATATTGCGCAGGATATGCGCTCTCGATCTTGCTCCCGACGCAGGCTTGCAAAGGAAGCTGTTCGTGCGCATCCCGAATCTCTGTGCCGAGCCTTAAAAACAGGTCGGAAAATCGCGACTTTCGACCGTGACTGCCACAATTACGCCCGCCGTTTCCGGAATTGTCCGCGCCACACATGCCCCGTCGATGCGGGCGCGCAGTCCGGTGCGTTCTCCGGGAAGTATGGTTTGCGACATGAAGATTGTAAGATTATTGATTTTACCCGTCATGGCTGTGCTGATGACTGGCATTGCCGCGCATGCTCAGGAATGGAGATACCTGCCGGATTATGGCGACGACCTGGACGGCGGCTATATTGCTCCGCGCTATTCGCGGCAGGCGCCTCCACGTTACCGCGACGATCCGCGTCTCGACGATGGCTATTACTATCGGGGCGACCCCTATGGCTATTATGACGACGAAGACGGCGATCTACCGCCCCGCCGGCGTCCACAGCGGCAGGCTTCGATCGATCCCGGCGCAGTTTCTCCGCAATTCAATTCCGGCATTAAGGACGACAGGCTGGCCAGCCTGGCCCGGTCGCCGATTCCGCGCACGGTTGTGCCCTTTTCCGGCTACGAACCCGGTACAATCGTGATCTCCACCAAGGAAAAGCGCCTCTATCTGGTGCTTAACGACGGAACCGCTCTCAAATACGGCATCGGCGTCGGCAAGCAGGGCTTCTCCTGGAAGGGTACGCAGACGATCAGCCGCAAGGCAGAGTGGCCGGATTGGACTCCGCCCAAAGAGATGATCGCTCGCCGGCCGGAATTACCAGACCACATGGATGGCGGCCTCAACAATCCTCTCGGAGCAAGAGCGCTCTATCTCGGCTCCACCCTCTACCGCATCCACGGCACCAATGAACCCAACTCGATCGGCAAGGCGGTATCTTCCGGCTGCATCCGCATGGCAAATCCCGATGTGATGGATCTCTACGGCAGGGTCGGCGTGGGAACAAAGGTCGTCGTGCTCTGATTGTGCCCCGCGGCTGCAGTAGCCTGCCAGGATCAGACTATTTGCCGCTTTCTCCATGAATGGGCCAAACCTCGATATGGCGCATTCATCCGGTTTGCCGCGAGCCAAGCCTTGCCGCCATGCGATCAAGAAAAACGATCGTCTCTCCAAGAACCAGGAACACCGCGCCCAAAAGCGCCATGTTGGTGAGAACAGCATGCGGACCGATGTCGCCCACGTCCAAAAACGGATAGGGATAAAATCCCGAGAAATAACCGTGGGCAAACGAGTACACCGCGTAGAGCACGGGAAACAAAAGCCACCAGATCGCATCATGCCAGGAAAGTCTGCCACGCTCGACGAGGAACAACCAATCCAGCGCGGCGAATAACGGGATCCAATAGTGGAGTATCTGATCTCCCCACAACTGCCAGCCTCGCGGATGCCAGACATCTTTCAGCAGCCATAGGTAGACCGAGCCCGCGACACAGACGTAAATGAGCAGCGCTGTTTTCGTCGTAGAACGTCCGGCCCATCGCCCAATCGCCGACGACGGTGCGATTTCCGCCGACAGTAACGCAACAGCAAGCAGGGTGTTTGCCTGGATCGTAAAATAGCTGAGAAAATTTGTCGTCAGCCTCAATCGGGAGACATGGGCTGCCGGTATGATGGCGGTATAGGAGATGACGATGCCCGCAATCGCCACCAGCGCAATCATCCAACGGTAGAACCGAACCGAATTTCTCATGACATCACAGGCCCGCGGCGCTTTAAGACAACCGACTGACACAGACGATGCGGGTCAAATCGGCACGGCCTGTCTTTAGCGCATCAAACCAAAAACCGGAACGGGTTCCTGAGTCGATCATTTCGAACCGACGAAAAGAGATCACGTTATTAAGATGTGATCGCAAGAGTGCCGGTCACCTTGAACGGACCCAGCTCGATCGACTTCATCAATGTCGTCCTCGCACTATCAAGGTGCGATTTCAGGCTGGCGTTGACTGCATGCATATCACGATTGCGCAAACCGGCGATATAAACAAGATGCTGCTTCAGCGCCCTGGTGTTTCGCTCTTTTTCGTCATCGCGGTTCCATTGATAGGTATAGTGGAAGATTGCCGAGGCAATATTGTAGAATTCGATCACATATCGGTTACGCGATGCGTCGTGTACCAGCCGATGCAAGCGCTCATCCAAAGCGGGAAACTCTTTATATCTGACATCAATATCGGCGAGTATGTCATGATGCTGCGCTTCGATCTCAGCGAGTTCGCGCCAGCAAGGAGCGCTTTTGGGCATCTGGATCAGGTGCGAGGCTGAACGCATCTCGAACATTTCGCGGACCTCATAGACTTCCTCGGCAAAATCCGCCGTGATGCCTCGAAAGACCCAGGCGCTGTTCGGCCGGCGCTCGATCAGCCCGAAATGATGAAAGTGGGTAAGATATTCACGGATCGTCGTGGTCGAAGTACCGAATTGACGCGCGAGTTCCGAACTGTTCAGCAACTGTCCGGCACGAAAGTCTCCCTGCAGAATCCACTCCATGAACCGACGCTCTACGGCCGCGGCCGCGGACATGGTCTGCTTTTCGGGGAAGTAATCGCCAGCTTCCGGCGCGCGCTGCAGCGAGTGACCGATTTCATCGAGCCGTAAAACTCCGGCACTTGTCAGAGACGCCAAAACCGAACGCGCCGTTGTCCGGCTGACCGCCAGTCTTGATGCCAGCTCCGACGTGGATGGCAGTTTCTCATCAATCGTCATATCGGCCAGATAGTCCAGACAGCGATTATAGGCACCTTTGTAGACTGCATTCCCCTTCATTCGAAATTGCCCCTCTGCGATCCATCCATAATATATAGCCGATTTATTTATATAAAAAACAGTTGACTTGCAAAATCGCGACTGTCTTATGTATATAAGAGACAGAGAGGGAGGATTGAAGCTTGTCCGGGATTGACCTTGCCAACAGCGCTCAGCATCGCGTCTTCATCGGAAAGACAGACGCGTGAGCGGCCGCATCATCCAATTCGGGACCAGTCGCTTCCTGCAGGCTCATGCGGCATTCTTCGTTCACGAGGCCGCCGAAGCCGGCCAGACGGTCGGCCCCATCACCGTTGTTCAAACCTCGGGAGACAGCAGCCGAAGCGGCCGCGTCGCGGCTTTCGGCCGGCCTGAAGGCTATCCTGTCGTCATCCGCGGCATGTCGGACGGCATAACGATCGATCGTACCGTACATGTAAAAAGCATCGACCGCGGCCTGTCTGCGGCGAGCGATTGGGCCGAGATCCTCAGGCTATTTACTCACGAAGCGGAATTCGTTGTCTCCAATACGGGCGACACCGGCTATCGGACCGTACCAGCCGAGGACCGGTTCTCATCGACCGGTGACGCTCCAAAATCATTTCCGGCAAAGCTGGCATTCCTTCTCTTTCGCCGCTGGCAGGCGACCGCGCGCCCGCTCGTCATATTGCCTTGTGAACTGGTGACGGGTAATGGCCGGCTTCTCAAGACGGCGGTCATCGAAAGCGCGCGGCTGAACGATGTGCCGGCAGAGTTCTTCGAATGGCTCGACCGCGAGGTCACTTTCGCCGATACGCTTGTCGACAGGATCGTTTCCGAACCCATCGAGCCGGTTGGCGCCGTTGCCGAACCCTATGCGCTCTGGGCGATCCGGCAGGCACCGGGCGTGCGGCTGCCATGCGCGCACGAGCAGATCGTGCTTACGCCCGAACTCGAATCCTACGAACGCCTGAAGCTTCATATCCTGAACCTTGGTCATACCTATCTTGCAGAGATCTGGCAGACTGAGGGCCATGCGAGCGACCAGACGGTGCGCGGCATGCTTGCCGATCCGGCCATCAGGCGGCGGCTCGAAGCCCTTTACGACACCGAGGTCGTCCCGGGCTTCGCCTCCAAGGGCATGGGCGACGAAGCACGGTCTTATGTCGCGACCACGCTCGATCGCTTCTCCAATCCGTTTCTCAACCACCGCATGGCCGATATCGCGCAGCACCATGCTCAGAAGGTCGAACGCCGCATCACCGCCTTCCTGGACTGGGTTGAGAAGACGCCCATGGACTATGAAACTCCGATCCTTCGAGCGATAGCATCACGCTACCCGGCACCCGGAGAGGCCGTATGAGCTACCAGTTCGATTTTGCATCGCTCCTTCCCTATTGGAAGGAGTTCGCGCTCGGCGTCTGGCTGACACTGCAGCTTTCCGTCGTCTCCACCGTCATCGGCTTCGTTCTCGGCACGCTCTGCGCCATTGGCCGTGCCGATGGAGGACCTTGGGTTCGCATCATCGTCGCCTCCTACGTCGAGGTCATCCGCAATACGCCGCTGCTCGTGCAGGTCTTCCTTGTCTATTTCGGCATAGCCACCCTTGGCGTCCATGTTTCGGCAAATCTCGCCGCCGTCATCGCCCTCGTCGTCAATGTCGGCGCCTATACATGCGAGATCGTCCGTGCCGGACTACAGTCCATCCACAAGGCACAGCTCGAAGCGGCGGAATGTCTTGGGCTGTCACGCGGCCAGACCTACTGGCATGTGATCATTCGTCCTGCTATCGAGCGCGTCTATCCGGCACTGACCAGCCAGTATGTCCTGTTGATGCTCGCTTCCTCGATCACCTCGCAAATTTCCGCCGAGGAGCTGACCGCCGTCGCCAACCGCATCCAGTCGGACACGTTCCGTAGCTTCGAGACCTATATCGTCGTCGGCATTCTCTATCTCTTCCTGTCCTTCGTCGTGCGCATCGCTCTCTGGCTCCTCGGCCTTGCGATCTTTGTCCGCCGGCGCAGGCTCGGCACGGCACTTTAAAGGACGCGACGATGACAACATTCGGTTTCGTTCACTTGGAATTTCTAGGCTGGGCGGCGCTCTGGACCATCGGGCTTTCAGCAATTGCCTTCGTCGGCGGCGGCATTCTCGGCTTCCTCGTCGCGCTGGCGCGCGTCAGCAGCCTCGGCGCTTTGCGGATGGCGGCGGCGGGCTATATCCAGCTCGTCCAGGGCACGCCGCTGCTCGTTCTGCTGTTCCTCATCTATTTCGGCATTGCGATCCTGGGCTTCGATCAGGTTCCGGCAATCGTGGCGGCTGCCGCTGGCCTGACGATCTACTCTTCCGGCTTTCTCGGCGAGATCTGGCGCGGCTGCATCGAGTCCGTGCCGAAAACACAATGGGAAGCAGCCGAATGCCTGGCTCTGTCGCGCTGGCAGCGCATGACCAGGGTCATCCTGCCGCAGGCGCTGCGCATCGCAACGCCGCCGACCGTCGGCTTTCTCGTACAGATCGTCAAGAACACTTCGCTCGCGTCGGTCGTCGGCTTCGTCGAGCTGTCGCAGGCCGGCAAGCTCATCAACAACTCAATCTTCGAACCCTTCACCGTCTTCATCGTGGTAGCAGTATTTTACTTCGCCATATGCTTTCCGCTCTCTCTGTGGAGCCGCAACCTGGAGAGGAAGCTCAATGTCATCCATCGTTAGACTCGCAAACGTCCACAAAGCCTTTGGTGCCGTCAAGGTTCTGAACGGTGTGTCGTTCGAGGTCGGGCGCGGCGAGGTTGCCGCCGTCATCGGGCAGTCCGGCTCGGGAAAATCGACGGCGCTGCGCTGCATCAATGCGCTGGAAACCATCGAGAGCGGCACGATCGAGGTCTGCGACCACGCGGTCCATGACCCCAAGCTTAACAAGAGTGCGCTGCGACGCGATGTCGGTATCGTCTTTCAAAGCTACAATCTGTTCCCGCACCTGACGGCCGAGCAGAACATCATGCTCGCGCCGACCTGCGTAAAGAAACTCGGAAAGGCCGCCGCCCGTGACCTGGCGCGCGAGGTGCTGAGCCGCGTTGGCCTCGAGGCCAAGGCCGAGCATTATCCGGAGCAGCTTTCCGGCGGTCAGCAGCAGCGTGTGGCGATCGCCCGCTCCCTGGCCATGAAGCCCAAGCTCATGCTCTTTGACGAAGTGACGTCCGCTCTCGATCCACAGCTAACCGGCGAAGTTCTGAAGGTCATGGAGGACCTTGCCCGTGGCGGGATGACGATGATCCTCGTCACGCATGAAATGGCCTTCGCCCGCAAGGTGGCGTCGAAGGTCGTCTACATGCATCAGGGGCAGGTCTGGGAAACCGGACCGGGCGCGATGCTGGACAATCCGCAGACCAAGGAGCTGCGGGACTTCGTGGGCAGCGGTCTCTGAGACCGGGAAGAGATTTTTGTGAAAAGGACAAAGGGATGGAGAATATGAAACGCAGAACTTTTCTTGCAGGCGTAACCGGCGCACTGGCCGGCGCGACATTCCTGGGCGGCCATGCGCGTCAGGCCCTGGCCGATACGCTTGAGACCATCAAGACGCGGAAGAAACTCCTGATCGCGGTCGACCTCGGTTCGCCGCCGTTCGGCATGAGCGATGCGGCGATGCAGCCGACCGGCTCAGACGTCGAGACCGCCAAGCTGCTTGCTTCGGATCTCGGCTATCCGCTGGAAATCGTTCAGGTCACCAGCCCGAACCGCGTGCCCTTCCTCCTGACCAATAAGGCTGACATCGTCATGGCGTCCTTCAGCGTCAACGAGGAACGCAAGAAGGTCATCGACTTCACCGATGCCTACGGCGTCATCCAGATTGTGGTCGCTGCGCCGAAAAGCACCGAGATCAAGAGCCTTCAGGATCTCGTCGGTCAGCGGGTCGGTACCACCCGCGGCTCGACCAATGACAAGGAAGCGACCAATCAGGCCAAGGATGCCGAAATGGTCCGCTATGACGATGACGCAACGCTGATCACCGCCCTGGTTTCCGGCCAGGTCAACATCATGGCGTCCTCGCCGCAGATCATGGCCGCCGTCAATCAGCGCCGGACGAACGACCCGCTCGAGGTCAAACTGGTCCTCAAGACCAATCCTTACGCGATCGGCCTGCGCAAGGGCGACGACGCACTGAAGACGACATTGAACGAGTGGATCGCGAAAAACCTTGCCAACGGCAAGCTCAGCGCGATTTATCAGAAGTATAATGGCGTCGCGCTTCCGGCTGAAATGCCGAAGACGTGAGGCCGACGACTATCCTGAAAAACCCGAGCGCCGCCCATGCGGCGCTCCCTGCGATCCGAAGAAGCGGTTCAGCGGGCTGACCCTACGGACGAGGAGTGAATGATGAAAGCATTGATCTGCAATGAACCAGGCCGGCTGTCATTGATCGAGCGGGATATTCCTGTTCCCGCCGATGGAGACGTACTGGTCCGCATCAAGCGCGTCGGCATATGCGGAACCGACTTTCATATCTTCCAGGGCAAGCATCCCTTCCTCGAATATCCGCGCGTCATGGGTCATGAACTCTCGGGAACGGTCGAGGACGCGGGCGGATCGACGCGGCTGAAACAGGGCGACAACGTCTATATCGTCCCCTATCTTTCCTGCGGCAAATGCGTGGCCTGCCGCCGCGGCGTAACCAATGCCTGCCAGAACATCGCCGTGCTCGGCGTGCATCGGGACGGCGGCATGTGCGAATATCTCTGCGTTCCCGAAGGGAATGTCATCTCGGCGGGCAAAGCTTCACTCGACGAGGCCGCCATGATCGAATTTCTGGCGATCGGCGCCCATGGCGTCAAGCGTGGCGGTATCCAGGCTTCCGATCGCGTTCTCGTCGTCGGCTCGGGACCGATCGGCATGTCCGCCATCATTTTTGCCAAAGCCCGCGGCGCCGATGTGACCGTCATGGACGTGCGCGAGGACCGCCTCGCCTTCACGATCGACGCACTCGGCGCGAACAGGATCCTCCTCGCCAATGAAGACGCGGAAGCGCAGGCCAAACGCCTTACAGATGGCGATTTCTTCGATGTCGTCATCGACGCCACGGGCAACGCCGGTGCCATGCAGCGCGGCTTCGGCTTCGTTGCCCATGCCGGACGCTATGTTCTCGTCAGCGTCGTTCGTCAGGATATCACCTTCTCCGACCCAGAATTCCACAAGCGCGAGACGACGCTGTTTGCCAGCCGAAATGCCCAGCCGGACGACTTTGCCGAGGTCGTGAGGCAGATGGAAGCGGGCCGGGTGCCGACCGCTGCCCTCAATACCCACCGCGGTACCCTTTCCGACGCTCCCGGGCTGTTCACCGAATGGCTGCGCCCCGAAGCCGGCGTCATCAAAGCCATTCTGGAGGTGTGATTGCATGGCCGCACTGCGCACGCTTCGCCTCCATGATGCCGACAATGTCGTCATTGCGATCGAAAGCCTTTCGCGGGGCAAGATGATCGATGGCGGCATTACCGTCGCAGCAGCCGTTCCTCGCGGCCATAAGGTCGCCGTCCAGCCGATCGCAAGCGGCGAGCCGATCCGCAAGTTCGGGCAGATCATCGGCTTTGCCAAAAGCGATATTCAGCCGGGTGACTGGGTGCACGAACATAATGTCGCGATCCATGATTTCGAGCGCGACTATGCCTTCAGCTCCGAGGCGAAACCCGATGGCGGGCTTTTGCCGGGCGAGCGTCCCGCGACGTTCGAGGGCTTCCGTCGGGCGGACGGCCGCGTCGGCACACGCAACTATATCGGCATCCTGAGCTCTGTGAACTGTTCGGCCACCGTTGTCGATTTCATTGCCGACGAGATCATGCGCTCCGGCATTCTGGCCGATTATCCCAACATCGACGGTGTCGTTCCCTTCACCCATGGAACCGGATGCGGCATGGGCAGCAAGGGTGAGGAATACGACCTTCTGGCAAGGACCCAATGGGGCTATGCCAGCCACCCGAATTTTTCAGCCGTCCTCCTGATCGGGCTCGGCTGCGAGGTGTTTCAGATCCCGCGCCTGAAGAAGACCTATGGCATTGCCGAGGGCGATCATTTCCAGAGCCTGACGATCCAGGAGGTCGGCGGCACGCGCAAGTCGGTCATGATGGGCGTCGAGAAAATCCGAGAGATGCTGCCGCTTGCCAACAGATCGGTGCGCGAGACGGTTCCAGCCTCCGAACTGATGCTGGCGCTGCAATGCGGCGGCTCGGATGGCTATTCCGGCCTGACGGCCAACCCGGCGCTCGGCGCGGCTGTCGATATTCTCGTGCGCCATGGCGGCACCGCTATCCTGTCGGAAACGCCGGAAATATATGGGGCCGAGCATCTCCTGACGCGGCGGGCGGAAAGCCCCGAGGTCGGCCAGAAGATTGTCGACCTGATCAACTGGTGGCGCGACTACGCCGCGAAAACGGGGGGCGAGCTGAACAACAACCCCTCGCCCGGCAACAAGGCCGGGGGCTTGACGACCATTCTGGAAAAATCCCTGGGCGCCGTCGCCAAGGGCGGCAATTCCACATTGCGCGGCGTCTATCGCTATGCCGAGCGAATAGACCGCAAGGGCTTCGTCTATATGGATACGCCGGGCTACGACCCCGTCGCCGCCACGGGCCAGGTGGCCGGCGGCGCCAATGTGCTCTGTTTCACCACCGGCCGCGGCTCGGCCTATGGCTGCAAGCCGACCCCATCCCTCAAGCTTGCCACCAACTCCGAACTGTTTGCCCGCATGGAAGACGATATGGACATCAATTGCGGCGACATCATCGAAGGCGTATCCATCGAGGAAAAGGGCCGCCAAATTTTTCAGGCCGTCCTCGATACCGCCTCGGGTAAGCGTTCAAAATCCGAACTGCTCGGCTACGGTCGCCATGAATTTGTCCCCTGGCAGCTCGGAGCCACAATGTGATCCGCCCCTGATCTAACGCCCTGGTCTGTCGAAAGCAGCAATGCGGCTCCCGCGCACGCGAAGCCATTCGCCTGCTGCAGAAGGCCAGTCCACACAGGCGGGCCAGATCGGACGAACATGGAAATGAACGAAGCGCTGTTTTAAACAGCGCTTCGTTCATTCAAACGTCACAAGCTAAACATCTGTAATCTTGAACTCATTAGCGTTCTCCACTGAACGCAAGACATCCGCTCGGGAAGCCTCCGACCCATTGAAGAACTCCTGCAGGAGCCGGGTGATGCGCTCTGGCGACGTACCCTTGGCATATTCTTCCTGCATCCGGCGTCTGACTAATATTTCCAAGACTGACATGTCTTTCACCTCATACTTCCGGCGCAAGGGGAAATGTCGCTCTCAATGTCGCGGGAGGCAAGTTACAGTTTTTTCATGGTCTTGGCGTTTTTGTGGCAAGGCGCTGGCATCCGGCCGCCGCTCCCCGGTCGGATACGGCGCTGACCGGACCGCGATCGATCTTTCACTTGCCAAATGTCGGCGCATCGTAGAATTGAAAGCGGCCAATCGGTCGGTTGTTTGCGCTTCGTTAACTTCCGTGCTTTAGCGGGCCACACCCCGACCTTTGGATAATGTCGCATGCAAGGAATGAATAATGCCTATAAAGAAAAGCTCTGCCTCTGATGTTTTCCAGCGCAAGATTTCGGATTTTTGCGATATGCGGCTCAAGCCGCTGCTTCAGCCGCGTAGCTTCGAGAATATCAAAGGCTTCATGATCGGCCTGATCGTTTTCCAGTCGCGTCCCCCTCTTCGCGCAGGGCGCGTGGACTTCCAGGAAATTGCCTCGCTCTGCGGCATGGACGAGGAGATGAGCCCGGAATTCAGGCGGGCTGCCCAGCCGGGCTTCGACGCGATTCTTCGCTGGCTGGGAGCAACCAAAGCCAATACGGTCCGCATTTCGCCTGCCGTCTCCCGGACCGCTGCAAAGGCCCCTTTGCGTGTTTCCGGCAAAGCCATGCCGACACAGACGGAGCGCCGCGCTCTGGCCTCCTAATAGAAACGGCATACCGGTCCGTCCTTGGCGGGCCGGCATGCACCTAACCTGCCTCAAAGCCCTTCCCGGCGCCACGCTGGGATCCGAGCGCGGTTCTCATCGGCAACCGATTTTGATGGCCTTGCGAGCCCGCCGTCGGCAACCAGCCGGAAGATCGATCTCTATCATCGCTAAATTCCTGGAATAGTGCGCGGTTTTCCCTCCGGAATTGCGCAAAAACAAACGGATAGCGTTTTCGCAATTCGAAGAAAGCGGAAAGGCTCCAATGCAGCTTCAGGCAGCAATTGACTATTAATTCTATAGATAAAGGAATGAAGACGCGACTGCAGCTTCAAAAACGAAATGCCCTTCCTCGAAGCCCGGCTTTGAATGCTGCATCGTGGCGGCGATCGAAATCGGAGCCTGCCTATGAACGCGCAATTGCACCATATCAACGCCACGCACCCCGAGGCCGCCTTGCTGGAGACCGAGCAACAGGCGCTGGCTGTCGCGCAGGAGCTTGCCGCACGCTTTGCAGCCAGAGCCTCCGAGCGCGACAGCGAAAGGCTGCTCCCCTTTGCCGAAATGGACGCGCTGGCGCAATCCGGATTGCTGGCGATTACGGTTCCCGAGGAATATGGCGGCCTCGATGTCTCGAATGCGACGCTGGCGGAGATCACGGCAATCCTGGCCGAGGCCGACGGTTCGATCGGACAGATCCCGCAGAACCATTTCTATATTCTCGAAGCCCTGCGAATCGACGGTTCGGAAGATCAGAAGCGTTATTTCTTCGGTCGTGCACTGGCAGGCGATCGTTTCGGCAACGCACTGTCCGAGCGCGGCACAAAGACGGTCGGGCACTACAATACCCGCGTCACCCACGATGGTCCCGGCTACCGTATCAATGGCCGCAAATTCTATTCGACAGGTGTTCTCTTTGCCGATTGGGTGACGGTCTTCGCCCTGGATGAAGCCGACAAACTGGTCATGGCTTTCGTTCCGAAAGGAACCGAAGGCGTCGAAATCATCGACGATTGGGATGGCTTCGGGCAACGCACGACGGGCAGCGGCACGACGGTCCTCAACAACGTCTATGTGAATGCCGATCATGTCGTCCCGCATCACAAGGGCTTCGAGCGGCCGACGACGATCGGCTCGGTCGGGCAGATCATCCACGCCGGCATCGATCTGGGAATCGCAAGAGCCGCCTTTGCCGAGACGCTGGATTTCGTGAAAACCAGATCACGCCCCTGGATGGATAGCGGCGTCGAACGCGCGAGCGACGATCCTCTGACGATCGCCAAGGTCGGACAGGTCGCCATCCGGCTCGAGGCCGCGGCCGCGACCATCGAGCGCGCCGGCCGCAAGATCGATGCGGCTCAGGTCGAGACGACGGAAAAGAGAGTGGTCGAGGCAACGCTGGCGGTGGCGGCCGCCAAGGTGCTGACAACGGAAATCGCCATCGAAGCGACAAACACATTGTTCGAACTTGCCGGCACCGCATCGGTCAAGCTCGACCTCAATCTCGACCGGCACTGGCGCAATGCCCGCACGCATACGCTTCACGATCCGGTTCGCTGGAAATATCACGTCGTCGGCAATTACTTCCTCAACGACGTCATCCCGCCGAAGAACGGCGCGCTTTAACGGATAAATGAAAGCCTCGTCATGAGCGCCGGGGCATTCATACAACCAAAGGCAAAATCAGCAGCACCACGCTAAAGCCAGCTAGTGCCGGTCCATAATCATCTCCGCAGACTGACCAGCCGATGGCGCAAGACTTTCCAGGCCGGTTGCCACGACCGATACCCTGAATACGCCGTCGAGATTCTTGTCGAAGATCGCGCCGACGACGATATCGGCATCGGCAAAGACTTCGTCGCGGATGCGGCTGGCGGCTTCATCGACCTCGAACAGCGTCATGTCGGACCCGCCGGAAATGGAGATCAGCACGCCTCGGGCGCCCTTCATGCTCATGTCGTCCAGAAGCGGGTTGGACACGGCGGCATCTGCCGCTTTCAGCGCCCGACCCGGCCCTGAAGCCTCGCCAGTTCCCATCATCGCACGTCCCATTCCCCGCATCACGGATTTGACATCGGCGAAGTCAAGATTGATGAGACCTTCCTTGATGATCAGGTCCGTAATGCAGCTTACACCCGCATAAAGAACGCGGTCCGCAGTCACAAAAGCATTTGCGACGGTGGTCGTGGCATCCGCAATGCGAAACAGGTTCTGATTGGGAATCACGATGACGGTATCGGCACTTTCGCGGAGCCGCTCGATGCCCTCGTCGGCCGTGCGCATGCGCCGGTTGCCTTCGAACGTAAAGGGCTTGGTGACGACGCCGACCGTGAGGATGCCCGCCTGCCGCGCGGCCTGAGCGATGATCGGGGCAGCACCCGTCCCCGTGCCGCCGCCCATTCCGGCAGTTACGAAGCACATATGCGTGCCGTGGAGGTGGTCCATGATCTCGTCGATGGATTCCTCGGCGGCGGCTCGTCCGATGTCTGGTAGCGAGCCTGCTCCGAGCCCCTCCGTCACCTGTGCGCCGAGTTGAATGCGCCTAGTCGCTTTGGATGTCGCTAGCGCCTGGGCATCCGTATTTGCCGCGATGAATTCAACGCCCTGAAGTTCCTGCGCAATCATATTGTTGATCGCGTTACCGCCGCCACCGCCGACACCGACAACGGAAATCTTCGGTATCACCCCTGAAAGTGGTGCGCGCATGTCAGCCATGAAGGACTCCATTGGATCAATTTCATTCTCAATCGAGATCGCCTGCCCTTCTGGACGTTGAAAACGATTCGTGAGCGAAGAGATCCTATTGAGGAACGTGTGCGCATTGCGGCACGCGCCGGCAACCCTCCACAGAATAATGAGTTGAGCACAGGATTTGTGAGCCGGATATTGAAACATCATTCATCCAGCATCGTGCGAGGGCCACAATCGGACGAGCCCGCTAGAGGCTGTGGTGTGTTCCAGGCTGGCACACACCACACCAGATACCGATAACGCTGACCGATCTTGAGTACGGGTGAAGTTACCGCTAGCTCAAGTTACGACCCTACGGCCTTTTAGCCTACGCGAGGTCCTTGACCCTGGTGTTCAGCTGTAGAGACTGACCTCGGGAATCCGGTCATTCAGAACGAACTCACCCACTTCCTTGGCCTTGTAGAAGACCGGATCATGCAGGGTGTGCGTCCGCACATTGCGCCAGAAACGATCGAAGCGGTATTTCTCGGCGGTCGAGCGCGCACCGGTGAGCTCGAAGACGCGTGAGGTGATATCAAGCGAAACGTGGGTCGCGTGCACCTTCGCCGCATAGGCTTCGGCCGCCGCCTCGCCGCGCTCGCGCGCCGTTGCCTTATGTCCCTTGGCAAGCGCGTCCTGGACTGCCGTTGCAGCACCATCGGCCAAGGCGGCGGACGCCTTCAATGCTGCGGTGAACTCGCCGACACGCTCGAGAATATAAGGATCGTCCGAGGCTCGCTCGACACCGGAGGTAACCCATGGCCGTGTCGTGGCGCGGACATAACCGACGGCCTCGCGCAATGCGCCCTCGGCCGTGCCGAGATAGAAATTCACGAAAACCAGTTGAATGAGCGGCGTATTGAATGTCGCAAGCACCGGCGCCTCGCCGCCGATCGTTGCCGCCCGGTCCAGATCCTCCTCATAGACAGGGAAATCATGGAACTCGACGCTGCCGCTGTCGGACAGGCGCTGACCGAAATTGTCCCAGTCGTCATTGGCCTTGTAACCTGCCCGGCTGGTCGGGACGGCAAAGCCGACGATCCTGTCATCGAGCGCGGCATTGGCATTGATGTAGTCGGAGACGTGCGCGGCCGTGGAAAAGGATTTGCGGCCGTTCAGAACATAGCCATTGCCGCGCCGCGTCAGCACGAGGCCTGGATCGCGCGGATTGACGGCCGCCCCCCAATAAAGGCTGTTGGCTACCGTCTTGCCGGCGAGTTCCTGCGCGCGCGCCTCATCGAAAGCCCAATAGACATATTGGCTGTTGACGTAGTGATAGCCGACAAGCTGGCCGATGGAGCTTTCTCCGCGCGCAAGGATGCGCACCAGCCGCAAGCCATCCACCCAATCAAGACCGCCGCCACCGCTCTGCGATGGATGCAGGGCGTTCAACAATCCCGCATTCTTCAACTTGACGATTTCGCCGAGCGGTGGCCGACCTTCACGGTCAAGCTCTGCGGCGCGCGTGGAAAGATCTGCGGAAATCTCTTCCGCTCTGGCAAAGAGGTCTTCTCGCGTGGCGTTTCGATTGCCCGCAAAGACGACGTTGGACTGGCTCATGATAGGAACTCCGGTTCAGTGACGTAGTCCGGCCGGATCGATAGACCCAGCCGGCAGATCGAAGTCGGCTGTCCAGAGCCGGATGATTTCAGGTCTGTTCGACCTGAAATCTGAATCCGCCTCTAAATCAAAAAGTTGGAGCGGGATGTCGCCCGAAATCCCCTGACACTTTTCGGCATTCCGCTCTAGAAAAGCTTGTCCGGTATCCAGCTTGCGGTCACCGCATCGCTGGTGCTGAAGGCGGGGATTTTCCGCGCCAGTTCCTCGATCGTCCGGACCTTGGCCGTGCGAAGCTCCTCCTGCGTCAATAGCGTCGGCTTGACGGCGATCTGATGCGGAACCTCCTGCCCTGCGATCTGCAGAGCGGCGGCGCGGATGGAGACGGCGCCGACAACGCCCGGATTGGTCGCGACCGTCGCCACCCAGGGACTGTCAGGCTCGGCAATTTCCTGAATGTCCGCCGTCGATACGTCGGCAGAGTAAATCTTCAGCTTGTTCACGATGCCGAGATCCGTGGCGGCAAGCTTCACGCCACGCGCAAATTCGTCATAGGGAGCGAAGACGACTGATATATCGGGATTGGCCGCAAGTGCGGCTTTCGCCTGATCGGCCGTGGAGGTCGCCGTCGTATCGCTGACATTGCCGAAGCGGGCCTTCTCGACCACGCCGGCATTCTGCTTTTTGAACGTTTCCCAGACCTCGTTGCGGCGGTCGAGCGGCGCAAACCCGGCGACATAGACATAGCCTGCCTTGAAGCTGTCGCCATTCTCCTTGACGGCCTGCTTCAAGGCGAGATCGGCAAGCTCGTGATCGCTCTGCTCGACCTGCGGGATCTTCGGATTGTTGAGATTGACGTCGAAAGCAACGACCTTGACGCCCTTGTCCAGCGCCTGCTGGACCACGTCACCGAGCGATTCCGGCAGGCCGTGATCGATGACGATGGCGGAGACGCCGAGATTGATCGCCTGGAGGATCTGTTCGCGCTGCGCGGCGGCATCCTGACGGCCGGGGAAAACGCGCAGATCGATGGAGAGCGCCTTGGCCTGCGCTGCCGCGCCGGCCTGATAGGCCTGGAAGAAATCGCCGGCGGAGATGTAGCTGACCAGGGCAACCTTAACGCCACCTTTGTCAAAGGGAGGAGGCGCTCCCTTCACACCGCCAGCGAGCGCCGCCTGGGTCAGAAGAAGTGAGGCAACCGCCGACAAGGCAAGCCGTGTGATCAATTTCATCATCGCGATCCTTAACGATCAATCGGAAGCGCCGTCTGACGGGCGATAAGCCTGCGGCGCATATGATTATTAGATATAAACTCTATGTTTTTAGTAGATTTAATCATTCGATTTTGGCCGCCTTCTGAGATTCTTTGTTCGCCTGCGGAATGGTTGGCGGCAAGGACTTGCCCGGGGCGGCGCACGCTCGGCGCCATAGCTATAGGCCGGGCCTTCATCGGCGATAGCCTGCATGACGGCAAAACCCAATGTGCCAATTGAGAGGCGGCGTCATGGAAATTTCCACTTGCGCTCCCGTTTTGGAAAAACGTTTCTCCGTAAATCTTTAAATCTATCTATTTTGTAATCTATTCGCATTTATGAATTGCTGGAGAGAATGCTTTCATGACCAAGGGACAGACGACCGGCCTCGGACGCCGGGATATTCTTAAACTGACGGCAGTGGCCGGAACCGCGCTCGCGGCATCGAGCATCCTGTCGAAAACCGCGGCCGCTGCCGACGATGCATTGTCGCTGAAAGGCAAGCGGATCGCCATCAGCGCGACCGGAACCGACCACTATTTCGATCTGCAGGCCTACAATGCCCAGATCGACGAAGTGAAGCGTCTGGGCGGCACGCCGATCGCTGTCGATGCCGGCCGCAATGACGGCAAGCTGGTGTCGCAACTGCAGACGCTGATCGCGCAGAAACCGGACGCTATCGTCCAGATCCTCGGCACGCTGAGCGTCATCGATCCCTGGCTGAAAAAGGCCCGCGATGCCGGTATTCCCGTCTTGACGGTCGATGTCGGCTCGACCAACTCGCTCAACAACACCACCTCGGACAATTGGGGCATCGGCAAGGACCTGGCGCTGCAGCTCGTCTCCGACATCGGCGGCGAAGGCAATGTCATCGTCTTCAACGGCTTTTATGGCGTGACGCCCTGCGCAATCCGCTACGACCAGCTCGTCAACGTCGTCAAATATTTCCCGAAGGTGAAGATCATTCAGCCGGAGCTTCGGGATGTCATTCCCAACACGGTTCAGGACGCATTCGCCCAGGTCACCGCGATCCTCAACAAATATCCGGAGAAGGGCTCGATCAAGGCGATCTGGTCGGCATGGGATATTCCGCAGCTCGGCGCCACGCAGGCTCTGGCTGCCGCCGGCCGCACCGAGATCCGCACCTACGGCGTCGATGGCAGCCCGGAAGTGCTGCAGCTCGTTGCCGATCCCAATTCACCGGCAGGTGCGGATGCCGCCCAGCAGCCCGCGGAAATCGGCCGTACCGCCATCCGCAATGTCGCCAGGCTGCTTGCGGGGCAGACGCTGCCGCGTGAAACCTACGTCCCTGCCCTGCTGGCGAACAAACACAACGTCGCCGATGTGATCAAGACACTCGGTATCGGTTGATCGGCAAACAGGCGATGCGGGCCGTGCCGCGTCGCCCCCAATGCGAAGGGCTTTTTCATGACCGTAACCGAGCAGGCGACCAAAGCGGGCAGCGTGCCTATCCTGCGTTTCGACGGCGTCGTTAAACGCTTCGGCGGCGCCCAGGCGCTCGCCGGAGCGTCGCTTGCCGCCAAGCGCGGCACCGTCCACGGACTTGTCGGACAGAATGGCGCCGGCAAATCCACGCTGATCAAGCTTCTGGCCGGTCTGCACACCCCGGATGAGGGCCGCATCGAAATCGAGGGGCGGGTCTATGACCGTTTGACGCCGCATTTATGCGAAGAGCTCGGCATTCACTTCATTCACCAGGATCGGCTGCTTGTTCCGACATTTACGGTTGGAGAGTCTCTTTTTCTTGGCCGCGAAATTTGCCTCGGCAAGACACCCTTGCTTGATCGCGGCTCCATGCAACGGCGAGCCGCGGAACTCCTTGCCAATTATTTCGGCGTGGATCTGCCAAAGAACGCGCTGATCAGCGAGCTTTCGACGGCGGAGCGGCAGATCGTCCAGATCACCCGCGCATTGCAGCACAAGCCGAAGATCCTCGTCTTCGACGAACCGACGGCGGCGCTGGTGCGGCAGGAGGCGGAAATATTGTTCCGTCTGATCCGCCGTCTGCGCAGCGAAGGCGTGACCATCGTCTACATCTCCCATTATCTCGCCGAAATCGAGGCCTTGTGCGACGATGTTACCGTTCTGCGCAATGGTGTCGATGTCGCATCGCTGCCGCAGGGCCAGATTTCGGCGGTCAAGATTGCACGCTTGATGGTCGAGCGAGATATCGCCGACATGTTCCCCAAACGGAAGATCGAACTCGGCAGGGAAATCCTCAAGGTCAAGAACCTCTCGGCAACAGGCAGCTTCCATGACGTCAGCTTCTCGCTGCGTCGCGGCGAGATCCTCGGCATTACGGGATTGCTCGGCTCCGGGGCAAAAGATCTCATTCGTACCCTGTTCGGACTGCAGACGGCAACGAGCGGAGCAATCGATATCGACGCCCGAGGCCTGAAGCCGCGCAATCCCGTCGAAGCCGTCGACCGTCAGATTGCATTGGTGCCGGAGGACCGGCGTGGCCACGGCGTAGGTCTGGAGCTCAGCGTGCGTGAAAACATCACGCTGTCGAGCCTTGGCCGCTATACGCGCTTCGGCTTTCTCAACAGAAAGCGAGAAGGCGCTGACACCGACGAGCTGATCAAGCGGCTGCAGATCAAGACGGCCGGCCGCGAGGCGCTGGTGCGAACTCTCTCGGGCGGCAACCAACAGAAGGTGGCGATCGCCAAATGGCTGAGCCGCAGGTCGGAAATCTATCTGCTGGATGAACCGACCGTCGGCGTCGACATCGGCTCGAAAGTCGAAATCTACTCACTGATCGGTGAGCTTGCCGCCCGCGGTGCCGGCGTGATCGTGCTGTCTTCGGACCTTCAGGAGCTTGTGGGCATCACCGACAGGGTCCTCGTACTGTTTCGCGGGCGTGTGACGCGCGAACTGATCTCCTCCGAGACCACAACGGACGAAGTGCTGTCGGCATCGACCGGCACCCTGGAAGGATTACGCCATGTCGGCTGATGTTCAGTTTGCTTCCCTGCCTGACGATAGGAAAGCACCCGCGCTGCCAACCGGCGGCAGGCTTGCAGCCACGGCCTTGCGGTTCGGTTCGCTGCTTGCTTTTTTAGCCATACTCGTCATTTTCGCGTCGACCGCCCCCTATTTCCTGACGGTCGGCAATATCGGCAATGTGCTCGGACAATCGGCTATCTCAGGTGTTCTCGCCATCGGCCTGACGATCGTTCTGATCGCCGGCGGCTCCAATGTCGTCACCGGGGGCATCGACCTTTCGCTTGCGGCCAATATGGGGCTGAGCGCTGCCGTCTATGCAACCCTTGTCCAGCTCGGCTTCGGCGATATGGTCGCCGCAGCGGGCGCATTGGCCACCGGCCTCGCAATCGGCGTCGTCAATGCGCTGGCGGTCGTCCTTGCAGGCATCGTACCGCTGCTGGCGACCCTTGCGGTGATGAATGTCGTCTCCGGGCTGGAACTGGTCTTAACGCAGAATACGGTCCTTCCCGCCTCGACCGACGTGCTCTCGCTCCTTTCATCCTCGGACGGCTTTGGGATTCCCATCCTCGCCTACGTGCTGATCGGCTTTACCGTCATCGTTATGGCCATCGTGCAATTTACTCCGCTCGGCTTGAGGCTCTATGCTATCGGGGAGTTTCCGGAGGCCGCACGGGCCGCCGGATTGCCGGTGAAGAGCCTCATCGCCGGCGCTTTCGTCGCCAGCGGGTTCTGCGGCGGAGTTGCCGGCATCCTCTCGGTCGCCTATCTCAGCGGCAGCACCACCGGTTCGGGCGAGATGCTGCTTCCCGTCGTCGTCACCGCATTGCTCGGCTCGGTCTTTTCGCGCCGGCTCGTGCCCGCTATCGGCGGCACGCTGATCTCCACGCTGTTCGTCGGCTTCCTCATCAATGGTTTTCAGCTGCTCAACCTGCCCAGCACACTGGTCAGCGGCGTTCAGGGCCTCCTGATCCTCGTCGTGGTCTCGGCCACCACCCTGCTTCGCAAACGGGAGATCTGACCCCATGACCACAGCCATCGCCCCGACACGGTCCTTTACCGGCCTCGCACGCTATGGGCTGATCTTCGCCCTTATCGTCGTTTTCTCGCTGTTTGCGACCTTGGCACCGACATTCCTGAGTGCCGGCAACCTGCAGAGCATTCTCGTCAACAATTTCACGCTGCTGGCGATCGTGTCGATCGCCATGACCTTCGCCGTTGCCGCCGGCGGTATCGACCTTTCCGTCGGGACGGCTGTCGATTTCGCAAGCTTTGCCTTCGTCTCCGGCATCTTGGCAGGCCTACCCGTGCCCCTGGCGGCACTGGCGGGCCTTGCTGCCGGTGCGCTGGTCGGCGCCTTCAATGCGGTACTGATTTCGGGGATCGGCGTGTCGCCGTTCCTCGCCACACTTGGGACGCTGTTCATCGGCCGCAGCCTTCAGCAACTGCTGACGGATGGCGGCAATCCGGTTTATTTGCCGCCGTCAGGCATCCCTGCCGCGTTCCGCTTTATCGGACATGGAACGCTCGGCAACATTCCCGTACCGCTTTTGATCGCAGCCGTGATCATCGCAGGCGCAGCGCTGTTATTTGCACGCACGCGCTTCGGCCGCGTCGTCCTTGCCATCGGCATCCAGCCGCGCACGGTGCGCTATTCGGGGATCGCGCTGGCAAAACATGTGGCCGTCACCTTCATTCTCGCAAGCACCATCGCCGCTTTCGCCGGGCTGATCCTGACGGCGACGGTGACTGTCTACATCCCCTCCTCCGGCAACGGCTTCATGCTGAACGCCATCGGCGCCACTTTCATCGGCACGACTTTCTCGCCGTTAGGGCGGCCAAACGTCGCCGGCACGGTACTTGGCGTCCTGCTTTTGAGCATCGTCGCCAATGGCCTGCTGCTGACGGGCCTGAACTTCTATTGGCAGCAGGTCGGCACCGGTCTGCTGATCTTTGCCGTGCTCGCCTTCAGCTTCGTCAACAAGAAAGCCGCCGGCGCCTGAGCGCCGGCCGAACGATACAACCGCAGGAACAGCAAGATGACACGCCAAATCAGGCTCAACGCCTTCGACATGAATTGCGTCGGACACCAGTCACCGGGCCTGTGGCGCCATCCGCGCGACAAATCCTGGACCTACAAGGATCTCGACTATTGGGTTCATCTGGCAAAGACGCTGGAGCGCGGCAAGTTCGACGGGCTCTTCATCGCCGATGTGCTCGGGGTCTATGACGTGCTGAACGGCAATATCGATGCTGCATTGCGCCATTCGGCGCAGGTGCCGGTCAATGATCCGCTGCAGCTCATCCCGACCATGGCCTATGAGACGGAGCATCTCGGCTTCGGGCTGACCGCCTCGCTCTCCTTCGAGCATCCCTATACCTTCGCGCGGCGCATCTCGACGCTCGATCATCTGACGAAGGGACGCGTCGGCTGGAACATCGTGACCTCCTATTTGAACAGCGGCGCTCTCAACATCGGCCAGTCGGCCCAGACGCAGCATGACGATCGCTATGCACTGGCAGAGGAATATCTCGAAGTCTGCTACAAGCTGTGGGAGGGCAGCTGGGAGGATGACGCCATCATTCGCGACCGCGAGAGCGGCACCTTTACGAGACCGGAAAAGGTGCATCCGATCCGCCATTCCGGCAAGCATTTCAGTGTTCCCGGCATTCATCTGTGTGAGCCGTCGCCGCAGCGTACGCCCGTGCTTTACCAGGCAGGCGCCTCCAGTCGCGGCAAGGATTTCGCCGGCGCACATGCCGAGTGCATCTTCGTGGCAGCGCCTTCAAAAGCGGTCTTGAAACGCTATGTCGCCAATGTTCGCGAGGCAGCGGAGCGCGTGGGCCGCAATCCCCGCGAAATTCTGTCCTTCAATCTCCAGACCGTCATCCTCGGCGAAACCGATGCCGAGGCGCAGCGCAAGTTCAACGAATATCGCCAATATGTTTCCCTCGAAGGCGCGCAGGCGCTGATCTCGGGCTGGACCGGTATCGATTTTGGCCAGTTCTCTCCCGACGAAGTGCTTCGCCACCGCCATACAAACGCGGTGCAATCCGCCGTCGAGACCTTCACGACAATCGATCCCGGCAAGGAATGGACGGTGCGCGAGATGGCGGATTGGGTCGGCATCGGGGGCTTCGGTCCGGTCTTTGTCGGCTCGCCCCAGACCGTTGCGGACCTCATGCAGGAATGGATCGAGGATACGGATGTCGATGGATTCAATCTCGCCTATGCGGTCACGCCTGAGAGCTTCGAAGATGCCGTCGATCTTCTGGTGCCGGAACTGCAGAAGCGCGGCGCCTACAAGACCGAATACCGCGCGGGCACTTTGCGCGAGAAGCTCGGCGGCAGCGGCCCACGGCTCGCCGCACCGCATCCGGCGAGCGGATATCGCAATCTCGGGGAAGCTGTCACACCGTCGAGACGCCTGGGATAAGCCTCAGACAATGAATGGGATCTGGCCGCGCATCTGCATCGGCAATGGTTTTGCGATGACGGAGCTGGCCGTTTACTCACCTCAGGCAAAACCGACGCCGCGTCAGCCGCCCCAGGTCTGTTCGAGGACACGAATCCAGTTTTGATGGGCGATCTTTGCGAGCGCCTCGTCGTCGAACCCATGCGCGCGCAGGGCATCGATCAGCTTCGGCAGGCCACTGGCATCGCCAAGCGACTGCGGAATGGTCGTGCCGTCGAAATCGGAACCAAGCGCCACATGCTCGACACCGATCCGCTCGGCAATATAGGCGACATGACGGACGAGGAGATCGAGCGGCGTATCCGTATTCCGCACGCCATCGTTCCGCAGGAACAGCACGCCGAAATTGATGCCGACCAGACCGCCGGTATCGCGGATCGCGTCAAGCTGCTTGTCGGTCAGGTTGCGGCTATGCGGGGAAAGCGCGTGCGCGTTCGAATGCGAGGCGACCAGCGGCGCATTCGACAGTTTCGCGACATCCCAAAATCCCTGCTCGTTCATATGCGAGAGATCGGTCATGATCTTGAGCTCGTTGCAGGCGCGGATCAGATCCTTGCCGGCCTCGGTCAGGCCCGGGCCGATATCCGGCGCCGAGGGGAAGCGGAAAGGCACACCGTAGGCAAAGACGTTCGGGCGGCTCCACACCGGCCCGAGCGTGCGCAGACCCGCTTCGTGAAGGACATAAAGCGCATCCAGATCGGCCGCGACTGCCTCGGCACCCTCGACATGGAATACGGCCGCGAACTGGCCCGCAGCGATCGCTCGCTCGATGTCGGTCGCCGAACGGCAAACCTTAACCGCGCCCTCGGACTGGGCTTCGATTGCAAAAAGAAGCCGGGCCATGGCCAGGGTTTCGTTCAGCGCATCGGGCTGGGCAGGCGTTGCAAAATCGGCGTTTTCTGCCTTCGGCTGATCCGGTGACGGGATGAATATGGCACAGAGCCCGCCGGCCAGGCCGCCACGACGGGCGCGGGGCAAATCGATATGCCCGGCAGCTTCGCCATTCAAGAACGCGCTGACGGGATTCGAGCCGCTGCGGCGCAGCCGGAGCAGCACATCGTTGTGGCCATCAAAGACCGGGATTATAGAGGATTCAGTCATATCTCATTCCAAAACTGCAGTTGATATCCGCATAGACAAGCTTGGCGGGATGGGCAAATGCAAACCACGCATGGGGTCTGCCAAGAGCGGAATTAGTCCTCGCAGGACGTGCTCATAAAGAACCTCGCGAAAATATGATAGCGGCTGAGCCGCGCCAAGCCTTGTCTGCTTTGTCCGAGAGTCGCAACCAAATGGAAAGGAATTTCGCATGATGGCAAGCCTCCGGCTCAGGTTCACTGCCATATTTTTAAGCAATTGCCACGGGAATATGAGGTTGACGACCCGCAAGACTTGCCTTTTCGAAAATGCGCAGCAAATGAAAGTGTTGGTGTCATGAAAGAGTTCGGGATACGGCAGAATTGCAATGGGTCGCTGTCAGGGAAAGACAGCCCGGAACAGGCTTGGAACGCTATTCAATCACCGCGGGGAAGATTGGTGACTGCTTGAGTTGCGGATAAACAGTTGACGGCAATGATCTTGTTTTATCCCGGCGACATTCGAGGAGGCCGGATTGTCTGATTTGCGACGCGAAGAACACGCCGAATCTGCGTCGGTCGAGGCGAACGACCAGCCATGGCGCAAGGAGCGGAAGCCCTCTTGGGCGGAGCGGCGACGTTTTCCGCGGCCCGAAAGAGCTGCGGCCGACGAACCGCTGCCGCCACCAGCTCTGCGGCCGCTGCAATTTTCCACGCGCGACCTTGAACCGGCGGCGCAATTTGCCGCATGGCAATCCTATGTCGCCCCTTTGGCCGACGTCCGGCTTCCGGACAATATCCCGCAGGAAGCCGGATTTCCGGCCGACCATGTCGCATGGAATCTCGGTGGCATGCTGATCGTTCGCCAGGACGCTCCACCGCACAGCTACATGCGCTCGCAAGCGAAAGTAAAAGGCAATCATATCGATCACTGGCACATTTCGGTGCTGCGCAGCGGCCGCACGTGGACTGAGGTCGATGGACATGTCCTGGACGGCGAGCCGGGCAAGGTGGAACTGCGATCTCTGGGGTATCCTTTCCGAGGACGCTCGACCGAGGCGAAGTCTCTCTCGCTCTTTCTTCCGCGCGCATTGCTGCTCGACGTCCCCGCTGCGGCCGAGATCGAAAACAATAGCGCCCTTTCCGGGGTATTCACCCGGATGCTGATCGAGTATCTCGATAACGTGGAGGCCAATCTCCCGCGCCTTGCAGCCACGGATCTGCCGTATGTCGTTCAAACGGTGCGCAACATGATCGTGGCTTCGGTTTCGACATCGGCGGCACAGTCGACCGGCGTGGACCAGCACAGCGCCCTTGCTTTGACCGAACGCGTGCGGCGCTTCGTCGAAGGCAATCTCATTTCAGGCGATCTGACGGTAGAGCGGATATGCCGCGAGCTCGGCGTATCCCGTACGCGCCTCTACCAGATCTTCGAACAGTATGGCGGCGTGCATCATTATATTCAGCGGCGCCGCCTCCTGTCTGCTCATGCCGCGCTCAGTGATCCCGCCAACCGGGAGCAGATCGTCGATATCGCCTATGCTGTCGGATTTTCGTCGCCGGCACATTTCAGCCGCGCATTCAGCAAGGAATTTGGCTACAGTCCTCGCGAGGCGAGGAACCTCACCATTCCACGCTACCTCGGACAGATCGTGTCGCCGGCCTCGTCCGACAACGCCCATTCCTTCGATGAATGGCTGAAGACGCTCGGCTATTATAATTAGAGACGGCGAAATTTGCTCCGGCGCGGCCAAGCGCTGGCGCCACTGCTTACGGCAGGACCACGATGCCTGCCCTCCCGCCAATCCGCGCGCAAGACGCAAGACCGCACTTCAGCAAGTGCGAAAATGGACGCTGCTGCAAGTTTCCGGATGCACGGCTAACGACATATGGCGTGTAACTCATTAAAAATGAAGGGGAATAGTGATTTTTGCACCAAAGCCCTGGTGCTTAGCAAATGTACCCTGCGTCCACCGGGGCAAGTCTTAGGGAACACAGCAATGGTATCTACACGCCAGACAATAGAGATCAGCAGGCCTCACCATCCCGCCGATGATGCGTTCCGGGCAGTCCAGCGCGAAGAAGTCCTCGAAGTTGCCTTTCGCAATTTCGTGCAGATGGCACTGACGGCTGGCTGGAACGAACCGGAAGTTGCTTTGACCTTGGCCGATATCGCCGATGACTATGTCATGGCGCTCGCTGGAAGAGTTGCCGAAAAATAGTGTTGCGTGTCCGTCCGTGCTCCGCAGGGGTGAGCACGGACGGTTAGCAGCAACTCTTCAGCATGCCGCCGACGGAAACGCTCGATAGAAAGCGAACCGCCGGCGGCACGGTTTTGGCTATGGGGATGTTTCATTCATGCCGCACCCCATCCGCACGGCATAGCCCCTGCGAAAACGAAACGCGTCGCCGCCTGAATACAAGGGGCGGGGCTGCGGCAAAGCCCAGCAGCGGCGCCGTCACGTCTTCTCAACCAGGCACACCGATGCGCATTGCGCAAGCGGCACGGAAGCCGTTTCGCATTCGGCTTCCGTGCCGCGATCTTTCATAAATCGCGATAGCAAACCGCGGCGCAATCTCGCGCGGCATGCTTGATGCCCTTTGCCTCAATCGATAACCGGGCAACCGCGCCGGTTGGCAAAAACCATGCGGTCGGGACCGCCATCGTTCCAGCCACGAACGACGATGCGACGCCCGTTGCTGTCAATCGAATCGATACGGCGGAAGCCCTCCGCACGAGCTGCCCGCATGAGTTCGCGCCGATCGCAACCCCGGTCGCGACCCCAATCCCGCTCACGGTCGCGTTCCCAGCCTCGCTGCGGCCCTCTCCAGTCCCGACCCTGGTCGCGCTGCCAAGGTGGCGGTGCGTAGCCGTCGTCGCCACCATAATATTGCGCCGAAGCAGCCGAGGCCATCAATTGCAGCGCGGTCAGCCCGACAACGGCGACATGCGATACTCGTAGCAAACGTTCGAACATTTCCTTACCCCCATTTCCTGCCCTTTGGATGGGCACAGATATGTCGAGCCGCCTGAACCCTGCCTGAACACCGCCGAAGAATTAAGAAACGGGGCCAGCAGCTTCACAACCATCGATTCCCACGATTGTCGGCTTGAAGACTATCGTTTTTTGCGTCGCATCCCGGTCTGGCACGACCGCTTGGCGCACCAATCGCGCCGCAGCCTCGCCGATAGCGCGCCTGGGCGAACGGGACGTCGCGATCGGTGCCGGCAAGGAGGCGACCAGATCCAAACCGTTGAAGCCGGCAATCAGGATCTTCTGGGGAACTGCAATGCCCAGCTCCATGCAGGCGAACAATCCGCCGCTCGCCATATCGTCGTTGGAGTAATAGATGCAATCGAGATCCGGCACGGTCGCGAGCATCGCAGCCGTCAGCTGTTTCCCAAGCGCAATCGACGAGAAGGCATCATCGATCCGCTGCTCGGCAAAGCGCAGACCATGCGCGCGAAGCACGCGTTCGAAGCCCGCCTTGCGCTTGCCAGCGCGCAGGTCCTTCGCCAAAGCACTGCCGACATAGCCGAACCGCCTTCGCCCGGCCGCGATCAGCGCTCCGGCCATATCCTCTCCCGCCGCACCATGCGACAGGCCGACGTTGAAATCGATCGGCGTGCCATCGATATCCATGAGCTGAATGACCGGAATATCGGCACGGCGGAGCAGCTCCACCGTCTCCTCCGGCTGATCGAGCCCGGTGACGATCATCGCGCAAGGCTGCCAGGAAAGCATGTCGCGGATGATCTCGCGCTCCTTGGCCACGTCATAGTCGGATATGCCGAACACGGCCTGCATGCCCGAACCGTCCAGCCCGGCGGAAATGCCGGCAAGCACCTCCGGAAAAACGATGTTCGACATGCTGGGGACGACGACCGCGACCAAGTTGGTGCGCTGTGAGGACAGCGAAAGCGCAAGCCTGTTGCCGACGTAGTTCATCCGCGTTGCCGCTTCGAGCACCCTGTCGCGCGTCTCACTGGAGACGTCGGCGACGCCACGCAGGGCGCGCGAAGCCGTCATCTTGCTGACGCCCGCTTTGATCGCGACTTCTTCCAGAGTGGGTTTGCGCATCCCGAAGCAACCCTCGATGAACCATGGCGGCTGGCACATTGCCGCTCTTCTTCATAGAATGTTTCCTGGAAAAGGCAAACGGCCACCTATTGACAACCGGCGGCAAATTGAGGCTTGTTATCGGTACCGGTATCGGTAACATAATCGAGATCACAGGGTAACGCCATGCAGCAGACGAAGAAGGCGGCCGTTATCGGCCTGGGGTCCATGGGTTGGGGCGCTGCCCTATCCCTTCTCAAGGCAGGCTTTGCCGTCAGGGGCTGCGATGTCCGCAGCGAGGTTCTCACCCGCTTTGCCGAGAACGGCGGCACGCCCTGCACGACGCCGGCGGCCGCGGCAAAAGAGGCGGACGTGATCCTCATCTATGTCGTCAACAGCAAGCAGGTCGAAGACGTGCTTTTCGGGCAGCGCGGCGCTTTGGAAACCGCGCAGGCCCGGAGCGTATTTCTGCTCTGCACCACCATGGCTCCGAGTGCAACGACAGCCATCGCCGAAAGGCTCGAAGCATCGGGCATGCTCGTCATCGACGCTCCCGTCTCCGGCGGTCATGTCCGTGCGCTTTCGGGTGAGATCACCGTCATGGCGTCCGGCTCTCCAGAAGCGTTTGAACGAGCCGCCACGGTGCTCGACGCCATCTCGGCCAAGGTTTTCCGGCTCGGGAATCGTCCCGGCGCCGGTTCACAGGTCAAGATGATCAATCAATTGCTGGCCGGCGTGCACATTGCCGCGACAGCCGAAGCCATGACGCTTGCCGCCAAGGCTGGTATCGATCTGAAGACGCTCTATGACGTAATCTGCGTGTCCGCCGGCTCGTCCTGGATGTTCGAAAACCGCGGCGAACACATCGTATCGGGCGACTATACGCCACGCTCGGCGGTCAATATCTTCGTCAAGGACCTCGGCATCGTCACATCGGAGGCCGGCAAAGCCGGGGCCATTACGCCGCTCGCCGCGGCGGCTCTTAACCTCTTCGTCGAGGCATCGGAGGCGGGTCTCGGCCTCGAAGACGATGCCGCGGTTGCGAAGATCCTGGCCGCCAAGAGCGGCGCCAGCCTGCCCGGCGCGAAGGACTAGGCCATGACGCTTCTGCTTGGCTGCATCGCGGATGATTTTACCGGGGCGACCGATCTTGCCGCGCTGCTGGCACGCAGCGGATTGCCTGTCGCCTTGCGGATCGGCATTCCGCAGGAAAAGCGCGATCCGAACGAGACAGCCGCTTTCGAGGTCATAGCCCTCAAATGCCGGACGTCGCCGGTCGATATCGCCGTGGAACAAGCCCGGCAAGCGTTCGACTGGCTGAAGGCCGCCGGAGCGAGCCGTTTCTTCTGGAAATATTGCTCGACATTCGACAGCACGGCCGAAGGCAATATCGGCCCGGTCGCGGACATGATGATAACGGAGACGAACACAGCCCAGACGATCTACTGCCCGGCCTTTCCGGAAAATGGCCGCAGTGTCTTCATGGGCCATCTCTTCGTCGGCGAGCAGCTCTTGTCGGAAAGCCCGATGAAGGACCATCCGCTGACACCGATGCGCGATTCGGGCCTTATGCGGCTTTTGACGCCGCAAGTGGCCGGTGCAGTCGGCCTTGCCAACCGCAATATCGTCTCGAAAGGCCCGACGGCACTCAGAGCAAAATTGGCGCAACTGAGCAGCGACGGCATCCGGCATGTGATTATCGATGCCGTTTGCGACGATGATCTCCGTACGATCGCCGCGGCATCCTTCGACATGCCGCTGCTGACGGGCGGCAGTGCGATTGCCGGCCAGCTTCCGCAATTCTACATCCAGCAGGGTCTTGCCAGCCTTTCCGAACATCGGCAGGCGCAGCCAAAGGTCACTGGCGGTTCGATCGTGCTCTCCGGCAGCTGCTCCGCCATGACGCGCCGGCAGGTCGCCAATTATGCCGGCAAGGTCGCCAGCCTGCGGCTCGATCCGATCGCGCTTGCACAGGACGGCGCCGGGGCTGCGCTGGAATGGCTGCGGCAACAGTCTCCAGATGCGCCGAAGCTCATATATGCCACCGCCGAGCCCGATGACGTGCGACAAGCTCAGGAGAAGTTAGGCCGCGAGAAGGCCGGCCAGGTGGTCGAAGCGGCCCTTTCCGAGATCGCCCGCGGGGCCTTCCGCCACGGCACGCGTCGCTTCGTTGTTGCCGGCGGAGAGACATCCGGAGCGATCACGCAGGCGCTCGGCGTTATCCATCTGGCCATCGGGCGGGAAATAGCGCCAGGCGTCCCCTGGACCTTCGCGACCATCGGTGGGGAGACGATTGCGCTCGCCTTGAAATCGGGCAACTTCGGTAGCGAGACCTTCTTCTCCGAAGCCTTTGATCGATTGGAGACGGCATGAGCGAAGAAGCAGACCTGCGCGAACACATATGCATAATGGCGAAATCGCTCTACGATCGCGGCCTGACCGCCGGCTCCTCCGGCAATATTTCCGCACGCCTCAGCGACGGACGGCTACTGGTGACACCGACGGGCACTTCCTTTGGGCGCCTCGACCCCACCCGCCTCTCTCTCTTCGATGACAAAGGACGCTTGATCGGCGGCGACAAGCCGACCAAGGAAATGCCGCTGCATGCCGCTTTCTATGAGACGCGGCCGAAAAAGACCGGCGCCGTCGTCCATCTCCACTCCAGCCATTCGGTTGCGCTCTCGATCCTGCCCGGCATCGATGCCGACAACATGCTGCCGCCCTTGACGGCCTACTCGATCATGAAGCTCGGCAAGGTGAAGCTGCTGCCTTATTTCATGCCGGGCGATCCGGCCATGGGCGATGCCATTCGCGGCCTTGCCGGCAAGCGCAGTGCCGTGATGCTGGCGGCACACGGCCCCGTCGTTTCAGCCAAGGATCTGGAGGCGGCGGTCTATGCGATAGAGGAATTGGAAGAAACGGCAAAACTTGCCATCTTAACCCGTGGGACCAGCCCTTCGCTGCTGACGGATGCGCAGATCGCCGATCTCGTTCGCACCTATGACGTGGAGTGGGACTGAAGATGACGCGCTTTTCCGCCAATCTGGGTTTCCTGTGGCAGGAGCTTTCCCTTCCCGACGCCATCCGCGCTGCCAAGGCCGCCGGCTTCGATGCGGTGGAGTGCCACTACCCCTATGACACACACGCCGACGCCGTACGCCAGGCGCTGGAGGAAACTGGCCTTCCCATGCTCGGCCTCAATACCGCTCGCGGCAATGTCGCGGCAGGCGACAACGGGCTTGCCGCCATTCCGGGCCGTGAGGACGAAGCGCGTGGCCTCATCGATCAGGCGATCGATTACGCTGCCATCATCGGCGCGCAAAATGTGCATGTGATGGCCGGCAAGGCGACAGGCGACGAGGCCCAGGCCACCTTCATCGCCAATCTGCGTTATGCCTGCGAACGCGCCGGCAAGGTGGGGGCGACCATCTTGATCGAGCCGCTCAACTATCGCGATGCGCCAGGCTACTTCCTTCAGACGGCTGATCAGGCGCTCGACATCATGGCTGTAGTCGGTGCCGATAATCTCAAGCTGATGTTCGACTGCTATCACATCCAGATCATGCAGGGCGACCTGACGCGCAGGCTGCAGGATCATATGGCGAAAATCGGCCATATTCAGATTGCCGCCGTTCCGGACCGACGCGAACCGGACCACGGGGAGATCGATTACCGCCACATTCTGCAGCTTCTGGAAAAGCTTGGATATGACCGGCCGATCGGCGTGGAATACCGGCCGGCCACCACGACGGAAGCCGGGCTAGCCTGGCTGCAAGCATTCAAATGAGAGAACGGCCGGCATCCAGGATGTCGGGCGGCCTTTAAAGAGATTCACTCGGGAAATCTCCCGAACACTGATGTCAGCCTATTGGGAGGAAAATCCGATATGCATGTTTTGATCCTGGGCGCTGCCGGCATGGTTGGCCGCAAGCTCGTCAACCGCATTGCCGCCGAGCCGAAGGTACTCGGCAAGACGATCGATCGCCTGACGCTGGTCGATGCTTTCCAGCCGCCGGTGCCGGAAGCGCTTCAATCCGTATCAAAAGCCCTGACGATCGATCTCGCGAGCCCTGGCGTTACGGAAAAGCTCATCGAAGATCGCCCGGATATGATCCTCCATCTCGCCGCCATCGTCTCCGGCGAAGCAGAGGCCGATTTCGACAAGGGTTACTCCGTCAATCTCGATGGCACGCGAGCGCTCTTCGAAGCCATTCGCCAGCAGGGGCTGAAATCCGCCTACGCTCCGCGCGTCATCTTCGCTTCTTCCATCGCCGTGTTCGGCACCCCCTTCCCCGAGGTCATCGGCGACGAATTCCTGACCGCGCCGCTGACGAGCTACGGCACCCAAAAGGCAATTGCCGAACTCCTGCTCGCCGATTACTCGCGTCGCGGTATTTTCGATGGCATCGGCATCCGGCTGCCGACCATCTGCGTCCGGCCTGGTGCTCCGAACAAGGCTGCTTCCGGTTTCTTCTCCAACATCCTGCGCGAGCCGCTTGTCGGCAGGCAAGCCATTCTGCCAGTCAGCGACACCGTGCGGCACTGGTTTGCAAGCCCGCGCGCAGCGGTCGGCTTCTTTGTGCACGCCGCAACGCTTGATACGGCGAAGGTCGGGCCACGGCGCAATCTCACCATGCCCGGGCTTTCGGCGCTCGTTTCCGATGAGATCGATGCCTTGCGCCGTGTCGGCGGCGACAAAGCCGTTGCCCTCATCCGCCGCGAGCCGGATCCGGTCATCGAACGCATCGTTTCCGGCTGGGCGACACAGTTCGACGCCAAGCGCGCAAGCGATCTCGGCTTCAAGGCAGAACAGAGCTTTGACGAAATCCTGCAAGCGCATATTGAAGACGAGCTGGGCGGGAGGGTCGCATGACGGAGGCATCATCCAACATAGAGAACGCAATCGCGCTGGTGACTGGCGGCGGCACCGGCATCGGCCGAGCGATTGCCAAGGCGCTCGGTTCGGAAGGCTTCAAGGTCGTCATCTCGGGACGCAGGGCGGACATTCTCGAAAAGGCGGCTCGCGAGCTTTCGGAGGAGACCGGCGCGGAATTTCTTGCGATTGCAGCCGATGTCAGCGACCCCACATCGGTCCGAAGCCTTTTCAATGCCATTGATAGTCGCTATGGTCGCCTCGACCTTTTGGTCAACAATGCCGGCATGGGCCTACCAGCCGTACCGATGGAAGAGCTGAGCTTCGAGCAATGGAACGCCATTCTCGGCGCGAATCTGACCGGTGCCTTCCTGTGCACGCAGCAGGCCCTCCGTCTGATGAAAGCACAGGTGCCGCAAGGCGGTCGCATCATCAACAACGGCTCGATCTCCGCAACAACGCCGCGCCCGCATTCCGCACCCTATACGGCCACAAAACACGCGATCACCGGCCTGACTAAATCGACGGCGCTTGATGGCCGTCCCTTCGATATCGCCTGCGGCCAGATCGATATCGGCAATGCCGCCACCGACATGACCGCAAGGATGAGCGGCGGCGTATTGCAGGCAAATGGCGAGACCGCAGCCGAGCCGACGATCTCGGCAGAACACGTCGCCCGCGCTGTCGTCTACATGGCAACCCTGCCGCTCGACGCCAACGTTCTTTCCATGACCGTCATGGCGACGAAGATGCCGCTCGTCGGCAGAGGATAAAGAAGAACGGCAGCGCCGCGAGTGCGATGCCGCCGTCTTTATGGTCTGGACTATTCGTTAGATTGCGGGCCGCGCCGAAGGCTTGACCTGCCTTCGTTCGATCAGGCCGCCGACGCTGAAGATCAACACCTCGATTTCGGTGCCGATCTTGTCGCCGTCCAGTAGCCGGACCACATCGTCTATGCCGGATACGGCTTGTCCATCGATAGCAAGCAGATAGTCCCCCTCCTGCAGGCCGCCTTTTTCGGCTGGACTATCCTTCTCGACACGACGCAGACGCACGGCCGTCGAATGTGTGACGCCAGCTTCGAGCGCGATGCGCCGATGCAGCTCGACCGTATCGGCGGCGATGCCGATATAGGCGCGCCGCACATGGCCGAAACGCAGGATTTCGGACACCACATGCTTGGCGGTGTTGGAAGCGACTGAAAACGCGATGCTCTGCGCGCCCTGGATGACGGCGGTATTGACGCCGATCACTTCGCCGGCCGAAGAGACCAGCGGACCGCCGGAATTGCCGGGATTGAGGGCGGCATCGGTCTGGATGATGTCCTCCATCAGCCGCCCGCTCGCCGCGCGCATGGAGCGGCCAAGCGCCGAGACGATGCCGGCGGTGACGGTCCATTCGAAGCCAAGGGGATTGCCGATGGCAATTGCGATATGGCCCCGCTTCAGCGATTTGGAATCTCCAAGTCTGGCCCAATTGCCCGGCCAGTCGTTGGCTCGGATGAGCGCAAGGTCGGTATCCGGATCGCGCCCCAGTACCCTGCCCTCGACGGTTGCCCCTTCCGGGGTCTTGATGCGCACGGCCCTGGCGTCATCGACGACGTGATTGTTGGTGACGACCAGGCCGTCGGGCGAAATGGCAAAGCCCGAACCGTGTCCGGCCCGACCGCCCAACCGCTCGATGCGGCTGACGGCAGGCCCGACGAGATCGACGGCACTCGATACCGATTGCGAATAGGCATCCAGCAGCCCGGCATCGGATGACGGCTGGATGTCACGATCAATGAAGCCCATGAAAACTCCCCCGACGCGGACGCGTCGCATAGAGGAACGGCAGCAACTGTTGGAAATCAGGAGGCTGTCGGTTCGACAGGTTGAAGTGTGACTATTCAAATGAGATGTCACACTATCGAGTTCAAGAGCCAACCGAACGCGCGCAGATAACCTGCCTTACGGCGAAGAAATCAGCTCTTGTCCTGCTGCAGCGTCGCCCATGCCATCGGCCCGCATGCCGGCCAGAGCGCGTCGATGGCGATAGAAGATGCCCTCGTGCTGTCCGCCTGCCTGGCGGACACGCTCGACTACGGAAGACCTTTGCCCGCTAAGAAGCCTTGCGGCCGCCGCGCAATGCGCGTGTTGTGAAACTCACCCGGCAAAATGCCTCAAGGGCATGGAAAATCAGCCGGCTCAGCCCGTTTCCGAGGGACTTTCTGTTGCCCTGATCATTCCGATGAGCGTCAGGGCGGCCGCAAATTGTTTGCATATCGAGCTGATCTGGACCCTTGCACTCGGATCACTCCGTCGGCGACGGTCGAAAGGACGCGGCCTAAAATCCTGCCCGGCCCCAGAAGCGGAAGGCTGGATAATTTGGCCGCACAGTCGACATGGCCTTTACGAAGCGGCGACCGGCGATAATTAGCTCGGATGTTGGAGACTGGAGGGTTCCCATGAGAATTTCGAGATCCGCCTCGGCGATGGTTATCGTCAGCCTTTTTGCCGTGCCCGTCGATGCTGCGGGGATCGATTGCGCGAAGCCTGGCTCGGCAAGCGATCATATGATTTGCCAGGACAAATCGCTGCTCGCTCGAGACGCGATGGTGAGCGATCTTTATGCTGCCGCGCTGAAGCGCGACGACGCGGACAAGATCCGGGAACGGCAACGGCGCTGGATGACGACAGTGCAGTCCTGCAGCGATACGGCATGCATCCGGCAGGCTTATGATGACCGGATCGGCGCTCTCATGATGACCAAGGGCGGACGAAGCGCATCGGCGGATTTCCAGTCGAATAGCGCGGACGGCAATGAGGGTCACCTTGCGATCTTCGGTCCAGTCGACGGTCTTCTCGCAGTTTCGCTCTCCTCGACCTTTGTCGGCCCGGGTGGGGCCGAAGCCGGCGATGTCAATGCCGATGGCATCGACGGTGTCGTTTCACTGACGAAGGAACATGCCGAGCTTTCCAGAGACGCGTGCAAGATCGGCCTCGATCGCCTCAGCGCAAAGACCTGGCGTGTATCGCAGGCGGGCATGTGCAATCTCGCCGATGGCGTGACCCTGCAAGGCACCTACTGTCGGCAATGATATGGTTCCGCTCCCGAGCGGGGAACGAAAGCATGGCAACCGCCATCAGCGCGAACCGGGTATGGCCAGCTCCTGGCCATACCCGGAACAAAGCACCCCGGCGGCCAGCGGCGCCAGGGGTGTTTGCTGAAAGCCGGAATTCAGCGATCAGCCGCCGACGGCATCGGCGGTGCACTTCTTGACGAAGCTTGTCTTGGCGGCACCCGCGAGCTTCTTTGCGGCGGCCTGAGCGTCGCATGAACTTGCCGCATCCTTTGCGCACTTGTTGCTAAAACTGGTCAATGCAGCTCCCGCCAGCTTCTTGTCGGCAGCCTGTGCCTTGCATGTAGCCTCGGCCGCCATCGCACCGGTGGCGAGGCAGGTTGAAAAAATCGCAAGTCCGAGCAGTCTGATCATCGAAATCCTCCAGGACAAACCGCGGCAAAATGCCGAGGTAACCGGAGTCTAACCGAACGTCTGCCACAGTAAAGGCTTCCTCGATCGCCGGGGAAGCAGAAAGATCCCCTGTGAACGCAGCGTCGCTCAACTCGAGCAGACTTACCGCGAGGCGCTCAGTCGAGCGGCTTATAGGCGACGACGTCCATCTCGATCTTCACATCCACCATCATCGGCGATTGAACGGTCGAGCGCGCCGGCGGGTGATCGATGAAATGCTTCTCGAACACGGCGTTGAAGCTCGAAAAATCGCGCGCATCATCAAGCCAGACATTGACCTTCACCACATGCTCAAGCGTGCAATCGGCAAGGGCAAGAACGTCCCTGATGTTGGCGATGACCTGCTCGGTCTGCGCGACGATATTGCCGGTCACGATTTCGCCGCCGATGGTCGGTACCTGGCCCGAGACATAGACGAAATCTCCGGCCCTCACCGCTTTCGCGAAAGGACGGCGCTGGCCGCCGGCCTGATCATCGGCGACATCGAAACGGATCAGCTTGTTCTTGCTCATGATAGATTCGGTCTCTCTTTGTTGTGGAAAGCTGCGGTCGCCATCGGTTCATCGTGACGAAGCCAGGCGCCCGACTCCTCTGGCACCTTCATTAGCTGCGACAAAGCCACCGCGCCAGATCGTTTCACCTCATTTGTTCACGGGATCGGCGCTGAGCGTCCTCTTGTCTCCCCATCGTGATTGCCTTTCCGGTCTCGAGCCTGATAAGACAAGGCATGTTTCGTCATATGATTGATTGACGTTCAGGAGGAGTCGTCATGGCAGAACTCGCGCAATCGCTTGCGTCCATTCGCATTCCCGACCTTGCCGGCAAAAGGGTGCTGATAACAGGCGCTTCGACCGGCATCGGTGCGGCCGTCGCACGCGCCTTTGCCGCGCAAGGCATGAAGATCGGCCTGCATTTCAATGCGAGCCGCGAGCCGGCGGAACGGCTGGCGACCGAAATCAAGGCCGGTGGCGGGGTAGTCCATCTTATCCAGGGCGACGTCTCGCAGGATGGCGAGACCGAACGCGTCGTCAAGGACGCCGTGGACGCCTTGAGTGGCCTCGACGGCCTGGTCAACAATGCCGGCGGCATGCTGGGCCGGCTTCCGACCGCCGAAATGACGGATGAGCATTATGAGCGGGTGATGAACCTCAACGCCCGCTCCGTACTTGCCGCGACCCGTGCCGCTCATCCTCATCTCAAGAAGCAGGGCGGTTTCGTCATCAACACCACCTCGATCGCCGCACGCAATGGCGGCGGCAATGGCGCGATCCTCTATGCGGCTTCCAAGGGCTTCGTCTCGACGATCACCCATGGCCACGCCAAGGAATTCGTCAACGACAAGATCCGCGTCAATGCGGTAGCGCCCGGCGTCATCGCAACGCCGTTCCACGAACGCTATACCAATGATGAACAGATGGAACTGCAGCGCAAGACGATCCCCATGGGCTTCGTCGGAACGCCGGAAGATTGCGTCGGTGCCTATCTGTTCCTCGCTTCTCCGACACTATCGGGCTACATCACAGGCCAGATCATCGAGGTCAATGGCGGCCAGCTCATGCCGTGAGAATACGGCTGTCTGTCGCTTTATGTGCCGGGCAATGCTAGTCTTGCCCGACACGAAGACCCCTCACGCCGCAGAAAATGGAGCGCATGCAGATGGCAGAGACGCCCATTCAGGACGGCATCAAGACGTCAGTGGAGTTGACCCATCCCGAGCGGATCTATTGGCCCGATGACGGGATAACCAAGCAGGACCTTCTCGATTACTACGCCTTGGCCTGGCGGCGCATGGCACCCTTTGTCGCCAACCGTCCCCTGGCACTCCTGCGCTGCCCCGACGGTATCGGCGGGCCGCGGTTTTTCCAGAAACATGCCTGGAAGGGGATCGATCGGCACATCGTGGAAATTGCCGATCCTGAAGACAAGGATGCCGCCAAGCTGCTGAAGATCGAGGATTTCGATGGTCTGGCCGCTCTCATCCAGTCGGCGGCACTCGAAATTCATCCCTGGGGCACGACGACAGATCATTGGGAAAAACCCGACATGATCATCATGGACCTCGATCCCGGCGAGGACGTCGCCTGGGGCAAGGTCGTGACCGCAGCGAAAGAGATTGGCGAACGTTTCTCCGCTCTGGGATTGACCTCCTTCGTCAAGACATCCGGCGGCAAGGGCCTGCATGTCGTCGCATCCGTCGAGCCACTGGCGACCTGGCCGCACATCAAGGATGCCGCCGAGGCGATTGCCCATGCCATGAGCGCCGACAGTCCGCAGACATTTTTGTCGGTTGCAAGCAAGGCGAAGCGGGCGGGCCATATCTTCGTCGATTATCTGCGCAACGGTCGCGGCAATACCGCCGTGGCGCCTTATTCGGCGCGCGCGAGAAAAGGTGCTGCAGTTTCGATGCCGATCAGTTGGAAGGAGCTGGATGACGGGATCGGGCCTGCCTCCTTCACGCTCAAAAATGCCGCCTCACGCCTCGACCAATCCAGCTCCGATCCCTGGGCAGATTTCTTCAAGGCAGCAGCGCCGCTCAAAGCCTGACGATCTTGTCCGAAATCCCCGGACACTTTTCGGCAACATTCTAAACCAGAAACGGCACCAATGCCGGCGTGCTCGCCCTATAGTCGGCATAGGCCGAACCGAAGGTTTCGCTCATCCAACTCTCTTCGATGGATACACGACGCAGCACGGCATAAAGGACGGCGACGATCGCAAGGAAGGCCGCGATATCGCCGCGCGCGATTGCCGAGCCGATAATGGCGAGCATCAGGCCGGAATAAATCGGGTGCCGGACGAGCGCATAGGGGCCGGAGCGGACGAGCGCGTGGTCCTCCTTGAGGGTAATCACCCCACTCCAGTTGCGTCCGATGTGATAGCGAGCCCAGACCGCGAACAGGAGGCCGATAAAGGTCAGGACCGCACCGATCAGATAGGAGGTGAGGTCCTGCGGGATGATGCGAAACCGCAAAGGTCCCAGCCAGGATGGATTGACCACAAGCAGGAAGGCGCCGATCCAGATCGGCGCGGTGTTGCCGAGCCGCGACAGCGGATCTTCCTGCCGCACGCTCTTCTTGACGCCGAACGAAGCGAAAAGCCAGATCAGCAACCAGACGATCCAGCATGCAGGAATGAATTGATAGAGGAGCATCGCTTACGCCACATCCTTATCCAGTTCCGGATAGTGCCGGAAAATGCCGTTCTCGTTGAAGGGAATGCGGCGATCGGATTGAAGATAGCGAGCAATGTTGGGCCGTTTCATGACAGCGGCATGCAATGCGGCAAGATGTGGGTAGCGGCGGTCCAGATGGGCGGTCGCGCGCGGAAATGCATAGCGCAGCCCCTCATAGACCTGGAAAAGAGAAAGATCGACATAGGTCAATCCACCACCGAAGACATGCGATGGTCCCAGTGGGTTCCGCTCCATGACGCTTTCGAAATAGCCGAGAAACTTCGGGATGCGGTTTTCGATGAATTCGGCGGCGCGGGCTTTGGCCTCTTGTTTCTGATCCGCGTAGTATTTCGACGTGGCAATGGGGTGGTGCGTATCGTGTACCACTGCGACAAGATCGGTAATCGTCAATTGCAGACCGTTCAGCACATGGCGCTGTCCTTCGTCTTGGGGTGCCAGCCCGAGTGCCGGCCCGAGATACATCAGGATATTCGCCACATGCGGAATGATCAGATCGCCATCTTTCAGAAACGGCGGAGCAAAGGGTAGATCGAACCGGGAATTGCCATCCATGATGGCGAGCATGGCGGGTATCCCTTGCTCCTTGCTGGCAGGGCCACGGCAGACATCGACGTAGTCGGCACCAGCCTCCTCCAGCGCCAGCCGGACAAATTCGCCGCGCCCCTGGATGCTATCCCAATAATAGAGCTCATAGGCCATTCGATTTTCCCTCCCGAGAATTGAGAACGGCCAGCCGCAGCGATCGACGTGACGCCTGACGCGGTACCTTCTCATTGCTTTCAAAGCCGACCGCCATCGCAGATCGAGCCTACAATTTAGCGTCGGCATCGCGGAAAATAAGGGGCAATCGGCGATTACGGGCCGACGCGCCGCAAACTATATCGGCTCGATCGCCATCGCCGCGAAAGATCCCATGGTTGGATTGGGATGGGAGGGCATCCCATTCCTTTCACGGCTGGGAATGTGCATTACGCTCGTGGCGTTTGCGGGTTGCGGCCGCCTTCTTCGCGGATGCGGAACGCTCGGAGGCGGGCCGATCCGCGGAAGCACGTCCGCCGATCCTGCCCCCTTTTTTAGAGGCTTCATGAGTCTCGGCATGGCCGCGGCCCGAGCCGGATTTCTTGCCGCCGCCGCTTTCCTTATTCACGGTCGCCCAAGCGCGCCGCTCCGCCTCGTCACCAGAAACGCCGCGGTCCTCATAGCCTTCCTCGATATGCTCGGCCTTGCGCTTCTGCTTGTCCGTATAGGCGGACTTGTCTCCTCGAGACATGATCTTTCTCCTTGGCTGGGGAGAAAGACCAACACGTCATCACGGAAAAGGTTCCGATATACGAGCGGGAGCATTGCGATTGATTGGAAGAACCCGCAAACGGCGGTCATGCGGCTCGGCGGCACCTTGCTTGGCCGAAGCCGGGAAAAAGACGCCGACCGAACGGTCGATGATCAGGATGAGGACCAGGGCCGCCAAAAGATAGAGCGCAGCAAGAACGAGAAGAGATATCATCGCATCGCATCCAGGCCGCGGGCGAAACAAGGGAAGCAGCACGATGCGACGATCGTCGCAACAGACATTTCCAGATCATCGGTATCGCTGCGACACATTGCTGAACTCCCTTGGCAATTCGTAGCATCGATGTGTGACAACTATTTCGCGGATGGGAGCCAAATTACCGAAATGATTGCGAATATTTCCCCGGCGCCTGTCGTGAAAAAAAAGCGGCCCGATGTTGCCATCGAGCCGCCCTCGTCTCCGCCGCACTCCTGGAACCGACTGCCCTACGTCTTTGCGGCTGTAGTCTTCTTCGACGCTTTCCTAACGGGTTTGGTTACCGTCTTGTCGACAACAGGCGCTGCAGCGACCGCCACTTTGCGCTTCGCCTTGGCCTTGATGTCGACCCCGCCACCGTTTGCGACGCTTTCCTCAAGCGCGATGCGTTCGCCGCTCGCCCGCGCCCAGTGCTCGACGTCGCGTCCTGTGGGATATCCCTCCTCCTCCCATATGGCGTATGCGCGCTTCTTGATCCATTCGTCTCGAGATTCCAACATCTGCCGTCCTCCGTTCGCATCGTTGAACAATGTTTGATGAGCAATGCCCGTTCTTGAAATGCGGGCTTTCACGCCTCCCCCGAGCTACCAAGACGCCATGACTTTAAATGCCAGGCTCGTTTCCTCGATCTCGGCTCTCGAACCGCAGTGGCGCTTCAAACAAAAGACAAGTTACCGTGGGGAAACGGTAGCGAAGCAGCCGAAGCACCCTAAGTATGAAGCGGGCACGAACAGGGTTCAATTAAAAATATCTAAAATAATGAGTTTTCACACCGCTATTCATGGCATCCCGGTGATCGCGAGCCGGCTCGTTGCAGCTTTTGCGGGCAAGGATATACTTGCGTCATGATCGACCTCGGGGCCGCCCATTGGGGCCAAATTCTCGCCGTCCTGTCCATCGCGATGGGGGCCGCTGCTGCAATTCATGCAGCCATGACCAAGGAGGACGTCCGCGCAGCGATCGGCTGGGTCGGTGTCATCGTCCTGTCGCCCATCATCGGGGCCTTGCTCTATGCCTTCGCCGGTATCAATCGTATCCGCCGGGCCTCCCTCACCTCACAGCGCGACGCGCTCTTCCGCAAGGATGCGAATGGTGAGCTCGCCGGTTTCGATGCCGACGACGGTGAGGTGCGGCGGCTTTTCGGCGATCGCTTCGGTTCGATGAAGACGCTTGGAGACCGTGTGGTCCGCTACACGATGAGCACCGGCAATACGATCGAGATGCTGACGAACGGCGATGTCGCCTATGCCGCGATGAAAGCCGCTATCGACGGCGCCGAGCGCAGCATCCTGATGGAGACCTATATCTTCGATCGCGACCCGATCGGCCTTCGCATCGCCGATTGTCTGATTGCCGCCGCCAAACGCGGTGTCAGCGTGCGCGTGCTGATCGATGCCGTCGGCGCGCGTTATTCCGTGCCGAGCATCATGGGCTATCTGAGCGAAGGCGGCGTGCAGGTCGACGTGTTCAACGGCAACGTCATCATCGGCCTTAGATTGCCCTATGCCAATCTGCGCACGCACCGCAAGATCCTCAGCATCGACGGGCGGGTGGCCTTTACCGGCGGCATGAACATACGCCAGGGTTTCACCCGCGAGTTCGCGCATGAGCATAGCGCCCGCGATATGCATTTTTGCGTGACGGGACCGGCGGTTGCCGATCTTTTCAATACGGCAGCCGAGGATTGGCAATTTACCACAGGCGAAGTGCTGAGCGGCAAGGAATGGCGGATTGCCGCTCCCGCCAACGACCCGGGAGCGCCCGTCTTCATGCGGGTCGTCGCCTCCGGCCCGGACCGCAGTGTCGAGACCAATCACAAGATGCTGATCGGGGCGCTTTCGGTGGCGCATAAATCCATCCGCATCATGTCGCCCTACTTCCTGCCGGATCGGGAGCTGATCAGCGCGCTGGTGACCGCCGCCCGGCGCGGCGTCGAGGTCGATATCGTCGTGCCGACTGCCAACAATCTCGTGCTCGTCGACCGGGCGATGACGGCGCAATTCGACCAGATGCTGAAGAATTATTGCCGCATCTGGCGCTCCGAAGGCGCATTCAACCATTCGAAGCTTTTAGCCATCGACGGCATCTGGGCCTATGTCGGCTCTTCCAATCTCGATCCACGCTCGCTGCGGCTCAATTTCGAAGTGGATCTCGAGGTTCTCGACCGCGGCTTTGCCGGCATGATCGACGCCCATATCGGCTCGATCCTGGAAACGGCGCATCCAGTCGATCTCGAAAAACTTCGGGCTCGGCCCTTTGTCGTGCGACTTATCGAGAAGGTGCTCTGGCTTGGTTCGCCCTATCTCTGACGGCCGCGGCGAGAGACTATCTGCCGTTGTCGCAGCCTTTTTACATGACAAAGCCGACGATCGCTTCTTATACTCTTATGCGTGCACCCGACATGGTCTGATCAAGGAACGGTCGACGGATAGATGCGAAAGAAGAAAGAAAGTCTCCGTGCGAGCATTCTGGAAAGTCTGAAGAACCGAAACAAGTCGCGAGCCAGGCAGGTGGCCGGCAAGTCGGATCGGCCCGAAGGCACTTTGATCGCCTCCTACAATGTCCACAAATGCGTCGGTGCCGACCGCCGCTTCGATCCGGAACGGACCAGCCGCGTCATTCATGAAATCGATGCCGATGTCATCGGTCTGCAGGAAGCCGACACCCGCTTCGGGGAGCGCACGGGCATCCTCGACCTGCGCCGGCTCGAACGCGAAACCGGGCTTATCCCGGTGCCGATCACCGGCGTCACCAAGGCGCATGGCTGGCATGGAAATGTCGTTCTTTTCAAGCAGGGTACGGTCCGCGACGTCCATCAGATCAATCTGCCCGGGCTCGAGCCGCGCGGCGCCTTGATCGCAGAACTGGAGCTGGCTCGCGGCGGAAGCCTCAGGATCATTGCCGCACATCTTGGTCTGCTGCACCGCTCGCGCGCCCAGCAGACTCGCCTGATCGTCGATCTCATGAACGACGGCGGCGAGACGCCGACGATCCTCCTTGGCGATCTCAACGAATGGCGCCTGGGTGACCGCTCGTCTCTCAATACTTTCCAGAACGCTTTTGGACCCTTGCCTCCCGCCGTCCCCAGCTTTCCGTCGACGCTGCCGCTTCTGGCGCTCGATCGCATCATGGCAAACCGGCGCGGCATGATTTCCGTGGTCGAAGTGCATGATTCGCCGCTCGCGCGGGTCGCTTCCGATCATTTGCCTATCAAGGCCGTGGTCAGTCTCGAAGCGCTCGACGCCAATATCAGGGTGCATTCGCAGACTGCATAAGCCTTATCGACGCGGTTCATGCCGATCCCGCTGATATATATGATGACTGCCGGAAAACCGTCTTATAGTCTGCCGGCCGAAATGACTGATCCGGGAGACAATCCATGCTGAAAACTCTGCTGCTGACCGGCGCCGCCGGCGGCGTCGGCCAGGCGCTCAGGCCGCTTCTGTCGCAAATCGCCGAAAACGTCGTACTGTCCGATCTTGCGCCGATCAGCGATTTGCGTCCGAACGAGCGTTTCGTGGCCTGCGATCTCGCCGACCGCGGCGGCGTCGAGGCGATGGTCAAGGGTGTCGACGGCATCATCCACCTCGGCGGCATCTCGGTGGAGAAGCCATTCGATCTGATCCTGCAAGGCAATATCGTCGGCCTCTACAATCTTTATGAAGCGGCGCGAGCCGCCGGCAAGCCGCGCATCGTCTTTGCAAGCTCCAACCACACGATCGGCTTCTATCGCCGGGATGAGCGGATCGACAACAAGGTGCCGACACGGCCGGATTCGCTCTACGGCGTATCGAAAGTGTTCGGCGAAGCAGTTGCCAGCCTCTACTTCGACAAGTTCGGCCAGGAAACGCTTTCCGTGCGCATCGGCTCGTGCTTTCCCGAGCCGCGCAACACACGCATGCTCGCTACCTGGTTCAGCGTCAGGGATTTCCTCTCCCTTTGCGGCTGCGCTTTCGACGCACCAAGGCTCGGCCACACCATCGTCTATGGTGCCTCCGACAATGACGAGCAATGGTGGGATAATGGCAACGCCGCCTTTCTCGGCTGGAAACCGCAGGATAACGCCGCTCGCTGGCGGGCGGAAATCCTCTCGAGAACGCCTCCGGAGGATCCGAACGATCCGACGGTCATCTACCAGGGTGGCGGCTTCGCCTCGGCAGCCCATCCGGAGGATTGATCGTCAGGCTCCGTTGCGGAACAGCGTCCAGCGTGTCGGCCTGAAGGCGATACGGTTGCGGTCGAGTGCGTCGGCCTTGTTCGGCGGCAATTCGATCTCGATGCCTTCATGTCCGGCGCCAATATTGATCTCGAGATGGCGCGTGCCCGCGACGCGGCGGCTGGCGACCAGCAGGCCGGCGATAGAGCCGGCATCGCCGTCGCGAAGCTCGATGTCATGCGGCCGGAAATAAAGATATGCCTCGCCATCCGGCTCGTGCGGCGTGCTGAGCCCTAAAGGCTTGTCGTCGAACCAGATCTCGCCGCTGGCAATGCGCACTTTGACGCGGTTGGATTGGCCGATGAAGCCATAGACGAAAGGTGAGTTCGGCGTGTCGTAGATCTCGTCCGGCGTGCCGACCTGCTCGATCGCCCCCTTGTTGAGCACGACGACGCGGTCGGCAAGTTCAAGCGCCTCTTCCTGATCATGGGTGACGAAAACCGTGGTGTGGCCGGTGCGGTCATGGATCTCGCGCAGCCACTTGCGCAAATCCTTGCGCACCTGCGCGTCAAGCGCGCCGAAAGGCTCATCGAGAAGCAGGACATTCGGCTCGACCGCCATGGCGCGCGCCAGCGCCACACGCTGCCGCTGACCGCCGGAAAGCTGAGCCGGATAACGCTTTTCCAACCCGTTCAACTGCACAAGCTCCAAAAGCTCCAGCGCACGCCGGCGAATTTCGCCGCGCGGCGGACGACGCGACGCCGAGCGGACTTTCAGGCCGAAGGAGATATTGTCGAGCACCGTCATGTGCCGGAACAGCGCGTAATGCTGAAACACGAAGCCGATATTGCGCTGCTGCACGGTCTTCAGCGAAGCATCATCCTCGCCGAAAAAAATCCTGCCTTCCGTCGGCGTTTCCAGGCCGGCGATCAGGCGCAGCAGCGTCGTCTTGCCGGAGCCGGACGGGCCGAGAAGCGCAATCAGTTCACTCGAGCGGATGTCCAGGGAGACATCGTGCAGAGCGGGGAATCGACCGAATTCCTTGCGCAGGTTTTGAACGCGAACTTCCATCAAGAATTCCTTCAATGACGCCGGCTAGCTGCGATCTCTTCGCTGTAGCGCATTTCCAGCAGCGTCTTCAGTATCAATGTGACAAGGGCAAGCAGGGCAAGCAACGTGGCGACGGCAAAGGCCCCGGCGTACTTGTAATCGTTGTAGAGGATCTCGACCTGCAACGGCATGGTGTTGGTTTCGCCGCGGATGTGGCCCGAGACGACCGAAACGGCGCCGAACTCGCCCATGGCGCGGGCATTGCAGAGCAATACGCCGTAAAGCAACCCCCATTTGATGTTCGGCAACGTGACATGCCAGAAGGTCTGCCAGCCATTCGCCCCGAGGGAGAGTGCTGCCTCTTCGTCCGCGTTGCCCTGCTCCTGCATCAGCGGGATCAGTTCGCGCGCGACGAAGGGAAAGGTGACGAACATCGTCGCCAATACCAGGCCCGGAACCGCAAACAGCATCTGTATGCCGTGGCTCTGCAGCCAGGGGCCAAGCGTACTGTTGGAATTGAACAACAGCACAAAGACCAGGCCCGATATGACCGGCGACACCGAGAACGGCAGATCTATCAGGGTTGTCAGGAGAGCCTTGCCCTTGAATTCGAACTTGGCGATCGCCCAGGCGGCGGCAACGCCGCAGACAAGATTCAATGGCACGCTGATGCCGGCAACGATCAGGGTCAACCGGATCGCCGCAAAGGTTTCCTCGTCTATCAGGGCTTCGAAGAAGGTCTCGATCCCCTTGCGGAAAGCCTCGACGAAAACGGCAGCCAGAGGCAAAAGCACCATCAGCGCCAGAAAAGTCAGCGAGATCAATATGAAAATGATACGCGCTGCCCGGCTTTCCGTGATAACCGAGTGACCTGTTTCGGCTGATGCAGAAAGATCATGCGCCATTGCCATATCTCCTTCTGCTCCACGACTGGATAAGGTTGATGATCAAAAGCATGGTGAAGGAAATGAATAGCATCACCGTCGCGATCGCCGTTGCCGCGGCATAATTATATTCCTCCAGGCGAATGACGATGAGCAGCGGCGCGATTTCCGAGACGTAAGGCTTGTTGCCGGCAATGAAGATGACCGATCCGTATTCACCGGCCGCACGCGCAAATGCCAGCGCGAAACCGGTCAGCGCGGCAGGCGCCAATCCCGGCAACAGCACGCGGGTTATCGTCTGAAACCGCGATGCCCCAAGCGTCGCGGCCGCCTCCTCGACCTCACGGTCGATTTCCTCCATGACGGGCTGCGCAGTGCGCACCACGAACGGCAAGCCGACGAAAATCAGCGCAATGACGATACCGACCGGAGTAAAGGCGATCTTGATGCCGAGCGGCGTCAGGAACTGGCCGATCCAGCCGTTCGGCGCATAGAGCGTGGTCAGCGCAATGCCCGCGACTGCCGTCGGCAGCGCGAACGGCAGATCGACCATCGCATCGACAATGCGCTTGCCCGGAAAGCGATAGCGCACGAGCACCCAGGCGAGGATAAGCCCAAGCACGGCGTTGACGAGCGCGGCGATGAAAGCGCCACCGAAACTCATGCGCAGCGCATAAAGCGTGCGCACGTCAAGCGTCAGGGTCCAGAATTTCTCCCAGCCGAGAGCGCTGCTCTTCCACAGCAATCCCGACAGCGGAATGAGAACGATGAAGATGAGCCAAGCCAAGGTAACGCAGAGCGCCAATCCGAAGCCCGGAATGACGCTCGGCTGCCGTAACCGCCACCGTTTGCGGGTTATAGAATGCATTCAGTCTTATTGTCCCGGCTTGTAGATCTGATCGAAAATGCCGCCATCGCCGAAGAATTTCGGCTGAGCCTGGGACCATCCGCCGAAATCGTCGATGGTTGCCAGCTTCAGTGATGGGAAGCGGGCAACATCCTTGGGATCCGCCGCTTCCGGCTTGATCGGCCGGTAGTAGTGCCTGGCGGCGATCTTCTGGCCTTCATCCGAGTAGAGATAATTCAGATAGGCTTCCGCAACCTTGCGCGTGCCTTTGGCATCGACGTTGCCATCGACGACGGCAACCGGAGGATCGGCGCGGACGGAAACTGACGGCGTCACGATCTCGAATTTGTCGGGACCGAGCTCATCGAGCGAAAGATAGGCTTCGTTTTCCCAGGCAAGGAGAACATCGCCGAGACCACGCTGCACGAAAGTCGTCGTCGCACCGCGCGCACCGGCATCGAGCACCGGCACATGCTTCAGAAGCTGCGCCACATAGTCCTGCGCCTTGGCATCGTCGCCGCCATTGGCCTGCTTGGCCCAGGCCCAGGCTGCGAGAATGTTCCAGCGGGCGCCGCCCGAGGTCTTCGGGTTCGGCGTGACGACCTCGACGCCGTCCTTGATCAGGTCGGGCCAATCCTTGATGCCTTTCGGATTGCCCTTGCGCACGAGGAACACGATAGTCGAGGTATAGGGAACGGAATTGTTCGGGAACTTGGTCTTCCAGTCAGCCGGGATCTTGTGCGTCGCCTTGGCGATCGCATCGATATCGCCTTCGAGCGCCAGCGTCACGACATCGGCGTCGAGACCATCGATGACCGAGCGGGCCTGCGCGCCGGAGCCGCCATGCGACGCCTTGATATTGATGGTTTCACCCGTGTCCTTCTTCCACTTGGCGGCAAAAGCCGTGTTGAAATCCTTGTAGAGTTCGCGGGTCGGATCATAGGAAACATTGAGAAGCGTCTTGTCCGCCGCCCAGGTCGGCGCGGCGGCTGAGATCGAAAAACTGCCGATCAGAACCGCGGTGGCGAGAAGCCGGGAAAGCTTTATCGTCTGCATGGATGCACCCCCTTCGTTTGTCCCTAAACCCTATCAACTTGGTCGTATAAAGTAACGAAGACAGTTCCCGTTTTAGGTAACTCCTGAGAACAGCATCCCATAGAATCGGGAAAAATGAAATCACATTCCGGAAAGACAATCAGCGCGCGATGGCGACGCGTCAGTCAACAGCGCCGGACATGAACACGGAGTAGAGTTTGTCGGCGCTTTTTGACTGCCGCATCGCCGTGAGAACGCCGTCTGCGCGCAAGCGCCGCGCGATCGCGGCAAGTACGTTCAGATAATCGCTCCGGCCGCCCTCCCCGAAGAGCAGGACGAATGCCCATTCAGTCGGCACATCGTCGATGGCCTCGAAATCGACCGCATGCGCAAAATGCACCATCAATCCCCGCGGCCGCGTCATGTCGGCGACGGCGGCGTGCGGAACGGCAACGCCGTTGCCGATCCCGGTCGTGCCCAGTCTTTCGCGTGTCTCCAGCGCTCGCAGAACCAGTCCCTCATCCAGGCCGAAACAAGCGGCAGCCTTCGATGACAGCATCTGCAGCGCCCGCCATTTGGTCGGAGCCGAGACGCCGACAAAAACATGTTCGGGAAGGATGATGGCGGAAAGATCCATGATTGCGCTCAGGGCCGAGTAGTTGTTTGTTTTGAAATGTTGCTCATCACCATGGGCCGAGCCGGTATCATCCCGATCCCACGGTTCGAAATCCAGGCGGTCTCAATCCGGTTCGCGCAGCCTGTAGCCCACGCCCGTCTCGGTGGTGATATATTGCGGCCGATCGGGAACCTCCTCGATCTTCTGCCGGAGCTGGCGGACATAGACACGCAGATACTGAACATCGGCAGCCGGCCCCCAGATCTGCTTCAGCAGAAACTGGTGCGTCAGCACCTTGCCGGCATGCTGGGCGAGCACCCGCAGGATATCGTATTCCTTCGGCGACAGCTTGATCTCCTTGCCCTCGACCTTGACGATGCGCTTGACCAGGTCGATGGAAAGGCCGCCCGTCTGAAAGATCGCCTTCTCGCCCTGCTGCTGCAGGCGATGGCGCAGCGCCACGCGGATGCGGGCGGCAAGCTCGTTGACGCCGAAAGGTTTGGTGACATAATCGTCCGCACCGCTTTCGAGCGCCTTGACGATGCCGGCCTCATCCGTGCGGCTGGACAGGATGACGACCGGGATATGCACCCCATCCTCGCGCCATTCCAACAGCAGATCCTGGCCCGATTTGTCCGGCAGACCGAGATCGAGCACGATCAGATCCGGTTGATCCTCGTCCACCGATGCCTGAGCTGACGCGGCATTTTGCGCCTCATTGACGACATAGCCCTGGGCGCCGAGGCCGACACGCAGCAGCTTGCGGATCGGCGGCTCATCATCGACGACGAGAATCTTGACGGCAGTGGTGTTCATTTCAGTTCATCCAGCTTCGGGACATCCGTTGGCTTCGGCAGGCGAATGGTGAAGACCCCTCCCTGCCGATCCGTTCTGTTGCCGGCTGCAATCGCGCCACCCATCGCCTCGATGAAGCCGCGACAGATGGAAAGGCCAAGGCCGGTGCCGGCACGCACCTGATCGCCCTTTCGCACGCGGTAGAACGTATCGAAGACGCGCTCCAGGTCGGCAGGCGGAATGCCAGGCCCCTCGTCCATGACCCTGAAGATGATATTGTCGATATCGGCCCAGGCTTCCAGGCGGATGGCCGAGCCCTCCGGCGCATATTTTGCGGCATTGTCGAGCAGGTTGAACAGCACCTGCTCGAACAGAACCGGATCGACTTTCACCATCGGCAGATCGACGGGCATCTGCACATCGACACGGTGACGCGCCAGAATCTTTTCGGCCCGCCGCAACGCGCTGCCGACGATATCGCCGGCATAGTGCAAGGCATAGTTCGGTTCCATTGCGCCGGACTCGATCTTGGTCATGTCGAGCAGGTTGGCAATGAAACGGTTGAGGCGCTCGGATTCGTCAATGACGGTCGACAGGAGATCGACGCGATCCTCGTGCGGCAGCGATTCCAGATAATCGCGCAGCGTTCCCGCAGCACCAAGGATAGCCGCAAGCGGCGTCTTCAAATCGTGCGAAATGGACGTCAGCAGCGCGGAACGCAGCCGATCGGCCTCGACGGCCAGTTTGGCGCGGTCGACATCGGCGACCAGCTGCACCCGTTCGATGGCAAGGGCCGCCTGATCGGCAAGAGCATCCAGCAGCCGCTGCTGCTCTGGCGTCAGAAGCGGACCGTCACGGCGATCGCTGTCGAGACCGATGACACCGACGGCGGTGCGGCCGGTGCGCAGCGGGACATAGAGGCGCTTGGCGCCCGGCAGGGTATCGGCGCCACGGCCGGCGGCATGATTGTGCTCCCAGGCCCAGCGCGCCGCCGCGATATCGGCATCGTCGAGCGTGTCGTCAGGTGGATAGCCCGCCTTGACGGCGATGGTTCCATGTTCGGGAAGAAGCAGCACGACGCGCAGCTTCAGCATCGAAGCCAACTGAAAGGCCGTTGCCCACAGCACATCGTCGAGTGTGCCGGTGCCGGCAAGCTTCTTCGAAAACAGGTAAAGGTCCTCGGTCGTTCGCGCGCGCTGCCTTGCCGCCGCTGCCTGCCGCTGGACGGTCGCTGTCAGGTTGCTCGCAATGATCGCGACGCCGAGGAAGAAGAAAAAAGCCAGCACGCTTTCCGGATCGCTGATCGTCAGCGTGTAGCGCGGCGGCAGGAAGAAGAAATTGAAGGCAAGCGCACCGAGGATACAGGAATAGAGTGCCGGGCGAAGCCCCTGTGTGACCGCACTCGCCAGCACCGCCATCAGAAAGACGAGCGCCAGGTTGCGGACATCCAGCACCTGATCGAGAATGACGCAAAAGCCGAGCGCAATGGCAACATAAAGCGTTGCCAGGATATAGCCGCGAAGCTGGAAGGGTGGCGACGAAGGCGCCATTTTGACGCCGCGCCTGGCGGCCTCGCCATCCGCTTCGCTGCCGGAAATGACATGGACGCTGATATCGCCGGCCTGGCGGATGAGATCATAGGAAACCGAACGGCGCGACCAATCGCGCCAGGAGCCGATTTTCGGCGAACCGATGACGATATGGGTCACATTGTTGCTGGCCGAATGGCGAAGCAGTTCCTCCGCCACCTCGCGGCCCGGGAGGGTAATGGCTTCGCCGCCAAGCTGTTCGGCAAGTCTCAGCGTTGCGGCGACCGTATCTCGCTGCGCCTCCGTCAGGCTGATCGAGCGATTGGTTTCGACATAAACGGCAGCCCAAGGTGCGCGCAGGCGCGATGCCATGCGCGCGGCATAGCGCACAAGCGAAGCCGAACGCGGATGATGATCGATGGAGACGAGCACGCGCTCTCCGGCTGCCCATGGCCCCTGAATCGCATGGGCCTGCATATGGGTCAGGAGCTGGTCGTCAACGCGCTGGGCCGTGCGTCTCAGCGCCAGCTCGCGCAGTGCCGTCAGGTTGCCGGGCGTGAAATAGTTTGTCAGCGCCCGCTCTGCCGTCTTCGACACATAAACCTTGCCGTCATGCAGCCGCTTGATGAGGTCGTCCGGCGTCAAGTCGATGATCTCGACATCATCGGCCATGTCGATAATGGAGTCCGGCACGGTCTCGCGCACGCGAATGCGGGTGATCTGCGAGACCACGTCGTTCAGGCTTTCGACATGCTGGATATTCAGCGTCGTATAGACGTCGATGCCGCGTTCGAGAAGCTCCTTGACATCGAGATAGCGCTTCGGATGCCGGCTGCCATGCGCATTGGTATGGGCAAGTTCATCGACAAGCACCAGTTCGGGCCGCCGTTTCAGGATGGCATCGAGATCCATTTCCTCGAGTGCCCTGCCCTTATAGTCGACGTTGACGCGCGGAACGATCTCGAATCCTTCGAGCAGGGCCTGCGTCTCGCGACGGCCATGGGTCTCGACGACGCCGACCACGACATCGACGCCGTCGGCGAACTTCGCTCTGCCCGACATCAGCATCTCGTAGGTCTTGCCGACACCCGGTGCAGCGCCCAGAAAGACCTTCAGCCGTCCGCGTGTCTCGGCCCGCGCCTTTTCGAGAAGCGCATCGGGCGAAGGCCTGCTCAGCATGTCGCGGCTGTCATCTGCCATTCCGGGTCGTCTTTCCTGATAAGCCTGAGACGGCGCTAACCGTCTCAAGCTCTTCAACTTATTGAGTCATAGAAGCATCAAGTGCCTGGTTCAATGCCAGCACATTGATGACGGGTTCACCGAGAATGCCGAGCTTGCGCGGCTCTATGGCTGCCGCGACGAGCGACCTGACCTTCGCCTCATCCATATTGTGGGCCTTGGCAACACGCGGCGCCTGGAAATAGGCATCCTCAGGCGAGATGTGCGGATCGAGACCACTGCCCGATGTCGTGACCATATCGATCGGAACCGGGCTATTGGGGTTCTGCGCCTGCAGCGTAGCAGTGTCGCCCTTGATGCGGGTCATCAGGGCCGAACTGGTCGGGCCGAGATTGGAGGCGCCGGAATTGGCCGCATTATAAGGTGCGGCAATCGATTTGGTCGGGTCGTTCGGGTCCGTCGTGGTCGTCGCCGACGGGCGGCCATGGAAATACCGGTCGCTGGTGAAGTTCTGACCGATGAGGCTGGAACCGATCACCTTGCCATCCTTTTCCACCAGGCTGCCATTGGCCTGATGGGGGAAGAGCGCCTGGGCGACGCCCGTCATGGCAAGCGGGTAGGCAAGGCCGGTCAGGACGGTCGTGGCGACGATCATGACGATGGCGGGTCTGATTTGCTTCAGCATGAGAGAAACTCCTTAGGCGAGGCCAATCGCGGTGATCGCCATATCGATGGCCTTGATGCCGATGAAGGGAACGATGATGCCGCCGAGGCCGTAGATCAAAAGATTGCGGCTGAGCAGCGCGCCGGCGCCGATCGGGCGATAGCGAACACCCTTCAGCGACAGCGGGATCAGCGCGACGATGATGAGCGCGTTGAAGATGATCGCCGAGAGAATGGCGCTTTGCGGCGTCGCAAGGCCCATGACGTTCAGCATCTTCAGCTGCGGGTAGAAGGCGATGAACATCGCCGGGATGATGGCGAAGTACTTCGCGATGTCGTTGGCAATCGAGAAGGTCGTCAGCGCGCCGCGCGTCATCAGCAGCTGCTTGCCGATTTCGACGATCTCGATGAGCTTCGTCGGATCGCTGTCGAGGTCGACCATGTTGCCGGCCTCGCGGGCAGCGACCGTACCGGTGTTCATGGCGACGCCGACATCGGCTTGCGCAAGTGCCGGCGCGTCGTTGGTGCCGTCGCCGCACATGGCGACCAGCTTGCCCTGCGCCTGTTCCTGGCGCATCAGCGCCAGCTTCATCTCCGGCGTCGCCTGGGCGAGAAAGTCGTCGACGCCGGCTTCGGCGGCAATGGCCGCTGCCGTCAGCGGATTGTCGCCGGTGATCATCACGGTGCGGATACCCATGCGGCGCAGTTCCGCAAAGCGCTCGCGAATGCCGCCCTTGACGATGTCTTTCAGATGGATGACGCCAAGCAGGCGGCCATCACGGGCAACGGCAAGCGGCGTGCCGCCGGCCTTGGCGATCTCGTCGGCGATCACCTGCAGCTCGCGCAGCATTTCGCTCGACGTGCGGGACATGACGGCCGTGCCTTCGTGGCTGCCATGGGCTGCGCCTTCGACATAGGCGACCACTGCATCGACGGCGCCCTTGCGGATCGAGGACCCTTCAAGGTCCACGCCGCTCATTCGCGTCTGTGCGGTAAAGGGAACGAAGGTTGCCTTCAGGCTCGTCATGTCACGGCCACGGATTGCATATTTCTCCTTGGCGAGCACGACGATCGAGCGTCCCTCAGGCGTCTCGTCGGCAAGCGAGGCAAGCTGTGCGGCATCGGCGAGATCCTGTTCGCTGACGCCCCGAACCGGACGGAACGCGGTCGCCTGACGGTTGCCGAGCGTGATCGTGCCCGTCTTGTCGAGGAGCAGCGTATCGACGTCGCCGGCGGCCTCGACGGCGCGGCCGGACATGGCAAGCACGTTGAAGCGCACAAGTCGGTCCATGCCGGCGATGCCGATGGCCGACAGCAATGCGCCGATCGTGGTCGGGATCAAGGTAACGAAGAGCGCAACGAGCACGACCGTCTGGATCGAACCGCCGGCATAGGCGGCAAAGCTCGGGATGGTGACGGTCGCGAGCACGAAGATCAGCGTCATGCCGGCAAGCAGGATGTTGAGCGCGATTTCGTTCGGCGTCTTCTGCCGTTCGGCACCTTCGACCAGCGCGATCATGCGGTCGATGAAGGTCGAGCCGGCTGCCGCCGTGATGCGCACCCGGATCTCATCCGACAAAACCTGCGTACCGCCTGTCACGGCCGAGCGGTCGCCGCCCGATTCACGGATGACAGGTGCGGATTCACCGGTGATGGCGGCCTCATTGACGGATGCCACGCCTTCGATGACTTCGCCATCGGACGGAATGATATCGCCGGCTTCCACCAGAACGACATCACCGACCTTGAGGCTGGTGCCGGGCACCATCTTGGAATCGGTACGGCTGTTGCCGACGAGCAGCTTCGCCTGGGTTTCGGTGCGCGACTTGCGCAGCGAATCCGCCTGCGCCTTGCCGCGGCCTTCGGCAACGGCCTCGGCGAAATTGGCAAACAGTACCGTGAACCACAGCCAGATGTTGATCTGCAGCGAAAAGCCGAGATTGCCGCCGCCCGTAATGAGGTCGCGGAGGAAAAGGACGGTCGTCAGCATCGAAACGACGGCGACCACGAACATGACGGGGTTCTTGGCGAGCGTGCGCGGGTTCAGTTTCTTGAACGAAGCGCCGATCGCCGGAACGAGGATGCGAGAATCCAGAATACTCGCTGATTTTAACTGGCTCATAAGAGGCTCCAGCGTGAAGAGGAAAACGTCGGATCGGAACGCTGCCGATCAGCCGATTAGAAATCCGAAGACGACAAGGCCAAGGAACAAGGCAACCATCGCCAGCAAAATGGCATCGGACGCGCAGGCTATTCCGGCCGGGCCACGCCCCCTGTCGAAGGGGCGTGGATCGATGACTTTTCTAAGCTTGCTGAGAGGCGCTTGGCTCATGGCCTTCATTCCTTAAAAGGTCTGGCCTGCGATCATCGACAGATGTTCGACGATCGGACCGAGCGCCAACGCCGGGAAGAAGGTCAGGCCACCGACGATCAGGATCGTGCCGACGAGCAGGCCGACGAAGAGCGGGCCGTCCGTCGGAAAGGTGCCGGCCGAGGCTGGAACCGTCTTCTTGCCGATCAGTGAGCCAGCAATGGCAAGCGCCGGTACGATGACCAGGAAACGGCCGATCAGCATGACGACGCCGAGCGTGGTGTTGTACCAGGGGGTATTGGCGGAGAGGCCGGCAAAGGCAGAGCCGTTATTCGCTGCTGCGGAGCTGTAGGCATAGAGGATTTCGGAGAAGCCATGCGGGCCGGAATTGCCGATAGCGGCGACTGCTGATGGCAACACTGCGGATATCGCGGTAAAGATCAGCATCCCGAAGGGGAGGCATAGCACGGCAAGCATCGCCATCTTCACTTCCTTGGCCTCGATTTTCTTCCCGAGATATTCCGGCGTGCGCCCAACCATCAGGCCGGCAACGAAGATCGCAATGATGACGAACATCAGGATGCCGTAGAAGCCGGCGCCGACGCCACCAACGATGACTTCGCCGAGCTGCAGGTTGATGAGCGGGATCATGCCTCCAAGCGCGGTGAAACTGCCCAACATGCCATTGACTGCACCGCAGGATGCCGCGGTCGTAATGACGGCGAACAGCGAGGATGCCGCAAGCCCGAAGCGGACCTCCTTGCCTTCCATGTTGCCGCCCTGGACACCGAGTGAGTGGATCAGCGGGTTGCCCGCGGCCTCGGCCCAGTATGTGACGATGACCCCGGCGACGAAGAGCGTACCCATGGCGGCCAGGATCGCCCAGCCCTGACGCTGGCTGCCGACCATGCGGCCGAAGACGTTGGTCAGTGCCGCGCCGATGGCGAAGATCGCCAGCATCTGCAGAAGGTTGGAGACTGCATTCGGATTTTCGAAGGGATGTGCCGAATTGGCATTGAAGAAGCCGCCGCCGTTCGTGCCGAGCATCTTGATGGCAAGCTGCGAAGCGACGGGACCGACGGCGATCGTCTGCTGCGCGCCCTCGAGCGTGGTGGCATTGACGTAGGGGCCGAGCGTCTGCGGCACACCGAGATAGACGAAAGCGATCGTCAGGACGACACAGATCGGCAGCAGGACATAGAGCGTCGCGCGGGTAAGATCGACCCAGAAATTGCCGATCGCCTTGCCCGAGGCGCGCGCGAAGGCACGGATCAACGCGATCGCGATCGCGATACCTGTTGCGGCCGAAACAAAGTTCTGCACCGTCAGGCCGGCCATCTGCACGAGATAGGACATCGTGCTTTCGCCGCCATAGTTCTGCCAGTTGGTATTGGTGACGAAGCTGGTCGACGTGTTGAAGGACAAGTACGGGTCGAGCGACGTCATGCCGGCCGGATTATACGGCAGGCTGCCCTGCAGCCGCTGCAGCGCGTAAAGAACGATGAAACCGGCTAGACTGAAAAGCAGCATGGAGACCGAATAGGTCGTCCAATGCTGCTCCTCGCGGTCGTTCGTGCCGGCCAAACGATAAAGCCCCCGCTCCACGGGACGGAGGACAAAGGAGAGGAAGGTGCGCTCGCCGGTAAAGACGCGTGTCATGTAACCGCCGAGCGGTTTGACGAGCAGGAGAAGGATCCCGATGTAAATGAGGATCTGAAGCCATCCGTTGAAGGTCATGGAGATAACTTTCCCTATGAAGCGCTGTCAGAAGCGCTCGGGGCGAATGAGAGCGTAGACCAGGTAGACGGTGAGAAAGATCGTCACGCCACCACCGAGAATGTAATCGAGAAGCATTGCCGTCTCTCCGACTAGAGGCTGTCGCAGGCCTTGGTATAGGCGACGCAAAGGAGGAAGAATAAGACGCCGATCCCGACAAGAAAAATGTCCACCATCGATCGCGATTCCTTGATTGTTATTGTTGACTGCAGAAACGACGGAGAGCGCCCTTGCTCGGAGCGCTTCTCTTCTTCCTGCCGAGAAGGAAGATCACCTGAGGTGTATCTTCCACGCGCAATATGCGACTGAACCGCGTTAAGGTTCGAGACGGCAGAAAAGCGGAAGATATAAAAATCTTATAAATGCCGATGCGGGTGACAACGGTCTGCGAACATACCTGTCTGTCAACCCGATGCCGGCCCGGAGGCGAAACTCACGGCCGTACGATGACCTTGATCTCGCCGGCCAATGGCGCGCTGCCAACCACGCCTGCAACCTGCTCGAGGCCGATCGTCTTCGTGACAAGCGAGTCAAGTTCGAGAACCCCGCCTGCCACCATGGCCGCCGCCCGGGAATGGGTGAACGGATTGAGATAGGCCGGCCTGATCTCGACTTCGTTGACAAGGAGATCGAACGGCAGGAGGGGAACTTGCAAACCCGCCGGCGTTACCCCGAACAACACCAAGGCGCCGCCACGCCGCACCATATGCACGCCGGTCTGGAGCGTTTCGGGAACGCCCGCGCATTCTATGACGACATCCGCGCCGCCAGCGGTCAAATCCCGGACGGCGGTAACGGCATCGGTGGCGGTAGGATCAAGCGCCTGCGTCGCGCCGAGCCGCAATGCCGCCTCACGCCGCGACAATTGTCTTGTGATGAGAATAACTTGGCCTGCGCCTGCCAGACGCGCCAACTGCACCATAAGCAAGCCAATGACGCCGCCGCCCAATATGGCAACGCTATCGCCCGGACGGATCTTCGCCTTGTCGATGGCATGGATGCAACAGGCAAGCGGCTCGCAAAAAGCACCGTGGACGGGATCGAGATCAGAAGGCAGCAGAAACGCCTGACCGCTGGGAACCGCAACATAGTCGGCAAAGCCGCCGTCCCGCGTCACCCCGATCGCCTTTAGATTGGCACACAGGTTCGGCCGCCCACGCCGGCAGGCGGGACAGGTGCCGCAGGCAATATTCGGGTCCACCGTAACGAGCTCTCCGCCGACGAATGATGAAACGCCCTCGCCCACCTCTTCCACGAGGCCGCAGAATTCATGACCGAGCGTCACCGGGATAGCCGTTGGATACTCGCCCTTGTACATATGCCGGTCGGATCCGCAGATGCCTGCAGCAAGTACCCGGACGATGATCTCTCCGGCCCCGGCGCTCGGCTTCTCGACCATGTGCATCGCCATGGATCCGATCGATTCCAAACGGACTGCCCTCATTCGCCCTCGCCTCCTCCAAGCATAGCGTTCGATTTGTCGGTGCCATTCCTTGCAGCCGCAGACGCGTCTTGACGATCTCTCTGCCGATACAGCCGGCCGCAGCAAGCTTTCCAGCAAAACCGAGCGACGCCAGTTCGGTGACGACATCGGCAGCCCCGCCGGCAACGGCCATCCCGAGACCGAATATAGCATCGTTTCCACATTTGCTCCGCCCTTCTGGCGGCGAAGAGCAGGGAGCTATCAATTTTTGATTATGGCCAATCGCACCCAAAGCATCGCGAGAGCGCTTCCATGAGAAAGCGCTAGCCTAATGAGTTCCCGTTCCCTGGATAGCGGAAAGCTGCCAGTCCGAACCCGGCTTGCGCACGAAGGTCCAGAGTTCGGTCGCCTCCGAAGGGTTGCGATCGTCGCCATCGACGAGTTTTCCGGTCGTACGATCGAGCATCGCATCGATGCTCGAATAGCGCATGGCAAGCGTTGCGTATTCGCTGTCGCTCTCGCGCCAGGCTTCAGCAATATCGCCCTGCAGCAGACGAACGTCGGAAACGCTGTTGCGCACGCCATGGGTGGCGTTCTCGCCCAGCTCCTCGGCAAGATAGGACATGGCTTCCGGCGTGGTCAGACGACGCAGCGTTGCATAGTCCTCCTTCCCGTAAGCTGACTGAACTTCGGTAAGCAGGCGCTCGAAGCGGTCAAGATCGGCCTGCTTTAGCCCGAGCTCGTCATTGGCCTGCCGTGCCTTCTGCGCGGCAGCCTCGCCGCCGATGGGCGGAATGGAAAAAGACGGGCGCGGCGACGCGGCACCATTGTTCATGGCGTTCATATTGTAAGACCGATCTGATCCGGGTGCGGCATATTGCGTGCGCTGACGGTTTGCGAAGAAGCGCATGGCAAAGCTGATCAGCAGCACGATCAGGCCGATCTGCAGCAACATGCCGAGGAAGCCGAAGCCGCCGCCAAAACCATGGCCAAGCAACATGCCGAGAAGACCGCCGGCGATCAGGCCGCCTATCATCGATCCGCCGAAACCACCGAAGAGGCCCGGACGCTGCGGCGCGCCGAGCGGCGGCTGGGTCGCGGTTTGCTGCTGCGGACGCGGCGTCATCGACCGATCGATCGGGGCGGCCTGCGTCGGAGCCGTCCTCGTTACGGCTGGCGCATCGAAAGTGCGCGTCCCACGGCTTCCGAACCCGCTGGATCCAGCCCGACGCGCATCGGCAGCGTCGAAGGTCGCTAAAGATGAAGCGGCGGCAAGGACGACGATGGTTGCGATCTTGGCAAAACGCGGTACGGCGCGGAACATTGGCTCTCCTGTCATTGGGCAGAAAATCACTTACCGTCCTATATGGGAATGCCGGTCCGCGATTGTAAGGCTACGATCTTGAGTTGATATTCCTATAAATTTCAATTCCAAGCAGGCGATTGCCGGATCGAGTGGGAATTCCCCGTTCAACATCGCAGCTGCCTCTTCTTACCCGATCGACCGAAGGCGCTCCTAGCGTTCATCGACCTTTTCGATCAGGCCGTCATAAACCTCCATCAATGCGTTGGTGATTGCTTGCCCAAGCGCATTGCCGGCCGCGCGGACGTCGTCGTCCATACCGTCGCGCGCTGCCCTTGCCAGCTCGAAGCCCTGCTCGCTGATGATCTGCTTTGCAACCTCGATGGCCCAGAGGCCGAAATCACCGCGATTGTCTATGCTGATTGCATCGTACATTGCTTGCTCCCGTCAATCGTCGTGATCCGGCCTCTATACGCCCAAGCGGCGAAAGGCCAGGCTTCTTTTGCGTCATCGCATCGCCTGTCCATCCGCCAGACAAAGCTTGACGAAGAGGCTTTCGCGGTCTTTGAGGCTGGATTCGGAGAGAGTCGGCGAAAGGTGCGGCCCGCTTCCCAATGACAGGCACGCCCAGTCGCAAGCCACGGAATCGCCGGCAGAAAACACGCATATGGCGGCGAAACGTCGGAAATTGTGGAAATACAGGCCTTCTCGACCTTTCCGGGCAGGACTCATGGTGACAATGAGCATCTTCGGTGGAAAGGATTCCGCTGTCACCAATACGGGGGAAGCCTCATGACCACAACGAATGAAATCGCAGACAAGATCGCCGCCGAATACAAGCTGACCAAGGCTCAGGGCAAGACGATCGTCGAAGCCGTCTTTGCCGCAATCACCGGAGCAGCGGTCTCCGGCGCCGAGACCTCTATTCCGGGCTTCGGCAAGTTCAAAGTCAAGGATACGCCGGAGCGCGAAGCACGCAACCCGGGAACGGGCGCAACCATCAAGGTCGCCGCATCGAAGAAGCTTGCCTTCACGCCGGCCAAGGCGCTGAAGGACGCTCTCAACAAGTAATCGCCACCGCGGGCCGTCGACTGCCCGATAGGTTCCATAGCCGGCTCTATCCGCTAGGGCCGGCCATTCAATGCTTTCATACCGAAAGCGAACGCAATTGCGCGATCGCGAGGCTAGCGGCTCTTGAGGTAGGTCTTCAGCGCCTCGAAAGCGCCGAAAGGATGGCTGAGTTGACCTTGCAGGCCTCTGCGGGAAAGAGCACTTCGTAGCCGAGGTTCATCAGCGCCTTGTTGGCATTGTAGTGCAGGAACTAAAGGGCCGGACGGGTGCGACGAGACAGTAGAAAGTTGCATTCACGGCATCATCAGACGGATCGTTCACCCGTCAATGGAGATTGCTTTCGCGGATGCGATCGGCAAGATCGAGAAAGTTCTGCCGCATCCGGCGCAAGGTGAAGTCAAGGCCGAACAGGCGTCCGGTTTCGGCAAAGCCCATCGATTGCGCCTCCGCGGAAGTCTGAAGAGCGCTGAATGCCGCTTCGAAAGCCTTGTCTCCCGCAACGAGTATCTTGGAATCGATCTCTGCGCCGGTGCGAAGCGCCACGCCGCATGCTTCGGCAAAACGGGCTTGCGCCTCGAGCGCTCCCGCCGCCTGCGGCCCGATCGCTTCGACGATTGCGGCCGGAAACGGCGTCTCGACGATATGGCTGACATAGGTCATGTCGTTGCGAATGCGCCAGAGCGAGCGCGGTATAGCCTCGGAGATACCCTGTCTCGTCAGCCAGAAGGCGCGCTCGCGATGGGCGTCGGTCAGGAGCGCTTCCGTCGCCATCAGCGACTGACGCAGCGCAATATTGGCCTCGGTGGCCGAGACGGGTTCGCCCTTTTCAACTGCGTTTGCCAGGGTACGCAATATCTGCGCCATCATGTTGAGCGCAAATCCGAAGCGGTCGAGCACCATGGTGCGCGAGCGGGTCGGCAGGATGAAAAGGCTGGCGAGCACGCCGATGACACCGCCCAGCGTGATCTCGGCGATACGGTCGATCACGAAGATCTCGACGGGAACCGCCGTGGAATGGGTCAGCATGACGATCGCGGCCGTCAGTCCGGCATTGCGCAGCCGAGGCACGCGAGCCGCCGCGAAACTGGAGAGGCCGACGACACAGATCAAGGCGATGCCGATGGCCAGCGGCTCCTGCGGGGTGATGAATATCGCGATGCCGCCGAGTAAGGCGCCCGCGATCGTCGCAACCAATCGGTCGACAGCAGCCCCAGCGGTAGCGCCGACGGATGCCTGCATGACGATCAGCACGGTAAAGACCGCCCAATAGCCTTGCTGAAGGTGCAAAAGCTGGGAAACGGCATAGGTGATGGTGCACGCGATCATGACTCGCAGCGCCTGGACCGCTGCGCGCTTGGTCTGGATCAGGGATGCTGCGGATTTTGGCGGGGGTTGGCTCTGGCGAGATACGGGCTCAGTCATCACGCAATATTTCGTCCGGAAAGTATGCTGACAACTGCCGTTCGGGCGCCGATCGGGTCTTGCCCCCTGCCGCAATGCCGCCGACTGCGGGATGAACGCGGCGCTTACAATGGCAGCATTCCGCACAATATGGAAGGCGCGTGCGAAACGGCAATTGGCTGATTGCGCCATCTTATGCCGTGCCTCCTATTCGGAAGCACGGCCCTTCGCCGATAGCGGTGGATCGAACGTTACGTTCAAACCGTGGCGAAAGCCGCGGATGTCGGCGCGATCTCCTCAACGAGAGTCCGCCGCAGACGCTCTTCCTGATCGGGTGAAAGCGAAGTTCGCAGCAGCCTCGCATGCTCGCCCTTGAATTCGGCAAGCACCTTCTCCGGCTGGACCTTGCGGATCAGCAGGAAGAGCGCGGAACTATGCGCAGGAATGGTTTCGGCAAGCTTCTCGATGAGACCGTCATCGATGCCGTAATCCGCCATCGATCCGGCCAAAGCGCCCGAACCCGCACCGATCGCACCGCCGACCACCATGCCGGCAAGCGGATTGAGGAACAGCAGGCCGACGAGCGAGCCCCACAATGCACCCGAAAGTCCGCCGCTTGCGGCACCGGCAGCCGTCAGATTGACGCTCTGCTTGAGACGGACCTTGCCGGACTCGTCACGAACGGCGATGACGGCATCTTCGAGGTCGATCAGATATTCCTTCTCGAGCTGGACGAGACGATTAAGGACAGCGTCCGCTTTGTCGGCATTATCGAAACCAAGCACAATAAGTTCTGACATCGGAATCCTCCGGATCGTGTTGCAGGGACGAGAGGCAGAGCGTCGGGCCGATCAGTGAACAGCCGTGCTGATCAACCGGTAAGGATGAGTAGCATTGAACTGCGAGATCATTGCGACAGCCTGCTGCAGCAATTTCTCCGCCTGCTCGGGATCGTCACGGACAAGTTCGTCGGCGTTGATGCGGATCGCTTCCGCCATATTGGCGGAAAGTGCGGCAAACTGCTGATTGCCTTCGACAAAGGCTTCGCGCGCGGTCCCTTCCAGCGTCCTTGCAATATCGATGAGGATTTCCTCGCGTTCTTCGACGCTGAGATCTTCTGCAATTTTGGTTCTGTCTTCCATTTTAGTCACTCACTCCTGATAGACGTGATTGCGGCCGAGCTCATAAAGCCTCGGCTACTACTGACGTAAGAAGACGGAAATTCAGGTTCAAGGCCTTGCGGGGTCCAGCTCCCAAGCGACTTTAAAAACGACCGCGGCTGCGGACGGGAAAGGCGGCCTCGACCTTTACGGAGCTGCCCGGCAAACCCAAACGATCGCGACGGGCAGGCTCGTCCCCCGCACCGGAGCGCGTCTCAAGACGAAGATGCCGGCGTCAAACAATCCGTATCGCAGCCGACCTGTCCGCTATTCTTCCCACTCCTCATCGTCGGCCGAGAGGAGATCTACCAGCGTGGCAACAGTCCCGGCAGGCAGGTGGCGGCCTTCGCCGATCAGCGCCTCGTCGCTATTTACCCAGGCCCAGGCTTCGGATAGTTCCGTCGGCGTTGCACCTGTCGCAACGATCTCGGCAATCAATGTTTCGTCCACAGGGCCGAGTACGGAGGTGACGTCTTGCGAAGTCAATGTCATGTCCTGCTCCTCTTGCTGCTGGTCAGACCATAAACACCCTCTAATATAGAAAATTGACGACGAACTTCCACCGGCGGCGGCGCGGCGGATATGCCGCGACGATCAATTAATCCATTGAAACAAATCATATAAATTCGGATTCTGACTAGAAGGAAAATCTACAGATATAGCGTAAAAGGCGTCGAAGCTGCATGGCCCACCGCATGGCGCGTAGCTCCAGAGAATTTGGTTCACGGCGATCGGAATAGTAGCCTTGCCTTTGCGCTGCGGCGATGGCTTTTCACAGCAATGGTGACGAGGCAGCACACTGAGGATAGGCGTTCAGACCGTTCGCCATAATGCGGCCGCAAAAACGGGGAAATCAAAACCCGGACAGCACGGAAACTGGGATCAGCAGGAAACATCGGCTCAAGATCGCGATAGTCGCGAGCCGCTTGGACTGATCAGAATGTCGGGCCGGCCGCGCCGCCTTTCAGCGTGAAGTAAGCAAAGGTTGCTAGGAAAAATATAATGATGGCCAAGATCGCCAAGAGACGCTTGAGCCAAGGAGGGGTTTGCCTCGGCGGCTTGGGCTTGGGACGACGTTCAAACTTGATGACATTATCAGACATGACAATCGATTAGCGAAGATCAAACGGTTTGCCAATCCGGTATCGTCGTCGGGGCGTGAGGTTTCCGCAATTGGCCAGACCAAGTATTCAATCCATCCGAATTCTCAATCTCGCCCGCGACGGATTGGGGCCGCGGTGGCAAATATCCGATTGGGACACGAACTCCGAAGGTGTATTCTTGAATATTATGAATAAAGTTCGCCCCTGGACTGCACAGCGGCGCGCATTGATTGTTCCCTTTCCGGCAGAACAGGATCTGGCAGAGCGTAGATCCAAGGCCACGGCCAACGACGGACCGATCGTCGCATTCTTCACTCAAGGCAGTTTTTATGAGCAGGAGAAGGACCGCATGGTCCACTCGGCCGAACGCATCGGATTGAGTGTTCAGGCGACGGCTCTGCCCAGCGCCGGCAGCTGGGTGCTGAATGCCGGGCTCAAACCCGGCTTCCTGCAAAAAGAAAGAGCCAGGCTGCGTGGACCGATGCTTTACGTTGATGTCGACGCGGTCTTCCATCGCAATCCCTGGCCGGAACTTCGCAGGCTCGATTGCGACATCGCCGCCTATTATGAGGCGAATGGCCGTCTCATCAGCGCAACGCTTCTCATCAACGATACGCCAGGCGCAGCCCAGCTCATCGAACGCTGGCGGGAAGGATGCATTGCCAACCCGGATATGTGGGATCAGCTCGTTCTCGAACATATCGTTGCCGAAGACGCGGAAAGCGCCGATCCGCAGTTCCGCGTGCTCAAATTGCCGGTATCCTTCTGCTGGATCTTCGATCGCATGGAGAACGAGCCTGTCCGCGAAGTCTTCATCGAGCAGCTCCAGGCAAGCCGCGAGGCAACCAAACGCAAGCGCTGGTTCGGCCGTATCGGCAAGCGCCTGAGACGCCGCCGCGATCGCGTCGACGAAATCGAACGCATCCTGAGTGGCCGTGGCTGAGGTCTGCTGCGTCCTCCGGTTTAGGTGACCTTCGACTTCGGCAAGCATCGGCGGCATGATCACAGCATGTCGCCCAGTGTCCAATGGTTATTCCACCTGATATCGATCTCGTCCTCGACATTCTGATACCGGATGTCGGTGGACAGGCGCATGCGGTGCTGCCTGTCCCGGTTGGTGGTCGAGGCGTGAATCATGAACGGCGAATGCAGCATGACGTCGCCTGCCTCGTAGTCGGCGATCAGCCATCGCGTGTCGAATCGCTCCGCCATGTCGGGCAGATCCTTGGAAACCCAGCCGCCTTCCGCCATGTTGCGATTGTAGGCGCTCACACGCTCCTCAGGACTTAGATCCTTGTTCCGTTCGCTGAATTCGCGCTCCATTCTTGCGCCGATGGCATGCGATCCTTCCAAATAGGTAAGCCCTCCCATCTCCACGGGGATATCGCCGATCGGTATCCATGCCGTCACGACGCGGCTGGTGCCGCCGCGAAGATAGACAAGATCGTAATGCGCCGGCGTTGCCGTGGTCGTTCCCGGCCGCACATGGCGCATGATCTTGCGCTTGTGCAGATAGGAAATGCCCGACAGGAATTCGTCCATGAAGCTGGACATGCGGGGTTGCGCACAGAAGCCCTCATAGGCAACGGACCGCACGAGGGACATCAGGCAACGATCCACGTCCTTGCCTTCCGGCGCCGCGGAAGACGCGATCCCGTCCCTGGGATCCGTTCCCTTCGCAATCAGCCCTGTGCGCGCCATATGGCCGAAGACCCAGCCACGAAAGTCGATGACGTCGTTGCGCGGCAGGAAGCCCTTGAGCCACACATAGCCGTTCTCCGCGTAAAGGCGGCGGATCGCCCCGACGCCGATGCCGGGATCGGTCGGGATCAGGAAGCCGAGCCGATTGGGCGCGGTGGAAAGAACCTTTCCGTTGGCCACAAGGTTGAGCTGGCTGCAATCGGATTGCACAGCCTGCATGGGAACCGCCATTTCACTCACCTGAAGTTTGGGTTGATTGCCCGTTGAATCTAGCAGCCAGCGATGTTTCACTACATGGACGAAAATCATACTGGACTTTTCGCTCATGACGAGACCGGCGGACGCCATCTACCGATCACCACTTGCGGCCGCCGGCGGACTGGCCGTCACCGGCAGCGGCAGGCAGCATGCCATGCATGCCGTCAAAGCACGGAAGCTGCCGAGCTATGCGGTGGTTCTCGTCGAAAATGGCCAAGGCTTTCTCGAAACGGACGCCAGTGGCCGCAAAAGCGTGAAGGGTCCGGCGCTTTTCTGGCTCCTTTCGAACCGCCAGCACTCGTACGGTCCGGATGCTGAAGGCTGGAGCGAGAGGTGGGCGCTTTTCGAGGGCTCGCTCGTGCGAGACTTTCTGCGTCTGCGTCTCATCAGCGAGCAGGATCCGGTCATCAGTCTGCGCAGCCTCGATGGCGTCCAGCGCCTTTTCGCCAGCATTCACGCCAACCTTATCGAGGATACGAACCTTGCAAGGGCCTCGGCCGCCGCCTCGCTTCACCGGATCGTTATCCTGGCGGCGCAGCAGGCGAGCCAGGCCAGGCCCTCCGGACAGGAAGGACCGAATGTAACGGAAATCGTCGAAGCGCTCCGCCACAGAGCGACGCAATCCCTCGATATGGCGGCTTTTGCCGCCGAATACGGAATGTCACCTGCGACACTCCGGCGAAAAGTCGCGATGGAAGTCGGCCTGCCACCAAAAGGCTTCCAGCTTCGTGTGCGGATAGACCACGCCAAGGAGCTTCTGACGACAACAGAAGACAAGATCGAAATCATCGCGTCGAAGATCGGCTTCGAAGATGCCTTCTATTTTTCACGTCTGTTCCACGAGCGTGAAAACTGCACGCCGCGCGAATTCCGCGCGCGGTTCAAAAGGGCCTGAAGACAGGTATTCCGGGCGCGATTTCGATGCCTCATGAACGTTTCGCGGCCGTGCCGAAGCCCGACCGCCAAAGAAAGGCGGTCCCATAAGCGGTGGCTTGGACTGCGGCACGGCGTGACGGCTTCGCGCTATTCGACGCCCTTGTCTCTCTCCTTTTTTGTTTCCACTGCAATGGCAAGGGCCGCGATATCCCAGCGCGCCTTATCGCGACGGATTTACGGCACCTGAACGAGGCGGCCGCTGCCTCTGATCTCGGAACGGCGCAGGACCGGGTGACCATATAACTCGATATTGCCGCTGCCGCTGATCGAGATGTCCGCATCCTGGGCAGAGGCCACTTGCGCGTCGCCGCTGCCGCGAATTCTGATCTTTACGGATTGAGCGGCCAGATCCTTGAGGCGGGCTGCGCCTGAACCGGAAACATCCAGATCGACCGTCCGCGCGCTACCTGTAGCGGTGACGCTGCCGCTTCCCGATATGTTCAAGCGCAGCTCCGCCTGGTCAAGCTCGGACAAGGCAAGATCGCCGCTGCCGTGCACTTTCCAATCGGTGACGAGCGGCCCCGACAGGCTGACCTCGAATTTGGAGCTGGACCAGCCCGGATTGCAATCCAGGCGCAGTCTGCCGCCTTCCAGCCGCACATGATCAAGAAGAGCAGGATCGCCGCTGATGACGGCTTCGGCTTTTCCTCCCGGCTGATATTGAACGAAAGCCGGTATATCGATCGCCAGACTGCCGTTGGAGCTGAAAGGCAGGGTGATCTGCTGCCTACCGGATGCCGCAGAGCCGCAACCGGATCGCATGCCATCCCACCAATGCCCTGCACTGGCCCAATCCGGTCCGGAAAGCCCGATGCCAAGCGCAAGAAAGACGAATGCACAAATCAGTCCAGTCGTCGCGACAGTCGCCAATTTCCCGTTCATCGTCCATTTCCTCCAACGATATGAAGTCCGGCGCTCAAACGCGACCTTCGTCTAGCTGCGCCAAGCGGAAATGCAGACGGGCATATCGCCCGAGCATGCGGATGCCCAAACTCAACCCCATCAATAGCAAGGCGCCGCCGCCCACAAAGCAGCTCACCAATCCCGCGCCGATCAGCAGGCGGGCCAGCATGCCGACGGACGGCAGGCCGATATGGAACAGCACGGTCGTAAAGACGATCTTGAGACCGACGACACCGATCGCCACCAATGCGATCGCCAGCCCGAGCGTGACGAACATTGCCGCGAACAACAGAGGCAGCAGAAAGAAGACGTCGACGATGGCAAGGCCGGCAAGCGCCACCATGGCGGCCATGAGATTCGATACGCTCCAATGCGCCTCGAAGCGGCGCAGCCCGACATCCGCACGCAGCTCCCTCGCGATCCTGGCAGGGTCGCCTAATGCCGCAGAAACCTCCTCCTCGCTTCGGCCTGAAGCCTCGGACTCGGCAAAATGTGCAGCGTAATCGGCAACGATATCATCGACCTCGTGCGGAGGCAGGCCCGCCAGCCCCAATCTCAGCATGCGCAAAAAGGCGTCCCTGGTCACGGCAAATCCTCAAGTAGCTTGTCGACAGCGCCTGCAAGCGAGCGCCAGTCGCGGCGATGGGCTTCGAAAATCGACCGGCCCAGTGGCGTGAGCCGGTAATATTTGCGCGGCGGCCCGTTACTCGACTCGACGATGCGAGTCGCGACTAGGCCCTCATTCTGCATCCTGCGCATCAACGGATAGATCGTTCCCTCGCCCATTCCGACCGCAGCAACCAGCGTGCTCGCAATTTCGTAACCGTAGCTTTCGCCGCGCGACAGCACGGCAAGGACGCATAGATCGAGCACGCCCTTGCGCAATTGAACTTGGATCGAGTCAGTCATGAACGCCTCTGCTTTACAGAATGAATATAACAAGCTATCTGCTTATGCAAGATACCGTCAGTTTCGAAATCAGCAACGGAAAGCTCCCATTTTGAAAGGGACGCCCGGCCCGCGACGTCAAACAAATGAACGTTCACGTCCAAGAATGAGGTTTTGTGCCCGATACGATGCTGGACGGAAGCAAAATAGGTGGAATTACCCACAGAATTGATCGGAGTTCAGCACACGCCCGCTGTAGATGAACATTCGCTTTCGACTCGGCATTCTGAGGTTGAGAAACGCTTTCTGATGTAGCAGCGAAATGAAAATCAATCGATTTTTCACTTCGACCACAACATAATCACTATTAAATATGGCTATGTGACATAGAATAACTGAAGTCGCTGCGATTCTCATTGAAAGTGAAAATAACATTAGCTACATAAATAAGAAACACTACATGAGGGCGGAGATGAAAAAGGAAAATACTACCAGCCACAAAAAGTTTATTGAGCTTACGAGCAAGATCGTCTCCGCCTACGTCCTGCGCAACGTGACCGCACCGGAAGATTTGCCCAGGCTCATTGTGGAAACGCATTCGGCACTGACGGGCTCCCTGGAGTCTGCGTCATCGGCATCGGCATCGGCATCGGAAAAATTGCCGAAGCCGGCGGTACCGATCAGGAAATCCGTGACGGACGAATATCTGATCTGCCTCGAAGACGGTGGGAAATATAAGTCGCTGAAGCGGCACCTGAACACCAAATACGGCCTTTCGCCTGAGGACTATCGGAAGAAGTGGGGCTTGCCCGCAGACTATCCGATGGTTTCGGCGACCTATGCCGCCACCAGATCGACGCTGGCAAAGAAGGCGCTCCTCGGCCACACGAAAAATGCGACGGACATCACGCCTGCCGATGAGCCGCCGCGGCGGCAGCGAAAGGCCAGCTGATCCGAGCCTCGATCACCGCCAGACCTGGATCGCCGACCCGCCACGAGATGGATAGACGGCACGTCATGCGCCGCCTCCGACCGGTATTCGGCCGGAGGTGCAGCGGTCAGGGAGTTTCGATCGTTCTGGCGCTAACGGTGATGGCACGGCCGGCAAACCAGCCATTGATCGCGGCGCCAAGACCAAGCAGCACGAACAACACGGCGCACCACGCAAAGCTGCCCGTCCAGCCATGAATCATGCCGACGACGAGTGGGCCGATGGCTGCGAGCAGGTAGCCGACGAATTGTGCCATCCCGGAAAGATGCGCAGCCACATGCGCGTCGGGCGAACGCAATACGATGACGGTCAGCGCCACTGCGATCAATCCGCCCTGCCCGATGCCCTGCAGCACGGCCCAGAACCAAACCGTCCAGAGCGGCGCAAAAAGCAGGCCCAGCAAGGCGACGACAGCAATCAGGCACAAGATGACATTGATGGCGCGCTGATCCTTGCCCTTGACGGCAATATGAGGCGCCACCAGGCAGGCAACAGCCTGCACCATAACCGAGGCCGATACGATGACACCTGCCGTCACACCGTCGAGGCCACGCTCGCGCAGGATGGGTACGAGCCAGCCGAAGACGCAATAGGCAAGCGCCGATTGCAGCCCCATGAAAAGCGTTACCTGCCAGGCAATGCGATCCCTCCAAAGGCCGGCGACGCGAAAGCCGCTACGGCGCGCCTGACTATGCATGCCGATCACCTGCGGCAGCCAAAGACATCCCACGACCATGGCAGGCAGAGACCAGGCAGCAAGCGCACCGCCGAGCGAGTCACCCAGGGCATGCTCGATCGGAAGCGTGGATCCGGCCGCGCTTGCCGCCCCGGCACATAGCGCCATCGTATAGCAGCCTGTCATCAGCGCTGCTTTCTCGGGGAAATCGCGCTTGACCACTCCCGGCAGCAGCACATTGCCGATGGCGATCGTGGCACCCGCCAATGCTGTCCCCAGGAACAGCAGGGGAATGGAGGAAAAGCCTCGCAGCGCCGTGCCCAGTCCAAGCAGGAAAATCACGCCAAGCAGGACACGCTCCGTTCCCACGCGCTGCGCAAGCCTTGGCGCGAGCGGCGAAAAAAGCCCCATGCAGACGACGGGCAAGGTCGTAAGCATGCTGGTGCCGAAGGCAGAAAGGCCAAGTCCGGTCCGAATTTCCGGCAGAAGTGCCGATGCGCTCGAGAAGACCGGCCTCAAATTGAAAGCGATGAGCACAAGGCTCACCCCCAGAAGAAACCTGCCGATCGGTGATTTTCCACCATGCGGCAGCGGTGCCGGAACTTCATCGGCTTCGGCATCGATCAATTCGACGGAGGCGGGATCCTGCAGGGGTATGGTCATGACATGAGCAACCGGTCAAGAGTAGCGACGATGGGGGCCATGAAACGGCGTGCAGCAATATCCGCGGCTTCGGGATTGCCGGCTTCGATGGCATCGACGATGGCGATATGCGCCTGCATATCCGGTTCGGGAATATCCTCGCCGAGCGTCGCTTCGATCGTCTCGGCGATCGAGAGCGAAAAGAATTCGTAGATTTCGATCATCGCCCTGTTCCGCGAAGCCGCGACGACGGCCTTGTGGAAGGCAAGATCACGCTCGATGAACGCGGCCTTGTCACCGCCGGCATAATTGCCGCGGGCAACCAGCAAGACACGCAATTGCGAAACGACTTCCGGGGAATGGCGAAGAGCGGCAAGCCGGGCGGCCTCGACCTCCAAAGCAAGGCGGGCTTCGAACTGGTCCCTCAAGCCGGCGCGACGCGCCATATCCAAAGGGAGACTGATATCCGTATTCGAGCGGACATAAGTGCCGGACCCCTGCCGTGTCTCGAGATAGCCTTGGGACGCCAGTACCCTTACCGCCTCGCGGATCGTGCCGCGGCTGACGGCCAGCATGGATGAAAGAGAGGCCTCATTGGGCAGCTTTTCGCCGACGAGCCAGCGTCTGCCCATGATTTCGCTGCGAATTGCCTCGACGGCCGTATCCGAGAGCGTGGTTTTTGTCAGAGCGCGCATGGTTGAATTTCGTCAAGTCATCAGATGACTTTATCAATTAGGCAATCAAAGATCCTCCGTCAATCATATTTTCAGCAAGACGAATGATCGCCTAGCTATGCCGCCTCGCCCTTTCGAAGGAGAGCAGCAAACAGAGCCCCACCAGACCGGCTGCAGCCCCGATCAACGCCGTTCCCGAATAATTGCTGATTGCCGTGCCGAGCGCGAAGAGAAGAGCGCTCAAGCCGGCACTCAGGAAGATATTGACCGAGATCAGCGCGCTGCCCAACCCCGGGCGCTCGGCAATCAGATCCTGCAGATAGGTGATGGGAATGCTGATGAGCGCCGCCGCACCGATCCCGCTGATGAGGGTGAGCGCATAGACATGCCAGGGCGCGGACGCCAATCCGAGCAGGACCAGGTAGACGAGATAGATCACCGTGCCGATCGCCAGTGCCATGACATGGCTCATGATCCGTTGCGCGCGCCCCCAGGCGATGATGAAGACGATTTCGAGAAGGGCGACGATCCCGACGAGGATGCCGATGTCTGCCACGGTTCCGTGCGCCGCACCGGTGACGATGAGCGGCAGGATGGCACCGTTGACATGCAGCATGCTGCTGATCAGCGCGACGGCGGTCAGGCGCAGGAAGACGGGTGGCGAAATGACCTCGCCCAAGGCTGCCAGATAAGAAAGATGACGCGCTGCCGTCTTGTCGGTGCCATCCTGACGGGGGAGGAAAACGGCGATCAACCCGAAGCAGACGACGCAGGCAAAACCGGCGAACAGATAAGCGGGCAGCATGCTTGCCGAATTTGCAAGCAGCGCGCCGGTGATGCCGGGCACCAGCACCCAGGAAAGGGAGATCATCGCGCGCACGCCGGAATTGACCGTGGCGACGTCGTTGCGTTCCATCCCCTTCGTAGCAATGCGGACATTGGCAAAGAGAAGCGAATTGAGCGAGCCGTAGACCGGCAGGAAAAGCAGGGCGCTGAAGACGAAAGTCGCCTGTGCCGGCAAAGCGTATACTGCGCCATAACCCAGCACGCCGAAAATGGCGACCGTCAGCATCATCGCCCGATATTGGCCGAGCCGGTCCGCCAGATTTCCAAGGAGTATGCTGACGACGACATTCACCGCCGCCGCGCAGAAGATCAGCGTCGAATAGAGCCCGTTGCTAAGACCGAGTTCGCGGATACCGACGACCGACTGATAGGGCGATGTCGCAGCGCCGGCGAAACCGAAGGCGAAGATGGCGAGCATGCTTACCCGGATGGTCGGGTCGCGAAAGACGTCGGGAAGGAGACGGGTCATCGTGTCGAGGGTCTGGCAAATCACCCGAAGTCCGGGCGAAGAGCTTGTAGCAGGTTTGGCGCCGGCCGGAACCTGCCGAAGTGAAATAATGCCTGTCTTGGCCGGCAACATGCCCGCGGTCGTACGCATGATCCAGAGAATCCCGATCCGCCGCGCCGGCATGACACTGAACGGCGGGCTCGGCCGATCCGGATATTGTCATGAGATTTTAGCCTTCCGCGCGATACCTTGCCCACATGGCGCCCAAGTTTCACGGCAGTTGAATCTTCATGAGGCATTTTCTGCTGTTGCTCGCCAGCCTGTCCGTCGCCTGCCTGGGGCCATTTGCGCCGCCGGCGCATGCAGAGGGCTTCGTCCGCACCGATCACAAGCAAATCGTCGATGGCAAGGGCAATCCGCTCATCCTGCGCGGTCTCGGCCTCGGAGGATGGATGGTGCAGGAAGGCTATATGATGGGCCTTGCCAGTCTCAAGGCACAGCACATCATACGCCACCGCATTTCCGAAATCATCGGCGAGAAAAGGACCGAGCAGTTCTATCGGTCCTGGCGCGATAACGGTGTAACAAAAGCCGATATCGGCGCGATGGCCGGATGGGGTTTCAACAGCGTGCGCCTGCCGATGCACTGGAACCTGTTCATCAAGGATCGGCGCGGCAAGGGCGCTTCCGGGAACATGGTCTGGAACGAGGAAGGCTTCCGGCGGGTCGATGCCCTGATCGGCTGGCTGAAAGCCAACCACATGTATCTGATCCTCGATCTGCATGCGGCACCCGGTGGCCAGGGTCACGATATCGCCATTTCCGATCGCAATCCGAACAGGCCATCGCTCTGGCATAGCAGCGATAACCAGGAAATGACGATTGCGCTCTGGAGCGAGATCGCGCGCCGCTACAAGGACGAGACGACGATTGCCGGTTACGATCTGCTCAACGAGCCGAATTGGGGTTTTCAGGACGAGAACGACAAGGGCGGATGCCGCGAAACCGAGAACCGGCCGCTGCGCGACATCTATCAGCGCACCATCCGTGCCATCCGCGCGATCGATGCCAACCACATGCTGATCATCGAAGGCAATTGCTGGGGCAACAACTATGCCGGCGTGCTGCCGATCGACGATCGCAACACTGCGCTCAGCTTTCACAAATACTGGACACCGACGACGCAGGAATCGATCGAACCCTTCCTGAAGCTGCGCGAACAATATGACATGCCGCTATGGAACGGCGAATCCGGCGAGAACAACAACGACTGGTATGGGCGCGCCGTTGCCCTGCAGGAAAAGAACGGTATCGGCTGGTCGTGGTGGCCGCTGAAGAAGATAGGCGCCGGCAACCCGCTGGAGATCAAGGCGAACTCGGATTACCGCCGCCTGACCGCCTATCTTCGCGGCGAGGGCAGGAGGCCGTCCGCCAAGAGCACCTTTGCCGGGCTGATGCAGCTTGCGACAGACAGCCGCTATGACAGAAATATCCACCATCAAGATGTGGTCGACGCTTTGATGGCGCCATCGCGTAAGTCAGGCACGGCCGAATAGGATCACTGTCGATCCATTGGTGAGAGACACTCCATGTCTCCCCGAGTTCACCTATCCCATCGCATGCCTGATAGTCTTCGAAAGACGCAAAAGGAATCGAGGCCTGGATGAGGCGACGAGCTTCCAGGATAGAATGGTCTTTGCTATTTTCCGGGGCAGGATGCCGATGGAGAGAAACCATCCGGCCAGCATCAGGCGGCGTTTTCGGGACGCGTTCATCTTGAGGCTGGCGACAGCGCCCGCAGCGGCGAGCGAGAGCCTCGAATCTTCCGCAACAGGATGCCGATCCCTGTCGATGCAAAGCGAGGCCAGACGCTCTTCCAGATGGACGGGGTCGCGCAGACCGGCATCGTCAGGTACATCCAGTCCGATCTCCGTTGCCTGATTGGACAAGGCTTCCAGCCGGCGAAAATCATGCTCGACGCGCCAGCGCGCCCGCTGGCCGAGCTTTTCGGCGAAGACGGAATGGTTGGCGCCATGAATGCGGTAGGCACCGAGGCAATCTTCGATCGACGTCACTTCGCCGTGGAGAGGTGCAACCGTCGCAAGATATCCGTCGGCCCCCTGGCGAAACTCCGGTTCAGGAACCGGCATGATCCTGTCCAGCACCGAGCGCTTGAAGGCCAGACCACTTGTGACCGTCGTCTGATAGCGGCCTTTTCGCAGCAACTCGGGAGTGACATCGCCGGAATCGAAAGGCAATTCAACAGGTGGAAATACATCCTTCACATGCATCTGCTCGTCAACAATATGCAGCCTGAACTGTACCTGCGCAGTCTTTTCTTCCCATGCTTCGACAACCTCCGAAACCGCATTCGGATAGAGATAGTCATCCGCATCGAGAAACAGCACGATCTCGCCGCGACTGGATGCAAAACCGGTATTGAAGGCCGCGGCATGTCCGCCGTTCACCTGTCGCAGGCATGTCTTGATGCGAGAGCCATAAGAGGCAACGACATCGGCAGTCGCATCCGTCGATGCATCGTCGACAACGATGACTTCGGCGTCATAGTCCTGTTCCAGCGCACTATCGATGCTGCGTCTTAAAAAATGAGCGTAGTTATAGTTCGCAATAACGATGGAAACGGGAACATGGTCTTGGATGGAATACATCGCATTGAACCTCGCAGATCTGCTTTGGTCGCGGCGAACCTTCTCATTCAGGTCCTTAAGGATGAAGCCAATCAGGATATGCAGTGACGCATAGGTAGTGCCTCACAGACATATCAGGCAGCGGCTGCTGGATCATGCCGATCCATCTTGCTCTGCCAAGCCTCGTCAGTTTTGTGGCTTTTGAATGACCGCCACTCATGATGTGAACATCGATCGCCTTCTTATTCGATAAACGATCAACAGCTGTGAAAATAAAGCCCGCTCGAAGCGGGCTTTATCGTCTTATTCGGCGGCGCCTGCGGCTTTCGGCTTGCGCGTGCGCCGCGCCTTTGTCACTTCTGCAGCGGCTGGCGCCGCAGCGGCGGCGGAGGCCGCCTTCGCCCGAGTGGCCTTCGGTGCAGACTTGCTTGCAGCAGCTTTAGCGGCAGCCGGCTTGGCGGCAGCAGTTTTTGCCGCCGCAGGCTTTGCTTTTGCCTTGCCCTTCGAGGTGGCTGTAACTCCCCCTGTCTTTGCGGCATTCAGAAGCGCGACGCGACGACGGCGATTCTGCTCGAGTGCCTGCTGGAAGCCGGTATCGTGTTCTGCATGATGGGCGAGATCGTCGAGAAACTCCGCTACGTCCTGGACGGCTTCAACGACAACATAGCTCAACCCATGGCCGGCATTGATGGAATCGCGGCCAACAGTCACGCCAAAGCCGCCGGGGACGCGCTGAAACCAGGTGGAGCGCCACTTCTTGAAGCCGGCAGTATCGCGCTCGTACTCCTCCAGATATGCCTTCTGCTCTGCTACTCTTGCACGAAAGGTATCGACAACGTTCCGCGCACCAGCCTTCGGCTTATCGGCTTTCTTCGAAGACCATTTATCAAGAAAGTTTGCCATTGCTCTCTTCTTTTCAGGTTAGCGTTTCTTTCCAAGCCGTCATTGCCTAAGAAGCGACGACGGAACACCTCCATAGGAATGCGCGCATAAATGTAAACGATAGATGTATAATGGCAACATCATCCGCTGTTATTGTCGCTAATTAGCCTTCACAGCCGCACGATTGCTGCTTCTCAAAGCTCAGGTAAGGAAAAATGAGTGATTTTGCAGATCGGAAGAAGGGGCCGCGTTGCTTCAGGAACGGCAAGGATTTGCTGTTTCGGATGAAGACCTGACATTTCGGCAGACCGGTACCTGTGCTGGATACTCACCTGATATGGCCGCTGCTACCGTATGCTCGATGGGAGATTGATCGGCCATACGAGTCCTTGCCGTTACATTGTTGTCCGGCAAACTGCCGTCTGTTTGTCGCAACGGGAGCGGCAGCGGAGATAGGTGACCCCCGCTGCCGGTCTGTATTCGTCCCGATAGGCATATGCTCCCGCAGGTTTCGGCTCCCTTATGCTGCTTCAGCAACGCGCCATACGGATCAAGCATGAATGTCGTTGCCGCACTTTGATCCAAACCCTCATGACCTTGTGCCCATCCTCCGGCGACATGATCCTGGCATTGACGACGTCGCCGACATCGTGCATCTCGACGCCTGGCGCGCTTGTGCCGGCAGCATCAATCGAGACATTGATCCGCCACCGATGCGGAGGAGCGAAACTGGCCGATGCCATCCGCACCGGCTAGGCTCGAAGACTATCAGGCGGCTCGCTTCAGCGCGTCGCCAAGCATGGAGACGATCGTCTCGATCTCAGCACGCTCGATAATGAGCGGCGGAGAGAGTGCGATGATATCGCCGGTGACGCGGATCAGCAGCCCCTTCTGGAAGCAATCGACAAAGACGTCGTAGGCGCGCGTGCCGGGAGCACCATCGCGCGGCGCAAGCTCGATCGCGCCGACGAGGCCGAGATTGCGGATATCGACCACATGCGGCAGGCCCTTCAGCGAATGCAGCGCACTCTGCCAGTCCTCCGCAAGCTCGCTTGCGCGTGTCAGCAAACCTTCTTCCTCGTAGATTTCCATGGTCGCAAGGCCGGCGGCACAGGCAACCGGATGGCCGGAATAGGTATAGCCATGGAAGAGCTCGATCTGGTTTTCCGGGCCGGTCATCAGGCCGTCATAGACCTTGCGGCTGGCAAAGACGGCACCCATCGGTATCGTGCCGTTGGTGATGCCTTTCGCCGTCGTGACGAGATCGGGAACGACACCGAAATATTCCGTCGCAAACGGCGTGCCCAGGCGGCCGAAGCCGGTGATCACCTCATCGAAAATCAACAGGATGCCGTATTTGTCGGCAATCGCCCGCAGCCGCTCCAGATAGCCCTTCGGCGGCAGTATGACGCCCGCGGAGCCGGACATCGGCTCGACGATGACGGCGGCGATCGTTTCAGCGCCGTGCAGTGCGACCAGCCGCTCCAGATCTTCTGCAAGTTCCACGCCGTGAGCCGGCAAGCCTTTGCTGAAGGCATTGCGCTCGATGTCGAGCGTGTGGCGCATGTGATCGGCCGGGATCTGCGGGAAGACGCGGCGGTTGTTGACGAGACCGCCGACGGAAATGCCGCCGAAGCCGACACCGTGGTAACCCTTTTCCCGACCGATAATACGCGTGCGCGTCCCCTGCCCGATCGCCCGCTGATAAGCGATGGCGATCTTGAGCGCAGTATCGACCGACTCGGAACCAGAACCAGTGAAGAACACACGATCGAGTCCGGCCTCAGGGCCGCCGGGCGCATGCGCGGCAAGCTTTGCGGCAAAGTCAAAAGCTATCGGATGGCCCATCTGAAAGGTAGGGGCATAATCCATTGTGGAAAGCTGACGCTCGACCGCCTGCGCGATCTTCTTGCGGCCATGACCAGCATTGACGCACCAGAGGCCTGCCGTGCCGTCGAGCACCTTGTTGCCGTCGACGTCGGTATAATACATGCCATCGGCAGCCGCGAGCAATCGCGGAGCGGCCTTGAACTGCCGGTTTGCCGTGAAAGGCATCCAGAAATTGTCGAGAACAGGGGTATTGGGATGAGTGATCTTGTCCATGGTCGCCTCCATTGCGCTATTGCTGACATCAGCCATTTTCCCGATCCGAACAAGTCCTTTTCTTGCCGCCCTTAATCCATTGATTTTACTTCCATGCTGTGAAATATTTTCGATATTTCGAACACCTGAAAACCGAGGCCGTGATGTCCGTCGATATCGGCAACCGCTTGCGCCATCTGCGCCTGGCGCGCAATCTTTCCCAACGCGAACTCGCCAAGCGCGCCGGCGTCACCAATTCGACAATTTCGCTCATTGAATCCAATTCGGCCAATCCATCCGTCGGCGCATTGAAACGCATTCTCGACGGGATCCCGATCGGACTTGCCGAATTCTTTGCCTTCGAACCGGAAGCGCCGAAGAAGGCTTTCTATGCGGCCGAGGAATTGGTCGAAATCGGCAAAGGCCCGATTTCCTATCGTCAGATCGGCGAAAACCTTTTTGGCCGCAGCCTCCAAATCCTGAAGGAGTGCTACCAGCCGGGGGCCGATACCGGCAAAGTGCCTCTAGTGCATGAAGGAGAGGAAGGCGGCATCGTCCTGTCCGGTCGTCTCGAGGTCACCGTTGACGACGAGCGGCGCATTCTCGGCCCTGGCGATGCCTATTATTTCGAGAGCCGCCGCCCGCATCGCTTCCGCTGCATCGGTCCGATTGCTTGCGAGGTCATCAGTGCTTGCACTCCCCCGAGCTTCTAGGTGAACGTGCCAATCCTCACGGTCGGATCTGATAGAACTGCAAGAAAATTCTCCGTCGTCAGGCCAAGATCGGCGCGCGCCAGCACACAAAGCCGGTTGCGGGCGAAACATATCGTATCTTCCGCAAGGCCGCCCGAAGCAAAACGCCGCGGATGCGCCATATTGGCGGAGGCAAAGAGATCGAAGCCGGCGCCTGCTTCGATCGTCTCACGCAACAGTCCTGCAGGTCCGACCGTCAGCGTAACAGCAATCCCGGCTTTCCGCCCAGAGGCAAGAGGATATGAGGATCGAGAGGACCGGACCGCAAGAGGGGGTTCGCCCCTCGTAAACGGAACGCTCTTACGGCCGGTCCCACATTTCCTGCAAAGGCTATGTCTGCAAGAGGCGGCGCTTCTGCCCGCCCATTGCGGCAATATATTGTCTGGCACTAAAAAATAAGCGACAGATAAAATCGCGCGATACTTGCCTTCATCGCCGCTTCGCGCATAGATGGCACACAGGGAACATTCTCTCCAAATCCGCCCATAGGCAGCCCTCGTCGGCAAGGCGCGCTCTAAGATGCACCCAAGATTCATTCCCCGCCTATCCATCGAGACGGCGCGGCTCCGCCTGCGTCCCACATCCACAGCCGACGCAGAACGAGCATTCGAAATCCAGAACGATTGGGAAGTAACGCGCATGCTGAGCAACGCCACCTACCCTCCCGATCGGAGGGAGATCGGCCACTGGTTTGCCAGCCACGAGCACGAATGGACCGACGGCAGCGCCTATCGCTTCGCCATCGAGCTGGAGGATAGAGTGATCGGCATCGTCGATGTCGACAGCATCGTCGGCGGCAGCGGCAGCCTTGGCTACTGGCTGGAGAAATCGGCATGGGGCAAGGCTTACGCCTTCGAGGCAGCGCAGGCGCTGATCGACTTCGTCTTTTACGAAATCGGCCTGTCGAGCCTCGGCTCCGGCCACGCCTTTGATAATCCGGCATCGGGACGGGTGCTGACAAGGCTGGGCTTCATGCCCGCCGGTGCCAGGGAGCTTTTCTCGCAGTCGCGGCGCGAAACCATCACCCAATGCAGCTATGAGCTTGCGCGCCAAGCCAAGCACACGCCCCGGCCCGAACCTCGGGATTCATGACCGCGCCGAGATATGGCCCATGTTCCATTTCGACAACGGAACACGGGTCGCATGCCGACGCCATCAAGTTCCTCTCACAGCTCGATTTCGTAGATCTGGTCATGGGTCGCAACGAAAGCATGGCCTTCGGGCGTCACCCAACCGCGAAACATTCCCGGCGTATTGTAAGGCGCAACCGCGACGCCCTGCGCGTCTATGGCCACCAGCCCGGCACCGATCCGATGAGGTGCGAGATCATGATTGATGAGCCCGTCCGCCGCAGTTGCAATATCCTGCTTCAGATAGGCGATGCGGGACGCCATCTCGTGCCCCAGGACATAGCGGATGAAAAATTCGCCTTGCCCCGTGCCTGATACGGCGCAGACGCCATCGCGCGCATAGGTGCCTGCGCCGATGATCGGACTGTCGCCCACGCGCCCTTCCGGCTTGTTGGTGTAGCCGCCGGTCGAGGTCGCGGCGGCCAGGTGGCCGGCTGCATCGAGCGCCACGGCGCCGACCGTGCCGTGCTTCTCGTTCTCCGTTCCGTCGGTGCCGGCAGCCGCATGGCGTCTCATTGCCTCCAGGGCGCCGACCCGCTTCGGCGTGGTAAAATAGGATTGCGGCTCGACCTGGAGACCCTTGACCTCGGCGAAACGATCGGCCGCAGGTCCGGTCATGTAGACGGCGCGACCATCCTCCATCAATGCGCGGGCAGCCTTGACCGGATTGCGGATTGCGCGCGAGGCACTGATGGCACCAGCCTCAAGGGTTGCGCCATCCATGATCGAGGCATCGAGCTCGTGCAGGCCGTTCTCGTTGAGCGCCGCGCCGTGGCCAGCATTGAAATGCGGGCTGTCCTCCATGACCACGACTGCGGCTTCGACCGCATCGACCGCGCTGTCGCCGGCCTTCAGGCGTGCATAACCGGCGCTGAGGGCCGCGGCTAGGTCACGACGCGCGCCCTCCCATTCTTCCTGCGTCATGCTGTCTTCCGGCATGACGCCACAACCACCATGAATCGCCAGCGCAATCTTCGCCATTTCCGACTCCGCTTCAGTGAATAATGCCCGACCGGCCCAATTCATGCCCTTCTTACCCCCGCACGACACACACTGCCATCCTGCATTCGCCGATTATGAAAGAATGGAGAGGACGTCTACGACGAATGCCCTTTCACGGCCTCGTCAGCCGATTGCTTGCGAGGAACATCGCCGTTCTGTTCGGCACGATCCCGATGCAGCGCCGCGCGGGCGAGCAGCATGAAGGTGACCGGTGTCGTCACGGTTACGAAGATGCCGATCAGGAACTCGTGAAGCACCAGCGACCGTGTCGAGACCGAAAAGAAGATCATCGACGCAATCATGATTGCACCGATGCCTCCGCTCGTTCCCAATGTCGGCGCATGGATGCGCTCGTAGAACGTTCCAAGTCTCAAGAAGCCGATCGCGCCTACGAATGTCAGGAAGGCACCGAGGATGAGAAATCCGCCGACCGGGATCGCCGCCCAAAGGGGCACGCTTTCAAACGATGTTGTCATTCGATCACCTCCCCGCGCATCAGGAACTTCGCGAGCGCAACCGTTGCGACAAAGCCCAGCATGCCGATGACAAGCGCCGCCTCGAAATAGACGACTCGACCTGTGCCGATGCCGAAGGTCAGCAGAAGTAACATGGCGTTCACATAGAGCGTGTCGAGCGCGATGATGCGATCCTGCGCGCGCGGTCCACGAAACATGCGAATGGAGGCGATCGCCATCGCCGCCACAATCATCATCTGCGCAATCGTGACGGATATCTGGATGACCATGGCGCTCATGCGAATATCTCCAGCAGCAGGCTTTCATAGCGATTGGCAATAGTTTCGCGCCATTGCGCCTCGTTTTCGAGATCGAGGACATGCAGCAGAACACTATTATCGTTGGAATCATATTCCAGCCACGCAGATCCTGGCGTGCTGGTGAGGATAACCGCAAGCAGCGCCAACGGAATCTGATCCCGCAACCGGAGCTGAAGAACCACGAAACCCGGTGTCGTCTTGCGCGAGCGCCCTCTCAGGATGATCCAGGCCACCTGGACGTTCGATTTCAAAACGTCGAAAACGACCCGGAAGAAAAGCTTGGGCAGCAGATACCATTTCCGCAGCCGCGGCTTTTCCGGCCTGAGCGATGCCATCCCCCAGGAGGCGAAAACCGAAACGACGATGCCGAGGACAAGCTGCCCGAGCGTGAAGCCGTTCAGCAGCAGCCACATCAGGATCAGGCTCAGCGCCAGAAGCGGGTAAGGCAGCATCACAGACCTCCCGCTTTTGCCGGAGCAACCACAGCATTGCGGACAGCATCGACATAGACATTGGGATCGCTGAGCGTGCGGATGGTCGAATCCATATATTGCATGACGGGGCCGGCCCAAACGGTCAATGCCAGCGTCAAGGCAAGTAGACCCATGACGGGCACGATCTCAATAACGAGCACCCGCGGAACCGTACCCTCGAGCGAGCTCCAGAATGTGCGTATGCCGGCACGCGTCATGGCGATGAGGGCGGCAATGCCGGAGAGAATGACGAGCAGGATCAAGGCCCATACGGCAGCGCTCGGCGGAACGCCGATCGCGCCGGTTCCCATCATGGCCGAGAGCATCGCGAACTTGGCGACGAAGCCGGAAAGAGGCGGCAGACCGGCAAGCAGGATGCCGCAGGCGGCAAAGCAGATGCCGAGCATCGCCATGGTGCCGGGCATGGTCACGCCGTCGCCTTCCGTTGGCTCTCCTTCCTCGGCATCTCCATAGGCTTCCATCGTAACGGCGAGAACGCTGGCGCCGGCATCCTGGCCGCGCTCGACGAGCTCGATCAGCATGAAGAAGGCGCTGATCGTCAGTGTCGAGCTGACGAGATACATCAGCGCGCCGGACGAGATGGAGCCGTCGTTGATGCCGATCACCATCAGCAGCGTGCCGGACGAAACCAGCACCGAAAAACCGGCCAGCCGCCCAAGCGCCTGCGACGCCAGCACACCGACCGTGCCGAAGATCAGCGTTGCCATGCCGCCATAAAGAAGCACGGTCGCGCCGAAACCGGCGGACGGGCCGGTGCTGAACAGAAGCATGGTCAAGCGCAGGATGACGTAGATGCCGAGCTTGCTAAGAATGGCGAATATGCCCGCCACCGGCGCGGAGGCAGCACTATAGGCTGTCGGCAGCCAAAAGCAGAGCGGCCACATGCCGGCCTTGATCAGGAATGCGATGCCGAGCACGCCGGCACCTGCTTGCATCAGCATGCGGCGATCGGCCGACATTTCCGGGATGCGCATGGCAAGATCCGCCATGTTCAACGTTCCCGCCGTGCCATAGATCAGGCTGACACCGATGAGGAAAAGGAGTGCCGCCGCCAGATTGACGGCAATGTAATGCACGCCCGCCTTGACGCGAAGCGGCCCGGAGCCGTGCAGCAGGAGGCCGTAGGATGCCGCCAGCATGACTTCGAAGAAGACGAAGAGGTTGAAGAGATCGCCAGTCAGGAACGCGCCGTTGACGCCCATCAGCAGCAGCTGGAACATGGTGTGAAAATGAGCGCCGACCGCGTGCCAGCGCGCGAGCGCGAATATCAGCGCGGCAATGGCGACAACAGACGTCAGCAGCAGCATCAGCGCCGACAGCCCATCGAGCACGAGCACGATGCCGAAGGGTGCGCTCCAGTTTCCAAGAAGATAAGCGCCTTCCAGACCGACCGATCCCCCCTCCGCACGGAAAAGCGCAAGCGTAATTCCCACAAGCAGCAGCGTTGCCGCCAGACTGATGAGCGCCTTCAGCGTACGTGAACGCTCGTCGATGAAGACAAGCAGCGCACCCGCAATCAGGGGTACGAGGATCGGCGCGATGATGAGATGGTGTGACCAGCCTGTCATTTCCGGTCGCTCCTGCCATCGACGTGGTCCGTACCGGTCAGGCCGCGCGAGGCAAGCAGCACCACGAGGAACAAGGCCGTCGTCGCAAAGCCGATGACGATCGCCGTCAGCACCAGGGCCTGCGGCACCGGGTCTGCCAAAGCGTGCGTTGCCGTGCCATTACCAAGCAGAGGCGGCACATTCGTCTTTACCCCGCCCACTCCGAAAATGAAGAGATTGACCGCATAGGAGAGCAAGGACAGTCCGATAATGACCTGATAGGTGCGCGGACGCAGGATCAGCCAGACGCCGCAAGCCGTCATCACGCCAATCGCAATGGACAGGATGAGTTCCATCAATCCCCCTTTGCCTTGTCGGCATCGAGAGCGCGCAGGCGATTGATACGGATCGACTGGTGAGCGAGTGCCACGAGGATCAGAACCGTCGAACCAACGACGAGCATGAAAACGCCGAGATCGAAGAGCAGCGCGCTTGCCGCCGGCACCTTGCCGATCAGCGGCAGGTCCAGATACTGGAAATGCGAGGTGAGGAACGGATAGCCGAAGAACCAGGCACCGATACCCGTCGCGGTCGCAATCAGGAGCCCGGCGCTCATCCATCGCAGCGGCAGGATACGGATGCGATCCTCCGCCCAGCGCGTGCCGCCGGCCAGATATAGCAGCAGGAAGGCGATCGAGAGCGTCAAACCGGCCGCGAAACCGCCGCCTGGCGCGTCATGCCCCCGCATGAAGATATAGACCGAAAGAGCGATCACGAAAGGGAAGATCCACTGCATGATGACGGACGGCACGAGCAGGTAATCGCGCACTGTATCGCCGGCCGAACGCTCCGGCCGTTCCTCGTCGAAACGGTTCTGGATCTGTTGCTGTTCCGGCATTTCCATGCTGTCGGGTGCCGGACGGAAACGACGCAGGAGCGCATAGACCATCAGGGCGACGACACCGAGGACGGCGATTTCGCCCAGGGTATCGAAGCCGCGGAAATCGACCAGGATGACGTTGACGACGTTGTGACCGCCGCCCTTCGAATAAGCATTTTCGAGGAAGTAATTCGCGATGGCGTCGGGCACAGGCATGGTCATGACGGCGTAGGAAATAAACATCATGCCGACGCCGCAGATGATGGCGAGCGCCAGATCGCGGAAGCGGCGGAAACGGGCGCGCAGGTCGACCGTATCGTCGATCCCTTCTGTCCGCTTCGGCAGCCAGCGCAAGCCCAGCAGGATGAGAACCGTGGTGACGATCTCAACGAGCAGCTGGGTAATCGCCAGATCCGGCGCGGACAGCCAGATGAACGTCACGCAGACGATCAACCCGACACCGCCCAGCATCACCAAGGCAACAAGCCGGTGATATTTGGCAAAAAAGGCGGTGCCGATCGCAAGGCAAATGCCAATCGCCCAGACCGCGGCGAAGACCGGATCGGCACCCAGGAACGAAAAATGCTTGGCTTCGAAACCGGACAAGTAAAGCGGCAGCAAGCCGGCGGCAAACCCTGTCACGACGACCCAGCGAAGCTGCGGCTGCAGCTTGCGCGTGCCGATCCGCTTTTCGGCCGTTCTCGCCCAGTGCCAGGAAACCTCGACCAATACTCGCTCAAAAATGCGCTGCCCCTTCAGGCGGCGGAAGATGGGAGGGCCATCGTCGCATCGCGAAAAGTAATCCTTGAAGGCGAAATAGAACACCGTGCCGCCGACTAGGGCAATGATGCTCATGACGAGCGGCAGATTGAAACCGTGCCAGAGCGAGAGGCTATATTGCGGCGTATCGGCGTTGAGAACGCTGACCACGGCCGCATGCAGGAAGGGCGCCACCGATAGAGCGGGAACGATGCCCACGACAAGGCACACCACGACCAGAAGCTCAATGGGGAAGCGCATCCAGCGCGGCGGTTCATGCGGCTTGCCGACCGGCAGATCGGTCGGCGCCGGCCCGAAGAAGACCGTCTGAATGAAGCGCAGCGAATAGGCCACGCTGAAGACGCTTGCAAGCGTCGCCACATAGGGGAGCGACCGATCGAGGATGGAATCCGCATGGGTTTCGATCGCTTCGGCGAAGAACATTTCCTTCGACAAAAAACCATTGAGCAGCGGAATGCCGGCCATGGCGGCACTCGCGACGATCGCAAGCGCCCCCGTGAATGGCATATAGCGGAACAGACCGCTCAGACGGCGCATATCGCGCGTCCCGGTCTCGTGATCGATGATGCCCGCCGCCATGAACAGCGACGCCTTGAAGGTCGCATGGTTCAGCATGTGGAAGATGGCGGCGACCGTGGCAAGCGGGCTGCCGAGGCTGAGCAAGGTGGTGATGAGGCCGAGATGGCTGATCGTCGAATAGGCAAGCAGCCCTTTAAGGTCCTGCTGGAACATCGCGAAATAGGCGCCCAGCAGCAGCGTGATGATGCCGGCGGCTCCGACGATATAGAACCATTCATCCGTGCCGGCCAGAACCGGCCAGAAGCGCGCCAGCAGAAAGACGCCTGCCTTCACCAGCGTAGCTGAATGCAGGTAGGCGGAGACCGGCGTCGGCGCCGCCATCGCATTCGGAAGCCAGAAATGGAATGGGAACTGCGCGCTCTTCGTCAGCGCGCCCAGCAGGATCAGCACCAGTGCCGGCGAATAAAGCGGATGGTTGCGGATGATATCGCCCGACGCCAGGATCTTGTCCAGATCGTAGCTGCCGACGATATGGCCGAGCAGAATCAGCCCGATCAGCAGGCAGAACCCACCGATTCCGGTAATCGTCAGCGCCATGCGGGCGCCGTCGCGCGCGGCAGCTGTATTGTGCCAATAGCTGATCAACAGGAAAGAAAAGATGCTCGTCAGCTCCCAGAATATCGAGAGCAGGATGACATTGCCCGACAGCACGATGCCAAGCATCGCGCCCATGAAGGCGAGCAGGAAGGAGAAGAAGCGCGCAACGGGGTCCTCTTCCGACATGTAATAGCGGGCATAGACGATAACGAGGAAGCCGATGGCGGTGATGACGAGCGAAAACAGCCAGGCAAATCCATCCATCCTGAGGCTGAAATCGAGCCCCATTTGCGGCAGCCATTCCAAGCGATAGCGAACCACGCCGCCGTCCTTGACGGCCGGATAGAAGCTTGCTGAAATCAAGAGCGCCAGAAATGTGATCGTTCCGGCGATCGAGGCCGGAACGCGCCGCGACTGCATGCGCAGCAGGCAAACGGAAAGAAGACTTCCGATAAACGGCAGAGCCAGAAGTGCTAGAATGAAAACAGGCCCGCTGGTTATCCCAAAACGTCATTCCCTAGCTTGGCCGGATCACATCAGACTGCCATGTCGGCAAAACCCCTGGAAAACCGGCAAATTATGTCCTATATGACAGATATCGCCCAATATGGGCAGCATAGAACCCTGCGTCAAGGTGAAACGGTGATGATTTTGACACCAGCGCTCTGCCGAGCAGCCCGCGGCTTCCTTGACTGGACGCAGGTGGATCTTGCGGACCGCTCGGGCGTGTCGCGCAGCACGATCCGCGACTATGAGGGCAATCGGCACAGTTTGCATCGGGCGACGGAGGCGCAGCTGCGGCTGGCGCTGGAGACGGGAGGCGTGGCCTTCTTCCGAATTGAAGGACATGAGATCGGCATCTGTCCCAAGGTCTTTGCCGCAGATGTACCCGCACCGTCGCATACGGAAAGCTGCGAAATCCTGTCTGCTTCCGGCGAACGGGGCCGGACCACCGCTTTGAAAAAACGACGATAGTATCGGGCCGCAGGCACCTGAAACAGTCGCAGCGTTGCGCGTCAGCGTGATTTCGCCGAAGACGTTCAGCAGGACCGCGGCGGCCCGGTCAATCATGGTGAACCTCCTTGTCGGCGCTGTTAGCGCGGCCCTTAGGCCGCGCGCGCGATCTCGGCCGCAAAGTCGCGATAGCTGTGCAGCGGGCGACCCAGGATCTTGATCAGCCGTTCGACATCGCCGATCTCTGGGATCATGCCATCACTGACATAGCGTTCGGCCATCAGGCGCATTTCATAGGCCGTCCACTTCGGCATAAAGCTCGCCATGTTCTGCTCGAAACCGCTGGGGTCATCGCCGCCATATACGATCGGTCGGCCCAGGAGGTCAGACCAGATTTTCGCTATGTCCTGGCCGGCGAGCGTGTCGGGTCCGACCAAATTGATGGTCTCGATCGGCAGCTTGCCGGGAGCCTGGTCGCGACGGATCAGCTCGATCGCCGCAACCTCGGCAATATCGCGCGCATCGACCATGGCCACTCCCTTGCTGCCGATCGGCATCGGATAGACGCCGTGACCCAGGATCACGTCCTTGATCATCAGCTCATTGTCGATGAAGTAGGTCGGCCGCAGGATGGTGGCACTGAAACCCATCTGCACGAGCATGCGCTCGGCGCCGAATTTGACCGCGAAATGCGGTACGTTCACCGCGCGATCGGCTTCGAAGACCGATAGATAGACGACCCGTTCGACGCCCGCTTCGCGGGCGATGTTGAGCGTTATGATCGCCTGCGTGAATTCGTCGCCGGTAACGGCGTTGAGCAGGAAGAGCGTGCTGACGCCGTTGAAGGCGCTGCGCAGGGCATCGATGTCGAGCAGGTCGCCCTGAGCGACCTCGACGCCGGCCGGGACATTGGCCTTCGAGGGATCGCGGGTCAGCACGCGAACGTTTGCACCGCGCTTGGCGAGCTGATCGACGACATGATGGCCGACACGGCCGGTGGCGCCAGTAACAAGGATGGTCATTGTGGTTACTCCGCGTTGGGGTTCAGTTGACAACCATCAATTTAATGATCCACATTGATACCGATAGACGCTATATTTGGACGAACCGTCTCACTGGTGGAACGCATGGATTTGCTCGCCCTTGCCGATTTCAATCTGGTCGCCCGCCATGGCGGATTCGGAAAGGCTGCGCGGGCAGCGGGTCGTCCGAAGGCAACCCTGTCGCGGCGCGTGGCCGAACTGGAGGCAAACCTCGACCTGCGCCTATTCGAGCGCGGCGTACGAGCGCTGAAGTTAACGGAGGAGGGCCGTGCTCTGTTCGAGCGAACGGGCGCGCTGCTGACCGAGATCGAGGAAACGACAAAGGCGATCGCATCGGGCGGACATAGTCCCCGAGGCCGGCTGCTGATCAGTGCACCACTGCTATTTTCCCAGACGGCGTTGGGAAAACTTGCGGCAGGATTCGTCCTGAAATACCCCGAGGTGCAACTGGAGATAACGACGGAAGACCGGATCGTCGACATGATTGAAGAAGCCTATGATCTGGTCATTCGCGTCAATCCTGAGCCGGATGCAAGCCTGGTCGGGCGCATTTTCCTGCGCGATTGCCTGGTGGTCGTGGCAAGTCCTGAACTGCCGCACCCGTCAGACGGCGATGTCGTTCCTGCCGTCACCCGTGGATTGACGGGCCAGATCGAATCATGGGAAGTGGCGGCGCCCGCGGGAAAGTTGTCCCTCGCGGCAAGGCCAGTTCTGAGCTTCTCCTCGTTCATGATGGTTCGTGATGCCGTTCGCGCCGGAGTAGGCGCAGCGCGTCTGCCTCTGTCGCTCGCCAGCTCCGATCTGGCCACCGGCGCGCTTGTCAGCTGGGGCGGCGTGGAAGGATTTCAGACTGCTCTTTGGGCGCTTTATCCGACACGGCGGCTCCTCAGTGCACGCGTGTCGGCGTTTCTGGATTATCTGAAAGAAGCCTTTCCGCAAGGAACGCCTGAAGAACTTGCCGCCTATATTGAACAATGAGCGGATGCTCATAAAACATCCTCCCACGGCTCGGCGAGTCCAACGCCGGCTGCGAGCAAAACCCACTTTGCTGCAAAGGCCTCCTATTCAACGGCGAAATTCGGCTCCGCACCAGTATATTGTAAAGTATTCATCTGACGGGCGGCAAACTGCGGTGCCATGTGCACCAACGCCTCTCCGATAATGTCCTCAGGCGTGATGATTTGAAGCGCTGGAGCGCAGCAATATCCAACAGCGCGCTTCGCCCTAGCCGGCCACGTTGAAAAACCCGATCGCTATTGGCACGGGAGCATGATGACGACCGGCCGCCGCTTTTTCCGCCATCTATGCAAGTCCATGTGAATTCGCAGGCATTAACGGCGGTTCATTCCCAGAATTTGCACCGGGCAACGCGCAATCAGGCGTGACGCAGATCAATTTAATCTCAACAAATACAAAAGCTTGATATCGAAGATGCCGGCTTCGTCCAATGGCGGCCTCTTATGGCACCGGTATTGCATGCCTGGCCTTTCAGACCATGCTGCCCGGATTTCATCCATGCCGATCACAATCTCACTATCCTTGATCCGAAAGACGATTTCGTGACTCCGGCAGCTGCGCATCTGCCGAAACTCTCGGCCGCCATTCGAAAGCGAGGCCACATCGCCGTCGGAAATACCGCTGAAAACCGCTCATGACTTCTTTCACCAAACAGACCGCTCAAACCAATGCGTCACCTTCAAGCGCCATGATCGCGACACCGCATTGGCTGGCCAGCAAAGCTGGCGCAAAGGTGCTCAGGCGCGGCGGCAATGCAATCGAGGCGCTTATTGCCGCCGGGGCCGCCTTGTCCGTTACCTACCCTCATTTCTGCGGGCTCGGCGGCGATGCTGTCTGGCTCGTGGCGGACGAGAAAGGCGATGCACGGACCTTCCTTGGCATCGGCCAGGCAGCGGCGGTCATACCGCGGGGGGACATTCCTTTGCGAGGGCCTGCCTCCACGCTCACGACAGCTTGCCTCGTGGACAGCTGGGAGAAAGCACTTGCCTATTCCACAGACAAATGGGCAGGCACCGAACAATTGCCGTCTCTTCTCGACGACGCCATCGCGCTCGCGAATGATGGCTTCGACGTCAGCAAGTCGCAGGCCTTCTGGCATCAATTCCGAAGCGCTGAACTGAACGACTGGTCCGGCTTCGCCGCTCTCTTCCGATCCGGCGGCATTCAGCAACAGCCCGCCTTGGCGCAAACGCTCGAGGCCATAGCCCGTCACGGCACGCGCGAATTCTACGAGGGGGCGCTCGCCCGCCGGATTGTGAGCGGGCTTGCCGAGGCCGGTTCTCCGCTCTCCGCCGCCGATCTTGCCGCCACACGAACCGATATTGTCGCTCCCCTCCAGCAGGCCTATCGCGATACGATACTCCTTGCTCCGCCGCCGCCGACCCAAGGCATCACTACCCTCGGCATCATGGGTGTGCTCGGCCATCTGCCGATGGCGGATTTGCCGCCGGACAGCCCGGCCTATTATCATGCGCTGATCGAGGCGGTAAAACAGGCGTTCCTCGACCGGCACGCAATCGCCGACCCCCGCTTCGCCGCGGATGTGTCGAAACACCTTCTCGATCCGGACCGCCTCGTGGCCAAGGCCGCCGCGATCGATCCCGCATGGGCCTTGCCCTGGCCACGAGACTATCGGCACGGAGACACGGCGCTGCTTGCCGCCGTGGATGCCAATGGGAGATGCGCATCGCTGCTGCAAAGCCTCTACTTCGACTGGGGCAGCGGCGTGGTAGTCGGCGACACGGGCCTCCTCTGGCAAAACAGGGGCGCAGCCTTCAGCACCGATCCTGCGAGCCCCAATTATATCCTGCCCGGAAAGCGTCCCTTCTACACGCTCAATCCGGGTCTTGCGCTGAAGAACGGGCGCCCGCATCTGGTCTATGGTACGCAAGGGGCGGACGGCCAGCCTCAGACGCTGTCACTGCTGCTCAGCCTGCTGATCGACCACGGCCTCGATCCCGCCGCAGCGCTCGCACGCCCGCGCTTTTTACTCGGCCGCACATTCTCGGACAGCCGCGACAGCCTGAAGATCGAGGAAAACACCGGCGCCGAACTGGTCTCCGCGCTTGCCGCCATGGGACATGAGATCTCGACCATCGACGCTCTCAGTCCGCTTGGCGGCCAAGCCGGCGTGATCCGTATCGGAAAAGACGGAGCGATCGATGGCGCTCACGATCCGCGAAGCGACGGAGGCGCGATCCTGCTGTGAGCGCCAGCGATCAACAATTCGATCTCATCATCCGTAATGTCCGTGTCGAAGAAGGTGGCGATTTCGTCGACATCGCCGTGCGGGGCGACCGGATCGCAGCCATCGAATCCCGCATTCGGTGCGACGCACTATCGGATGTCGACGGCGAAGGAAGCTTCGCCTTCGGCGGATTTGTCGATACCCACATTCATCTCGACAAGGCCTGCATTCTCGACCGCTGCGCAATTTGCCAGGGTACGCTTGCCGAAGCCGTGCAGCAAACCGCCAAAGCCAAGGCCGGCTTTGAAGAGGCCGATGTTTACTTGCGAGCTGCACGCGTTGTCGAGAAAGCGATTTCCCACGGCACGACGCGGATGCGAACCTTCGCCGAGATCGATCCGCGCGCAGGCTTCCGCTCCTTTGAAGCGATAAAGCGTGTTCGTCGGGACTATGCTTTCGCGGTCGACATCGAAATCTGCGCCTTTGCGCAGGAGGGGCTCACGAACGAGCCTCAGACATATGACATGCTCGACACGGCGCTTTCGGATGGTGCGGATCTCGTGGGCGGCTGCCCATATACGGATCCCGCCCCGGGCAGGCATATAGATATGATTTTCGCTCTGGCATCAAAGCACGATATCCCGGCCGATTTTCATCTCGATTTCAGTCTCGATCCCGATCGAACCGACCTGCCCAAGGTGATCGACGCGACGCTCCGCCATGGTTGGCAAGGTCGCGTATCGATCGGCCACGTCACCAATCTGTCGGCAATGCCGCCGGCGCAGGTTCTTGCCATCGCCGATAATCTCGCGACGGCAAGGATCGCGATATCGGTGCTGCCGGCAACCGACCTGTTCCTCATGGGCCGGGGCCATGACAGCCTGGTCCCGCGTGGCGTGGCGCCGGCCCATCTGCTCGCAAGAAGGGGAGTTGTAACTTCCATTGCGACCAACAATGTCCTTAATCCCTTCACGCCCTACGGCGATGCTTCGCTCATTCGCATGGCCAATCTTTACGCCAATGTCGCCCAGCTCTCGCGTGACGAAGATATGGCCCTGGTCTTCGACATGGTGAGCGAAACGGCTGCTGGCCAACTCGACGGCAGCTCGCGTCTGCAGGCGGGCGTCGAAGCGACGATCGTACTCCTCGACAGCCCCGGCCCCAGTGCGGCCGTGCGCGAAATTGCCCGCGTGATTGCTGGCTGGAAAAAGGGGCGCAAGAGCTTCGACAACGGTCGCCCTGTGCTTCACAAAGCAATCTGAAATGCGGCATCACTCCATCGAACCAAAGCGGTCCGGAAATCGGAACCCTTTGCGGCCGGCCTGTGGAGTTGCCGTTGGCGAATTGATCGTAGCGGAAGACGGCGGAGCATTGCTTTGTGAGACGCCTCTATCGCGAACTTACGAAGCGGCTATTCTGTCGTCTTGAGACAAGGCAAGGATCATTGACGGATGCAGGTTCCTCAAAGTGAATTTCGAGAACGCATGACGATACTAGGTGATCTTAACACCGCCTCGTTTATCCCATGGATACAGCGTTACGCCGACAAGCTTGGGCTTTCGCAGACGTTCTTTCATTCCGACGCGGGCCGGATCGAACTTGAGGTCACCGGGCCTTCGGAGCTGATCGATATGCTGGAAATGGGCTGCTCACTTGGTCCGATCGACGTTTGGGTCGACAGGATACAGCGTAGAGTCATGCATGGTCCGGCAACACCCCATTTTAGGAGTTCCTGATTTTCTGCCTTTTATTTAATCATTATTGCCAATGCGAATTATTTATGCAAACCTTTGAGGATCGAGGGGATACAGGCAACGACGCCTGCCTATGGCCTGCGGCGCTAAGTCGTTGGTGAAATTAAGAAAGTTGAGGCTATGCCACTTGATGGGGCCGGATCTTGGGCGCCAGTCGCCCTTTCCTCCGATCTGCCGCCAGGAACCGTCATCCCGGCCTGGACATCGGTTGGCTCGATTGCCCTGTGGCGTAGCCAGTCGGGCCGCGCAACCGCATCATCCGATCGCTGTCCGCATCGTGGAATGAGACTGTCGCATGGCTTTGTCCGCGGCGAAGCGCTCTCCTGCATCTATCACGGATGGAGCTATTCCGTGTCGGGCGGATGCATTCGCATACCAGCTCATCCCGATCTGGTTCCTCCGGACAGCATCCGTGTCGCCGTCCAGCAGGTCGAAGAATCGGGCGGCATCTTATGGGTGGCCGTCGGACTACCGGCAATGCGCCCCCCACAGCTCGACGAACTCGAACCGTTACGTTCTCTGAGCGTCGAAACGACTGTCGCGGCAATCGAGGCCGCGGCAGGGGCGAAAGCTGATGCAAGGGGACTGATCCGCCTGCCTGAATTTCCCTGGATCAGCCTGTTGCTGGCGGCCCAGGAAAAACACACGCTCGTTCTTCTCATGATCGAAAAGCACCGCAGCGCGGCAGATCGCATTACAGCGTCGCGTATTGTCGAATCTCTCCGTCGTACAGCGGAAGAGCGCCACAGGGAGATTGCGGGATGAAAGATGGCGCCATGCTCGACGAATGGTATCCGGTCGGCCTTTTCAGCCAGCTCAGCAAGAAGGGATGCAAGACCTGGCTGATGGGCGAGGCGATCGAGGTTGCCTGCGATCAGGATGGCAATGCGCGGGTGGTGACTGCCGAGGGAAGAGCCCTGCCCGTCCGTGTCCGATATGGCCACGTCTGGTCCTCCCTCGGAACGCCGGAGAAGGAGCTTTTTGCCATTCCGGAGGCCGATCAGCCCGGCCGCCGCTTCGTCGATGTCGGCGTGGTCCGCGTGCGCTGCTCGCCGCTTCGCGCCGTGGAGAACTTCCTCGATATCGCACACTTCCCCTTCGTCCACACCGACATCCTCGGGGCAGAACCGCATACGGAGGTCGAAAACTACAAGGTCGAGATCCGCGAGGATGAGGATGAGGTCTGGGCCACGCAGGTGAAGTTCTACCAGCCGCAGGCTGCAAAGTCGGCGACCGGCGGCATTACGACGGAGTACATGTACCGCGTGCCGGCCCCGACCTGTTCGGTGCTCTACAAGACATGCCCTCCGCGACCGGGCGAATGGGACGTCATCACCCTGTTCGTTCAGCCTCTTGCGGAAGACCTTTGCGACGTATGGCCCTGGATGGCCCTCTTCGATGACGAAACGCCAATGACCGATCTCATCCACTTTCAGCAGACGATCTTCCTGCAGGATCGTTCGATTCTCGAGAACCAGATCCCCGCGCTTCTTCCGCTTGATCCCGGCATGGAAATTCCGACAAGGGCAGACCTTACCTCGGTCGCCTACCGGCGATGGCTGAAGCGCCACAATTATACATACGGCGCACAGTTGGTCGCACAATGAAACTCTACGATTATGTTCTCTCGCCGAGCTGCTACAAGGTAAGGCTGATGGCCGCGATCCTGGACGTCAAGCTCGAAATCCGCCCGGTCGACTTTCATCCAGGCGCGGAGCATCGCGGGCCGGAGCTTCTGGCGCTCAATCCGGCAGGCTCCATCCCGATCCTCAAGGATGGCGATCTCGTACTCACCGAATCCTCGGCAATGCTTGCCTATCTCGCGGCCAATGCTGCGCCGGAATGGCTGGGCTGCGGTTCGCCGCAAGAGACGGCGCGCGTTCAGCAGTGGCTTTCCTTTTCGCATCGCCTGACAGCCAATCTTGGCGGTGCGCGGCTCCACGACATGCTCCTGCGTCCTGGTGACATCAAGGCTCTAAGGGCTCAAGGAATTGCGGCATTGCGCGAACTCGAAGCCGGCCTTTTCGAACAGGGCGAGCGCGGCATGCAATTCCTTGCAGGAAGCCGGGCCACCATCGCCGATATCGTCTGCTTTCCCTATGTCGCGCTTGCGCCTGACGGCGGCATCCCGCTTGATCCCTATCCCTTGACCCGGCTCTGGACGCGCGCCATCCGCAGCCTGCCCGGTTTCATCGAAATGCCCGGCATTCACCGCCTGCACGAGCTGAAACCCGATCCGCATCCGGCAGGGGAGGCGTGATGGAATGACCGGCTATCTCCTGAAGAATTGCGCGGCTGTTATCGTCGATGAGGGCAATGGCCCAAGCGTGCGCCGGAACGTGGATCTGCTGACCAAGGGTCCGGCGATCCAGGCGATCGGGGAGAACCTATCGCTGAGCGCGCTGTCCGAGGGCACGGTCGTGCGAGACGCATCCGGCTGGTTCGTCTATCCGGGGCTTGTGAATACCCATCACCATTTCTTTCAATGCTTCGTGCGCAACAGGGCCGACCTCGACTGGACGAAACTTTCGGTCATCGAATGGCTCGACCGGATCTATCCGATCTTCTCGCGACTGACGGAGGACTGTTTCTATCATTCCTCGGTCACCGCCATGGCCGAGATGATCAAGCATGGCTGCACGACCGCCTTCGACCACCAATATTGCTTTCCCCGCCATGCGGGAAAACGCCTGATCGATCGCCAGTTCGAGGCGGCCGACCTTCTCGGCATGCGCTTTCACGCAGGTCGTGGCGGCAACACCCTGCCGAAATCCGAGGGATCGACGATCCCCGACGCCATGCTCGAGACCACGGATGAATTCATCGCCGACTGCGCGCGGCTGATCGACGGCTATCACGATGCCGGTCCCTTCAGCATGCGCCAGGTGGTGGTCGCCCCTTGCCAGCCGGTCAATTGCTACCGCGAAACCTTCGTCGAGTCGGTCGCGCTGGCGCGGGATCGCGGCGTGCAGATGCACACGCATGTCGGCGAAGGCGAAAGCCCTGTCATCAAGGCGCGGCATGGCATGCGCACGGTCGACTACTGCGCGGAATTGGGTTTCGCTGGCCCCGATACGTTCTACGCCCATTGCTGGGAACTGACGCATGACGAGTTGCGCAAGATGGCGGCAAGCGGCACCGGCGTCTCCCATTGCCCTGAGCCGGTTTACTTGGTCGGCGCCGAAGTCACAGACATCCCGGCGATGCAGGCCCTCGGCTTGCGCATCGGCCTTGGTTGCGACGGAGCGGCATCGAACGACAACTCGAACCTCATGCACTGCATCCATTCCGCCTACATGCTGCAGTGCCTCACGGCGTCGACGCGTCAGCATCCCGTCCCCGCTCCGCTCGACTTCCTACGCTATGCGACAAGCGGAGGCGCAAGCCTGCTGGGACGTAGCGATATCGGGCGTCTCGCGCCGGGTATGGCGGCGGACCTTTTCGCGATCGACACGCGACGGATGGACTACGTCGGGACACGGCATGACCCGCTGAGCCTGATCGCCAAGGTCGGGATCGGCATGCCCACCGATCTGACCATGATCAACGGACGCATCGTCTGGCAGGGCGGTGAATTCACCGGACTGGATGAAGCCGCACTCTTTGCCGCGGCCGAGGCAGCACTTGCAACAGTGGAATTCTGAAAAACCAAAAAGGGGAACTGGGATGCAGAAGAATCTGACCCGCAGAACATTGATGAAGAGCGCGGCTGTCGCAGGCCTCGCAACGGCCTTTACCGGACGCTCCGCCTTTGCCGCGAACGAACCGCTCGGCATCACGCTCGTCGTGCCCTCGCCGATCGGCGATGTCGGCTGGGGCCATGCGCTCGCCGCAGGCCTCGATCCGATCAAGGCCGCTTATGGCGACAAGGTCAAGGTGACGGTGATCGAGAACATCGCCGAAGGTCCGGATGCGGACCGCATCATGAACAAGACCGTTTCCGACGGAAATCATTTCCTGATCGCCGGCTCGTTCGGCTATCAGAACGGCGCGCTGCAGATTGCCCGCCGCAATCCCAAGGTGAGCGTCCTACATGCGTCGGGTTTCCAGATCGCCCCGAATTTCTCGCCCTTTGCCGCCAAGTATTTTCAAGGAACCTATCTGCTCGGTATGGCAGCGGCGGCCGTCTCCAAGACGGGCAAGCTCGGTTCGGTCTCTGCGTTTGCCATTCCTGAGCTGATTACGTCAGTTAACGCCTTTACACTCGGCGCACAGGCCGTGAAGCCGGACATCGAAGTATCGGTCGTCTGGGTCAACTCCTGGTTCGATCCGGCCAAGGAGCAGGAAGCAGCCAAAGCATTGATCTCGCAAGGGTGCGACGTGATCTTCTCTAACGCGCAGGATACGCCCTCGGTCATATCGGCCTGCGAGGCAGCCGGCGTCTACGCCTTCAACCTGAACTCCTCGATGAAGAAATATGCGCCGAAGACCTATCTCGGCTGCGTATCCACCGACTGGTCGCCCTTCTTCAAGGCATCGGTCGACGCGCATCTCGCCGGCACCTTCAAGGGCGCCAATGCCTTCCTCGGCGTCGCGGACAAGGTCGTCGAGGTCGTCGATTGGAGCCCGGCAATCCCGGCCGATACCATGGCCAAGATCAAGGAACTTGAAGCAAAGATCGGAAGCGGCGGCTTCTCGCCGTTTACCGGCCCGATCGCCAAGGCCGATGGCAGCGAAGGAGCGGCTTCAGGCGCGACGCTGACCGACGCCCAGATCGTTGCGATGGACTGGCATGTCAAAGGCGTAATGACGCCTTTGCCGAAGTAAGTCGCTCATGGCCATCCCGCTTTTATCGCTGCGCGGTATCTCCAAAAGCTACGGTCGGATCCACGCCAACCAGCATATCGACTTCGACGTCGCGCCCCGCTCGATCCATGCCATCCTTGGCGAGAATGGTGCCGGCAAATCGACCCTGATGAAGCTGATTTACGGCGTCGAGCGGCCGGATGAGGGAACGATCGCCTGGAATGGGCAGCCGCTTAGCCTCGCCTCCCCCGCGGAGGCGAGACGCGCCGGCATCGGGATGGTCTTTCAGCATTTCTCCCTGTTCGAGAGCCTCACGGTTGTCGAAAACATCCGTCTGATCGTATCAGGCCGGAGGGGAGAACTCGCGCAGCGCATCCGCACATTGGGGAACGAATTCGGTCTCGAAGTCGATCCGCTCGCCCATGTGCACGAACTGTCTGTCGGCGAGCGGCAGCGGGTGGAAATCATCCGCTGCCTGATGACCGACCCAAAGCTGCTGATCCTCGACGAGCCGACATCGGTCCTGCCGCCGCAGGCCGTCGGGAAGCTGTTTGAGACACTCCGCAGGTTACGCGATGGCGGCGTCTCGATCCTCTTCATCTCGCACAAGCTGGAAGAGATCCAGTCGCTGTGCGACCGCGCGACCATTCTGCGTGGCGGGCGCATAACCGGGCATGCGGACCCGCGTGACCATGACGCCCATGATCTTGCCCGCATGATGATCGGCCGCGACATGCCGGAAACCATACCCACCATGCCTTTGGCCGATGGCGAAAAGCGGCTGGAGATCATCGGCCTGGACTATCGGCCGGACGATCCCTTCGGCATGCCGCTCTCCACCATCAGCCTGACTGTGCGCAGCGGCGAAATTCTCGGCATTGCCGGTATCTCCGGAAATGGTCAAAAGGAACTCGCCGCGCTGATTTCGGGAGAAACGGCCCTGCCCCGGGACAAGCGCGACCAGATCTTCATGATGGGACGGGATGTTGGCAGCCTCGACGCTGCCGACCGCCGGAAGCTGGGATTTGCTTTCGTTCCGGAAGACCGGCTCGGCCATGGCGCCGTCCCCGAAATGTCGCTGACACTCAACAGCCTGCTGACAGCTCATCCCATGAAGCTTGTGAGACATGGTCTGCTCGACAGCGCCAAGGCGACCGACTTCGCAAACGAATGCATCCGGACCTATGACGTGCGCACCCCCGGCCCGGATGCGGAAGCCGGCTCGCTTTCGGGAGGAAATCTGCAGAAGTTCATTGTCGGGCGCGAAATCATGCTGGCGCCGAAACTGCTCTTCCTTGCGCAACCGACCTGGGGCGTCGATGTCGGCGCGGCCTCCGCCATTCGCAAGCGGCTGATCGAGATGCGCAATCAAGGTATGGCCATTCTCGTCATATCCGAAGAGCTCGAGGAATTGTTCGAGCTCAGCGATTTTATCCAGGTCCTTTACCACGGCACGCTGAGCCCACCGCTCGTCACCCGCGATACGAAATCGGAGGAGATCGGTCGATACATGATCGGCGCGCAGTCCCAACGTGAGAAGGCATCCGCATGAGCCATTCGTTTTCCGCTGCCCTCCCCACATTGGCCCGGCGCGATCGGGCCTCGTTCGTTGCGAAGCTGCTCGCACCGGTAATCGCTCTCATCGCCACCATCGTTCTCAATCTCGGTCTTTACGTAGCCATGGGCCGCGATCCGGCGGCGGTGCTCTACGCCATGCTGATCGAGCCGTTCTTCTCATGGGCGTCATTCTCCGAAGTCTTGCTGAAGACCGGGCCGCTGCTTCTCATTGCACAAGGCCTGGCAATCGGCTTTCGGGCAAAGGTCTTCAACATCGGCGCCGAGGGCCAATTCATTCTCGGCGCCATCTTCGCATCCGCCATACCCATCTGGATGCCGCAGGCAACGGGCCAGTGGATCTGGCCTTCGATGCTGCTGCTCGGCACGATCGGCGGCGCGTTATGGGCCTCGCTGACAGCCTTCTGGCGTGTCAGGCTCAATGCCAATGAAATCCTCGTTTCGCTGATGCTGAGTTTTGTTGCCGCCCAACTGCTCAATTATCTGCTTCTTGGTCCATGGAAAGATCCCGGCGGCTTCAATTTCCCGCAGTCGGTCATGTTCCAATACGATGCGATGGTGCCGATTCTGTTCGAAGGGACGCGCGTCAACGTCTCGCTACTTTTAGCTGTTGCTCTGTCGATCGCGGCATGGTTCTTCATGCAGAAAAGCTTCGCCGGCTATAAGCTGCAGGTTGGCGGCCTGGCTCCCCGAGCTGCGGGTTATGCCGGCTTCAGAGAGAGCAGGGCGATCTGGCTTTCGCTGATTATCGGGGGCGCTGCAGCCGGTCTTGCCGGCGCCGCCGAGGTTGCCGGACCTCTCGGCCAGCTGCAGCGTTCCATCTCGACAGGATATGGCTACGCGGCGATCATCGTCGCTTATCTTGGCGGTCTCAATCCGATCGGTATCGTCGTCTCTTCGATCATCATGGCGGCGCTCTACATCGGCGGCGACAATGCCATGGTTTCCGCCAATCTGCCGATTGCCGCCGTCCGCGTATTCCAGGGCAGCCTGCTCCTCATCTACCTCGTCGCCGTGACCTTCGTGCGCTACCGCATCGCATGGCGCCCCATTTCACCGGCTCGGAGCTCATCATGAACGCTATTGAGTTCATTCTCGCGGGCATGCTGGCAGCCGCAACGCCGTTTCTGCTGGCAGCTCTAGGGGAGCTTATTGCCGAGCGCGCTGGCGTCCTCAATCTCGGCGTCGAGGGGTTAATGGGGCTTGGTGCCGTCATCGCGTTTATTGTCGTCTATCACGGCGGCGGACATTTTCTTGCTTTCCTCGCGGCGGGTCTCGGGAGCGCGCTCCTGTCGATGATTTTTGCCGCGATCGTTCTCGGCTTCAACGCCAATCAGGTCGCCGCCGGCCTTGCGCTCGGGATACTCGGCCAGGGTCTTTCGGCGCTGTTCGGCAAAAGCTACGAGAGCTTGACGGTCGCGACGCTGCCGAAGATCGCAATCCCCGGGCTTTCGCAAATTCCGCTCATGGGCGGCCTGTTCAGTCAGGATATCGTCGTCTGGATTTCGCTTGTCCTGACTATTGGCATATGGGCATCGTTTGCCTACGGCAAAGTCGGTTTGATCCTTCGCGCCGTCGGTGAAAATCCGAAAGCCGCTCACGCCATCGGCTATCCGATCATTGCGATACGCTTCGCCGCAGTGGCGTTCGGCGGCATGATGGCAGGCTTTGCCGGTGCCTACGCCTCGACGATCTACACACCGCTCTGGGCGGATGGCATGATCGCCGGCCGCGGCTGGATTGCCATCGCTCTTGTCGTGTTCGGAACCTGGCTGACAACGAGGATTTTCCTGGGTGCGTGCCTGTTTGGTGCCGTATCTCTTATGGGGCTCGCCGCTCAGGCGACCGGAATTGCCGTGCCCTCACAACTGCTCGCATGTCTTCCTTATCTCGTGACGATTATCGTCCTGGGCATCATCTCGGCAGACCGTCGCTTGCTCAAGCTCAACGGTGTCGCCTCGCTCGGCGAACCTTTTGAGCGATGACTTCTGCTGCCGTTCAGTCGATGCTTTAAGCATCGGGACGTGCATAATTTTCGCGCAACTGCACCCGTCATGGATTTCAAGCGAGCACAGGCATCCCGCCAATTTGGCCGCAGCCTGCTCGTCCTCAAAGAAAGCGATTGGAAACCTTGGGGTTGATGCGGCGGATCTTGCGCAAAGTCTGGTAGAGGGTATTCGATTTCATCACAATGTAGCGCGGAGAAACGGTGCCGCCGAAGCCGGAATAGAGCAGGATGGAGCCGGCACTGGCCACACCATCGAAGTCGAAGACCAGCCCCATCGAGGCGGCGCTTTTCATGGCACTCCAGATCAGCAGGGGGATCGCGCCATTGCCGCTGTCGACCGTGCGTGTCGATAGCATGTAGTAATAGGATCTGGCGTCCCAGACGCAAAAGATAGCCGCCCTGGCATCGCCTCTGTCATCCACAGCGACGCGGAAATGGCCACGTCCGCGATCGAGTGCCCTGGTGACGACATCCGTGCAGGTCGCGAAGTCGACATTGGGCTTGCCCCCTCTGGCCTTGAGATTGGCGCTGAAAAAGCGAAAGAATGCCGGCGGATCCATCGTGTTCGAGACGCCATAGCGTTCCTCCCCGCGCCGGATGACGTTTCGGGTCTTGTCCCGCATCGCTTTCCACATGACCTCCTGAGGCGCCGGACCGACTTCAAACGTGAACTGAGCCGTCGCCTCGAAATCTTCGGCCTGAAAAGCCAGCACATCCTTGACGTTGTGGTGGAGCTTCTGACGGAATGAAGAGAACTGCGGGAGCCTGCGGATGAGCTCGCGTGTGATCGCCTGACGCCTCACGAAGCGGTTTGGCTCGCTACCCGATCCGTCGTTGATGCCCGGGCCGAGAAAGTGGGTAAGGGTCGGCATATTGATGCTATGCAGGCCGAGTCTCGTTTCCTTGACATAGGGCAGCCGGCCCACTGTCCGCCCACCTTCGGTCACCTCGGAGATCTCGGCTCGCCCTTTCGTCGCGGCGTCGAGCCACCAGTGCTCGTGAAATATTGTCGGTATCAAAGGATCCAGCACTCCGGGTCTCCTCCAAAACAAACATCCGCACTTGCTTCTTCTAGTTGGTCAGTTGCTGCAGCATCCCCAAAGTATCTCCCGTTCAGGTGCGCGGCAGCCCACGGGACATGTGCAGTTCAAAGGACGGTGGCGGTTTCACGGCTTCCGGCTGGATCCCACTTTTCATTCGCATTCAAACAGGTGTTGCAATAGTGCGGACGAAACTGCGGACGATGAAATATCCTCATAGCACAATCGAGCGCACTTCAAAATAAATCAACACATTTTTCCGACACAACAGAACTTCTGAAATAAGATCATTCTTTATATTTCCCAAGTGGAGACTTCACATGCGAATATACAGCAATGTGGCGTTTGAAATTGCCAATCATCTCGAGGAAGGGGCGCAACCTGTCGAAAATGCCAAGCTGAACGATGACATAAATATTGTCGCGCTGACATACATGGCCTGCGTCTTCGACGCGCCCAATAAGCGAGGCAGGAACGGGCGAGCCGGCGCTTCAAGCATTTGCTCGTTCATTCGGCGGTAGAGTTTTCGGCAGCGGCCGCCTCCGGTCCTTTCCGGAAGCGGCCGAACCCAGCCGACTTACTTGGCGTTCTTGACGAATTCCGTCGTGTAGGTCCTCGACAGGTCGATGGACTTGCCCTGAACGTTCTTGGAAAACTCGGAAAGCACGGCAAGAACGGTCTTCGGACCGTCTTCCGGCATCACGCCATCAGGCGTGAACATCGCCTTGCCGTTTTCGAGCGCCTTCACATAGCCGTCCTTGTCGCCGACATAGAAGTCCTTAGGCATCTTGTCGGCAATCTCGGCGGCCGAATGGGTGTTGATGAAATGCAGCGTCTTGACGAAGGCGTTCGCAAGCTTCTGCGTTTCCTCCTTGTGATCCTTGACCCACGATTCCTGCATGTAGAGGGATGCGGCCGGATAGGTCCCGCCCAGTGCCGCCCTGGTTCCGTCCATCGTGCGCATGTCGATGAGGACCTTGGCCTCGCCGGTCTTCAAAAGACGCGAGACCGTCGGCTCGGTCGTCATGCCGGCCTGGATGGCGTCCTGCTGCATGGCGGCGATGAAGGTCTGGCCGGCGCCGACCGGAACGGAGGTGAATTGCCCAAGCTTCAGGCCGGCCTTGACGGCCAGATACTGCGTCAGGAAATTGGTCGAGGAACCAAGGCCCGTGACGCCAAGGCTCTTGCCCTTGAAATCGGCAGGGGACTTGATCTCTGGATGCTTGGCCGACACCAGCTCGACTTCGCCCGGCGCCTGGCTGAACTGCACGACCGATTCGACGAACTTGCCCTTGCCCTGGAGATCGATGCAATGGTCATAGAAGCCGACGACGCCCTGGACGGCGCCTGCAAGCATCTCGTTTTCCGCATCGACGCCCGCTGGCTCGTTGAGAAGCTCGACGTCAAGACCCTCTTCCTTGAAATAGCCCAGCCCTTCGGCAAGCTTGGCCGGCAGGTAGATCTGCTTTTCGTAGCCGCCCACCATGATGGAAATCTTGCCGGCCGCCTGCGCCGCCGTCGTCGCGAACGAGGCTGCGGCTAACGCAAGGGAAAAAGCCGTCGAATATTTGAGAATGCTGGATGCACGCATGAAGTCCTCCTCACCATTGATGTGCCGCCGATTGATCACCGCGCGGCACGCGCTTCCTCCTGAAGCTCGACGAGGCTAGCGCCAGCAACCTTTCAGTCAGCTTTCAATGGAACAGCGAGCGCAGCGAAATCGAGGCTTTTGTCTTTGCCGTGGCAGCGAACCGCCGAACATCGCAAGACGGCTGACGCTTGCGGCGGCAGCAGAACCAATCAAAGGCTGATCGGCGAGGGTAATCGCGCAATCGATGAGAGCAGACCGGACGATCCCTGGCAAGACCGGCTGTCTAGATGACAGCGGATGCATATTCCGAAATCGCTGCGCTCAGCTCTTGCCGAAGCCGGTACGCCGGAGCAGATTGCAATGACAACGGAGATGGACCCATGGCACAGGACGACACTTCGGGCTCCAATGCGCAGGGTATCGCCCCTCGCTGGACATCCAGCGCGAAGAGCGGTGTCGGTACGGCACTCTCGCCGGCTTGCCACATCTGGTTCACGCTCAGCCACGGCATCCTCAACGAAGTTTATTTTCCGCGCGTCGATTGCGCCTGCACCCGCGACCTTGGCCTGATCGTTACCGGTCCGGACGGTTATTTTTCCGAGGAAAAGCGGGATAGCGAAAGTGTGGTCACAACGATCGAAGATGGCGTTCCGGCCTATCGGCTCGTCAACACGGCACTCGATAGGCGCTACCGCATCATCAAGCACATTATCGTCGACCCGGTGCGGAGCAGCTTGCTTCAGCAGATATCGTTCGAAGCGCTGCAGGGAGAGGTTCACGACTATCGGCTCTATATGCTTGCCGCCCCGCATCTGATCAATGCCGGCCGCGGCAATACCGGCTGGGTGGGCGACTACAAGGGCACGCCGATGCTTTTCGCGACGGGCACGCACGGCGTTGCGCTGGCGCTTGCCGTCAGCGGCGGATGGAAAACGGCCTCTGCCGGCTATGTCGGCATTTCCGACGGCTGGCGCCAGCTGCAGAACGCCGGAGAATTGGATCCGCGCGTCACCCACGCCGCCAACGGCAACGTTGCGCTGACCGGCGAAATCGATCTTACCGCCGGCAGCGATACCGTCCTCCTCTCGCTTGGCTTCGGAAACCGCCCGGAGGAAGCGGGCTACAATGCGCTCGCCAGCCTGCAGGCCGGCTACGAGGAGGCGGAGCGCTCCTATGTCGCCGACTGGCGGAAATGGCAAAGCACCCTGCTGCCGCTGGATGAACCGAGGGCGCCGCCGCCTGAGCTCAACCGCTATCGGATATCGACCGCCGTTCTCGCAACGCATCGGCCCCTGTCCTTCGAAGGGCCGGCCGTCGCCTCGCTGTCGATTCCCTGGGGCTTTGCCAAAGGCGACGAGGATCTTGGCGGCTATCATTTGGTCTGGCCGCGCGACCTCGTCGAGACCGCCGGCGGTTTCCTTGCGGCCGGCGCCCCGCAGGATGCGCTGCGCATCCTTGCCTATCTTCGAGCGATCCAGGAGGCGGACGGGCATTGGCCGCAGAACGCCTGGCTCGACGGTGAGCCCTACTGGACCGGCATACAGATGGACGAGTGCGCCTTTCCGATCCTGCTTGCCGACGCGCTGCGCCGCGAGGGAGCGCTCACCGGCGATGCTCTCCTGTCCTATGTCTCGATGGTTGAACGAGCGGCGCGCTATGTTGTGGTCAACGGCCCGGTAACAGGCGAGGACCGCTGGGAGGAGGATGGCGGCTTTTCTCCCTTCACCCTCGCCGTCGAGATCGCCGCGCTGCTCGCCGCCGCCGATATCCTGGAAATTGCGGGCCGTAATCACGATGCAGACTACCTTCGGCAGACGGCAGATGCCTGGAACGACCAAGTCGAGCGCTGGACCTATGTCGCCGCCGATACAGCCACTGCCGACCTCGGGGTCAAGGGATATTATGTGCGCATCGCCCCGCCCGATATTGCCGATGGCGCGTCGCCGGCCGACGGCTTCGTACCGATCAAGAACCGACCGCCGGCGGATTCATATCTGCCGACGGCCCGCGTCGTCAGCCCGGATGCCCTGGCGCTGGTCCGGTTCGGATTGCGCGCCGCCAACGATCCGCGCATCCTCGATACGGTGAAAGTCATCGACGCACAGCTCAAATGCGACCTGCCGCAAGGGCCGCTATGGTATCGCTATACGGGCGACGGCTATGGCGAGCATGACGATGGCGGGCCATTCGACGGCACCGGCATCGGCCGCCTCTGGCCCCTGCTCGCCGGCGAAAGAGCCCATTACGAGCTTGCAGCCGGCAAGCAAAAGGCCGCGGTCGCATTGCTCAGCGCTCTTGAAGGCTCTGCAGGGCCGGGTGGCCTGCTGCCCGAACAGGTCTGGGACCGACCCGATCTCCCCGAACGAGGCCTTATATTCGGCAAACCTTCCGGAAGCGCCATGCCGCTCGTCTGGGCTCATGCCGAGCATATCAAGCTGCTGCGTTCGCTGAGAGACAACGCCGTCTTCGACATGCCGCCGCAAGGCGTCGAACGCTACATCAAAAACAAGACGACCGCCCCCTTCATACTCTGGCGTTTCAACAACAAGACATCGCAGGTTCTTGCCGGCAAGCGCCTCAGGATCGAGGTGATGGCGAAAGCCGTCATCCGTTGGAGCTCCGACGGCTGGAAAAGCAAAAGCGATATCGAAACTCGCGAAAACGGCTTCGGCATCGAGGTCGCGGAGCTTGCGACCGAGCGGCTGGAGAAGGGAAGTGTCATCGCCTTCACCTTCTATTGGCCCGATACCGACCATTGGGAAGGGATGGACTTCTCGGTAGCAGTGGTCGCAGGCACTCGCTAGACGTTATTGGCAATAGATGTACCTTGAGGAGACACGCATCGTGAGTGCCAAACTAAAAGCTCCCAAGCAACCGACGTCCACGACATCGAAAGATCTCGTCGTACTCGCAATCGATCTTGGCGGTTCGCATGTCAAAGTGCGCCTGAGTTCGGGTAGCGACCGGCGTGCCGCTGTCTCCGGTACGGCAATGTCGGCGCAAAAGATGGTGGAGACCGTCAAGGAACTGACCGCCGACTGGCAATATGATGTCATCGGCATGGGCTATCCCGGTCCGGTCACCGACAACAAACCGGCGCTCGAACCACATAACCTGGGTCCCGGCTGGAAAGGCTTCGACCTATCCGCAGCTTTCGGCAAGCCTGTCAGGCTCGTCAACGATGCGGTCTTGCAGGCAATCGGCGGCTATAACGGCGGCAATATGCTTTTTCTTGGATTGGGTACGGGGTTGGGTTCGGCAATGATCGTCAATTACGTCTGCTTGCCTATGGAGCTGGCCCATCTGCCCTACAGGAAGGATGAGACGTTCGAAGATTTCGTCGGCGAGCGGGGCCTCGAAAAATACGGTAAGAAGAAATGGCGCAAATCGGTGGAGAAGGTCGTGGGCAAGCTGCAAGCAGCATTGCTGCCGCATGAAACCGTCATCGGTGGCGGCAATGTCGGAAAGCTCAAGACGCTGCCTGAAGGCTGCCGCGCCGGTGACAACGAAAATGCCTTTCTCGGCGGCTTTCGGCTGTGGAAGGACGAAAGCTTGCGTTTCTAGAGCATGATGCCGAAAAGCGTGATCGGCTTTCGGGCGGCACCATGCTCTATTTCCTTGCTTTAAGTCGCAGCGCCGACGGCGGAGCCGCGAGCACTCATACGCAACAGATAATAGACGGCGCCTCCAATACCGACGCCGAAGAACCAACCGTAGGTCCCCCACCACTCCGGCAGGATTGATGTGAAGGTCGGCAGGATCGAGGAGAACAGCGCACCGATCACAAGGGCGATGAAAGCATTTCTGTGCCAGCCGTTCTGGAAGCGAAACTCGCCGTTTTCGTGGTAGAGCGCCGCAACGTTCAGCTCACCTTTCCGGATCAGATAATAGTCCACCATCATGATCCCGAAAATCGGCCCCATGCTCGAACCGATGAAGTTGACGAAATGCGCAGCACTCGTCTCCCACGGCGCGAAAGGATAAAGCACCAGCGCGATCAGGGCCGCAATATAGCCGCCGCGCTTGAAGCTGATCTGCCGGGGAAAGACGTTCGAGAAATCGAAGGCCGGCGAGACGAAGTTCGCGACCACATTGATGCCGAGCGTTGCGACTGCGAAGGTCAATGCAGCAAGCAGTGCCAGGAACCAGCTGTCGAATTTCGCCGAGATCGCTTCGGGATGCAAAAGTACTTCGCCATAGACGGTGAAGGCCGCCGTGGTTGTCACGCCGGCCACGAGGCAGAAGGCGAGCAAATTGATCGGCAGACCCCAGAGATTGCCCTTGCGCAAAGTCTTGGTGTCCGTGGCATAACGTGAAAAGTCGCAGAAATTCAGGTAAAGCGCTGCGAAATAAGTGATCCATGTGGCCGCGACAGCGGCAAGCGCCGGCAAGGATCCCGGCTCACCAGGCACGCCGGCATCCTTCGTCTTTTCAAGCAGAACGTCGCGCGGTATTTCACTGCCGAAGGAAAAGGTGCCGGACTTGACGACAAGATAGATCGCAAGCACCAGCATCATGATCCAGACGGCAGGGCCGGCCAAGTCCTGAAATTTGCGCACCGTTTCCATGCCGCGCTGGATGATCAAAAGCTGCAGCGCCCAGACGACGACGTAGCAAATGACCTCCAACGTCGAATGGCCGAGCATGTGGCTATTCTGATGGAATGCGAGAATGTTCTCGTTGCGGATGAGAAGGGCGACGATGGCGCCTGACGCCGCCGCGGTCTGGGCGCCATACCAGAAGCAGGCGACGACGGCCCGCACCAGGGCGGGGACATTTGCGCCGAACGTTCCAAACGAGGCACGAGCGAGAACCGGGAACGGTACACCCGTTTTGACACCGGCATTACCGACCAGGCTCATCAGGAAAAAGATGACCAGCGAGCCGATACCGATCGCGATCACGAAATTGAGGAAGCTGCCGCACAGCAGGAAAAGGCTCGCCGCAAGATAATATCCCCAAAGGCTATGAACGTCTGAGGTCCACACATTGAAGATACTGAATGCGCCCCACTTCCTCTCCTCGGCGGGCGCCAGATCGTCATTGTGCAATGAAGGTGATGGATTTTGTATTGTCATTCCCCTCTCCCCCGTCTTTCGCGGTTTGTCAGAACCTTCCGGCACGCGTAAGGCCCGTTCGATTTGGTGCTCCACTCTGGATCGTCCGATGCCAGGCAGAGTACTCGCGAGCTGATTGTCGCCCATAGCTGCCTGAAATCAATCTTTTCCAGTTGGATATCGAAACTCGGCCCCAACTGCTCACTTGACCGAAAGCGGTCGGCAAACACCAACCGAATGTCCTAAGTAAGTGTATCATATCACACCGCGTCGATCCGGCGCTTTTTTATTGCCGATTGCTGCCTGAACCGCTCAAGCTCGGCAAACGGTATGGAAGCGCTCGATGCAGGTGGTGAGAACCTCCTCGCCCGGCCGCTTCCACCAATTATTCTGAGAGAAAATCTCCACTTCCTGCGGACCGAAAAAGCCGGCCTTCTCAATCTCCGCGCGGATGCGCTTGAGATCGATGACACCGTCGCCCATCATGCCGCGATCGAGCAGCAGATCGGTGGTCGGAACGAGCCAGTCGCAGATATGATGTGCGAGAATCCGGCCACCGGCACCGGCCCGCGCGATCTGTTCATGGAGCTTCGGATCCCACCAGACGTGATAGACATCGACGGCGACGCCGATGCCTTCACCCAAAAGATCGCAAATATCGAGCGCCTGCTCCAGCGTGTTCACGCAGGCTCGATCGGCCGCGTACATCGGATGCAGCGGCTCGATCGCCAGCGGAATTCCCGCACTTCGGGCATGGGGCAGGATGGCGGCAATGCCGTCGGCCACCATCTCGCGGGCATGAGCGATATCCTTCGATCCTTCCGGCAGACCGCCGACGACGAGAACGAGGCAATCTGCATTGAGCGCCGCCGCTTCGTCGATCGCGCGCTTGTTGTCGTCGATCGCCGCTGCCCTGCCCTCCGCATGCGCGGCAGGAAACATGCCGCCGCGGCAAAGCCCGGTGACTTTCAGCCTGTTGTCAGCAACGATGCGGGCGGCTTCCGGAAGCCCGATCTTGTGCACCTGATCGCGCCAGGGGGCGATCGCAATGATATCCTGCTGCAAGCAGGCTTCCACCGCCTGGCGCATGTCATATTGCTGGCGCACCGTCGCCAGGTTGATGGACAGACCCTCTATCGCCATCGTGATCTCCTCTCCCGATCCCTTTTTTCCTCTATTCGATGCCGACGGTGGCAAGGACCGCCCTCATCCGATAGGTCGCCAGATCCGGATCGCGCAGCACGCGCGCCGTATCGGCGAGGCGGAACAGCTCCGAAAGATGCTGGATCGAACGGGCGCTCTGCTGACCGCCGAGCATCTGGAAATGGTCCTGGAAGCCATTGAGATAGGCAAGGAAGACGACGCCGGTCTTGTAGAAGCGCGTCGGTGCCTTGAAGATATGGCGCGACAGCGGCACAGTCGGCGCCAGGATCGCATGGAAGGCGTCGAGGTCGTTTTCGGCGAGCCTCGCAAGCGCCGCACTCGCCGCCGGCGCTACGGCATCGAAGATGCCGAGCAAGGCATGTGAATAGCCTTGTTCGTCGCCGGCGATCAGTTCGGCATAGTTGAAATCGTCGCCGGTATACATCTTGACCGACGGATCGAGCCGCCGGCGCATGACGATTTCCTTCTCCGCCGAAAGCAGCGATATCTTTACGCCATCGACCTTGGGCGCATTCTGGTTGATGATCGCGGTCGCGGTCTCCATGGCCCGCATGTCGTCAGCCGATCCCCAGTAACCTGCCAGCGCCGGATCGAACATCGAACCGAGCCAGTGAATGATGACAGGCTCTTTGACCTGACCAAGAATGCGGTCGTAGACCCGGATATAGTCGTCGGAGCTCTTGGCGGCCGCGGCAAGCGCCCGGCTTGCCATCAGGATGACACGGCCGCCCTGCCCTTCTACATAGGCGACCTGTTCCTCGTAGGCGCGGATGACGTCATCGATCGTGACATCGGGACCGGGCTGGAGGTGGTCGGTGCCGGCGCCATAGGCAATCACCGCATCCGAGCGGCCGCGGGCCGCCGACTGCGCGTGCGCGATCAGCTCCTTCGCGCCGGCCCAGTCGAGACCCATGCCGCGCTGGGCGGTGTCCATCGCCTCCGCCACGCCGAGGCCGAGGCCCCAGAGATATTCACGGAAGGCAATGGTGCGTTCCCAGTCGATGTTGCGATCGAGCCAGGGATCGTTGTCCGCCAGCGCGTCGACAACGACATGCGCAGCGGCATAGGCCACGCGATTGAAGCGATGACCGTCGGCCGGCTTCACAGGCGCGATCAGTGGTTCGTTCACAGGGGTGAAGGCGGCGATGGCGCCGCCCGCCATCGGCAGGCGAAGACTTTTCGTCATGAAACCAATCTCCTAGCGAGCCGAAAGAGAAGGCACGTCGATCCAGCGGCGCTCCGCCCAGCTCCTTTGCGCAAGCTCTGCCAGCTGCACGCCCTTGGCGCCCTCGCGAAGCGTGAACTTCCACGGCGCGTCCTCGGCCACATGGCACAGGAACTGCTCCCACTGCGCCTTGAAGCCATTGTCGAAGGCCTGCGTGTCCGGCACCTCTTCCCAGGTGTCGAAGAAATTGATGGGCTGCGGCTGATCGGGGTTCCACACCGGCTTCGGCGTATTGACCCGGTGCTGCGTCCAGCAGCGCATCAGGCCGCAGACGGCCGATCCATGGGTGCCGTCGACCTGGAAGGTGACGAGATCGTCGCGACGAACACGCACCGCCCATGATGAATTGATATGGGCGATGACACCACCTTCAAGTTCGAAGGTGGCATAGGCCGCATCGTCGGCATCGGCGACATAGGTTTTGCCGTTCTCGTCGACGCGGCTTGGAATATGCGTCGCTCCAAGGCAGCTGACGGACTTGACCTCGCCGAACAGATTGTCAAGCACGTAGCGCCAGTGCGGCAGCATATCGAGGATCATGCCGCCGCCATCCTCTTTGCGGTAGTTCCACGACGGGCGCTGTGCCTTCACACCCCAATCGCCTTCGAAAACCCAATAGCCGAACTCGCCGCGCACCGAGAGGATTTTGCCGAAGAAGCCGCTGTCGCGCAGCATGGCGATCTTGCGCAGTCCCGGCAGAAACAGCTTGTCCTGGACGACACCGTTCTTGACGCCGCGACGTTCGGCCGAAGCCGCAACCGACAACGCTTCCTCGAGGGTCTCGGAAATCGGCTTCTCGCAATAGACATGCTTTCCGGCGGCAATCGCTTTCTCGAGGAGCTCGACACGCATCTGCGTCGAACCGGCATCGAAGAAGATCGTATTGCCCGGATCGGCAAGGGCGGCATCAAGATCGGTCGTCGTCTTCGAAAGACCGTGCTTGCGGGCGACCGCCTCGATCTTTTCGGCATTGCGGCCGACAAGCACCGGCTCGGGCATCAGCCGGTCGCCGTTCGACAGCAGAACGCCACCCTGTTCGCGAATTGTCAGGATGGAGCGCACCAGATGCTGGTTATAGCCCATGCGGCCGGTAATGCCGTGCATGATGATGCCGATCGGCTTCGTTGCCATGAGTTCTTCCTCCCGTAAATAACTATATAGTTACATAACTGACACGGCGAAGCCATGCTGTCAACGGCCATCGTCAATGGCTGCCCTGGCGGTGATCCGTCGTTGCTGAGCTGGTTTCCCCGGAAATTCTAGGGGCGCAGATAGGCGAAGATCACCTCGACGATATGTTCGCCCCAGGCGTCGATTTCGGCCTTGTCCGAGAGATTGCGGCGGAAGATGGTGGAAAGCGTCCAACGGTTCGTCAGGAAGAACGAGCCGAGCGCTGCAATGCTCATATAGATCTTGACGGGATCGCAGTCGTTGCGGAACACGCCCGCCGCAGCACCGCGGTCGAGCAGGCTGGAAATCTCGGAGACCAGCGGTGAATGCAGTTCGAAAATGCGCGCCGAACGCTTCAAAAAGCGTGCCTTGTGCATGTTTTCCGTGCTGAGAATCCCCAGGAATTCCGGGTGGTCCAGGAAATATTGCCAGGTGAAGACGACCAGCTCCCGCATGCCGTCGGGGGGCGAGCGATGCGAGAGATCGAGCCGCGCTTCCGCCGAGCGAATGGCGATATAGCTGCCTTCCAGAACGGCGACATAAAGCGCATCCTTGCCGCCGAAATAATGGTAGAGCATCCGCTTGTTGATCTTGGCGCGCTCGGCGATGGCATCGACGCGGGCGCCACCATAACCGCGCTCTGCAAATTCCTTGGTTGCGGCAGCCAGAATAGCCTTGCTGGTGCGTTCGGCGTCCCTGAGGCGGGGCCGTTCCGAAGCGGTGCGCGAGGAGGTTTTTTCTGCATTCGCAAGGTCTGCGCTCTTGGCGCTGCTCTTCACGGTCTTGGCTTCCGACATTCTGGCTCCCGGCGGCATTTCGTAAGGCTTATGCGGCCCATCCTCGCGCCGATAAGTAACTGATCATCGCATAAGTTGACAGCCCCTGGCGAATCGAGAGCATTAGTAACCATATGGTTATATCGATTTAAGTGCTGATATCGCAGCAGATGCCGACCGGAAAGGCGTGAATGGCGCCGCTGCCGCAACCATTCGAACGAATGGCATTGACAGAGCCGGACAGGGTGACGACCTTGCTTTCCAACCTCATCCGGTCCTAGAGAACGGTAGGCTAGCGACACCGGGTGAGCATGATCAAAAAGCAAATCGCAATCATAGGCGGCGGCCCTGCGGGACTGATGGCGGCGGAAACCCTATCCTTGTCCGGCCATCATATCGCGATCTATGACAGCATGCCGACGGTCGCACGCAAGTTTCTGCTGGCCGGAAAATCCGGCCTCAACATCACGCATTCGGAAGATTATCGCCTTTTTGCCGGCCGCTTCGGCGCTGCTTCGGCGCGATTGTGCGCAGCGCTTGACGACTTCACGCCCGATGATGTCAGGGCGTGGGCGGAAGGACTGGGCACGGAAACCTTCGTCGGCTCTTCCGGCCGCATCTTCCCGAAAGTCATGAAGGCATCGCCGCTCCTGCGCGCCTGGCTGGCGAGACTGGAAGCGCGGGGCGTCGGCATCATGACGCGGCATCGCTGGTGCGGCTTCGAGGATGGCAGCCTCGTATTCGAGACGCCGCAGGGGCGCGAGCTCGTGCGCCTCGACGCTGTTGTGCTCGCGCTCGGCGGTGCGAGCTATGCCCGGCTCGGATCGGACGCGGCATGGATCAGCCTGCTTCGGGACAAGGGGATCGATATTGCCACTTTCCAGCCGGCCAATTGCGGCTTCGACGTCACCTGGAGCGCTCCGTTCAGCGAACGCTTTGCCGGCGAGCCGCTGAAAGCCGTGACGGCGACATCGGAAGCGGGAACGTTTCCGGGTGAATTCGTCGTCTCGAAAACGGGGATCGAGGGCAGCCTGGTCTATGCCCATGCCGCCTCGCTGCGTGATCGATTGATGAGAAAAGGGGAAGCGTCGCTCATTGTCGATCTCGCCCCCGGACGCAGCGAGGAGCGCCTGGCGCGCGATCTGGCACGGCAGGATCCCAAAGCCAGCCTTTCCAGCCGCCTGCGCAAGGGCGCCGGCATCGAGGGAGTGAAGGCGGGCCTGTTGCGCGAGCTTGTCGATCCCGCCGCTCTCCCGCATCCGGAACGCCTTGCCGGCGCGATCAAGGCCCTGCCGATTCGATTGCTGCGGCCGAGGCCGATTGCCGAGGCCATTTCGTCCGCCGGCGGCATCCGTTGGGACGAGCTCGACGAAGGATACATGCTGAAGAAGCTCCCCGGCATGTTCATCGCCGGCGAGATGATCGATTGGGAAGCGCCGACCGGCGGCTATCTTCTGACCGCGTGTTTTGCGACCGGGCGCGCAGCGGCCAAGGGCATGGCTGCCTGGCTTGCGAACCAAGATTTGGCCTGAAAGCCTGAGCTTTCAGCCGATCCGCCCCTTCTCCATCAGCCAGGCAACCGATTCCTGAACCGCCTCAAGCGATGTATAGCGGGGCTTGTAACCGAGCAGCCGCTCGGCCTTGGCGATCGAACAATTCGGGCTTCTGGCGATATGCTCCCAGGTCGCCTGCGCATCTTCCGGCATCTGTCCCTCGGCCCATTTTTCATAAGGCAGGAATTCCAGTTTCGGCTCGTATCCGAACCAGCGCGACATCGCCTCGGCATAGCCCCTGAGTGTCAGCGCCCCGCTTGAAACCGCATGGAATGCCTCTCCGCTCGAAGCCCGCCAATTGGCAATCGCACCCATGAACATCTGCGCGACGTCATCGGCATGAACATGGTGGACCGTCTCCAGGCCGAAATTCGGCAAGACAAGCGTTTCACCCCGCGCCAATGTCGAAAAGGCGGAAAGATTGAAATGTCCGGCTGGATTGAGAGGTGCCCAGCCGGGACCGACAATATGGCCCGGATGGATCAGTGTTGCGGGAAATCCCCTGCGGCGCGCTTCTTCAAGCAGATGCGCCTCGATCGCCGCCTTCTGGATGCCGTAGTCGCCGAACGGCCGCTTCGGTGCCTCCTCCGGCGTTGGAACGACGATGGAAAAACCGTGCGTCCAGATCGTACCGGTATGCAGGAAATGACCGACGTGACCGGTGAGCACCTCGGTCAGATGCTTTGCGCTATCGAGTGTGAAGCAGATCATGTCGATGACGATATCCGGCTTCAACGCGCGGATAGCCGGACCGAAGCTGCCATCGGCCTCCATCGCAGCACGATCCATCGTCCGTAGCCCGACGTCATTCCACGCCTTGTTCGGCGAATAGGGTTTGGCTTGCCCGCGGCTGATCGCCACGACCTCATGCCCTGCCTCGACCAGCCGCGGCACGAGATAGGTGCCGACATGGCCGGTCGCGCCGATGATGACTGTGCGCGTCATGATATCCTCCTGATAGTCGAAATCTAAATCGGCCCGTCGCCGAAGCGTGCGACATGACCGCTCCGAGAGAATAGGAGAGCGAATGGCTTTGTCATCCTCCAAACGAAGGAGAGAGGATGAATTTCAATCGGGAGGCCGCGATCCGGCGATGCCGATACGGAAAGGGTGCGTCCGACGACAAAGGATGGGGGCAATCGTCGGACGCTGCACTGCCCGGCCCAAGGGTGGCATTCAGGCCGGTGATTAGAATATTAGCATCTACCGTAGGTTTAGATGAGCTACCCGATTGGATTGGAAGGATGGGTAGGAACGCCGCGGTGCTTTGATGCTGATCACGTGGCACCGCTCGGATTGCCGGATCCTCCGCCGCGCGCAGCAACAAATTCCATCACCGCAATTGTCGCCACTTTGCCGCCTGAATATGCGAGCAGCCATGCCACATGACAGGCCATGCCAAGGCAACCGGCCGACGCTTCTTGTGTTCCTCAGACAATAAAGGCTTGCGTTTGTGCCGGCCCGGTTTCCAGCAGGCTCAATGATGATGCCCCTCCGGCTCCTCCATCCGGAATGGCAGGACTTCAACCTTGCCGCCCGCCGAAAGGACGAGTTCCGCGTCGAACTCGTGCGGCTCGGCCGGAGCCTTGGCACTCAGCATGGCATGATGACCTGCTTGAGACGGCGACAGTGTCAACGTCTCGATCGCGTCGCCCAGCCGCTTGATGTTGACGACCGCCTGCAGGCCATGCGCATGGCTGGCAACGGACAGCCTCATGCGCTCGCCATCCGGCGTATCGACAATTTCCAGAAGTCCGGTCGCCAACGAGGAACTGACGGTAAAGGGGGCAGGAGCATGATGATGCCCATGATGTTCATGGTCGCCGTGCCTTGCGACCGTGGCGGAAGCATCCGCCGTGTCGAACTGGATCGTCGCGCTGCCAAGAGGTGCGAGATGGGCATGCAGCTCCTCCCGCAGGGCGAGCGCGATACCATTTGCTTCGGCGATCGACATGGCGTCATCGACGGCAATCGTCATGTCGGCATGCAGCTTGTGGCCCAGCCAGCGGGCCTTGACATCGGTGATCCGCCGGATGCCGGGTACATGTTCCGCGGCATGGCGTACTTCGTCGGCGACGCTCGGCTCGATGCCATCGAGGCTTCGGGTGATGACTGCATGAGCCGACTGCCAGACGATGCCGAAGATCGCGATGGTAATGAGAAGGCCGATGATCGGATCGACAAGCGGAAAGCCGAGCCAGACCCCGAAGGCGCCCAACACGACTGCAAGGCTCGTCAGCCCGTCGGTTCGCGCATGATAGCCGTCTGCAATCAATGCGGCACTGTTCATCTCGCGGCCGACCTTGATGCGGAAGATCGCCACGATCTCGTTCCCGAGGAAACCGATGATCCCTGCCGCAGTCACCCAGCCGAGCTGGGTGACCGGCTGCGGGTGAATGAGGCGGCTGACGGCCTCGTAGCCGGCCACGACGGCGCTGAACAGAATGATGAGAACGATCACCATGCCCGCTAGGTCCTCGACGCGGCCCAGGCCGTAGTTGAACCCGGCAGTGGGCGGACGCCGCACCAGCACGAAGGCAATCCAGAGCGGAATGGCTGTCGTCGCGTCCCCGACATTGTGGATCGTGTCCGCCAGCAGCGCCACCGAGCCGGATGCGAACACGACGATCAACTGCAGGATTGCCGTGATTGCCAGAATGGCGAAGGACCATTTGATGGCCCATATTCCCCGTTCCGAAGTCGCAATGCTTGGATCGACGACTCCGTGGGTATGGCCGTGACCTCCGGCATCGCCGTGAGAGTGGCCGTGCGACCCGTGGCTGTGGCCACCATGATCATGGTCGTGAGAGCCAAAACCAAGCCAATGCTTTATCGTCGTGAACATCAAATCCTCGCTGCAATCGGCCGTCCAGCAACCACCGAGCCGAATTCTCCTATCCTCCCGGAGAGGATATGGTCAAGTGTCGGGTGATGTCGATGCCCACTTCCGGTGCCGTCGCATGGAAATCTCGAACATGCGTCGCCCCTGGATCGGTGCTTTCCTGTGCCTGCGCCCACGCCGGAGAATGTGGATTGCCATGCTTCAAAGGCACGCCTGGTTTCCCGGCCCCGGTTGACCGCGGCATTGCAAGGCTGCTACAGCACGGATAGACTGTAACGGTCGTAACAAAATGGAGAAACGGCCTGAGCCAATGGATTCTACTCACCTATAAGGTACCAGCCGAGCCCGCCGCACGCAGGGTTGCGCTATGGCGACGCCTCAAAGGACTGGGCGCGATCTACCTTCAGAACGGGGTTTGTCTCCTGCCGCGTACCGACGAGAATCTTCGGCGGATAAAAATGTCGGAACTGGATATTTCAGAGATGGGCGGTGAGTCCGTACTCTTGGACTCGGCCCCACTCGATGATGCACAGCTGAACAAGGTGAGCGAACGCTTCAATGCGGACCGCGATGAACTCTATCGGGAGTTCATCGGCCGCTGCGACGACTTCGAGGCGGAAATCGCCAAGGAAATATCGCAGCAGAAGTTCACATATGCCGAATTGGAAGAAGAAGACACGGACCTGAAAAAGCTCCAGGAATGGTTTGAGCGGATCAGGAAACTCGATTTCTACGGCGCGCAGCTTGCGATGTCGGCGGCCGAGAAGCTCAGAAACTGCGAGGCCTTGCTCGATGACTACGCGCGCCAGGTTTTCGAAGCCAACGAAGAGAACAGGGGCGGTTGAACAGGATGCACCGAAAGGACCCTCCGATGGTCGATGTCACGGGAAAAGGCCGACAACCGGCGCCAGCAATACCAGGCGGCGTCTGGGCATTGGGCTTCGTCTCGCTCTTTATGGACGTCTCCTCCGAGATGATCCACGCCCTGCTCCCTGTCTATATGGTCACCGTTCTTGGCGCCTCGACGCTTTCCGTCGGCATCATCGAAGGCATCGCGGAGGCGACCGCCGCAATCACGAAAGTATTCTCCGGGGCCATAAGCGACTGGCTCGGCAAGCGAAAACTCCTGGTCTTGCTGGGGTACGGGATGGCCGCACTGACCAAGCCGATTTTTCCGATTGCGCCGTCGATCGGCTGGCTGATCGCGGCACGCTTCGTCGACCGTATCGGCAAAGGTATTCGCGGCGCGCCGCGTGATGCCCTGATTGCGGATATTTCGCCACCAGAAGTTCGCGGCGCAAGCTTCGGACTGCGGCAGTCTTTGGACACGGTCGGCGCCTTCCTCGGCCCAACGCTCGCGCTGCTTCTCATGTGGTGGACATCCGATCAGTTCGGCACGGTTTTCTGGATTGCCGTCATCCCCGCATGCGTGGCAGTCGGCCTCATCCTTTTCTTCGTCAAGGAGCCTGCGAAAGCACCCGGCAGCGGCAGCACGAAATTTCCGTTGCGGAAAGCCGATCTTCTGCGGCTTCCAAGCCCATACTGGCTCGTGACGGGGGTTGCGGCGATCTTTACGCTGGCGCGCTTCAGCGAGGCTTTTCTGCTGCTCGATGCCAAGGACCTCGACATGCCCGTCATGCTGATTCCGCTCGTGCTGATCGGCATGAATTTCGTCTATTCGATATCGGCGTATCCCGTCGGAATACTTGCCGACCGGTTCGAGCGGGTCACGTTGCTTTTGATCGGCATCGGGCTTCTGGTCGCAGCCGATCTGGCGTTGGCTTTCATGCCCGGATTTGCCGGCCTCACGCTCGGCGTGCTGCTCTGGGGCCTGCACATGGGCTGCACCCAGGGAATCTTCGCGGCATTGGTCGCGGACGCTTCTCCGGACAACCTGCGGGGAACGGCCTTCGGGGTCTTCAATCTCGTTTCGGGGATCACGTTGCTATGCGCCAGTATCCTTGCCGGCGGGCTCTGGGAATGGATCGGACCTGACAGCACCTTCGTCGCCGGCGCAGCCCTTGCATCCCTGGCCGGCCTGACTTTGGTCATTCTTCGAAAGCGCCTCAAGAAGGCCTGATGCCTGCTGCGGTCATGGCACAGCCTCAAGACTTCAGGCAGATGTCAGTCTATTCCGGCATCGAAGAAGAAATCCTATTCGCCGCCGCGCCAAGATTGCTGAATGGCGCGGCCTCGGTGGTGCAGATCAGCTGTTCGGTGATCTCGGCGTTGCCTACTGCTGTGCGGGCTGTTGTGCAGGCGCGGCTTTCTGAATCTTGTCCTGAACCTTCTTGACGAGCGCCGGATCCTTCTTTGCAGCCGTCAAAATTGAGTTGTATTCGTCTACCGACATGCCGGGAGAGGTTTGAACAGCCTGCACCATCTGTTTGCTTGCCTCGGTCTGCAGCTGTTGCTTTGCCGTTGGATCAGACGTTGCTCCGATCTTGGCCGAATATTCCTGCCTGATCTTGTCCACCTGGAGATAGGCAACCGCAAAAGCTTCGATCTTTTGGTCGCTGACGGCGGTAGCCGTACCGTTGCTATCGGGTTGCGTTTGGGCAGATTGCTTGTCTGGCGTTGCCTGCTGTGCAGAGGCAGGATTGTTGAGAAGCATCAAGCTCAAGACCGCGGCAGTCAGCGATGCGGCAGGGATATAACGAGTGATCATGTTCATTCCTCTTTGGGAGCGCGGGGGAAACACCTCTTTGACGGCGTAGAGCGAATGGCGGCATATCGCATTGATTTTTAGCCGCGGTTTAGAGCATGACGCCGAAAAGTGTGCGCGATTTTCGGACGGCGTCATGCTCTATTTCCTCGATTCTAGAGCGGATTCGGATTCTAGGTCGTTTCGGCCTAAAATCATCCGGCTCTACGGTTGAAGAACGATCCGGCGACAATGTGACCGTCAGACGTTTTCTATAAGGCAATAGCGCGGCGATCGGCTGACCATAGAGCGGCGACTTTATGGCTGCGGCTGATCGACCTCATGCTTGTTCTTATTGTCGCGGTATCCTGCGCGCGGTCTGCTCAAGTCAAACGCCAAGCTTCCCCCGGCTTCACCCTCCGGAACGATTGTCAACCTGTAATGTTTTCAAACTGATCAATCCAGCGCTTGCTGATGATGCAGGGGTATCTTGAGCGGGAGTTTTGCAAGCCGGACGCGATTATCCGAAAGATTGCGACGCGAGTGCAAAAACGACCGGAGAACCAGTGTTGTAGCGGGCATAGGCGGCGGCTTCGGAAGAAATCATGGTCGTCACGGTGTCAAAGACGGACATTCCGCTTTGCTGGACAAAACCGGCGAACAGGCCGGTATCGAAATGGGTGTCGAGCCGAAGAAAACTGCCGACATGCGCGACGACATGCGGATGAACGACGGAAATTGCATCTTCCTCACAATAAGCAACGACGGGACCGACGACATGGCCGCGGCCAAACCGACGGCGCATGGAATAAGCCATCAGCGTCTCACCATCATAAAGGCCGTAGCAGATAGAGCTTTCGAACAATCGCAGGAGATGCTGGTAGCGCAGCGTACCGAAAGCAGGCTCGTCCAGGGCCGAAACTGCATCCAGATCATTGCGTTCGAGCCGCCTCAGCTCGAGCCCCGGCTTGATGCCGCCGACCTCGGGCACCGACAGCACCTCCCCCTGACACTGAAAGACCGTCTGTTGCGGCATGAATCCGAGCGTTGCGCACATCCGGCGCGCTGCTCTTGTCGCATTCAGCCTTAATCGTTCCTGATGGCATTCGGCCAGCATCCTCTTGACGAGCCACTCGGCCGTACCATTCGTCTGCAGGCGCGGCGCGGTGATCAGCATGCCGAATGTGGCGAAATGCTCTCCATGCGGAAACCACATGGTCGAGCCGGAAACCCTGCCGATTTCGTCAAGCGCCACGAAGCCGCGGCCGACATCCCGCAGATGCTGCCAGTCCTGCGATCGATGCGGCCACCCGACCGACATCGAGAGGGCCTGCAGCTGTGATAGAGGGACGTCTGCAATGTCGGCAAAGCGCAGTTCGAATGCATCGACATGCAGTTTTTCGGGTACTTTTGTATCCATTCGTGGTCCAGCCGCCATCCAATCTTCCAGCTGCATATTGGCGCGAGCCGGCATCATGCTTTGGCGACCTTAGCCGAGACTTCGCAAAACATTTCACTGCGTATGCAAATACCAGCGCAAGAATTGACCGTATGAGCAGCGCTTTCGGCAGGTATTCTTCTGACGGACGCTTAACTTCCTTTGATCAAGGCGTGGCTGGCGCAGACGAAAACGGCAACCGGAGATCGGCAATACCCATGCAGGCATCGGACATTCTGGCAAAACTGGTCGGCCTCGATTCCGTCGTCGGAAGGCCGAACACTGAAATCGTGGAGTGGATCGGCACCTATCTCAAGTCCTTCGGAGCCACGGTTGATGTCCTTGCAGGTCCCGAGGGTGACAGATCGAACCTTTTTGCGACGATCGGCCCACGCGGCAAACCGGGTTACGTCCTCTCCGGTCACATGGATGTCGTACCGGCCAACGAGACGGGATGGACGAGCGATCCCTTCGTGCTGCGGGTCGATGGCGAGAGGCTGCATGGTCGCGGCACCAGCGACATGAAGGGCTTTCTGGCCGCGTCCCTGGCGGCCGCGCCGATGCTCGCCGCAAGCCCTCTCGCAAGGCCGATCCATTTTGCCTTTTCCTATGACGAGGAAGCCGGCTGCCGCGGCGTGCCGCATCTCATTGCGCGCCTGCCGGAGCTGTGCGAAAGGCCACTCGGCGTCATCGTCGGGGAACCCAGCAACATGCAGGCTATCCTTGCACATAAGGGAAAATCGGCCGCCCGCATCACGCTGAAGGGGCGCGCCGGTCATTCGTCGCGGCCCGACCTCGGCCTCAACGCCATTCACGCCGCCGCCGAGGTCTTGCAGGCAGCTGTTTCGACCGCCCATTCTCTTGCCCAAGGACCATTCGAAGCGGAGTTCGAGCCGCCTTATTCGTCGGTCTCGGTCGGTACCATTCACGGCGGGCAGGCCCTCAACATCATTCCGGATCTCTGTATGCTCGAGGTCGAAGCACGGGCAATTTCCAGCGCAGACCCCGAAGCACTGCTCTTGCCGGTGCGCGAGACCGCTGCCGAGCTTGAGCATCGGGGATTCCAAATCCAATGGGAGGAGCTGAGCTCCTATCCCGCCCTCTCCCTTTCACGGACCGCCCCTCTTGCCGGTCTGCTGACCGAGCTCACGGGCATGGAACCCCTTGCTGCCGTCAGTTACGGCACCGAAGCCGGGCTCTACCAGCGCGCCGGCCTCGAGGCGATCATTTGCGGTCCGGGCGACATCGGCCGCGCACACAAGCCGAACGAATTCATCCTCATGGACGAACTCGCCGCCTGCCAGGCCATGATCGAGGCTCTCGGCCGCCGTTGCCTGGTATGACCTAGCGAGACCTAAGGATAGACAATCCATGACCTTCCTTTTCAATTCGGATGCCCGCCGCGGTCATATCTTCCAGGAGGCCTTCGCCCGCGAGCTGCCGGATGTCCCCTTTTCCATGGATCCGGCGTCCGTTGACCCTGATGCCGTGCGGTATCTGATCACCTGGACCGTCCCGGACGACTTGCCGCGCTACCGCAATCTGGAAGTGCTGTTTTCTATCGGCGCCGGCATCGACCAATTCTATGCGGCTGAGATCCCCGCTCACGTAAAAGTCGTCCGGATGGTCGAAGACGGCATCACCCGCATGATGCAGGAATATGTGACGCTTGGCGTCCTCGCGCTCCACCGCAATCTGCCGGCCTATCTTGGGCAGCAGCGCCGTCAGATCTGGAGTGCCTTGCCGCAGGTTCAGGCAAGCGAATGCCGCATCGGCGTGCTGGGGCTCGGAAACCTCGGGCAGGCCGTACTTGAAAGGCTGAAACCGTTCGGCTTTGTGCTTTCAGGCTGGAGCCGCCATCAACGCGAACTGGAAGGCGTTGCCTGTTTTGCCGGCGAAGCAGGACTCGAGATTATGCTTTCCATGGCCGATATCCTGATCTGCCTTCTGCCGCTGACCGACGAGACCCGCGGTTTTCTCAACGCCGAACTCTTCGAGAAGCTGCCGCAGGGTGCGGGTCTCGTGCATGTCGGCCGCGGACCGCAGCTCGTTCCGGAAGATCTCCTGGCCGCGCTCGACAGCGGTCGGCTTGCCGGTGCCGTGATCGATGTAACCGATCCCGAACCGCTGCCCGCCGGACATCCGTTCTGGAACCACGACCGCATTCTGCTGACGCCGCATGTCGCAAGCGTCACCCAGCCTCACAGTGCCGCGCGCGCCGTCATCGACAATATCAAGAGGATCCAGGCGGACTTGGACCCGCTCGGCCTCGTCGACCGCCGCCGCGGCTACTGATCGCCAACTCGAAAGGAAGCCGATGTCCCTCCTGAAGACGATTGATCCCAACCCCTCCTTCGCGCCGCGCGAAAACGTCGTCGCTCCCGAACGGCTGATCTCCGGCGATCCGAAGCTCAAGACCTGGGCGCAGGATAGCGCCCGCAACGAGACGGTGCACACCGGTGTGTGGGAGGCCACACCCGGTGTCAGCCGTTCGATCAAGGGTGAAACCTTCGAATTCTGCCACATCCTCTCCGGTGTCGTCGAACTGACGCCGGAAGGCGGCGAACCCGTCGTCTATAGGGCGGGTGACAGCTTCGTCATGAAACCGGGCTTCGTCGGAACCTGGAAGACGATCGAGATGGTCCGCAAGATCTACGTGACCGTCACCCCTTGAACTTTCCCGCCTCGGCGCAGCTTCCAGGCTGCGCCGCCTCCGGCCCGGCCAAAGATTACGCTGCCGGACCGCCCCAAAACAGGTTTTTCCGCCGTGGCAGCCGATGCGATCGGACCAAGCTACTTCGCCGATCCTATAGCATCTCGGTAAATTGACCGGAGGTATCATTATGGACCTGAGCTTCGATCCCGACAGTCTTTCACTTCCCGTCGGACATTTTATCGGCGGCAACTTCCGTGCTGCGGGCGGGGTCATTCCGATGCACCGTCCCTCCGATGGCAAGGCATATGCCGAATGCCCGGTCGCGGACGCCTCCGTTGTCGATCAGGCTGTACAGACGGCCAAGGCCGCGTTGAAGGAAAGCAACTGGGGTGGCGTGCGCCCGCGCGAGCGCCTGAACGTGCTTCATCGCTGGGCCGATCTCATCGAAGAGGAGGCCGAAACGCTGGCCAGGCTCGAGGCTGTCGCTTCGACGCGGCCCGTCGGCCAGCTTGTCAAGGGCGACATCGCGATTTCGGCAGAGCAGATCCGCTTCTTTGCCGAATTCGCAGACAAGGAAGGCAGCGACCTCGTGCCGACCGACGACGGCAATCTCGGCATGATCATGACCGAGCCCTTTGGGGTGGTGGGCGCTATCACGCCCTGGAATTTTCCGGTCAATATGGCCGCCTGGAAACTCGCACCGGCGCTGGCCGCCGGAAACGCCGTTGTCCTGAAGCCGTCCGAAATGACGCCGTTTTCATCCATCTATCTGGCTCAACTCGCCGTTCGCGCCGGCCTTCCGGCCGGCCTGATCAATGTGGTGCTGGGTGATGGCGCAACAACCGGCCAAGCGATGACTGGCCATCCCGATATCGCCAAGATCAGCTTTACCGGCTCGACCCGAGCTGGATCGGCCATCATGGAGAACATCGCCCGCACAGGCGTCAAGCCAATGACGCTTGAGCTTGGCGGCAAGAGCCCCCAGATCGTCTTTGCCGATGCGGACCTCGACAAGGCCGCCGCGGCCGTCGCGGCCAGCATCATCGGCAATGCCGGCCAGGCCTGCGTGGCCGGATCGAGGCTGATCGTCGAGAAAATGATTGCGGCCGAACTGATCGAGGCCATCCGGAATCGGATGAAGGACGTTGTCCCCGGTCCTACCTGGGATGCCGCAAGCCGCTACTCCCCCATCATTTCGGAAAAGCAGAGACAGCGTATCGATGCGATCGTCTCCGGCACTGTCGAAGCCGGCGGCGAATGCCTTGCAGGCGGCATGCGCATGGACGCACCGGGCTATTTCTACGCTCCGACACTGATAGCCGGGGTCGATCGGAATTCTCCGGCCATCATCGAGGAGATCTTCGGCCCGGTGCTGACGCTCCAGACATTCGACGACGAAGAGGAAGCCCTGCAGCTTGCCGACCATCCGAGCTACGGGCTCGCCGCAGGCCTCTTCACCCGCGACCTCTCGCGCGCCATCCGGCTGACCCGTCGTCTGCAAGCCGGCACCATCTGGGTCAACCGCTATAGCCGCTCACGCGATCACATCCTGCCGACCGGTGGCTACAAGCAGTCCGGTATCGGCAAGGATCTCGGCCGGGAGGCATTCCAGGCCAATCGCAAGAGCAAGAGCGTTTTGATCAGTCTTTGAGGACACTGAACATGAAAACCTACAAGATCGCATTGATCCCGGGTGACGGCATCGGTCGCGACATGACCGCCGCCGCCTGGTCGGTTCTGCAAAAGGCGGCAGGCGCCGGCAGCTTCACACTTGACGGCACTGAATTTCCCTGGTCCTGCGCCTTCTACAAGGAAACTGGCACCATGATGCCCGCCGATGGCATCGAGGCGCTGCGCGGTTTCGATGCCATCCTCCTCGGAGCCGTCGGCTGGCCGGCCGAGGTGCCGGATTCGGTGTCTCTGCACGGACTGCTGCTGCCGATCCGCAAGAACTTCGTGCAATATGCCAACATTCGCCCGCACCGCCTGCTGCCAGGTGTCCAGGGGCCGCTCAAGGCTGCCGCCTTCGACATTCTCTGCATTCGCGAAAATACCGAGGGCGAATATTCCGGCGCCGGCGGCCGCATTCATCAGGGCACATCAGACGAAGTCGCGGTCGAGACGTCGATCTTCACTCGCAAGGGTGTCGAACGCATCCTGCGTTTCGCCTTCGAGCAGGCAAGGACCCGGCGCGGCAAGCTCGCTTCGGTGACTAAATCCAATGCCCAGAAGCATTCGATGGTCTTCTGGGACGAAATTGCCCGGCAGCTCGCGCAGGAGTATCCGGATGTCGAGGTCACGAGCTATCACATCGATGCCATGGCGGCCCGCATGGTGATGGCGCCGGAAAGCCTTGACGTGGTCGTCGCATCCAACCTCTTCGGCGACATCCTCACGGATCTCGGCGCAGCGATCCAGGGCGGTCTCGGTTTCGCGGCATCGGCCAATATCAACCCGGAGCGGAGCGCTCCCTCGATGTTCGAACCCGTGCATGGGTCAGCGCCCGATATTGCCCATCTCGGCATCGCCAACCCGATCGCAACTGTGTGGTCCGGCGCCATGATGCTCGAGCATCTGGGCGAGCAGGCCGCGGCAAATGCCGTCATGGCGGCTATCGAGGCGACAACCGCAAGCGGCATCGGCACGGTCCCTGGCAAAGACCGGACCGACGCGATCACGGCCGCGTTGCTCGCAGCAATCTGAAGTCTCATCGAGGATCCGAACATGCAAAATCTGAAATTGTCATCCCTGTTCCGTGAGCAGGCACTGATCGGTGGCGACTGGCTTTCCGCCCGTTCGGGCAAGACGGTTGCCGTTGTCGATCCGGCCACGCAGGCCGTTATCGGAACCGTGCCGGACATGGGCGGCGATGAGACCCGCGCGGCAATCGAAGCGGCCGAGGCAGCCTATGGCCCCTGGAAGAAGCGCACCCATGCAGAGCGCGCGGCACGGCTCGAAGCCTGGCATGATCTGATGCTCGAGCATATCGATGATCTCGCGCTGATCCTGACGGTCGAACAGGGCAAGCCGCTTGATGAAGCCCGTGGCGAAATCCGCTATGGCGCCTCCTTCGTCAAATGGTTCGCCGAAGAAGCCCGCCGCATCGGCGGCCAGACCATTCCCTCGCCGACACCAGACCGCCGCATCGTTGTGCTCAAGGAGCCTGTCGGCGTTTGCGGCATCATCACACCCTGGAATTTCCCGAATGCGATGATCACGCGCAAGCTTGCGCCGGCGCTTGCGGCCGGCTGCACGGTCGTGGTGAAGCCCTCCGAATTCACTCCCTATTCGGCCCTGGCGCTCGGCGTGCTTGCAGAAATGGCTGGGATACCAGCCGGGGTCATCAATATCGTCACCGGCATGCCAGCCGAGATCGGCGCTGAGATTCTTGCCAACCCGGCCGTGCGCAAGATTTCCTTCACCGGCTCTACACCCGTCGGCTCGCTGCTGATGCGCGGAGCAGCCAGCAGCATCAAGCGGCTTTCCCTGGAGCTCGGCGGCAATGCTCCCTTCATCGTCTTCGACGACGCGGATCTCGACCTTGCCGTGGAGGGAGCGATCGTCTCCAAGTTCCGCAACGGCGGTCAGACCTGCGTCTGCGCCAACCGCATCCTGGTCCAGGCCGGCGTCTACGATGCTTTCGCCAAGAAGCTAGCCGCCCGCGTCGATGCCATGAAGGTCGGTCCGGGCACCGAAGCCGGCGTTGCGATCGGTCCGATGATCAACGAAGCGGCGATCGCCAAGATCAACCGCCATGTCGGCGATGCGCTTTCAAAGGGCGCAACGATCGTCACAGCCAGGCGGGACCTGCCGGCCGGCCCGCAATATACGGCGCCGATCGTCCTGACCGGGGCCACCACCGGCATGCAACTCGCCGCCGAGGAGACCTTCGGACCGGTCGCGCCGCTCTTCCGCTTCGAGACGGAAGAAGAGGCGATCGCTATTGCCAATGGCACGCCATACGGGCTCGCGGCCTATTTCTACACCGAGAGCCTGAAGCGCGCATGGAGAGTGGGCGAGGCGCTCGAATTCGGCATGGTTGGCCTCAATACCGGCTTGATCTCTACGGAGGTTGCACCGTTCGGCGGCGTCAAGCAATCGGGCCTCGGGCGCGAAGGCTCGCAGCTCGGCATAGAGGAGTATCTGGAAACAAAGGCCTTCCATATCGGCGGCCTCAACTGAGTTGTCGCGTCTCAGACTGAAAAGGGGTCGCAAACGCGATCCCTTTCTTTTTGCGTTGATGATGTCGTCAAATCCCGCCGTCGGCCGATATTACTGAAATCTGTCGAGCGTCTTATAATACAGGCCGACCAAGGGCAGGAACCACGGCTTGCCGAAATGGCCGGGAACGGCCGGCCAATCGAGCCCCTTGAGCGGATTGCGATCGGGCCTTCCCAGGATCGCATCGGCAATCGTCATGCCGAGATGCGTGGAAAGCTGCGCGCCGTGACCGGAATAGCCCATGGCATACCAGATGCCGTCATGATACCCGGCACGCGGATAGCGATCCTTGGTAATATCGACGAGACCACCCCAGCAGTAATCGATCTCGACCCCGGCGAGCTGGGGAAATATGCGGGCGAGGCTTTCGCGAAGGATCGCGCCGCTCCTGGCGTCGGAGCGCTGGTCCGACGTCGCGGAGAAGCGGGCACGCCCTCCGAAGATCAGCCGGCTGTCGGGTGACAGGCGCCAGTAGTTGCCGATGTTCATCGTGTTCACGCAAGTGCGGTTGCCCGGCATTGCCGAGGCAACTTCTCCGTCCGTCAACGGCCGGGTCGCGACGATGAAACTGCCGACCGCCATGATCCGGCGGCGGAAGTAACTGAAATTGGCTGTCGTATAAGCGCCGGTCGCGATCATGACCTGATCTGCCGTAACGGTGCCTTTGCTGGTCTTCAGCACGTGCCTGCCGCCGGCCTGGCTGCGTTCCGTCACGGCGGCGCCTTCCACGATGACCGCGCCGCGTCTCCTTGCCGCCTCGGCCAAACCGACGACATAGCGGCCCATATGCATCATGGCGCTCTTCTTCGAGAGCATCGCGCCATGAAACGGCGAACCGATCTCATCCTTGAGATCGGTGGCGGACAGCAGCGCGGTATCGGGATCGACTTCGGCATGCACCGCCTCGAAATTCCTGGCCAGGCCCTCGAAATGCTGCGGCTTGGAGGCAAGCTTCAGCTTGCCTGCGCGACGGAAATTGCAGTCGATCCCTTCTTCCGCGATGATAGTTGCGAGCGTGTCGATCGAAGCGTCCAGCGCATGATAGAGCGCGATGGCCCGCTCCTTGCCCAACTCCGCCTTTGCCGCAATGTAACTATGCGCCAGGCCATTGTTCAGATGGCCGCCATTGCGCCCGGACGCACCGAAGCCGACGGTCTCGGCCTCCAGAACCAGGACCTTCGCGCCAGCGATAGCGAGCTGGCGGGCAGCGCCAAGCCCGGTGAAGCCGCCACCCACGACGACGACGTCATAGTGGCCTTCGATCGGGCCGGCAGCCGCACCCTCGAAGCGTGGCGCCGTATCGTGCCAATAGGAGGAATATTTCATCTGGCTGCCCTTTCTCAGAGCCCCACGACACCGGGCAGACCGGAAATGTCGGCGATTTCGACATAGCCGTAATAGGGATTGGCGGGTTCGTGGCCACGGTTGACCCAGACCTTGTTCTTGATGCCGAGGTCATGAGCCGACATGAGGTCATAGCGGAAGGAAGACGAGCAGTGCAGGATGTCCTCCGGGCCGCAGCCCAGCATGTCGAACATATATTCGAAGGCCTGGAAGCGAGGCTTATAGGCATTGGCCTGCTCTGCCGTGTAGACGGCATGAAAGGGCGCGCCGAGCTTTGCGACATTTGACATGATCTGGCTATTCATCGCGTTCGACAGGATGACGAGCGGAATTTCCTTCGCCACCTTGGCAAGGCCCACCGGAACGTCGGCATGCGGCCCCCAGGTGGGGACGCGCTCGTAAACCATCCTGGCGTCTTCTTCCTTGAAGGCGACAGCGTTGCGCTTGCAGGTCCGCTCGAGCGAATTATGCACGACTTCCGCATAAGGCTTCCAGTCCCCCATGATCTCGTCGAGCCGGTAGGCAGCGAAATTCTTGATGAACTGCAGCATGGCCTGTTCATCGAGACGATCGCCATAAAGGTCACGGGCAGCTTCCGCCATCTGGAAATTGGTCAGCGTGCCGTAGCAATCGAAGGTAATATATTTCGGGCGGAAGGTGGCCATGCGCTTCGTCCTTACGTGCTGCCCCTCGAGGCGATTGGTGGAGAACACGATAATAGGATTGCTTTCGGCGCGTGAGCCCACTGATTTTGCGCGGTTCGGAGCAGAAAGTTTCGTATAGCGACGTCCGTTTGGCATTTGCTTGCAGAGACGACTGGCGAACACACCTTTCGCTCCGACTTTCGCGACCGCCGTCAGCGAGGTAACGGCATAACATGCGGCAAGGGTAAGCAGCTACGGCGAAAGATACCGTCAAGGACATCGCCTTCAGAGAATCTTCCGGCACCGACGCTCCGACACTTGGACAAAAGAAATGCGAGGAGCGCCATGCAGGAGCGACAGATAGAAATCAGGCCTTTCGGTCCCGAACATTTGGGCGCTGCCGTCCGCCTGTCGCAGGAGGCCGGCTGGCCTCATCGCCCGGAGGATTGGAAAGTCGCCCTGGACCTCAGCAAAGGTGTCGTTGCGATCGCCGCTGATGACGAGGTCGTCGGCACCACGCTCCTGACACCTTACGAAACGGACTGCGCCACGATCAACATGGTGATCGTCGCCGCAAGCATGCGCGGGCGCGGGCTGGGACGCCGTCTCATGGAGGCCGTCTTGGCTCTCGCGGATAATCGCCCCCTGCGTCTCATCGCGACGGCCGATGGCCTGCCTCTCTATGAAAAGCTGGGCTTTCGCCAGACCGGCGCCGTCGTTCAACACCAAGGTCCTGTCGCGCCAACCGAAAAACCGGGAAATACCGAAGTAGCGACCAACGCCGATATCGCGGCCATTAAAGCCCTCGACCGCGAAGCTTTCGGCGCCGACCGCTCCGCTCTTATCGCGCGATTTGCGGATCTGGGGGAATTCGCAATCATCCGCCGCAACGGTAAAGTCACCGCCTTCGCCTGCCTTCGTCCCTTCGGCCGAGGCGAGGTCGTGGGACCGGTCGTCGCCCCGGACATCGAAGATGCGAAATCGCTGCTGTCCCACTTCATGAGCCGGAAAACCGGCGCGTTCCTGCGTGTCGACACCGGCGCGGAAACCGGTCTTGGGCCATGGCTCGCCAGCCATTCGCTTGTCCATGTCGGTGGCGGCATCACCATGGCGAACCCCGTTATCAAGCGCAGCAATTCCTCGACCGTCACCACTTTCGCCCTCGCCAACCAGGCACTCGGCTGATTCGGAGAAGAACATGTACAGCAATTCCCTCATCGAGCTCGACCGCGCCCATCTGGTGCATCCGGTCGCCTCCTATCGCGGCCATGAGCAGCAAGGCGTGCGGGTGCTTTCATCCGCCAAGGGAGCGACGATCACCGATGCTCAGGGCCGGCAGTTGATAGATGGTTTCGCGGGACTTTGGTGCGTCAACGCCGGCTACGGCCACGAAACGATCGTGGCGGCGGCGGCCCGCCAGATGCGCGAGCTTCCCTATGCGACGGCCTATTTCGGCCTTGGCTGCGAATCGGCCATCCGCCTTGCCGCCGAGCTCGCCGAACGTGCCCCCGGCAACCTCGACCACATCTATTTCACGCTAGGCGGCTCGGATGCCATCGACAGTACCGTCCGCTTCATCCGGTACTATTGGTTTGCGCGCGGCGAACCGCAGCGCGACCAGTTCATCTCAATCGAGCAGGGCTATCATGGCTCTTCGACGGTCGGCGCCGGGCTGACCGCCCTGCCCAATTTCCACGCCGGCTTCGGCGTTCCGCTCGACTGGCAGCACAAGATTCCGTCGCCCTATCCTTATCGCAATCCCGTTGGACAGGATGCGAACGCCATCATCCAGGCTTCGCTTGCGGCACTCAGGGCGAAGGTCGAGGCGATCGGAGCAAACCGTGTCGCGGCCTTCTATGCCGAACCGATTCAGGGTTCGGGCGGCGTGATCGTCCCGCCGAAGGGATGGATGAAGGCCATGCGGGAGCTCTGCAAGGAGCTCGACATTCTTTTCGTCGCCGACGAAGTGATCACCGGCTTCGGCCGAACAGGCCCGCTTTTTGCCTGTTCCGAAGACGAGATCGTTCCCGATTTCATTACCGCGGCGAAGGGGCTCACCTCCGGCTATGTCCCGATGGGCGCCGTCTTCATGGCGGATCACGTCTATCAGGTCATTGCCGATGGGGCAGGAAACTCCGCCGTGGGACACGGCTACACCTATTCCGCCCATCCCGTCAGCGCGGCAGTCGGTTTGGAAGTATTGAAGCTTTACGAAGGCGGCCTGCTCGAGAACGGCAGAAAGGCGGGCGCGAGGCTGATGGCCGGCCTCGAAAGCTTGAGGGTTCATCCCCTGGTGGGCGACGTCCGTGGTCGCGGCATGCTGGCTGCGATCGAGCTGGTCGTGAATAAGGCCGCAAAGACGCCGCTGCCTGTGGAGGCTCAGCCGTCGCGCCGGATTTTCGACCGGGCCTGGGAAAACGGCCTGGTGGTCCGCGCCTTCGCCAACGGAGTTTTGGGGTATGCCCCGCCGCTTTGCTGTACGGACGCCGATATCGACGCGATTATCGAACGAACGGAAAGGACGCTTGATCAGACGCTCGAAGATCCCGACGTCCGCCGGGCGCTCAAGGACTGAACCGGCCAATGGCCAGGACCGATATACCGCGAGCAGGCGTTTTTCAGAATTTTGTGCCGCATCGCTAGTCCGATTCGGCGCAAACGGCGCGGTCGAAGTGCCAAACTTGTCTTCAATGAAGGTCCATCCCGGCAAATTCGGGAGCGTCAGAGAACAAACGGACCTGGGAACAGCATAATCTTCCGCAAGGCGGCCGCCCGGTGCCGCCAGCAAGCAGACTGGGGTAAGACATGACCAAGTCATTGGCAGAATTCAAATATATGAGCTTCGATGTCGTCGGAACGCTCATCGACTTCGAAGGCGGCCTGAAAACCTGCCTTAGCGAAATTGCGGCTGAAGCGAAGGTGACGATCGACGGCGAGGAGGCGCTGACGCTCTATCGAGCCGCGCGCTACGCCGACGATGCGGATCTGTTTCCCGACGACCTCGTGCGCGTCTATCTCGCCATCGCACCGAAACTCGGTTTGCCGGCCGATGAGGCCTACGGTCGGCGCCTGCGCGATTCCGCCAGGCAATGGAAAGCCTTTCCCGACAGTGCCGAAGCCCTGGCGCGGCTTGCGCGCCAATATCGGCTTATCGCCATGACGAACGCCCGTCGCTGGGCCTTCGAACATTTTTCGGCGGAACTGGGACATCCCTTCCATGCGGCCTTCACCGCCGACGACACCGGCACCGAAAAGCCGGACCCTGCCTTCTTTCACAGGGTTTTCGATTTCGTGGCCGGCGAAAATGCCGGCAAGGACGATATTCTTCACGTCGCGCAAAGCCAGTACCACGACATCGGCGTATCCCGCCGATTGGGGATGACGAACTGCTGGATTGAGCGCCGTCATGCGCAGGCCGGCTATGGCGGCACGATCGAACCGGCGGAATTCACCACGCCGGACTTCCACTTCAAATCCATGGCCGAGCTCGCCGAAGCCGTGAGGGCGCCGCAGGCGGCCTGATCAGGCAGTACCATCGTCGCATCCAATAAAAAGCAGACTGCCAACCAAAAAGGGGAATGACATGAACGACAAAATCATGAACTGGACTGCCTCGGATGACGCAATGGTCGAAAATGCCATCCGTCGAGGCGCCACCCGCCGCGAACTTCTCACCATGCTTCTGGCAGGCGGCGTCGCCCTGTCGGCGGGCGGCCTGGTGCTCGGCCGGGCATCGAATGCGGTCGCGGCCACGCCCAAGTCCGGCGGCAATCTGAAAGCGGCCGGCTGGTCGTCCTCGACCGCCGACACACTCGACCCTGCCAAGGCATCCCTGTCGACCGACTACGTGCGCTGCTGTTCGCTCTATAATCGCCTGACCTTCATCGATAAGGCCGGCGTGACGCAGATGGAACTCGCCGAAAGCTTCGAAAGCAAGGACGCCAAGACCTGGACGGTCAAGCTGCGCAAAGGCGTGACATTCCACGACGGCAAGGAGCTGACGGCCGACGATGTCGTCTTCTCGCTCAAACGCCATCTCGATCCTGGCGTCGGCTCCAAGGTCGCCAAGATTGCCGCGCAGATGACCGGTTTCAAGGCTATCGACAAGTCCACGGTCGAAATCACCCTGGCCGATCCGAATGCCGACCTGCCGACCATTCTCGCCCTGCATCACTTCATGATCGTCGCCGACGGCACGACCGACTTCTCGAAAGGCAACGGCACCGGGGCCTTCGTTCTCAAAACCTTCGATCCAGGCAACCGTTCGGTCGTGGAGAAGAACAAGAACTACTGGAAATCCGGGCAGCCCTATCTCGACTCCTTTGAATTCTTTGCGATCAGCGACGACAACGCCCGCGTCAATGCACTGCTTTCGGGCGACATTCACTACGCCGCTTCGATCAATCCACGCTCCATGAAGCTGATCGACGGCCAGTCGGGCTTTACGCTGTCGAAAACGACCAGCGGCAATTATACCAACCTCAATATGCGCCTCGACATGACGCCGGGCAACAAGAAGGACTTCGTCGATGGCATGAAGTCACTGGTCAATCGCGAGCAGATCGTCAAATCGGCCCTGCGCGGCCTTGGCGAAGTCGCCAATGACCAGCCCGTTTCTCCGGCCAATATCTATCACAACAACGATCTGAAGCCGAAGGCCTTCGATCCGGACAAGGCCAAGTTCCATTTCCAGAAGGCCGGCGTGCTCGGACAAGCCATTCCGGTGATCGCCTCCGACGCAGCAACCTCGTCGATCGACATGGCGATGATCATCCAGGCGGCCGGCGCGAACATCGGCATGAAGCTCGACGTCCAGCGCGTTCCCTCCGATGGCTATTGGGATAATTACTGGCTGAAGGCACCGATCCATTTCGGCAACATCAATCCCCGCCCGACGCCCGACATTCTGTTTTCGCTTCTTTACGCTTCGAATGCACCGTGGAACGAGAGCCAGTACAAGTCGGAAAAATTCGACAAGATGCTGATCGAAGCGCGCGGCTTGCTCGATCAGGTCAAGCGCAAGCAGATCTACGCCGAAATGCAGGTGATGATTGCCGAAGAAGCCGGTACCATCATCCCGGCCTATATCTCGAATGTGGATGCGCTTTCGAGCAAGGTGCACGGATTGGAAGCCAACCCGCTCGGTGGCATGATGGGTTACGCAATGGCGGAGTATCTGTGGCTCGATGCTTAGCGGCCGCTGAACCTCCCCGGACGGCGCAAAGCCGCCCGGGGATCTCCGCTCGCGAACGCCATTCGTTTCGTTGAACGCCGCAGGAGCATTGCTTTTGAGATCCGAGGTCTCCCTACTTGTCCTAAACAGGCTCTTCATCGCGGTCATCACCTTGCTGATCGTGTCGTTTGCCGTCTTTTTCGCAACCAGCATGCTGCCGGGAGACACAGCCTCCATCCTGCTTGGCCAGGCGGCGACGCCAGAAGCGGTTGCCGGCCTGCGCAAGGCAATGCATCTCGACGAACCTGCGATCCTGCGGTTTCTGCAATGGCTTCTGGGCCTGATGAAGGGCGATCTCGGCACGTCCTACGCAAACAATATGCCCGTTGCGGAACTGATCGGCCGCCGCCTGGTGGCGACGCTGGAGCTTGCCGCCATCACGACGCTCGTCTCGGTGCCGCTTGCACTCCTGCTTGGCATTACCTCGGCCATGCTTCGCGGTTCCTATTACGATCGGATCGTCACGATCATTTCCATCGGCGTCATATCGGTGCCCGAATTCATGGTCGCAACGCTTGCCGTGCTGTTGTTCGCCGTCTACCTACGCTGGCTGCCGGCGCTGTCTTCCGTCAGCGAGGCGCACACGGTCTTCGATCTTCTGAAAATCTATGCGATGCCGGTCATTACGCTGACCTTCGTCATATCGGCGCAGATGATCCGCATGACACGGGCGGCTCTGATCGAGACGCTGAAGACACCCTATGTGGAAATGGCCCTGCTCAAGGGTGCCTCGCGCGGCCGCACGGTGTTCAGGCACGCATTGCCCAATGCGCTGGGGCCGATCGTCAACGCGGTCGCGCTTTCGCTCTCCTATCTCGTCGGCGGCGTGATCATCGTGGAGACCATCTTCAATTATCCGGGCATCGCCAAATTGATGGTGGACGCCGTCGCGACCCGCGATCTCCCGCTCATCCAGAGCTGCGCAATGATCTTCTGCCTTGGTTATCTCCTGCTGATCACCGTCGCCGATATCGTCGCAATCCTGTCAAATCCGAGGCTGCGATGACCACGAACAGCTTGGCTTCCCGCACCCCTTCCCTTTTCGGCTATAATGTCAGCCTCGTCGGCATCGTGGCTTTCACCATCATCCTTGGCTGGACGATCGTCGCATTGTTCGCACCCTATATTACCCCCTACTCCGTCGGTGATATCGTCGATACCGACTATTTCGGCCCGATAAGCCCGCAATTGTGGCTCGGCTCGGACTACCTCGGCCGCGACATGTTCTCGCGCGTTTTGATGGGCGCGCGCTATACGGTCGGCATTTCATTGGCTTCAGTCACGCTATGCTGTTTTTGCGGCGTGACGCTCGGCATGATCGCGGCCGTTGTCGGCGGATGGTTCGACACGATCCTGAGCCGGTTTCTCGATGCCCTGAATTCCATTCCAAGCAAGCTTTTCGGCCTGGTCGTCGTTGCCGCCGTCGGCTCGTCCATTCCGGTGCTGATCATCACGCTCGGCGTCATCTACACGCCCGGCGCCTATCGCTTTGCCCGCGCGCTTGCCGTCAACATCAACACGATGGATTTCATCACGGTTGCCCGCACCCGCGGTGAGCGGGTCGGCTACATTATCGGCTCGGAAATTCTTCCGAACATTATCCGCCCGGTTCTCGCGGATTTCGGTTTGCGCTTCGTCTTCGTCGTTCTCCTGTTGTCCGGTCTTTCTTTCCTCGGCCTCGGCCTGCAGCCGCCCTATGCCGACTGGGGAGCCCTGGTCCGCGAAAACATCGGCGGCCTGCCCTTCGCCGCGCCGGCCGTGATCGTGCCCTCCTTTGCCATTGCCAGCCTCACCATCAGCGTCAACCTGCTGATCGACAATCTGCCGCGCAGGATCAGGGACAGGAACGCATGACGATGACCAATCTCGTTGAAATCAAGAATCTGAAGGTCGAGGCGACGACCGACTCCGGTCGCATCGTCGAGATCATCAAGGGCGTCAGTTTCAATATCGCCAAGGGCGAGATTGTCGCGCTCATCGGCGAAAGCGGCTCAGGCAAGACGACGATCGCGCTGACGCTGATGGGGCATGCGCGCGAGGGCTGTCGCATCTCGGGCGGCACGATCGAGGTCGAGGGACAGGACATGGCCGCCCTTTCCGAAAGCGGACGTTCGAAGGTGCGCGGCACCACGGTCGCCTATATTCCGCAAAGTGCGGCCGCCGCCTTCAATCCGGCGACGAAGATTATGGAGCAGGTGATCGAGGTCACCCGCATTCACCGGCTGATGGCCCCCGAACAAGCGCGAAAGCGCGCCATCGAGCTCTTCCGGGCACTGTCGCTGCCGAATCCTGAGACGATCGGCGAACGCTATCCGCATCAGGTCTCCGGCGGCCAGCTGCAGCGGCTGGCGGCGGCCATGGCCCTGATCGGCGAACCCAAGCTGGTCATCTTCGACGAGCCGACGACGGCACTTGATGTGACGACGCAGATCGACGTGCTGAAGGCATTCAAATCCGTCATCCGCGCCGGCGACATTGCCGGCGTCTATGTGTCACATGATCTGGCGGTCGTCGCGCAAATCGCCGATCGCATCGCCGTCCTCAAGGGCGGCGAAATCCAGGAGCTAGCGAAAACCGAAGCGATCCTGACGCGGCCGAGCCATCCCTATACGCGCGAGCTGCTGGCGGCGTTCGAGCCGAAACAGGCCATCCGCGACGGCAAAGCAGGTGAGACGACTGCATCTGTGCTGAGGATCGACAATCTCGTGGCGGGCTATGGCGATCTCCAGGCCAACGGCCTACCCGCGGTCTGTGCGGTCCAATCCGTCAGCCTCGAAGTCGAGAAGGGCAGGAATCTCGGCATTATCGGCGAATCCGGATGCGGTAAGTCGACGCTGGCGCGGGCGATCGCCGGCATATTGCCGGCCGTATCAGGCACGATCGGCTTCAACGGCAGCGACATGAACCGCGCCGCCAAATTGCGTTCGCGCGATCAGCTGCGGGAAATGCAGATCGTCTTTCAATATGCCGACACGGCGCTCAATCCGGCAAAATCGATCGCCGATATTCTCGAGCGGCCTTTGGTGTTTTATCATGGTATGGACCGCAAGGCTCGAACGGCCAGAGTCGACGAATTGCTCGATATGGTGCGATTGCCGCGCGCGCTTCGCTATCGCTATCCATCGGAATTATCGGGCGGACAGAAGCAACGCGTGAATTTCGCCCGCGCGCTTGCCGCCGAGCCACGCTTGATCATTTGCGATGAAATCACATCCGCCCTCGACACCGTCGTTGCGGCAGCAATCATCGACTTGCTCAAGGAACTGCAGCGTGAGCTGCATTTGTCCTATATCTTCATCAGCCACGATCTTTCGGTTGTCGAGGCGATCTGCGACGAGATCGTCGTGATGTATGGCGGAAAGAAAGTGGAGCAGATCACGCGCGAAGCAGCAAATGCGCCCCGTCACCCCTATTCTCAGCTGCTGTTCGGGTCCGTTCCGAAGCTCGATCCGACCTGGCTCGACAATCTTGTGCAGGATCCAGAGCTCAAGCGCGAATATGGCCATGCCTAGCCGGACCTATCACGAAGGCGCTTCTACATGGGAAACAGGCTGGTCAACGGCATATGCGCCTTTACGATCGGCGACTTGAGCACCACGAAGCTGAAATACTTGTCGATGCCGATATCCATGTCGGTCAGACGTTCCATGATCGTCTGATATTCTCCGATACCGGCCGTCACAAACTTCAGCATATAATCGTAGCCACCTGAGACGAGGTGGCATTCGATGACCTGATCGACCTTCTCTACCGCGGAGAGAAAACGTGCAAAGTCGATCTGCCGGTGGTTCTTGAGCGTGACTTCCGTAAATACGGTCAGTGTCTGGCCCAGTTTGCCGATATTGATCTGGGCCGAATATCCCTCGATATAGCCCTCCTGTTGCAGTTTCTTGACCCGCATCAGACAGGGGCTCGGCGACAGGTTGACCAGTTCCGCCAATTCGACATTGGTGATGCGGCCGTTCTTCTGAAGTTCGTACAGGATCTTGATGTCGATACGGTCGAGCTTCATCGGCAAATCTTTCCTTCATCAGGCGGCATTTTATGCTGCGAATTTCCGAAGATCGAGCATAACATCATGACCCGTCTTGTCTATTTCATTCTGCATGAATCGAACCGGCACAATCAACCGCTTGGTTCGTCGTGAGCAGAATCTTATGCCGCTTGGCGTGGTTGTGCGGCAGCCTCATGTCCGGTCACTTCGCTATGCTGCCGGTGCGATAGGAGACCCGCATCCATGCCCGCACAGCTTACCCTTGTCGATAACTCCCCCGAATTGCCATCCGCTGCCGATGCCGTCGTCATCGGCGCCGGGATCGTCGGCGTTTTTACGGCCTATTATCTGGCAAAGCGGGGCCTCTCGGTCGTCCTTCTCGAGAAGGGCCGCGTCGGCGCCGAGCAGTCCAGCCGCAACTGGGGCTGGTGCAGGCAGCAGAACCGCGACGCCCGCGAGCTGCCGATGGCGACGAAAAGCCTCGAGCTCTGGGACCAATTCGCGGCGGAAACAGGAGAGGAAACCGGCTTTCGCCGCTGCGGCCTCTTCTATCTGAGCAACAGCGAAGAAGAGCTTGCCGGATGGACCCGCTGGCGCGACTTTGCCCGCGGCGTCGGCGTGACCACGCATATGCTCGACAGCCCTCAGGCCAGCGAACGCGGCAAGGCGACCGGCCGCAGCTGGAAGGGCGGCGTCTTTTCCCCGACCGATGGCATTGCCGATCCCGCCAACGCCGCCCCGGCGGTCGCTCGCGCCCTGATGAAACTGGGGGGCTGCCTGCGCCAGAATTGTGCGGCGCGCGGCATAGAAACCGAAGGCGGAAAGCTCTCCGCAGTCGTGACCGAGGAAGGCACGATCAAGACCAAGGTTGCCGTCCTGTCGGGCGGTGCCTGGGCTTCGTCCTTCTGCCGTCAGCTTGGTGTTCGTTTTCCGCAGGCGTCGATCCGCTCATCGATCCTTTCCGTCAGCCCCGGCGACGGCGAGCTCCCGGACGCCCTTCATACCGCCTATGTTTCCGTCACGCGCAGAGGCGACGGCGGCCATACGCTCGCAATCAGCGGGCGGGGCCGCGTCGATCCTACCCCGCAGAACATACGGTTCGGAGCACAGTTTCTGCCCATGTTCGTTCGCCGCTGGCGTGCTCTGTCCCTGGGCGGCTTCGAGGGCTTTCGCAGCGGCCACGAAAACCTGTCGCGCTGGCGCCTGGACCGGCCGACGCCGATGGAGCGGATGCGTATTCTCGATCCGGCCGTCGACAAAGGCACGATCCAGTTGACCTTTGACCGGGCGCGCGAATTGCTGCCTGCCATCGCAAGCCGTCGCATCACCGCAAGCTGGGCCGGCTATATCGATTCGACACCAGACGGCGTGCCCGGCATAGGCGAAATCGCAACTATTCCAGGCTTCGTGCTGGCGGCCGGTTTCAGTGGTCACGGCTTCGGAATCGGCCCGGGAGCCGGCCACCTGATCGCCGATATCGTCACCGGCGCCGCGCCTATAGTCGATCCGAGACCCTATCATCCAGACCGCTTCCTGCAGTCCGCATGGGGCAAGGTGGCAGACTTCTGAAATGGGTCGTCCATGCTAGACTTCGCCGACAACCGAACCAGACAATACGGAATTTCCTGATGCAGGCCCGTCAGCTCGAAGTCTTCTGCATGCTCATGCGATCCGGGACTGTGACCGGCGCTGCCGCCATGCTCAACATCACGCAGCCCGCGCTAAGCCAGATCCTGCTGCATGCCGAAGACCAGCTGGGGTTCAAACTCTTCAACCGCGTGCGCGGCAAGCTGGTTCCCACACGGGAAGCCGAAGAACTATATCCGGAGGCTGAGCGCATCTTCTCCGAGCTCGGAGCGCTTCGACGCCGAACGACCGATATGCGTTTCGGGCGGACCGGGCTGATCCGGATCGCCGCAACGACGCCGCCCGCCATGTCGATCGTTCCCAAGGCGCTTCTCGCCTTCAGGACCACCTATCCGGACATCGTCGTCCGCTCGCTGATCGCGCCGCTGGTCAATGTCGTCGATATGATCCGCAATGGCGATGCTCCGCTCGGCATCGCCATGAACAACATCGCCCGGCCCGGCATCGATGTCGAAACGCTCGGATATGCCGAACTCATCTGTATCGTGCCGGAGGGGCATCATCTTGCCGCGCGCCATAGCATCGGCTTCGCCGATCTCCAGAACGAGACCCTGATCTCCTACCGCGCCGACACGTTCCCAGGCCAGTTGCTTGCCAATGCCGCAGCGACGGAAAATCGATCGTTCAATCCCGCGATCGAGATCGATATCTCCATTACTGCCTTGCCTTTTGTCCGCAACGGCTTCGGTGTCGCGGTCGTGGACGGTTTGCTGCCATGGGAGCAGTTTCCCGGCCTCGTGCGCCGGCCGCTGTTGCCACGAAAGACGGTCCCGATCGCCCTGCTGACCAGCCGGGACCGTCCCCTGACAGGCAGCCACCTTACGATGCGCGACTATCTGCGCCAGGCCTGTGCCGGCGCGCTGAAGGATGGCCAAGCCGTTCCGGAGTAAAAGCGCGCCCATACGGTCAAAGCGAGCGCGGTCAGCTTTCGTTTATCCAGGACCCGATCGGCAGCGGACGGACAGGCGCCTGCTCGCGCAGACGACCGACCTCGCAAACCGGGATTTTCGCACGCTCCGCAATCAGCTCGGCGCCGGCGAGCTGACAAAACCGCCCCTGACACCGTCCCATGCCCACCCGCACCATCGACTTCACCCGGTTTGCTTCACCCCCAGCGTAGCCGACACTCTCGCGCAGATCGCCGGCGCTGATGCCTTCGCAGCGGCAGACCATCGTTTCATCGGGAACAGATCGGACCATGCCGGCTGGCCAGGGAAAGGCGCGGGCGATGGCGCGAGCAAAGCATTCATAGCGGGCGAGCCGCCGGCGATCCCGTGCCGGATCGGGATGAGGCAACCCCATATCGGCAAGACAGGCGCTTGCGGCAAGCCTTCCTGCAACTTCCGCGCCATCGGCGCCAAGAAGCCGCAAACCATCGCCGGCAAGATAGACGCCATCGGCGGACCGGCCCATTCGATCCGCCTGGGGCAGCCATTGCGTCCAGACCGTATCGTAATCGAACCTGCATTGAGCCAGCCCGGCAAGCTGCGTTTCGGCTCTCAGATGCCAACCGATGCCGACCATATCGCATTCGGTGTGATGGTCGCGCCCGGCAGCATCTCGCCAACGAACAGCCACGGGGCCGCTCTCCTCGCTGACGATATCCGTCAGCGTCACGCCCGCGCGATATAAGCGGCCGAGCTTCATCCGCATCGCCAGCCCCCGCAGGACCAGGACAGGCCTTGCCATCATGCCTGGAAGGGCAAGGATCTGGTTTCGTAGCAAGGAGGTATCGAGAACGGCTGCGACATTCGCTCCGGCCTTCAGAAGCTGGACCGCAACGAGGGTCAGCAGCGGCCCGGAGCCGGCCAGAACGATCCTTCGTCCCAGGGCGACGCCTTGCGCCTTCAGCGCGATCTGCGCGGCCCCGAGACTGTAGACGCCGGGCGCCTGCCAGCCGGGTATCGGCACCAGCCGGTCGGTCGCACCGGTTGCGAGTATCAGCCTGTTATAGGCGAACTCCCGGCGGCCGGTGGGCGTCAGCACCTCCAGCACATTGGCGGCGAGAGCCATCGCGGAGCTTCGAGGATGGTATTCGACTTCCCCGCGCTCCACCATGCGATCGAAGAGCGAATGAAGGGCAAGGGCTTTGCCGGCTTCCGATCCGTAAAGCTGCTCGGCCGAACGCGTAAAACCCTCCGGGGGACGGCGATATATCTGACCGCCTGCCCTCATCCCTTCGTCAATGACAACGGGCCGGATACCGGCAGCCACCAGAAGCTCGGCTGCCCGTATGCCCGCTGGACCAGCCCCGACAATCACCGTTGCCTTCCGGTCATTCGCCACCGTCATGGCCAATCCCCCGGCGCCTGGGTCATCAGGGACATGCCGTTGCAGACGACGGTCGAACAGGCGCGCAAGCGGGTTCCATCCTGCTGCCAGACCCAGCAATCCTGACAGGCTCCCATCAGGCAGAAGCCTGCCCGACCTTCCGGCCCGAATTCGGATTGCCGAAGAACCGGTGAGACAGTCAGCATGGCCGTCAGCACCGTGTCACCGGCCAAGGCTTCGCGTTCGATGCCGTCCAGCAGGAAGCGAACGGCTGCTCGCCCCTGTTCGGCGAGACGGACGATGCGCCCCGCTTCTCCGGCCGGACGCAGGTCCTGTCTCATTCGGCCGCCTCTTTGATTGAAAGACGAACCTCAGGCATTTCCGGGAACCGGGCGCGAACATCGGCAAAAGCGGCGGCGACGCCCTCATGGCCCGCGCGTCCCTTCATTCGGCGAAAAATCTCCGTCTTGGTGAAGAAGCGCCAGTGGATCGGAAGGCTGGCCAGAATATCCGTGAGCAGATTATAGGCAGCTGATGTCCACTGCGCCTCGTAACCGTCTCGCTCCTCGCCGTAATGGAAGTGGGCGGTTGGAACCGTGCGCGATGACCTGAGACGGGAGGTTTCGGCTTCGTCCACCTTGCCATCGCGGATGATGACGCCGTAGTCGCGCTCGGCAGCGGCAAGGGAAACATAGCCGCGCTCCACATCCTGCAGCACGCGCCAGTCCTCGCGCTCCAACGGATTTCCGCGGCCACCGCCTCCGGCCGAGCGGATCTCGAGCACATCTCCCGGCTGCAGAACGGCGGTATCGATATTGCCGAGCCGGCGATAATCCTCGCGCCCGGGATTCAATACCATGTCGGAGAGCCCTGCCGCCTTACCACCGAGCACACCCCAGGGGCGGAAGAAGCTGCGGTCGCGGTTGCGGGCCGTGATCCGGCTTCCGGGCGAGAACACGCGGAACGCCATCTCGGTCGCAAGGCCCCCACGCCAGCGGCCGGCACCGCCGCTGTCTTTGGCAAGCCCGTATTTGACGAATTCGATCGGCACTTCGGTTTCGGTGATTTCGATCGGCGTATTCTTCAGATAGGCGGCGTCGGCACCCGAACCGTTGGTCCCATCGCGATGCGGCATCCCGCCGCCACCGCCGACCACCGGATTGACGGCGGCGATCACGCTGCGGCCCGTCCGCTCGTCCGTGGTCATGACGTTGACGATACAATTATTGCCGGCCGGCGCGGCCGGCAGCAACTCAGGAACCGCTTGGCAGAAGGCGCCGAAGATTACGGAGCGCAAGCGCGCGCAGGTGAGCGAACGCATGCCGACGGCCGCCGGCGATATTGGATTGAGAACGCTCCCCTGTGGCGCAATGCAGGTGAAGGGGCGGGTCAGCCCGGTGTTGAGCAGGATCTTGGGATTCAGCGTATAGAGAACATAATAGACGCCGACCAGCAGCATGGTGTGACGCGGATCGCCGCCTGAGGGAACGTTGAGCGACGATCCAAGCTGCGGATCGGATCCGGTGAAATCGAGGATCGCCTCGTCGCCCCTGATCGTTAGCGTCAGCTTCAGCCGGCATGGATTGGCCTCGACGGAATCCTCGTCGGCATAATCGACGAATTCCCAAGTACCATCCGGCATTGCCCGCAGGATATCCCGCGCCTGCGCTTCGGCGTGCTGCACAAGCACTTCGGTTCCTTCGAGAAATGCCTGCTTGCCGAATTTTTCGACCATGGCCAGGATCTTGCGCTCACCCGTGTTCAGCGCACCGACCAGCGCCTTGATGTCGCCGATATTGAGATCGGGTTTGCGGACATTCGTGGTCATGATTTTCAGAATATCGTCGTCGAAGACACCCTCATTGACCAGCTTCATCGGCGGAAAGCGAATGCCTTCCTGATGAATCTCCGTCAATGCGCGCGAAAGGGATGCCGGCACAGCACCGCCCATGTCGGTGTTGTGGATGTGTCCGCCGGTCCAGGCGATGATCTCGCCGTCGTAGAAAACCGGCTTCCAGAGGTGCGTGTCCGGTGTGTGGGTGGCCACAAAGCAGGAATAGGGATCGTTGGTAAAGGCCACATCGCCCGGCTTGTAATCCCCGATCATGTCGATGGCCCGGGTATAGGTAAGCCCCGGATACCATGTCGCGCCAAGGCTCATCGGGACGCCGAAGGTTTCTCCTTTGCGATTGATCAGCATGACGGTGAAATCCTCCGTCTCCTTGACGAAGGCCGAATGCGCCGTCCGCTGCAGCGTATAGGCCATGTTTTCGGCGGCAGCCCTGGTATGGTTGGCAAACACTTGAAGGTTCGAACAGTCGAACATGGCCACTACTCCGAAAAGGTGAGATGAAGGTTGAGGTGGCGATCGATCGTTACCTGCGTACCCGCCGGAATGGCGAAAGTCGTATCGTCCTGGGCTACGACGGCGGGGCCGCTGAAACGCCCCCCCGGATGCAGCTGGTCCCGCCGATATAGTCCGATCCATTCGAACGCCGTGCCCGTATAGACCGGTATTTCTCGTTCCGGTTCGGCCACGCCGGCACGCTCTTCCAGGCCGGCAGTTGTTTTCAGCGTCGGTCCGGCACCGATAGCGGACAGACGGAGATTGACGATCTCGATCCCGCCCTCCGGGTCGGCAAAATCATAGAGGCGGGCGTGCATGGCGTGGAAAGCCTCTCCCATTGCGGCGAGATTGCCTTCCGCCACCCAGGCCGCCTGCAGCGGAACCTCGATTTCAAAGCTTTGGCCGACATAGCGCATGTCGGCGAAAATCCGCAATTCGGCAGACCCTTCGTGCCCCTGCTTGACGAGCCAGCTCCGTCCCTCGTTGGCAAGCGCCTCGGAACAAGCCCGCAGCAACGGCACCGCCTCCGACGACAGGTGCGTGAAAACCGTCTTAATGAAGTCGCCGCGCAGATCCGCGACCAGACCGCCGAGGGCCGATACCACACCCGGACGCGGCGGCCCGATGACCTTCGCCATACGGAATTCGCGAGCCAAAAAGGCGCCCAGCATGGGGCCGCCACCGCCGAACGGCATGAGGGTAAACTCCCGCAGGTCGACCCCGGCCCGCGATGCCAGCTTCTCCACCTCGACGAACATCTCCGAGATCGCGATATCGAGAATGGCCTGCGACACCTCTTCAACCGAGCGCCCGATACGATCTGCAAGCTTTGCGACGGCTGCGCGCGCCAGCCCGACATCGATCCGCAACTGACCGTAGGCCATTTCGCTATGTCCGAGCCAGCCGCAGACGGCCATGGCATCGGTCACGGTCGCTTGTGTGCCGCCCCGGCCGTAACAGGCGGGACCCGGTGTCGAACCGGCCGATTCCGGCCCTACCCGCAAGACGCCATGGGCGTCGATGCTGGCAATGGAGCCTCCGCCGACGCCGATGGAGCTAACGGAAACCGAAGGAATGTGAAGCGGAAACTCGCCGATCAGTTCGCCCGTGCCGAATTGCGGCTCGCCGTCGATGATCAATGCGAAGTCCGCCGAGGTGCCGCCGATGTCGAGGGTGAGGACATGTTTCTCACCGGCGAGACGCGCCAGCCAGGCGGCGCCGATCACGCCTGAGGCTGTGCCGGAAAGCAGCATCTGGACGCAGGAACGCTTTCCTTCCGCCGCATTCATCACGCCGCCATTCGATTTCGTCAGCAGGGCCAGCGCCTTCACTCCGTGCGATGCGAGCTTGTCTTCGAGAGCCGTCAGGTAACCCGAAACCCGCGGATGGACATAACCGTTGAGGATCGCGGTCGTCGTCCGCTCATATTCGCGAATGACCGGCCACACTTCCGAGGATGTGAAGACGAAGAGATCGGGTGCGAGTTTTTCGATTTCGTTCTTGACGGCGGTTTCCTGGGCATCGTCCCGCCAGGAATGCAGAAAGGATATGATGATGCCGGCCGCTCCCTTGGCCCTTGCGACCGCCACGGCCGCAGCAACCGCTTTCATGTCCGGCGCCTGCGCTTCGCTGCCATCCGCCCGCAAGCGCGCGGAAATGCCGAAGATCATGTCGCGTGCGATGAGCTGTTCCGGCCGCGAGCAGAAAAGAGAATAGACGTCAGGCATTTTCAGGCGGGCGAGTTCGATGACATCCTCGAAACCGGCATTCGTCATGAGGGCGAGCGACACGCCGCGCCGCTGGATGACGGTATTGATGCCGACCGTGGTGCCGTGAACGAAGCGACTAATGGCCTCCGGCTGCAACCCCTCGCGCTCGGCAAGCAGGGAAAGCCCGGTCATCAACTCCGCACCCGGATTATCGGGCGTCGTCAGCACCTTCAGAGAAGCGACGCGACCGGAGCGGCTTTCCAGCGCGCAGAAATCGATGAACGTGCCGCCGATATCGACACCGATCTTCCAATCCTGCTGCGAGGCCGCTCGAACATGCCCTGTTGCGTCTGCCATATCCGTTCCTTTCCTTTGCATGTCCCGAAACTGGCATGGACGGGCCGGTAAGGTCCAAGAGCGAAAACGCCAAAGGTCATAAGCCGGGCTTATGCTCTGGCGTTCGGCAAAACCCATAGGCCGGACTTATGGGCACAGGCTGATCCCGACTTTGACAGCGCCAAGCCGGCTCGGACAAGGTGGAGATTATTTTCAGCCTCTGGAGATCCTCGATGGACGCTATCGTGCTGGGCGGCGGGCTCATGGGAGCCGCGTCCGCCTTTTTTCTCGCCCGGCGCGGCGTCCGCGTGACGCTTATCGAACGCAATCGGGTCGGCAGCGGTGCCACGGTGGCATCATTCGGCAATATCAGGCGAAGCGGCCGATATATTCCGCAATTGCCGCTTGCTCACCGCTCGCTTGCCCTGTGGGGACAGACCGAGGCCATGCTCGGGCGTGACGTGGAATTCCGCGCAACCGGCCATCTGCGGCTGGTCTTCAGCCAGGAAGGACTTGAGGCGATGCGATCCTTCATCAAGGACGCTCGGCCATGGGGACTGGAGCTGGAAGAGCTGACCACGAAGGAAGTACGGTCGCGTTTTCCCGGTCTCGGCCCCGACGCGATTGCCGCATCCTTTTCCCCGAACGATGGAAGCGGCAACCCGCGTCTTATTGCGCCAGCCTTCGCGAACGCCGCCCGAAAACTGGGGGCCAACATCGTCGAAAATGTCGTCATCGGAGCGATCAGAAAACGTGACTACGGATTTCAGGTCGAAACGTCGAAAGGCTCGCATGACGCCTCGATGTTGCTGAACGCGACGGGTGCCTGGGGTGCGCGTGTCGCCGCTCTGTTTGGAGAGACGGTTCCGATTACTGCCAGAGGTCCGCAAATGGGCGTGACCGAACCTCTCCCCCATCGCATTCTGCCGGTGGTCGGCGTCTGGGCGCATGATCACGGCGGCGGTTACCTGCGGCAGGTGGAACGGGGCAACATCGTCTTCGGTGGCGGCGCCGAGCGCACCGACGTTTCACTCGATACCGGATATGCCAAGGCAGACCCGGCTCGCCTACCCGGTCAGCTACGTTCCCTGCTGCCGATTTTACCGGCGCTGAAAAACGTTGCAGTGATACGCACATGGTCGGGTTGCGAGGGCTACGTCGACGATGGTCTGCCGGTGATGGGGCCGTCATCGACGACGGCGGGGCTCTTCCATGCATTCGGCTTTTCGGGCCACGGCTTCCAGCTCGGACCGGGTGTTGGCGACGTCATGGCCGAAATAATGGCGACAGGAAAAACGGATATCCCGTTGGAGGACTTTTGCATCGAGCGTTTTGCCAAGGCAAATTGATTGAAAGAAGGTGAGCCTGAAAAGTGGAAAGGTCAAACATGTCGGCGTCTCGAATCACAACCTGAGCGAAATCAAGCTTGCCAATCAGATCCTCGGGGAAGCAGGCTTCCGGGTCGAGGCCATCCAGAACCACTACAGTCTGCTCTACCGCAGCTCCGAGCAAGCTGGCATTCTGGACTACGCCCGCAACCAAGGTATCCCATTCTTCGCGTACATGGTGCTTGAACAGGGCGCCCTGACCGGCAAGTACAGTCCGGAGAACCCGCTGCCTGAAGGAAGCAGCCGGGCGGAGGCTTACAACGGCATGCTACCTCGGTTAAAGGCGCTGACGGACAAGCTCGCCTCGATCGGCCAGAGCCGCGGGGCGGCAGCCCCCGATGTCGCGATGGCGTGGGCCATTGCCAAAGGCACAAGGCCGATCGTCGGTGTCACCAAACCCCACCACGTCGATGGTCTCGTCCGAGCCACCGGCATCACCCTCACGGGCGGCGACATTGCAGAACTGGAAGCCCTCGCTGACGCCACTGAGGTGAACACCCGCGGCTGGTGGGAAAAAGAGATGTAGGCGCGAAGCTCCGCTATCCGAAAATTTTGGAGCCGCCCCGAAGGGCACTCCGCTCGCGCCGAAGAGGCTTCGGTGCGAGCGGCCGCACAGGCCACTGCTATCTGCGGCAGCAAGATCTATTCAGCCGCCACCACCTGCCTGCTCTTCAGCACGGCGATCGAAAGGAGGAATACGATGGCCGAACAGATAGCGATGATGACGACCATCGGTCTCGCCGTACCGTCCATAAACATACCGCCGATGCCAACCACCAGCGCCGATGTCATGAACTGGACCGTCCCCATCATCGCCGAGGCGGTGCCAGCGATGCGGCCATGGTGTTCAAGCGCCAGTACCGCCGCATTCGGCACGATCATTCCAAGGAAAGCGTAGCCCGCAAACAGGAAAGCCGCCATGATGTCGAGGCGGTCGACGCCACCGACCATCAGCACAGCCAGCGCCAACATCGTCAGCGCATAACCCGAAACCGCGCCGCGAATGACCTTGCGCAAACCGATCCGGCGGGCAAGCCAGCCGTTCATCTGCGACATGCCGATGAAGCCGATGGCATTCACCGAAAACACCACGCTGTAAAAGGTCGGAGAGAGCCCGTAATGGCCGATGAGTACGAAGGAGGAGTTGGCGACATAGATCATGTAGCTCGACATGCCGAAAGAGGCCATCAGCACCAAACCGAGATAGTACGGGTCTTTGAGGAGTGTTCCATAGGCCTTCAATGCGCCGCGGAGGCTGCTTTCACTGCGCGCCGCAACCCACCGGGTCTCCTCAAGGAAAAAGCGGCCCGCGGCGAAGCCGACGACACCGGCGAAGACCATGACCCAAAAGATCAGTCGCCAGTTTCCGAACACTGTCACGATGCTGCCCGCGAGCGGCGCCAGGATGGGTGAAATGCTGAAGACCAGCATAAGCCGCGACATCAGCTGCGCGGCGGCGGCCCCCGTATGCAAGTCGCGCACGATGGCGCGGGCGATCACGACGCCGGCACAGGCGCCGGTGCCCTGAATGAAGCGGAAGGCGACTAGCCAGCCAATATCGGTAGAGAGCGCGCAGCCGATCGCGCCGAGGATGTAGAGCACCAGACCGACATACAGGGGCCGCTTGCGGCCAAACATGTCCGACAGTGGACCATAGATGATCTGCGACACAGCCATGGCGGCGAAGAAGGAGATCAGGCTCGTCTGAACTGCATGGCTGTCAGCGTGAAGATCCAGACTGATCGTCGGCAACGCGGGTAGATACATGTCGAGGGCAAAGAGACCCACGGCTGAAAGAATGCCAAGGACGATGGCATGGTGGGAGCCGCCGGGCCTGGGGGATGAAACGGAATCCTTGCTCTGCACGGAAAAACCTTTCCCGCACACCATTCCCCGGACGAAGCAAAGTCTCATACAAAAAGCATGTGACGGGGATTGAGTGGGCGATTATAGATGGGACAGCGGAAAGACGGAGGCGGTTCCAACGCATAGCCCGTCATTCCTGTAAAATATTTTGGACAGTATTGTCCAATTGGTCAAGTCCTATATGGTGGTGTCATGAAAACTTCGCCCGCAGCGGTTTCTTCCGAGACAGAGAGTCCGCCCGCCACCAGCAAACGTCAGGCAATTCTGAACGCGGCCGCAGACGTTTTTGCCGAGGACGGGTTCGCGGCGGCGAGCATCGATGCCATCGCAGCAAGGGCCGGCGTGTCGCGTCAGACGGTGTACAATCAACTCGGCGACAAGGATAATCTGTTCAAGGTTGTGGTTGCGGAGATCACCGAGAAGTCGAGCGCCGACTTCTTTCGGGTGTTGGACACATTTCCCGTTGCGCCTATCGATCTCGAAAAGGAACTGACCGAATTTTCAGCGCTTCTCCTGCGTAAGGCGGTCTGCGACCCGAACGGCCGCTGGCTACGCAAGCTCCTCGAGACCGAAGGCAGCAGATTTCCCGAACTGTTTGAGACCTGGAAGGAATACGGACCGGGCAAGAAATATCCCGCCATCGCGGCTCGATTGGCGCAGCTCGCGCTGGCTGGCCATCTGGACATAGAGGATCCGGCACTGGCTGCGCGTCAGTACATGGCGCTGCTCGCAACAGATCTGCGGATCAACCAACAGATCGGCCGTCCAACTCAAGAGGAAGAGGTCCACCGCATGGCAGCAGAGGCAACGAAGACCTTTCTGCGCGCATTCGGCAAGCGCTAGAGCTTCCCAACGCATTCCGGACGGAAAACCGCTACGCACTTTTCCTGGAAATGCACTAATGGTATCGCGGCCACAATTTAATGGAAAAGCATGACGCTCTCGCAAGCAAACTTCTCGTCTTGGCTGCGCGCAGGACATGCCCCCCTTGTTGCGGGCATAACTGCGTCCGATCGAAGACGTTCGCCGCCATCGGCGGAAGTATGACCGTCCTTGCCGCAGCCAATTCGCCTATATCGACCGTATGGGCAACGCAAGCACCGGGTGTTGGCTCCGCCCCCTATGACTAACGCCGAGTGGTTTTCGAAGCTCTTGAAGGAATAACCCAGGACCTACACCCCGCGGCCTGCAACTGAAAGCAAAAGCGGTGTCAGGCATATCCTGGCACCGCTTCTGGCATGAGTTTCACATCGTTCGAATGTTCTAATTGTGCTCTGGGCGTATCAGGCGGCGGTCGCGTCCTCGCCGAAACGGTTCGAGCCCGTGGTGCCCTTTAGAAGCAGGACCTCCACCAGATACCAGATACTACCAATCAGGGGGACGAACTGGATTAAGAAGAACCACCCAGACTTGTTACGGTCATGTAGTCGCTTGACGGCGACGGCGAGACCCGACCAAACGCTGAAGACGATATAGGCAAGGCCAAGCACGATATAGGGAATGGCTGTGGCCCCTTCAACGTGGTACGTGCCATCCTCGGTGATGGAGCCGGGAATCACGGACCAAAGGAGCGTGAAAACAAGGCCAACAACGGCAGCGGCGATAATGTGAATAAGTACCGCGAGCCACATCTTCTTGCGGGTGATGCGGCCCTCGAATGTAAAAAGAAGTCTTTTCATGATGTCACTCGATTATAATCGTTTCAAACTACAGACAGTTGCTCACTAATTAATTTGGCGGGAAACGTGGTACCCACCATATCATTCGCAAATGGGTGCGGCTTAGTTAGCGGTCGGCGCCGCCTGGGTGGTCATACATTCGGACAGGTCCATAAAAGCCTTCTCGCCGCCCGTGAGACTGAAATTGGCGGTGGTGCTGTTGGCGGTCAGGCTCAGCGACTTGCCGCTGGTCAGAGCCATAACGGCCTCGGTGGTATTCGGGACGTCGATCGTTGCCGTTGCTGCCGTGTCAGCCGTCGATGAGAAATTCGTGGCCGCGCCGCCATCGACCGACCACGAGCCGGTCACCTGGTCGCCCTTGGCGAAAGTGAACTTCGAAGAATTGGCAAACAGGACGACCTTGTCGCCAACGGCGAGAAAGCCGACGCCCGTCGCCGTGTTCTGAGCGAGGCAACCGGTGAAGGTGTCACCGTCTTTCAGCGGCGTGACGGAGAAATCGGCAGCATCGACGGACGCAGCGGTCAGAAGTATGGTGGTGAGGGTTATGGTTGTCAGGTGACGTCTGTTCACGGCATTTCCTTCATGAGCGGGTAAGTTAGAACCTCGTAACCTCGAAAAAATGGTTCCAGCTTAATACTTAAACAGAAAGAACCTGATATTTTCGCGGCTCATTTCTGGGCTGATTTGCTATTCTTGACGGCGAACAGGAGCTTCTATGCATTGCTGCTGCCTCGCCTAATTGAATGCCGGCAAGATGCTTTACGAAATCTCTTCAGGAACAAAGATCTCATTGATGCCGTTTCATCGCGAGAGGTCTATTATGTTGACGCGTGGAATATGGCATGGGCCGGTTAGCTTCCGACTACATCCGTTCGGAGAGTTTCAGACGATCAAGAGTAGTTCGGAAGCTTTAGACTTTCTGCTGGCATATTGGCCAGCAGAAGAAGCTCAGGCTTACCAGGATGCGTTAATAATTTGCCGGTCCGCTATGGAGGGTAAATCCAATCCTGACATTGCGAAAGACGCTTTCATCGTGGCCGCCTACGAAGCTGGCATTTTCATGAGACTCGAGAATTTCGAAGAAGACTGCACAACGGATCGAGTTCGACAAGCTCCCGGGAGGTAAGCTTCGCGTACAGGCCGCCCGGCCAGCCGGGATCATTGACAAGTTTATCGGCCGGCACGCAGGCAACGTCAAAAAGCCGTTGACCATCGAGGAAATGAACGAGATTGCCGCCTCCGGCCAGGCGGGGAAGCATTAAATATGCGTCTATACGAATATTGTGCTTCGTACCGCTTTAAAGAACGACGCGAGGCAAGCCGAGGCTGCCAGCAGGCTCCTGAAGGAAGTGTCGCTGATCGCCGTTTCCTTGCCGCGCCTATGGGGCCGTTGCATTTCCTGTCCTAGATCATCTTATCGAGGGTAATAGGCAAATCTCGGATGCGCTTGCCGGTCGCGTTGAACACGGCATTGGCGACAGCTGCGCCGACACCGGTAATGCCGATCTCGCCTATGCCCCGCGCGCCCATTGGCGCCTGAGGATCGGCCTTGTCTGTATAGATGATATCGATCCGCGGTACATCCATCTGCACCGGCACATGGTATTCGGCAAGCGAAGCATTGACGATCCGGCCGGTTCGTTCGTCGAAATTCGTCTCCTCGGTCAATGCAAGGCCAATGCCCATGACGATCCCACCCTTGAATTGGCTGGTTGCGGTTTTGGCATTCAGAATGCGGCCCGCATCGAAGGAACCGAGAAAACGGGTGACGCGGATTTCGCCGGTGATCTCGCTCACCCGCACTTCGCAGAACTGGGCGCCGTAAGAATGCATGGAAAAAGCTTCCATTTCCGCCGGCGGCGGCGCTTCGGCCTGGCAGACGAGTTCGCTGCGACCGGAGCGGCGCAGGATGGATTCATAGGTTTCGAAACGGCCGGGATCGTCGCGGTGACCGATGCCATTGTCGCGCGGTTCGACATCGGCAAGCGAGAGGCCGGCCAAGGGCGAGGCATTGCCTGCGAGTTTGATCAGCTCTTCGACGAAGACCTCCGTTGCGGCGATCACCGCACCGCCGATCGACGCCGTCTGCGTCGAGCCTCCGGCAATCACGCCGCGAGGCAGCGCGCTGTCGCCATATTCGAAGGTGATGCGATCGGCCGGAACACCAAGACGCGCCGCGATATGCTGTGTCTGAGCCGTTGCTGTTCCCATGCCCATGTCATGAACCGCGGTGGAGACGGTAATGCGGCCATCGGCCGTGAGCCTGACGCTGGCGGCCGTGCCGGGAAAGCGGTGATAGGGATAGGTTGCCGTCGCGCAGCCCATGCCGATCAGCCATTCACCCTCCCGGCTTTGACGCGGCATCGGGTTGCGGCGATGCCAGCCGAACTGCTTCGCCCCCGCCTCATAAGCCTCGATGATGTGACGGGACGAAAAGGCCTTGCCGCTGGTCGGGTCCTTCTTCGGCTCGATACGCCTGCGTAGCTCGATCGGATCGATCCCGAGCTTGTCAGCGAGCTCATCAAGCGCGCTTTCCAGCGCAAACGTGCCGACGGCCTCGCCTGGCGCCCGCATGAAGGTGTTTGCCAGCATGTCCATGTCGGCTACTCCCTGCGCTAGACGAAACGTCTTGGCGGCATAAAGATGTCGCGCAGGAAAGGTGAACTGCTCCGGGCATGAATTGTGCAGCGTCATGGCGACAATGCCGGTATGAATGAGCGAGTTCAATGTACCGTCATTGTCGGCACCGAACGCGACGCGCTGCTCCGTCACCGTGCGGCCGCCGACAAGGCGGAAGACACCTTCGCGCGACAGCATGATGCGCACAGGCCGTTGCGCGAGCTTGGCCGCGGCGCATGCCAGGATCTGGTGATCCCAAAGGCATTTGCCGCCGAAGCCGCCGCCCACATAGGGCGAACTGACGCGCACTTTTTCCTTGTCGATGCCAAAGATATCCGCAAGCTGCCCAGCCGTGAGATCGATCATCTGCGTGGCGTCATGCACGCGCAGTTCATCCCCTTTCCAGGCAACGGTCGCGGCGTGAAGTTCGATTGCATTGTGGCTATAGCGCGGCGTTCGATACACATTGTCCACCTGCACCGGGGATGCCTTGAGGGCATTTTCCGCGTCGCCGATCTCCAGGATCGGCGGCTGGCCAAGCAATGTTTCGAGCTGACGTGGCTTCCTCTTGGCCTCCTCGAAAGAGGTGACGGCTGGCAGCGATGCATAGTCTACTTCGATCAGCGATGCCGCATGGTCGGCCTGCTCCTGTGTCTCGCCGAGCACCAGAGCAACGGCCTGACCGTTCCAGTGAATTTCATCGTTCTGCATGACGGGAAGATCGCTTGCTCCCGCCGCCGACGGCGAAGACATCATCAAAGACGGCGCCTTCATGCGCGGCGCATTCCGATAGGTCATCACCAGGACGACGCCCGGTGCCCTTTCGGCGGCCGAGGTTTCGATCCTCGTTATCCGGCCTCGGGCGATCCGACTGAAAACGAGTGCGGCGTAGCAAATGTTCTCATAGGGATATTCGGCAGCGAAACGCGCTTTGCCCTGGACCTTCAGCGGCCCATCGACGCGCGAAATCGGCCTTCCGAGAGAACCGTGCTTGCGCAGCATCGGATCGGATGTGGTGGCAGGCTGCCAGCTTCCCGGTCGTGCCTTCCGGGTGTCGGATTGTGCGCTCATACGCCCTCTCCCTTCAGTTCGTCGAGAACCGCAACGATGGTTCGCTTCGCCAGTTCGATCTTGAATTCGTTGTCTTTCAGCCCGACGGCGCTTGCGAGTTCTGCTTCGGCGGCAGCGCGAAAGCTGTCGGCGGTGGCAGCTTCACCTCTCAGCGTCGCTTCCGCCTTCAGCGCGCGCCAAGGCTTATGCGCCACGCCGCCCAGCGCCAGCCTGATGTCGCGGACCTTGCCCACCTCGTCGATATCGATGGCGGCGGCAACGGAAACCAGGGCGAAGGCATAGCTCGCTCGATCGCGTACCTTGCGATAGGTCGATTGACGACCAAAGGGAAACGGAGGAACCTCGATCGCGGTGATCAGCTCGTTTTGCCGCAATTCCGTTTCGATATCGGGCCGGTCGCCGGGCAGACGATGGAAATCGGACAGCGGTATCGTCCGTGCACCCTCCGGCCCGTCAAGATGCAACACTGCATCCAGCGCCACCAGCGCGACACACATATCGGACGGATGGGTCGCGACACAGTCCTGCGAGGCGCCGAGAATGGCGTGATAGCGATTGAAGCCATCCTTGGCATCGCATCCCGCACCCGGCTGTCTTTTGTTGCAACGCGAGGCATCGTCATAGAAATATCGGCAGCGCGTGCGTTGTAATATGTTGCCGCCGACTGTCGCCATATTGCGGATCTGGGCGCTTGCGCCGGCAAGGATGGAGCGGGCAAGCATCGGAAAATGCGAGCGCACATAAGGATCGGCCGCGAGTGCGGTATTCCGTGCCGCCGCGCCGATCCAAAGCCCACCGTCCACACGCCGCTCGATCGCGGCAGGCAGCTGCGTAATGTCGATCAGCGTCTCCGGCCGTTCGATGCCTTCACGCATCAGATCAACGAGATTGGTGCCGCCTCCAAGGTAGCGGGGTTCTTGACTGGTTTTGGCGAGGTCGATGGCGGCTGCCGCGCTCGAGGCTTGCTCATAGGAAAACACGTTCATGCGCGTGCCCTCCCGATTGCGCGGGTGCTGGTCTCGGCGAATGTCTGGGAGATGGCATCCACGATGCCGTTGTATGCTCCGCAGCGACAGAGATTGCCGCTCATCCGTTCGCGAATTTCCTGCTCGCTAAAACTAACGGCGGTGGCGGTCAGATCTTGCGTGACGGCACTCGGGACATTGCCGTCGACCTCACGCATCATGCCGATCGCGGAGCAAAGCTGCCCGGGTGTACAGTAGCCGCATTGGAAACCCTCGTGCTCGATGAAGGCGCGCTGCAGCGGATGAAGTTCGCTATCGGAGGCAATTCCTTCAACCGTCGTGATGCTTCGTCCCTGATATTGGACGGCCAGCGCCAGACAGGCGTTGATCCGTTCCCCATCGACAAGAATCGTGCAGGCGCCGCAGGCTCCCTGATCGCATCCCTTCTTCGTTGCCGTGAGCCCGAGAACATTGCGTAGAAGGTCGAGCAGCGACGTGCGGATATCGGCCTCGATATCGATTGCTTCGCCGTTGACAGTGAATTGCATGAGGTCTGCCTCCATGATTGCGACTGCAACGCTGGTCGTATGGGCAACAGCATCTCATCGACACGTGTCGCGCACGAACTTCACCTTTCGAAGACCGTGCACTTTGCCTGACAGCCGGCGGCAGGTTGCCCGCCCCCCGTCGCCTGCCGCGGATGTAACCTAGAGCCGGTGCTTGCGATTTCACTCGCGTTCGGCGGCAATCTGTCCTGTCGTATAAAAGGCGGCGTCGAAACGGCTTCATCCCTGCTCGACATAGCTTGCACGCCGCTCGGCCGCATTGACCGAAGATTGAAGAATCGATTGCGCTTGCGCACATGATCGTCATCTACACGGGCGGCAACAAGCGAACCGCCGCGGCAAATTCCTTCGGCACGCGTTCCTCGATCATCGGGCCGAACATGGAGATCAAAAGCTAGCTCATCCTCAAACCTCCTGTTGCCGACCATGCGAGAACCACGCGCAGCGACAAATGTTCCCGGATTTTGCGGGAGAGAAAAAGCGCAGGGAAACCGCGTGCAGAGTGATTTCTGCCTTCGATGCAGATGAAAAAAGACGACCCTTCATTTCGGATCGGTTCCATCGCAGCTTGGTGCGATCGGAACCCGGGCTGCAGACAAGGGTTATATCTTCAGTAAAGGAGAAGCCGTCATGATCCGCAAACTGAAATCCGGCGAGTATCGTCTCTACTCTCGTAAGCTCGATCCCAAGACACACAAGCGCAGGAATCTCGGGACATTCAAAACCCGCGAGGCCGCCGAAAAGCATGAGCGCGAAGTGCAATACTTCAAGCACCACTAGCAGATCGGCGAAGCCGGATATGCATCCGTGAAACAAAATCCGAGCCTGCCGGTTTATTGAGTTGAAGCAAAGGAGATTGGCTATGACACAGCTTCGCAAGTCCAAAATCCTGCCACGAGAAGAAGATTATCGCGACTATCAGGATCGCGACAATCGCGATGGCTGGCCATATTCGGATGAGAGCGGTTTGAGTTCGCCCAATCCGGAAAATCGAGAATATGGCACCACCCCGGCAAATTTCGACGAGGAACCCAATTCGGGCGTGATTGGAGATACCGCAGGTGCGGACGGGCTTGAGGAAGACACGGCCTACACGACTGGGCCACTTCCACCCGGTCGCATCGATGACGATGAATTGGAAGCGACGATTACCGAACGGTTTATTGAGAGCAAGGACATCGATGCAGACAGCATTGAGGTTCATGCAGACAACGGCATCGTAACATTGGAAGGCAGCGTCGAAACGCAGGCCATTGCCGAACATGCGGAAGCTCTCGGGCTGTCGGCACCCGGTGTCGTCAAGGTTCACAACAATCTGAAAACGATCAGTGTCGATTCCCATATTCCGCCGGATGTGTGACATGCGGCCTCGCATATCATGGAGGCTCGTAAAAATTGTCCTGCTTGTAACGTCGCGACGCGATACCCATTTAGCGTTACGAGAACGATGACTCCGTCTGTTCATTGCACTGCAATAGCCGACTAGGCTCCAATCGCCTGGTCCTTTAGGCGGTGCATGCTTTGCCCTGTCCGATAATGTGACGGGCGCTTCCACTATCCATCGACATTAGGGCTGGCTCAATGGCCAGCTGAGGAGATTCTATTGAACAAATCAAACGCAATCGCCGCGCTCGCGGCAATGAAATCGCATGAGCGCGGTGAAACTGACAAGAGGACGGACGACAAGAGCTGGAAACCCTACCCCTGTTTGCTTAGCCGCCGTGAGCTTCAAAAGCTGATCGCCGAGCAACTCGGGTGACGGCCTCCCGCTTATCATTGGCAACAGCAAGGAGAACAAGATGCAGGTTCTGGTAAGCGACAATAATGTAGAGTAGGCACTCAAGGTGCTGAAAAGAAAACTGCAACGCGAAGGCCTGTTCCGGGAAATGAGAGAACGGCGCGCCTACGAAAAGCCCTCGGAGCGACGTATTCGGGAAAAGGCGCAGGCCGTCAGTAGACATCGCAAAGCCATGCGCAAAAGGATGCAGCGCGAGGGCCGCTGAGAAGTCGGTCGGACCCCGCGTCTCAAACCGAAATTACTGAGATGCAGGAAGCTGGTACTTGTCGCAGCGATCTTCGCGACGGCGACCGAGACCAGCTCGGCATCAGTACAACTTGATCTTTCTTCACATCAAGCCGCACTCGGCCGGAGATTGCCGTTCGGCAACGGTCTTCAACGGCGACGGACCGCGAGCCGGGCATGCCCTTTCCGACGACGTTGATGATCGGATTATGGCGTTGCCGCCGCGGTAACGCGCCAGACCGTGTTGCCGACGTCATCGGCAATTAACAAAGCACCGGCTTTGTCGACCGCCAACCCTACCGGCCGCCCCCTGGCCTCGTTGTCGCCATTCAAAAAGCCGGTCACGACGTCTTGGGGAAGGCCTTTGGGCCGACCGTCGGCGAATGGCACGAAGACGACCTTGTAGCCGTTGAACTGGTAACGATTCCAGCTCCCGTGCTCGCCGACGAAGGCTCCGCCGCGATAGGCCGCCGGCAAACTGGTACCGGTATAGAAGGCCATACCCAGAGGCGCGACATGCGAGCTCAGTGCGTAGTCCGGAACGATCGCCTTCGCAACCAGATCTGGCCTTTGCGGCATGACCGTCGGATCGATATTCTTGCCAAAATAGCTATACGGCCAACCGTAAAAGCCCCCCTCCTTCACCGAGGTCATATAGTCCGGCACGAGATTGGGACCCAGTTCATCCCGCTCGTTGACAACGGCCCAGAGAGCGTGCGTCTGCGGCTCCCAGGACAGACCATTCGGATTTCTCAAGCCGTCTGCGAAGATTCGATGGCGGCCGGTTGCTCTATCGACCTCCCAGATGGAGGCGCGGTCCATTTCCGCCTGTATGCCGTTTTCGGTGATATTGCTGTTCGATCCGACACCAACATAAAGCAGCGCCCCATCGGGGCTCGCCACAAGGCTCTTGGTCCAATGGTGATCGATGGGACCGCCTGGCAAATCGACAAGTTTCGTTCCCGGGTCGGGGATGCTCGTCTCTCCCGTCTTGTACGAATAACGCATGATCTTGTCCGTCTCCGCGACATAAAGGTCGCTACCGACAAGAGCGACACCGAAAGGGGAGTCGAGATGATCAAGAAAAACGCTCTTCGTTTCGGCAACCCCGTCCCCATCGGCATCGCGCAAAAGGGTTATGCGATTGCTTCCTTCGTTGTTGCCGGCAGATGTCGCCATCGACTCGATCCAGCCCATGATCAGATCCTTGGGACGTTTGATAGACGCGGCAGGCGGCGCTACGGATTCCACGGCGAGAACATCGCCGTTCGGCAGCACATAAACCGAACGCGGATGCTTCAATCCGGTCGCGAGCGCCTTGACCTGCAACCCCTCCGCTACCTGCGGCTTTTCACCGTTTTGCCAGCCGACCACCTTGGCGACATGCATTGGCGGAAGGAGATATTGTGTCTGAGCCGGCAGTGTCGGATTTGGCCCGACCTGATCCTTCGGATTCTGTTCGTTCTGATCGCAGCCAGAAAGCATGAAAATCGTGCCGCAGATAAGCGCAGCAAAGGAGAATGACACAGTCGGTTTATCTATCCTGAGGTTCATCTTTCGGCTCCCGAACCTCTGCGGTAAATCCGCGACCGCCTTATCCAGCTGCTAAAGAGGACGAGCACAACCACCACGGATGAAAGAATAAGGCCGGTCGGAACGACGGAAGTCCACGCATCGCGGCTGTGCACCAGAGCGTTGAAGAATGACAGGACGAGGATAAGAGCGTTACAGATCATATATAGCCAAACAGGGCCTCGCATCGAAGAAAGACGCCGGCCAAGAGCATCGACAATCAAGGCAATTACAGCAAGCAAACCGAACAGTAAGCCAACTGTAAGCAGCCATGCTGAGGCATTCGCCCACATCATTTCAGCCGTTCCCCAATAGGCCAGATCTGTGGCCAATGTGCCGAGGAAACAAACCATTGGGATCGGAATGAAGAGCGAGTGAACGGGGCGGTGTGGAAGAGGATACGTAGTCCGAAGATCCTGATCGACCATGTCGGCATCTCCAAATTCCTGGCGAGAGAGCATCTGCCAAACATTCAACGATATGTTTTGTTCCGGGCGAAGGTTTGCGACCGGAAGGGCTGGGGTGATTCCTGAACCAAGCTCCCGAGGAGGAATTCCCTGGGCAGCCGGTTCAAGCTGGCCTGAGCTGAATCGAGGCACTAGGATCTCCCTCAGCTATCGACACGAGCGGCAATTCGCCCCTACTTGCCGCCTTTCCGCTTGGGATCGCGGCCAAGATGGCGATCCTCTTGCTGGAATAGGCCTTTCACGGACGATCTGAGGAATGCTGCCAAGTTCATTTCGTACAAATCCCTCGCGCCGAAATCAAAGGAGAGGCTTGCCTCCGGTAACGGCGATAGTTGTGCCGGAAACATAGCTGGAGAGTGGATCGGCGAGCATGACATAGGCCGTCGCCAGTTCAGCCGGCTGACCCGGTCTCTTCATCGGCACCTGCTTTCCAAAATTCTCGACTGCCTCTGACGTCATCGTAGAAGGGATCAATGGAGTCCAGATAGGTCCAGGGGCGACGGCGTTGGCGCGAATATCCTTTTCCGCAAGCAATTGCGCCAGCCCGGCGGTAAAATTCTGAATGGCCCCTTTGGTGGTGGCATAGGCGAGCAAAGTCGGGTTTGGAGTATCGGAATTGATGGACGCTGTATTGATGATGGCGCTACCCGGCTTCATGTGCGGCACTGCCGCCTTGGTCAGATAGAACATGGCATGGATATTGACCCTGAAGGTCAATTCCCACTCCTCGTCAGTGATATCGCCGATATCCTGAAAGCTCTCTTGATGCGCAGCATTGTTAACAAGAATATCGATCCCTCCGAGTTCGGCGACAGCCTTGTCGATAATCTCTCGACAATGTTTGGGATCCTGAATATCGCCGGCCATCAGTACCGCCTTGCGGCCGGCCTCCTCAACCCATTTCTTGGTTTCGTAAGCATCGTCATTTTCATTTAGATAGGCGATCAGAACATCGGCGCCCTCGCGGGCAAAGGCGATCGCGACCGCGCGGCCAATGCCGCTGTCGCCACCGGTGATGACAGCCCTTTTGCCGTCAAGCTTTCCCGATCCGCGATAGGTCCTCTCTCCATGATCGGGTGCAGGATGCATGGCAGCGGTATAGCCCGGCATGGGCTGTTGCTGCGGCGAAAATGGCGGTCTCGGATATGTCATGACTTTCTTCCGGCAATGGTTGCAGTCCCATCCAAACCCTCTGCCGCGCTTTCGGTTCCATCAATGACACGCTATCTGCGGGATCCGTCCCGGAACATTCATGTCCGGTAACGGTTCCTGTCGAAAGCCGAGTTTCGAGAAATCCCGTTTCACTGATTTTGAAAGGACAGTCTGATGCAGCGCTTCGAGGAAAAGGTCGTCATCGTGACGGGCGCGGCATCGGGAATGGGAGAAGCGACGGCGCGACGGTTTTCCAAGGAAGGCGCTAATGTCGCCCTCGTCGATCGCCGTACCGAAGCGCTGGAAAAAGTCGTTGCAGATCTGCCAGCCGAACGCAGCCTCAAGCAGGTGGTGGATGTATCGGCATCTTCGGCGGTCGCCGCGATGGTTTCGGCAGTGGTGGAGCGGTTCGGTCGCCTTGATGTGATCGTCAACAATGCGGGCATTCACGAGGGTGGCGAGCCCACCGACATTTCAGATGAACGATGGCATGCCGTCATCGCCAACGACCTGGACGCCGTATTCTTCGGTTGTCGCGCGGCCATCCCACATCTTGAAAAGACCAAAGGGTCGATCATCAACACCGCTTCTGTCTCCGGCACCGGCGGCGATTGGGGCATGAGTCCCTACAACGCCGCTAAGGGTGGCATCGTCAACCTGACACGTGCCCTGGCGCTCGATCTCGGCCGAAAGGGAATTCGCGTCAACGCCGTATGTCCTAGCCTCACCCGGACCGGTATGACACAGGACATGCTCAAGGACGAAGCCCTCGTTGCCAAGTTCAAGGAACGTATCCCGCTCGGCCGGGTCTGCGAGCCGGAAGAGGTTGCGGCGGTCATCGCCTTTCTGGCAAGTGACGACGCAAGCTTCGTCACCGGCGCCAACATTGCCGTCGATGGCGGCGTGTCCGCCTCCAACGGCCAGCCGGCACAGGATTGAACGGGAGACGAGCGCGATGAACTTCAAGAAAGTTGACCTGCGGAACGGCCTCGAGACCTACGTCGTCGTCCTCGATGCGAATGAAGAGGCGTTCTCCACGCTGGCCCGCTTCGCCACGGACCAGCGTCTCAATGCCGCCTCGATCACCGCAATCGGCGCATTCGAACGAGCGACCGTCGGCTGGTTTGATTTTAGCAAGCGCACCTACCGGAAGATCCCTATTGCCGAACAATGTGAGGTGCTGAGCCTGATCGGTGACATTGCGACAGGTGACGACGGCAAGGCAAGCCTCCATCTTCATGCCGTCTTAGGCCTCGAGGACGGTTCAACGCGCGGCGGTCACTTCCTGGAAGGTATCGTGCATCCGACCTTGGAAGCAACCATCGTCGAAACGCCGGTAGAGCTGCATCGTCGATATCAAAGCGATCTCGGGATCGCATTGATCAAGCTTTGAGTTTGCCGGTCGTCAACCTCCAGACAGCAGGAACATTACGGGCCGAGAGAGGTTCGATCAGCGGTTCCGGCGGCAGAAGGAGGATATCATGGCAACGGAAAGGCGCTTCGAAACTTCGCGCGGTAGCGGCGGTGAGACACACCAGCACATTCCCGAAAACGGCCCTCATGACGGCGCGGATCATCTGACCACCAATCAGGGCATCCGGGTGTCGGACAATCAGAACAGCCTGAAGTCCGGCCTACGCGGCCCGACGCTGCTTGAAGATTTCGTCCTGCGTGAAAAGATTTTCCATTTCGACCACGAGCGCATTCCCGAACGGATCGTGCACGCGCGAGGTTCGGCCGCGCACGGCTTCTTCGAGCTCTATGAATCGCTGTCCGATGTAACCAGCGCCGATCTCTTTCAGCGCAAGGGTGAAAAGACGCCGGTCTTCGTCCGCTTTTCGACGGTCGCCGGCGGTGCAGGCTCGGTGGATACGCCGCGCGACGTGCGCGGCTTCGCGGTGAAGTTCTATACGAAGCAGGGCAATTGGGACCTAGTCGGCAATAACATCCCCGTCTTCTTCATCCAGGATGCGATGAAATTCCCCGATCTTGTGCATGCCGTCAAAATGGAGGCGGACCGAGCCTATCCGCAAGCGGCCACGGCTCATGACACCTTCTGGGACTGGGCATCGCTGATGCCGGAATCCACACATATGTTGATGTGGGCGATGTCGGATCGCGCCATTCCCCGATCTTTTCGCATGATGCAGGGTTTTGGCGTTCACACCTTTCGCTTCGTCAGCGATACGGGCAAATCGACATTTGTAAAGTTTCACTGGAGGCCGAAACTCGGCATTCAATCGCTGGTCTGGGATGAGGCGCTGAAGCTGCAGGCGGCCGACAACGACTACCATCGCCGTGATCTTTTCGAGGCGATCGCGGCCGGGCATTTTCCGGAATGGGAATTGGGCCTCCAGCTTTTCGACGATGCTTTCGCCGAAAGCCTGCCCTACGATATTCTGGATCCCACCAAGATCATTCCCGAAGAAGTTCTGCCGCTGAGGATGGTCGGGCGCCTCGTCCTTGATCGCAATCCGGACAATTTCTTTGCCGAGACCGAACAGGTGGCATTCTGCCCAGCCAACATCGTGCCAGGCGTCGATTTCACCAACGACCCCCTGCTGCAGGGGCGGCTTTTCAGCTACCTTGATACTCAGAAATCCCGTCTGGGAACCGCAAACTTCCATCAATTGCCGATCAACGCGCCCAAATGCCCCGTCATGAATTTCCAGCGCGACGGGCAAATGCAAATGCAGGTGCCGAAGGGCCGCGCCAATTACGAGCCGAACAGCCTCGGCGAGAACGGCGAAACCGGCGGCCCGCGCGAATGCCCGGCGACAGGTTTTAACACCTATGAGCATCAGGTTGGCGACGGCGAACAGGGCGACAAGCTGCGCATGCGCGGCGAACTCTTCGCCGATCACTACAGCCAGGCGCGTCTCTTCTGGAAATCCCAAACGCCGTCGGAACAGGCTCATATCGCATCCGCCTTCGTCTTCGAATTGTCGAAAGTACAATTGCAGCATGTGCCGCCGCGCATGGTCGGAAACCTCGTCAATGTCGATGCCGGACTTGCCGATCGGGTCGCCGCCGGGCTGGGGCTTGTCGGGCCAGCCAAGAATTCGCCGGCACGCGAACCGATCGATCTCGACGCTTCCGCCGCCCTTTCCATTCAGAAAAACATGAAGGAGACGCTGGAAGGACGGCAGATCGGCATCCTGATCGCAGGTGGAAGCGATGCCAAGGCGATCTCCGATCTCGTCGGCGCCGTGAACGGCGCCAAGGCAAGACCCTTCATCGTGGCCCCGAAAGTCGGGGAAACGAAGCTTTCTGACGGCAATACGATTAGGGCCGACGGACAGCTCCTTGGTTCTCCGTCACAGCTTTTCGATGCGGTTGCCGTCATCCTCTCGAAGGAGGGCGCAACCTCGCTGCTTAACGACGGAACAGCGGTACAATGGGTGATGGACGCATTTGGGCACCTGAAGGCGATCGGCCATGACGCGGCAGCCAAGGTGCTGCTCGACAAGGCAGGCATCCGACCCGATGCCGGTGTCGTCGATCTCGGCTCCTTCCTGGGTGCTGCGCCCAAGCGCTATTGGGACCGCGAGCCCACTATCCGCATGCTCGCCTGATAGGCAATCTCTTTTGCCGTCGCCAACTGCCTCCATTGGTGACCAGCGGTGTCCACCGATCATCGCGTCGCCCGCCGATCTGATTTCGGCGGGCCAATATCCGAAACCCCGAAACAACTACCTGCCGTGCACCTTTTATCTTTCCCACCATCATCCAAGGATCAAGGGTAGTGAAGCCGGTAACGGGAAGGCGAATCCTTTGGCTCGTCGCTAGAAATGCCGAAGCTCACCAGCGCCTGTGATCATCGGTCGTCACGATATAGTCTCGAACCCGATTTTTTGACCATCAAGGTAGCCATGCTCATAGGCCTTGGCTTGTTCGCTGTTGTCAGGATAGGGGTTCTTTCTGTTCTCAGCTTCGCATTTTCCAGCCTTCACACCCTGTTCATACGCTTCCTTTTCGCTATCTGAGGCCGGAAGACGAGGTGATTGTTCAGGGTAGTATTGTATGGGATTGGGTAGTCCAAGCGCGGGTGCGAAGACTGAGGCGATGATCGGCTTCTGCGGGCACATAATGAATTCCTCCTGACAGTAAAACGTCATTTGCGATGGACGGTTCCCTGAGGTCATCGGACCACCGTATCGTCAATCAGTGCGATAGCTCGCGGCTGATACGAGGCAAACGCGCGCGACCCGATTGCTTCACCCTCTCAACGACGGTCTTCCATAGGCAAGGTTCACATCGTGAAACTTTTTGAATTATAGGTCGTTGTCGTGCTTATGACCGACGCTAAATCCAATCCGAAATCGGTCGACCGCGCCAAGTCGCCTGGACCTGAGGGGTCGCACCAAGAGAAGCTCCCGATTGTCGAAGCCGGGCTTCCTCCAAAGATCATTGAACTCGATCCGAATCTAACGCCTGAGGAGGCCGAAAAGGCACGCAAGGGTTACCTACTTACACGTTTCTGGATCAGCGCACGCGGTTATTGGAGCGGCCGCGGAGACGGTTTTGCGTGGCCGTGCACGATCGGACTGCTTGCGCTGATCGGCCTGAATGTCTGCGTCCAGTATGGGATAAATATCTGGAACCGCGCTATTTTTGACGCCATCGAGCAACGCAATGCCCATACCGTCTATTTCCTGAGCTTGGTGTTTCCGCCGCTCGTGCTCGCAAGCGTCGCCCTTGTGACATCACAAGTCTACATTCGCATGATGATCCAGAGACGATGGCGTTCCTGGCTGACGACCGCGCTCATCGCGCGCTGGCTCGCCAACGGCCGCTACTACCAGTTGAATCTGATCGGCGGCGAAGGCCACAAGAACCCTGAGGCCCGTCTCTCCGAGGATTTGCGGATCGCGACCGAATCCCCCGTAGATTTCCTTGCCGGCGTCATTGCGGCGTTTGTGTCGGCATCGACCTTCATCGTGGTGCTGTGGACGATCGGCGGCGCGCTGTCGTTCCAGATCGCAGGCTCGGTCTTCACAATTCCCGGCTTTCTCGTCGTTACCGCGGTTCTTTATGCGGTCGTCACCTCCACCTCGATGGCGATCATTGGACGTCATTTCGTCGAGATTTCCGAGGTCAAGAACCAGGTAGAAGCCGAATTTCGCTATACGCTGACGCATGTGCGCGAAAACGGCGAAAGCATTGCCTTGCTCGGCGGCGAAGAGGAGGAGCGCAACGATCTCGAAAGGACCTTTGGCAATGTGCTGAAGCAGTGGGCACGGCTTGCGCACCAATACATGCGCACGACACTCGTGTCGCACGGATCAATGCTGATCGCACCTGTCGTACCGGTCCTGCTTTGCGCACCGAAATTTCTCGAAGGCAGCATGACGCTTGGCCAGGTGATGCAGGCTGCCTCTGCCTTCGCCATCGTCCAGAATGCATTCGGATGGCTAGTGGATAATTATCCGCGTCTTGCCGACTGGAACGCCTCCGCGCACCGCGTCGCCTCACTCATGACGTCGCTCGACGGATTGGAGCGTGCCGAAAAGAGCGACTCCCTCGGACGTATCAAGCACGGTGAAACCGAGGATGAAGCTATGTTGTGCCTAAATGATCTCTCCGTAACGCTCGATGACGGCACCTCGGTGGTCAAGGAAACGGAGGTGGAGATCGATCCCGGCGAACGAGTTTTGGTCGCTGGGGAATCCGGCACAGGCAAAAGCACGCTGGTGCGGGCAATCTCGGGTCTTTGGCCCTGGGGCCATGGCAGCGTGAATTTTCATCCCGATAGCCGATTGTTCATGTTGCCGCAGCGACCCTATATCCCATCGGGCACACTTCGCCGCGCCGTCGCCTATCCCCGCGCTGCCGAGGACTGGACTCTGGATGAGATCAAAGCAGCCCTCGAGAAGGTCGGCCTCGACTATCTGAACGACAGAATTGAGGAAGACGCGCCATGGGACCAGACGCTGTCGGGCGGCGAAAAGCAGAGGCTCGCATTCGCACGTCTTCTGCTACACGATCCCGATATCATCGTCCTGGATGAGGCAACATCGGCGCTCGATGAAAAGAGCCAGGACAAGATGATGGAAATGGTGATTCGCGAACTGCCGAAGGTCACCATTATTAGCGTCGGCCATAGAGCTGAGCTGGAGGCCTTTCATAGCCGCAAGATCACCTTGGAGCGACGCGAGGGCGGGGCAACGCTTGTCAGCGACATTGACCTTATCCAGTACGGGAGAAAACGGAACTTGCTTTTGCGCCTCTTGGAGGACCGAAGGCCGCACCGAAAGGCAAGCTGACCTCTGGAAAGAACGCGCCTTCAGGGTTGACTGAAGTTTGCCGGATTGTCAGTCCGGTCGCATGGTGAGCAACAAGCATCCTTTCGGATGGCCTAGCCAATTTGCGTTGACCGGCCCCAATGAGGGGCGCAAAACGCGCCCGCCCAACGATCGCGTTTGGCGTTAGTGAACCTGAGATGACACCGTACCCGCATTGGGAGGAGCCGGCTCGCCGGGATGAAGTGCGAAGGCGAAATAGACTGCAACGAGGCAGGCAAGAACGAAAATCGTCATCACGAAAATCATCATGCGGCGGCGTGCATGTGAGTGGCGGTCCATTTCGTCTCCTTGCGAGCTACGCACCCCGCGTTTGTCTGCTCGGCATCGATAGCTGACAAGGAGACAAAACCGCATCCGGTCGATAATGTTCCGAGGAGGTCTTCCAAGGCGCTCCTCATATTCCATCGAGTGCCATGATCGCGAGTGATCCGCCAGCCAACATCGCTTTGTCCTTTCGTCGCTCGCCGGGTTCTGAACGCATAGAGCATTGTCAGGAAAAGTGCGCATCGGTTTCCGTCCGGAATGCGCGAGGAAACAAGAGCATAGAGCGTTTTTGCGATTCGAAGAAAAGCGGAAACGTTCTAGACAAGTGCACGGGTCCAGTAATCGACACCAAGAAAGCCGAGCAGGATCAGCAGCCAGAAGGCTGCGGCAACTGCAGCAATGCGATTAAGAGCCGTCTCCTCATTCAAATGCATATAGCGCCAGCAGATCATTGCGGACTTGACCGCCGCGATCGAGAGGCTGACGATGAGGCCCAACGGCCCGCTCAGTACAAAGCTGGCCGCGATGGTGGCACTCAGCAGAACCAGCAAGATTGCCCAGATGACGACGAGAGGATTTGCGAGGCGTAGCATATGACGTTCACCTCGCAAGATAGAACACAGGATAGAGGAAGACCCAGATCACATCCACCAGATGCCAATAGAGGCCCGCGGCGACGAGAACGATCGCCCGCTCCGGCAGCTCGATCGAGCTGCGTGCCAAGCGAAACGACAGCGTGAGCAAAAGCGCGATGCCTATGGACAGATGCACCGCATGCAGGCTGGTCGCGATGAGATAGAGGTTCATGAAGAGATGCTGAATGTCGTCCGTATAACGGGAATGCACGCCCTCTATCGGGAGCAGCCCTTCGGCGAATTCCATCTGGTACTCATAGGCTTTCGTCGCGAGGAAAGCCAAGCCAAGGGTGGCGGCTCCAACGAGCCAGCCGCACGTGATTTTGGTTCGGCCCTTTCGTGCACTTTCCACCCCCAGGGCGACAAAGAGGCTCGAGGTCAGCAGGATGGCCGTATTGAGCCCACCAATGCCGAAATGCAGAGCACGGGAGGCATGGACGACCTCGGCGGCATGGGCCAACCGCATGGCCGCGGCAACGCAGAACAAGCCGCCGAACAGCATGATTTCGCTGCCGAGAAAGACATACATCCCCATCATCGCGGCCCGATGCTGCTGACGGGGATCGGTGAATGGATCGGTGACAGGCCCTGCGTCAGACATGCTCGTCCCTCATCTCGATTTCATAGTCGTAAGGCGGCCGATCGACGACCGGCAGCGTCTCGAAATTATGCTTGGGCGGCGGCGACGGCGTCGTCCATTCAAGCCCGGTCGCATCCCAGGGATTTTCGGATGCCGGCTTGCCGTAGCGCATCGAATAGACGAGATAGATCAATGGCATGACGTAGGCGATCCCGAGAACGGCAGCGCCGCCGGTTGAAATGACGTTCAGCACCTGAAACTCCGGCGGATAGACATGATAGCGCCGCGGCATTCCGAGATAGCCAAGCAGAAATTGCGGGAAGAACGTCAGGTTGAAGCCGATGAAGAAGAAGATCGCCGTGACTCGCCCCCAGGCCAGCGAATACATGCGCCCGATGATCTTCGGCCACCAATAATGCAGCGCGCCGAAGAAGGCCGAGATCGTTCCGCCGACCATGATGTAGTGGAAATGCGCGATCACGAAATAGGTGTCGTGCACATGAACGTCGATTGCTAGCATGGCGAGCATCAAGCCCGTCAATCCGCCGAAGACGAAAAGGCCAATGAAGGTCATGGCGAAGAGAAGCGGCGGATCGAGCGAGATCTGGCCTTTGAAAAGGGTTGCCGTCCAGTTGTACACCTTCACGCCGGAAGGAATCGCCACCGCGATGCTGAGGAAGGAAAATGCCGCGCTCGCATAGAGCGATTGCCCCGAGACGAACATATGGTGGCCCCAGACGAAGAATCCGAGCGCCGCGATCGCGATCGAGGAGCCGGCCACGAACTGATAGCCGAAGATCGGCTTGCGGGCACCGGCGGCGACAAGTTCGCTGACCACCCCGAGGGCGGGCAAGACCATGATGTAGACGGCCGGATGGCTGTAAAACCAGAAGAGATGCTGAAACAGCAGCGGATCGCCACCGATCGCCGGGTTGAATATGCCGAGCCCGAACAGCCGTTCCAGCGAGATGAGGACAAGCGTGATCGCCAGCACTGGCGTGGCCAGCACCAGGATCAGCGATGTCGCATAGATCGACCAGACGAAAAGCGGCAGCCTGCCCCAGGTCATGCCGGGGCAACGCAGGGTGTGGACCGTGACGATGAAGTTCAACCCCGTGAGGATCGACGAAAAGCCGACGATGAACACCGCGCTTGCGGCCAGGATCACGTTGCCGTTGGCATACATCGTCGAAAGTGGCGTGTAAAATGTCCATCCCGTATCGACGCCGCCTGCGATCAGAACGAACACCGTAAACAGCCCGGCGAGCATGTAGATATACCAGCTCAGTAGGTTCAGCTTGGGAAAGGCAAGGTCCTTGGCGCCGATCATCAACGGGATCAGGAAATTCCCGAAAGTGTTCGGGATGGATGGAATGAGAAAGAACCATACCATCACAACACCATGGACCGTGAAGGCGCGATTGTAGCCATCATTGGTGAGGAGGTCGCCCGCCGGCGTCAGCAGATCGAGCCTGATCAGCGCGGCCGCGGCCGCACCGACGAAGAAGAAAAAAGTAATGGACAGAGTATAGAGAACGCCGATGCGCTTGTGATCCGTCGTCAGCAGCCAGGACTTGAGACTATGGCCGGCTCGCAGGTAGCTGAGGCGTTGCGCGACGGTTTCCGTTGAGCCGCCTCTGCGGATATTCGCTTGCTCGAGCTTCGGATCGGCTGCATCGGTCATTGTGTCACCCCTGCCTGCTTCAGCGATTTGACATAGGCGACGAGCTTCATGACGTCCTCCTCGCTCAAAACGTTCTGAAAAGTCGGCATGACCGGCTGATAGCCGGCAACGACTTGCGATTGCGGCAGCAAGATGCTGTCGCGGATATATTGATCGTCGGCGGTGACGATCTCTCCGGATTGAAGCGGCACAGGATTGCCGTAGATGCCGACCAGGGAAGGCGCGCGGACGGAAGCTCCCCGGTCGTGGCAGCCGCTGCAGCCGCGGCTGCGAAAGAGAGCGGCACCTTCCGCGGCAAGGCTGATGTCATTCGAGGACAGGGACAGCCATTTGGCGTAGTCGGCGGAGTCCATGACGACGAAGCTGCCCGTCATCTCGGAATGATTGCTGCCGCAATATTGCGAGCAGGCGATACGGTAGGTGCCTGGCTTGTCGGCCACGAACCAGCTCGACGTATATCGTCCCGGCACGACATCTTGCTTGATGCGCAGCGCCGGGATGAAGAGGCTGTGAATGACGTCCTGCGAGGCCATGGTAAGCTTGACGGGCTGGCCGGCGGGAACATGCAGTTCGTTGATTTCGGCCTGCCCTTCGGGATGCTGGAATTTCCACATCCATTGCTTGGCGACGACGTCGATCTGCATGGCGTCGGCAGGCGGATGGTAAAGCCTGGCGAAGAGATCGGTCGACCAGACATAGAAACCGAGCAAGGCAATAAACGGTATGACGGTCCAGGAGAGCTCTAGGGGAATGTTGCGGTTCGATGCATGTCTGCGATCGGCCTTCCTGCCGCGTCGATATTTGACGATGAAGACGAGGAGCAGGATGAAGACAGGCGCCGAGAGCGCCACGATCAGCACGGTGAAGGCGATGACGAGCAGGTCGATCTGATGACTGTAGGCCGACGCGCCGGACGGCCAGAGCTGAATGAAGGTCATGGCGCCCCTCCCCCGGTGTCTCTCGGCCGACGCGAGCGAGCGAACATGAGGACAAGCAGGCCGATACCGATGATCGCGACCAAGCCGGATACAAAGCGAAGCGCCGCCAGAACGAGCGACGAGTATCGCCCGGTGAGCGGATCATAGTGATAGCACAGCAGCAGAAGCTGGTCGCGCCAGCTGCCGAGCCGGCCCTCGCCGGCCTCGGTGAGCGCCAGTTTCAGGTCCTCGCTTGACGGCGCAAGACCATAAAGCCAGCGGCTCAAACGCCCGTCCGGCGTTAGGACGGCGACCGCAGCATCATGGGCATATTGGCCGATGTCGGGATCCCAGGCGTAACGATAGCCGAGCGCATCCGTCACCCCATGAATGGCGGTCGCTTCGCCCGTCAATGCATGCATGCCGCTGCCTGCGAGGGAGGGAAAGCGGCTTTTCAGTTGCTCGATCGAGGCTGAAGCTTCTTCCAGGCCTTCACGCGCATCGATGCCGAAGGCAACAATTGTAAAGTCGGCGCCGGGTCGAAATGATTGACGCTGCACGGCCTCCATCAGGCCCGACAGGGTGACGCCGCAGATATTGGGGCAATTGTGCAGAACCGGCGCCAACAGGATCGGTTTACCGCCTCCAAGCTGTCGAAGGGTGACGACATGACCGGCTTCGTCGCGAAAAGGCTGATCGAGGGGAACAAGAGCATTCGGCTTTTGATCGATCCCGGTCGCCGCAAATGGATCGAAGGCTGCCGCATGCGCGTCGCCGGCGCAGAAAGACAAGGCAAGAGCCAGCATGAATCCAGCTGTCCTCATCGCGCTTCCTTCCGCTCGTCGCGATCAGGCCAGCCGCGTGCCGCCAGAATGGCCATGGCCCTATCAATTGGAATATGCGCCCTCCCAGCCTCGCGGTCGATCCAGCCATAACCCAGAAGACGCTGTTCCGCCTGCCGCTGAAGCACCTCCCGATTGGCTGACGGAGACACCTCGAGGCGAGGGCCTATCTCCGCTTGGTTCGAGCCGAACGCCGTCAGCGGCGGCGCGGCGCCCGGCATAATCCACTGCAGAATGCCAAAGACAATGAGAACCGAAAGACCCATGCCGAGAAAGAGGCCAAATGTCACCCAAAGCACCAGCCGGGGCGAGACGTCCCTTGGTTCGAATTGCGGCGAAGCCTCCTTTCGCCGCGGCTTCCCATGGAGCGAGGCGGTCACGGCGAACCCTCCATAGTCGGAGTTGCCGCCAATCGGCGCACGACCTTGTTCGCACGAGAAAGAATGGCAAGCGCGACCTGGGCGAGCCCGACAAGCGACAGACCATAGGCCATGATCGCGCAGCCTCGATGCGATGTCAGCTGCGGTAAGATAAGCCAGGCATATTCCACCAATCTTCCTGCAAGGACCATCAGCGCGAGACCGACCAACCATCGCCCGGATTGGCGGATCGGCGGAAAGAACAGAAGAAAAAGCGGCGTCAGATGCAGGAAGGCAATCGAGACTTCGACTGAAGCCCAAATGCCTGCGCCGCGGCGCTGAAACCAGAGGGCGCCTGGAACCAGATTGCCCGACCAGATGATGAAATATTGCATGAATGCCAGATAGGCCCAGAAGAGGATGGCGGTGATCACGAGTGCACCGAGCACGCCCGGCTTCGCCACGCTCCCTTCCCAAAGGCTGAGAAGCACCAGCAGCGCGAGCGCCGTGAGCATCTGGCCGGCAAGCACATAGAGCGCGAAACCGGAGGAGTGAAAGTGCGGGTCGAGCGACATCAGCCAATCGGTCGCCAGAATTTCCTGAAGGAGGACGAAGCCGATGAGACCGCCAATTGCGATGCCCATGGATCGGCTGCGCAGTAGCCCCTGCGCAAGCAGGTAAGCGGCGGCGAGAATGAACAGGGTTCTGAGATCGAAGAACAGCGGCGTCAGGTAGATCGCCTTGAAGGTTTCGGATGGAGGCTGCCGCACCCATTCATAGACGGAGGATAGACCGAACAGGATCGGCAGCCAGGCAATCAGCACAAGCGGCAAAAGAGACAGCGCTGATCTCGCCGCATGATCGAGATCGTGGCGCCAGATCCCCGGAATGATGCGCATCATCATCACCAGACCAAGTGCACCGAGCGGCAGGGCGCTTATGAAGGCGAGTGCAGCAAGCCAGCCGAGCAAGGCGGATGCTGGCGCGACCAGAACCAAGGCGAGAGCCGCCATGCAGAAGATGCCGCCGCTCAGCGCCAGCAGACGGGTCGGAAGGGCCTCGATGCGGCTCACGATCCCGCCCTCCTCAGCTGCGCCTGATCTTCCGGTGGGAGACCTGCGGCATCAGCATCCTGGCTTAGCTGCAGCGCGCGGATATAGGCTGCGATCGCCCAGCGATCCCGCGGAGAAACGCGATCCGCATAGGAATACATCACACCGTGGCCCTTGGAGATCACCTCGACGAAATAACGGGATGGCGCCTGCCGCAGACGGTCGATGTGAAAGCTCGGCGGATGGGGAAAGCCGCGCGCCGGCACCGTGCCGTTGCCGTAGCCGGCGGTGTCGTGACAGGGCGTGCAATAGATGCCGAATTCCTGCTGTCCGCGCTGGAGGAGCTCGATATTCATCGGCGGACGATCGGCAAGCGCCTGCGCATTCTGGAGATCATCGCGCCCAATCGTTCCATCCGGCGGCGCCTGCAACGCTTTGCCATCGGCAAAGAGCCGGCTCTTTTCATAGGAATCATAACGCGGCTGGTGGTTCATGTCGTCGCAGCCGGCAAGCAGAAGCATCGGCGCAAGAATGAGAAGGCCGCACCTCATTCCGGTTGCTCCGTATGCTCGACGGCGTCCACGCGCACGGGATTGAGCTTGTCGAGAAAGGTGCGGGTGCGCTTCGGATGGAAGCGCTCGTCGTTGCTCATAATGACGAGAAAGAACTTGTCGGACCGCGCAAGCTGAAACGCCTCTATGTCAAAAAGCGGGTGATGGAGCCGCGGCAGGCGGTTCAGAAGCAGCATGCCGAAAATGGCGGAGAGAACGGCAAAAAGAACCATAAGTTCGAAGGTGATGAGCATGAAGGATTGCCAGGCATAAAGCGGCCGGCCGCCGATTTCGATCGGATAGGCGTAGTTGGTATAGAGCTGGAGACCGTAGGCCAACGCCGCACCGAAGATGCCGCCTGCCAAAGTCAGCCATGGAACGATGTTCTCCTTGAAGCCGAGTGCCTCCGTCAGTTCTTCGACCGGATAGGGCGAGTATGCCTCTATGACGGTAAAGCCCGCCTTGCGCGCGCGCTTCACCGCCTCGACCAGCCGCTCGGGCCTGTCGAACTCCGCGAGCAGGCCAAACAGGTCGCTTCCAGGGTGCGGCTCACGCATGGCTCAAATCCCCCGTCTCGCGCAAAGCCTCCTCCACTTCGAACGCCGAGATGACAGGCAGGAAACGCACGAAGAGAAGGAATGGCGCCAGAAAGACGCCGAGCATCCCGGCATAAAGACCCCATTCCCATATGCTCGGATGATATTGCCCCCAGGAAGAAACCAGATAGTCGCGATAAAGCGACGTCGTCAGCAGCATGTAGCGCTCGAACCACATGCCGATCGTCGCAGACAGGCCGATCAGGAAGAGCACAAGCGGTTGGCATCTCACACTCTTGAACCACAATAGCTGCAGCGGCACGAAATTCAGAATGACGGCGCCCCAGTAGCTGAAGGCATAGGCGCCGGCCAGCCGATCCATCAATGTCCCGATATCCTGCAGATCGCCGCCATAAAGGCTGTCGAACACCTCCGCGACATAGCCGTAGCCTGTCATCAGGCCGGTTGCGAGCAGGAAGCGTCCGAGAAGGTCGAGATGGCGCTCTGTGACCAGCATGCCGAGGCCGAGGGCGTGGCGCAGCACAACCGCGATCATGGCAACGACCGCGAACCCGGAAAAAGCGGCGCCCAGCACGAAATAGGGCGGGAAAACCGTAGAGGTCCAGCCCGGTATCGGCCCGGCGGCAAAGAGAAGCGAGATTTCCGAATGAACCGAGACGACCAGCGGAACGGCAATCGCCGCCGTCAGGCGGTAAGCCTGGTTCCATCGCACCCAATGTCTTGCCGAACCTCGCCAGCCGAGCGCTGCAAGCCCATAAATCACCTGCTGCCATCGCCGTTTCGCCCGGTCGCGCACTGCCGCCAGATCGGGAATGATGCCGATATACCAGAACAGTACGGAAACGGTCAGATAGGTGAGCACGGCGAAAAAATCCCAGCTCAACGGGCTCTTGAACTGCGGCGAGATCGTCATCGTGTTGGGATAGGGCGCGATCCAGTAGAAGAACCAGGGCCGGCCCAGATGCAGGATCGGATAGAGCCCGGCGCAAACCACCGCAAACAGCGTCATCGCCTCGGCAAAGCGGTTGAGCGAATTGCGCCAGTGGGCACCCAATAGAAGCAGCATTGCCGAGATCAGCGTCCCGGCATGGCCGATACCGAGGAACCAGATGTAGTTGGCAATCGCCAGCCCCCAATTGACGGGGATATTGTTGCCCCAGACGCCGACGCCGGAAACCAGGAGCACCGTCGCCGAAATCACAAAGGACAAAAGCAGCAGCAGGGAAAATGAAAAGCATATCCACCATGCGCCAGGGGTCGGATATTTCAACGGGATCCGCGTAACCCGCTCCGTCGCCGCAGCATCCCGATTGCGAATTTCACCGCTCATCCCGCTGCCTCCACCTTCCCAAGAGACGGGTCTTCGATCCGGGCAAGGTAGGTTGTTCGCGGCCGGGTGTTCGCTTCCTCAAGCAGGCTATAGTCGCGGGAACCGGCCTTGCGGCGACTGACTTCGGAATTGGGGTCTGCAACATTGCCAAAAGTAATCGCCTGTGTCGGACAGGCCTGCTGGCAGGCGGTGACGATCTCGCCATCACGGATCGGCCGGCCGTCCTTGTCGGCCACGATCCGTGCTTCGGCGATACGTTGGACGCAGTAGGTGCATTTTTCCATGACACCACGGCTGCGTACCGTCACGTCCGGATTGCGCATGGCCTTGACCTGCTCGGCATCACCGCTGGTAAAATCGAACCAGTTGAAACGGCGAACCTTGTAGGGACAGTAGGACGAGCAGGTGCGCGTGCCGATGCAGCGATTATAGACCTGCAGGTTCAGGCCATCGATGCTATGGACGGCTGCATTGACCGGGCAACCCATTTCGCAAGGCGCCTGCTCGCAATGCATGCAGGGAACCGGCTGGAAATAGGACTTCGGCGACGCCACATCGCCTTCATGGTAATGATCGATGCGCAGCCAATGCATCTGCCGCCCTTCGGCGACGAGTTCCTTGCCGACAACCGGAATATTGTTTTCAGCCTGACAGGCCGTGACGCAGGCATTGCAGCCGATGCAAAGATCGAGATCGATCGACATGCCCCAGGAGGGATCCGACACCGGCCTGTCGGGATAGAGCGATGGCGGCTTCTGCTTGGAAGCCGGCGAGGATCGCGGATCGAGCTTGCCGACCTCGACCGTCTGGATGAAATCGAAACCGTCGATCGCCTGGTGCAATTGCGTCGTTGCCACTTGCAACATTTTACCCGTCGGCTCGACGGTGATGCCGGCGATATGCCAGGGTTCCGTCGACCGTTGCAGGCCATAGGCGTCATAGCCAAGACCTGCGGCGATCGAATCCTTCAGCTTGCGTCCATAGCCGAGCGTAATGGCGATCGTATTGGCTTCCTGACCCGGCATGATCCAGACCGGCCCTACAATGGAAGCGCTGCCTGCGGTCAACCTGACCTCAGCACCGTTTTCAAGCTGCCGTTTTGATGCAAGCTGCGGACTGATGAGGATCACATTGCCCCATGTGATCTTGGTCAGGGGCCGCGGCGTCTCCTGCGCCCAGGCGTTTTCCGAAAACGTGCCGTCCCAGACACCGGCATCCGGGCGAATGACCAGGGATAGCTCGGAATTGGCAGCCGGCGCCATCGGCGGAACCGAACGGTCCCGCACGGCAAAATTGACCAACGGTTCAGCGCTGTCCGAAACGAAGCCGCGATTGAGTGCGTCGCGCCAGCGCGCGTCGAATTCTCCGCCCCACGCCGCCCGCCAGGTCTGCCGCACCAGATCCCTGTCGCTCGACGTGCGGCCCATGAGCGTTTCGAGCACGACATGCGCCGAACGCACCGCATAGAAGGGCCGAACCAATGGCTGGATCAATGTTGCGCTGCCGTCGACGGCTCGCGCATCATTCCAGCTTTCGAGATCATGCTGAAGCGGCACGTGCCAATGCGAAAGCGAGGCCGTTTCATCGACGTACAGGCCGGCATGAATGCGGAGCTTCACTTTCTGCAACGCATCGCGAAATGCGAGGTCGCCTGGCGCAAGATAGGCGGGATCGGTGCCGATGACCGCCAAGGTGGAGACCTTGCCGGCGTTCATGTCCGCCGCGAGCACATCGAGCGATCGAGGGCCGTCCGACGCCTGGACATTGACCGGCTCCGAGAAGCGAAGCGTGCTTCCAAGGCTGCCCAACCTCTCATTGATCAGCAATGCCAGAGCCTGAAGATCGTCTCCATGATGCGCACCGATCAGCAGCAGAGCATTGGCCTTCGACGCAAGAAGGGCGGATGAGGCGCCAGCTACCCACTGACGCTCATGATCGCCGAGGCTGACATCTCCCAGGCCCAAGAGGCCGATCTGGGCGCCAACCGCGCGCAACAGCCGATCGACCGCTGAATGCCGGGCAACGAGGCGCATGTCGGCGACCGCGCCGGTCGCCGAAGGGGTCGGTTCGGCTACGAACAGGCGGCTCGTTCCTTGCTTTTGTTGACGCAGCCGCCGGCGATCGGCAAAGCCACGGGCATATGGCGTCTGGCGAGGACCGGGGCCGAGAAAATCGTCATCGAGGCTGACGATGGTCTCGGCAGCGGCGAATGCCGGCTGAAACTCCAGCGGGCGACCGAAAATGCGCTGCGTGGCAGTCAGTCTGCCCGTCTCGGGCAATGGATCGCAAACGTGCCACCGCGCCTTCGGCCACCGCTGCATCATCATTTCGATCTGCCGACGCATTGTCGGCGAGCTGAAGGGAGCGGTCAGCAGCCGGAATCCCTGCCCTTCAACCTTGTCCAATTCACTCGCCTGTGCGGCCATTTCGGTATCGAATGCGTCCCAATTTGCGGGTTTGCCCAGATGAAGCGGCATTTGCGAGCGGCCGGGATCATAGAGGCCGAGCAGCGCAGCTTGCGTGAATGCATCGGTGGCGCCGCCGGATACGGGGTGATCGGGATTGCCTTCAAGCTTGACCGGTCTGCCGGTGAAGGTCTTGCCGAGGATGGGCTGCGCGTAGCCGCCAAAGGTCACGGCAGTCGCAAACCATTTGGCAACGCCGACGGTGACGCCGTCGGGCGCCTGAACGTAAGGCAGCGCCTCCTCGTCCGCTTCGCCCTTGCAGGCCGAAAGACCCGCAAGGGCGAGCGATGCTGCCATGATCTTCAAGAGGGAGCGGCGATCGATCGCGACGGCATTGCCGTGCAACATGGGGAATTCTCGCCTTGAGAAGCGAGAAAACTCCTCCGTATCGGCAAACTTCTCCAGCGCCCGCCAGAAACGCTTTCCCGTCTTGCCGGCGAGATGCCTGCGGACCGTGTCTCTCTCAACCCCACGCTCGGTCATCGCATCACCTGTGACAGATATTGCATTGGATAAGTTTCCTCGGTTCGATGCCATAGGTCTTCACCACCTGCGCGCCGAAATCCTTGTGCCGTTCGGGATGGGCATCCCAGTCGGACCAGTCCATGCGTGTCACCTGATCCGGAGGGCGAAGGTTCGGCGCGGGATTTCGATGACAGTCCAGGCACCATTGCATCTGGAAAGGTTCGGCGCGCGTCATCAGCGGCATCCGGTCGACGCGCCCATGGCAGGCGACACAGGGAACACCGCGGGCAACATGGATCGAATGGTTGAAATAGACGTAGTCGGGCAGCCTGCTGACGCGATTCCAAGTGAGCGGCACGTTGTCGGCAAGGCTATGGCGCACGGGCGCCAGCATGGCCGCGCCGGTCCAAATCTGCGAATGGCAGCTCATGCAGATATGGGTCGCCGGCAATCCAGCGCGGGCGCTCGTCTCGACGGAAGTGTGGCAATAACGGCAATCGATACCAAGACCTGCCACATGGTGCTCGTGGCTGAAGGGAACCGGCTGATCCTGCACCCACCCAACCAGCGTGCCATAGCTGGAGCTGGCATAACCACCGACAAAAAGGACGATCAGAAATATCAGGATCGCAGCAGCAAGCAGCGATGCGCGCAGCCTCGTATCAGCCGATGCCGTAAAGATCTGCGCCACGGAATTCCCCTGAATTCGCTCTCGCAATGGGATCAAACGAAAACAGGGATTGAAAGTTCCACCTCTCGGTAGTGACGGTCACCGGGAGCGCACCGCCATCCCAATTGTCAGGAACAATGCGGCCTGAGCACGGTTTTAGGAGCGAGGGCGGAACGTCATGCCATCGCCCGCCACAAAAATGCACTCATCCGACAGGAGGCCGTTCATGAAACATCAGCAGCCGCATGAGGGCGCACCAGGAACCACCGATCAATCGCCGCGATGGGAAGGAACGGCTGGATCAAAGCCGGCCGGATATCTTCCGGCCAAGGATGGCGGGGAAAAAGCGCGCGATGCTCATGGCGAAAATATCGATCATCCCCGCAAGCGCCGGGTATCCGACGCCTTGAAACAAAAGGGCGACGATTGACGGCGCCGCCAAAGTGAAAACCGCATGTCAGGCTGGTGGGCTCACGCCTGCAATTCTACTTTAGGGGCAAATCCGGCAAGGAATGGCGTCTCTGGGTGACAGACGGACGGATCATCCGCGCCATGCGAACGCTTCAGGAAATGCTCAAATAGATGAACAAGGACGAGTTGGCCACGCTTCGATGGCTGGGACTCTTGTTCACGGCATCAGCTGGAGCCAAAAATAGCCGTAGGGCTGAAACATGATTGGATAGCGAAGCTTGCCGACAGCCGGAAATGCCGTCTTCCCGAACAGCTCCGTGGGCTTCTACCCGAATACCGATGTAAATCGAGCATGGCGGCCTGAGCAATATTCGACAGGTTCGCAACGCAAAGAATGCATTCCCCGCGATATTCTCTGACATACGCGATGACGGCGGGATTGTCGGTGCCGACAAAGTGAAACGCTCCCCTTGCGAAGACTCGATGCGCCGATCGGATTGCCAGGATGCGACGGACCCAATTCAGAAGAGAATGCGGGTCCTTATCCTGCGCGGCCACATTGATCACCTGGAAGCCGAAACGAGGGTTGTCGATGGGCGGCAATGCGAGGGTCTCCGGATCGCTGTCGGAGAATCCGGCATTCTTACCGCTGGACCATTGCATCGGTGTGCGAACACCATCTCGATCTCCAAAATCGATATTGTCGCCCATGGCGATCTCGTCGCCATAGTAGAGCACCGGGCTGCCGGGCAATGAGAACAGCAACATGTGGAGAAGCTCGACGCGACGTCGGCCCTGATCCATTAGCGGCGACAAACGGCGTCTGATGCCCAGGTTCAATCGAGCGCGTTCGTCGGAAGCGTAGGTGTCCCATAGAAAATTGCGCTCGGCCTCGGTGACCATTTCCAAGGTCAGCCCGTCATGATTCCGCAGGAAAATGGCCCATTGGCAATCCTCGGGAATGCCCATGGGTCTGCTGCACTATAGTGATGATCGGCTGGGAGTTTTCCATTGCGATCGCGGTGAATGTTCGCGGCATCAGCGGGAAGTGGAACGCCATGTGGCATTCGTCACCTGCTCCGAAATAATCCCGTGCCTGATCTGGCCATTGGTTTGCTTCTGCAAGGAGTATGACGCCGGGGTAGTGCGCCTCGAGCGTCTTTCTGATGTGCTTGAGCAGCCTGTGCGTTTCAGGAAGATTCTCGTTATTAGTGTTCTCTCGCTCAACGAGATACGGAACGGCATCGAGGCGAAAGCCGTCCACGCCAAGATCGAGCCAGAAGCGCATGATATCCAGAACCGCTTCGATGACCGCGGGGTTGTGATAGTTCAGATCCGGCTGATGGGAGTAGAAGCGATGCCAGAAATAGGCGTTCGCAACGGGGTCCCAGGCCCAGTTGGATCTTTCGCTATCGACGAAAATGATGCGCCTTTCCGCGAACTTGTCGTCCGTCTCGGACTAGACGTAGAAATCCCGCTCCGGGGACCCGGCTCGCGCGTGCCGGGCACGCTGAAACCAGGGATGCTGATCGGAAGTATGGTTGAGAACCAGCTCCGTAATGACATGCATCTTGCGGGCATGGGCGGTATCCACCAACCTCCTGAAATCGTCGAGTGTACCGAATTCCGGACTGATGCTTTCATAGTCGAGCACGTCGTAGCCGTCGTCCCGGCGAGGAGACGGATAGAACGGCAGGAGCCAGATTGCATTGACGCCGAGCGATGCCAGGTAATCCAGCTTCCGCGTCAATCCGGCAAAATCGCCGAATCCATCCCTATTGGCATCGAAGAACGACTTTACATGGAGTTGGTAGATGACAGCATCCTTATGCCAGGATGCATAGCGAAGCTCGCGTTCGGTTTCGCTCAATCGTCAGCTCCCTCGGCAACCATTGTTTCAGCCAGGCGCGACTGGTTCTGGCGCAAAACTAATGTTGCCAGTCATCTGTTCAAGATTGCTCAGGGGAAATCCACGGCTCGACGCCGATGTTCACTCCCGTGACCAGGAATACGAGGGCAGCTCGCTTGTTCGGATTCCAGAGCCATCATGGCCGGCTTTCCCGCGCCAATCGGGATCACTTCTTGCCGTTCGCCTTGCCCCGGTAAACGGGGCAAGAACATTGTTGCTAGCTACCTGCTGCATTCTCCGCCGATCAGGCAACTTCCTCCGACAGCTTTTCAAAGATCGGCCTCAATCGCCGATGGCGTCCGACCGGCGGATGCTCAATTTCCACCAGACGCCCCGATTTCTTCTGCCGTTTCAGCCATTCACGCAAGGTTTCGGCGCTCGTATGGTCAAGATAGTGCAGACGGGCGCCGGCGATCCTGATTTTGCGACCCTCAGGAAGCGTTTCCAGCGTGTTGAGCAGGGCGGGAACATCCTTGCATGTCGCTACACCCACAAGGTCGAGGTGGATGGTTTCATCATCCTCCAATCTGTCGATGGCGAGCCTGCGACGCAGATACGGAAGGATTTCCAGTATAGACAGTGCAAGACCGAGCGCCACGCCGACGAGCAGATCCTGGAGCACCACCATCGCCACCGTCGCAGCCCAGATGCCGACGGGAACCCAGCCGTGATGATCGAAGAGGTGGCGGACATGATGGAGACTGATCAGCCGCCATCCCGTTACCAGCAGCACCGCCGCAAGCGCTGTCAGCGGCACCATGGCAAGCAGCTGCGGCAGAAATGCCACCAGCCCAAGGATCCAGACACCATGCAGCACCGCCGACGCGCGGGTCCGCGCGCCTGCCTGAATATTGGCGGACGATCTGACGATCACACCCGTGATCGGCAGCGCACCAAGCAGACCGCAAAGTGCGTTGCCGATGCCTTGCGCGAACAGTTCCTTGTTGAAGCGGGTCCGCACGCCATCATGCATTCGATCAACGGCGGCGGAAGACAATAGCGTTTCCGCACTGGCGATCACGGCGATGACCAGTGTCGCCACGATGATACCGGGCTCGGCGATCCTCGCAAAACCATCGAGCGTTGGCAGCGAAATGCTGTCGATGAGAGAGGACGGCACCTCCACCCTGGCGATCGGCAGCTGCATCCCGGCCATCAATATCGTGCCAGCAGCAACCCCTACCAGAGCACCGGGTACCAGCATCAATGGCTTTGGCCTGAACTTCTCCCATGCGATCATGGCCAGCAATGAGATCAATCCCACGAGGAGAGCAACCGATTCCTGGGTCAGTCCCGCACCCCAAACGCGGCCGAGGGTCTGCTCCATAGCGGAGACGTTCTCGATGCCTCCGGCAGCAGGTCTTGCCCCCATCAGCACATGGATTTGGCCAAGAATGATGAGGATGCCGATTCCGGCGAGCATGCCGTGGACCACCGCAGGCGAGATTGCCCGAAACCACGACCCGATCTTCAGGAATCCGGCAAGGACCTGCAGCAATCCCGCCACGATGAGAACCGGTCCGAGCATGGCAACGCCATATTGTTCGACGAAGCCGAAGACGATCACGGCGAGACCCGCCGCCGGTCCTGACACCTGCAGCGGAGATCCGGCTAGAAGGCCGACGACAATGCCGCCGACAATGCCTGAAATGAGGCCCATGGCCACCGGAACGCCTGAAGCCACGGCAATCCCGAGGCAAAGCGGCATGGCGACGAGAAACACCACAAGCGACGATGGGAAGTCTCGCGAAATAACAGAGCTTGAGATCATCGGCCTACTCCGCAGCTTGCGGCATCACATGGGGGCGACCACGACCCGTGACTGCGACGGGCAAAGGTCTGTCCTCCATGATGTCCGTGAAGCGAGCGGCCGCACCGTCATAGACCAGCACCTCCCCCGTCTCGATATCGAAAAACCAGCCATGCAGAGTAATGTCGTTGGTCGCCAATTTGGCCGCGACCGAAGGATGCGTGCGCAGATGGTCGAGCTGGACAACGACGTTTTCCATGGCGATGGCGCGAACCCTTTGGCGCTCGGGCAGATCGGCAGGATAGGCCTCGCAAACGATCGAATGGGCCGCATGGCTATGTTTCAGCCACGCGGCGACATTCGGCATCGGCTTCAGGAGATCGGGATGGCAAAGTCCTTTCATGGCGCCGCAATCAGAATGCCCGCACACGATGATATCGCGAACGCCGAGTGCGACGACGGCATATTCTATCGCCGACGACACGCCGCCATTGGCCGTCGAAAACGGAGGAACGATATTTCCGGCGTTGCGGCAAACGAAAAGTTCGCCGGGACCGGATTGCGTGATCGTTTCCGGCATCACCCGGCTGTCGGCGCAGGAAATCATCAGCGCCTGTGGTTGCTGTCCCTCCTCCGCCAACCTGCGATAAAGTGCCTGGTGGTCGGGAAAGACGGCACCGCGAAAGCTGGAGATACCTTTAAGCAAATCACCCATTGTCGAGTCCTTGTGATGGGCCGGACGGCAGGCAGGGGGCGTACCCATGCCCGGCGGGTTGGGATGCGCGATCATTTCGCAAGTGCGAGATAGGAACGGACAATCGGAAGAAAATAGCGAAACTGGAATTAGTCGAATCTAATTTATAAAAACCTTGTGAGTGGATTGTGAGATGACTTTAGTTGCAATCGGCTATGCGTAATTCCCCGCCTCGGTTTTGAAATCCATCGCAGAGGCGAGATATCGCATTCGGTATTGCGCGTTACAGTTGATGCGATAACATGCATCTGGTGTTTTCTCGGGGTGAGTACCGGTGCTCCTGCGTCAATCCGTTCTGGCCATTGTGGCATCCGCAACCTTGTTCGGCGCGGCGCATGCAGACATGACGATACAGCGCATACCAATAGAAAACGCCGCTCCCGTTCTTCTGCTGAAGGGAGACCTTGATCCAGGCCGAGAGCTCCTTGTCGTCGCCGAGCGCGCCATCCGGGACCGCCTGATTTATGCGCAATGCAATCCATTTGGCACGCTCGACTTTTGTCGATGAGGGGCGACGCACTGTCATATGTTTGCGCTGGCCTCATTGAACCTTTCGATCAGAAACCTATTCATCTGCGGCTTTCATCTTCAGTAGTGAACATCTCGTCAGCGATCATCTATAGTAGAAGAGCGCCGCCAGTGCACGGCTCGATGTCAGGATCGTGGCACAGAGAACCCCGCAGCTGAGCGATCTGTACCATGCCGCTGGCTGATATCCTCGTCGAAATTGGCCGTAACGCCCCAAACGGGCTGCACGGGCGATTTTCAAGGATGTTCGGCCTTACTGTTTAGTGGAACACTATCGACGCTGACGTGTTCTTCGTCCCAGATGCGCCAAGCTGCCGGGATTGCGACAGAGCGATGAAAGAGCGGCACGCCAACGAAGCAATTAGCCCGAAGCCAGACGAAGCCAAGTCCCGGCAACAGGCTTTGCAATTCATGACTACAGAACATTTCGTGCTGCAGACTGCCCGTGCGGCAACCATCCAGGAGGCGAACCAACGCGCCAACCTGTTTCTGACGTCGGTCTCGAGTGCGACGATCGCCCTTGCCTTCGTGGCCCAGGTCACGCAGATGGGACAGCCGTTTGTCTTGTTCAGCCTGATTTTGCTGCCATGCCTCTACTTCATCGGCCTTGTCACGTTCGTGCGGACGGTGCCGGTCGCCATCGAAGACATGGTGCATGCACGCGGCATTGCGCGAATCCGCCATTACTACGTCGAAGTCGCGCCGCTGATGGAGAAATATCTGGTCCACTCCATTCACGACGATGGTCAGGCCGTTCTGAGCGACAAGGCTCTCAAGCAGTCGCGCTGGCAATCGTTCATGAGCACCGCCGGTCTGGTGAGCGTCATTGCCGGTGCAATCGCCGGCGTCTTTGCTGGAGTGGTCGTCAAAACGGCCGCCGGCTCGGGCGTCCCTGTCGCAGTTGTCCTGGGGATCGCCATTTTCGCGATAAACGTTGCTGTCATGCGGCGTTATCACGTTCGGACCTGGAGGGCCGCGGAGCAGAGATTGCCGGTTCTGTTTCCTAGCGAGAAGAGGCTTCGCCGTTGATGGGCGGTGGGCACCACCGGGTAATTGAACGCAACGCAATTTGCGAAAGGTTTCAACTTTGCATCGCTGAGCCGTAGTTCAGCGCGCATGCCGGGAGCAATTCAATCGCGGCCTGCCCAGGGGCGTGATCTTGCGAGAGAAATATTATGACAACCGTGTTTGTCTCGTTGAGTGTCTCAACAGGGCAAGTGGATCGAGAATCTGGCCGAAGCAGACCACCGCTACCCGCTCGCCGGTGGTCTTGGCGATATACATGTATTCATCCGCGCGTTTGACATAGGATTGCACAGTGTCATCTGCGCGCAGGAACGTAACGCCCACGGCAGCGCCGGTGAACGTGACTTGCCCGTCAATGGGTATCGGTTTGAAGATTCGTTCCATCGCCTCTTGGAGATGCCGCTGCAAATCACCGGCGAGCTTCCGGTCGATGTCGAGCAACACAGCAAATTCATCGCCGCCGATTCTTGCAATGAAATCGGTGGCACGAAAATTCTCACGCAGTCTATTGGCGATCGTTCTCAGCACCTCGTCACCTGCCGAATGCCCGATCGTATCATTGACGATCTTAAAATCATTCAGGTCGATGTATGCGAGAGCGAGTTTTCGATCATTCAGCAGATTGCGAGCGACGGCGTCGGCGATAACTTCATCGAAACAGGCCCTGTTGGGAAGACCTGAAAGCGCATCGGTACGGGCGGAGGCCTTTAGCGCGTTCTCGATCTCACGTTGCTGCCTGACGCGGGCGGAAACATCGATAATGATTTCGACATCGAAAGAAATTCCGTCAATCACGGTGCGCTGAGCAGAAATAAGTGTCGGAATGACTGCGCCGTCGGCATAGGTAATATCCACCTCTTCCAGCTCATAGGCGCCCTCTTCTTCGAGAAGGCGATGACGGCGGTCCCTGGCTGGATTGTCAATCGCCGCACCATCGGAAGTCAGCCTTTTTCCCCTGATGTCGTCCCATTTCAAGCCAGTGAGCCGCAGATAAGCTTCGTTGACTTTAACGTAGCTGGATGTCTTTGTGTCACTCGTCGTGATAGACATCGCTATAGGTGCGGATTCGAACATTCGCACCAGCATCGATGCCAACAATTCTGCCGGCAAAATGTCTTCCTGGTCTGCCAAAGATGCTGCGCCGCACTTTCCAGATTCTTGGAAACCCAGCCCATACTTCACTGTCGAGGGACGCCAGGGGGCAACCGCAATATCGATTAGCGATTTCGCTTGCCACACCTCGGTCGAAGTTCCGAACCGTTCTATTTTCGGCTCGCATCCCGTTTGTGCCGCAACCGCGGTGATGACGCCGTACCACTTCACGATCCTGCCTTCGGCGTCGCGATGCGGCTTTGCGCGACTGAGCATCCATGTCCACGCATCGCCGTAGAGTCTCATTCGGAACATCGTTTCAAATGGCTTGCCCGACGGCAACCATGCAAGCCATTCCTGCCGGACCCGGAGGCGATCGTCTGGATGCATACGGCGATACCAGTCCGCAACACGATCAACGGTGCTATCAGCCATTCCATCGAGTGTGGGTCCCATGAAACTGACAACACCTTTGGCGTCACTCGACCAGGGAATACTTGCACTGAGTTCGATCGATCGCCGAGCATGGTCTTCGGTTTCCCTCAGCGCGGCCTCGATCGCCTTGCGATCCGTAACGTCGATCGCGGTAACCGAAATGCCGATCTGCTCGCCCCCATCGTCCTCGACAGGCTGGTTGATGACAAGGAAAGCTTTTTCGCTGCCGGCAGGCTGGTATTCGTTGATGACGACGGTCTCGCCGGCGAGGACACGCCGCAGATCGCTCACGACGCGAGGCGCGTCGCGATCAGGTACGAAGCTATTCACCGCCCGCCCGATCAGGTCATCCGGACACAGGCCAAACATTTCCGCGAAGCGATCGTTGACGCTGACATAGCGCAGTTCCATGTCGAGAAAACACAGGCCAATCGGTGCCGCTCTGTACAAAGCGTCCAGCTGGTGAACGCGCTGGAACAGCGAAACGTTTGCGGCACGCTGAGACAGCGATTTTTGTTTGTGGCATGCCAGCCACTGCGCAGTCTCAGTCCCATTCAGGGGTTTGCCGAATAGCCAACCCTGTCCGACATCACATCCTAGTCGACGGAGAATGGTGGCCTGTTCTTCGGTCTCGACACCCTCTGCGACGACGGTCATGCCCAGACTTTGACCTAACCCGATTACCGAAGCGACGATCTTACGGCTATCGTTGTCGCGCTGCATTGAGCGCACGAAACTCATGTCTATCTTGAGTTTGTCGAACGGGAAGGCGTGCAATCGGGTGAGGCTGGCAAATCCTGTTCCGAAATCGTCAAGCGCAAAACCCATGCCAGCAGATTTCATTAGAGCGATCGTTGACCGTACTGTCTCATCATCTTCAAGCAGAACGCTTTCCGTTATCTCAATTTGAATTCGATCTAATGGAAAGCCCGTCGCCTGAACAATACCGCGGATGAATTCGAACAAATTCGGATCACGAAATTGTACGGCGGAAATATTGATCGCTAGCACGAAATTTCCCGGCCAGAGATTTGCCTGCTGACACGCTTCCGAGATGATCTTTTTTGTCAAAGCATCGATCAGGTCGTTTGCTTCGGCGATAGGGATAAATTCCGATGGCGGGATGATGCCAATTTTGGAATCGGTCCAGCGCGCCAAAACTTCAAACCCGACGAGCGCCCCGCTTTGCATGTCCACCAAAGGCTGAAACGCTGGCCAGATTGCTGGCGTCGACAATGCCTGTTTCATGGAATGCGGCGATATCTTCCGGTCACTCAGAAAACTGCGTTGCTCTGCGTCTGACCGCTGGCCGTGATTCTGGAGATTTGTTTGAGCGGTTTTCCCACGAGAGATCATTGTGCTTCCCACCTGCGCGCAATAATCATGCCGGCATCCGCTTAAAATTCGATTATTTCTTTCGAGTATAGTGAACTGCGATAGGTATATGATCAAAATCTTATAAGCATCGAGTGAAATTGTTGCACTTTCGGCTGATGGAGTTCTCAACTATCCTGCTGATGTTGGTGCGATATTCTTGACAAGAGCTGCGCAGCTTCATTGCAGGGCGACCAGGCGGTAAAGGCAATACCGTTGATCGGGCCATCGAGCACGAAGAACGCGGCGACGCGGTCGTGGCGGGCCTGGATCCGGAGGCGTTTTCGCCGCATGGGCTTCGGTCCGGTTGCCTGACCGAAGCGGCCAACTGCCGTGTCCGGCTTCAAGAGGCGATGCAGCAGTCGCTGCATAAGTCGGCGTCGCAGGCGGCAGGTTACTACAACAAAGCCGAGCGGAAGAACGGGCAAGCGGCACGCTTCGTCATTTGATGAGTGGGCCTCAATTCGCAGTTTTACGACGCAAATGTCAGCGATCCGTCGAAGCATGATTACGGCACGCTCATTCTCACCGCCGGAAGATCTCAGTCTTCCGAACGGATATAAACCTGCAGCGTGTAGCCGATATGCTCGGTCATCAGCGTCCTCGCCCGCTCCTGATCGCGGTCGAGGGCTGCTTCCATCAGGGCTGTATGATGCTCGAGCGCCATAGCGTCCCGCAAAGCGGCGACTGCCTTCTCGTAGCCGATCGAGAGACCCGCAGCGGCACGTTGCGTCGGCGCAAGACCGAGAAAACGATGATGGCGGCGAAGCTGGTCCGAGATGGTGGACTGGAAACGCTGCAGCCAGTTCGATGTCGCCGCACTGACGAGTGCTGTATGGAAGGCCGTGTGCTTCTCATCCCATTCGTCCGCCATTTCCTCGGAAGCGGAATCGGGCACGATCCTGCAGCGCGACAGGCGATAATGCGCCGTCACGACTGCGGATTCCCAATCCGGACCGCCCCTTTCGATCGATTCCATAAGCAGCGGCAGCTCTATGACCATCCGCGCCCGCATCAGGTCCTCCAGCTCCGCGCGCGAAACGGGGGCCACCGCAAAGCCGCGATTGCTGACGGCAGTGACCAGCTTTTCCGCCTCCAGCCGCGAGAGCGCCTCTCGAAGCGGCGTCCAGCCGACGCCATAGGCATCGCGAAGGGCGCCGAGCCGCAAGGAAGTGCCGGGCCTGAGCTTGGTGTTGAGGATATCGCGTCGCAGCAGCCGATAGGCGGCCTCTGTCTTGTTCAACGCATCCTTGTCCTGCATGGTCCTTGTCCCGCTCCTCGCAGCATAGATTATATATAAAATCGCCGTAGCGTAAAAATATATATCAAATACGCTCATCGTGAATATCATATATTGAAAATTGACAGGCTTGCCGCAGTTGCTATGATCCGCCCCAAGAGAGCCGAACGAATACGGCTCCCTGTCACATTCGGGAGGAAAATATGCTGAAATCTACGTCCAAGTGGCTGTCCGGCCTTGCCGTGGCCGGCGCTTTCATGGCCGGCGTTGCCACGGCTTCGGCAGAGCCCATCAAGATCGCGATCGCCAATTTCGGTGAGCATCCGCAGCTCAACGCTTCGATCGCCGGCTTCAAGAAGGCGCTCGCCGACAACGGCTTCGTCGAAGGCAAGGATGTCGTCTATTCCGAGAGCAATACGAGCTTTGACGCTTCGCTCGTTCCGCAGATGATCGCCAAGCTGCAGGCCGAACATCCAAAGCTGATGTACACGGTGACGACGCCGGTGTCGCAGATCGCCAAGAAGGCGCTTGCAGGCTCCGGCATTCCGATCGTCTTCACCGCCGTGACCGACCCGGTCGCCGCCAAGCTTGTTCCCTCGTGGGACGCGGGCGGTGACGGCATTACCGGCTCGAGCGACCTGCAGGACATTTCCGCAATCCTCACCTTCACCAAGAAGCTGCTGCCGAATGCCAAGCGCCTCGGAGTACCCTACAATCCGGGCGAGGCCAACGACGTCGCTCTGATCGACAAGGTCAAGGCCGCTGCTCCGGCGGCCGGCTTCGAAGTCGTCCCCGTCGGCGTCGATAACGTCAACGACATCCAGCAACGCATCGCATCGCTCGCCGGCAAGGCGGACGTGATCTACACCCCCGCGTCCAACCTGCTGCAGCCGGCAATCCCCGCGGTTGCCGCCGCCGCCCGCCAGGCACAGATCCCGATCGTCAACTCCGACGACGCGGCTGTCCGCAATGGCGTCGTGCCGGCAAGCTTTGCCGTCAACTATGAGCAGGTCGGTGAAAACGCCGGCAAGATCGCCGCGCAGATCTTGAAGGGCGCCGATCCGAAGACAATCAAGCCGTCCGTTCCGGCCTATAAGGACCACGCACCGCTGATCAACAAGACCGTGTTGAAGGCGTTCGGCGCTGAAGTCCCGGCTTCGCTTGCCGATTGCAATTGCTTCACGAAGTGATAGGCAGCATCTTCTGCTACAGCGACCTTTGCGCGTCATATGTGACGCGTGGCGCTGTAGGATCAATCCGATCCATGGCGGCGTCAGGGACGCCGCCATTTCATAACCCTACACTGCAGGGGAGGCACGGATGCTCGATATCAAATCCGCGCGCAAGGTTTTCTACAGAGGCCAGCCCGACGAAAAGGTCGCGCTCGACGGCCTGACGCTCTCCCTCAAGACAGGCGAATTCGGCGTCGTCATCGGTTCGAACGGCGCCGGCAAGAGCAGCATGCTGAATGCGATTTCCGGCGCACTCAGCCTTGATTCCGGTCAGATCCTCATCAACGGCAACGACGTGACGAACATGCCGGTCCACAAGCGCGCCGCCCGTCTTGCCCGCGCGTTCCAGGACCCGATGAAGGGAACGGCGGCCAGCATGACGGTCGGCGAGAACATGCTTCTGGCGGAGCTGCGCGGCAAGAGCCGCGGATTTCGTCCCGGCCTGAATGCGGCTCGCCTCGCTGCCTACAAGGAACGTCTCGCCGTTCTCGGCCTTGGCCTCGAAAACCGGCTGGATACCAAGGTGGAACTTCTTTCGGGCGGCCAGCGCCAATCGCTGTCCCTCATAATGGCGGTCGGCGGTTCGCCTGACGTGCTTTTGCTCGATGAACACACAGCCGCACTCGACCCACGCACGGCCGATATCGTCATGCAGGCGACCGTTCGCACCGTCGAGGCGCTGAAACTGACGACATTGATGGTGACGCACAATATGCAGCACGCCGTCGATTTCGGCGACAGCATCATCATGCTCGATGCCGGCCGCGTGCATCTCGAAATTGCCGGCGAAGGCAAACGGCGCATCACCGTGCCCGAACTCATCGGCCACTTCGCCGTCAAGACCGACCGAATGCTGCTGGTGAGCTGACATCATGATGGATTTCATTCAGACAACCGTTTCGAGCTTCGTCTCGCTCATCCCGGTCACGCTCGCGCAGAGCTTCATCTTAAGTTTCGTCGTGCTCGGCATCATGATCCCGTTCCGGATGCTGAGCTTTCCGGATCTGACCAGCGAAGGCGCCTTCCCGCTCGGCGGCTGCGTCTGCGGCATCCTGCTGGCAGCCGGCGTCGCGCCGCCGCTCGCGATCGCCGCCGCTTTCGTCGTCGGCCTTGCCGCCGGCTGCTGTACGGCCTTCATCCACCTGCGCTTCCGCATTCATACGCTGCTCGCCGGCATCCTGATGTCGACCATGCTGTACAGCGTCAATCTCGGCATCATGGGCAAATCGAACCTCTCCGTCTTCGGCTCACCGACGGTGTTCGATTGGGTGCCATTCGCGGAGGCCGGCTTTCCCGCCAGCAAGATCGCCGTTGCCGGCGTACTCGCCGTCGTCGTCCTGATCGCCCTCAATCTCTATTTCAAGACGGAGAAGGGCACGGCCATGCGCGCCGTTGGTTCCAATCCCGACATGGCCGAGGCGCAGGGTATCAATGTCTGGGCCGCCACCATCGGCGGCGTCGGAATCGCCAGCGCCTTTTCCGCCGCCAGCGGCGCGTTGATGGTCCAGTCGCAGGGCTTTGCCGACGTCAACATGGGTATCGGCATCCTGATCAACGGCCTTGCAGCCTTGATGATCGGCGAAGCCTTCACCGGCAAGCAGACCGTGCTGCGTCAGTTGCTGGCGCCGTTCGTCGGCTCGATCATCTACTATCAGCTCGTATCGCTCTGCCTTGCCGCCGGCATGCCGCCGCCGAACCTGAAACTCGCAACCGGACTTTTCGTGCTCATCATGCTGGCGCTGCCGAGCATCCGCCGCCGCGGCGGAGCCGTCAGCCGAGAAACCATTCGCGAATAAGTTTACGAGGCAACGACATTATGGACAGCCTTCCCGATCTCGCCGCCGTCGAGGCCTTGGACGAGGCCGACCCGCTGCGCGTTTTTCGCAGCCGATTCGCCCTGCCGGCCGGTGTCATCTACCTGGACGGCAATTCGCTCGGCGCGGCCTCGCACGAGGTCTTTGCCGAGGTGCGCCAGGCGGCCATGGAAGAATGGGGCAACGGCCTGATCCGCAGCTGGAACAGCGCCGGATGGTTCCATCTGCCGCTCGAGCTCGGCGACCGGATCGGCCGGCTGATCGGAGCTGCCGAAGGCCAGACCATCGTCACAGACTCCACATCGATCAACATCTACAAGACCTTGCATGCGGCGCTCGCAATACGGCCCGGCCGCAATGTCATCGTTGCGGAGGGCGATAGTTTCCCCACAGACCTTTATATGGCGGAGGGTGTGGCTTCGACACGCCCTGGCCTGAAGCTCCGCCTCGAGGGCCGCGATGCCGGCACGGTCGAGGAGCTGATCGACGAGAATGTCGCCGTCGTCCTCATCAATCACATCAACTACAAGAGCGGCGAGCTGCGCGACATGGCGGCGCTGACGAAGCGCATCCAGGCGGCGGGCGCGCTCGTCATCTGGGATCTGTGCCATAGCGCCGGCGCCCTGCCCGTCGATCTCGACGGTGCGGGTGCCGATTTCGCCGTTGGCTGTACCTACAAATATCTGAATGGCGGTCCGGGTGCTCCGGCCTTCATCTACGCCGCAAAGCGCCATCACGCATCGATCGTTCAGCCGCTCAGCGGCTGGTGGAGCCATGCCCGCCCCTTCGCTTTCGAACAGAGCTTCGACGGCGATACGGGCATCAAACGTTTCCTTTGCGGCACGCAGCCGATCCTATCTCTGCGGGCGCTGAAAGGGGCGCTCTCCATCTGGGACGAGGTAGACATGAATGCCTTGCGCCAGAAAAGCGTGGCGCTTACCGATCTCTTCATCCGCTTGGTCGAAGCCAAATGCGGCCAATATGGTGTGGAACTCGAGACGACGCGCGACGGCGAGAAGCGCGGCAGCCAGGTCTCCTTCATCCACGGCAACGCCTATGAAGTCATGCAGGCGCTGATCGAACGCGGCGTTATCGGCGATTTCCGCGCTCCCTCGACATTGCGCTTCGGCTTCACGCCGCTCTATGTCGGCTATCGCGACGTTTGGCGAGCCGTGACGGTGCTGGAAGACATCCTGAGCAGCGGATCATGGAGGGAAGCACGCTTTGCGGTGCGGGCAGCCGTGACCTGATCTGCAGGCGCCGGCAGCTGGAGAGAGGAAGCTGAACATGAGCTATTTCAGGGTCATCGATTGGGAGAGCGCTTATACGAACGGCGCCTATATCGTCGATGGCGATCGATGGCCGGCCGCCTGGGTCGAGCCGGCAAAGTCCTTCCGCGACAGCCTGACGGCGGCGGGACGCGCGAAACTCGACATCGCCTATGGACCTGCGGAACGCAATCGCTTCGACCTGTTTTTGCCCGAAGGCCAGCCGAAGGGATTGGTGGTCTTCGTCCATGGCGGCTACTGGCTACAGCTGGACAAGAGCTATTGGTCGCACCTTGCAGACGGCTCGGTTGCGGCCGGATATGCCGTCGCGATCCCGTCCTACACGCTTTGCCCGGAAAATCGCATTGGCGCGATCGGCAAGGAGATTGCAGCCGCGATCACCGCAGCGGCCGAACTGGCCGACGGCCCGGTCATGTTGACGGGGCACTCTGCCGGCGGCCAGCTTGTCGCCCGCATGATGACGACGACCTCGCCGCTTGGCGAGGCGATCCAGAAGCGCATCCGGCACGTTCTCGCCATTTCCGGCGTGCACGATCTGCGCCCGATCATGAAGCGCAAGATGAACAAGGAGCTTCGCATCGATGATGCCGAGGCAAGGGCTGAAAGTCCGGCCTTGCTGGAGCCGAGCGGCGGCGTTCGTCTTACCTGCTGGGTCGGTGGCGCCGAGCGCGCCGAATTCATCCGCCAGAATGCACTGCTCGCCAATATCTGGACCGGTCTCGGCGCAGCGACGAACGTGGTGGTCGAGCCGGACAAGCATCATTATTCGGTGCTCGACGGCCTTATGGATGCCGCTCATCCGCTGACGCGGAGCCTGCTCGCTGAATAGAAGTTTCGTGATTGCATCAAGGCGATGCTCTCGGCGCATCTCTGGCGCCGAGAGCATCGCATGTCGGTTCTTGTTTAGCCCTTGACGGGCGCATTCATGGCCCAGGCGACGCCGAAGGGGTCGCGAAGCTGACCCCAGCGATCGCCCCAGAACATTACCTGAGGCTCGACGACCACTTCCGCTCCCGCATCGACGGCGCGCTGCCACCAGAAATCGAGGTCATCGACAACAAGCTGCATCGTGAAGGACTGCGGCTTTTCCAGCGCATGGCCGTATTCCGGGAAAGCGTCGCCGAGCATGACCGAGCTGCCGTTGATATAGAGATGGATATGCATCGTCCGGCCCTTTTCATCGACCGGATACATGAAGGCCTGTTCGGCACCAAAGGCACGCTTGTAGAATTCTGCCGCCTTAACGGCGCCATCGACCGTCAAATAGGCTACGACCCCGCCGCGAACCGGTACGCGGGGCTGCTGGGACTGCATCTGATCTGCTGAATCGGTCATATTCGTCTCCTTGGGAACGGTTCTGCGTTTAAGGCCCTTTTCGATGGGCTGCTCCAAGGACGCTGGTCGATCATTATTCCCGACAACGGCTGTTAAAGTTTTTTGCCTTTTTTTGCCGGCTCCACCCGGCCTTTTTTATCCCTTCCCTGTGCAGGTTCTTTGGGCCGCAAGCGACGTGACGTTCAAAGCCCTGCCCTGCCGATCGCATGGATGACGCCATGAAGCTCGCCAAGACCCTTCAGCCGTCCGATGAGGGAATAGCCGGGATTGGTCGGCTTATCGATATCGTCCCCGATAAGGTGCCCATGATCCGGCCGCATCGGGATCAGATGATCTTCCCGGCCCTCGTTGCTGCGGCGCGCCTCCTCCGCGAGCAATGTGCGCAGAATGGCGTAGATATCGCTGCGCCCTTCCAGATGGGAGGCTTCCACGAAGGAGCCATCCGCTTCGATCGCAACATCGCGCAGATGCGCGAAATTGATGCGCGAGGCAAACTCATGGGCGATCACCCGAACATCATTGTCGGCACGGGAGCCGAGAGAGCCGACGCAGAGCGTCAAGCCGTTGGCCGGTTCATCGACACGACCAAGGATGCGGCGCAGATCAGCCGCCGTCGAGACGACGCGCGGCAGGCCGAAGAGCGAAATGGGCGGATCGTCGGGATGGATCGCGAGCCTGGCGCCGAGTTCGGCGGCAACCGGCACGACTTCCTGCAGGAAGGCTTCGAGATTGGCCCTAAGGTCCTCAGCCGTCATTCCGTCGAAGAGGGCAATGGCTGAGCGGATGGCTTCACGGCCATAGCTGTCCTCGCGGCCGGGAAGACCGGCGATGATGTTGGTCTCCAATCGCTGCACCGCCTCCGGTGAAAGCCCCTTCAGCCGCTCTTCGGCACGCCGCACCAGGGCCGGTGCATAATTTTCCTCCGCCCCCTTCCTGCGCAGGACGAAAACGTCATAGGCAACGAACTCCACCATGTCGAAACGCAATGCGAGCGCGGTGGTCGGCATTTCGAAGCGCAGATCCGTACGCGTCCAGTCCACGACAGGCATGAAGTTGTAGCAGACAGTCTTGATGCCGGAGCGCGCCAGATTGGCGAGACTGTCCTTCCAGACACCGATCGCTGCCTTGGCCGCAGCTCCCCCGAGCTTGATGGCGCTGGGAACCGGGATCGATTCGCACACGCTCCAGCGCAACCCCGTCGCCTCGATGAGCGCCTTTCGCGCCTCGATTTCGGCCGGCGTCCAGACGCGTGAATGCGAAACTTCATGCAGTGCCGTGACGATGCCGGTCGCGCCAGCTTGGCGTGCATGCGAGAGCGGAACAAGATCCTTCGGGCCGAACCAACGCCAGCAGCTTTCCATACGATATGCCTCCATTTGTCGGTCAAAATACTGCTGAAAAGGGAAATGTCCATCGTCCGGCATCGCTTGACAGCGCTTATTGACCAACAATATGCTTTTGATCGCGGAGGAATGATGGTGATGGAAACCGCTGAGATCGGGGATAGGGGTTCGGCGGTCGACCAGGTGGTCGATGCGCTGCGGCGGCTGATGCGCGAGCGCAATCTCGGCCTTGGCGACGCCCTGCCCTCGGAAGCCGAACTCGCGTCGATGTTCAATGCCAGCCGCAATACGGTGCGCGAAGCGATCCGCATCCTGAAGGCCTACGGCATCGTGGAAAGCCGCCAGAAGGTCGGCGCCGTTATAACGGATCGCCGCCAGCAGGCGCTGATGGACCTTTTCTCCTTTGCCATCGATATGTCGGCGGAAAGCTTTCTCGATATCCAGGGATTTCGTCGCCTCATCGAGGTCAATCTCAGTGATCTTCTGTTCGAAACTGCCGATGAAACCGCCGTCGACAGGCTGCGCTCCATCAACGAAGCGATGAAGGCCGCATCGACGTTGGCCGAGGCTGCGGAACTTGATTTCAGATTTCATGCCGCTCTTGTCGGCCTCGCCGGCAATCAGACCCTGTCACAAGTCTACGGCATTCTGCAGCCATTGTTGCAGCGGCTGATGGAAGCGGGCAAACGCACTCGCGAAGCCGTCGACAGCGCCTATAATGACCATCGCGCCATTATCGAAGCGTTGGAACAACGGGATCGAATCGCCTACGCCTATCACATGAACCGCCACCTGCAGGCGGGCTTGCAATTCATCGCGCCAAAGGCTGTTTGAGACATCCATTGCATCACGGATACATGACATGAAAAGACAGACGCTCGACGCCGGCTGGACCCTCTCACGCCTTCGCTCGCCTTCCAGCGCCCCGGCCCTGCCCAATTCGATCCCTGCCGGCGTGCCGGGCAACGTGCATCTCGACCTGATGGCGGCGCAGCTGATCACCGATCCCTATCTCGACGTCAACGAAATCTCGCAAGACTGGATCGGCCGCTCGGCCTGGCGCTATCGCCTGGCCTTCGATTGGGACGGCGATGACGCCGAGCGCATCGATCTTGCCTGCCTCGGCCTCGATACGGCGGCACGCCTGGAGCTGAATGGCACGGCGCTCGGCGAAACCCGCAACATGCACCGCAGCTACCGCTTCGACATTGCCGACCAGCTGAAAAACGGCCGTAACGAATTGATCGTCGATTTCCAATCGGCTTACGAGCATGGCGAGGAGGTGCGCAAACAGCTCGGCAGCGCCGCCGACATCCCTCAGAATTACCCCGGCCCGAGCAACCTCATCCGCAAGATGGCCTGCAATTTCGGCTGGGACTGGGGTCCCACCGTCGTCACATCGGGCATCTGGAAACCGATCGTCATCGAGAGCTGGTCGAAGGCACGCCTCGGCAGCATCCGCCCGGAAATCACGCTGCAGGGCAGCCAGGGCGTTGCGCGGCTGCATGTCGAGATCGAATGGGCCAACAAGGGTACGGATAGCGTGGCCCTCGTGCTCTCCATCGGCGGCAAACGCGCGGAAGTGCGCGTCGCGCAAGGCGAGACCCACGCGCTGATCGAATGCCGCATCGACAATCCGCAGGTCTGGTGGCCGCACGGCATGGGCGGCCAGCCGCTTTACGATCTCGACCTGCAGCTTCTCGGCTCGGATGGGGCGGCGCTCGATGCCTGGAAGCGGCGCGTCGGCTTCCGTTCCGTGCGGCTCGATACGGCACCGGACGAGATCGGCTCCGCCTTCACGCTCGTCGTCAACGACGTGCCGGTCTTTGCCCGCGGCGCAAACTGGATTCCCGACGACTGCTTTTTGCCGCGTGTGACACGCGAGCGCTACCGTGAGAGGATCGCCCAGGCCTGCGATGCCAATATGAACATGCTGCGCGTCTGGGGCGGCGGCATTTATGAAACCGATACGTTCTATGAGGAATGCGACGCGGCCGGCATCATGGTCTGGCAGGATTTCCTGTTTGCCTGTGCCACCTATCCCGAAGAAGAGCCCGTCTACAGCGAGATCGAGGCGGAAGCGCGCGAAGCAATCACGAGGCTCATGCCCTATGCCTCGCTGGTCATCTGGAACGGCAATAACGAGAATATCTGGGGCTATTTCGACTGGGGCTGGCAGGATGTGCTCGGCAACCGCCCCTGGGGTGCCGGCTACTATCTCGATCTCCTGCCGAAGCTGGTCGCCGAGATCGACCCGACCCGGCCCTATTGGGCGGGCAGCCCTTATTCCGGCTCGATGGAAATCGCGCCGAATGCCGATGAACACGGCTGCAAGCACATCTGGGACGTCTGGAACGAGGTCGGCTACGAGACCTACCGCAACCATATCCCGCGCTTCTGCTCCGAATTCGGATGGCAGGCGCCGCCGACCTTCGCAACCCTTGTCCAGTCCGTGCGCGAGAAAGACCGCGCGCCGGCCTCGCCGGGTGTCCTCCATCATCAAAAGGCGACTGGCGGCAACGACAAGCTTCTGCAAGGGTTGGGAAGCTGGTTTCCCCACCCGCATAATTTCGACGACTGGCTCTTCGTCACGCAGCTCAACCAGGCACGCGCGATCAGCTATGGTATCGACCACATGCGCTCGCATCGGCCGACCTGCATGGGCACCATCGTCTGGCAGCTCAACGACTGCTGGCCCGTCACCTCCTGGGCAGCGATCGATGGCGCCGGCCGGAAAAAGCCGCTCTGGTATGCGTTGAAGCATAGCTATGCGCCGCATCTGCTCACCATCCAGCCGCGCGGCGATGGCCTGGCTGCGGTCGCGGTCAATGACGCGACGTTATTCTGGCGCGTTCCCTTCACCGTCGAACGCTTCGATTTCAATGGCACGCTGCTTGCCCGCCACCACGTCTGGCGCATTCTCTGCGATCGCTTCGAAAATACTGATATCGATATCCCGGCCGAGGTCGCGACCCCAAGCGATCCGCGCCGCGAATATCTGCGTGCCCGCCTCGGCGATGCCGAAGCCTGGTGGTTCTTCGAGAAGGATATGAAACTGCAGTACCCGCAAGCTCGCTTCGATATCGAGAGTGCTCAGACGAGCGACGGGATCATGGTCACCGTCACGGCCCAGACGTTCCTGCGCGATATCTGCCTCTTCGCCGACCGCATCAGCCCCAACGCCGAAGTCGACGATATGCTGGTCAATCTCGCGCCCGGCGAAAGCAGGAGCTTCAAGATCGGAGGCCTCACCAAGGAGGCTTTCGAGAATGCAGACCTGTCGACGATCCTGCGCACGGCCAATCAGGTCGCCGAGCTTCCGCATCACTAAAGCTGGAGGTCGCTTCGATCAAAGTGCTCGGCGCATCGCGCCGGATATATGCCCATAACCTCTGCAAACCATCGCTAGTGATCACACGCTCGAATAGGAAAATGCCTCCTATGATCGGGCGCAGCCTTGTGATCTAGTGCCCCTCATCCGATCCATGAATCAGCGAGACGACGCTTATGTCCTCGGACTCCAATCGCAGCTTTCAAACGCCCCACCGCGAAGAACTCGGCCTTATCACGCTTGGCAACACCGCCGGCCTTTCGGCTTCGATCCTGCCGAACGGCACGGTATTTTCGATCGATTTCGCCGACCAGCAGGGCGGCGTCATGATCAATCAGGTGCTCGGTTCGCCCGTCTATGGCGGCATCGGCCGGCTCTATCTGCGCGTTGGCGGCTCCAAGCCGGCAACGGCTGAAATCGTCGGCCCGAAGGCTGCCGTCCAGTTCGGCCATGGCAGAAGCGGCTTTTCCTGGAGCGGCGAGACGGCCGGCATAAGACACACGGTGAGTCTTCGCTTGCACCCAAGTCAGTCTGCATGGTTCTGGCAGGTCTCGCTGCAGAACACCACGAACGCGACGGTTTCAGCCGATCTCGTTCTCGTTCAGGATGTCGGTCTTGGCGACCGCGGCTTCCTGATGAACAGCGAAGCCTATGCCTCGCAATATATCGACCACCATATAGGCAACCACGCCGCCTTCGGCCCGGTCGTCATGAACCGGCAGAATCTCAAGCAGGGTGGCGGGCGAAATCCCTGGCTCGCACAGGGCTGCCTCGATGGTGCTGCAGCCTACGCGACCGATGCAATCCAGCTGCTCGTGCCCTCCAACAACAACGATGGCGTGATGGTGCCGGATTTTGGCACCAGCCTGCCAAGCACACGCCGTCAGCATGAGGTTGCCTGCCCGGCAATCCAGTCGAAACCGCTTTCGCTTGCATCAGGCTCATCGGGCACGACGAGCTTCTTCGGCCTCTTCGTCGCCGATCATCCAGCCGCATCCAGCGATGCCGATCTCACTCATCTCGACGGTTTGCCGAAACTTCAGAACGAGCTCGCATTAGACACGATATCGGCGGCCCAGCCCGCGCGCGGTCTCGTGCAGGACGCCCCCCTTGCAGAGAGCGACAGCCTGGATCAGGCCGCGATCGACGCGCTCTATCCCAAGCGGATGCTCGAAGAACATGCCGACGGAAAGCTGATCTCCTTCTTCGTGCCAGATGGGCCGCACAACAGGCATATCGTGCTGCGCGAAAAGGAGCGGCTGGTTGCGCGCCGCCACGGCGCCATCGTCCGCGGCGGGCAGAACATGCTGCTCGACGACCAGACGCTCGCCGCCACGTGCTGGATGCAGGGCATCTTCGCCGCGCAACTGACCATCGGCAATACCTCTTTCCACAAGTTGTTCTCCGTCTCGCGCGACCCTTACAATCTGACGCGGTCGAGCGGCCTGCGCATCCTTGTCGACCTCGGCGAGGGCTGGCACTTGCTCGGCGTGCCCGCAGCCTTCGAAATGGGCTTGAGCGATACGCGCTGGATCTACAAGCTTCCCGGCCGCACCATCACGGTATCGGCAATCGCCTCCGGCGACGATCCGGCCATGCAATGGAGCGTCTCGGTCGAAGGCGCCGCCTGCCGCTTCCTCGTGTTCGGCCATATCGTGCTTGGCGAACGTGACTATGAAGCTGTTGCCAATATCGCCGTCGATACGGCGGCCAAGCGCATCTCCTTCCGCCCGCAGCCGTCATGGCTCTGGGATCGCTATCCGAAGGCTGGCTATCATCTCGTGACCTCGACCCCGGCTGCGTTCGAAGCCTTCGGCGGCGACGAGCTGCTTTATACCGACGGCATCGCCCGCAATGGCCCCTTCATCACGCTGAAATCGCACCCGACGAAGGAACTGCGCTTTGCCGTCACGGGATCGATGACCGATCCGGAGGCGGCCGAAGCCCTTGCCGCGCGCTATGCCGCGGGGGTCGAAAGCGAAGAGATGCTGGCACCGGCGCAGCGCTTCTGGAGCCATGTGACGCGGGGCGCGCGCATCGAAGGCGATGGGCGCGATGTGGCGGCACAAGCCGTGATGCTGCCCTGGATCGCGCATGACGCGATCGTGCATTTGAGCGTGCCGCATGGGCTCGAACAATATACGGGTGCTGCCTGGGGAACGCGCGACGTCTGCCAGGGGCCGATCGAATTCCTGCTCGCCTACGAGCACGACGAAGAGGTCCGGCAGATCCTCTCCACGCTCTTTTCCGAGCAATACCGCGATCGCGGCGACTGGCCGCAATGGTTCATGCTTGAGCCCTACGCCAACATCCGCGCCGGCGAAGCGCATGGCGATATCGTCGTCTGGCCGCTGAAGGCGCTCTGCGACTATATCGAAGCGACCGGCGACATCGCCTTCCTTGCGCAAACCGTGCCGTGGCGTGCCGACGACACCATGCAGCTGACCTCGGGGCAGGCGACGATCTCCGATCACGTCGAAAAGCTCCTGGACACGGTGCGCAGCCGCTTCGTGCCGGGCACGAGCCTCATCCGCTACGGCGAAGGCGACTGGAACGACAGCCTGCAACCGGCCGATCCGCACCTGCGCGACTGGATGGTCAGCAGCTGGACGGTGTCCCTGCTCTACGAACAGCTGGTGCGCTACGCCAATATCCTGACGCTCGCCAGCCGCAACGAGGAAGCGCAGTCGCTGCAGGCGACGGCGGTCGCCATGCGCGCCGATTTCAACCGGCTCCTGATGCGCGACGGCATCGTTGCTGGCTATGGTGTTTTCGATCCGAGTCATGAGGGTGTCGAATTACTGCTGCACCCTGAGGATACGCGCACGGGCCTGCACTATTCGCTTATCGCGATGACGCAGCCGATGATCGGCGGCCTGTTCACGCCCGAACAGCACCACGCCCACATGAAGATCATCCGCGAGAACCTGCTGTTTCCGGATGGCGTGCGGCTGATGGAAAAGCCGGCAACCTATTCCGGCGGCCCGGAAAAGCTCTTCCGCCGCGCCGAATCCTCCTCCTTCTTCGGCCGCGAGATCGGACTCATGTATGTGCATGCGCATCTACGCTACTGCGAGGCCTTGGCGCTTGAAGACGATGCGGAAGCCGTGTGGGCAGCGCTCGCGCTCGCCAACCCGATCGCGGTCAGCGGGCGGGTGGAGCATGCGTCGCTGCGCCAGCGCAACACTTATTTCAGCAGCAGCGATGCGGCCTTCGACGACCGCTATCAGGCTTCTGCGGAATGGGCGCGCGTCAAGGCCGGCGATATTGCCGTCGATGGCGGCTGGCGCATCTATTCGAGCGGCCCCGGCCTCTACACAAAGAGCTTGGTCGGCAATGTCTTCGGTTTCAAGCGGCAGTTCGGCCAGCGCATCCGCAAGCCGCTCCTGCCGGCCTCGATCGGCGCCTGCGATGTCAAGCTGGATTTCAAAGCCTGAGCAGCCGTGAATGGAAAACGGGGCCGCATCGCGGCTCCGTTTCATCGGCTCTCAACAGTCGATCTTCTGTATTACGGAACCTTCGAATGACCAAATTGTCTACGGCACGCTTCAGTCGTGTTGGCTGGCTACAATGGCTGGCCGTCATCGTCATGGCGATCGCGGGCGCGATATTGACATCGATAGCCGCAATGTCCGCAAGCCAAACGAATGCAACGACGGCAGCTCAAAGCGGAGGCGCTATTATTGGCGCCTTCGTCTTCGGAATTCTGTTGCCGTATCCCGCGGGTTGGATCGCCGGCCGCCTCGCCAATCGATCGCGCAATATGTTTCTCCTGGTATTCTGGGGCATCGCCGCCATCCTTTTACTGGGCGCGGTCGCAAAACTGATCCGGGCTGGTTAAGCCGTCTCGCAGGCAATCGATCTTCTGGTTAACCGAATCGGCTAAGCTCACCCGAATGTGCAAAGCCCGGAGGCGGATTTGGAAACGGCGCTCTATCTCCCCATCAAGTCATTTCTCGAAGCTGCCGGCTACACGGTGAAAGGCGAGATCGGCGGCTGCGACCTGGTCGGGTTGAATGACGGTGAGCCGCCTGTTGTCGTCATCTGCGAGCTGAAGATGACCTTCAATCTCGAGCTCATCCTGCAGGCGGTGGATCGCGCGGCCGCCAGCGACGAGGTCTGGATTGCCGCCCGCGTATCGGCAAAGGGCAAGGGCCGCGAAGGCGACCGCCGCTTCCGCGACCTTTGCCGGAGGCTCGGCTTCGGCATGCTGGCGGTCTCCGACAATGATCTTGTCGATATCATTGTCAGCCCCGTCGCGCCGATGCCGCGCAAGAACGCGCGGCGCAGATCACGCCTTGTTGAAGAACACCGCCGACGCAAGGGGGATCCGGCACTTGGGGGCAGCACGCGCAAGCCGATCATGACCGCCTATCGCCAGCAGGCCCTTGCCTGCGCGGCAGCGATCGAAAACGGCCTGCAACGCCCGAAGGACATGCGCGACGCGACGCCAAAGGCGCCGCAAATTCTGAGAGATAACGTCTATGGCTGGTTCGAGCGCATCGACCGCGGCATCTACGCGCTGACGGAGCTCGGAACAGAAGCCCTTAAGCGTTGGCCGGAAACGCCGCCTTAAATATGGAAAAATTCCGATCGACCAAAATTAAATTCACGTAATGTCTTAACATTTAGCAATAAAAACATGATCAATATTTAATTTGTAAAAGTCAATTGGCGGATCATATTACTCATCAGCGCCAGTTCAGCTTTATACTTCATTTCTCTGGAGTAAAGACGGGGAACCAAGGTTCTCCGAACGAATTGACGCGGCCCCATTCGACGCCTGTCCCGGACATGGACAAGACGCCAATTCGCCAACAATCTCGCAAGGGACTTTTGCCATGTCATCTCTCCTTCGCAAACACCACACCGCTGCCATGATAGGCGCCGCCATCATCGCCGGCGCCGGCGCGTTGCCTTTTGCCTTCAGCACCTCCGCCACCGTCGCAGCGGCTGCCGAACCAGCCGGCATCATCGCGCCCGCTGGCTCTTTCGCCCCGATCGTCGATGCCGACAAGCCGGCCGTGGTCACCGTCACCACCACCATGAAGGCGACCGACACCGGCGCCGACAGCAATTCGCCGATGGACGAGCAGTTCCGCCAATTCTTCGAAAACCAGGGCATCCCCTTCCCGAAGCAAATGCCGCATCAGCAGCAGAACCAGCGCGCCATGGCGCTTGGTTCCGGCTTCATCATCAGCCCGGATGGCATCATCGTTACCAATAACCACGTTATCCAGAACGCCGTCGACATCAAGGTGACGCTCGACGACGGTACCGAACTGCCCGCCAAACTGCTGGGTGCCGATGCCAAATCGGATCTCGCCGTTCTGAAGATCAAGGCGCCGAAGCCGCTTTCAACCATAGCCTGGGGCGATTCCGACAAGCTGAAGCTCGGCGACCAGATCCTTGCGATCGGCAACCCGTTCGGCATCGGCACGACTGTCACCGCCGGCATCGTCTCGGCCCGTGGCCGCGACCTGCATAGTGGCCCCTACGATGACTTCATCCAGATCGATGCGCCTATCAATCACGGCAATTCCGGCGGCCCGCTGGTCGACCGCGAAGGCAATGTCGTCGGCATCAACACCGCCATTTATTCGCCGAACGGCGGCAGCGTCGGCGTCGGCTTTGCCATTCCTTCCAACGAGGCCAAGGCGATCGTCGCAAAGCTGGAGAAGAACGGTTCAATCGACCACGGCTATCTCGGCGTCGCGATCCAGCCGGTGACCCCGGATATCGCCAATGCCATGGGCCTCGCCCAGACCCAGGGTGCGCTCGTTGCCAGCGTCAATGACGACACGCCGGCCGCCCGCGCCGGCATCAAGAGCGGCGATATCGTCACCGCCGTCGGCAACGAGACCGTCAAGAGCCCGAAGGACCTGTCGCGGCTGGTCGCTGATCTTTCCCCCGGCGACAAGCGCTCCGTCACACTGTGGCGCGACGGAAAGAGCATGGATGTCAACGTCACCATCGGCGGCAACGACGACAGCAAGCAGGCTGCCAACGATTCCGGCGACGGCAAGGTCCAGCCGTCCAACCAGCCGAGCATCGGTGTCGGTCTTGCCAACCTAACACCCGATGTCCGCCAGCAGCTAAACCTGCCGCATGGCGTCGAGGGTGCAGTCGTTGCCAGCGTCAACCCAGACAAGTCGGCGGCAGCGGCCGGCATCCAGACCGGCGACATCATCGTCTCGGTCAACGACCAGCCAGTACACAATGCTCATGAAGTCCAGGCGGCCGTCGCCAAGGCCGGCAAGGACGGCCGCAAATCCGTCCTGCTGCTCATCGAGCGCGACGGCAACAAGACCTTCGTCGCTGTCCCGTTCTCGGCGGCTTGAGCATCTGAAGCGTTGAACGATCGGCCCGCTTCGCGCAACGGAGCGGGCCGAATTCGTCATGTCTGGCCGTCTTCACACGCCGCACGATCCGGAACGCCGCCTTTCCACAGCGAATAGCTTTCCGTTTTGACATATGACTCTTTTTGTCCAAACTCTGCCTTTGTGATGGTACAAATAGCGCCGGGACCGATTGAAACAGGTGCCCGGAACGTCTAAGCCCTGCCGGCTACAGCGCCCCGCGTCACATGTGACGCGCAAAGGTCGCTGTCGCACTTTAAAGCTGTCGGCAGCAAAGGGTCTTGAAAACGGAATATGCGGCGGCAGGAGTTGGAGTGACTGATCCATACGATATTCTCGGTGTTGCGCGCGATGCGGGCGAAGAGCAGATCAAGGCGGCTTACCGCAAGCGCGCGAAGTCGGCTCATCCGGATTCCGGCGGCGATACCGATGCTTTCGCGCAGCTGCAGAAGGCCTATGAGCTGCTTCTCGACCCTGTGCGCCGCAAGGTGTTCGACGATACCGGCTATGACGTCGAGCTGACCGATGCTGTCGACCTGCAGGCGCTGGTCGCCATTGAAAAGCTCATCACCGAGATGGTGCTGGACGAGCGCGAACCGGGCACCTTCGACCCGGTTGCCAAGATGCGGGCAAGCCTTCTGGAAGAAATTCGCAAGGCGAATTTCAGCAAGAGCGAACTCGAGCGGCATTCCAACCGTATCGGCCTCCACCTCGAGAGGCTTGGCAAGCGACCCGGCAAGGACGTGGTCGGTCATATGCTGCGCGCCCGCATCAAAGCGATCGCCACCGCCATCAGCGAAACGGAAGCCAAGATCGGCGCCAGCGAGCGTGCCTGCGACATGCTTGAGGGCTATCTTTACGAGCTGGATGAGCCTCGGGACGAGGCGGATGCATCCCCAGAAATCGAGTGGGACGAGCCAAGGGTCCGCTCGGCGGCGCAATAGAAACTGCGTTTTGTCGTGTTCGGCGCGAGGCGGATTTCGCGTTTGCCTTGATCGCGCGATCACTTTCGGCAACGCAATGTTGCAATGCAACAATCGTCCCTAGACAAATCGACGAGCTGGCCTAGATCAAGCATGCAACACGCGGTCTTCCTCTGTCGAACGATGGCAACGTGGCAATGATGGCGCCGGAATTCCGGCGCCGATGAAGATTTGGACGGCGAGGTGCGCGTTTGCTGGCTTCCGAAGCGGATGAAATCGTCTTTGAACATCTGAGTGAAAACCGATCTCGCGCGGCATTGAGAGGCGCCTTCTGGTCGGCGCTGGATACGCTCATCCCGACGGCGCTCAACAGCCTGGTGTTCGTCGTTACCTCACGGTTCCTTCTGCCGCAGGATTTCGGTCTGGTAGCGCTCGCCTTCGCCATCGTCAGTTTCGCTTCCGGCTTCGGACCGACGGCCTTCGGCGAGGCCTTGATCCAGCAGAAATCCATTCGGCGCAGCCATCTCGATACGGTCTTCTGGCTGTCCTTCGTCTCCGCGGCGATCCTTTATGCGGTGCTGTTTTTGCTCTCGCCGTTCCTTGCCCATTGGGTCGGGCATGACGACATCGTCAAATTGCTGCTGATCATCGGTCTGAAAATCTTCTTCGACATGATGATCATCGTCCCCAATGCCCTGATCGGCCGGACGATGTCCTTCCATCTTGCCGCAGCCCGTACCGCAATTGCCACCTTCGTCTCGGCCATCATCTGCCTTTCGATGATTTTCGCCGGTTTCGGGCTCTGGGCGCTTGCCATTGCCCAGATTGCCGCACCGGCGGCCGCCTGCGTCGCCGCCTTCTGGGGCGCAAAATGGCTGCCGGGCTTCAAGGTGAAGCTCTCAAGCCTGCGTGAACTGCTGCATTACGGCATCTTTGCCTCGGGCAACCGCTTCCTCCAGACCATGAACCTGGATCAGCTGATCATCGGCACGCTGGTGAGCCCGGCCGCTCTCGGTATCTATAATTTCGCCCGGCGGCTCTACGAGATGCTCAACAATGTCGTTGCCGGCGGGCTGAATTCGGTCAGCCACGTTCTGCTCTCCTCCCTGCAGCATGATCGCGACAAGGTGCGCGAAGCCTTCCTCATGGCGACCTTCGGCTGTTCGCTGGTGTCTTTCCCGGCTTTCATGGGGCTTGCGGCGGTCGCCGACGACGCCATTCCGCTGATCTTCGGACCGCACTGGGCAGCCGCCGTCTGGCCGGTTCGCTTCTTCTGCGTCATCGGACTGATGGCCGGGATCGGTGTCATCCAGGCATCCCTGATCACCAGCCAGGGCAGATCCGACTGGTGGTTCTATTATCAGCTGGTTCGCAACGTCGTGTCGATCCTCACCGTTCTCCTGCTTCACCAATATGGCGTGACAACCGTCGTCTTCGGGCTCATGCTCGGAGTGGTGATGCTCTGGCCGGTGACACTGTGGATGGTGTCGCGACTGATCGGCCTCAGCATTGCGGAATATTTCGGCCAATTCCTGAGACCTATCGCCGCTTATCTCGGCATGCTTGTCGCCGTCTTGGCAATCTCCTCGGCCTTGATCGACCGGCCTCTTGCAGAACGTCTCGTCTGCGAAGTCCTGGTAGGAGGTCTCGCCTATTCAGCCCTTATCCTCCTCCTATGCAGGGAGAGGGTCCTCTTCCTCGTGCGAACGACGCTGCAAGGCCGTCGCGCGAAGGCACAGTAGCAGCCATCGCGAATAGAGACGGAAACAAGGCTCATTCGATTCTCGCGATAGAATTCCAAGCCGGAAAGGCGCCTCATGACACTGGTTACGTTCATCATTCCCGTTCGCCATCAGGCCAATTCCAACGATTGGCCGTCGCTGAAACGGCGGCTGTCGCAAACGATCGCATCGATCTCCGGGCAGTCCAACCGTAACTGGCGCGGCGTCGTCGTCGCCAACGAAGGCGCCGATCTGCCTGATCTACCACCCAATTTCACGGCGGAACGCGTGACTTTCCCGCCGAACCAGCTTCACGACATCGACGGTGCCGATCGCGAAAAGGTCTATGACGCATTCCGGCTGGACAAGGGCCGCCGCGTCCTGAGCGGCATGCTTTCGGCACGCGACACCCGCTTCTTCATGATCGTCGACGACGATGATTTCGTCAGCGCCAATATCGTCGATTTCGCCGCCAGAAATTCCGATGCCAACGGCTGGAAGATCGACCGAGGCTATCTCTGGAATGAAGGCGGCAGGCTGCTTATGCATCACAACGACTTCGCCAATTATTGCGGCACGTCGCTGATCATCCGCTCGGATCTCTATCGCCTGCCGGCGACCTTCGACGATGCCGAAGTCGACTACATCAAATCCATGCTCGGCAGCCATGTACGCATCGGCAAGCTGCTGGCCGACGCCGGTTCGCCGCTTGGATCGCTTCCCTTCCGCGGCGCAATCTATCGGGTCGGCCATGCCGGCGCTCACAGCAAGTCCTCCAACCTGATCAGGACCCACTTCCTCAACCGCTCGGTACTGACAAGCCCCCGCCAATTCCTGGGCAATCTTTCGCGCGTTCGCCCGCTCGATCGCACACTCAGAAACGAGTTTTTCGGCGCGCGCGCCGCCGGATGACACAAGGCGCAGTTCTTTCGCTCTTAAAGGCTTCGATCAATGCCTGCTGATGCAACGAAACAGAGATATGCCGCCCTGGATGCGATGCGCGGCCTGGCGGCATTGGCCGTCGTCGTCTACCACCTCGACAGGCCTTATGCGCCGTCGGCCTATATCGCAGTCGATTTCTTCTTCGTGCTCAGCGGCTTCGTCATCGCCAGGGCCTATGGCGAAAAGCTCGCCGGAGGCATGACCGTGCTGGCCTTCATGAAGGCGCGCTACGCCCGTCTCTATCCGCTCTTTCTGATCGGCAGCGTCTACGGCCTCGTTCAATTGCTGCTGCACTGGCAGGCGGCAGGTGTCGGGCGGGCCGATCTTGCAGCAAGCATTGTCTCGACCGCCTTCATGCTGCCTTCACCAAGCTTTCTGACGCGGTCGGCTGGAGATGTCTTGGCGCTTTATCCGCTGAACGGCCCTGCCTGGTCGCTGTTCTGGGAACTGCTGGCCAATCTGGTATTTGCGCTTGTGCTGTTCCGGCTGAAAACGCGGAGCCTCATCCTCATCGCCGCCGCATCCCTGGTGCTGCTGATCGGCTCCGTTTTCCTGCACAAATCGCTCGACCTCGGCTGGGAATGGCATACCGTGGACGGAGGTTTTGCCCGCGTCTTCTTTTCTTTCACCCTCGGAATGGTCATCTATAGGCTTCGAAACATCGCCATGCTCGGCCGCACGGTGAATGGCTATGCCGCCCTGCTGCCGATTGCGGCGATTTTGATCCTGCTGTTCCTTCCCATCTATTCGCTGAAATATGCGCTTGTTTTCTGCATCCTGATCTCGCCGCTCATCGTCTTTGCCGGCACGATGCTCGAACTGCCGGAGAGGCTGCAACGGCCCGGCATCTTTCTCGGCTACCTCTCCTATCCGATCTACATGTGCCATCGCGGCTTTACCGAGATCTACGGGCACCTGATGCGCAATATCCACTTGCCGCAGCCGGTCTACATCGCGATCTATCTCGTCGCGATTTCCATCATTGCGCTTATCTCGGCCAAACTCGCGACCATGCTCGTCAAATATGCCTCCCCCTGGAAGGAGGCGCCCAGGAGCGTGGGCGCGACTTCGAGCCGGTAGCATTCGCGTTCACGTGTGGACGGCGGCAAGTGCGATGGCATCGGCAACTTCCTCACACCGCTCCGAGAGATTGGCGGTTGCGACTCGCAAATGGCTGCTGGGCAGGATCGAGAATTTGGCACCGGGATGCACTGCGATACCTCGGGCGGCAAGCGTCACCATCGCGAAAGGCTCCGACGAGACGGGAATCCAGGCGCATAATCCTTGTCCGTGCCGTGCATTGACGCCGCGCTCGCCGAGTGCATCGATGAGGCGCGCCCGGCGTTCTCGATAGATCTGCCGGGCATGATCGAGGCACGCCGCCGTCGCCGGATCGCGCAGCAGCCAGGCAGCCGCCCCCTGCAGAATACGGCTGGTCCAGCCGGAGCTGAAGCTGCGATAGGATTGGATCTGGTCGATGATCGCCCGCGAGCTCGACAAGACCGCAAGGCGCAAATCCGGCCCGTGCGTCTTCGAAAGCGACAGGATATGGATGACGCGATCGGGAAAGAGATGCCCCATGGAATGGCGCGGCGCTGTCGAAATATCGGCGATACCATCGTCTTCCACGATCAACGTGTCCTTGTTGCGAAGGATATCGGCGATCCTTGCCATACGTGCCGGACTCATGCTCTGCCCGGTGACGGAATGGATGCGCGGCTGAAAGATGAAAGCGACAGGACGATATTTCAGCGCCTCTTCCAGCGAAGACGGCAGCGGTCCCTCCTCATCGCATTTCACCGGAATGATGCGCGCACCCCTATCCTCGAGAATATCCAAGAGCCGCATGCCTGTGGGATCTTCGATCGCAACCGCAGCACCTGGCATGACTAGGGCGTTGATCAATGTGTAGACGGCATTATAGCCGCCATTGGTCGCCAGGAATGCCTCCGGCTCGTAGGGCCACGTCTTCCTAACCTCGCGCTCCAGCTCCGGCAGGATGCGGCTGCGCTCGTAACTGTTGAGATTTTCGGCCGAGGCGCCATAGGCCATCGCCGCTTCCAGCTTCGGCAGGAGTTGGAGATCGGGCACGGCGGCCGTCAGGTTCAGGGCGCTACTGCCGTAATCGCCGACGCTTGCAAGCCGCGCCGGCTTGGCGACGAAGCGGTCACCGCTGACCCATGTGCCATTCCTGCCGCGTCCGCTGATGATCTTTTGGCGCCTGAGTTCGCTCCAGGCCTCCGACAGGGTCGCAGGACTTACACCAAGGACAAAGGCAAGGTCGCGGATCGGCGGCAGTTTGGTACCAACTGGCAGCGCGCCGGCGCGAATGAGTGCGCTCGTTTCAAGCGCGATGCCGCGAATGGTCCGATCGTTCAATTGTTCGGCAAACCATTTCGCGTCCCGCTCTTCGTTCATTTTCGTACCGCTTTTAATGTTCAATAACGTAATAACATTTGATCAACCTATATTGAACATTTACTCGTTGAGAAAACAAGTTTTCCCGCGAGTGAATTTCATGCCCCTTACTCTCCGCCTTGCCCTGCGTGATTGGGACTATATGACACCTTTGGTCCTTGGGGACGTCTCCTCTCCCAGGCTCGACATCAAGGTGGACCGGGTCGGCACGCTGGTCTCGCATGTCGGCAAAAGCGACGCCTATGACGCGGCCGAAACCTCCTTCAGCCGCTACACGCAGATGCGCAACGACGGCGACGAAAGCGTGGTCGGCATTCCGAACTTCATCATGCGGGGCTTCCGCCACCGCTGCGTCATCACCGCCAAGGACAGCCCGATCACAAGCTTCGCCCAACTGGCTGGCAAACGTATCGGCGTCACTGGCTGGCGCGACTCCGGCAATACCTGGACACGCGCTGCGCTGCGCCGTGAAGGCGTCGGTGTCGAGGACGCCATGTGGTATGCCGGCCGCCTCACCGAAGCCCACCCGATCACCGACCGCCTCGACGGCTTCGGCCGTCCCGGCCGCATTGAGGCGGCACCAGGCGAAAGGCCGATGGTTGACCTGCTGAAGGACGGCCTGCTCGATGCGATCTTCACGCCCTTCATGCCGGACGGCTATTTCGCCGGCAATTCCGGCTTCCGCCAGCTCCTGCCGGATTTTCGCTCAGCCGAACATCGCTATTTCGCCGATGTGGGCTATGTACCGGGCATGCATCTGATTGGATTAAGGGCGGAGTTTGTCGCCGAGCATCCATGGGTCATGGGCGAACTGAGTGCACTTATCGATGAATCGCAGCGTGTCTGGCTGAGCAAGCGGCGCAAATATGCCGACACGACGCCCTTCATGCTCGACGAGCTCTTGAAATCCGCGACAGAACTGCCGGAAGGCTGGGATGCCAGCGGTTTTGCAGCCAACTGCAGGATGATCGCCGATTTCGCTTCAGAATTGCATGTGCAGGGTATCCTGCCGCGGCTGATGACGCCGGAAGAGCTGTTTCCGTACGATGTCGACGGCAGCAGGACAAGCGCTGCCTGACCATCACTTCAAATCAGAGACACAAAGCAAAAAGGGGAATGAACATGTCGCTGAAGAAAATGACCTACATCGCCCTGGCAAGCCTGATGATGTCGGGCGCCGCCTTCGCGGACGATGCGAGCTTGCCGAAGCTTTCGGTCAGCAAGGATCTGCAGGCCAAGCTGCCGGAAGCCATCCGCACATCGGGCAAGATGACATCAGTCAACAATGGCTCTTTCCCTCCCTATGAAATCGTCACCGGCACCAAGCTGACCGGTGCCAGCGCCGATCTGACCGACGCGATCGGCCAGGTGCTCGGGGTGAAGATCGAGCACGAGAGCGTCAGCGGCCTGCCCGCCATCCTCGCCGGCATCAATTCCGGGCGCTATCAGTTCGCCTTCGGCCCGATCGGCGATTTCAAGAGCCGCGAGGAAGCCAATGACTTCGTCGACTGGGTGCAGGAATATGTCGTCTTCGCCGTCCAGAAGGGCAATCCGAAGAGCATTACCTCGCTCGACAGCGCCTGCGGCCAGCGCATTGCCGTCATGGCCGGCGGATCGGCCGAAAAGGTGATCCAGGTGCAGGCTGAGAAGTGCAAGACCGACGGCAAGGGCGCGATCGAGGTCCAATCCTTCACCGACCAGCCGAGCTCGATCCTCGCGGTCCGCTCCAAGCGTTCCGACGCCTTCTTCTCCTCGCAGGCCCCGCTCACCTATTTCGTCTCGCAGGCAAACGGCCAGCTCGAACTGACCGGCGTCGGCCAGAAGAACGGTTTCGAAGATCTCTATCAGGGCGCCGTCGTGCCGAAGGGTTCGCCGCTCGGGTCCGTTCTCAAGGATGCCGTCAAGATTTTGATTGATAGCGGCACCTATGCCGCCATCATGAAGAAATGGGGCCTTGAGAACAACATGATCAAGGAGCCGGGTATCAATCTTGGCGGGACGCTGCCGAAATGAGTACCAATGCCAAAGATATCGCATCGCCATCAGGCGATGCGGCAGAACGGGATGTGGCGAATGCCCATACACCGTTCCCGAAGGGTCGCGTCGCAGCCTGGGCCATTACGCTGGCAATTGCGGCCTATTGGGCCTGGTCGGTCGCCCACAACGAAAATTTCGGCTGGCATGTCGTCGCGCAGTATTTCCTCGACCCCGTCGTCATCGATGGCCTCTATGTTTCGCTTGGGCTGACTGTCGTCGCCATGGCCTTCGGCATCGCGCTCGGCCTGCTGCTGGCGATCGCCCGGCTGTCAAAGGATACGCTGGCAAGCTCGCTCGCCTCGCTCTACATCTGGTTCTTCCGCGGCACGCCGCTGCTCGTGCAGCTTATCTTCTGGTACAATCTCTCGACGCTCTTTCCGACGCTGTCGATCGGCATTCCTTTCGGCCCGACCTTCGTCAGCTGGGATACCAATTCCGTCATCAGCCCGATGACAGCAGCAATCGCCGGTCTTGCCCTGAACGAAGCCGCCTATATGGCCGAGATCATTCGCGGCGGCCTGCTTTCCGTCGACAGGGGCCAGTTCGAGACCGCTGAGGCCTTCGGCATGACGAGAATCCGGGCTCTGCGCCGCGTCATCATCCCACAGGCCATGCGCTCCATCGTGCCGCCGACCGGCAACCAGCTCATCAGCATGATCAAGGCGACCTCGCTCGTCAGCGTCATCGCCATGGCCGACCTGCTCTACTCCGTGCAGTCCATCTACAACCGCACCTTCGAAGTGATCCCGATGCTGCTGGTCGCGGTCATCTGGTATCTGCTGATTACCACGGTGCTGAATATCGGCCAGAGCTATATCGAGCGCTACTATGGCCGCGCCGACCGCCGCACCGGCGCGACGAAAGCCGTAAAGGACAGCCCGCCAGCGCTCGTGCCGGCACAGGAGGCGGGTCAATGAACGCTCCGATGAATACCCCCATGAACACTGTCGCCAACGTGCCGCCGTTGGTAAAGGCCCGCAACGTTCACAAAACTTTCGAAAATCTCGAAGTACTGAAGGGTATCGACCTGGACGTGGCACCCGGCGAAGTCGTCGTCATCCTCGGTCCGTCCGGTTCCGGCAAGTCGACTTTCCTGCGATGCATCAATCATCTGGAATCGATCAATCGCGGTTCGATCGAAGTGGACGGCGAGCAGATCGGCTACAGACTGAACAAGGGCCGGCTGGTCAAACTGTCCAACCATGCAATCGCTTTGCAGCGGCGCAAGATCGGCATGGTGTTCCAGCAGTTCAACCTCTACCCGCATATGACGGCGCTGCAGAATGTCATCGAAGCACCGATCGGCATCCACGGCGAAAGCCGCAAACAGGCGACGGAGAATGCGCTGGCGCTGCTCGACCGCGTCGGTCTTTCGGCCAAGGCGAACAACTACCCGCGGCAGCTTTCCGGCGGCCAGCAGCAGCGTGTGGCGATTGCAAGAGCGCTGGCAATCAAGCCGAAGCTGATGCTGTTCGACGAGCCAACGTCGGCGCTCGACCCGGAGCTCGTCGGCGAGGTGCTTGCCACCATGCGCGATCTTGCCAGCCAGGGCCTGACGATGATCGTCGTCACCCACGAAATCGGCTTTGCCCGTGAAGCGGCCGACCGCGTCGTCTTCATGGACGGCGGCAAGATCGTCGAGCAGGGCAAGCCGGAGGATGTGATCGGCAATCCCCAGCATCCGCGCACCAGAAGCTTCCTGTCGCGCTTCATCTAGCGCGATACACGTATCATCAGTGACGCCCGCACGCTCTATGGCGGATGGCGGCTCAAGCGAACCATTGGAATAGCCATGACCCTCGACAACGATTTCGCCCGCCTCTCGGACTTCGAGCCGATGAAAGCCGAACTGACCGGCATCCGTCGGCATCTGCATGCCAATCCGGAGCTTTCCTTCGAAGAGGCGGAAACCGCGCGTTTCGTCGCCGAGAAGCTGGAACTCTGGGGTTATGAAGTCACGCGCGATGTCGGCGGCCATGGTGTCGTCGCGCGCATGACTGTTGGAGCCGGCAAGAAGAGCATCGCGATCCGCGCCGACATGGACGCATTGCCGATCACCGAGCAGACCGGCGCCGCCTATGCCAGCACGGTGCCGGGCAAGATGCATGCCTGCGGCCACGATGGACACATCACCATGTTGCTGGGAGCTGCGGAATATCTCGCCCGCACCCGCCGCTTCAACGGCACGGTAAACCTGATCTTTCAACCGGCCGAAGAGGCAGGCGCGGTCAGCGGCGCTCCTGCCATGATCAAGGATGGGCTGTTCGAACGCTTTCCCTTTGACGTCATTTACGGACTGCACAATCATCCCGGCGCGCCGGAAGGCACCTGGCTGCTGCGCTCCGGCCCGCTGATGGCGGCGGCGGATACGGTCGAAATCACCATCGTCGGCAAGGGCGGCCATGCCTCGCGGCCGCATCTGACCATCGATCCCGTCGTCGTCGCCTGCAATCTCGTCGTCAGCCTGCAGACGATCGTTGCCCGCAGCATCGATCCGACACAGACGGCCGTCGTGACCGTCGGCGCCATCCACGCCGGCGAGGTTCCGAATGTCATTCCGGAGAGCGCAAAGCTGTTGCTCACCGTCCGCTCCTTTGACCCCAAGGTGCGCGAACTGCTCGAGGCCCGCATCCGCAAGCTGACGGCTTCCATCGCAGACGGCTACGGCGCCAGCGCCGAGATCGACTACGTGCACGGTCATCCGGTGGTCGTCAATTCCGAGAAGGAAACGGAATTCGCGCGCATGGTCGCCGAAGAGCTCGTCGGCGCCGACAAGGTCGCCACCTGCGGCCTGATCCCCGGCAGCGAAGATTTCTCCCATTATCTCGAACACAAGCCCGGCAGCTTTCTGCGTCTCGGCAACGGCTTGAATTCGGCCATCCTCCATAGCGCCAAGTATGATTTCGCCGATGAAAGCCTGACCGTCGGTGCGGCCATGTGGGCACGCCTGACCGAGCGCTATCTCGATGCCTGAAGGCGGCAAACGATAGAATCAGCCCTGGCCATGAGCCAAGGCTGATCCGTTTTTAGGTTATGACGGGGGAGTGGAGTGCCGCGATCGGCTTCGCCGGAACTTCATCATCGGATGAACTCTGCACGGTCCGGTTCCACCAACGGTTATTTGTCGAGGGATGCGCGGCTATCGGACGCGACCGACGCCGCCTTTACAGGCCTCTCCGCGGACGTCCCGGTTTCCATCTGCGTGCTCTGAGCCTGCACCAGCCGCCATTCGTTTTCCAGGCGATCAATCACATACGTAGGAATTTCATCTCTTACGTTTTCAAACTCTTGCATCACGACCTCCATTGTCATGTATCCATGGCATGACATGGAAGAGTTTCTTTGTAAATCAAGGCATTAAACAATTTAAACGATTAAAATATTTTCAATCGTTTGAAACATCGCCGTCTGTGGAAAAGGTGGTTGGTAACAGTGCTGATCTGAATCTTCCGGAATGCTGCTTCGTTGTTCCATCCGCAGCATCTGTTTTTTCCATCTCGCCCAAATCTGCCTAAAATCGCCCATTCCCGACCATTGAAATGCGAGTTGACCCTCGCCACACGAAACGCTGTGGTTTGCAATGAACGGCACGATTGCTTGGCAGCAAGCACAAAGAATAAGCCATACCGCGCCAGGACGTAGCCATTAAGATCGGCGGGGAAATCAGTTCGCCTCACGATTTAGAAATATTCAGCGCATTCACGGGTTAAACTGACGATGTGTCGCGAGCGAACAAATCGGCGAATGTCGAAACCAAGACCTCTGCCTTTCCGACACCGATCACCCGGATTCCGTTCGGTAGCTCGCCCCTGCAAGTCTCGAGGTGATGGCCATGGACGATCAGCTTGACGCCCATGATTTCTGCTAGATCGTCAATCTCGGAGAAGCCTAGGCGATGGCAAGATGGCGCCTCGTGTGTGATCAAGATGTCGGTCTCGTGCCCCACCAGCGCATTAAAGTCTTCGGGAAAGATGGTTGACCTATGACGAAGCGGAAGTCGGTGCGCCGATACCGCCGAAGGGCGATTTGGCCGTGGCAAGTGCCTGCAGCTTTGGAAGCAGGGTTTCGATCTTTTTCGCGCCATAGCCCGTGCCGACCCTTCCCACATAGACCAGATGACCCTCACGATGGACGCCGACCAGCAATGAACGGAATTTGCCGTTGGTGGTGGCGTAGGCGCCGATCACCACTTCGTGGCCAGCCCGGCATTTCGATTTGGCCCAGGTCTCGGTGCGGCCAGACCGATAGGGCGCGTCGGCGCGCTTCGAGACGATGCCCTCCAGGGAGAGCTTGCACGCCGACCTCAGAACGGCATCGCCACCCGTCTCGAAATGCTCGACAAAGCGGATGCGCGTGTCACTGCCGGCCTCGGCAAGGAGCGCGTGCAGCCGGGCCTTTCGCTCGATAAGCGGTTGGGATCGAAGATCTTCGCCGCCGTCATAGAGCAGATCGAAGGCGAAATAGACGAGATCGCCGGTCTTGCCCTCGGAAAGGGCGGCCTGCAGGGCCGCGAAATCGGGCGCTCCGTGTTCATCGAGAGCACATATTTCGCCGTCGACGATACAGTCCGGTAATGATGAAGCCGCATCGGCGATCTTCGGATACTTGGCGGTCCAATCAAGACCTTTCCGCGTCTTGAGCGTGACCTCACCATCGAGAACACGCATCTGGATGCGATAACCATCAAACTTGATTTCGTGGACCCAGCCCTGGTCTGTCGGCGGACGCTCAAGCGTTTCGCACAGCTGCGGAGCGATAAAGCCGGGAAGGTCCACTGGAGTGACAGTGTCCGCCTCATTGTGATCACGCGCGGCTGCCTTACGTTTCGCTGCGGCGAGCCTCTGCTTGCTGTCCCAGACGGCATCAGCCTGGACATTGCCGCCTTCGACCATGAACGGCTTGGGCCTGCGCCCCTTGCCGGCCGCGATCATTTCCACCGTTCGGCCCGAGGCCACCGAGGTATCATTCTCCTCAAGGACCGCTGCACCGTTCTCTTCGACGGAGAACTCGTCATGGTGCTTGATCAAAAGCCAGTTGGTCCTTTTGCTGCGCTCGCGATCATTGCGCATGCGGACCAGCACGAAGCTGCCGTGCAAGCGTTTGCCTTCGAGCGTGAACTTGAAGTCGCCTTTCGCCAAGGCCTGCTGTGGGCTCTTCTTTCCCTCTGGCTCCCAATAGCCGCGGTCCCAGAGCATCACTGTGCCGCCGCCGTACTGGCCTTTAGGAATCGTACCTTCGAAGTCGCCATAGTCGAGGGGATGATCCTCGACCTCCACCGCCAGGCGCTTGTCGTGGGGATCAAGCGATGGCCCCTTTGTCACTGCCCAGCTCTTGAATACGCCATCGAGGTCCAGGCGAAGATCGTAGTGCAGCCGGGTCGCGTCGTGCTTCTGGATCACAAACCTTCGGCGATTGCTGCGCGCGATCTGCGTTTCGCCGCTCGGCTCCGCCGTCTTCTGAAAATCACGCTTCGATCGGTAGGTCGATAATCTGTCGCTCGCCATCTTGGTTCCCGGCGGTTCGCGTTCTCGTTGGGGAAACGGTTACTCAGATCCAGTGCGAGGGGCATCTTGCTGCTGCCTGACTTCCCTCAGCAGTTTTTCCCGCGGGCCGTCGGCGAGCTTCTTTCTGGTTGCTTCGATCTTTTCGTCATTCACGCCGACCGGCTTTCCGCTGTCATCGGGAAAACCGCCGGCTGTCTGGCCGATCGAGGCGCCTTTCGGGCGATCATTCAAACCGGTGCTGATCTTTTTGCCTGCCATTTCGGGTCTCCTTTTTCAGGAAACTCGTCGGCAAGCGTTTTGTGCCAGTTGGGAGGATAAAATCGCCACACGCTGGCGCACGATGTCACACAGCCCAAGCCGCCCACCGGCCTCCAGCCTACTGCGTTCGCTCGAACCAATACAAATGAGGCGCGTTGTCCTTTTACAGCAACGAGGAGACAACACCATGGACTGGAATCGCGTCGAAGGTAACTGGAAGCAGGTTAAGGGCAAGATCAAGGAGCAGTGGGGTAAGCTCACAGATGACGATCTTGATCAGATCGCCGGCAAGCGAGATCAGCTCGAAGGAAAGATCCAGGAACGCTACGGCATTCAGAAGGACCGCGTGCGGTCCGACGTCGATGATTGGTACAATCGCCAGACCTGGTAAACGAAAGAAAGTCTCTCCAATCGACAGATTGTTGGAAGTCTGTGCATTTCGCCCAATGATAAGAGCTCCATGCAAGCTTGGAGCCCTTGCTATTTCCGGAAACGCAAGGAGCCTCTCCTTCAGAGGCGAGTTCCAAAGGCCACGCCTTTACATAGACGCTATCCGCGCCGCTCGCATCGACACTGCTTGTGGGACTGTCTTCGACGGCACCATGACGGCCGGCATCCCAGCCTCAAGATAAGCGGCCACGAACGCCTCGCGCGCAACGATGGCGGGTACGATCCCGTTTAGCGCACGGCGACAGGTCTTTACTGCCCGATCGTGACGCTCACCATGGCGTAATGGCCATTCGTTTTCGAGAAAGTCGAGCGCATCATAGATGCCCGTGAAAGTGCGCTCCAATTCGCATTGGAGCCGGACCGTCACCGGCCGGGTCCATGGAACATCGTTGAGCGGCATTTTTTCCTCCTTTCGATACCACACTGATCCTCTCCTGCAGATGATATTGGAAGGGCGATCTGCGGCTTCAAGAGACAAACTCGTCATCGACCGCAGTCGGAGCAAAGGTTAAGGTGCTGGCGACGACGAATAGATAGCACACAGGTTGCTCTTGACCTTACGAGGTCCTTGGTCATGTGTCTCCCTGGGAGGATACTAATATGTTGAAAGACGAGGAAACCTCGACAATTCCTTACGCCCAGCTGGATCATCGCGGACGGCTTGACCGGGTTGATTTCCTCGCTGTGACCATCTCAAATCTCGCCTTCGACGTCGCCAGCAATGGCGATGCCCAGACCGTGAGATCGCTTCTCGATATCGGATGGATGCTGAAGGTCATGCGCGAAGAGCTGGCGATATGTTGCAGCTCGAGCAATATGACAATCATCGGTAATGCTGTCAGCTTGATCCGCACCCTGCAAACCCGGTGCCAAACACTCCCGGCGGTGGGGACGGTGCATTAATGCTCGGGAGTTCTTTGTGATCTATGATTGGGACGGCGCCAAAACACGGCGCATTAGAATTCTGAAGATCGGCGTTTCGCTCTTGCTCGGACTAACGCTTTTGGCCGGACCCGCCATGGTGCTGGTTCGCGCTCATCCATAGGGTCGGCTTTACCTCGCACCGGGATCGGCCCGCGTTGAGATATGCCGGCGGAGTGCGGGGATATCCGCAAAATCGCATCTGTATATCTCAGTAACTTTTCGCTGGCTTTCACAACATGGGGTCGGAACTAGATTGGTGCGAAATTGTACGTTTATCAGAGAAAGTGATGCTCAGGACCGATATTCATTCCCAAACCTGGGTCCGAAATGGCATTTCACCCTAGAATATCCTTTTCAGCACAGGCGGCAAAGAACGGAAAACATGCACGAATTCGGTTAGCGCACGATTTTGCAAAAATCTTGTTCTGACTCCTAACGATCTGATCTTACTTCCTTTTTTGACGGATAACGGACAGGGCTAGACCCGCCGCCTGGTTGGTTCGGTCGCGAACGCCCCATAGCCGACCTTCAGAGGACTGCGCGCAAACCGGGCGTTCGTTGGGCCACGAAGCCGACAATGAGAAAGCTTGCCAAGATGCCGCCCAGACTGGCGAGGGCGAATTTGACGCCAATGGAAGCAGGTAAAAAGTGCAGCAACCGTGTAATCGCCACCAAGATCGGCGCGTGCAAGACATAGACACCAAAGGCATTGCGCGTGAGGAAGCGCGCGACGCGTCCTTGGCTGTCAAAGCGGTCTCGGTACAGGACGATGGCCCCCAACGAAAGCGCAAGACATGTGAATGAACGCCACGCATCCATGCCGGCAGCCTGCCAGTGCCAACCGCCGCCGTAGGGTGTCAATCGGCGTTGTAACGGGACCCCTTATCGGCTCCCAAAAGGGACCCCTGCCTCTGGTTGCATAGGGTCAGCGCGCGTAGGCCCGGAGCTTTCCAATTAGCGCAGGGGCCTGCGGGCGCGGGTT